>OBLG01000002.1_pt1 | contig 480836 bp, 420 predicted proteins | sample 1517451 | NCBI WGS metagenome assembly OBLG01 (sample SAMN04571694, study PRJEB22368) | human gut metagenome | biome: human gut; material: stool | host: Homo sapiens | place: Luxembourg | collected 2012-06-29
GCGGTCGACAAACTTTTCAGCGCCCCTTTAGGGGTTGTGTCCGTAAAAAGCCCTTTTAGGGCTTACTCAAGCCTCCGGCTTAGCCGGAGGTCTTGACTTCAAAGCCGATTATTCTTTTGTATTTTTTTCTGTTGGTTCAAGGTCAAGATTAGGCACTTCACTTGCTTTTTTCGTCACACCTTCGTTTGCCGAATTATTGTTTTTCACGTTTTCATCGGCAGGCTTTTCCTTTGCCTTTTCGATTTTTGCGGCAAGCTTTGATTTCTTTACCTGAGTGAAAGTGATTTTGTCGGCGTCAACATGCTTTTTGAATTCATCAAGCACTTTATTTAATGCGCCGTTGTTTACAAGTCCAATATCGATTGTGTTTGTTTTTTCGCCGCTTTCGTCTTTTAATGTGAAAATCAAAAGCGAATGGCGCATGTCGAAATTCTTGGTAAAGCTTGCGGCTGTGTCTCTGTATGCTTCAATTGTAATAATGTCGTCATATGCCACAATGTTATTGTCGTCAACACCCGTAAATTCGACTTCGTCGTCACTGAATTTAACGCCGTTTGAAAGCAACTCCTTTGTGCCTATAATTGCAATGATAATTGCAAAAATCTCGATTGCAATAAAAATGATCACCCATGTGTTGAGCATCACGGTTGCTTTTTTTATCGCAAAAACGCCAAAGGCGAGCACCGCCAAATCAAGTATTCCGTAAACCGCCAATGAAATCGGTGAAAGCAGCCTTATAAATTTATCGTTCATCAGAATTTTCTCTCCTTAAATTTTCTTAATATTTCACAGTTTTCGGCTGTGAATTCACGGCCGGCAAGGTAATTTAAAATGCCTGCATCCTTAATGTTGAATATGAGCTTGTAGCTGTAAAGCGCCTGGCGAAATCTGCCTTCCTCCGTGCCGTATTTGCCGTCGTTTAAAAGCGGATGCCCTATATGCGCCATATGAGCTCTTATTTGATGAGTGCGCCCTGTTTTCAAATCGATATCCAGCAGCGAATAATCGCCGTATTCGTCTATAACGGTGTATTCGGTTATTATTTTTTTTGAGCACGGCTTTTCCTTGTCAAAAACGGAAACCGTGTTTGTGCGTTCGTTTTTGGTTAAATAGGCGGTAAGCTCGGCACTTTTAATGTCAAATCTGCCGTGAACCGCGGCAAGATAATGCTTTTCAATTTCACGCGTTTTAATTTTATCGTTTAAAATCCTGAGCGCCTGCGCGTTTTTTGCCGCGATAACTATTCCGCCCGTATTTCTGTCTATCCTGTTGGCGAGCGACGGGGTGAAAGCCTCATCATCGTCCGGCTTCCATTCGCCGCTTTTAAAAAGTCTGCGCTTAACTGCTGCAATCAGCGTTGCTGTGTATTCTTTGCCGTCGGGATGGCAAAGAAGCCCGGGTTGCTTGTCTATAAGCATTATGTTTTCATCTTCATAAAGAATATGAAGCTCCGTCGGGGCTTTCGTAAAATCGTAATGCTTCTTTTTTTCCTCAAGCACATCGTCTTTAAGATAAAGTGAAATTTCCTCGCCCTCTTTAATTATATAATCGGGCTGCGTGCGTTTTTTGTTGATTTTTATATTTTTTTTTCTTATTTCTTTGTACATAAGCGATTTCGGCAGCTTCGGAAAAACTTTAAGTAAATATTTATCAAGCCTTTGCCCCGAATCGTTTTTGCTTACTGTTAAAATTTTCATACACTAATTATATAATACAATTTGCAAAAAGTAAATAATGTGTTATAATAACTCCGATTATAAATAATAAAAAAATTTTTTGTGTCTCACTCGGAAAAAGTATTCATATGTGAGTACGGTTGCGGCGAAAGGATGATTTATACGGATAAATTTAAGCTTGTAAGCGAATATAAGCCGACGGGCGATCAGCCGCAGGCAATAGATGCACTTGTGAAAGGCGTTTTGAACGGCGATAAGGAGCAAACTCTGATGGGTGTTACAGGCTCCGGCAAAACCTTTACAATGGCAAATATTATAGAAAAAATTAACAGACCGACATTGGTGCTCGCCCACAATAAAACCCTGGCGGCTCAGCTTTGTTCGGAATTTAAAGAGTTTTTTCCGGAAAACGCTGTTGAATATTTTGTTTCCTATTACGATTATTATCAGCCGGAAGCTTATGTGCCTACAACAGATACCTATATAGAAAAAGACAGTGCCATTAACGAGGAAATAGATAAATTGCGCCACAGTGCCACCGCCGCTCTTTCGGAGCGCCGAGACGTTATAATAGTTGCTTCGGTTTCCTGTATATATTCTATAGGCGACCCGATAGATTACCGTAATATGGTTATTTCACTTCGCAGCGGGGCTAAGCTTGAACGCGACGAGCTTCTTGCCCGCCTTGTTTCAATTCAATATGAGCGAAACGATATAAATTTTGTGCGCAATAAATTCAGAGTCAGGGGAGACACGGTTGAAATTTTCCCCGCCGGTTCTTCGGGTAATGCGATAAGGGTTGAATTTTTCGGCGATGAAATAGACAGAATAGCAGAGATTAACCCGCTCACCGGCAAGGTTGAGGGAATACTTTCGCATGCTTGTATTTATCCCGCTTCGCATTATGTTGTGGGTGCGGAAAAAATGAAAACCGCGCTTGATAAAATATATAACGAAATGGTTGAGCGTGTTGCCTATTTTGAATCAAAGGGCAAGCTGCTTGAGGCTCAGCGAATTAAAGAGCGCACAATGAATGATATTGAAATGCTTCAGGAAACCGGCTTTTGCAAAGGAATTGAAAACTACTCCGCCGTTATGAGCGGCAGAAAACCGGGAGAGGCACCGTTCACTCTTCTTGATTATTTTCCCGATGATTTTCTTTTGTTTTGTGATGAAAGCCATGTTATGCTGCCTCAGGTTAGAGGAATGTACGGCGGAGACCACAGCCGCAAGGCAAGTCTTATTGAATACGGCTTCAGGCTTCCGTCGGCGTTTGATAACAGACCTCTCACCTTTGATGAATTTTATTCAAAAATAAATCAGGTTGTTTTCACCTCGGCAACGCCGGGCGAGTTTGAAAAAGAGCATTCCACACGCATTGTTGAGCAAATCATCAGGCCCACAGGCTTGCTTGATCCTGAAATCACGGTTAAGCCCACGGATGATCAAATGGATGATCTTGTTTCCGAAATCAATATCAGAACCGAACGCGGCGAAAGAGTGCTTGTTACAACCCTTACCAAAGCAATGGCAGAGGATTTAACAACTTATCTTGAGGGCTTTGGAATTAAGGTGCGCTATATGCACCACGATGTTGACACGATTGAGCGAATGGAAATCATCCGTGATTTGCGCCTCGGCGAATTTGATGTGCTTGTGGGCATAAACCTTTTGCGCGAGGGTCTTGATATTCCAGAGGTTTCGCTCGTTGCAATTCTTGATGCCGATAAAGAGGGCTTTTTGCGCTCCGAAACTTCGCTTGTGCAAACAATCGGCAGAGCGGCAAGAAATGCAAACGGCGAGGTTATCATGTATGCGGATTGCGTAACGCCCTCAATGGAAAAGGCGATAACGGAAACTTTGCGCAGGCGTTCTTTGCAGCAAAAGTATAATGAAGAACACGGAATAACACCTAAAACAATAAAAAAAGGTGTTAGAGATGTGCTTGAAATTACCTCCAAGGAAAAGGTTGATGGCAGAAGCAAGAAGCGTCTTTCAAAAAAGGAAAAGGAAGCGCTTATTCAAAAGCTTACAGCAGAAATGAAAGAAGCGGCAAAGCTGCTTGAATTTGAGCATGCCGCTTATTTGCGCGATAAGATAAATGAACTTAAGGAAAAATGATCAGCAGGTGAATATATGAATAAAAACATTATTGTTAAAGGGGCAAGGGAGCACAACTTAAAGAATATCGATGTTGAAATTCCGCGCGACAGCTTAGTGGTTTTCACCGGCCTTTCAGGCTCCGGAAAATCAAGTCTTGCTTTTGACACGATTTACGCCGAGGGGCAAAGGCGTTATGTTGAAAGCCTGTCTTCATATGCGCGCCAATTCCTCGGCCAAATGGAAAAGCCTGATGTTGATTATATCGAGGGCCTCAGCCCCGCTATTTCGATAGACCAAAAAACCACTTCTAAAAACCCGCGTTCCACCGTCGGCACCGTAACGGAAATATACGATTATTTAAGACTTCTTTATGCCAGAATCGGTATTCCGCACTGCCCGGTTTGCGGCAGAGAAATCTCGCAGCAAACGGTTGACCAAATCGTTGATAAAATTCTTACTTATGACGAGGGCACAAAAATACAAATTATGGCTCCGATCGTGCGCGCAAGAAAGGGTGAATACACAAAAGAACTTGATGACGCACGCAAATCCGGCTATGCACGCGTGCGCATAGACGGCAGCATTTACGACCTTTTTGAAACCATTAAGCTTGATAAAAATAAAAAGCATAATATAGAAATTGTTGTGGACAGGCTTGTTGTGAACGACAGTATCCGCAGCCGTTTGACGGACAGTATCGAAACTGCCACACACCTTTCCAAGGGCACTGTGATATGCAATATTCCTGACGGTGATGACGAACTGTTTTCTCTTGATTATGCCTGCCCGGAGCACGGTGTTTCAATCGAGGAAATGAGCCCGCGTATGTTTTCGTTTAACAATCCTTACGGCGCGTGCAAATGCTGTTCGGGTCTCGGCACTTTTATGGAGATAGATGAAAATCTTGTTATTCCCAATAAAAAGCTTTCGATAAACCAGGGCGCAATCAAGGCGAGCGGCTGGAATGTGGCAGACGGCTCTTCCATTGCCAGAATGTATTTTGATGCGCTTGCCAAGGAATATGATTTTTCGCTTGATATGCCTGTTGAAATGCTGCCAAAGGAAGGCGTAAGAGCTATTCTTTACGGCACAAACGGCAAAAAAATTAAAATGAAAAGGGTAACGGCTTACGGCTCCGGCACTTATTCAAATGATTTTGAGGGCGTTATCAATAATCTTAAAAGGCGATATAATGAATCGGGTTCCGAGTGGGCGAGAGCGGAAATCGAAACAGTAATGGTTGCTTCACGCTGCCCGGAATGTAAGGGCGCAAGGCTTTCAAAAATGAGCCTAGCCGTGACCGTCGGCGAAAAAAACATTTATGAATTTTGCAAGATGTCCATATCCGAGGAGCTTGATTTCATCACGAATTTAAAGCTTACGGAAAAAGAACAGCTAATCGGCAATTTGATTGTTCGCGAAATCAAGGAAAGACTCACATTTCTTAATTCCGTGGGCCTTGATTATCTTTCTCTTGCGCGTGAAGCGGCAACGCTTTCGGGCGGCGAAGCGCAAAGAATACGCCTGGCAACACAAATAGGTTCATCTTTGATGGGAGTGCTTTATATCCTTGATGAGCCGTCAATCGGATTGCATCAAAGAGACAATGATAAGTTGCTAGGCACATTGCGTCATTTGCGAGACCTTGGTAACACATTGATAGTTGTTGAGCATGATGAGGACACAATGCGTGCCGCCGATTATATTGTTGATATAGGACCGGGTGCCGGCGTTCACGGCGGCGAGCTTATCGCAAGCGGCACGGTGGAAGATATTATTGCCTGTGAAAAATCGATAACGGGTCAATATCTTTCCGGCAAAAGAAAAATCCCCGTTCCGGAAAAAAGGCGCGGCGGAAACGGGCATAAACTTATTGTTTTAGGTGCCGCTGAAAATAATCTAAAAAAAATAGATGTTGAAATTCCGCTCGGCGAATTTGTGGCGGTAACGGGTGTTTCCGGCTCCGGAAAATCCAGTCTTGTAAACGAAATTATCTATAAATATCTGGCAAATGAGCTTAATAATGCAAGAAAAAGACCGGGAAAATTTGAAAAGATAAAGGGCATTGAATTCCTTGATAAGGTTATAAATATAGACCAATCGCCGATAGGCAGAACACCGCGCTCAAACCCTGCAACCTACACGGGTGTTTTCAATGATATTCGCGATCTTTTTGCTGCCACTCCAGATGCGAAAATGAAGGGCTACAAATCAAATCGCTTTTCATTTAATGTTAAGGGCGGTAGGTGCGAGGCGTGCCAGGGTGACGGTATCGTTAAAATAGAAATGCATTTTCTTGCCGATGTTTATGTGCCCTGTGAGGTTTGCGGCGGTCATAAATATAATCACGAAACGCTTGAGGTTAAATTCAAGGGCAAAAATATTTACGAAGTGCTGGAAATGACGGTTGATGAAGGCATGGAATTTTTCAAGCAGCAGCCCAAGATTTACAGAAAGCTGAAAACGATTTCCGATGTCGGCCTCGGATATATCAAAATCGGTCAGCCTGCAACAACGCTTTCGGGCGGTGAGGCGCAAAGAGTCAAGCTTGCAACCGAGCTTATGAAGCGCTCCACAGGCAAAACCATTTATATCCTTGATGAGCCTACAACCGGCCTTCATACGGCGGATGTCCATAAGCTTGTTAATGTGCTTAACGCACTTGTGGACGGCGGCAACACAGTGCTTGTGATTGAGCATAATTTAGATGTTATCAAAACCGCGGATCATATAATCGATCTCGGCCCCGAAGGCGGCAAGGGCGGCGGAACCGTTATTGCCAAGGGCACTCCCGAGGAAATTTGCAAATCCAAAAAATCCTATACGGCAAAGTATTTAAAGCCGCTTTTGGATAAATAAATAAAAACGAGAAGCAGAGAACTGTGTTCAACGCTTCTCGTTTTTTTATTCGCCTTTAATTCGTTTTAATGCGTTTTTTTCAAGTCGGCTAACCTGAGCCTGTGATATGCCTACCTCTTTTGCAACCTCCATTTGCGTTTTTCCCTGCATAAAGCGCAAATACATTATCGTGCGCTCTCGCGGGTCAAGATTTTTCAATTCGTCCTTGATTGATATCTCATCCACCCAATCTTTATCGGTGGAGTTGTCGCCGACTTGATCCATAATGTAAATTGTGTCGCCGCCGTCGTTATATACAGGCTCGTAAAGTGAAACGGGGTCAACAATCGCTTCAAGCGCCAACACCACATCGCTTTTTTTCATCTCCAGCTTTTCGGCAATTTCTTCAATGGTGGGTTCCTTGCCGTTTGCGTTTATCAGCTGTTCTTTAACCTGCATTGCTTTGTAAGCCGTGTCGCGCATCGAGCGACTGACTCTTACGGGATTATCATCTCTGAGATAGCGCCTGATTTCGCCTATGCACATCGGCACGGCATATGTTGAAAAACGCACATCAAGATCAAGATTAAAATTATCAATTGCCTTGATAAGCCCTATAACGCCGACCTGAAATAAATCGTCCATACTCTCGCCGCGATTTTGAAAACGCTGCACAACGGAAAGCACAAGCCGCAGATTGCCTTTAATCAGTTCCTCGCGCGCTTTTGCATCGCCCGCACGCGCTTTTTTCAGCAATTCGTTTTTTTCACTTTCTTTAAGCACCTTGATTTCGCTTGTGTTTATTCCGCAGATTTCCACCTTGCCGTATTGCATACATCAACCACCGTTCAATCGTTTATGTACACAATTATTATTGCCGCAATAGGCGCGGATTATAATAAAAAATCCCGCCGAATTTTAATTACGGCAGGGGATATACGGCGATTAAATTTATATGCTTGTCCGCTGAGTACAGCATTTTTTGAATGAGACCGGGCATAAAAAAACCCAAAGCATTATATGCTTCGGGTTTTGATTTTATTTTGCTTTTGAGGTCGTGGTTTCTGATGCTTTTTCTTTGTATGCATCAAGCATCTGCGAAATTGATTTTTGATTTAAAGAATCAACCTTATCGTATTTACTTGCATCTTTATCATCAAAATCCGAGCCGTTAGTGTTTATGAGAGTAAGCGAAAGCGTGCTGCTTGAAACGGAAAATTTATAAGTGGCTTCCTGATTTGTTTTTGTGTTTTTTAAAATCAGTTTATCGCCCTTAACACTGTATTCGCCGTCAAACGAATAGGTTGATATATATGATGAATAAGTGCCGTCCTCAAAAAATTCATATGCCGAAAGACCGGGGGCGGATTCACTTTGCCATTTGCCCACAAGCTTGCCCTTGTTTGCCTCGCCGGCTATGTATGAAACGGGATTAACATGATTTACCGCGCAGGTGATTGTGCCGATAACCACAAATGCAGCCAAAACAGCAATAACTATTGAAATTATCAGCTGCTTTGTTGTGAATATATGCTTTGGCTTTTTTGCCTTTGCCGAAGCCGCGGTTTCTTCGGCGGTTTCGGTTAAATCTTTTGTTTCTTTAGGATCGCTCATAAATTATTTCAGTCCTTTTCTTCTTAAAATCGAGTCGATTTTATCCGAGGAATCAAGCAGTGAGGAAACAGACATATCATGATTAAGTGTGTCGAGGAAGTATGCAACATATTTGGAAAGGTCAACGGATTGATACCACTCTCTTGAAAGCAATTCGGGAGTTTGGTAAACGCCGTTTGTGGTGAAAACCTTTTCAAACACACCATTTTTATATGCCTCGTCAAACACATCAAGTCCGTTTGCGAAAAGACCGAATGTGGTGCAAACAAAAATTCTGTTTGCGCCGAGTCCTTTAAGCTTTTTTGCAACCTCAAGCATTGATTCGCCGGAGGAAATCATATCGTCAACAATAATAATATCCTTGCCGTTGATCGGGTCACCCAAATACTGATGCTCAACTATCGGGTTTCTGCCGTCAACAACCTTTGTGAAATCTCTTCTTTTATAGAACATGCCAAGATTAACGCCGAGCTGAGTCGCAAAATAAATGCATCTTTGCATTGCGCCTTCGTCGGGAGAAATAACCATAAGGTGATCTTTATCAACCTTAAGATCATCAATGTTGTTTACGATGGCTTTAATCATTTGGTATGTGGGCATAACATTCTCAAACGATTTGTGCGGAATTGCGTTTTGAACTCTTTGATCGTGCGCATCGAAGGTGATGATATTTTCAACACCGAGGTTTACAAGCTCCTGCAAAGCCATTGCGCAGTCGAGAGATTCGCGGCTTGATCTTTTATGCTGCCTGCCTTCATAAAGCATGGGCATAATAACGGAAATTCTTTTCGCTTTTGATGATGCGGCGGAAATAACTCTTTTAAGATCCGCATAATGATCGTCGGGAGATTTCGGAACAGTCATGCCATACATTTTGTAGGTTACGCTGTAATTAAAGCAATCGGTAACGATGTAGAGGTCGTATCCTCTTACGGTTTCGTTGATCACAGCCTTGCTTTCGCCGCTGCCGAAGCGGGGATTGGAAATATTTATTTTGTATGTTTCTCTTTGATAGCCGTAGAAAGCAATGGAGCCCTGGTGCTCAAGCGCCTGATTCTTTCTCCACTGAACAAGATATTGATCAACCTTGTCTGCGAAAGCTTCACAGCCGGGCATTGCAATGATGCCGAGAGGGCCGTAAGGAATTGTTTCTACATTTTGTGCTGTTAATCTTGCCATTTTATTTCTCCTTATTTCTGTTGAAACAAAAGGGCAAATCGTTAAAAACCCGCCCAATTGCTTTTACGGTGGTATTTTACAACATTTATAATATGTTGTAAACCTTATTTTTAACTTTTTACTAATTTGTCATTATTTACTTTTTTGCGTCGCTTTGCAACGAATATTGACGCAGTGCAAATAAGCGCGCAGGCGCTGATGCCGCCGCCGAGGTAAATGCCCTTCGGTCTGTAAACATATTTAACGCTGTGTGTGCCCGGCTTAATCATAACGCCGAGCTGGCTTGCACCGATTTTAAATGTTTCCGTTTTTTCTCCGTCAATATAAACCGACCATCCTTCGTCGTAGGGAACAGACGAATAAAGTATGCAGTTTTCGCTTGCCGTAACCGTTCCCGAAAGCACGGTGTCGGTGTGCTCGGAAACCTCAATTGCCCCCTTTCTTAATTTGTTGTAGCCTAATGTTAAAGCATTGCGATTAATGCTGTATGCATAAATTTCATAGCTGGATTCGCCCTGCGGCATTGAAGCGCAGTCAAGAGAAACGGTCAGCGACTCACCTTTTTCATGATATCCCAAATCTATTATATAAGGTGTTTCAATGCTGTATGTCTGCGAGCTTTCACCGTTTATAATGCTTAGATTATCTATTTCGCTTGCCGTAACATAAAGATAAAGATTGCCGCTTTCAGCCGCTTGAATTGTTATATCTGTTTGCGCATATGATGCATCCGTTGTTTTTTCAATCCATTGTGTGCCGGATTGCGTTACATCTTCGCCGCTCATGCCGGAGTAAGACGTGTTTGTAAAGTTCACGGGAATGAAAACATTTGAATATCCTGTTGCAAGAGTAAAGAAATCTGATTGAACCTCAAACGGGTTGCCCTCGGCGGTGCTCCAAGCACTTACCGCCTCGTTAACACAAAATACTTTGGGCAGAAAATACCTGCTTTCATAAACCGTTGCGGCTGAGTTTTCCGTTTCATAATATTTTGCATACAATTCGTTTGAAGGTGTGATTTCTTCGTCCCTGTGGATTAAATATTTGATGTTGTACATCATATTGTAAACCGGAGTTTGCGTGTTATATGTGTAGCTGTTTATTCTGTTGCCGTACATTCCGAGGCTGTATTGCGAGCCTGAATAATCCTCGTATGCCATTGATGAGAATATACTCATGCCGTTGTAGCCGTAAAGGCAATCATCCATTCGTGTGTTGAGGCTGCAAAGCTCGGTGCGGTAATCGGATTTATCGTTTTTCTCAATGTAATTAACCGCTTCGCGATAAGTGTCGTAATTTGCAACATAATTTGATTGCTGTTGATTAAAACCGAAGGCGGCGGGGTCTGCGATGACAACTTCGCAAAATGCCATGGCTGTAACAAGCACTCCGGCAATGAATTTTGTAAGCGTTCCTTTTCTGATAAGCACCAAAGTGCCTGTGTAAACAACCAAAAACGCTGCGGTAACATAAATTGAGGTCTCGCTGATTTTTTCGGTGGAAAGCTCGCTCGCAACGGCAATTATGCCTGCCCAAAACAGACCGCAGAGCACGATCTCGCCGATTTTGATATCCTTAATGTGCATAAGTGCTTTAAATGCGATAACAAGTAAAATAAAGCAATACATATAAGAAAATCGGTATGGTAAATCATTCGGAAAATGAAGCGCATGCCAAAAGAAATTTGCGTAATTATTGTTGAACGAGATGAAAAACAGCGTAATAAGAAGGCCGTAAACGGTTTTTTCCTTAAATCTGATTTTGCCGTTTGCAAAGTAAAGCGGTAAAAGTATAAGAGTAAGAACGGATGTGTAAACATTGGGCAAAACATCGTCGCCGCTTGATCTTATTGTGGTTTCAAGCGCGGCAAAATGTGTTTCTATAAAATCGAAAAGAGTGAAATATGATTGAACCGTTGTGGGATTATTGTCAGAAGTGGCACTGCAGCTTTTAAGAATGAAATAAACAGGCAGCAGCACAACCGCGCAAATCATTCCCGCAAGCAATGAAAAACCGGCAAACTTTAGCGCTCGGTTAACAAATCTGTAATTGAGCAGCTTTTTTGCAGAGAATTTTTTTGTGAATATCTCATTTTCGTTTAATAGCTTTGAATTGTTCTTTGTAATGAAGCAATATGCAATGAAATATATAACCGAAAAAATACAGCACATATATCCCATGTAATAGCTTGAATAAAGAATATAAACAAGCGAGAAAAGATAAAGCTTTCCGCTGCCTTTGTTTATCAGATTTTCGATTCCGAGTACAAGAAGCGGCAGAATAATCATGCCGTCGAGCCACATGATATTCCAAAAATACGCAAGAAAATAAGCCGAGAATGCATAAAAAACTCCGAAAACGGCAGATGCGGGCGAGTGCCTGTTCAGGCTCTTTTTTAAATAAAAAGTGAAAGTTCCGGCCGAGCAAATGCATTTTGCAATCATCATGGTTGTGATTGCATATGGCATGTCTTTACGGTTAAACAAAAACAAAATTGCACTGAACGGGCTTGCAAGATAATTGAAAAAATTGCCCAAAAAGCTTGAGCCGCCGCCGGAAGTCCAGCTGTATGCAAAGGATTTAAAGTGGGTAACTCTGTCATAAAGCTCAACAAACAGCGGTCCGTATTGATGATATAAGTCCATTCTTAAAACTGTGGTGTCGCCAAAAGGAAAAGCATTGAATATTGCAAGAATAAAAAGCATCAGCAAAAGGGAAATGCCCATTGAAAGAATGACAAATCTGTTTGAAAAGAATTTTTTATATACTCTGCCGTTTTTGAATTTTTGCGCGGGCTGCATGCAGTCAAACACAAGTATTCTTGAAACGGGATAATTTATAACGGCAACGATGACAAAAGTGAAAAACCATGCAAGGAAATTTTCGCGTCCCAATATTTTGCCGATTGAAGAAAAAGCGCCGAATATGCCGAGGTGAAGCGCGGCATTTATAACAGAATATATAATTTGCTTTGCGTTGTCGTTGAGCGCATTATCGCGGTAAACAAAAAGCTTTTCGAGCAGAAAAAGCGCGATTTCGCCGATAGCAAATGCCGCCCAGCAGGCGATTTGTGCACTCATGCCGAAAAGCTTCAGCACCTGCTTTGAGGCAATTAAAACAAAAAACGATAAGATAATTGAAATAATATAATTTACAGTTTCACCGTTCATAAACGAATTTGTGAAGCGGCTTTTTTTGCATTGCGTAATATCCATAAAACTCTCCGTAATAATTTATATTCTAATATTAACACACGCCGAAAAAATCTTCAACCGAATAATGTGTAATATTGAAAAAAGCTTGTTCATATATTTTCATTGAGGTGAGATGAGTGGCATTAAATTCGATTATCCCGTGCCTGTCGGACGGTGTAAACGCTTCATTGGCTCAGCTTCCCGCAGAAGTGCTCAAAAGCATAACGGAGCTGAGGATAAGGAAAAATCTGCCTTTGGTTATAGTATTCGGCAATCGGGTGTGCTTTATAACCGAGCAAGGGAAATTGATGAATCATATTTCGGAATTTGCTTACACGGTGAATGAAGATGAATTTGATTTGATTTTCAGGCGCCTGTGCAATTATTCCGTTCATTGCGAAATCGATAATATGATAAACGGCTTTATAACCGTGAACGGGGGAAACAGAGTGGGCGTTTGCTCGTCTGCCGTAATAAACGGCGGTCGTATAACTTCGGTTAAAAATCCCACTTCACTGAATATAAGAATTGCGAAGGAAATCAAAAATTGCGCCAAACCTGTGCTGAATATGCTTTATATAAACAAATTACCCAGTATAATCGTTGCCGCGCCGCCCGGCGGCGGTAAAACCACCTTTTTGCGTGATTTTGCAAGGCTGCTTTCCGGCGGCTTCAACAATAATTATCGCAAGGTTTGCATTATTGACGAGCGAAACGAAATTGCGTGCTGCACTTCAGCCGGTGACTTTGCCGATGTAGGGCCTAATACGGATGTTGTTTGCGGCTTTCCGAAAGCAATAGGCATAGAAAATGCCGTTCGCTCGCTTTCGCCCGAAATGATTGTGTGCGATGAAATATCATCATTAAAAGAGATTGAAGCTATGAAAAACGGCTTCTTGAGCGGCGCGGCATTTGCCGTTTCCGTGCATGCTGGCAGCATGAGGCAGCTTATGAACAAAAAGCTTTTGCATGATTTGGTTGATACGGGCGAATTTGAATATATCGTTTTTCTGAAAAAATATACTGATGAGTTCGAGATTACGGAAGTCGGCGCACAATGAAATACGCAGGTTTGCTTTTTGTGAATGCGGCTTGCGCTTTCGCGGGTGTTTTTGCGGCGCTTAGGATTCGCGAAAAAAGCCGAGTGGCGCGCCTGCTGATTGAAATGGCGAATATGATGGAATCCATGCTTTCGTTCGGTTCCGAGGATTCGGTAAAAATCATTCGCACTCTTTCAAATGAAAAAGCTTTTGCCGAACTCACTTTTTTAAAAAATATGGATATTGAAAATATTGCCGTTTCAACCTGCCTGAACGAAAGTGATAACGAAAGAACGGCTTTGCTGTTTAAAATGCTCGGAAGCACCGATGTGCCGTCAATGATGAAAAGCATTGAGGGATATAAGGCAAGTATGGAGCTGAGTGCATGTAAATATGATGAATATTGCAAAAGCCATGCAAAGCTGTTTGTCGCTTTCGGTTTGCTCGGCGGTTTGCTTTTAACGGTTCTTATAATATAAATCTTGTCGTTTTTTCTGATAATACGGCAAATCGCCCGAAAGGCCATGTGTAATTATGGATGTTAATTTTATCTTTAAAATCGCTGCCATAGGAATTATTATTTCCGTGCTGAACACCGTTTTGGTGCGAAGCGGGCGCGAGGATCAGGCAATGCTTACCACGCTTGCGGGCATAGTTGTGGTGCTGATGATGATTATTCCGCAAATCAGCGAACTTTTTTCAACGGTTAAATCGTTGTTTGATTTATGAGCCGAATAATTGGTATAGCGCTTATTGCGCTTGTTTTCGGTATCTTTTTAAAGCAATACAATAAAACGGCAGCATTGCTGATTACTCTTGTTTCGTCCGTACTTATATTTTGGCAGGCGGCTTCTTCACTTGCGGATATAATGGGTGAATTGAAAAGCGTAACGGCGGGCATTTCAGAATCCGCGGCATATATAAAAATTATGTTTAAAGTGCTCGTAATTGCGCTGGTTACGCAAATCGTGTCGGATATGTGCCGTGATTCAGGCGAATCCGCACTTGCAGGGCAAACGGAAACCGCCGCAAAAATCATGATAGTTGCTGTTGTTCTGCCTCTTATTCAGGCGGTTTTAAAGGTGATTTCGGGACTTGTAGTATGAAAAAAAGTAAGTTTATTTGCGCAGTATGCGCCGTATTTGTCATGCTTGCGGCTTCGGCCGTGCCGTTTGCGGCGTTTGCCGAGGAAGAATTAAATCAATCCGAATATGAAAATGTGCTTTCGGGATATGATTTATCGGCATTTGATGAGCTGGACGGTGACAGCTTAGCTCTTTTGAAAGATCTTGATCTGCTTGATTTTGATTATAAAAAGCTTTTGGATTATTCGCTTTCCGATGTGTTTACCGTATTTAAAAATATGGTAACTGACTCAATTAAAGCACCGCTTAAAGGCTGCGCGGCGGTGATTGTTATAATCATGCTTTCCGCGCTTTTTCAGGGCTTTAAGCAAACCGTTGAAAGCGGCGAAATGGCAAGCGCCGTTTCATCCGTGAGCGCGATAGCGGTTTCGCTGATACTTGTTTCTAAAATCAAATTCACGGTTTCGGCAGGATGTGCGGCAATTGAAGTTTGTGCAAATTTTATATATGCTTTTTTTCCTGCGTTTTGCATAATCGTTGCCGCATCGGGAAGCACTGTTGCCGCATTTTCAACAAATACTTTGCTTCTTTCAATGGCTCAAATTTTAAATTTTATTTCGCAAAATATTTTTATGCCTCTTTCAAATTGCTTTTTGGCGCTTGGCATCTGCTCCGGCATCAGAAACGAATTGAATCTCGGCGCACTTGTTTCAAATTTGAAAAAGTATTTGATAACCGCAATTTCAGTTTGCTCGGGCGTATTTATTTCTGTGCTTTCAATAAAAACCGCTGTTGCTTCAAGGGCGGATGCAATCGGACTGCGCTCAATTCGCTTTGCCATAAATTCCGTGGTGCCTGTTATAGGAAGCGCCGTCAGCGAGGGCTTGCTTTCAATTCAGGCGTATTCTTCCCTGATTCGCAGCAGCGTTGGTGTGGCAGGCATTGCCGCCGTGGCGGTTCTGTTTTTGCCGCCGATTTTGCAGGTGATATTTTGGCGGCTGTTTTTAACTCTTTGCGCTTCCGTTTCCGATATTTTCGGAGATAAATCCGTTTCCTGCGTTTTGAATGCCTTTGCGGATGCGTTTTTAATCATGAATGTTATTCTTGTGCTTTGCACGGTAACAACAATTATTTCAATCGGAATTTTGATTGCGGCAAAAGGAAGTGTGTAATGGATTTCATAAAAAGCTGGACCTTTTCCGTGTGTGCAACCCTGCTGCTCGCTTCTGTTTTATCGCTTGTTTCGCCTCGCGGCGGTATGGGCAGATTTTATAAAATTGTGATTTCGCTGTTTGTGTTTTTTTCGTTTCTGTTTCCGCTCACCGAGTTTAACGCAGCAGATTTTAAAACGGATTTTGATATTGAAAGTCAATATCAAAGCAATGCTTTAAATTCGGCGCAAAATCAGGTGGAAGCGGCTGTTAAAACACGGCTTGAGCAGGCGGGATTTGCCGATTGCACCGTGCAGTGCCTCGCTTCGCAAATCGGCAATGAAATCGAAATAGAAAATGTAACCGTTTGCGCCCCTTCGGGCAGTGACAGCGCAAAAATAAAATCCGAAATAATGGAATCACTCGGCATTGCCGTTAATGTTGAAATTGCGGATTAGAGGAAAAGAAATGAAAAAGATTTTATCAAAAGAAAATTTGATTGAGCTTTTAAAAGACAAAAATTCAAAAAGAAAGTTGATTGCCGCTTTTGCGATTATAGGCGTTGCACTGATATTTCTTTCCGAAATAGGAACGCAGAAAAACGGTTCGGATAATTCGCGCTTTGCCGAGGCATCGTGCATAAATTATTCGGAATATGTGGAGGATTTAAATGAGCGGCTTTCCGATATAATCGGCAAAATAGACGGTGTGGGCGAATGCAGTGTTATGATAACCATGCAAAACACGCAGGAAAGTGTTTATGCCGAAAATAAAGAAAATTCTCAAAACGGAAGTTCTGTTTCCGAAAACAGCGAATATGTTATATATGACGGGGAAAGCGGCGATTCGCCTTTGCTTATAAACGAAAAAATGCCCGGTGTTGCCGGCGTTGCCGTTGTTTGCAGCGGCGGGGATAATGTGCTTGTGCGCGAAAAAATAATAAGCTGCGTTTGTGCGTTGTTTAATATTCCGTCAAGCCGTGTTTCCGTTTCAAAATTAAATTCTGAGGGTGGTAACTGATGGAAGAAAAACACGAATTAAACGAATTCGGCGAAACTGCCGATCAGCCGGAAATCTCGGGCCTTATGCCCGATGAAAAAATCAAAAAGAAAAAATTAAAGCGCAAAAAGATAGCCGCGTCGATTTTCGTTCTGCTTCTTGCGGTGGGTATCGGAGGAAATTGGGTTTGGGAAAACAGTGATGTTTCCTCAAAAATCAAAAGTGTGGCTTCAAGCACAAAAACACTCGGCGAGGCAACTTTTGTTGATGCTGCAACTCAGCCTTCTTCGGGTGAAAACGAATATTTTTCCTCGGCAAGGGTAGATAGGCAAAATGCAAGAGATTCCGCGCTTTCACAGCTTCAAAGCGTTGTTGATTCGTCCGAGGAAAGCTCGGATGCAAAAAACACGGCTGCTGAAAAAATCGCCGATATATCATCTTATATTGAAATCGAAAACAAAATCGAAACGCTTGTGCAGGCCAAAGGCGTTTCAAACTGCCTTGCCGTTGTGAATGAGGACGGCACAAGGGTTGATGTGATTATTGATTCGGAAGAGCTTTCTGATGATTTGGCACTTCAAATTAAAGAAATTGCCGTTGCTCAGCTAAAATGCGGATTTGAAAATGTTACGATTATACAATCGAAAAATTAAAATATGCCGAAAAGGAACAATGCTTTCTTTGATTTGTTGTTATTCCAAAGCACTCGATGCCGATTTGCACCGAGTGCTTTCTTTTTATAAATTAAGTCTTGTATAAATTTGCGGCGTATGTTAAAATACTAAAAGCAAGGAGGCTCAGGTTATGGAAATATCTAAGCAAACTCCGCAGGGCGGGGTAATTATATCCGAGGAAGCGGTGTCCTCAATCGTAACTAATGCCGCTAAAGATGTAAACGGCGTAACGGGGTTTTCAAATAAACCCGATGATGTTGTTTCAACAATTAAAAAGGGAAGCTTAAAGGTTATGAGCCCCGTTCGTGTTTTTCAGGATGGGGATGATCTTGATATCAGCGTTTATATTAACATTGCAAGCGGAATTAAAATTCAGCCCGTTGCCGAGGAAGTGCAGCGAGTTGTTAAAGAGGCCGTTCAGAATATGACGGGCAAACTCGTTTCCAAAGTTAATGTTATTATTGCCTCTGTTGAGGATGATGAGCCGGAAAGCTCCGATGCACCTTGTGAAACTGAAGAGTGATTAAAATTCGGCTGAAAGTATAAATATATTTTCAGCCTTGTTTTTTTATAATTATTTCCGCTTTTGCGGATTTGAAAGGTTAGTATATGAATCGCAGTGAAATGAGAGAGCAGGCTTTTATTCTGCTTTTTGAAAAAGAATTTTTTGCAGGGCAATCCTGTGCTGAGGTTGAGGAAACCTTTGCCGAAAACTATGCTCCGCTTTCCGATTATGCAAAAAAAGCATTTGAAAATACATACGATAAAAAGGAAGAAATCGACGCCGTTATCGAAAAATATCTTAAAGGCTGGAAAATCGGCAGGCTGCCGAAGGTCAATCTCGCGGTTTTGCGACTTGCCGTTTATGAGATAATGTTTGAAGAAAGTGTGCCCGACAGCGCCGCAGTAAATGAAGCGGTTGAACTCGCCAAAAAGTATTCGGGCGACGATGATTACAGCTTCATTAACGGTGTTCTCGGCAGCTTTTTGAGGGAAAAAAACAATGTTTGCGGGGATTGACACAAGTAATTACACAACCTCCGTGGCCGTGTTTGACGGCGAACATATAATTCAAAATAAAAAGCTTTTAACGGTTAAAAAAGGTGAGCGCGGGCTGAGGCAGAGTGACGCATTATTTCAGCACACTGTTAATCTGCCCGTTCTTATAAGCAAGCTTAAATCCGAAATCGGTGATGCGGATATTGAAGCGTTCGGTGTGAGCAACCGCCCAAGAAATATCGAGGGCAGTTATATGCCGTGCTTTTTGGCTGGCGAATCCGCCGCCGAAGCAGCAGCGGCATTTTGTAACGCACCGCTTTTCAAAACCTCGCATCAGGTTGGGCATATTTTGGCGGCTCTTTATTCCGCAGGTAAGCCGGAACTTATCAACGAGCCGTTTATAGCGTTTCATGTTTCGGGCGGTACAACGGAAGCTGTGCTTGTAACTCCGGATGATTATGAAATTATAAAAGCGCAAATCGTTTCCGAAAGCACCGATCTTAAAGCAGGCCAGGCGATAGACAGAACAGGTGTTTTGCTCGGCCTTGATTTTCCGTGCGGACCGGCTCTTGAAAAGCTTTCAAACGAAAGCAACGAAAATTTTAAAATAAAACCGACTATGCTCGGAGTGAACTGCTCTCTTTCGGGCGTTGAAAATAAAGTTAAAAATATGATAAGCGATAATCGCCCGCCTTGCGATGTGGCAAAATTTGCGCTTTGCAGTGTGGCTGAAGCTCTTTCGGCCATGGCAGAGGCTGTTATTGAGAAATACGGCGATATGCCTATCGTTTTTGCGGGCGGCGTTTCCGGCAATAAAATGATAGCCGATATGCTTTCAGATCGATACGGCGCTTTCTTCGCGAAGCCCGAATTCAGCTCCGATAATGCCGCGGGAATCGCTATCTATGCTTATCTTAAATCCTTAATACAATAGATATGAATGTTTTAACAGTTTCACAAATTAACACATTTATAAAAGCCGTTTTTGCCGAAAGGCAGGAGCTGCGCAATGTTTATATAAGCGGCGAAATTTCAAATTTTACGCATTATTACCGCTCGGGGCATATGTATTTCACTTTGAAGGACGAAAATGCTCAAATTAAGGCGGTTATGTTTTCTTCTTATGCTTCAAGGCTTAAATTTCAGCCTGAAAGCGGAATGAAGGTTATTTGCAGGGGCTATATTTCCGTTTATGAAAAAAGCGGCGAATATCAGCTTTATGTTGACGATATGCAGCCGGACGGGCTTGGCGCCCTAAATTTGGCATATGAACAGCTTAAAGCAAAGCTTTTTGCCGAGGGTGTTTGCGGCGATGATGTTAAAAAGCCGCTTCCCAGATATCCTCGCAAAATCGGCGTTGTTACCTCCGATATCGGCGCTGCGATTGAGGATATAAAAAATATCACGGCGCGCAGATGGCCGCTTGCAAAGCTGGTTATTGCGCCGACTCTTGTGCAAGGTGCAAATGCCGCACCGGATATTGTCAAATCTATCGTTCGCCTTGATAATGCCGGTGATATCGATGTTATTATAGTCGGCAGGGGCGGCGGTTCGGTTGAAGATCTTTGGGCATTTAACACCGAAGGCGTTGCGCGTGCGGTAATCAATTGCAAAACGCCGATTGTTTCGGCGGTGGGTCATGAAACGGATTTTACGATTTGTGATTTCGTTGCCGATTTGCGCGCCCCCACACCGAGCGCCGCGGCAGAGATTATTTGCCCCGATATAGAAGCGGAAATTGCGCATTGTGAGAATTTAAAAAATATGCTTTCCCGCCTTGAAAGTGATAAAATTGATGAAGAAATGCAATATATCGCGGATTTGACGGAAACAAGCGTGCTTGCAAGCTCCGAAAATTTTTTGAAGGAGCACTGTGATTATCTCGGCGAACTTTCGTCGCGCTTTTGCCGTGCGTTTGATTCGACACTCGGCGATAAAGAAAATAAATTTGCAATGCTTCTCGGCAAGCTTAATGCATTAAGCCCGCTTGCTGTTATGCAGCGAGGTTATGCAGTTGCCAAGGAATCGGGCGGTAAAATCATAAAATCCGTTTCACAGATTTCGGCTAACGATGATGTTAAAATAGAATTTGCAGATGGCAATGCCGTTTGCAAAGTTTGCGAGGTAAATCAAATTGAGCGATAAGGAATTAACCTATGAAGGCGCCGTTAAAAGGCTTGAAGAAATAGTTGCGGCACTTGAAAATAAAGAAACTCCGCTTGATGAAAGTGTAAAGCTTTTTGAAGAGGGAACAAAGCTTGCCGCATTTTGCAACGATAAACTCAAAAACGCAAAGCAAAAGGTTACAACGCTTGATAAGGAGTGATTTGAATGACTGAATTGGAATTCAATAATATTCTTGAAAATGATATTGCAATAGTTGAAAGGCGTCTTATTGATCTGCTTCCCGAATGCAGAGATGGGCAGGATGAGGTTGTTGAGGCTATGAAATACAGCCTTTTAAACGGTGGAAAGAGGCTTCGCCCCGTATTCTGCCTTGAATTTGCAAAAGCCTGCGGTGCAGACAGATATATGGCTCTTGAGCTTGCCTGCGCCGTGGAATATGTGCATACATACAGCCTTATTCATGATGATTTGCCATGTATGGATAATGATGATATGCGCAGAGGCAAACCGAGCTGCCATAAGCAATTCGGTGAGGCAACAGCTCTTTTGGCGGGCGACGCATTACTGACTCATGCGTTTCAAATTATTGCCGTTTCCAATATTGACGACGAGAAAAAAGCGCTTGCCGTTCAGCTTCTCTCCCAAAACAGCGGTGTGGAGGGAATGCTCGGCGGGCAGGTTATCGATTTAAAATATGAAAGCAAATCACCCACATTAAAGCAATTGCTTTCCGTTCACAGGCTTAAAACGGGTGCTCTTATTTCAGCCGCGTGCCTGCTCGGATGCATTGCCGCAGGCGCTTCGGATGTGCAAATCTCCGCGGCATCACGCTTTGCTTATAACTTAGGCATTGCTTTTCAGATTAAAGACGATATTCTTGATGTTGTGGGCGACAGCAATATTCTCGGCAAGCCCGCGGGTTCCGATGCCGCAAACGATAAAGTAACGTATGTTTCGCTTGTGGGCCTTGATAAGGCACAGCAGGATGTGCAAACATTAACCGATAATGCGGTTAAATGCCTGGGTGTGTTTGAAAACACGGAATTTTTGCAGCTGCTTGCCGATAAACTTGTTAATCGAAATAAATAATTATTCGGCAAATTTTTTGAAAAGAGTTGATAAATTTGTCTGTTCTTGAGAATGTTAATTCTCCGAAAGATTTAAAAAAGCTCGATGAAGCGCAGCTTAATCAATTGTGCGCCGAAATCAGAGAATATATGATAAAAACAGTTTCGCAAACCGGCGGGCATTTGGCGTCAAATTTGGGCGTTGTTGAGCTTACCGTTGCATTGCACAAGGTCTTCAACAGCCCCACCGATCAAATTGTTTTTGATGTCGGCCATCAGTGCTACACTCATAAAATCCTTACGGGCCGTAAGGATAAATTTAAAACTCTGCGCACCGAGGGCGGTATAAGCGGATTTACACGACCTGTTGAGAGCAAACACGATATTTTTTCAAGCGGTCATTCAAGCGTTTCAATTTCGGAAGCGGTAGGTCTTGCAAAGGCAAAGCAGATCAAAGGCGAAAAGGGCAAGGTAATAGCCGTAATCGGTGACGGCGCTTTAACAGGCGGACTTGCTTATGAGGCGCTTGATAATTGCGCAGGCGATGACCATAGCAATTTGATTGTTATTCTTAACGACAATAAAATGTCCATCAGTGAAAATGTGGGCAGTATGTCTAAGCATTTAACCCATTTGCGCACATCAAAGCGATATTTCACTTTTAAATCGAAAATTCGCCGTGCAATCGCAAAAATGCCTAAAATCGGCGGCCAAATCAACAGGGCTTTAACCAATATAAACGGCCAATTAAGGCGAAAAATATATCATAATGCAACCTTTTTTGAGGATCTCGGTCTACGGTATTACGGCCCGATAGACGGACATGATATGAACGAGCTTATTTCCGTGCTTGAAACGGCAAAAGCGCACAATCATTCCGTGCTTGTGCATGTGAACACGGTTAAAGGCAAGGGATATAATCCGGCCGAGAAAAATCCGACTCAGTTTCACGGAATCGGAAAATTTGATGTAAACACCGGCGAGCCTCTTTCAGGCGGAGAAAACTTTTCCTCCGTTTTCGGCAGAATTATGTGCGATTTTGCAGAGCACGATTCACGCATTTGCTGCATCACGGCGGCAATGGCACCCGGTACCGGGCTTACGGATTTTGCAAAAAAATATCCAAAGCGCTTTTTTGATGTGGGCATTGCCGAGCAGCATGCCGTCACCTTTGCAAGCGGGCTTGCCAAAAACGGAATGCTTCCTGTTTTTGCCGTGTATTCCACATTTTTGCAAAGGTCTTACGATCAGCTTATTCATGATGTTGCAATGCAGGATCTTAAAGTGATTTTCGGTATTGACCGTGCCGGTTTCGTAGGTGAGGACGGTGAATCGCACCAAGGTGTTTTTGATGTTTCGTTTCTTAACTCTGTGCCCGGGCTTTCGGTTTATGCACCTGCGGATTATGAAGAAATGGCTGTTATGTTTGTTCGCGCGATTTATAATGATAAAGGCGCGGTTGCCGTTCGTTATCCGCGCGGGCAGGCGGGTGTGATGCCTAAAGATTATTATTATGATAAAACGGATTATTCCGTATTCGGCGATGAGGGCAGCAAAAACTGCATTGTAACATACGGCAGAGAATTTTCACAGTGCTGGCAGGCGTATGAAAAGCTTCACAACACCTGCCTGATTAAAATAAACAAAATTAAGCCTTTGCCGAAAGCGGCGGTTATCATTGCCGCTAAATCTAAAAATGTTTTCTTTTTTGAAGAAAGCGTTAAAACCGGCGGCATCGGTGAAATTTTCGGCTGCGAGCTTGAAATGTTTGGTGCCGATGTGAATTACAGGCTGATTGCCGTTGAGAATGAATTTATCAAGCAGGCTTCCGTTGATTCCCAGCTGAAAAAGTATCATCTTGATTGCAATTCGGTTTTAAATGAGGTAAATAATGAGTAATAAAATAAGGCTTGATGTTGCCGTTTTTGAGGCAGGCTATGCTCCGAGCAGAGAAAAAGCCAAGGCAATCATAATGGCGGGTCAGGTTTATGTAAATAACCAAAAAGTTGATAAAGCAGGCACCGAAATTAAATCCGACGATGTGCTTGAAGTTCGCGGAAACACGCTTAAATATGTCAGCCGCGGCGGGTTGAAGCTTGAAAAAGCAATGCAGTGTTTTCCGATTTCGCTTTCCGGCAAAATTTGCATGGATGTGGGTGCTTCAACCGGCGGCTTCACCGATTGTATGCTTATGAACGGCGCTGTTAAGGTGTATTCGATAGATGTCGGCTACGGTCAGCTTGCGTGGAAGCTCAGGTGTGACGAACGGGTGGTAAATCTTGAACGCACTAATTTCAGATATGTTACGGAGGAGCAGATTAAGGATAAAATAGATTTTGCTTCCGTTGATGTTTCGTTTATCTCTTTGAGCCATATTTTGCCTAATCTTAATAAATTCTTGAATGATGACGGTCAGGCGGTATGCCTTATTAAGCCTCAGTTTGAAGCGGGAAAAGAGAAGGTCGGTAAAAAAGGCGTTGTTCGTGACAAATCAGTTCATGCCGAGGTGGTTGAAAAGATTATCGACCTCGCAAGCCAAAACGGCTTTTCTGTTTGCGGACTTGATTTTTCGCCCGTTAAAGGTCCCGAAGGCAATATCGAATATTTAATTTATTTGAAAAAAAGCGTGAAACCGGTTGTTGAGCCGGGAATTGACGCTGAATTTACTGTTCAAAAATCTCACGAGGAATTAGAATGATTTTTTCGGTTTTTTCTGATTTAAACAATCCCGATAAACTGGCTGTTGCAAAGGAATTGCTTAGGGTGCTTAAGGGCACAAGCTGCAAGGTTTGCTTTGACAGCAAATATGCAAAGCCGCTTGAGGGCTGTGACTGCGCTCTGTTGCCTTATGATGAAATGTATAAAGCCTGCGATATTGCTGTTGCCGTGGGCGGTGACGGCACAACCGTTAAAACCGCAAAAAATGCCGCTGTGAACGGCAAACCCGCACTCGGCATAAACGGCGGCAGGCTTGGCTTTTTAAGCGCCGCGGAGCGAAATGAGCTTTCGCTTGTAAAGCGCGTGCTTGACGGCGATTACAGCATTGAGGAAAGAATTTTACTTAAGGCAACCGTCAGCGAAAACGGCATTTTACGCGAGGAGAGGCATTGCCTTAATGACGCCGTTGTTTCAAGAGGCGATTTTGCAAGGCTTATTGATGTTGATATTTGTTCTTCCGGCAGAGAAATGCTTACTGTTCGTGCAGACGGCATTATCGTTTCAACCCCAACCGGCTCAACTGCTTATTCGCTTGCGGCGGGCGGTCCGATTTTAAGCCCGGATCTCAATTGCTTTGTGGTCACCTCCATTTGCCCACATTCTTTGATGGACAGAAGCTTGGTTGTAAATTCAAAAAACACTCTTGACATCACTGTTATAAGCGATGTTCAAAATAATGCAATATTAACTTGTGACGGTGAAAAGCCGATAGTTGTTAACGGCAAATCAAAAATTTCTATCTCTCTTTCGCCGTATATGGCTCGGCTTATTAAAATCAAGCCGGATAATTTTTATGAAACCGTTAAGAAAAAAATTATCGAAAGGGGAGCGTAAATTGAAAAAAAGACGACTTGCAAAAATACTTGATATAATAAACTCCGGAAATATAGAAACGCAGGAGGAGCTTCAGGCACGCCTGCGAGATTGCGGATTTGAAGTTACTCAGGCCACCGTTTCCCGCGATATTAAAGAACTTAGGCTTGTTAAAGAGCTTTCCGAAAGCGGAAAATATGTATATACCACAGGCGTCAGAAATAACTCGGAGGATGCCAATTTAAGCTCTAACAGAATTTTCAGAGAATCGGTTATAGGAATAGACAGCGCCATGAATATCGTGTGCATTAAATGTGCCGTGGGTATGGCAAATGCAGCCTGTGCCGCAATAGATAAAATGCATTGGGCCGGTGTTGTGGGCACCGTTGCGGGCGACGACACTATTTTTGTGCTTTGCAGAAACGAAAAGGCCGCAGTCGCATTCACATCAAATTTGGAGAAGATACTCAATGTTAAGAACTCTTAGTATTGAAAATATCGCGGTAATCGAAAAAGCAAAAATCGATTTCGACGGCGGGCTTAATGTTCTCACCGGCGAAACAGGCGCGGGTAAATCAATAGTTGTGGATTCAATCAATGCCGTGCTTGGCGAACGCACATCAAAGGAACTTGTTCGCACGGGTTCGGATTTTGCTTTCGTTTCCGCTTTCTTTGAAAATATAAACGCAACCGTTTGCGGTGAACTTGAAAAACTTGGATATACCCCTGAGGATGACGGCTCTTTGCTGATAACAAGAAGAATCAGCAAGGACGGCAGATCTTCGTGCCGCATAAACGGTATGCCCGCCACGGTTTCCGTTTTGCACACTCTCGGTAAGGCGCTTGTGAATATTCACGGCCAGCACGACAGCCAATCATTGCTTGATCCCGAACAGCATTATAAATTTATAGATATGCTTTCGGGCGATTCAAGTGCGCTCTCTGATTATAAAGCGGCATTTTCGCGCTTTTTGTCTGTTCGCAGAGAACTAAAAGCGTTAACCGCCGCCGCGGATTCGGCGGATAAAAACACGGAATTGCTCGAATATCAAATCAAAGAGCTTGAGGAAGCCGATATTAAAATCGGCGAAGCACAGGCTCTAAACGCCCGCAAAAAGGTGATGGACAGCGCCGAGGAAGCCGCCAAGGCTTACTCTTCGGCTCTTGAAGCGGTAAACGGAGACGACGAAAATCCCGGAGCGGAATCTTTGCTTCAAAGTGCGTTGGAATCCGTTGTGCGATTTTCGGAGCTTTCTTCTGAAATTAAAAAAGCCGCCGCACTGCTTGAAAACGCTGTTGATGAAATCGCAGACGCCAAATCGGTTATAGGCGGCGAACTTTCTGTGCTTGATTTTGACCCGCGTGAACGTGAAGAAATCGAAGAACGGCTTGACGAATTGTTCAGGCTCGGCAAAAAATACGGCGACGGCGAAGAAAAAATGCTTGCCTACCTTGATAATGCCAAAAGAAAACTTAATTCGATAGTCAACAACGAAGAAGAACTCGAAAAGCTGAACGACGAATATGATAAGGCTTATGCCGATGTGCTTGCCGCAGCCGAAAAGCTGACGGCTTTGCGCAAAAAAACGGCACAAAAATTTGCCGAAGATGTTAAAAATCAGCTTGCATATCTCGATATGCCCAAAATTAACTTTACCGTTGACTTCAAAAAGGGTATAATGTCTTCCGCGGGGCTTGATAAAATCGAATTTTTGATATCAGCAAACCCCGGTGAAGAACCGAAACCGCTTGTAAAAATCGCTTCCGGCGGCGAGCTTTCAAGAATAATGCTTGGAATTAAGAGCATTTTGGCGTATAATGACACAGTTGACACTTTGATTTTTGATGAAATCGATACAGGCGTCAGCGGCAGAGCAAGCCAAAAAATCGGTTTAAAGCTTAAAGAGGTTTCAAAAAACACACAGGTTATATGCGTAACCCACTCGGCGCAAATTGCCTCGAATGCAGACAGTCATTTCCTTATCAGCAAGGATATTTCAGGCGATCGCACTTTCACAAGCGTTACGCTGCTTAACCGCTCTCAGCGCAGAAACGAGCTTGCAAGAATAATGGGCGGGCTTGAAATAACCGATGCCATGCTGAACAGCGCCGAAGAACTGTTGCTGACAAATTACGGAAAATAGTTACAAATGCGGCGATTTAACAGGCGTTATTATTCAAAAAGTAAAAAACGGCACATGCCGATTTATTTCAATGTTTAAAATAAATTAAATACACGGAGGATATAAAAAATGGGTGTATATGAAGATTTAAAAGCGCGCGGCCTGATTGCTCAGGTTACCGATGAAGAACAGGTCAGAGAGCTTGTTAATTCCGGTAAAGCGATTTTCTATATCGGCTTTGACCCCACGGCAGACAGCTTGCATGTTGGTCACTTTATGGCGCTTACGCTTATGAAAAGGCTTCAGGAAGCGGGCAACAAACCGATTGCGCTTATCGGCGGAGGCACAGGCATGATAGGCGATCCGAGCGGCAGAACTGATATGCGCCAAATGCTTACAAAAGAAACAATTAAACACAACTGCGATTGCTTTAAAAAGCAAATGTCCAAATTCATCGATTTTTCGGACGGAAAAGCGCTTATGGTAAACAACGCCGATTGGCTGCTCGATTTAAATTATGTTGAGCTTTTACGCGAGGTCGGCGCTTGCTTTTCTGTAAACAGAATGCTTTCTTTTGAATGCTACAAGCAAAGAATGGAAAGAGGGCTTTCTTTCCTTGAATTTAACTATATGATTATGCAGAGCTATGATTTCTACGCCCTTTATCAGAAATACGGATGCAATCTTCAGTTCGGCGGCGATGATCAGTGGTCAAATATGATCGGCGGTATGGAGCTAATTAGAAGAAAACTCAACGGCAATGCAAATGCCATGACCATTACCTTGCTTCTCAATTCCGAGGGCAAGAAGATGGGCAAAACGCAAAAGGGCGCTGTTTGGCTTGATCCCGAAAAAACTTCTCCTTATGAATTTTATCAATATTGGAGAAATGTGGACGACAGCGATGTTATCAAATGCATGAAGCTGCTCACATTCCTGCCTCTTGAGGAAATTGCCGAATATGAAAAGCTTGAGGGCGCAGAGCTTAATAAGGCTAAAGATGTGCTTGCTTTTGAACTTACAAAGCTTGTTCACGGCGAGGAAGAAGCGAAAAAGGCAAGGGAGGCTTCAATAGCTCTTTTTGCGGGCGGCGCTGATAAATCAAATATGCCCTGCACCGTTATGGAAGAGTCGGATTTTGTTGATGGCAGTGTTTCCGTGCTTGATATGATGGTTAAGGCAGCCATGATCAAATCAAAGGGCGAGGGCAGACGACTTATTCAGCAGGGCGGTATTTCGCTTAACGACGTAAAAGTAACCGATGTATATGCCACACTCACAAAAGCGGATTTTGATAATGATGTTATCATCAAAAAGGGCAAAAAGGTTTTCCACAAATTCACTTTATAATATTTTGCAGGGCTTACCTCGCGTATGCCCTGCTTTTTTGTGCCCCTAAGCATCTGCTTATAATAATATATTTAAATTTATTTATAATATTTATTGAAGTAACTTGGCTGTTTTGGTATAATATTTTAGGTGAAATTTATGGAAGATATTAAAGAAAAAATCGATAATCTGCGAAAAACGCTTCGTTATCACAGCAACAGATATTATAATGACGATTCCCCCGAAATCGAGGACTATGAATATGATATGATGATGCGCAGTTTGCAGGAGCTTGAGGAAAAATATCCCGAATATGATGCTCCCGATTCGCCCACAAAAAAAGTGGGCGGCAAGGCGGATAACAGTTTTGAAAGCGTTGTGCATGCGGTTCGTATGGAATCACTTCAAGATGCCTTTTCCGACAGCGAAATTCGCGATTTCGATAAAAGAGTGCGCGATGTCGTGAGCAAGCCCAAATATTGCGTTGAGCCTAAAATAGACGGTCTTTCCGTTTCTCTCGAATATGAAAACGGCGTTTTTGTGCGCGGCTCCACAAGGGGCGACGGTAATGTTGGCGAAGATGTAAGCGGAAATTTAAGAGTAATTCATAATATTCCTTTAATGCTTAACAAACCCGTTCCTTATATCGAGGTTCGCGGCGAGGTTTATATGCCTAAGAAAAGCTTTGAAAAGGTTGTGGACAGGCAGCTTATCAACGGCGAAGCGCCTTTTAAAAATCCGCGAAACGCCGCAGCCGGCTCTCTCAGGCAGAAAGACAGTAAAGTTGCCGCTTCAAGAGGGCTTGACATATTTGTTTTCAATGTTCAGCGGGTTGACGGCGTAACGCTCGGCTCTCATAAAGAAAGCCTGGATTATCTTAAAAGGCTTGGCTTCAACACAATCCCCGGATATAAGCTTGTTAATAATATCGAGGATGCGTTAAAGCGCATAAACGAAATCGGCGAGGCAAGAGGCAGCCTTGAATATGATATAGACGGCGCCGTTGTTAAGGTGGATGATTTTGAAATGCGCCGCCGGCTCGGTTCAACGGCAAAATTCCCGAAATGGGCGGTTGCTTTTAAATATCCTCCCGAAGAAAAGCAAACAAAGCTTATAGATATTGAAATCGCAGTTGGCAGAACGGGCGTTTTAACCCCAACGGCGGTGCTTGAGCCTGTGCACCTTGCGGGCACAACGGTTTCCCGCGCAACTCTTCATAATCAGGATTTTATATCCGAAAAAGGAATCGGAATAGGCGATATCGTTACAGTTCGCAAAGCGGGTGATATTATTCCGGAGGTGCTTTGTGTAAACGAGCACACTGCCGAAAGCATTTATAAATTCCCCGAAACCTGCCCAAGCTGCGGCAGTCGTGTAATCCGCGAAGAAGGAGAAGCCGCAATCAGGTGCATTAATCCCGATTGCCCGGCGCAGCTTCTCAGAAATCTTATTCATTTCTGCTCCCGTGATGCTATGGATATCGAAGGTCTCGGTCCCGCAATTATAGAGAATTTTGTCAAGTGCGGGCTTATCACGCAAACAGAGGATATTTATACGCTCACATTCGATAAAATAAACGATATGCAGCTTGAGGGCTTTAAAGAAAAAAGCATAGGTAACATCATTTTATCGATTGAAAAATCAAAGGAAAATGATTTGGCAAAGCTTGTTTTTGCACTCGGCATCAGGCACATAGGCGCAAAAGCCGCTAAGCTGCTTTCGGATCATTTTAAAACAATGGATAATATTATCGCTGCCGATAAGGAAAGCATTTTGGAAATTGACGGCTTCGGCGATATAATGGCGGAAAGTGTTTGCGAATTTTTTGCAAATCAGAAATCAAAGCAGCTTGTTGCAAGCCTTGCCGAGGCAGGCGTTAATATGAATTCAAAATCCGTTGTGAAGGATGAGCGCTTTGCCGGCAAAATTTTTGTGCTTACGGGCACTTTGCAAAATTACACACGCAAGGAAGCCGGCGATATTATCGAAAGCTTCGGCGGCAAAACATCGTCGAGCGTTTCCAAAAAAACAAGCTATGTGCTTGCAGGTGCACAAGCCGGCAGCAAACTTGATAAAGCCAACGCCCTCGGCATTGAAATTTTAAGTGAAGAAGAATTTACGGAATTGATAAAATGAAAGAAATAAGAAAAAAGCAAAAAAAGTTGTTTAAAATTATGAAAATCGCCGTTGCGCTTGCCCTTGTTTACTTTGTGGTTTATGTGGGCGTAGCGCCGTATATCGAAAGAGCAAGCGCTGTGGCAGCAATTGTTTGCAACTATATCAACGATGCACTTGTGATTGCCTGTCTTGCCGTTGTGCTCGTTTATTATTCAAAATACGGCAAATCAAACGCTTTTTTAACACGAATAGAATACGAAATCAATGATTGCGGCTTCTATTACACGCAAAATACGCCGAAAGACAGAGTGGAATTTATAAATGAGCTTGTGGGCTCGTTTAAAAGCAACGGTTTTGCTGTAAACAGCAATGTTGAATATGAAGAGCTTGAATTTGATTACACGGCAATGAAAAGAAAAGAATTTTTTTATGTTGTTGATGTGGATTCGCTTTCAAGAGATGATGTTTTGGCTTATCTTGATGTTGTCGTTAATGATTTAACCGTGCGCAATTTAAAGCGCTCGGGCAATTGCATTATTTGCTTTGTTACAGATAAGGCGGCGGACGGTGCCGTTGCGCTTTCAAAAATGGTGTGCACTTTCGGCAAAAAAGAGCAGCTTAAAATTGCTTTTGCCGTTGTTGAACCGGAGAATTCAAAATGCTTTTTCCTCGGAAATATGCAAACGAAATGTCAAAGGCTTGTGGCGGATTATATTATGCGATCGCCCATTCCCATTCCCGATTCGCTTATGCATAAAGAGCGTTTACCGTTTCAATCCGAGCTTGAAGAGCATATGGAGGAATTTACCCTTAAATCATTTAACGATGGCACTTTTTATGCCCATTGATTTTTATATTATGGCAGTAAATATTCTGCCGGAAAGGTGATATGATATGACGGCTGAAGTAAAAAAATATTTGGAAAGCATGAAAGGCAAAAAGATTGCATTCGTCGGCATGGGTGTTGCGAATGTTCCTTGTGCAAAATGGTTGGCTAAACACGGCGCAGAGGTTTATGCCTGTGATAAAAGAAATAAAGAATATATTGGCACGGGCGATTGCGAAGAAATGGAAGCCCTCGGCGTACATTTCAGCCTCGGCGATAATTACCTTGACATATTGCCGCAGATGGATATCGTGTTTCGCTCACACGGCATATTGCCGTTTCAAAATCCGTGGATCGGCGAATGCATTGAAAGAGGGCAAAAGGTTACAACCGAGATGGAGGTTTTCTTTTCTCTTTGCCCCGCAAAAATTATCGGCGTAACTGGCTCAAACGGTAAAACCACCACAACAACGATTATTTCCGAAATGCTTAAAGCGGCAGGTAAAAAGGTTTATCTCGGCGGAAATATAGGCAAGGCCCTTATGCCCGAGCTTGAAACAATAAGAGAATCTGATTATGCGATTGTGGAGCTTTCGTCTTTTCAGCTCTTAACAATGGGAAATATGATCAAAAAGCCCGATATATCAGTTGTTACGAATATAGAAATAACTCATCAGGATCACCATACAAGCCTTGACGAATATGTTGACGCAAAGCGTAACATACTTATTTATCAAAGTCCCGAATCCAAAACCGTTTTGAATGCGGATTGCGACTATTCAATCGGCGGCAGAGTTTATCACGATATGCGTTTTGATGTCAGGGGCAGGCTCTATGAATTTTCGATTAAGCATCCTGTTAAAAACGGCACTTATATGGCTGAAAACGGCGATATTATTTATTCCGAAAACGGCTGTAAAACTGTTGTTATGAATAAAAACGATATCATTATTCCGGGTATGCACAATGTTGAAAACTATTGCACTGCGATTTCTGCGGTTTGGGGGCTTGTTCCCGTTGAAGTTATGAAGAATATCGCCCAAACTTTCGGTGGCGTTGAGCACAGAATAGAATTTGTGCGCGAATTCAAAGGCGTTAAATATTATAACGATTCAATCGCAACTTCGCCCTCGCGCGTTGTAAGCGGTCTTAAAGCATTTAACCAAAAAATCATAATGATTTGCGGCGGCTCGGATAAGGGCAATGATATGAGTCAAATGGTGCCGCTGATTTTGGAAAAGGTTAAACTTCTTGTATTAAACGGCGCAACAGCCGATAAGATTTATGAAGCTGTCACTTCAAATGAAAATTATGCCGCAAGCGGATTGAAAATTAAAAAAACCGATACTATGCAGAATGCGCTTGAAATCGCAAAAAACAGTTCCGAAGCCGGCGATATCGTTTCACTTTGCCCTGCATGCCCCGCGTTCGATCAGTTTAAAACATTTGAATACAGAGGCCGCGCTTTTAAACAGCTTGTAAATGATTTTAAGGATTGATATAAAACAATGGAAACTAAAGAAATAATAAAGCGCCTTGCTGAGCCTTATGTGGCTTCGGGGTGCGAAAAAAATGTGTTTTCCGCGCTAAAAGAAATGCTTGAACCGCACGGCGAGGTTTATTCGGATAATATGAATAATCTTTTTTGCACCTTCGGAAGCGGATATCATATTTTACTTGACGCACATCTTGATGAAATAGGATTTGTCGTTATTTCCATAACGGACGACGGCTTTTTAAAATTTTCCGCCACAGGCGGGGTAGACAAACGAATGCTTCCCGCAACGGAAGTTGTTGTGGCGGGAAAAGAAATGCTTCGCGGAGTTATTTCAACCTTGCCTCCGCATTTGCAAAGCGGGGATAAAAATATCGGTGAAATATCCGATTTTGCCGTTGATATCGGCTTTGATGCCGAAAAGGCAAAAAAACTTATTCCCATCGGAAGCAGAATTTATTTTCTTCATAAATACGATGAGCTTATGAACGGCAAAATTTGCTCAAATTGCCTTGACGACAGATGCGGTGCCGCGGCTTTGGTTACCGCTATACCAAAGCTTAAAAAATTGCCGCTTAAATTCACGCTTATGTTTTCCTCGCAGGAGGAAGTCGGTACACGCGGCGCAGCATGCGGTGCATTCGGCAAAAATGCCGATGAGGCAATTGCCGTTGATGTTTCGTTCGGAATGTCGCCCGGGTGCGATAAAAAAGACTGCGGTGAAATTTCAAAGGGCGCCATGATCGGCTGCTCTCCGATTTTGGATCGGGATATTTTCAATGCTTTAACGGAAAGTGCAAAAAACGCAGGACTTGATTACCAAATCGAGGTTATGAACGGAAGAACGGGCACGAACGCCGATGTTATCCAGCTTACGGAATCGGGCATTAAATGCGGGCTTATATCAATTCCGCTTCGCTATATGCATTCTCCCGCCGAGGTAATTGATGTTGCCGATGTGGAAAACGCGGCGGCTTTGATTGCCGAATATGCCAAAGAAAGGGCGGTGGCGTTAAATGCTTAAAGATTTATGCCTGCTCAACGGGACTTCGGGCAGGGAAGATGCGGTAAGAAATTATATTATTGAGAAAATCAAGGACAAATGCGAATACAGCGTTGATGCGCTCGGCTCTGTTATCGCTTTTAAAAAAGGCAGGAAAGCGCCCGATAAAAAAGTGCTTGTTGCCGCGCACACGGATGAAGTGGGATTCATAATTACTGATATTACTGATGACGGCTATTTGCGCTTTGCACCCGTTGGTGGGATAGATGCCGCTGTTGTGCTCGGCAGGCGGGTTGACATAAACGGAATTAAAGGCGTTGTCGGTGCCAAAGCCGTTCACCTTCTTTCCGATGATGAAAAAAAGAACGAGCCGGCTTTCGACAAGCTCGCAATTGATATAGGCGCGGCTGATAAAGCCGAAGCCGAAAAAGCTGTTTCGCTCGGCGATTGCGCTTATTTTGCCTCGGATTATTGCGAATTCGGCGATGGATTTATTAAATCCAAAGCGCTTGACGACAGAATCGGCTGCATGCTTATGATTGAACTTATAAATTCCGATTTGGAGTACGACACTTATTTTTGTTTTAATGTGCAGGAGGAGGTCGGGCTTCGCGGGTCCGGCTGTTCGGCATATGCCGTTAAACCCGATGTTGCCGTGATACTCGAATCCACCACCGCAGCGGATATAGACGGCGTTACGGGCGGCGATAAATGCTGCGTGCTCGGTAAAGGTCCTGTTGTTTCGTTTATGGACGGCAGAACGATTTATGATAAGCAAATATTCGATTTGGCTTTTGAGGTTGCCAAAGAAAACAATATAAAAATTCAAACAAAAACTAAAATTGCCGGCGGAAATGATGCGGGCGCAATTCAAAAGAGCGGAGCCGGTTGCCGCGTTGCTGCGGTTTCACTGCCCTGCAGATATATTCATTCGGGTTCAAGTGTGGTTAAAATCGGCGATATTGAGGAAACCCGCCGCTTTTTGCCACTCTTTTTAAGCAAGCTTTATGATTGAGGCTGTTGATTCGCTCGGCGAGCTTTCTTGTTTTGGCGGCAGGGATATTTTTTCTGTGCGTGTGCTGTCGCTGGCGCAGGCATACGGCTTTGCTTATCCCTTTGCCAAGTTTTACAGACAGATCAATGATGATATGCTGGTTACGGCAATTGTTTCCGTGCTCGACGGCGATACTGTCGTTTCGCACCTGCCCGAATTTGATAACGACGAGCTTGCCGATTTCTTTTCGTTTTGCGGCTATTCAACATTGCTTTCGGATGAAAAATTTGCAGTAAGTGCACCTTTTTCGCAGGGCATTGTTATGGCAAACGATAAAAAATTTCAGCTTGATTGCGATTACACTGATATAAACGATTATCCGAGCCTTTCCGAGTTATATAATTTTGTTGATTACGGCGGAGTCGATTTTAACGCTTGGTATGTTGATATCAGCCACAGAATTCGTCACAATGCCGCCAAGGCGGCTGCAATTGTCAACGAAAACGGCGAAATAGTTTCTTCTGCCGTTTTTGCTTCGGTTTATAACGGCGACGCGGTTTTAACTGCCGTTCGCACAGATCCGCAAATGCGCCGAAAGGGGTGCGGCGGGTCGCTTGTTTCCTCTATGTGCTGCTCGGTCTGCGGCACTGTTTATTTGATGAGAGAAGCCGATAAAAACGAAAGCTTTTATAAAAGACTCGGCTTTGAAAATATCGGTTATTGGAGAATGTATAAATGACACCATTTTTTGAAATAGACGAAAAAATAGAAAAAGCTTCCGATGCCGCGCTTGAAAAAGCAAAGCGCCAATTTGACAAAATAGATAAAATCACGGAATATAATCAGCTTAAGGTGATTAAAGCCTTTATTGAAAACGGCGTTTCGGAAAGCCATTTTGCCTCCACTTCGGGTTATGGCTACGGCGATCGCGGCCGTGAAACACTTGATAAAATTTGGGCGCAGGTTTTCAGAGCAGAGGCAGCTTTGGTGCGCCATAATTTCACCTGCGGTACTCACACCCTTGCAACCGCGCTTTTCGGTGTGCTTCGACCCGGCGATAAAATGCTTGCCGTTATGGGCACACCTTATGACACCATTCACGATGTTATCGGCATTTCTGGCAGCGGTATGGGTTCTTTAAAGGATTTCGGCATTGTTTATGACGAAGTGCCGCTAAAAAACGAAAAGCCCGATTTGGAAGCGATTGAAAATGCCGTTGATGATTCTGTCACGATGGTTTATATTCAGCGCAGCAGGGGATATGAGCTTCGCCCGAGCCTGCTTGTTGACGAAATCGGTGAAATAGTTAAGGTTGCCAAAAAGAAAAATCCCAATGTTATCATTATGGTTGATAACTGTTACGGTGAATTTGTGCAAACAAAAGAACCCACCGAGGTGGGAGCAGATTTGATTGCAGGCTCGCTGATTAAAAATGCGGGCGGCGGTATGGCGCGCACCGGCGGATATATTGCCGGCAGAGCTGATTTGGTTGAAAAATGTGCTTACAGGCTCACAACCCCGGGACTCGGCACCGAGGTCGGCGCAACGCTCGGCATGAATCGTGAGCTTTATATGGGCCTTTTTTATGCTCCGCACACCGTCGGAGAAGCCCTTAAAAGCGCAGTTTACATTTCCGCACTCTTCGACACACTCGGCTTTAAAACAACTCCCGCTTTTGATGCCGAAAGGGGCGATATAGTTCAGTCCCTCGGGCTTGAAAACGAAGAAAGGCTTGTTGCGTTTTGCCAAGGTGTTCAAAGCGGAAGCCCGATAGACAGCCATTTGACTCCCGAGCCTTGGGATATGCCGGGTTACGACAGCAAGGTTGTTATGGCGGCCGGCGCGTTTACGATGGGCTCTTCGATTGAACTTTCGGCAGACGCACCTATTCGCGAACCCTATTACGCTTGGATTCAGGGCGGCTTAACCTTCCACAGTGCAAAAATCTGTGCGCTTCTTGCCGCGCAAAAAATGCTTGAAAGGGGACTGTTGGGCAATGTATAATTACGGCGGAATTAAACCGGAAACAATCGAGTTGCTTTCGCTTAACAGGTTTAACGATTCCAAAGCTTTTTATGAGGAGCATAAGGAGGAATTAAAGCAGGGCGCTACAGTGCCGATGAGGCAGATGGTGCTCGATTTATCCGATTTGCTCTCGGATCTCGATCCGCTTATGGATACGGACCCAACTTACATCGTTTCGCGTATCAGGCGTGATACACGGCGAAGCAAAAGCAAGCTTATGTATCGCGAAAATCTGTGGGTTATGCTTCGCAGAAACAAATTTCAATATCCTTTTGCGCCGTTTTATTGGTTTGAATTTATGCCGCAGGGCTATGCTTACGGGCTCGGAATGTGGGTTGGAAGACCGATTCAGTTTGATGAGGTCAGAAAACTGATTTTAAAAGAGCCGGAGCGTTGGCACAATGCCGTTAAAGCAACCGAAACGGCGGGATTGCATTACAATGTGCGAGATTTTTATAAAAAAGACAGAATTCCTGACGCGCCCGAAAATTTAAAACAATATTTAAACGCAAAAAATATGGAATTTTCCGTGTGGAAGCAGGATATGAAGCGAATTGCCTGTACGGATATTATTGATGATTTAAGATTTGTTATTTCGGCTTCGTCGCCCATGTATGAATTTTTGATTGAAGCTTATGATAATGCTTTTAACGAGGGACTTATAAATGCAGACTATTACAAAAGATAAATTTTTAAAGCTTAAAAGCGGAACGGATGTAAGAGGCGTTGCCGTTGAAACAAAAACAGAAAAAATCGAGCTTACCGATGAGGTTGTTGAAGCAATTTGCGCAGGCTTTGTTCGTTGGTATCGCGATAAATTCGGCAAAAACGAGCTGAGCATCGCTGTCGGTCACGATTCAAGAATTTCGGCTGATAGGATTAAAAATGCGGCAATCAAGGCTTTTCTGGGTGAAGGCGTACATGTTTATGATTGCGGACTCGCCACCACTCCGTCAATGTTTATGTCTATCGTTATGGGCGTTAAAGCGGATGCCTCTCTTGAAATCACAGCCTCTCACCATCCATATCAGCGAAACGGTCTTAAATTCTTTACGCCGAACGGCGGGCTTGAGGGCAGTGATGTTTCAGATATTTTAAATCTTTCTTATGATATAAAATCGGCAGGGCTTAACGGCACCATTGAAAAATATGATTTGATGTCTGTTTATGCCGAGCATCTCCGAAACACCATTATTAAAGAGGTTGCAAACGGCGATAAGCCGCTTGACGGTCTTAAAATTTCCGTGGATGCGGGGAACGGCACGGCGGGCTTTTATGCATATGATGTTTTAGAGCCGCTCGGTGCAGATGTTTCGGGCAGCCAATTTACCGAGCCGAACGGCATGTTCCCAAATCATATTCCCAATCCCGAAAACTCAGTTGCAATTGCCTCCGCATGCGAAATGGTTAAAAAAAGCAAGTCGGATTTCGGTCTTATTTTTGACACTGATGCAGACAGAATGGGCTGTGTTGACTCAAGCGGGCGCGAGATCAACAGAAACCGTCTTGTGGCGCTTGCCTCTGTTATTGCACTTGAAGGTAATCCCGGCGGCACTGTTGTTACAGATAGCTTAACATCGGACGGTTTGCGTGAATTTATCGAAAAAACTCTCGGAGGCAAGCAAATCAGGTTTAAGCGCGGCTATAAAAATGTTATCGATAAATCAATCGAGCTTAATAATAAGGGCGTTAATTCTCCGCTTGCAATCGAAACAAGCGGCCACGCTGCATTAAAGGAAAACTATTTTCTTGATGACGGCGCCTATCTTGCAACTAAAATAGTTATTTTGCTCGCCAAGCTCAATAATGACGGCAAAAAGATAGATGATCTTATAAGCGAATTGAAGGAGCCGGCCGAAAGTGTTGAGATTCGTATTCCGATTTTGCTTGATGATTTCAGGGAATACGGTGAAAAGGTCATCGCCGATTTGAAAGAGCATTTTTCCGAAATGCGTGGCTATTCTTATGAACCCGTAAACTATGAGGGTGTAAGATTTAATATTCCCGGCGGTTGGTTTTTGCTCAGGCTTTCCGTGCATGACCCTATTTTGCCGCTTAATATTGAAAATGATTCAGTGGGCAGGGTTAAGCCCGTTGCCGCAGATATAAAAGAATTTCTTTCGGGATTTGATAAGCTTGATATTTCCGATTTTGATAAGGTGTTTTAATGTTGTATTTTGTTTTCGGCCGTTCGGGCTTCGGTAAAACGGAATATTGCTTTAACGAGATAAAAAAGCTTGTTGATTCGGGCAAAAACAATATTGTTTTGATAACGCCCGAGCAATATAATTTCACGGCTGAAAAAAAGCTGCTTAATATGCTCGGCGAAAGCGGAATTAAAAATGTGCGCAATCTTTCATTTACAAGGCTTGTAAACGAGGTTGCAAAATATTGCGGCGGCACGCCGTATCCCGTGCTTTCCGCAGGTGCAAAAGCCGCGCTTATGAAAAAAGCAATCGATTCGGTAACGGATGAGCTTGTGCTTTTCGGCAAGAAAACCGGCAGACCCGCATTTATAACATCAATGCTTTCCATTCATGATGAAATGACCTCCTGCTGTGTTTCGCCCGATGAAATGAGTGAGCTTGCTGCAAATCTCGGCGATAAAAGGCTTTTGGCGGATAAGCTTTCCGATATGAGCCTTATTCTGCAGGCGTATAATGATTTGCTTGAAAAGCGCTTTCTTGACCCGGCAGGCAATCTTTCACGCCTTTATGATATGCTGATAGAAAGCGAATACTTAAACGGCAAAATTCTGTTTATAGACGGATTTAACGGCTTTGTGGCAGACGAATACCGCATTATTAAGCTGATGATTCAAAAGGCCGAAAGCGTAACCGTTACGCTTTGCACCGATTCTCCCGAAAATCTCGATAAATACAATCTTTTTGCCTATGTAAATAACACGGCAAGAACGCTTAAAAACGCCGCCGCGGAATGCAGCAAGCAGATAAGCACGGTATTTTTAAAGAAAAATCACAGGGCAAAAAATGATTTTATGCGCTTATGCGAGGCTCAGCTTTATTCCGATTCGCCGAAAAAAATCGATTGTGGCTCCGATGCCGTTATTTACCGCGCCGACGATGTGAACGATGAATGCGATTACACCGCTTTGATGATAAGGCACGAGCTTGAAGCGGGCACAAAAGCAAGTGACATAGCCGTTATATGCCGCGATATGAACAAATTTCGCAGCAGACTTTCATATGCCTTCAGAAAATACGAAATCCCGTATTTTGACGATGAAAGGCAAGACATAAGCGCTCAGCCGATTATCGTTTTTGTGATGTATCTTTTAAGAAGCGTAATTTATTCTTTTCGCTCCGATGATATATTAAGCCTTGCAAAAACCGGGCTTACTGCGCTTTCCCAAAAGCAAATAAATTTGCTTGAAAACTATATCTATGTGTGGAGCATAAACGGTGTTGCCAAGTGGAACACGGAATTTACAAATTCGCCTAATGGATTTACGGCGGAACTTTCCGAGCGTGATAAGGCGGCTGTTGAAGCACTTAACAAAAGCCGCGAATATCTTGTTTCAAACATAAATAAATTCAAATATTCCGTTAAAGGCGGCAATGCAAAAGATATCGGCAGGGAAATTTACAATGCTCTGATTTCTTTCGGCGCCGATAAAAAGCTTGTTAGGCTTGCAAATGAAATTAAAACCCTAAACAAAAGTGAACTTGCAAATGAGCAACAGCGCGTTTGGGAACTCACAATGGGCATATTAAACGATATAACTCGCGTTTGCGGCGATGATAAAATGAGCCTTTCGGATTATTACGATTTGTTTTGCATTATGGCGCAAAGCGAGGATCTGGGCGTTTTGCCGCAGGGAATAGACAATGTTCAATTTGGCCAGGCGGACCGTTTTCGCGCCGATAATCCGAAAATCGTTTTCATTCTCGGTGCAAACGAAGGCGAATTTCCTCAAAACATCAAGGGCACAAGCCTGCTTAGTGAAAATGACAGAGCAGTTTTAAGCGAAAATAATTTTGAGCTTTATTCCTATGGCGATATTCTTGATATTCAGGAAAAATATTTTGCATATATGGCAGCGAGCGTTGCCTCAAGAAAGCTTTACATATCTTATGAGGGCGCGGGCAAAAATGATGCGCCTTCATCGCTGATTACTTCCGTTTTGGAAATGCTTGGCGATGATTATGCGGTTTTGCGCCGCTGCGATATTCCGCAAGCTGTGCAAATCGGCAGCAGACAAAGCGCGTTTGAGCTGATGGCAAAGGAATTTGACGATAATACCGAGTTTTCGGAATCACTTAAATATTATTTCAGAAACGATCCGCACTTTAAAGCAGTTGAAAATATTTCGCTTAACAATGAAGAAAAGCTTTCAAACACTGTTGCCGCTGAGAAGCTCTTCGGCAAAGATATGTTTCTTTCCGCTTCAAGGGTGGAGGACTTCTTTAATTGCAAATTCAGATATTTTTGCAAATTCGGTCTTATGGCAAGGCCGCGCATGAAAGCTCAGCTCAACGCCATGGAGACGGGCACCGCCATTCATTCCGTGCTCGAGAGTATCATAAAAGATATCGGCTCAAAAAAACTTGCAGAAATGCAAAAAATGCAGATTCATATTCTTGTGGATAAATATTTGCGTGAATATCTCGAAACTCAATTCGGCGATTCTGCGGAGCTTACCCAAAGATTTAAATATCAATTTATGCGCCTTTCTAAAATGCTTAATTTTGTTGTTGAAAGGCTTGCGGGCGAATTCAGCCAAACCGATTTTGAAGCCGCTGCGTTTGAACTTAAAATCGATAAAGACGGCGAAGCAAAGCCGTATGTTATTCCGCTTGAAAGCGGCAGTGTAAGCATTCGCGGCTCTATAGACAGGGTTGATACTCTTGAGAAAAACGGCGAAAAATATGTGCGCGTAATCGACTATAAGTCCGGCACAAAGGAATTTAACCTCAGCGATGTGCTTTACGGGCTGAATTTGCAAATGTTTGTTTATCTTTTTGCTGTTTGCAACGACAAGAATTGCAGGGTAAATGGCATTCCCGCGGGCGTTCTTTATATGCATGTTTCAAAAAAGAATGTTGATGTGGGCAAAAAAACCGCAGAGGCCGATATTGAGAAAAGCAAAAGCGAATTTAAAATGAAGGGCGTTGTTCTTTATGATGATGAGCACGATATCGTTTCTTCAATGGAAAAAGATTTAAAAGGAAAATATATACCATTTAAATTTGATAGCTCCAATAATCCAAAGGGCTGCTTTGCAAGCTATGAGGAGCTCGGCAAAATAGCAAAAAAGATAAACAGCCTTATAGCACAGATGGGCAATGATTTGCACGAGGGAAAAATCGAACAAAATCCGATAGACGGCGCAGGGCACGATACCACATGCGAATATTGCGATTACTTTGATGTTTGCAGTGCGAAAAAAGATATCAAAAAGCGCGAAATCGAAAAGCTTGCCGATGAGCAGGTGGTAAAAAAACTTGAGGAGGAGCAGGCGTAATGGGCTGGACCGAGTCACAACAAAACGCAATCGACGCACGCGGAAGAAATATACTTGTTTCGGCTGCGGCAGGCTCCGGAAAAACCGCCGTGTTGGTTGCAAGGGTTATCAAGCTGATAACAGACAGGGAAAACCCCGTTGATATTGATAAATTTTTAATAGTAACCTTTACAAACGCCGCTGCGGCGGAAATGAAATCCAGAATTTCCGCAGGCTTGCAGGAAAAACTGCGTACTTGCCCGGGTGATCCTTTGATTATGAGGCAGCTTTCGCTCTTGCCGGGTGCGCAGATATGCACGATTGATTCCTTTTGCCTTGATCTTGTGAGAGAAAACTTTTTCAGCATAGGAATCAGCCGCGATTTTACTATATTGCAAAATTCGGAGGAAAATATACTTTCCGAATCTGCGCTCAACGCGGTGCTTGATGAGCTTTTTGAAGAATCCGATCCGGATTTTATCTCGCTTGTTCAAATGCTCTGTCCGCCGAAAAACGATAAAGCGCTTATCGCCGCAATTAAGGCGCTTTATACATATATTAACGCTCAGGCTTATCCGATTGAGTGGCTTAAAAATGCCGCCGAGCAATATAACCCCGATATTTCATTTAATGAAACAAATTGGAACAAGATCATTTTTGCATATGCAAACGAAATAATAGATTCGGCCGATAAATTGCTTTCTGAAAGCTTTAATTTTGTTGATCCCGATGATGAAGTTGCCGATAAATATTTTAAATGCCTTAATGACGATAAAAGAATTCTTTGTGAAATCAGGCAGGCGGTGAACTCCGGGTTGAACGCGGCTTATGACTATCTTTCGGAAAAAATATCGTTTGTTGCGTTTAGAGTGGATCGTGCGGGCAAAAACAAATATTCGGCTCCGTTTAAGCAAGAGGTTGGCGAAAGACGCAATATTTTTAAAGAGCTTATCGGTTCCGTTCAGTCGCTTTTTGTTTCAAACGCCGAAGAATACAGGCAGGATTGCGAAAAACTGTATCCCTGCTTTAATGCGCTTTTAAAAGTGATTTGCAGATACGATGAAGAATTTAAAAAGCTTAAAGATGAACGAAATGCCTACACCTTTGCGGACGGCGAGCATTTTGCCCTCGGTCTTTTGATGGATAAGGATAAAAACGGAAATATCGTACGCTCCGAGCTTGCAAATCAACTGAAAAGCAAATATTACGAAATACTTGTTGACGAATATCAGGATACCAATGATGTGCAGGACACATTATTCAGGCTGCTTTCAAACGGGTCAAACCGCTTTATGGTGGGTGATGTCAAGCAAAGCATTTATCGATTCAGGCTTGCGATGCCGTTTATATTTACGCAGAAAAAAGAAAAATACAAGGATTATAAAAATTCCGCAAACGGCGAAAGTGTAAAAATAATTCTTGATAAAAATTTCCGTTCGCGTAAAGAAATATGCGGCTTTACAAATTTTTTGTTTTCAAAATTTATGTCTGCCGCCACGGGTGAGCTTGATTATAACGAATCCGAATATCTCAATTGCGGTGCGGATTATCCGAATCGTTCTTTGCCGTGCGTTTCGCTTAAAATTACAGACGGAATTAAAAAATCCAAAATATCCGAAACGGAAGCGCCGCAAATCGCAAAGCTGATTCTTGATAAAATAAATTCAAAAGAGCAGGTTTACGATGCAAAAGCAAAGTGCACGCGTGATATCTGCTTCGGCGATTTTGCCGTGCTTATGCGCAGGGGAAAGGGCAGTATTCCCGAATTTGCAAAGATTTTCTCGGATTACGGCATACCGTGCGTCAGTGAAAATTCCGGCGATCTTTTTCAGTGCAGTGAGGTTAAAATGATTATATCCCTGCTTCGCTCTGTTGATAATCCAATGCAGGATATCCCGCTTCTCGCCGTGATGATGTCGCCGATTTACGGCTTCACGCCCGATGAGCTTACGGCAATTAAAATCGAGGGCGATAAAATCAAAAGCTCCCTTTACACTGCAGTTGTTAATTCAAATTCGGAAAAAGTTAAGAGCTTTTTAGCAGATTTGCACATGCTTTCGCAAACGGCGGTGACAATGCCCGTTGCGGAATTTATCAGGTTTGTGTGCGAATATAAAAGCATTTTTGCTTTTTCTTCGGCGCTCGGAAATGCGCGCCAGCGAATTGCAAACATAAATGCTTTCATTGATTTTGCCGAGCAGTTTGATTGCTCAAAAAGTGTTGGGCTTACATCGTTTATCCGCCTTGTTGATAAAATCGAGGAAAGCGACGATGTTATAGATGCCAAACCCGTTTGCAGCAACGCCGAAAATGCGGTAACGATTATGACGGTGCATCATTCAAAGGGACTTGAATTTCCCGTTGTTATTCTTGCGGAATGCGGGCGCGATTATGTTTTCCGCGAAACTGACGGATTGATTTTCAATGCCAAAAACGGAATTGCCGCAAAGGTGCACGACGATGATTTAATGTGCAATCAGCCGGATATACCGTTTACGCTGATGAAAAAAATCAATCGTATTTCCGCGCTCAGTGAATGCTTAAGGGTGCTTTATGTTGCCGTTACAAGGGCGAAAGAGCAGTTTATTGCCTTTGCAAGCGTTGAAAACCTTGAAAATAAAATAGCAAAATTTGCACCGGGCATAGCAAACGGAAAAATTGATCCTGTGCTTTGCCGCAGGTATTTGAGCGACGGTGATTTTATCATTTCCGCTGCAATGATGCATAGGGGCGGGGATGTGCTTCGTGAGTTAAGCCCTGTTGAAATTAAAGTTTGCGATTCGGATTTTGATTTTGATGTTGATTTGCTACAATCCGAGCAGGCAGAGTCAGCCGCACCGGAAATTATAAAACCGGCGCCGAATGAGGATATCATCGCCGAAATCGAAAAATCCGTCAGCTTCAAATACGGCGGAATTGATTATTGCAACGAACCCGCAAAAAGAAATGCCTCTGCACTTGACGCGGCAGAGGATGATTCTCCGGATTTGCCGATTATTCTCGGCAAGCCCGCTTTTATGAGCACTACCGGGCTTGATGCGGCTCAGCGGGGCACGGCTATGCATGCGTTTATGCAATTTTGTGATTTTAAATCTGCTGCGGCGGATTTGGACGGTGAAATTTCGCGCCTTGCAAATCACAGCTATTTAACTGCGGAGCAGGCACAGGCGCTTGATAAGAAAGCACTGGCGGCATTGTTCGGCGGCGATCTTGGCAGACGGCTTTTATCCGCTGATAAGGTTTACAGAGAACTTAATTTATCTTCTTTTTTGCCGCTTTCCAAATTTATCAATCGTGCTTCCGATGAAAAAGTGCTTGTGCGCGGTATTGCCGATTGCATTCTTGAAGAAAACGGCAAGCTCGTGCTGATAGATTACAAAACCGACAAGGTTAAAAGTGAAGCCGAACTTTTGGAAAGATATAAAAATCAAATTGATTTTTATCGCACTGTTGCGGCCAAATCGCTTGAAAAAGAGGTTATAGAAGCGGGGCTTTATTCTTTTTATTTGGGAAAAGTTTGTAAATATTAAGAATTTTAAAAAAAACACTTGCTTTTTTGGCTTTCTTATGTTATCATTTCAGCTGTTAGTTGACTTTGGTATAAAGAGGTGAAAAGAATGAAAGACGGAATTCATCCTAACTATGGTAAATGTATAGTAAAGTGTGCATGCGGTGCAACTTATGAAACAGAGAGCACCAAAAGCGAGCTCAAAGTAGATATTTGTTCAAAGTGCCACCCCTTCTACACAGGTAAGCAAAAGCTTGTTGATACCGGCGGTCGCGTTGACAGATTCAATAAGAGATACGGTAAAAAAGCGTAATTTTTTTAAAAGGCAGCGATTTATTCGTTGCCTTTTTTCTTGGTGATATTTTTTATGAAAGAATATAAAACCGTTCGCCTGCAAAGCTGCGATGAATTTATTGAAAAAAAATCGCGCTTCATCGGCTATGTTAAGCCTGTTGAAACGCAGGAGCAGGCAGTTGATTTTATAAATAAAATTAAATCAAAGCATTGGGATGCCACTCATAATGTTTCGGCATATGTTTTGCGCTCGGAAATGATTAAGCGCTTCAGCGATGACGGTGAGCCCTCCGGTACAGCGGGTATGCCCATGCTTGATGTGCTTGAAAAAAGCGGCGTTGTTGATGTTTGCGTTGTTGGCACAAGGTATTTCGGCGGTATTATGCTCGGCGCGGGCGGTCTTGTGCGGGCATATTCTCACACAGCCAAAATCGCACTTGACGCGGGCAAAATTATCACCATGGCTCCGTGCAATATTTATTCCATTTCGGTTGATTACAGTATTTACGAGCGATTTAATTTGCTTTTGGCACAGTTTGGCGCGGAAATAAAAAACACGGATTTCACCGATAAAATAAGCGTTACTTTTGCCGTGCGCGAAAATAAAAGCGAAGAACTTGCGGTTTCGTTTCGCGAACTTTGCAACGGCAAATATTCGCTTAACAAAATCGGCTCCGAATTTGCCGCGGCCAACGCATGAAAAAATGCTAAAAGCCGGCATGCTAAATACGTTTAAATTGTTTTGCTTTGAGAAGCCTTGTTTTCTAACAATAAAAAATAAAACCCGAATTACGGCACGCCGTTAAGCATGCACCTATTCGGGATTTTTGTTTGATTTAAGATTTATTATATTTATTTCCGGATGATTAAACAAGCGAAGCGGAAACTCCGCATTTCCGAGCCCGCGGCTGACTATCAGCTTTGGCTTTTCGCCGAAGCTGCCGCGCACATATTTAGGAAAAAGCCCTTGACCGGGGCTGAAAACAGGGCCTATGAACGGCAAAATGAATTGCCCGCCGTGTGCATGGCCCGAAAGCTGCAAATCAAAATCGTATTGGCTGTAATCAAGCTCGCTAACGGCTTTAAAATTTTCCGGATAATGGGACAGCACAATTTTAAATCCTTCGCAGCTGCTTAATTTATCAAATTCAGGCTTCATATCTCGGTATTTAAATGTTCCGTTTCTCCTTGCTTTGTAGTCTTCAAAGCTTGCTTGATTTTCATCAAGCCCCAAAATCGAAATTTTTGTGCCGTTTATATTTGCCGTTACGATATCGTCAAGCAAAACGGTAAAGCCCGCCGTTCGTAACTCATCCATAAGTGACTCAAAACAATCAAGTCTGTGTTCGTGGTTTCCGGTTATATAATAAACGGGCGCTCGCTTTAAAAGCTCGGCGGCAAATTCAAGCATTTCTTTTTTCCTTTTGCCTTTGTCGTTTATATAGTCACCGGTAATCATAATTATATCCGCCTTTTCGATGTCAAGCTTTTTGAGCACGGCTTTAAACGGCTTTGAATGCAAATCGGATAAATGGGCGATTTTAACATCGCCGTTTATTTTCTCATCGTATATATTATATTTTGTTATATCTATTTTATTATTTTGATAATAACAAAATGCGAAAAGCGCGGCGGCAATCGCCGCAATAATTAAATATATCATAAGTTTAACCTCATTTTGATAATAAACGCAAAAATATATTTAGTCAAGAATAATATTTATAAATAAAAAAGGATTTACGGTCTATAATGCGTATTATTTATCGGAATATTACATAAAGGTGATTTTTTGGATAAAATTATCAGAGAAAGAGCAGAGCAAAACGAGCATCTTTTTCTTTCGCCGAATGCTGCGTTTGCCGATGAATCACTCGGCAGGGTGCGCCACGAAGAAGAATGCCCAATACGCACCTGTTTTCAGCGGGATAGGGACAGAATTATTCATTCCGAAGCGTTTCGCAGGCTGAAGCATAAAACGCAGGTGTTTTTATCTCCCGGCGGGGACCATTACAGAACAAGACTTACCCACACATTAGAGGTTTCGCAAATAGCGCGCACAATTGCCCGTGCTTTGGCGCTGAATGAAGATTTAACCGAGGCGGCGGCTCTCGGCCACGATTTGGGTCACACGCCTTTCGGCCATGCCGGCGAACGCGCACTAAGGGAGCTTTCGGGGATTGATTTTAAGCATTACGAGCAGAGTGTGCGTGTTGCCGAAAAAATCGAAAAGCACGGCAGGGGGTTAAATCTTACGGCAGAGGTTAAAAATGCAATTCTTTGCCACACCCACGGCGAAAAGGCGTTTACCCTTGAAGGGCAAATCATAAGATATGCCGATAAAATCGCCTATATAAATCATGATATTGACGATGCACAAGCTGCCGGGCTTATGAGCGAAGAGGATATTCCGTTTGAGCTCCGCAAGGCTCTCGGCTTTCGTAAATCCGAAAGAATAAACAAGCTTGTGCTTGATGTTGTTTCAAACAGCGGCAATCAGATTGCAATGAGCGGCGAAACGGAAAAAAGCTTTTCCGAGTTGTGCGATTTTATGTATGATTTTATTTATAACGGAACCGTGTGCAAAACAGAGGATGACAAAGCCTGCTCAATTATCGAAAGGCTGTATCTCTATTATGTTAAAAATGTTTGCGAAATGCCGGAAATATTTGTTTGTGTTGCAAACAGTGAGGGCGCAAACAGAGCTGTTTGCGATTATATTGCCGGCATGAGCGATACTTATGCGTTAAAAAAATACAACGAGCTGTTTATTCCCAAATTTATGCTTGACTGAATGAAAGGAGTTTGATAATATGCCTGTAAACGATGCATTTTTGCAGGAATTGCGATACAAAATAGATATTGAAGATATTATCTCATCTTATGTTTCTCTCAAGCGTCACGGCTCCACTTTAAAAGGGCTTTGCCCGTTTCATAACGAAAAAACGCCGTCCTTCACGGTTTATCCCGAAACGCAGTCTTTTTATTGCTTCGGTTGCGGCGCGGGCGGCGACGCGATAACTTTTATTAAACGAATTGAAAATGTTGATTATATCGACGCACTTAAAACTTTATGTGATCGCTGCGGTCTTCAAATGCCGCAAGACGGTTATGACAACAGCTTGTCAAAAAAGCGCCGCAGGGTTTATGAAGCAAACAGAGCCGCGGCAAAATATTTCAATTCCGTTTTAAATTCTTCCGAGGGTGCAGTAGGCTTACAATATTATAAAAACAGAGGTCTGACCGACCACACAATAAAAAAATTTGGTCTTGGCTTTGCTCCCGATAAGTGGGACGGGCTTTTGAAGCATCTGCGCTCGCTCGGATTCAGCACCACGGATATGCTTGCTGCAGGTTTGATAAGGCAAAGCCGCGAATCGGCAAACTATTATGATATTTTCAGGAACCGCGTTATGACGCCGATTATCGATGTTCGCGGCAATGTTATTGCTTTCGGAGGCCGCGTGCTGGACGACAGCAAGCCTAAATATATAAATACGGGCGACACAATCGTTTATAAAAAAACGAATGAGCTTTTTTCGCTTAATTTTGCAAAAGACAGCGGTAAAAGCACTTTGATTCTTTGCGAAGGCTATATGGATGTTATCGCAATGAATCAGGCGGGCTTCACAAATGCCGTTGCCGGGTGCGGAACTGCATTGACAGGCGAGCAGGTGCAGCTTATCAGCAGGTATGCCGATGAGGTTGTTCTTGCTTATGATGCCGATGAGGCGGGCCAAAAAGCAGTTCAAAAGGCTATGCGTATGTTTAAAAATGTTGATGTTAATGTGCGTGTTCCTAAATTACAATACGGTAAGGACCCGGATGAAATTATAAAAAATGTCGGTGCGGAGAAGTTTGCCGCCATGATAGACGGTGCAACGAATGAAACCGAATATAAACTGCTGAATTTGAGAAATAAGTTTCAGCTTAATACCACTCAGGGCAAAATTGATTTTATGAACGGTGCAGTAGAAATATTGGCAGATTCACCGCCGATTGAACAGGATATATATATTTCTCGTCTTTCGGAAGAACTCGGAATAAACAAAGAAGCAGTCAAAACTCAAATGAGTAATTACTTAAACAAAATATATTCCCGTAAAAAAAGAGAACTGTTCAGAAAAGCCGTAAATGATTCGCTCAGAGAGAATACTAAGCTAAGCTCTGATTTCGGTGCTTCGTCAAAATCCGTTAAAGCGGCGGACAGGCTCATTTTTCTGCTTATTAAATATCCCGACTGTGCAAAGCACCTTGGGGATTTTAATATCGCTTCATTGCCGCAGGGTTATTACCAAAAGGTTTTTAAGCTTACCGTTGAACACATTGAAAACGGATACGACAACGATTTAATGAGCTTTTCGGAAAAGCTCACTAATGATGAGCTCGGCAGGCTGTCGGGTATTATTGCAAGAGGCGAGCCGAGCGTTGAGCCGAAAAAGGAATTTTCCGATTGCCTTAAAATAATCGGCGAGGAAAACGCCGCAAAAAATCAAAAAAGTGCAAACGATATGAGCGATGATGAGTTCAGAAAGCTTTTCGAAGCACATAATTAAGTTTTAAAATAACATATTTTATATTCATCGGAGGAGAATAATATGGAAAATAAAGAAATCAAAGATACGGCAGTTTCTCAGGCAGACGATAAAAAAACCGCCGCATTTAAAAAGCTTGTTGAAAGAGGCAAGGCAGCAGGGCACCTTACCGCTCAGGAAATCGATAATCTTATAGTTGAGCTTGACCTTGATGTTGACGAGCTTGAAAAGCTTAACGATATGATAGACAGCGCAAATATCAATATTATAGACGATTTTTCGTCTGAAGCGCTCGACGGCATCACCCTTGAGGTTGATTTGCCAAAGGAAACCGACGCCGCAGACACCGTTGCCACAAACGATAATGCAGCGATGGATGATCCCGTTAAAGTTTATCTTAAAGAAATAGGCAGAGTCCCGCTTCTTACGGCAGAGGAGGAAATCGAATACGCAATGCGTATAGCCGATAATGATCCGATTGCCAAAAAAAGGCTTGCGGAGGCTAATTTGCGCCTTGTTGTAAGCATCGCAAAGAGATATGTTGGCAGAGGCATGCAATTCCTTGATCTTATTCAAGAGGGAAACATGGGCCTTATCAAAGCTGTTGATAAGTTTGACTATACTAAAGGCTTTAAATTCTCAACATATGCAACATGGTGGATTAGACAAGCTATCACAAGAGCTATTGCAGATCAGGCAAGAACCATAAGAATACCTGTTCACATGGTTGAAACAATAAATAAAGTTAAAAAAGCAAACAGCCAGCTTCTTCACCAAAACGGCAAGGAGCCTACTCCCGAAGAAATTGCTGATTTTCTTGATATGCCCGAGGAAAAGGTGCGTGAGATTTTAAGAGTTGCGCAGGAGCCCGTTTCGCTTGAAACACCTATCGGTGAGGAAGAAGATTCTCACCTCGGCGACTTTATTCCCGATGACGATGCACTTGCTCCGGCAGACGCCGCATCAATGAGCCTCCTCAAAGAACAGCTTGCCGAGGTGCTGCAAACGCTCACTCCGAGAGAGGCAAAGGTGCTTTCACTTCGCTTCGGCCTTGAGGACGGCAACCCCAAGACTCTTGAAGAGGTCGGCAAGGAATTTAATGTTACTAGAGAGCGTATCCGCCAAATTGAGGCAAAAGCACTTCGCAAGCTTCGCCACCCGAGCAGAAGTAAAAAATTAAAGGACTTTTTGGACTGATGATTACACAGGAACAAATAAAAAGGATTAATGAACTTTCACGCAAATCAAAGGCAGAGGGGCTTACCGAAAGCGAAAAAAAGGAGCAGGCAAAGCTTCGCGAGCTTTATGTGAGCAGTTTTAAAGAAAATCTTGTAGCCCAGCTCAACAACACATATATAGTTGATGAAAAGGGAAACAAAAAGAAAGTTGAAAAGAAAAAGAAATGAGTAAATTGATTGTTATTGAAGGGCTGGACGGAAGCGGAAAATCAACTCAGCTTGAATTGCTTATTTCTGCTCTTGAAAAAGATGGAAAACGCGTTCGCAAAATCAAGCTTCCCGATTACGAAAGCCCGTCAAGCACATTAGTTAAAATGTATCTCGGCGGGGAGTTCGGCAAAGACCCGAATGCCGTAAACGCCTATGCCGCAGGCGCATTCTATGCCGTGGACAGATATGCTTCGTTCACTCTTGATTGGAAATCCGATTACGAAAGCGATAAGATTATCGTTGCGGACAGATATGCCACCTCAAATTCCATATATCAAACGGAAAAAATTGCCGAGGCAGATTGGGATTCCTACCTGGATTGGAGTGCGGATTTTGAGTATAATAAGCTCGGTATTCCGAAGCCCGACGCGGTGATTTATCTTGATATGCCAGTTGATATTTCACAAAAGCTTATGACGGGGCGCTACGGCGGAAACGAAAGCAAAAAGGATGTGCACGAAGCCGATGTGGCCTTTCTTGAAAAATGCCGCAAATCGGCTTTATACGCCGCTTCACGGCAGGGCTGGCACATTGTTGAGTGCTCAAACGGCAAAGAGCCGTATTCAATAGAAAAAATTCATAACGAAATAATGAAAATTGTTGATGAGGAATTATGCTGAATTTTAAAGTTCCGGAAATTGAAGATAAAGAATGGGCTTGTGAGTGCCTTTCGCATGTGCACAGTATGAATTGCGAATATACCTTCGGTAATTTATTTCTTTGGCGCGCCGCATATAAAATAAATATTGCAAAATATGATGGCTTTTTGATATGCCGTTGGCATATGAACAACGATTATCATTATTCTTTGCCGCTCGGCGAGGGTAATTTTAAAGAGGCGATAAACGAAATTATCGAAAATGCAAAATCGCTCGGTGCAAAGCCGCAAATATACGGAGTTACCGAAAGCTATAAGGCTGTGCTTGATTCCGATTTTGAAGATAAATTTACTTATAATTATGATTCGGGAAACTATGATTACATTTATAATGTAGAGGATCTCGCGAATCTTTCCGGGAAAAAATATCATTCAAAAAGAAATCACATAACTAATTTTAAAAAGAATAATCCGGATTGGAGCTTTGAAATAATAAATTCCGATAATATCGAGGAATGCATTAAGCTTCACACGGAATGGATTTATAACAAGGACGATGAATCGAGCGATGAAGATTATTCGCTCGAATTTGAAGCCGTTCTGAACGGATTTGAAAATTACGATAAAATCGGCTTTTTGGGCGCTTTAATAAGAGTGGGAGGCAAACCGATTGCCTATACCTACGGTGAAGCGCTAAGCCCTTATTGCTTTGTTACGCATTTTGAAAAAGCGCCTGCAGATATGCAGGGAGCATATGCCGTTATAAATCAGGAATTTGCAAAGCTGCTTCTTGAGCGCGGCTATAAATTCGTGAACAGGGAAGAGGATCTCGGCATCGAGGGGCTGAGAAAAGCAAAGCAATCGTATAAGCCTGCCGTATGGCTAAAAAAAGGAGTTGCGGTTTATAATGGCTGAAATTGCTTTTATCGATGATTTAAAGCAAATAAAATCACTGTGGCTTAATGTTTTCGCGGGCGACGACGATAAAACGGTTGAATATTTTTATAAAAACTGTGTGCATAAAAAATGCCTCGGCGCATTCTGCGATGATAAGCCGGTTTCCATGCTTTTTCTTGTTGATTGCGGCTATTGCGGAAAAAAAGGAGCATATGTTTATGCCGTGTGCACGCTGCCGGAATTCAGAGGTAGGGGCATTTCGGGAAGCTTGATTGAATATTCGAAATCGCTCGGATATGATTTCCTGTGGCTCATTCCCGCAAGCGAATCCCTTTTTTCCTTTTACTCCCGCTTCGGATTTGAAACAAAGCTTTATTCCGGCGAGAGAAGGGAAAACAGAATTTCGTTTAATGAAAGCGATGAAATTGTGTTCGACTTTTTGTTTGATGGCAGCGATTTTGAATATCCTAAAGGAATGATTTACTCTGCGCTTTGTTTGCCTGACGGCGGCACGGGGCTTGATAATGATTGAAAGTATTTTAGATAAAACGGAGATGTTGATATGATTTATGTTTTTCTTGCAAACGGCTTTGAAATAACGGAGGCTATGGCGCCCGTTGATATGATGCGCCGCGCAAAGCTTGATGTTAAAACCGTTGGTATCGGCGCTGATGTCATCGAATCCTCCTGCGGTGTTAAGGTCGTGGCCGATATAAGAGAAAAAGATGTTGATATGAATAATGCTGAGGCGGTTGTTGTGCCCGGAGGTATGCCCGGCGTAACAAATCTTGACGCTTCTGATTTTGTTAAAAACTGCGTTTGCGAGGCAAATGATGCGGGCAAGCTTGTTTGCGCCATTTGCGCGGGTCCGTCTGTTCCCGGAAAGCTCGGTGTGCTTGCGGGCAAAAAAGCCGTATGTTATCCCGGATTTGAGGAGTATCTTGTTGACCGTGTTGAAACCGACGAATTTGTTGCGGCAGACGGTAATGCCATAACCGCAAAGGGCGCGGGTGTTTCGGTTGAATTCGGCCTTAAAATAGTTGAAAGGCTTTGCGGTGAAGCCGAAGCACAAAGAATTTTCAAGTCAATCCAATGCAAATAAAATCAAAGCTCAGAAAAGAAATGAAAGCGCGCCGCGCCGAAATTTCGGATAAATCGAAAAAGGATAAACTCATATCAGATATATTCCTGAATTCCGATTTGTATAAAAATTGCAGGCTTTTACTTTGCTATTCTTCTTGCGGTTCCGAAATATCTACAACCCGTATTATAAGCGCGGCCTTTGCAGACGGAAAAGCCGTTGCATTTCCGCTTTGTCTTGACAGTTGCGGAAATATGGAATTTTATTTTGTTGCTTCTTTCAATGATTTAAACAGGGGAATGTACGGTATTCTTGAGCCGAACACAGATAAATGCTGCAAAATCACCGATTATTCGGATGCACTTTGCCTTGTTCCGGGGCTTTGTTTTGATTTAAAAGGCTTCAGGCTCGGTTACGGCAAAGGATATTATGACAGATTTTTAGAAAAATTTACAATTAAAACCGCCGGTTTGTGCTATAATGAATTGATTCAGAATTCACTGCCGATTGATAAATACGATGTATCGGTTGATTACATAATCACTCAAACGGGAATTATTACTTTGTAAAGGAGGCTGCGATTTATGCCCGATAATTTCAAAAAAGAAGAAAACGGTGTAAATATAGGAAACGCGGATTCGCCGAAAAAAGATATATATTTTACAAATCAGGATTATTCCGGTGTTAAAACCGATAAAAAGCCTGCTGCAAAAGCTGCGTCAAAAGCCAAAGGCAAAAAGGGCGGTGTTGCGTCAACTTACTGGTTTTTCATTATTGTTATTGCCGTTTCCATGGTTATTTCCGTTTATGCGATTTTCTGCTTAAATGATATTTTCGGAATCACAAAATCCAAGGATTCCGTAACCGTAAGCTATGCTCAGGAAATTGATAATACCTCCGATGCCGTTGATGTGCTTGCCGAAAATCATTTGATTAAGTGCAAAAACTTTTGCAAGTTTTATATCAAGCTGGCGTCAAAGGTTGTCGGTTCTTACGATATCGAGGCACCGTTTCAGGCAGGCGTTTATTATCTTAACGGAAAAATGGGCCTTGAAGGCATGCTCACAAGCATGATGGGCACGCCTGAAACCACGGAAACGGTTAAGGTTATGATTCCCGAGGGCTATACCGTGCCCGAAATTATTGATAAACTTGTTGAAAATGAGGTTTGCGACAAAGCTGCGCTTCTTTCCGTTATCGATTCTACCGAATTTTCGTATTCGCTCGTATCGGGTCTTAAGGCAAAAGAATCCGTTCCCTACAGGCTTGAAGGTTATCTTTTCCCCGATACCTATGAATTTTATGTGGGTCAAAGCGCGTCAAGCGTTATTGAGAAATTCCTGGAGCAAACAGAAAAGCAAATTCCGGAGGAATATCGCAAAAGAGCGCAGGAAATGGGCTATTCCATGAATGAAATAATTACAATCGCTTCAATAGTTCAGGCAGAAGCCGGCTCAAACGATCAGATGAAAACAATTGCTGCCGTTATTGAAAACAGGCTTCAAGACACCACCAATTATCCTTCACTCGGCTGCCAGTCAACAACGGATTATATAAACAATAAGGTTGCGCCGGCGCTTTCTTCAACTTCGGCACACACCGCCGATTATTATTTAACCTATTACAGCACCGCTTCAACATCTACGGTTAAGGGCTTGCCCGAGGGGCCGATTTGCAATCCCGGTAAGGCTGCAATCGAAGCTGTGCTTTATCCCGAAGATAATGATGATTATTTCTTCTTCCATGATAATAACGGCAAATTATACACAGCAAAAACCTATTCGGAGTTTAAGTCGCAAATTCAAAAATATGCGCCTTATCTCAGCTATTGATGATTAAATGAGAAATATCGAATTACTTTCACCTGCGGGTGATTTTAAAAGACTTCGCCTTGCGGCTAAGTTCGGTGCAGATGCCGTTTATTGCGCAGGCAGTATGTTTGGCATGCGCACCAATCCGTCCAATTTGAACGGCAATGAATTAAAAGAGGCTGTTGAGCTTGTTCACAGCCAAAATAAAAAGATTTATATAACCTGCAACACCCTGCCGAGAAATGATGAAATTCCGTTTTTGCCCGATTTTTTGAAATATGCGCAAGATATCGGTGTTGACGCGTTTATTATTGCGGATATGGGAGTTTTAGCGGCGGCAAAAAAATATGCGCCGAATGTTGATGTGCATATATCAACTCAGGCAGGCATAGTAAACTACGCCTCCGCTAACGCATTTTATGATATGGGCGCAACGCGAATTGTTACGGCACGCGAGCTTTCGCTTGATGAAATCAAAACCATTCGCGATAAATGCAATCCCAAGCTTGAAATCGAAGCTTTTGTGCACGGTGCAATGTGCATGAGCTTCAGCGGCAGATGCACTCTTTCAAATTATCTCACGGGCAGAGATGCCAACAGGGGAGATTGCGCACAGCCATGCCGTTGGAAATATTATCTTACGGAGGAAAAACGCCCCGGTGAGTATTTCCCGATAAATGAGGAAAAAGAGGGCGCGTATATTTTCAATTCGCGCGATCTTTGCATGATAGAGCATATTCCCGAGCTTGTTGACGCGGGCATAGATTCCTTTAAGATAGAGGGCAGAGCAAAAAGTGAATATTACACAGCCATGGTAACTTATGCTTATCGTGCCGCGATAGACGAATATCTTAAAAATCCATCGGCAGATTTTGTGCTTCCAGATTGGATAAAAGGCGAAGTTGATAAAATAAGCCACAGAAAATATACCACCGGATTCTATTTCGGACCGATTCAAAACGGCCAGGTAACCGATAACGGCGGCTATGAGCGCGCGTGGGATGTTTGTGCGGTCTATAAATCCTGCGAAAACGGCAAGCTTACCGTTGAACAGCGAAACAGATTTTTTGACGGCGAAGAGCTTGAAGTTGTTGAGCCGTTTAAAAAGCCTTATAAAATCACGGTTCAAAATCTTTTTAATGAAAAAGATGAGGAATTTGTTTCGGCCGCAAATAAAGCAACGGATGTTTATTCATTTTCGGTTGATCGAGAAATTTCTTCCGACGCCGTTTTCAGAAGAAAAAGAGATTAAAACAGGCACTTTCGTGAATAATATCACGGAGGTGCTTTTTTTATGCCAAGGCGTATCGTTTGTATTGCCTGTGCCGTGTCGCTTTTGCTTGCGTCGGCGGCGGGAAGAACAGGATATATAATTTTCAGCAAAAACTATACGGTTTCTTCCGGCTACAACAGCTATTCTCTTACCGTTAGCAGAATATCGCAAACGGTATATGACAAAAACAAGAAAAAATTGAATAATAATAAAAACACGCTTGTGGCGGTGATTAAACCTAATGAAAAATGCCTTGCCGAGCTTGAATTGCTTTTTGATAAAAACGAAATTCGGAAAATTAAAAAAGAACTTGAAAAGGGCTATCCCGTATTGAAGCAAACAGATGTTTATGCCGATTGTAAATATATTAAGCTTATAGACACGGTTTCGTCGGATAAAAATCAGATTGCCGATTTGGTTGCCAAATCGTATAATGACACTGTTGAAGAAAAGAAAATCAATTTCGCCGTGGATGCAAAAGGAAGATTTCTGGATGGGGATAATGAAACTCTGAGCGATTATGTTGACCCAAATGCTGCGGCGGGTGTGATTGTGTCTGTTGATTCGCGTATTCAAAAAATAGCGGAAGAGGCGGCTAAAAATATGAAAAAGGGCGCGGTTGTTGTTATGGATCCGTCTACCTCAGAAATTTTGGCGCTGCATTCGGCAGGAAACGACGGGCTTAACAGAGCGCTGATGCAATATTCCGTCGGCTCTGCTTTTAAAATCATCGTTGCCTCCTGTGCAGAGGAATACGGCATTACGCTCGACTACACCTGCACCGGAAAAATCACCGTGGGCGACACCGAATTTTCATGCCAAAACGAAAAGGCACACGGTAAGCAAAATATTAAAACCGCGCTTGCAAATTCCTGCAATTGCTATTTTGTTAAGCTTGCGCTTACCCTCGGTGCGGATAAACTGCTTAAAACCGCGCGTGATTTCGGGTTCGGAATAAATTATTCGCTGATGAAAAATTATGATTTGCTTTCTGGCAATTTGCCGAGCGATAATGATTTGAAATCAAGCGGTCAACTTGCGCTTTTCGGCTTCGGGCAGGGTAAGCTTACAGCTTCTCCGCTGTCTTTTTGTGCGGCTCTGTGTGCCGTTGCAAACGGCGGCTCATTTAAGCAACCGCAATTTATACTCGGTGAAATTGACGGCGCCGGCAATTATTTGCCGGCACAAACGACTCCGCAAAGGGAAATAATTTCAAGAGGTACATCGAAAACCGTTTTAAGCTATATGCGCTATGTGGTTGAGAGCGGCACGGGAAGGACGGCCGACTGCAAAAAGCTTTCTGCCGGCAAAACCTCAACCGCGCAAAGCGGGAGATATGAAAACGGCACGGAAATTCTTAACACTTGGTTTGCCGGCGTTTATCCGTATGATAATCCCGAATACGCAATTGTGGTTATGACAGAAAACGGAAAAAGCGGTGCGGGAGATTGCTGCCCTATATTCAGAGCCATAGTTGAAAAATTATAATAATTATGGTACACTGCAAAAGAGGTGAACTTTGTGCAATCTTCAAAAGTTAAAACACTGTTAATATATAATTTTTTAAAGAAATATTCCGATGCCGATAATCCTGTCTCCACAACGCAGCTTATTGAGCTTCTTTCCGAACACGGAATAACCTGTGAAAGAAAAAGCATTTATTCCGATATCAAGGCGCTTAATAACATAAATGTGCCTGTTTTAAGCTCTTCCGGTGCAAAAAAAGGATTTTATCTTAAAGAGCGCGCTTTTGAGCCTGCCGAAATCAAGCTGCTGATAGATGCGGTTAATTCCGCAGGCTTTATCACGCCTAAAAAAACAGCCGATTTAACAGAAAAGCTTAAAAATCTGCTTTCCGTAAATCAGGCAAACGAACTGACTTCGCAGGTATACTGTGAAGTTGCGAATAAGTGCAATAATGAAGAAATTTATCACACGATAAATATGCTTGATGTGGCGATAAAAAACTGTGAAAAGGTTAAATTTCAATACCGAACAAGAAAAATTGACAAAGAAAAAAAGAAATCCTACACGGTTAAAACCTTTGTTGTTTCTCCTTACGGGCTTGTGTGGAAAAACGATAATTACTATCTTATCTGCAACAAAGAAAGCCACGATAATTTGATGAGCATGAGGCTCGACAGAATTCGCAATATAATCGTTTTGCAAATCCCGTCGCGCCCCGTTTGGGAATGCTGTGATTATAAAGACGGCTTTGATATTGCCGATTACACCTCAAAGATGTTTAACATGTTCGGCGGCGATGTTATGCCGGTAACATTTGTTTGCAATCTTGATTTAAGAGAGCAGATCCTTGACAGATTCGGCGAAAAAATCAAGCTTGACGGTGTGGATGTAAACCATTTTCGCACCACGGTTGATGTTGCGGTGAGTGACGGCCTCGTTTCTTGGATAATGCAGTTCGGCGATCAAATCAAGGTTGAAGAACCGCGTCGCCTTGTTGAATTAATTAAAGAAAAAACCGAAAAAATCGCGAATTTATACTCTTGCTAAACTCGAAAAAGTTTAGCATTAAAAAAGCCTCGGATTTTCCGAGGCTTTTTTCTGTGTGAAACGCTTATTTTATTTTTGCCGCTTTGTATGCTGCACCGAGTAACGCGGCGTTGTTGCCAAGCTCGGTGTTTACTATTTTAACGCTTCTGAAGGTTTCCATAAGCTCTTTATAGATTTTTCTGTCTATAAGTTCAATAATGTATTCCTCGCTCATAATTCCGCCGCCGAGCACCAGAAGCTGGGGATTAAATGTGTATATAATGCTCTTTAATCCGATTATAATTTCATCTATCCAAGTATCCACAACATGGCGTATTTCCGGATCAAGCAGGCTGTTTTTGCTGAATATTTGAAAGCCGTTCATTTCTTCGCCCGTAACCTTTTCAACCGCCTGCGTGAGCGCTTTTGCCGAGGCATATTGTTCATAGCAGCCCTCACCGCCGCAGGGGCACGGTCTGCCGCCGGCATGTGTGATTATGTGCCCGAATTCGCCTGCAGAGGAATTGCAGCCTTTGTAAAGACTGTTGTTTACATAAATTGCGCCGCCTATTCCAGTGCCGAAGGTGAGGCACACAAAATCGCTGTAACCTTTTGCCGCGCCGAAAATTGCCTCTCCGAGAGCCGCCGCATTAACATCGTTTTCAACAATCGTGGGTATTCCTGTTTTGGTTTCCACAATTTTTTTTACAAGCATGCCTGTGTAGTAGGGGATATTGTCGCTTGAATAAACAACTATGCCGTTTTCGGAGTCAACCTGGCCTGCGGTGCTTATCGCCACGCGGTCAATATCATCGTAAGAGGCGATGATTTCAATAACTGTATTTATTATATGCTGGCCGCCTTTAGCCGCCTGCGTGGGTATGGATTGAAGCTCGCCCAATTCAAAACGCTCGTTGCAAACGGCATATTTTATATTTGTGCCGCCTATGTCAAATGCAAGAATTTTCATGGCATAATCTCCGTTTCATTTTATATTTTGATTATATCAGCACGGCATTTTAATTTCAATATATATTGAAAAAAATTATGGATTGTGCTATTATTTACTAAATTATTTATTGAGAGGAGAATTACCGTGAATAATGAATTTGATGAGGAAAAGCTTGATAATCCTCTTGTTGTGCATAAAGTAACCGACGCATCCTATCAGGATGTAAGTGCCGAAGCCGATCTCAATAAAACCCATATTGAAGAAGAAACCGCAACTCTTGAGCGGCATCGCTTCAAAAAAGAGAAAAAAAGCAGCAAATGGCCTGTTATTATTGTTTTTCTTGTTGTGCTTATTGCCGTATTTTGCTATCTTTATTTCAGCGGCACTCTTGCAAAAATTTCAAATAAGGAAACAACTGCGCCTCAAACCGCCGAGCAAACCACCGAGGGAAATCGCTATGCCGGAATTATAACAGTTAAAGGCACTGCAATATTCTTCGAAGGCACCGAGGTTGACGGTATTGAGGGTTTAACCAGGAAAATTAAATATCTTGACGAGGGAACTTCATTCGTTGTTCAAAACGAAGATGCGGACGAAACTTTTCTTTCTGAGGAAATTTTGCCTTTGCTCGATAGTTATAATATTAAATATGAAGTAAAATTCGTTGTTTCAAGCGGATTGACTGCCGCTTCGGAAACGGCAACCGACGCTCAAACCACTGCGGCAACAGATTCGGCACAATGAGACTGCTCTATGCGCAAAAGGCGGGAATTGAGTGTGATTTGTGTGAAAAGGTTTGCCGCTATTATGAAAAACACGACGCAAAAATAAATAAAACTGCCGAAAAGTTTTATTTAGGCAACGATTTATGCATGAATAACAAATCCGATTTATTTCGCCTTGCCTGTGTTTTAAAAGCATTTGAATACACACATAATGATTATGTTAAAAACCGCATATCGGACGATGTTTTTTTTGACACAATTTCCGACATTGGCATATGGTGTGAAGAAAACGCAAACCAAGGCCTGTCAAATTTTCGGTGGCTGAAAAATCATGTTCGCTTTGAACTTTTCAGGCTCGGCAGACTGCAATTTCAGCTGTTTCCGAGTAAAAATATTTTGTTTGATTATTCTAAGCTGCCATTTTCGCGCGGGGATAATTTGATTTATATTCATATTCCGAAGGCCGCAAATCTTGATATTGAAGAATGTAAAAAATCAATCGATTATGCGCGCCGCTTTTTTGCCGAATATTTTTCCAAGTTTGAATATGATTACTTCATTTGCGAAAGCTGGCTGCTTTTCAAAGGAAATGCAAAGTTTATGAAAAAATCAGCCAATATAATAAAGTTTGCGGAGCTGTTTGAATACGGCTATTCGATTTATAACGAAGCGCAGGCGTTTGAAAGAATTTTCGGGATTTCTGTGCCGATTCGCTCCAAACGCAAAATCGCGGCGTTGCCGCAGAACACCTCACTTCAAAAAAGCGCGGTTGAATTTAAGCTTTCGGGCGGCAAATTCGGCGAGGGGATTTGCTGGATAAAGAAATAAAAACGCACGGTTTCGGATAAAACCCAAACCGTGCGTTTTTTACAGCCTTTGGTATTCGCTTACAGCCAATTTATCGCATCTTTCGTTATACGGATGGCCGTTGTGGCCTTTAACCCAATTGAAAGTCACATCGTGAATTTTAAGCTGCTCAAGCAGTTCCTCCCACAAATCAACATTTAATGCGGGCTTTTTGTCGGATTTAATCCAGCCTTTCTTTTTCCAACCGTAAACCCAGCCTTTATTTACTGCATCGCAAACATATTTTGAATCGGTTGTAAGATTAACCTCACACGGCTCTTTAAGAAGCTGAAGCGCCTTAATTACGGCCGTAAGCTCCATTCTGTTGTTTGTTGTTTGCTTTTCCGCACCGCTGATTTCTTTTTCTGCGCCTTTATAAACAAGCACCGCACCCCAACCGCCTTTACCGGGATTGCCGCTGCATGCACCGTCGGTATATATATCAAGCTTTTTCATTGTTTATGCCTTTCATGGGTTTGTTTTATTTAAAATCGATATGCGAATATTTTATCATCATTTATGGTAATAATCAATATAAACAGCGGCTAATTATTTCTTGACTTTTTACGCCTCTTAATATATTATATATCTAACTGTTTAGGTCGGAAAAAATAATAAAGTAAAGGAGATATTTATGGCAAAACAGAATATGACCGCCGATAAGAGCGCTGCGGGAAAACGGAATTCCACAAAGCGCTATCACGCTTACGGTAAGGTCACTAAAAAGCCCCAAAGCGCACCTGCTGCCGAAAAAACAAAGGCACGCAAAAACGCTAAAAAGAAGCAGGAGGGCATTAAGGTTGCATTTCTCGGCGGTATGAATGAAATCGGCAAGAATATGACGGTTTATGAATACGGCGATGATATGTTTATCGTTGATTGCGGGCTTGCATTTCCGGGCACGGAGTTGCTCGGTGTCGATTCCGTTATTCCCGATTTCACTTATATAGCACAAAATATTGATAAGGTAAGGGGGCTTATAGTTACCCATGGCCACGAGGATCATATCGGCGGCATACCTTATCTTTTAAAGAAATTTAACATCCCGATTTATTCAACCAGGCTTACAATCGGTCTCATTAAGGGAAAGCTTAAGGAGCACGGCTTGCTTAATAAAGCAAAGCTTCACGAAATTAACCCGTCCGACATAGTTAAACTCGGTAAGTTTTCGGTTGAATTTATCCATGTTAATCATTCCATTCCCGATGCGGTCGGTTTAGCGATCACTTCGCCTGTGGGTGTTATTATCCACACGGGCGACTTTAAAATAGATACCACCCCCGTTGACGGCGATATGATAAATATTCCGCGCTTTGCCGAATACGGCACCAAAGGCGTATTGGCACTGTTTCAGGATTCCACAAACGCAGAGCGACCGGGCTATACAATGAGCGAAAAAAAGGTCGGCGAATCATTCTTAAATCTTTTCACAAAAGCCGGTAAGCGCAGAATAGTTGTTGCAACGTTCGCTTCTAATATTCACAGAGTTCAACAAATCATAGATGTTGCAAAGCATTTAAGGCGCAAGGTCGCCGTTGTGGGCAGAAGCCTTGAAAATCTGGTGCAGGTCGGCGAGGAACTCGGATATCTCAATGTGCCGGATAATATTCTTATCAGCATAGACAACATTAAGGATTATCCCGACGATAAGCTTGTTATAATTACCACGGGTTCTCAGGGCGAGCCGATGAGTGCGCTCACAAAAATCGCAAACGGGGAGCACAGAAAGGTTACCGCTTCGCCGAATGATTATGTTATCATATCGGCAACTCCGATTCCGGGCAACGAAAAGATGGTTAGCAATGTTGTCAACGAGCTTATGAAGCGCGATATTGAAGTTATATATGAAAATATGTATGAAGTGCATGTTTCGGGGCACGCATGCCAGGAGGAATTAAAACTGATGATGGGCGTTATTAAGCCTAAGTTTTTCTTTCCGGTGCACGGTGAGCAAAAGCACCTTAAAAAGCATGCAAAGCTTGCCGAAGCGATGGGCATTTCAAAGAAAAACATTTTCATCGGCGATATCGGAAAGCATGTTGAAATTACCGAAAAGGGAATTAAAACGCTTGATAATATTCCGAGCGGCGATGTTTATGTTGACGGTATCGGTGTGGGTGATGTTGGAAATATCGTTTTAAACGACAGAAAACATTTATCTGCAGACGGCATCATTATCATTGTTGCAACAATCGATTCTCAAACCGGAGAGGTGCTTTCAGGTCCCGATATAGTAAGCAGAGGCTTTGTTTATGTGCGTGAAAGCGAAGAACTTATTGCCTCAGCAAGGGATTTATCTTGCCGAATCATTGAAGAAACATATAACAGCAGTTATCATGATTGGAACACGGTTAAAACCACCTTGCGAGATGAGGTTTCGCATATGATGTATGAAAAAACCAAGCGCAATCCCATGATTTTGCCGGTTATTATGGAAATATAATTATATTTAATATTGAAATAAACGCTGTGTCCTGCTATATGGGGCACAGCGATATAAACAGGAGGATATCATTATGAAAGTTATTCTTAAAGCGGATGTTAAAAACCTCGGTAAAAAAGGCGAGCTTGTAAATACTTCCGACGGTTATGCAAGAAACTATCTTTTTCCAAAGGGGCTTGCCATTGAGGCAAATGCCACAGCAATGAATGATTTTAATAATAAAGAAAGCGCTAAAAAATTCCATAAGGAAGAGGAAATTAAGGCGGCAAAAGCCGACGCCGCCAAGCTTGAGGGCAAAACGGTTAAGGTTACCGCTAAAGCAGGTGCAAACGGCAAGCTTTTCGGCTCCGTAACGGGCAAGGATATTTCCGCAGCAATTAAGCAACAGCTCGGAATTGAAGTGGATAAGCGCAAAATCGCCGTTGCCGATATTAAGCAGTTCGGCACATTTGAAGCCGAAGTTAAGGTTTATCAGGGAATCGGTGCAAAGATTTCCGTTCAGGTTTCGGAAGCATAATTTGTAATCAGCGAATAAAGCGGGCGTTATTGCCAAAAAATGATTGAGAAACGGATGATGAAACAATGCCGGATGCAAACAATTTAAATTTAACAACATTGCCTTATAATCTCGAGGCCGAGCAGGCAGTGCTCGGTTCCGTTTTGATTGATCCCGAATGTATGGAGCAAATCGTTACCATCGTTAAGCAGGAATATTTTTATTTGCCTCAGCACAGAGCGATATTCGGCTCAATGATGTCCATGTTTTCAGGCTCAAAGGCAAAAATAGACCCTGTTGTTATTGCCGATGTGCTTGCAAAAGAGGGGCATTACGACCTTGCCGGCGGCAGGGACTATCTTATTGCACTCAGGGACAGTGTGCCTTCAACAGCCAATGTTGAAACTTATGCGCATATTGTTGAGGAGCAATATTTTCTTCGTGCACTTATCACCATTTCTCAGGAAATAATCGAAAATGCCTCGGGTGGTGAAGCAAACGCAAATACTTTGCTCGATTCCGCCGAGCAAAAAATATACGATATCAGGCAGGGCAGGGATGTAAACGGACCAAAAAAGATTTCCGATGTTATTGTAAATGATGTTTACGACCGTCTGCATAAATTGACGGGCGAGGATAAAGAGCAGTTTAAAGCAATTCCATCCGGCTTCGGCATGCTTGATAAATATATAACCGGACTTAATAAATCCGATTTTATTTTAATCGGCGCACGCCCGGCCATGGGTAAAACTTCGTTTGCACTCAACATTGCAACAAATATTACCATGCTTGCAAAGAAAAAGTGCATATTTTTCAGCCTTGAAATGACTAAAGAACAGCTTGCCGAAAGGCTTCTTTCCGCAAGAGCGGGCATTCCGAGCCAAAAGCTGCGCACCGGCGAGCTTACAGACGACGAATGGGTTAGGCTTGGCAACGCGGCGGGTGATTTTGAGGACGCGGAGCTTTATCTTGACGATGTTTCAAGCACTACGGTGCCCGAAATCAAATCTAAAACGAGGCGCCTTAAAAATGTTGATGTTGTTTTAATTGACTATTTGGGTCTTATCCAATCGGCAACAAGAAAAGAAAACAGGGTTCAGGAGGTTTCCGAAATAACGAGAAACCTTAAAATGATGGCAAAGGATTTGAATATTCCCGTTATCTGCTGTGCTCAGCTTTCCCGTGGAACGGAAGGCAGAGGCAAAAGCCATAAACCGCAGCTTTCCGATTTGCGTGAATCAGGCTCTATCGAGCAGGATGCCGATATCGTTATGTTCCTTTATCGTGAGGAATATTATAAAAACGAGCTATCAGATGATAAGCAGGAGGATATAGATGAATCCTCAACCGAGCTTATCGTTGCCAAAAACAGGCATGGCGCCACAGGCTCCATTGAAATGACCTTTGATAAAGAATTTACACGCTTTAGATGCGTTGATAAAAAATATGAATGATAAAATCACGCAAACCGTTGAAAAATATCATATGCTCGCTAACGGCGACACGGTTTTGATTGCTCTTTCGGGCGGTGCCGATTCGGTTTTTTTGGCTGAATATCTGCTTTCCGTTAAAAAAAAATACAATCTGAAGCTTATTGCCGCACATGTTGAGCACGGAATAAGAGGCAGCGAAAGCCTTGCGGATTGCGAATTTTGCGAAAAATATTGTGAAGAAAAGAAAATTCCGATTTTTGTTAAGCATATTAACGCACCCGCCGAAGCAAAAAAAGCCGCATTGGGCGTTGAAGAATTCAGTCGCCAAGCGAGATACAGCTTTTTTTATTCAATCGAATGCGATAAAATTGCAACTGCACACAGCCTTTCCGATAATGCCGAAACCTTGCTTTTTCGCCTTGCAAGGGGCACTTCGCTTAAAGGCGCCTGCGCAATTCCGCCGACTCGCAACAAAATTATCCGCCCGCTTATAAATATCGCTTCGGGCGAAATCAGGGATTATCTTAACGAACATAACATTCCGTATTGCACGGACAGCACTAACACTTTAAACGACTATTCGCGAAATTATATCAGAAATGTTATTATTCCCGCGCTCAAAAAGATAAATCCTGCGTTTGAAAGCAACGCCTCAAGATTTATTGAATCAGCGTTGACAGATGAAATCTATCTTGAAAAACAAACTTCCTCGGCATATGATAAAGTTTGTTTGAAAAACGTCATAATTTGCGATGCTTTAAAGAAATATGATAAAGCAATAATAAATCGTGTTATCGCCAAGTGGCTTGATGAAAACAAAGTGCCCGTCAGCAGCTGTAACCTTAATAAAGCAAAAGAATTGCTTTATAAAAGCTCTTCTTTCTCTGCGGGCAGAGGGCAGGATATTGTTTCCGAAGGCGGCGTTTTAAAACTTGCATACAAAAAATCACTTGAAGATTTTGAATTTATTGTTGATAAAAAAATAATTCCTGTTAAAGAATTCTTAACTATATGTGAATTTGGTTGCAAACGGTTTGACTTTTTTTGTGACTGTGATAAAATAATTGGCAATGTTAATGTTAGAAGCCGTATGCCGGGCGACAGTATTACGTTAAACGGGCGCGGCTGCACAAAATCACTTAAAAAGCTTTATAATGAATTGCACATTCCCGCCGATGAAAGAACCGAAATTCCCGTGATAGCGGATGATTTTGGCGTTATCGGCGTTTGCGGCTTTGCCGTTTCGCAGCGGGTTGCGGTGAATGACAAAACGCAAAATGTTTTAACTTTAAATATCCGTACGGAGGATTTATTGAATGAATAATATGTCCAAAAACTGGAAATCGGCTATTTTCTATATTTTAATTCCGATTTTGCTTGTGGCGCTTGCGCTCGGCTTTGCAAACAGGCAAAATCAAACCGATTTAAAATACAGCCAGGTGGTTCACCTTTTCAAAACAGATCAGGTTAAAAGCTTTGAGATCGATTTAACCTCCGGCTCGCTCACATATTCCACATTCGAAGAGCCGGATAAGGTTCAAAAATACAATGTTCCGAGCGTTACTTATTTTCTTGACGATATCAGGGACAGCGTTGATGAATATAACGAGAAAAATCCCGATTCAGCCATTGAATTTAATTATAAAAAGAGCAATTCGAGAAACTGGATTTATTCGCTTTTGCCGTATGTTTTGATTATCGCTTCAGGTGCCGTGCTTTGCTGGCTTATGATGAAAAAAATGGGCGATACCATGAATTCGGACACAAGCAGAACTCTCGGCTTTGGCAGAGTAAAAACAAAAACGGTTGAAGATAAAAACAAGAAAACCTTTTCCGATGTTGCAGGCTGCGACGAGGAAAAAGCAGAGCTCGAAGAAATTGTTGAATTTTTAAAGGACCCTGGTAAATTCACGGAGCTCGGTGCCCGTATACCAAAGGGTGTTTTGCTTGTCGGCCCTCCGGGAACGGGTAAAACATTGCTTGCAAAAGCCGTTGCAGGCGAGGCAAACGCGCCCTTCCTTTCAATTTCCGGTTCGGATTTTGTTGAGATGTATGTCGGCGTAGGTGCCAGCCGCGTAAGAGATTTATTCTCGCAGGCAATTAAGAAAGCACCGGCAATAGTCTTTATTGATGAGATTGATGCGGTCGGCAGGCACAGAGGTGCAGGCACAGGCGGCGGAAACGACGAAAGAGAGCAAACTCTTAACCAACTTCTTGTTGAAATGGACGGCTTTGATTCAAATTCGGGAGTTATAGTTATGGCGGCAACCAACCGCCCCGACGTTCTTGACCCCGCGTTGCTTCGCCCGGGCAGATTTGACAGGCAAATAACCGTTAATCGCCCCGACGCACAGGGAAGAGAGGATATTCTTAAAGTTCACGCCAAGAACAAACCGCTCGCTCCCGATGTCAATTTCAAAGATCTTGCGCAAATGACAATCGGTTTCACCGGCGCAGACCTTGAAAACCTGCTTAACGAAGCCGCGCTTCTTGCCGCAAGAAAGCATAAAAAAGCTCTTACGAACGAGGAAATTCAGGACGCTGTTACCCGTGTTGAAATGGGCACGGAGAAGAAATCCCACAAATATTCCGAAAAGGCAAAAAAGCTTACCGCATATCACGAAGCGGGCCATGCCGTTGCTTCTTATTATCTTGAAAATCACGATCCTGTTAAAGAAATTTCAATTATTCCGCGCGGTATGGGCGCAGGCGGCTACACAATGTATCAGCCGCAGGAGGAAAATTACACTTCCAAAAATGAAATGCTTGATCTTCTTGTTTCAATGCTCGGCGGTCGAGTTGCCGAAGCGCTTACCCTTGATGATGTTTCAACCGGCGCTTCAAGCGACCTTCAGCGCGCAACTCAGATTTGCCGCGATATGGTTGCTAAATACGGCATGAGCGATGAAATCGGCCCGGTTGTTTTCAGCGATGAAAATAACGAAGTGTTCCTCGGCAAAGATTTCGGCCATGTTAACAATTACAGTGAGGTTACTTCTGCAAGAATCGATGAGGAAATAGAAAAAATGATGCGCGCGGCATATGCAAAAACGCAGAATATTCTTAAAGAGCATTATGATAAGCTTATTCTCGTCGGCGATACTCTTCTTGCAAAAGAAAAAATTGACGGAGCTCAGTTTGAGGCTCTTATGACGAACGGAAAATTGCCGGAAACAGAGGCAAATTCGGTTGACTCACAAAGCGATAAAGCTGCTTCGGAAACTGCCGAAAAGCACGATGAGCCGCTTGAAAAAGCCGAAAATTTCGTTTCTGCTGCAGACACCGTTTCGGCAGATGATTTCGTTTCAAAGTCTGATGAATGCAACGCTCATCCGGTTTCGGACGAAAACAATTCAGATGCGGAATAATATTTTAATCGTTTTCAGAAAAAATAAGGTGTGAATCAACACCTTATTTTTTTATGCCTGAGTCCGCTTTTAATCCCTGATATAATCATATGTTGTTTATTTAAAAGTAAAATCTTGACAATTACACAATATCTTGTATAATATTATTCTGTGAAGTTGCGGCAGTTTACGTATGCCGCCAATCAATAAGAATAGGAGGCTGCCAATGGCTAAGAAAAAAGAATACGGCAACGAAAGTATTCGTTCATTAAAAGGCGCAGACCGCGTCAGAAAACGCCCGGCCGTTATTTTCGGCTCGGACGGTATAGAAGGCTGCCAGCATTCTGTTTTTGAAATAATGAGTAACTCTATCGACGAAGCGAGGGAGGGCAGGGGAAACAAAATCGTTGTTACCCGCTTTGAAGATTGCTCCGTAGAAATTCAGGATTTCGGCGCGGGTATTCCCGTTGATTTCAACAAAGCAGAAAACGAGGAAAACTGGAAGCTTCTGTTTTGCGAGATGTATGCGGGCGGCAAATATGATAACGGCGCAGATAACTATGAATATTCGCTCGGTTTAAACGGCCTCGGCCTTTGCGCCACGCAATATGCTTCGGAATATATGGATGCCGAAATTCATCGCGACGGTTATTGCTACACTCTTCATTTTGAACACGGGGAAAATGTGGACGGTTTAACGAAAGTGCCTTACGATAAGCGCGATACCGGCACCAGAATCAAATGGAAGCCGGATTTAAAGGTTTTTACCGATATCAATGTGCCGGTTGAATTTTATCTTGATACGATGAAGCGCCAGGCAATAGTTAATGACGGCGTTTCATTCGTTTTCAAAAATCAAGTAGGCTCTCGCTTTGAAACAACCGAATTTTGTTATAAAAACGGTATCAAAGATTATGTTGAAGAACTTGCTTCCGACACTGCTTTCACAACTCCGCAATATTGGGAATGTGAGCGCATTGGTCGCGATAGGGAAGATTTAAGCGATTATAAGCTGAAAATTAAAGCCGCATTGTGCTTTTCGTTGAAAACCCAATGCAAGGAATACTATCATAATTCAAGTTATCTTGAGCACGGCGGTGCACCCGATAAAGCCTTTAAAAGTGCATTTGTTAATCAGATAAATGCTTATTTAAAGGCAAACAACAAGTATAATAAAACAGACAGTCAAATAAATGTGCAGGATATTGATGATATTATAATCTTTGTTGTCTCCTCATTTTCAACGCAAACATCTTACGAAAACCAAACAAAAAAGGCGATAACCAATAAATTTATTCAGGAAGCAATGACGGATTTCTTCCGCAAGCAGCTTGAAGTTTACTTCATTGAAAATAAGATGGACGCCGATAAGATTGCCGATCAGGTGCTTATCAACATGCGCGCCCGAGTGAAAGCCGAAAACACGCGCAAAAGTCTTAAATCAACTCTTGCCGGCAAGATTGATATGACGAATCGCGTGCAGAAATTCGTTGATTGCCGTTCCAAGGATGTAAACGAAAGAGAACTCTTTATAGTTGAGGGTGATTCGGCTCTCGGTGCGTGTAAGCAGGCAAGAAATGCGGATTTCCAGGCAATTATGCCCATTCGCGGTAAAATTCTTAATTGCCTTAAATGCGAATACGATAAGATTTTTAAAAGCGATATCATCACGGATTTGATTAAGGTGCTCGGTTGCGGCGTTGAAGTGCGCTCAAAATCCGCGAAAGACCTTTCCGCTTTTGATATAAACAATCTGCGATGGAACAAAATATTGATTTGTACCGATGCCGATGTTGACGGTTTCCAAATCAGAACGCTTGTGCTCACAATGATTTACAGACTTATGCCTCAGCTTATCGAGCAGGGTAAGGTTTATATCGATGAATCTCCGCTTTACGAGGTAACCTGCAAGGATCAAACTTATTTTGCTTATAACGAAGTTGAAATGGACGATATAAAAAAGCAAATCGGCGATCAAAAATACACCGTTCAGCGCTCAAAAGGGCTTGGTGAAAACGAGGCGGATATGATGTCGCTCACCACAATGAATCCCGCAACGCGCAGGCTTATTCTTGTTACGCCCGACGAGGCTGAAAAAACCTCCGAAATGTTTGATTTACTTCTCGGCGATAATCTTGACGGCAGAAAGCAATATATAACCGATTACGGCTATCTTTACATTGATTCCGCAGATGTAAGCTGATTATTTGGGTGATTAAATGGCTAAAAAAAGAAAAACAGATAATAAAGAATTAAATAATTTAAGCGAAAATGTGCATATTGAAAATGCGGGCACGGTTGTAAGCGAGGTTATCACGGACACTCTGAAAACCAACTATATGCCTTATGCAATGAGCGTTATCCTTTCTCGTGCCATTCCGGAGATAGACGGACTTAAGCCCTCTCACCGTAAGCTGCTTTACACAATGTATAATATGGGCTTGCTCACAGGCGGCACAATTAAGAGCGCTAATATTGTCGGCAGAACAATGCAACTTAACCCTCACGGTGATGCTTCGATTTACGATACTATGGTGCGCCTTTCCCGCGGCAACGAAACCTTGCTTTATCCCTATGTTGAATCAAAGGGCAATTTCGGTAAGGCTTATTCAAAAAATATGATGTATGCCGCTTCGCGTTACACCGAGGCAAAGCTTGCACCGATATGCAACGAACTTTTCGGCGATATAAATAAAGACACGGTTGATTTTGTTGATAACTACGACAACACAATGAAAGAACCGCGTCTTTTGCCCGTAACATTTCCTTCCGTTTTATGCAATGTAACGACGGGTATTGCTGTTGGAATGGCATCTTCCATTGCTTCGTTTAACATTAAGGAGGTTTGTGAAACAACAATCGCCCTTATGAAAAATGAAGAGCATGTTATTTCAGATACTTTAATCGCTCCCGATTTTGTGGGCGGCGGATATATTATTTACGATAAGGACGAGCTTAATAAGATTTATTCAACAGGCAGAGGCTCTGTTAAGGTTCGCTCAAAATACAGTTATGATAAATCCGCAAACTGCATTGACATAACTCAAATTCCGCCCACTACAACCTCCGAAGCCATTATTGATAAGGTTATAGAGCTTGTTAAGGGCAACAAAATTAAAGAAATTTCCGATATCAGAGACGAAACAGACCTCAAAGGCCTTAAAATTACAATAGATTTAAAGCGCGGCGTTGATGCCGATAAGCTCATGACAAGGCTATATAAAATGACTCCGCTTGAGGATTCGTTTTCGTGCAATTTCAATGTGCTGATTGACGGCAAGCCAGGCGTAAGATCCGTTAAAGAGCTTCTCAACGAATGGATTGGATTCAGGCTTGGCTGCATTACAAGGCGCGTTAATTTCAGCCTTACGAAAAAAAGAAATCAGCTTCATTTACTTAAAGGCCTTTCAAAAATTTTGCTTGATATAGACAAAGCTGTTAAAATCGTTAGGGAAACTGAATCAGAGGCTGATGTAGTTCCCAATCTTATGATCGGCTTTGGCATAGATGAAATTCAGGCAGAATATGTGGCGGAAATTAAGCTTCGTCATTTAAACAGAGAGTATATTCTTAAACGCATAAGCGATATAGAAGCGCTTGAAAACGAAATTGCAGAGCTTGAAAAAATACTTTCAAGCGAAGTACGCAAAAAGAAAATAATTATTTCCGAGCTTGAAAATGTTATCAAAAAATATGATACGGGCAGAAAATCGGAAATACTTTATGATGTGGTTTACGATGATTCTCAGGATGAACCCGAAGTTGCTGATTATCCCGTTACCGCTTTCGTTTCCTCAGGCGGATATTTCAAAAAAATCAAAACGGCCAATCTGCGCATGAGCGGTGAGCAAAAGGTTAAAGAGGGCGATGAGATCAAAACCCAAATAGAATGCTCAAACCGCGATGAACTTCTTGTTTTCAGCAACAACTGCCAGGTATATAAGGCTAAACTTGACGATTTTGATGATACTAAAGCATCGGTTCTCGGCGATTATTTGCCGGCTAAGCTGCAAATGGATGAAAATGAGCAGGTAAGCTATATTTGTGTTCTCGGCGAATACAAAGGCTCTATGCTTTTTGTTTTTGAAAACGGCAAGGTTGCCAAGGTTGATGTTTCTGCATACGAAACAAAAACAAACAGGAAGAAGCTTATAAATGCTTATTCGGATAAATCTCCGCTTGTTGCGGCAATATATCTGAAAGAGGATAAAGATATCGTTTTGGAATCGCAGGGCGGAAGAAAGCTCTTATTCAATTCTGCGGTGTTGCTTTCCAAAACCACTAAAAACACGCAGGGAATTCAGGTTATGACCCTTAAAAAGAAAAATGATAAAATCGTTTCCGTTCATTTTTATAAAGAGGGCGAATTTGAAAAAGAATGGCGCTACAGACCAAAAAATCTTCCTGCTGCAGGCGCCGTGCCGAGTGCGGCGGATATCGGCGAGCAAATCACGTTTTAATTTGCTTTGCCGATTGTTTGCACGGCAGACTCGGTTTTAAGCCGCATTTATAATAATTTTTTTATAACGCAAAAAATTCCGCTTATTAAATACTAAAAAACACTTGCATTGCCGCGGTTGTTGTGATATAATCCTGTAGTATTAAGTATCTACGGAGGATTTATCAATGCTTTGGTATCATTATGTATTCGGTGCAATTTTGATAATTTTATCTATAATAATCATCGCTGTTGTTTTGCTTCAGGAAGGTCGTTCTCAAAATCTTTCGGGTGCTATCGCAGGCGGTGCCGACACATTTCTCGGTAAAACCAAAGGCCGCACAATTGAGGCTAAGCTTGAAAAATTAACTAAATGGCTTATTGTTGCTTTCTTTGTTATAGTTCTTGCGGCGTTTCTTATTTTCCTGTTTGTGGGATAAGAGGAATTTTGATAACCTTGCGTTATGCAAGGTTATTTTTTTTGGTGTATTTATGGATTATGTTGTAGTTGATTTAGAATGGAATAACGCATTCGATTATAAAACGAAAAAGGGAATAAACGAGATTATCGAAATCGGCGCCGTAAGGCTTAATCACAATCTTCAGGTGGTTGACACGTTTAAGCAGCTTATTAAGCCGAAGCTTTCAAAAAAACTCTCGACAAGATTTGTTGATTTAACCGGCATAACGCGGGAGGAAATCTCCGAATACGGTATTCCTTTTGACCGTGCTATTGCCGATTTCACAAGATGGTCGGCAGGGGATGATGTTTTGTTTATGAGCTGGTCAAACAGTGATTTATATGTGCTTGTTTCAAATTACCGGCGCTTTTTCGGCACAACCTCGGTTTCATTTATCAAAAAATATATGGATGTGCAAAAATATTGCCAAAACGAAATGAAGATGACAGGCAAGGATCAGGTGAGTCTTGCTCATTGTGCCGAAATGCTAAATATTTCGATAGATGATTTATGCCTGCATCGCGCGCTTGAGGATTGCTATCTTGAAGCAGAATGCTTTAAATCCGTTTATAACAAAAATACTGTAGCCGATCAGGTCAGCTTTTGCGATGAAGATTTTTTTGCTCGACTTGCGTACAAGCCTTATTTGCTTACGGTGCCGGTTTCATCATATTACAATCTTTATAAAGATGAATTTCTTTGCCCCGTTTGCAACGACCGCATGAGCAGACTGAGTGATGCTCAGGTTGTGAACAGCGCATTTAAATTTGTTTGCGGTTGCAAAAAGTGCAACAAAAAATTCTGGATGTTTGTTCGTGCAAGAAAAACTTATGACGGCGTTACGCTTTCAAAGCGAGCCGTTATGATGAACAAATCCCGTGCAAAAAAATATTAACAAAATAATTCTTTATTTAATTTAAAATATATTGTATAATATTCCCATCGCGGCTGAGCGGCGATGAAAAATGTTTTATTTAATGCTTATAAAGGAGGTATGAACATGGCTAACGAATATGATGATCTTCTTGAATCGTTCATGAATAATTCGGCCAAGGTTTATGATGAAGATAAAAAGAATCTTGAATCAAAGCCAAATAAAAAGCCTGCTGCATACATCGAAAGCGATAAAGCATCTAAGCAATCCGTAAGGCGTTCGAGGGGCAAAAAGCCATCTAAGCGCGGCAAGGGAAATGCCGCCGCAAAAAGCAAAGCGCCCGCATCGCTTGCCGGCAGAATTTTCCTGGGAATTTTGCTTGTTATTCTTGTTGTGGGCATAGTTTGCGTTTCCGTAATTTCAATTTACGGCTACAGCTTTGTTCACGGCGATCCTGTTTTTAACCTTACTGAAGAAAAATATTCGCAAAACCAAACCTCGTTTATTTACGGCGAAAACGAAAACGGCGAGCAGGTTGAGCTAACAAGGCTTCACGGCGAGGAAAACAGAATTTGGGTTAATCTTGAAGATATGAGCCCATATATGAAAAATGCGTTTATTTCGATTGAGGATGAGCGCTTTATGAAGCACCACGGTGTTGACTGGATAAGGCTTGTGGGTGTTATCGTTAAAAGGTCAAACAGCGGTCAGGGCGGCTCAACCATAACTCAGCAGCTTATAAAAAATCTTACGGATGAAAACGAAGTAACTATCGTAAGAAAATTTAATGAAATTCTTTCGGCACTTAATATCGAAAAGAATTACAGTAAAGATGAAATTATAGAGGCATATCTAAATACGATTTACCTTTCGGAGGGTTGCTACGGCGTTAAAACCGCATCCGAAAAATATTTCGGCAAGGATGTTTCGGATCTTAACGCGGCAGAGTGTGCGGCGATTGCCTCAATCACACAGTATCCCAGCAAATACGATCCGTTACGACACCCGGAAAACAACAGAAAGCGTCAGCTTCGCGTGCTTGATAAAATGCTTGAAAACGGAGCTCTCACTCAGGAAGAGTATAACGAAGCCGTTAACTACGAAATGGTTTTCACAAACAGCGAAAACTATCAGGGCAGTCAGGTTTCGGATTCTCAAAGCTCTGCAAATGAAAATAGAATCGATTCTTATTATGTTGACTATGTTATCAAATCGGTTATCGATGATTTGCAAAAGATGGGCTACACAGAGAAGAAAGCAAAATCAATGCTTTACGGCGGCGGCTTAAAAATTTACACTGCGGTTGATTACGATGTGCAAAACGCCCTTGAAGATGTTTACGAAAATTATAAGAAAATGCCAGATAAAAAGGTTCAGGGCGCTATGGTTGTTATGGACTATGAAGGCAGGATTTTGGGTCTTGTCGGCGGTACCGGCAAATATTCCGGAAAGCTCGGATTAAACAGAGCGTCGCAATCGGTTCGTCAGCCCGGTTCTGTTATCAAGCCACTTTCGGTTTACGGACCTGCTTTTGAAAAAAGCCTTCAGGACAATAATGTTAATATTTATTGGTCCACAATGATTGAGGATAAGCCGCTTAAAAAGGTAAACGGCAAATGGTGGCCCACAAATGAGGGCGGCTCCTATTCGGGCAACAGCGTTTCAATTCAATACGGTCTTTCAAAATCACTAAACACAGTTTCGGCGCGCACCCTTGATAAAATCGGCGTGGATTATTCGTTTGATTATATCACTCAGCGATTCCATATTTCTACGCTGAAGGTTCAGGACGAGGATTACGCACCGCTTGCAACGGGCTCACTTACAAACGGTGTTACCACGCTCGAAATGACTGCGGCTTACGCCACATTCGGCAACGGCGGCGTTTATCATAAGCCTTATTGCTATTATAAAATTGAGGACAGCCAAGGCAACGTCCTTATTGAAACAGATCCGAATGCCACAAAAGAGCAGGCACTCACCGAAAGCACAGCTTGGCTTATGAATAAAGTGCTCCAAACTGTTATGAGCTCCGGTACAGGTACTTCGTACAAGCTTTCAAACACGGAATGCTTCGGTAAAACCGGTACTACCACAGGTTCAAAAGACCGTTGGTTTATCGGAGGCACTCCCGAATATGTTGCCGCAGTTTGGTACGGCTATGATACGCCGAAAGAAATCTATTATAAGCTTTCTCCGAACCCCTCGGGCACGATTTGGAAAACCGTTATGACGGAGATTTACGACGCCAAAGGCACCGAGAAGAAAACTTTCCCCGAATATGACGGCATCGTTAAAAAAGGTGACGCATGGTATGATAAAAACAACATGCCGTCCTCAAGCCATTTCAGCAGCGATGAAACAACCAAGAAAAAATCATCGAAGGCTTCAACCAACGCCGATGAAAACACTGCTGCACAAAGCGAAGAGCAAACAGCATCTGCTGAAAGCGATGAATAATCTGTGGGCGGCATCTTTTGATGCCGCCCGTTTTTCCGATGAAAGGGATTTGTTATTTTATGGTGATTATGTCTGTTGATTACGGCGATGTTCGCACGGGAGTTGCATTTTGCGATAAAAGCGAAATTCTGGCTTCGCCGTTTACGGTGATTAAAGAAACGTATCTTCCGAAGCTCGCTTCAAAGCTGTGCAATATTGCAGCCGAGAAAAAGGCGGAAAAAATCGTGGTCGGCTTGCCCGTTAATATGGACGGTTCTTACGGCTATCGCTGCGATGAATGCAGAGCATTAGGCGAAAAAATGGCCGAATTATGTGATTTGCCGATTGATTATCAAGATGAACGACTCACTACGGTTATTGCTCACGGATATTTGAACGACACAAATGTTCGCGGTAAAAAAAGAAAAGAAACCGTTGATGCGGTTTCGGCGGTTGTTATTCTGCAATCATATATTGATAAGAATAAAAAATAAATTTTCGCCGTAATTATTTACGGTGGTTTTGTGGAAATATCAATTAAATCATTTAAGCTTAAAATCAAGTTTTCTTTTATTCTTATTTTGTGCACTGCGCTTGTTTTCGGCGCCGATAATGCTTTATGGTTTTTGTTGTTTTCCGTTTTTCACGAGTGTGGGCACATTTTTGCATTATATTTAATCGGGGCAAAAATTGAGTGTTTGACTCTTTCGTGCTGCGGTGCGGCACTTAAATATGAAAACCGCATTTCGCCTTGGCAAGAAGCGTTTGTTGCCCTTGCAGGACCTGTGGTTAATTTGGTGCTTTTTACAGTTTTAAAAGATGATATAAATCTGCTGCTTTTTATTCTTAATATGCTGCCCATTTATCCGCTGGATGGCGGCAGAGCACTTAAAATATTTTTGCCGCGGACTCAGCCTGTTTTGGGATTTGCCTTTTTGGTGCTTCTCACGATTTGCTCTGCTTATATTTTGATTGAATTTAAGATTTTCGGCTTATTTGCCGTTTGTATATATTTATGGATGGTTAATTTGAGGTTAATATGAAAAAAAATGTTGAAAAAATTTTGCAATATGTTCAAAAGCCTGCGCGTTATGCGGGCGGTGAGCTGAACAGCGTTATTAAGAATAAATCGCAAATTGATTTGCGATATGCCTTTTGCTTTCCCGATATTTATGAAATCGGTATGAGCCACCTCGGAATGAAGATCCTTTATTCACTTGTGAACAGCAGGGAGGATTCCTGGTGCGAGCGCGTTTTTGCGCCGGATACCGATATGGAAGAGCAAATGCGTAAAAACAATGTTCCGCTTTTTGCTCTTGAAAGCGGAGATTACATTAAAGAATTTGATGTTGTCGGCTTCACGCTTATGTATGAGCTTTCATACACAAACATGCTTAATATGCTTGATCTTGCCGGAATTCCTTTGTTGGCTGAAGACAGAAAAGACCTTGCGCCGATAATATGCTGCGGCGGTCCGTGCGCCTGCAATCCCGAGCCGATTGTTGATTTTGTTGATATTGTTTTCCTCGGCGACGGCGAAGAATCCACCATGCAGGTTTTGGATTTGCTTAAAGAATGCAAGAAAAACGGCGAATCAAAGCACGAATTTTTAATGAAAGCCAAGGATATCAGAGGTGTTTATGTGCCGTCTTTTTATAAAGACAGCTATAATGACGATGGCACTTTAAAAGAAATTAAGCCCATTAACGGCGCGCCTGCAAGGGTCAAAAAAGCCGTTGTTTCGGATATGAATAAGTGCTTTTATCCTTCATCATTCGTTGTGCCGTATATCGGTATTGTGCACGACAGAGCGGTTGAAGAAATTTTTCGTGGCTGTATTCGCGGCTGTCGCTTTTGCCAAGCAGGCTTCACATATCGTCCTATAAGGGAAAAAAGTGTTGAAACGATAAACAAACAGGCAAAGGCTTTGATTAAATCAACGGGATATGATGAGCTTTCGCTTTGCTCGCTTTCAACCTCCGATCACAGCTGCGTTAACGAAATGCTTTCCTCGCTTATCGATTGGACGGTTAAAGACAAAATCAGCCTTTCACTTCCGTCGCTTCGTGTTGATAATTTTTCGGACGAGCTTGTTGATAAATTAAACAAGGTGCGCAAAAGCGGCTTAACATTTGCCGCTGAGGCCGGCACGCAAAGATTGCGCGATGTAATAAATAAAAACATCAGCGAGGAGGAAGTGCTTAAAACCTGCGCAAAGGCTTTTGATAACGGCTGGACATCGGTTAAGCTCTACTTTATGATGGGGCTTCCCACGGAAACCATGGAGGATATCGAGGGCATTGCAAATCTTGCAATGAATGTTGTGCACACATTTTATAAAAATCCCAACAGGCAAAAGGGAACCGGCGTTCAGGTTTCCGTCAGTTGCGCTTCATTCATACCAAAGCCATTCACTCCTTTTCAGTGGGAACCGGAGGATTCTATGGAAAGCCTGAAAGCCAAGCAGGCGCATTTGCTTGAGTCGATTCCGTCCAAAAAGATTAAAGTTTCATACCATGAAACGCCAACATCTTTGCTTGAGGGTGTTCTTGCAAGAGGGGACAGACGCCTCGGCAAGGTTATCCTTGACGCATATAAAATGGGTTGTAAATTTGATTCGTGGGACGATAAATTCAAATTTGATTCCTGGATGGCCGCATTTGAGAAAAACGGAATCGATTCCTTCTTTTACACAAAGCGCAGACGCCCGTTTGACGAGGTTTTGCCATGGGATCATATCGATTACGGCGTATCGAGAAAATTCCTTGAAAACGAAAATAAAAAGGCACATCAAAGCATAACAACTCCGCACTGCCGCATAAAATGCGCAGGCTGCGGTGCCAACATGCTGAACGGAGGTCATTGCGATGCGAGAGGTTAGACTGCGCTTTTCCAAAACGGGCAGATGCAAATACATCAGTCATCTTGATATTAACCGCTGCATGGCGCGTGCTTTTTCTCGCGCCGAAATTCCGCTTTGGTTTACCGAGGGCTTTAATCCGCATCCTTATATGAGCTTTTCGCTGCCTCTCTCGCTCGGAGTGGAAAGCTTGTGCGAAAGCGTTGATATTAGGCTTATTGAGGAAATATCAAATGATGAAGTTAAGCAAAGAATGAATGATGCTTTACCGCCCGATATCAGGATAATTGATGTTTACGATGATTTTCGCGATTGCAGCGAAATTGCATATTCGGATTACGTTTTCAAAATCGAATTTGACGATAACAAAACCGCACTTGAAAAGCTGAAAGCCGTTCTTGCCGGCGATGAAATCCTTGCCGAGAAAAAGGCAAAGCAGGGCAAACGCAGAGTTGTTAAGGAAACGAACATTAAAGAATTTATCGATAAATACAATATTTCAATAAGGGATAATGATATCATTTTAAACATTCGCCTTGAAGCGGGCACAAAGCGAAATCTTAATCCCACTTTGCTTTTTGACACGCTTATTCGACTTATAGAAACAGATTTTGAATGGAAAAGCATTTCGCGAATTGATTTGCTCGATAAAAATTATAATAGATTCATATAAAAAATGCTTGCAATTTGCATTGCTTTGTGATATATTATTTACGCATTTGTTCCGTTGCTTTCCCGCAACGCGTTAGATGCCTATTGCGTTAAGCATTTAAGCGGGTGGTCCTCTTTCATCAGTTTGTTACGAACATCCGGAAAAAATTAGGAGGAAATCAGAATGGACGCACTTAAAATCATAGCTGAAAGCAGCATGAAAAAAGAACTTCCGTCTTTCTCAATCGGTGACACCGTTAAAGTAGGTGTTCGCATCAGAGAGGGTAAAACGGAAAGAGTTCAGATGTTTGAAGGAACGGTTATTGCCATTAAAGGCTCCGGCATTTCCAAAACATTTACGGTTCGCCGCGTATCATACGGTGTAGGTGTTGAGCGTGTTTTCCCGCTTCACTCCGCAAACGTTGATTCGGTTGAAGTTATCCGTAAAGGTAAGGTTCGCCGTGCTAAGCTTTACTATCTTCGCGATCGTGTCGGCAAGGCTGCAAAAGTTAAAGAAGATATCTGACAAAGTTTTTGACCGTCTCGTTTTGGGGCGGTCTTTTTGCTTTATATTATGTAATTTTTATGAAAGGCAGTGTGAATGTTATGCCTGATTTTCAAAAGCGATATGTTCAGTGGTTTCCGGGCCACATGGCAAAAACGCGCAGACTCATAAAAGAAAGCCTTAATCTTGTGGACGGCGTTGTTGAAATCGTTGATGCGCGTATTCCCGCGTCAAGCTCAAACCCCGAACTTGGTGCAATGGTTAAACGCAAGCCAAAAATCGTTTTGCTGAATAAAAGCGATGTTGCCGATTCTGCCGCCACAAGCAGGTGGATTGATTATTATAAAAAGCAGGGCGTAACTGCGCTTGCCGTTGATTGCAGAAGCGGCAGAGGACTAAATAAATTCATCCCGGCATGCAAAAGCGTGCTCGCCGATGTTTTGGAAAAAAATGAAAAAAAAGGCATGGCAGGTAAATCGCTGCGCTTTATGGTTGTGGGTATTCCGAACACGGGTAAATCCTCTTTTATCAACAGAATGGCGGGCAAAAACAAAGCGGTTGTTGAGGACAGAGCAGGCGTAACTCGCAGCAATCAGTGGTTTTCGTGCGGAAACGGCATCGAACTTCTTGACACCCCCGGCGTTCTTTGGCCTAAATTCGATGATCCCGAGGTTGGTGATAAGCTTGCGTTTATCGGCTCGGTAAAAGACACTGTTACGGATATGGAAGCACTGTCCTGCAGGCTTCTTGAGGTGCTTGCCGCAACACACCCCGATATGATTGAGGAAAGATATAAAATAACGGATATAGACGGCTTGCAGGGCTGGGAAATCCTTGAAAAAATCGGCAAAAAGCGCGGATTTTTAATCAAGGGCGGCGAAATCAACTACGAAAGAGCCGCGGCTGCCGTTTGCGATGAATTCAGGGAAGGAAAGCTTGGGCGAATCAGCCTTGAGCTGCCGTGATTATATGGATTGGCTTAAATATGAAACAGCCGCAAGAGCCGGCGGTTTTAATGTGATTTGCGGTGTTGACGAAGCAGGGCGCGGACCGCTTGCCGGCCCCGTGTGCGCCGCCGCTGTTGTTCTTGCTCCCGGTCAGGTTATCGAGGGTGTAAACGATTCAAAAAAGCTTTCCGAAAAGAAAAGGGAAGCGCTTTTTGGTAAAATCATAAACGAATGTGTAGATTATTCAATTGCATTCGCAAGCGAAAAAGAAATAGACGAGATGAATATTTTGCAAGCCACTTTTCTTGCCATGCAAAGAGCAGTCGGCGGCTTGAAATCATCACCCGAAATCGCGCTTGTGGATGGCAACAGAGCGCCCGATTTGGGCGGTATCAAGGTTGAAACAATTGTTAAGGGCGATGCAAATTCCGCTTCGATCGCCGCGGCTTCAATTCTTGCCAAGGTCTCGAGGGATCGGCTTATGCTTGATTTTGCCGAAAAATATCCCGAATATCATTTTGAAAAACATAAGGGATACGGCACAAAGCTTCATTACGAAATGATAGAAAAATACGGCATTTGCGAAATACACAGAAAAAGCTTTTTGAAAAAGGTGCTTAATAAATGAACGGCTTAGGCAAGCTTGCCGAAATGAAGGCATGCGAATATTTGCAAAAGAAAAAGTATAAGCTTATAGATGTCAACTACGCTTCGCGTTTCGGCGAAATCGATTTGATAATGACGAAAGGCGAATATATTTGCTTTATCGAGGTTAAAATGCGCGGCGAAAATTCGATTGCATCGCCGATAGAATTTGTCGATTCCGCAAAGCAGCGTAAAATCATTACCACGGCGGAGATTTATCTTTCATCCCACCCAAACGATTTGCAGCCGAGATTTGATGTTGTTGAGGTTTATTGCAAAAATAATAAGATTAAATCAATAAAACACCTTGAAAATGCCTTTCAATTATATTAGAATAGCTAAAAGGCAATTTACGAATATATGTTATCAGGAGGGCAAGTATGCTTTACACATCCACACGAGATAAATCGATAAAGGTTTCCGCCGCACAGGCGATTGCTCAGGGCATCAGCGAAGAGGGCGGACTTTTTGTTCCCTGTGAGCTTCCAAAATTTTCAATTGATAAAATTTCTTCGATGACTTCCATGTCATATATAGAAAGAGCCAAAACCGTGCTCAAAGAGTTTTTAACGGATTTTACGGCAGAGGAGCTTGATTACTGCGTTTCTGGCGCCTATGCCGCAGAAAAATTTTCTTCGCCGGCAATTGCCCCCACCGTTAATATTGACGGCAATAAAAATATCCTTGAGCTGTGGCACGGCCCCACATGCGCGTTTAAAGATATGGCGCTTCAGCTATTGCCTTATTTGATGACGGTTTCTGCTCATAAAACGGCAGACGGCAAAACAATAGTTATCCTTGTTGCCACTTCCGGCGACACGGGCAAAGCCGCACTTGAGGGCTTTAAGGATGTTGATAAAACAAAAATCCTGGTCTTCTATCCCGAAGACGGCGTTTCGCCAATGCAAAAGCTTCAGATGCTCACTCAGGAGGGCGGCAATGTTTCCGTTTGTGCAATCAAGGGCAATTTTGACGATGCTCAAAGCGCTGTTAAATCCATTTTTACAAATAACGAAATAAAAAATAAGCTTGCAAAAAAGAACATGATGTTTTCTTCCGCAAACTCAATTAACTGGGGCAGACTTGTTCCTCAAATTGTTTACTATTTTTCAACCTATTGCGATCTTATAAATATGGGCAAAATAAATGCGGGCGATAAAATCAATGTTGTTGTTCCCACCGGCAATTTCGGTAACATTCTTGCAGGCTATTATGCAAAGAAAATGGGTCTTCCGATTAAAAAGCTTATCTGCGCTTCAAACAGTAATAATGTGCTTACGGATTTTCTTAAAACCGGCACTTATGACAGAAACAGAGCTTTTTACACCACCACTTCTCCCAGCATGGATATTCTCATCTCTTCAAATCTTGAAAGACTGCTTTATCATATGAGCGGCGAAGATGATGCTCTCATCCGTGATCTTATGGCTCAACTCTCCGAAAGCGGCAAATACACTGTTTCCGATAAGCTCATCTGCGATATTCAGGCTGTGTTTGACGCAGGCTTTACCGCAGAGGATAAGGTTGATGAAACTATTAAAGAGCATTTTGACAAATATTCCTATCTTTGTGACACACATACGGCCGTTGCGGTTGATGTTTACGATGAATATGTAAAAGCAACAGGTGACGATATCCCAACGGTTATCGATTCCACCGCTTCTCCGTACAAATTTTCAAAGAGCGTGCTTGCTGCCGTAAACGGCGGAAAGGCACCGGATCTTGATGAATTCGATATGGTTGACGCACTTTATAAAAAAACAGGCTTTGAGGTTCCGAAGCCGCTTGCTTCACTTAAATCAAAGAAGGTTCGTTTCAACAATGTTTGCTCAAAAGGCGATATGAGCGAAATGGTGTTCAAGCTTCTTGAACTGTAAGAAATATATACTTTAAGAAACGGCCCGGGTTTTCCCGAGCCGTTTGTGTTTACTTGCAGTTGCAATTGCTGCTGCACTTAAAGGTTTCACATTTTGTTTCCGTTGTTGTGGTTGCATTTGTGTTGCCCACTGTGATGTGGCCCGCGTTGCAGCTGTTGTCTGCCTGATGGTGAATGCAGTTTTTTGCCTCGCAGCTGATGCCTTTGATTTCGTTCATAAAATTCACTCCCTTCATCATTATTTTTTGCCGAAGGGTTTTGTTTATTCACGCAAAATTATTCCCGAAAGGATTACTCAATGTCTTTATATGCTATTGCCGACACTCATTTGTCTTTCGGCACGGATAAACCCATGGATTCGTTTGAGGGCTGGCAGGATTATACTTCCAGACTTGAAAAAAATTGGAATAAGCTTGTTGAGGAAGACGATGATGTTGTCATCGCCGGCGACATCAGCTGGGCCATGGATTTTTCGCAGCTCAAAGCAGACTTTGATTTTTTGGAAAGCCTTAACGGAAATAAAATCATTTTAAAGGGAAACCATGATTATTGGTGGAATACAATGGCAAAGCTGAATAAATTTTTGGCGGATAATAATTACAAAACCATTCGCTTCCTTTTCAACAATTCGTTTGAGCTCGGTAATGCGTCAATCTGCGGAACACGCGGCTGGATGATGGGCTGTGAAAACGAAGAGGATATTAAAATTTTAAACAGGGAAGTGGGCAGACTCAGGCGAAGCCTTGAAAGCGCAGGGTGCCCCGAAAAAATTGTTTTTTTGCACTATCCGCCCGTTTCCGATATCTCACGATGCGATGAAATAATAAATGTTTTAAACGAATTCGGAATAAAAAAATGCTATTACGGGCATCTTCACGGTGACGCGGCAAAATATGCCGTTTCCGGTGTTGTCGACGGTATTGACTATAAGCTCATTTCCTGTGATAAGCTAAAATTCACACCTTGTTTAATTTTAAAATACTGATTTTTCTTGAAAAAGCATAATTATTATGATATAATGCCTAATCGGTGATAAATAATTATAATTAAGGAGAGTTAAATATGGCACTCAAATCATCCAATAAAATTGATACAAACACATATGAAATCGAAGTTACGGTTGACGGCGAAACCTTTAAAAAAGCCTGCACTTCAGCTTATCTCAAAGGCAGAAAAAATATTCAGGTTCCCGGCTTCCGCAAGGGTAAGGCAACCCAGGGCATGATTGAAAAGCTCTACGGCGAAGGTGTGTTCTATGAAGAGGCACTTGACGAGGTTTATCCCGCAGCCGTATCTGCAGCTTTTGACGAAGCCGGTCTTGAAGTTGTGGACGCACCGTTTGATCTTGAAATTCCCGTTATGGATAAAGAAAACGGCGTGGAAATGAAAATGAAGGTTACAACTTATCCCGAGGTTAAGCTCGGCGATTATAAGGGTCTCAAGGTTGCAAAGCTTCCCACCGAGGCAACCGACGAGGATGTCGACAACGAACTTAAAGCACTTCAGGAGAGAAATTCACGCCTTATCGTTGCGGACGACAGAGCTGCTCAAAACGGCGATACTGTTTCTCTTGACTTTGAAGGCTTTGTTGACGGCGTTGCTTTTGAAGGCGGCAAGGGCGAGAATTATCCGCTTGAGCTCGGCTCAAACTCTTTCATTCCCGGTTTCGAGGATCAGGTTGCCGGCCACGGCGTTGACGAGGAATTTGATGTAAATGTTACATTCCCCGAGGAATACGCCGAAGAGCTTGCAGGCAAAGATGCCGTATTCAAATGCAAAATTCACGAAATCAAAGCAAAAGAGCTCCCTGAGCTTAACGATGAATTTGCTCAGGATGCATCTGAATTTGATACTCTTGATGAGCTTAAAGCAGACCTTAAAAAGCAGATTTCCGAAAAGAAGGAAGCAGACGCAAAAACAGATATGGAAAATCAGCTTCTTGAGCAGATTTGCGAGAATATGACCGCAGAAATCCCCGAATGCATGTTCACCAAGAGACAGGATGAAATGGTTCAGGATTACGATTACAGACTTCGCTCTCAGGGTCTTGACCTTGATACATATCTCAAGTATCTCGGCCAGGATAAGGAAAGCTTCAAAGAAACCTTTAAAGACGGCGCCGAAAAGCAGGTTAAGGTTTCCGTTGCTCTCAGAGCAATCATTACGGCTGAAAATATCGAAGCTTCGGAAGACGAAATCAATGCGGAAGCAGAAAAAATCGGCAGCCAATACGGCATGGATGCAGAGCAGGTTAAAAAGGTTCTTCCCTCGGATCAGCTTGCAGAGGATGTTAAGCGCAACAAGGCCGTTGATCTTATTGTTGGCAGCGCCGTTGTTGAGTAATCAATATTTTTAAAGGAAAGTGATTTATAATGGCATTGGTACCTTATGTTGTTGAGCAAACCGGCAACGGCGAGCGCTCAATGGATATTTTTTCCCGCCTTTTAAATGACAGAATTATAGTTCTCTCCGACGAGGTTAATTCGCAAACCGCATCTCTTGTTGTGGCACAGCTTCTTTTCCTTGAAGGCCAGGACAATGAAAAAGATATAAATCTTTATATCAATTCACCCGGCGGTTCGGTTACGGACGGTATGGCGATTTACGACACTATGCAGTATATTAAGTGCGATGTTTCCACAATCTGCATCGGCATGGCAGCTTCAATGGGCGCTTTTCTGCTTTCAAGCGGCACAAAGGGCAAGCGCATCTGCCTGCCCAATGCCGAGGTTATGATTCATCAGCCATTAGGTCAAACAAAAGGTCAGGCAACTGAAATCGAAATTGCCGCAAACCACATCTTAAAAACAAAGAAAAAGTTAAACAGCATTCTTGCTGCAAACTGCGGTAAAACCGTTGAAGAAGTAACTGCTGACACGGAAAGAGATAATTGGCTTTCCGCCGAAGAAGCTCTTGCATACGGCCTTGTGGATAAAGTAATCGATAAAAGATAAACGGAGTCGGTAATTTATGCCAAACAACGATACAAAGCACCCGGTAATCAGGTGCTCGTTTTGCGGTAAATCCGAGGCCATGGTGCATAAGCTCATTGAAGGTCCCGGAGTTTATATATGCGATGAATGCATTGCCCTTTGCAACGATATACTTGCAGAGGCAAATCGTTCGGCGCGTAAGCCGCAAAATTCGGCAAAGGAAGACTTTGTTCTTCCGAAGCCGGAACAAATCAAACAAAAGCTTGATGAATATGTAATCGGCCAGGACGATGCAAAAAAGGCCCTTTCAGTTGCCGTTTACAATCATTATAAGCGCATATATTCCGCCGCGTCAAACGATGTTGAGCTTCAAAAAAGCAATATTTTGCTGCTTGGCCCAACGGGTGTCGGCAAAACAATGCTTGCGCAAACTCTTGCAAAAATACTTGATGTTCCTTTTGCGATTGCAGACGCAACAACGCTTACCGAAGCAGGATATGTCGGCGAAGATGTTGAAAACATACTGCTCAGGCTTATTCAGGCCGCGGATTTCGACATTGAAAAGGCTCAGCGCGGCATAATTTATGTTGATGAAATAGATAAAATTTCACGCAAATCGGAAAACCGCTCAATCACCCGTGATGTAAGCGGTGAGGGCGTTCAGCAGGCGCTTCTTAAAATTCTCGAGGGCACTGTTTCAAACGTTCCACCCGGAGGCGGCAGAAAGCACCCGCAGCAGGAGTTTATTCAGATAGACACCACCAATATTCTTTTCATTTGCGGCGGCGCGTTTGACGGCATTGAAAAAATCATCGAAAAGCGTATGGGCTCAAAATCCATGGGCTTCGGTGCAAATGTCGAAAACGAAAAGTTTGACGAAAATCAAATTCTCCACAAAGCCGTTCAGCACGATTTGGTTAAATACGGCCTTATCCCGGAGCTTATCGGCAGAATACCTGTTATAACGGTGCTGGATAATCTTGATAAAGACGCACTTGTGCGAATTATGGTTGAACCGAAAAACTCCATCATCAAGCAATATACAAAGCTTTTTGAGCTTGACGGTGTTAAGCTTGAATTCAAAAAAGAAGCACTGGAAGCTGTTGCGGATATAACCTTGCAACGTAAAACCGGCGCAAGAGGGCTGAGAAGTGTGCTTGAGGGTGTGCTTGAAAATCTTATGTTTACCGTGCCGAGCGACAGTACTGTTGAAAAAATCATAATCACCGAGGATTCGGTGAAAAACGGCTCGGAACCTATTATTTTGCGTAATGCAAATAAAACGTCAAAGATTTTAAAAGCTTCCGATTTAAAAAATGCATAATTAAACATCAAAGTCGGGATTTTTCCTGCCTTTTTTCTTGCCTTTTATTTGTTTATATTATATAATACTAACCATGATATTAGGTGATAGTATGTGTGAGAAAAATTACAATAATTATATCGATATGCCCGTTGTCCCGCTCAGGGGGCTTGTTGTTTTCCCGGAAATGGTGCTTCATTTTGATGTGGGCAGAAAAAAGAGCATTGCCGCTATTAAGGAGGCAATGAAGTCCGACAGTGAAATATTCCTTGTTTGCCAAAAGGACGCTTCTGTTGACGATCCTTCAATAGACGATATATACGATATTGGCGTTGTTTGCTCGGTTAAGCAAATGGTTAAAATTCCCAATTCCGATAATCTGCGTGTTGTTGTTAAGGGCAGAACGAGGGCGGCAATCGCCGCTTTTGTTCAAAGCAGGCCGTATCTTGTGGGCTCTGTTTGCGTTATCGATGAAGAATACGAATCCGAGGATATTGAAGAAACCGCTTATTGCAGAGCTTTAAAAAGGCAGTTTGAAAGATATTCTTCATATATGCCTAAGATTTCAAACGATGTTGTTGTTAAAGTTCTTTCGATTAACGAAAACGGCAAGCTTTGCGATTATATTTGCACTAATTGCCTTTTTGAGTATTCCGAAAAGCAATCTATTCTTCAAACTCTGCCTGTAAAAGACAGATTGATGAAGCTCTTTTATCTGCTTGATAAAGAGAATTCAACTCTTGAAATCGAGGCGGAAATTCATGATAAGGTGCAGGACAGCATAGACAGAAATCAGCGCGAATATTACCTTCGCGAGGAAATGAAGGCTATTGCTGACGCGCTCGGCGACGCAGACAATCCCGCTGAAGAGGCAGATATATATAAGGCAAAAATAGCTAAGCTGGCTTGCTCCGATGATGTGCGTGAAAAGCTACTTGGGGAATGCAACAAGCTTATGAAAATGCCGTCTGGATCGCACGAGGGCACGGTAGTGAGAACATATCTTGATAAATGCCTTGAAATTCCTTTCGGAAAATATACTAAGGATAACATAAATCTTCTCGCCGCTCAAAAGCTGCTTGATAAAGAACACTATGGACTTAAAACGGTTAAAGAACGCATAGTGGAGTCACTTGCCGTATATAAGCGAAATCCGGAATTTTCCGGTCAAATTCTTTGCCTTGCCGGCCCTCCCGGAGTGGGCAAAACATCAATTGTCAAAAGCCTTGCCAAAAGCATGCACCGAAAATACACTCGAATTGCACTCGGAGGCATACACGATGAAGCCGAAATTCGCGGTCACCGCCGCACATATATCGGCGCAATGGCGGGCAGAATCGTTGAAAGCATAATTAAAAGCGGTGTTATGAATCCTGTTATTTTACTGGATGAAATCGATAAGGTGGGCAACGATTATAAAGGCGATCCGTCGTCTGCTCTTTTGGAAGCACTTGATCCCGAACAGAATTTCAGCTTCACGGATCACTACATCGATTTTCCGATTGATTTAAGCAAAGTGCTCTTTATAACAACGGCAAACGATGTATCGCAAATTCCCGCGCCCCTAAGGGACCGCATGGAAATAATCGAACTTAATTCCTACACGGCTTCCGAAAAATTCCGCATTGCAAAAGATTATCTCGTTAAAAAAGAGATGAAAAAGCACAAGCTTACTGCACGTGAATTTAAAATAAGCGACGATGCAATTTATTGCCTTATCGATTGTTACACTGCTGAAGCTGGCGTTCGCGGGCTCGAAAAGAAAATCGCCTCGCTTTGCAGAAAAGCTTCCGTTGAAATCGAAAAGGGCGCAAAATCCTTTAGGGTAACGCCTAAAAACATTGAAGAAATCTTAGGCCCCAAGCGTTTCCTGCAGGATCAAATCGCAGATAAAAATCAGGTTGGCGTTATTAACGGCCTTGCTTGGACGAGCGTTGGCGGCACATTGCTTCCGATAGAAGTTTCGGTACTTAAAGGCACGGGTAAAACCGAGCTTACGGGCAATCTCGGTACCGTTATGCAGGAAAGTGCCAAAACGGCTGTTTCATACATTCGCTCAATTGCCGATAAATACGGCATTAAAGAGGATTTTTATAAAACCTGCGATATACATATCCACGCTCCCGAAGCTGCAATTCCGAAAGACGGCCCCTCCGCCGGACTTGCAATAACTACGGCTTTGTTTTCTGAGCTTACGGGAATACCGATTCGCCGCGACATCGCAATGACGGGCGAAATCAGCCTTAAAGGTAAGGCTTTGCCGATAGGCGGGCTTAAAGAAAAAAGCATGGCGGCTTATAAAGCCGGCTGCAGTGAGGTAATTATTCCGCGAAAGAATGTTAAAGACCTTACCGAAATATCGGATGAAGTGAAATTTAAGCCCGTTGATGAATTTCTTGATATTCTTCCGCTGGCGCTTGAAAGCATGCCGGAAGAAAATAAGCAAAATTCTTCTGATATAAGAAAAACGATAATAAAAAAAGATAATTCCCTCAGGGAAACGATAACACAGTAATATGAATTTTAATAAAGCAGAATTTACCGCTTCATACGGTATTTCATCTCAGCTTGCGGCAGACGGGTTGCCGGAAATTGCATTTGCCGGGCGCTCCAATGTGGGCAAAAGCTCGCTGCTTAACAAGTTGTTTAACAGAAAAAATCTTGCCCGCGTCAGTTCCGTTCCCGGCAAAACCGTTACCGTTAATTTTTATAATGTTGACGGTAATCGCTTCGTTGATTTACCGGGTTACGGTTACGCTAAAATTTCAAAATCGGAAAAGGATAGATTTGCCGACCTTATGGAGGGCTATTTCCAAAGCGGCAGAAATATAAAGCTTGTTGTTCAGCTTGTTGATATGAGGCATAAGCCCTCTGCCGACGATATCGGCATGATTTCGTTTTTAAACGAATTTGAATTGCCTTATATCATAGTTCTTACAAAGGCCGACAAGCTTAAGAAAAAGGAATATGCAGCAAGGCTTGCGGCAATGCCCGAGGAACTCGGCAATCCCGCCGTGCCGATAATTCCGTTTTCGGCTCAAAACGGGCTTGGCGTTGATGAAGTTAAAAAAATGATTGAAAAATCGTTTAATTCACAGGAGGATAATGAATAAATGGAGAAAAAACCGTTTTTAACCAAGGAAAAGGCACAGGATATCGTAAAAAAATACCCCACACCTTTTCATATTTACGATGAAAAGGGAATCAGAAAAAATGCCGAAAATCTTAAAAAAGCATTTTCATGGAACGAGGGTTATAAAGAGTATTTTGCCGTTAAGGCAACGCCCAATCCCTTCCTTATAAACATTTTGCGTGAATACGGCTGCGGCTGCGACTGCTCTTCAAAAACGGAGCTTATGCTTTCAAAAACCATCGGCGCCGTAGGCGATGATATTATGTTTTCTTCAAATGATACTCCGATTGAAGAATTTAAATATTGCGCTGATTTAGGAGGCATTATAAATCTTGACGATATCACTCATATTGCGGCTGTTGAAAAAGCCTGCGGCAAGCTGCCCAAGAAAATGAGTTGCCGTTATAATCCCGGCGGCGTGTTCGAAATGAGCAACGGAATTATGGATAACCCCGGCGATGCTAAATACGGCATGACCACAGAACAGATCTTTGAAGCTTTCAAAATCATGAAAGAAAAGGGCGTTGAAGAATTCGGTATTCACTCCTTCCTTTGCTCAAATACGGTTACAAACGAATATTATCCTGCGCTTGCCAAAGTTCTTTTCGAGCTTGCGGTTGAGCTTAAAAATAAGGTTGACGTTGATATTAAATTCATAAATCTTTCGGGCGGCGTCGGCATTCCTTACACTCCCGATCAAGAGCCTAACGATATTTTCGCGATAGGCGAGGGTGTGCATAAGGTGTTTGACGAGGTTCTTGTTCCCGCGGGAATGGGCGATGTTGCAATTTACACCGAAATGGGCAGATTTATGATGGGACCCTACGGCGCGCTTGTTACTACGGCTATCAATGAAAAACACACCCACAAGGAATATATCGGCGTAGACGCTTGCGCAGTAAATCTTATGCGCCCGGCAATGTACGGCGCATATCATCACATTACTGTTTTAGGCAAAGAAAACGAACCCTGCGACCATAAATATGACATTACGGGTTCTCTTTGCGAAAATAACGATAAATTTGCGATTGACCGTATGCTTCCCAAAATCGATATGTGCGATTTGGTTTATATTCACGATGCCGGTGCGCACGGCTTCTCGATGGGCTATAATTATAACGGTAAGCTTAAATCTGCAGAGCTTTTGCTTTGCGAAAACGGCGATGTTAAGCTTATCCGCAGAGCCGAAACACCTAAGGATTATTTTGCAACCTTTGATTGCTTTGATTTTTACGGCGATTTAATAAACGCATAAACTTTTTTATGATAAAGCAGGCATGGAAATTATGCCTGTTTTATTTTTTTAGGGCTTTACTTTCAAGCTTTAGTGTGTTAAAATATAAATACTTTGATTAAGGGGTGTATTTATGTCACTTAAAAGGGATAACGAAAGCCTGAATTTTTTGTTTAATTGCATTTTACAGCTAAACGATATTGATGAATGCTATGATTTTTTTGAGGATTTGTGCACCGTTCAGGAGCTTAAATCACTCAGCCAAAGAATTGTTGTTGCCAAAATGCTTTCGGAAAAATCGGTTTACACCGATATTGTTGATGCCACAGGCGCTTCAACCGCCACCATCAGCAGGGTAAACAGAAGCCTTCAGTTCGGATGCGACGGATACGATAAAATTTTCGAGCGCATTAAGGGTGAAAGCAAGGATGAAAATGTATAATCATTTTGCAGGCATTTATGATGAATTAACCGAAAATGTATCCTATTCCGAAAGAGCCGAATACATTTCCGGTTTTTTTCATAAATATTCGGTTAAACGCGGCGCAAAAATACTTGATTTGGCATGCGGTACCGGCAGTTTCACCGCGGAATTTTCAAGGCTAGGCTATGATGTTACCGGTGCGGATATAAGCTGTGAAATGCTTTCCGTTGCCGAAAATAAGTGCAGCGGTAATGCAAGCTTTGTTTGCGCTGATATGCGTGATTTTGCGTTTTCCGAGCCTTTTGACGCATGCGTTTGCTGCCTTGATTCGATAAATCATCTTGATAGTATTAACGATGTTGCGAAAACCTTTAAATGCGTTTATAATTCGCTGAGGCCCGGAGGCATTTTTGTGTTTGATGTAAATACTCTTTACAAACACGAAAATGTCCTCGGCGACAATACTTTTGTTTTCGACGAAGACGAATTTTTCCTTTCTTGGGATAACGAATATCTCGGAAACGGAAAAGTCAGGCTCATACTTGATATGTTTTTTCGCAAAGGAAAGCTTTATGAAAGATATTCGGAAGATTTTTACGAACAGGCATATGATATTGAAGCGATTAAAAACGCTTTGAACCCGCTTTTTGATATAAAGGGGATTTATAACGAATTGACGCTTACACCGCCTAAAACGGACTCCGAGCGGATTTATTTCGTGTGTGAAAGGAAGATTGACGATGAGTAAGCTTGTCAGATATATAACAGAAGACGGCAGTGCGTTTATTATCGCCGCCGATTCAACGGAAATGATAAGAAAAATGGAGCAAATTCATCAGCCGTCCGCCGCTGTAACGGCAGGTATGGGCAGATTGCTCACGGCAGCCTCTATAATGGGAGTTATGCTTAAAGGTGAGGATGATAATATCACTTTGCGTTTTAACGGCGATGGGCCCGCAGGGAGCGTTATAGCAGTTGCAGACAGCAGCGGAAACGGCCGCATAAGCGTTCAAAATCCTATTGTTGAGCTTCCGCTTAACGATAAGGGTAAACTCGATGTGAGCGGCGCGCTGGGAAAAACCGGTTATCTTTATGTGATTAAAGACATAGGATTAAAAGAGCCCTTTATCGGCACAACCGAAATTGTAAGCGGTGAGGTTGCCGAGGATATAACAAACTATTATGCCGTTTCGGAGCAAACTCCGAGTGTGTGCTCGCTGGGTGTTTTAATAAACCCTGATTTGTCGGTAAACTGTGCGGGCGGCTTTTTAATTCAATTGCTTCCCGGATGCCCGGATGAAATTATTGATGTTATAGAAAAAAATATTGCCGGTATACCGCCAGTTACAACTATGCTAATAGACGGTTTAACACCGGACGATATGGCAAAAAAAGCTTTAAGCGGATTAAAAATCGAAAAGCTTGATGAATCAGAGTTCACATATAAATGTGCCTGCTCAAGGCAAAAGGCCGAGGCGGCAATGCTTTCCGCCGGCAGAGCAGAGCTGGAAGATATGGTGAAGGAAAATAAGCCTTTCACCGTTGAATGCCATTTTTGCAACAATAATTACGAGTTCACAACCGAGCAAATCAAAACGCTTTTAAAAAAACTTAAATAATTTTATAAAAAAGTTTCCAAAAAGTGTTGACATTTCGGCGAGGATATAGTATCATAATCAGCGTTGCAACGGCAACTTGGGAGTATAGCTCAGCTGGGAGAGCATCTGCCTTACAAGCAGAGGGTCACAGGTTCGAGCCCTGTTACTCCCACCATTTTGGCCCGGTAGTTCAGCTGGTTAGAACGCCTGCCTGTCACGCAGGAGGTCGACGGTTCGAGTCCGTTCCGGGTCGCCATTATGTGCTTCTGTAGCTCAGTCGGTAGAGCAGGGGACTGAAAATCCCCGTGTCGATGGTTCGATTCCGTCCGGAAGCACCATAAATGCGGATTTAGCTCATCCGGTAGAGCGCCACCTTGCCAAGGTGGAGGTAGCGAGTTCGAGTCTCGTAATCCGCTCCATTAGGCACTAAGCAATTAGTGCCTGTTCTTTTAAAGGCGGCACCATAGCCAAGTGGTAAGGCAGAGCTCTGCAAAAGCTTTATGCCCCAGTTCAAATCTGGGTGGTGCCTCCAAATTAAACCGTTCACAATGTGAGCGGTTTTTTCTTTTATGTTGATTATCAGGTGCTTTCATTGATTTGATTTAAAAAAAATTGTGTTTTTGCACAAAAAAGCAGCAGCGTTTCATAGTCAAAAAATTATCATTCGATAATCCTTTTTCCTCAAAGTGCTTATTTTTTAAATGATAATTTATAATATCAAGGCCTTTTTTACACATTGTTCATTTTTCTTACCACGAATTTTAATTTTTTTGTTGAAATTTGATTTTAATAATGTTATACTACCAATAGACTTTGTTAGGAGGGTACCGCCTTGAGTAAAGAATCAAAACATGCAAAAAAAGAAGCTAAGGCCGCAAAGAAAGCTGCCAAGGCTGAAAAGGCTGCATCTAAAATGGCCGCTAAGGCAGAAAAGAAGCATTCTAAGGATTATAATAAATTCGTTAAGAAAGCTACAAAGAAAAATGATAAAAAAGCAAATAAACCCGGATATGCCGCGATTGTTATTCCGCCGATTGACGAATATCAGTCCAAATCCGAAATCAAGCTTGCAAAAGCAAATGATAAAGCTTATGCAGCTTATGTAAAGAAAATAAATAAGAAAAACACAAAAATGGAAGCAAAATGTGCAAAGAAGGGCAAGCCCTTTGAGCCTATTCCGGTTCCCGAAAAGGATGAGGTTGTTCTTCAAACCAACAAAAAGAGAAAAGTTTGGAGAATGATTATCAGAATTCTTCTTATTTGGCTTATTGTTTATTTCATTATTATGTGGCTTATGTATTCACCTGCTATTTTGCCCACCGAGGCTGAAGATACCACGGCTGCCGCTTCTTATGATTACGAGCCGTATTCAAACCCGCATGAAATCACCACAACTCCCGATTACACAATCGCAGAGGCAAAGGTTTTCTTAAAGCAGGTTATTCATGACAATTGGAAAAACATCGGCTATTCATCCGATGTAAGCAATGATGCTATTACATACAACAATAAAACAATCGTTGTAAACAATGCTAATTGCTATGTATTCTCTTGTGCAGGCAAAACTTACGCAATTCCGATCAAACTTTCCGGCTGCTATGTTTTGGATAACGGCGAATATAAGCCGCTCACATTTGATAACACAAATTATCTTTTCTAAATAAAAATTTAAAGCCCGGTTTTTTGCCGGGCTTATTTTTTACAGTGATTTTAAAGCTGTTGACAATTATGATAAAAGCATTAAAAAAGTGCCGCAGAATTCGTTTCTGCGGCACTTTTATCATATGTGCGTCAGTTTTTAAGACTGTGCAAAGGAGCGGGAATTTTGCCGCCTCTGTTAATGAATTTTGCAGGTGATTTTGTGTTTACCTTCATAACGGGGCCGGAACCGAGCAAGCCGCCGAATTCAAGCTCATCACCGATATTTTTGCCTATCGCCGGAATAACGCGAACTGCAGTGGTTTTGCAGTTTACCATGCCGATTGCCGCTTCATCTGCGATAATGCCGCTTATTGCTTCGGCAGTTGTGTCGCCGGGAATGACTATCATGTCAAGTCCGACTGAGCAAACAGCAGTCATAGCTTCAAGCTTTTCAATGCAAAGTGCACCGCTTCTTGCGGCGTCAATCATGCCGGCATCCTCGGAAACGGGGATAAATGCGCCGGAAAGACCGCCTACGCTTGAAGAAGCCATAACGCCGCCTTTTTTTACCGCATCGTTAAGCATTGCAAGGCAAGCAGTTGTGCCGGGGCCTCCGCACTGCTCAACGCCGATTTCTTCAAGAATATGAGCAACCGAATCGCCGACTGCCGGAGTGGGAGCAAGTGAAAGATCAACAATTCCGAAAGGAACGCCGAGCCTTTTTGATGCTTCCGTGCCGACGAGCTGACCCATTCTTGTTACTTTAAACGCTGTTTTTTTAATCAGCTCCGCGATTTCGTTAATACTGTAATCGGGGTATTTTGATATTGCCGCTCTAACAACGCCGGGGCCGGATACGCCCACGTTTATTACGCAGTCGGGTTCGGAAAGGCCGTGGAAAGCGCCTGCCATAAAAGGATTGTCTTCCGGAGCATTGCAAAAAACAACAAGTTTGCCTGCTCCTATGCAGTCTTTATCCTTGGTGAGCTCTGCCGCTTCTTTAACCTTTTGGCCCATAATTTTAACGGCGTCCATATTGATGCCGGCTTTTGTTGATCCGATATTTACGGAAGAACATAAATGCTCGGTTTGTGCAAGCGCCTGCGGAATTGAATTTATAAGCTCCAAATCGCCTGCGGAAAAGCCTTTTTGAACAAGCGCCGAATAACCGCCTATAAAGTTAACGCCGATCGTTTGAGCCGCTTTTTCAAGCGTAAGGGCATATTTAACGGGATCGCCGCCGCTGATGCCGGCCAATATCGCAATCGGTGTAACGGATACACGCTTGTTTATAATCGGAATACCGTATTGTTTCTCGATATCTTCGCCTGTTGAAACAAGGTGCTCGGCCCTGCGGCAGATTTTATCGTATACCTTGGCGCATGCCTTATCGATATCCGAATCTGCGCAATCGAGCAAGGAAATGCCCATTGTGGTCGTTCTGATATCAAGGCATTCGTCCTGAATCATATGTATTGTTTCAAGTATGTCAAATGTGTTAATCATATTATTGATGTGCTCCTTGCAATAATGTTATATTCTGTGCATCGAGTTAAAAATATCCTCGTTCATAACATGAATTGAAAGCCCGCTGTTTTTACCGTATTCCGAAAGTGAATCCGAAAAATCGGCAAAGGGCACGGAGCATTTGCTGACATCTGCCATCATGATCATGCAAAACATATCATGAAGAATGGATTGAGTTACCTCTGTGATGTTTACATCGTTTTCCGCACAAATTGCGGAAACCTTTGCAAGGATGCCGACCATATCTTTGCCGACAACAGTTATTACTGCACGCATATTTTATTACCTCCTAAAGTAATTATACTGATTATAGCAAAGCGGGAATTTTTTTTCAACAAAAAAAGAATAATAATGTTTGATTTTAACGTCGAATGTGGTAGAATATATTAGCTTAGAAAGGAAAATGATTATGAAATACGCAAATTTTTATGATCTTCACACTCATTCCGAACATTCGTTTGACGGGCATCATTCCTGCACGCTTATGTGTGAAAGTGCGGTTCAAAAGGGCTTAAAGGGGCTTGCAATCACTGATCACTGCGAAATTGATTCCAAAGATTGCGACTTTAACAAACTTTGCAGCAGCCAATTTTTTGACACCTCAAAGGCGGCAACCGTATTTAGCGGAAGTCTTGAGGTTTTTAAGGGCATAGAACTCGGTCAAGCGGTTTACGATAAGCCTTTGGCGGAAAAAATACTCGCAAAATATGATTACGACTTTGTGCTCGGCTCAATTCACAATCTGCGCGATATGGAGGATTTTTTCTTTCTCGATTACAACAAAGGCTATGATATTTATGATTTACTCGGCAGACATTTTGATACCGAATACGAGCTTTGCGAATGGAATAAATTCGATTCGCTTGCACATTTAACATATCCTTTGCGCTATATCACGGGAAAATACGGCATAGAGGTTGATATGAGCCGCTTTTCGGATAAAATCGATAAAATCCTTACGTTACTCATAAAAAACGAAAAAGCGCTTGAAATAAACACTTCCGGCTATTTTAATGAAATGAAAGATATTTTGCCAAATGCAGAAATCGTTGCAAGATATAAGGAACTCGGAGGTAAGTATATTACTTTGGGCTCCGATTCACACTATTACGATAAAATAGGAATGGGAATCGAGCAAGGCCTTGATGCCGCCAAAAAATGCGGTTTTGAATATTTCACGGTATACAGAAAAAGAAGGCCGTATCTGATTCCGATTGAATAACTTAAATTAAAGAGAGGGAAAAGTATGGATGAAAAACTATTAAGGCTTCTTGAAGAAAACGCAAGGCTCAGCAACAAAGAGCTTGCCGCGGCACTCGGTGTTTCCGAGCAGGAGGTTGCGGATGAAATCAAGCTTTTGGAAAACACGGGCGTTATTAAAGCCTACAAAGCTTTTATAGATACGGAAAAAACATCAAAGCAAACCGTTACGGCTCTTATTGAGCTTAAAATTAGACCGAAATACGGCAGGGGATTTGATGATTTGGCAGAGCGCATTTCGCAGATGGAGGAGGTTGAATCCATCTATCTTATGAGCGGCGCTTTTGATTTGACCGTTTTTGTAACGGATAAGTCTTTCCATGATGTTGCCATGTTTATCGCAAAGCGACTGTCACCGCTTGAGGGCGTTGTTTCAACGGCAACACATTTTATTCTTAAAAAATATAAAGAAAACGGAGTTTTGATGGCCGACGAACCTGTTGACGACAGGGGGACGGTTTCTCTGTAATGGATTACTCAAAATATTTAAATCAAAACCTTGTTAAAACCAAGCCGAGCGGCATAAGGAAGTTCTTTTCCATTGCCGAGGAGCTTGATAATGTTATTTCACTCGGCGTTGGCGAACCGGATTTTCTGACCCCGTGGCATATAAGAAACACGGCAATCGATTATTTGGATAAAGGTGCAACGCGTTATACCGCGAATGCGGGTCTTGCGGCTTTAAGAGCCGAAATATGCGATTTTTATGCAAGAAAGTACAATATCGAATACAACTCCAAAACCGAAGCTCTCGTAACCGTAGGCGGCTCGGAGGGCATTGATATGGCAATAAGATCCGTTATTTCACCCGGTGATGATGTTTTGCTTGTTGAGCCTTGCTTTGTTTGCTATCGCCCGATCGTAGAGATCTGCGGAGGCAATGTTATCACCATTAACACCAAAGCCGAGGATAATTTTAAATTGACTGCCGATGAAATAGAAGCAGCGGTTACGCCGAAAACAAAGCTGATCATTATGCTTTATCCGAATAATCCCACAGGAGCCGTCATGCGCAAAGAGGATTTGGTTAAAATTATCCCTGTAATCAAAAAGCATGATTTGCTTGTGCTTACGGATGAAATTTACAGTGCACTCACTTACGGAAATGAAGCGCACACAAGTATCGCTTCGCTTCCCGGAATGAAAGAGCGCACGATAGTTATAAACGGTTTTTCAAAAACATATTCGATGACGGGCTGGCGACTCGGCTATGCGCTTGCTCCGGCCGAAATAATTTCTCAAATGACAAAGCTTCATCAATTCGCAATTATGAGCGCGCCCACAAATTCGCAATATGCGGCTGTTGAGGCATTGAAAAACGGCGACGCCGATATTGAAAAAATGCGTGAGGAATACGATTTGCGCCGCAGATATACGGTGAGCAGATTTAACGAAATGGGCTTAACCTGTTTTGAGCCGGAGGGCGCTTTTTACGCATTTCCGTCAATCAAATCAACGAGGCTTTCAAGCGATGACTTTTGCGAAAAGCTGATTATGGATAAAAGAGTTGCCGTTATTCCCGGCAATGCTTTCGGCGATTGCGGCGAGGGTCATATCAGGGTTTCCTATTGTTATTCGATTGATAACATCAAAAAAGCAGCCGACCGAATTGAAGAATTTGTTAATTCGCTTGCGTGCGATTGAAAGGTAATATATGAAAGTTAAAGTTGCGGCATATGCAAAAATAAATTTAATGCTTGATATTGTTTCCCTCAGAACGGACGGTTATCATGATCTTTTTATGATTATGCAAAGCGTCGGCGTGCATGATATCGTTACCGTTTCGGAAAATAAATCAAGAAAAATATCCATAACCTGCGCCGAGGAGGGTATCCCGCTGGATGAATCCAATATTTGCTGGAAAGCTGCAAAGGGATTTTTTAAATACACCAAAAAGCGCAATAAAGGCATAAATATTGATATTCAGAAGAAAATTCCGCATGCTGCGGGTCTTGCCGGCGGAAGTGCGGACGGTGCCGCCGTTATAAAAGCTTTAAATGAGATTTACTGCACGGAATTAAGCGATAAAGAAATGTGTGAAATCGGCGTTAAAATCGGCGCGGATCTTCCGTTTTGCCTTACGGGCGGCACTTTGCTTGCTCAGGGCATAGGCGATGTGCTCAGCAAAACAAAGCCGCTGAAGAGGTGCTTTATCGTGCTTGCCAAGCCAGATTATTCTGTAAATACGGGATATGCTTATCGCCAATTCGATTCAATCGGCAAAATGCGCACACCGGATAAATTCGGAATGCTTTGTGCAATTCAAAGCGGTGATTTAAAAGCAATATGTTCAAAGCTCGATAATGTGTTTGAGCAGTTTATAGAAGTGCCGCACAGAGTAGATATAAAGCACACGATGCGAGAATGCGGAGCAATCGGCACATGCATGAGCGGAAGCGGCCCTACCGTTTACGGTATATTTGAAAATAAAGAGGATGCCGAGCATGCCTGCGATGCGCTCAAGCCTTTTGCAAGGGATATCGAACTTTGCAGACCGGTTTCCAAGGGCTGCAAAATTTTGCAAATCAGCGAATAATATATCAAAAACCTGCCAAAAATTTCTATGAGCGTTGCTCAAAAGAAAGGCAGGTTTTTATTATGAATAATAAGTTTAAATTATTTTCGATTTTGTTTTTGGCGGCAATAATTGCTTTTTCTTATATTTCTCCGTTTGTTAAAACAAGCGAAAAGATATCTGGCGAGGTTTTCAGACTTCATATTCTTGCAAATTCCGACAGCGAAGAAGACCAAGCGTTGAAGCTGAAGGTGAGAAATGCTGTTTTGGCATGCGGGGAGCCGCTTTTCAAAAATTGCAAAAGCCTCGGCGAAGCCGTTGAAATCGGCAGAGAAAACACCGAATTATTCAAGAATGCCGCTCAAAAATGCGTCAGCGACAACGGCTATGATTATCTCGTGAATGTGTATGTTGACAAGGAATATTTCAACACGCGAAAATATAATCAAATCACAATGCCGGGCGGTATTTACAATGCACTCAAAATTGAAATAGGGCAGGCAAAAGGGCATAATTGGTGGTGCGTTATGTTTCCGGCAATATGTCTGCCGAGCGTAAGCGAAGATGAAATTAATCAATATCTTTCGGATGATGAAGTCGAGCTTCTAAATTCGGGAAGTAAGTATAAAATTAGGTTTAAAATCGTTGAAATATATGAAAAGCTTAAAAGCAGAGCCGTTACTTCATCATTAGCGTAAGCAAAAGTTGACATAAGCGCTCAAGTGGCGTATAATCCCATTAGTTTGGTATGAAAAGAGGGCGGATATGAGCATTTATTATTTTGATAATGCAGCCACAACACAGCTTGATGAAGCCGTGCTTGAAGAAATTCTTCCGTACTTGAAAAACGAATACGGCAATCCATCCTCGATTTATTCAATCGGCAGATCCGCAAAAGCCTTACTTGAAAATTCGCGCGACAAAATCGCTGCTTTGCTCAATTGCAAGCCGAGTGAGATTTATTTTACTTCGGGCGGAAGCGAGTCTGACAACGCCGCGATATTCGGGATTTCAGCCGCATGCGGCAAAAACGGCATCGTTACAAGCACGATTGAGCATCCTGCGGTATTGAGCAGTGTTAAATCGGCGGCAGCAAACAAAAAAGAGTGCAAATTCATTCCGATTTCAACTAACGGTGTTATTGATATAAATGCTGCTAAAAAGCTTGCAGCAGCCGATATCGGGCTTGTTTCGGCTATGCTCGTAAATAACGAAACAGGTGTTGTTCAGCCGATAGACGAGCTTGCCGAAATTGCGCACTCGGCAGGCGCATATATCCATACAGACGCCGTTCAATCCCCATCATACACAAAAATCGATTTGCAAAAGCTGAATGTCGATTCTCTTTCGCTTTCCGCTCACAAATTCGGCGGTCCGAAAGGAATAGGAATATTGTTTTTAAGAACGGGAACACCGTTTGAAAAATTTATACACGGCGGGCATCAGGAACGTGACCGCCGCGCAGGCACGGAAAATATAGCCTTTACCGCAGGCTGTGCCAAAGCGCTTGAATTAACTTATAACGGCTTCGATGAAAACAAAGAAAAAATATCCGCTTTAAGGCGGCGTTTTGAGTCGGCAATTAAGTCCGATTTTCCCGAGGCAATAATCAACGGCGAATCGGCCGAGCGCTGCTGCTCGATTTCTTCGGTAACATTTCCCGGCGTTTCGGCAGACAGTATTATAATGAATCTTGATTTTGCGGGAATTTGCATTTCCGCCGGGAGTGCGTGTGCCTCAGGCTCCGTTACGCCGTCGCATGTTTTAACGGCGATGGGAATAGGGGAGGCAAACGCCAAAAGCTCCGTTCGCGTTTCATTCGGCAAAAACAACACGCCCGACGAAACCGATTTTCTTATAAAAACATTATCCGACACGGTTAAAAGATTGAAAAATATATAAATTAAAGGTGAATTATGGCTAACAAACGCGTTTTGCTCGGAATGAGCGGCGGAGTGGACAGCAGTGTTGCCGCCGTTTTGCTTAAAGAACAGGGATATGATGTTGTAGGAATCACAATGAAGCTTTACAACGGCGAATTTGAGGGCGGCTGCTGCAATATTTCTTCAACTCTTGACGCAAAAAGAATTTGCGACTACATAGGTGCTCCTCATTACACACTTGATTTTACAAATGAATTTCGAAAATATGTTATCGATGATTTTATCGGCGAATACAGTAAATGCAGAACGCCGAATCCCTGCATAGAATGTAATAAGCATCTTAAATTCGGCATAATGTATCAAAAAGCGCAAGAGCTCGGCTGCGATTTTATTTCAACAGGGCATTATGCAAAAATTGCTTACAGCGAAAAATACGGCCAAAATGTGTTGATGAAATCCGCCGCGCAGGGCAAGGATCAAAGCTATGTGCTTTATAATTTGCCGAAAGAGTTGCTTGATAAAGTGCTTTTTCCTCTTTGCGATTTTGAAAACAAGGCTCAAATCCGCGCAATTGCGGCAGAACACAAATTGCCAGTTGCCTCTAAGCCGGACAGTGAAGATATTTGTTTTATTCCCGACGGCAATTATAAAAAATTCCTTGAAGAAAATTCCGATTTAAAAAGCAGGGAGGGGAATATTGTAACGCGCGGCGGCAAAATACTCGGCAAGCACACGGGACTTTATAAGTACACAATAGGTCAGCGCAAGGGGCTCGGAATATCAAATCCCGTTCCGCTTTATGTTCTTGGCTTTAATCCCGCGAAAAATGAGCTTACCGTCGGCGAGGAAAACGAACTTTATATCAAGGAATTTACAGTTTCCGATGTTAATTTCCTTATGTTTGAAAAGCTTTCGGAGCCGATGCATGTCAAGATCAAAACAAGATATTCCGCTAAAGCTTATGACGGTGTTATTTCGCCTGCGCAAAGCGGTGTTGCCGTTTGCTTTGACGAACCTCAAAAATCAATCACACCGGGGCAATCCGCCGTTTTTTATGTTGATGACGATATTGTTCTCGGCGGCGGCAAAATAGACGGATAAAAAATGCACCTGCCGATTTAAGGCGGGTGCATTTTTTATAATATTTTTTGTGAGTAGTTAAAATGTTAATTATTAAAAAGAAAAGACCTTGCTCGATTGAGTAAGGTCTTTTTGGTGCCGGCGGCGGGGGTCGAACCCGCACCCTGTTGCCAGGACCGGATTTTGAGTCCGGCACGTCTGCCAATTCCATCACGCCGGCGAATCGGGATACTTTATATCCCGTGGTGCTGGTGACCGGACTTGAACCGGTACGGTATTTCTACCGAGGGATTTTAAGTCCCTTGCGTCTGCCGATTTCGCCACACCAGCGAACACAAAATATAATACATTAAATCGGCACGAATGTCAATAATTTAATTTACTTTATTTTGCGGATTTCCGTTTATACAGCTCTCAATATTCTTATCAAGAATATTCAAAAGCCTTTGTCTTGTTTCTTTTGCCGCCCATGCAATGTGAGGCGTGATAATGCAATTTTCAGCAGAAAGCAGGGGATTTGCGGGGTTTGCCGGCTCTGCTTTCAAAACATCGAGTGCCGCGCCGGCTATCTCACCGCTGTTTAACGCGTCCGCAAGAGCCTGTTCGTCAACAACAGGGCCTCTTGATGTGTTTATCAAATAAGCGCTTTTTTTCATTTTATTAAGATTTTCTTTGTTTATAATATTTTCGGTTTCGTTTGTAAGCGGGCAGTGGCAGCTTACAAAATCAGAATTTTCAAGCAGATAATCAAGTGCAACCTGCTTTGCCGTTTTAAAATCGGAGATGTCTTTTTTTGACCTCGAATTGAACAGAACATTCATTCCGAAGCTTTCTGCTATATGCGCAACTTTTTGGCCGATTGAGCCAAAGCCGATTATGCCTATCGTTTTACCGTCCAGCTCAAAAAGCGGAGCCTTCCAATAGCAAAAATCGGGACAGGCACACCAATCACCGGCGTGAACCGAGTCGGAATGTAAATCTGTTTGGTTTGCAAAATGAAGTATAAACGCAAAAACCTCCTGTGCAACCGCATTGGTTGAATACGCGGGAATGTTGCAAACGCAAATTCCTTTTTCGTTTGCCGCATTCATATCAACAACATTGTAACCCGTTGATTGCAGGCAGATATATTTAAGCTCGGGCGAAAGTGCTTCAATCGTTTTTTTAGTTATGATTGTTTTGTTGATTACTAAAATTTCTGCTCCTTTTGCTCTCGAAACAACATCTTCGGGCTGCGTTCTATCATAAATTTTAACATCATCGCTGTATTTGCTCAAAAAGCTCCATGAAAGGTCGCCGGGGTTTGTTGTGCATGCATCAAGGTTGACTATTTTCATATTTATCACCGCTTTGTTTTTTTGATAATTATATCGCTATTTGCTGCTTTTTTCAATAATTATTGCATATAAAAGTATTTTACTATATAATAAAACATAGAAATTATTGGTGATGTTATGAAAAAATCGCTTTTAATTTTGCTTACTTTTATTTTTACTGCAACTTCATGCTTCGCAATAAATAATTTTCTGCCTGATAATAAAAAGGTTAATTCAAACTACAACGATTCGCGGCATTGCATTGTGCTTGATGCGGGTCACGGCGGAGCAGACGGTGGCACAATTGCCGCAAACGGAACTCCCGAAAAAGAAATTAACCTTGCAATAGTTTTGGCACTGTATGATTTTTTGAATGTTACAGGCGTTAAGTGCAAGGCGATCAGAAGCGGCGATTATGAATATTATCCCGATAAATCAAACAGAAGCAGATCGGATTTATACAACAGACTTGATTTTGTGAATGAAACGGAAAATGCGATTCTTGTTTCCATCCACCAGAATTTTTTTGAAAGCACTGCCGAATCGGGCATGCAGATATGGTACACCAAAAATGTAGCCTCAAGCAAAATTCTTGCAGATAAAATATTAAATAACACAAAAATATTTTTGCAGCAAGATAATACAAGAATAAATAAAGAATCGGACGACAGCTATTATATCCTTTATAAAGCGAGTGTGCCGTCCGTTATGGTTGAATGTGGGTTTATGAGCAATCCCGAAGAAGAGGAAAAGCTTGAAAGTGACTCTTATCAGAAGCAGCTTGCCTGCGTAATTGCTCTCGGAATAAATCAGTATATTAACGAGGAATAATAAATGGCTAAATTAAAATCTGTTTATGTATGTTCGGAATGCGGCTATGAAAGTGCAAAATGGTACGGCAAATGCCCCGGGTGCGGCGAATGGAACACAATGAACGAGGAAACACCGATTGCCGCCAAATCGGCGGTTTCAGGCAAGAGCAATTCTTATAAATCACAGGCGGTTTTGCATTTAAATGAAATAAACGGCGATGTTGAAAGGCGAATTTCAACAGGCGTTAAGGAGTTTGACCGTGTTCTCGGCGGCGGCATCGTTGAGGGAAGCCTTGTGTTGCTAAGCGGCGACCCCGGCATAGGTAAATCAACAATTTTGCTGCAAATCTGCCAGCATTTGGGGCAGAGCAAAAGCGTGCTATATGTAAGCGGCGAGGAATCGGCAAATCAAATTAAGCTGCGTGCAGTTCGCCTTGGGGTAACAACCGAAAATCTCGGTATCTTGGCGCAAACCGATGTCGGCACAATAGCGGAAACAATCAGGAGCGAAAAGCCGGATGTTGTTATAATCGATTCAATTCAAACCATGGTGAGTGATGAATGCGCTTCGTCCGCAGGCTCGATAACGCAGGTTAGGGAATGCACAAATATATTTATGCACCTTGCAAAATCCTTTGGCATACCGATATTTATAGTTGGCCATGTTAATAAGGACGGCGGAATTGCAGGACCCAAAGTGCTCGAACACATTGTTGACACAGTACTTTATTTTGAGGGTGAAAGGAATTATTCTTACAGAATACTCAGAGGTGTAAAAAACAGATTCGGTTCAACCAACGAAATCGGCGTTTTTGAAATGAGGCAAAACGGACTTGAAGAGGTTGAAAATCCGTCTATGCTTATGCTTTCGGGCAGGCCGAAAAATGTGAGCGGCACCTGTGTTGCCTGCATTATGGAAGGCTCGCGCCCGATTTTGGCAGAGGTTCAGGGGCTTGTTACGGCAACGGGCTTCGGCACACCGCGCAGAATGTGCACCGGATTTGATTACAACAGAATGGCAATGATCATTGCAGTGCTTGAAAAGCGCGCGGGTTATTTCTTTAATTCGATGGATGCTTATATCAATGTTATCGGCGGATTAAGGCTTGATGAACCTGCTGCTGATTTAACTGTTGCAATGGCGCTTGTTTCATCGCTTAAAGATATTCCGGTAAACGACAATGTGATTGCATTCGGCGAAATCGGACTCGCAGGGGAGATACGCGCTGTTAATAATTGCGAGCAAAGAGTGAGCGAAGCCTCAAGGCTCGGCTTTAATAAATGTGTTATCCCGTTTCATAACTATAAAGGGCTTTCAAAGAAAATCAAATCAAGTGTTGATATAATTCCTGTGCGAAGTGTTCGCGAGGCGTTCAGAGCCATAACCGAGGAATAATATTTTTACACAGTTAATATAATAAACAGACCGCTTTGTCTTAATCGGCAGGGCGGTTTGTTTTATGTTCGGCGTTTTTTTGCTCTTGACCTACGGCTTTTTTTGTGTTACTATTATACAAAATAAATGTTTTGGATAATATAGGGAAGCTTAAAATTCAAAATTTAAGCTGATTAAGCCCGCAATAGCTGATAACAGCACATTTTTGCATAATTTGCCTAATTTATTCCCGATACGCCGGTTTGGCAAATTTTAAACTCTGCTCTGGAGCCTTTCAGTTTTTTTCTGACGAACATTCGCTCGTTTGAATAAATTCTGTTTGATTGATTTATCGGATTATTTTGTGTTATATTGCTTTTAAAGTATTGCAATACAGCCAATAGATTATTTCGACAAGACGGATTGCTTTAGACGGATGTGTAAAATCAATGTGAGATATAAATAAGCATTTTAATAAAATAATTTATTTATCGGAACATGTAATTATCGTAAAATCAATATATCCTGAGTTTTTTATGCTCACATCCAATTAAAATCTAAAAAGCTAATGATTATTATTTGGGCAACATTTAATATTTAATTTAACGATATACATTCCCTTTTAACTTATATGTTCGATTTGCCGTGAAACAGTTTCACAGTATTGCTGAACAACATAAGGAGGTTTAATATGAAAAAAGAAGAATTTTCGGCTTTGCCGCAGCTTGTCCGCGATTATTTAACTTATCTTGAGGCTATCAAAGGGCATTCCGAACAATCGGTTATCGAATATGCCTCTGATTTACGCACTTTTTTCAGATTTATTATGATAGAAAAAGGCGCTGTTGACAAAGATACAGAGGAAAATGAAATAGACCTTTCCCCTATTGATGCGAATTTTATCAAAAACATTAAGCTTACGGACGCGCACAAATTTTTAATTTACTGCAAAAATGTGCGCAAAAACAATGAAGCCACGCGCGCAAGGCGCGTTATATCCATAAGGCGATTTTTTATTTATTTAACCGATAATTTGGGAATTTTGCAAAATAATCCGATGAAAAATTTGGACAGCCCTAAGTTAAAAAAATCGCTTCCTAAATATTTGACATTGGAGGAAGCGCAGCATTTAATTTCCGTTATTGACGGGCCATATAAAGAACGAGATTATGCGATAATTACGCTTTTTTTAAACTGCGGAATGAGGCTTTCCGAGCTTGTGAGCATAAATTATAATGATATAAGGGACGACGGCAGCCTCACAATTCTCGGAAAAGGCAACAAAGAGCGCACAATTTACCTTAATAAAGCCTGTATAAACGCCGTTAATGCTTATATGAAGAAAAGACCTAATGACGGCGTTAAAGACAAGGCTTTGTTTTTAAGTGCCAGAAAGCAAAGGATAAGCGGAAAAACCGTTCAGCATATTGTTTACGAAAATCTTGAAAAAGCCGGCTACGGCGACAGAGGATTATCCGTTCACAAACTGCGCCACACGGCCGCAACGCTTATGTATCAATACGGTGATGTAGATTTGCTGCTGCTTAAAGAAGTGCTCGGACACGAAAATTTAGGCACCACGGAAATTTATACCCACACCGCGGCGGAAGCGGCAAAAAAAGCGATTGCCGCAAACCCGCTCAACAGAGATTTACCTAAAAAATCATAATGATATAAGGCCGCTCAAGGCTGAAACAACAGCGGCGTTTATCAACGAAACGCCAACAAGCTCCACAGCATACAGGGCATATTTTTTTATATATGCTCCGTATGCTATTTTTTCGCATTTTTCGCTTTTATTAACGGTTATATCATATATTTTTTTGCTTAAATCGTAGCTCAGCGAAATCGTAAAAATTATAACGGTTAAAAACGAGCAAATAAACGGCGCAATCATCAAAAGCGAATATCCGAAGCCTTTTACGCCGTAATTTATATAATAATATGCAACATTGATTCCGCCGTAAAGGCCGATTACAAGCGCAACAAGATTTATAAACGGAAATCCCACAAGGCAAAGCCCCAGCACAACCGCCGCAGCGAATGCAAGGAAATAAAAACCGAGATTATTTATAAAAAGATTTGTGAAATTTCCCGATGCACTTGCGGATATCAATTCGTTGAGTGCGTCAGTTTGGCATTTTTTATAAATAAATGCTCCGCAAAGCAAACCCGCGGCGTAAAATATAATACCGTAAAACGCCGATTTATTTTCAGTGAAGACATCATATAGGCTTTTATCGGATTTGATTTTATTTTTCTTTTTAATTCGTTTTGCCTGTGTTGCTTCATGAAATTCTGTTTTATTCTTTTTTTCGCTTTCAAATTCCGTCATTTTTTCAACCTAACCCTTTTTGCTCGCTTAACCGAATATAATCCTCCGATGCCGGAAAGTAACACACAAGCAGCAAGCTTAATCAAAAAAGCCGTCAGCGAACTTTTCCCCGAAATAAGGTTTGCAAGCGAAAATATAAAAAGCGGAATATAAGTGACGCAGCCGATGATAAAGCCGTTATTTTTAAATTTTAAGCCGCACAAAAAGGCCGTCAAAAATGCACACAGTGCAGATGTTGGAATCGACATCCATTTTTGCCAAGATAAATCAATATCGAATTTATAAATCAAAAACGCCGAAAGCGTCGAAAAGGCGCATATAAAAGCTGCGTTTAAAACAATGCATTTAACTGCAAAAAGCAAAATTTCCTTTTTGCCGAGCGAAGATTTGATTTTACCCATAAAAAAACTCCTTTGACTATCCATTAAAGGATATTCAAAGGAGTTCATTTTTATAACCGCAAACGAATTATTTATCTTCTTTTTTATCTTTACCTTTTCCGGCGGCCTTTTCTTCTTTTTTCTTTTTAGCCGCTTCTTTGGCTGCTTCAACTTCTTTTCTGTGCTGTTCCATCTTGGTTTTATTGGTGTTTACAGCCCAGCGTTGAATTGTCATTTTATTGCGGTCTGCACCTGTTTCAATAACAAGATCTTCTTCGCGGATAGTAACAACTCTGCCTACGATGCCGCCGATGGTAATGATTTCATCGCCGATTTCAAGAGAGTTTCTCATTTCCTGCTCTTCCTTCTGACGCTTCTTTTGCGGACGAATGGTAACGAAATACATAATAGCAAAAACTGCCACCATCATAATAATCATTGTGTATGAATTTGCGCCCTGACCCTGACCGGATGTAGCTGCAGATGAGCTTAAGCTCAATAAGATTGAAAACATATGTTTAACCTCCAAAAATAATAACATTTGTATTATATAGACAAATAAGCAAAAATGCAAGGGTTATTTTAAATTCGTGTGTCAAGTTTTACAGTATATTCATTTTTATAATCTTCAAAGCTGCCGTTTTCAATATTACAGCGAATTTCAGCCAAAAGATTGTTGTAAAAATATAAATTGTGCATAACTGCAAGGCGCATGCCAAGCATTTCGTTTGCCTTGAGCAGATGGCGGATGTATCCCCTGCTGTGGCTTTTGCAAACCGGGCAGTTACATTTCTCGTCTATCGGTGCTTCATCTCTTGCATATTTTGCGTTGTTTATATTTATAATTCCTTTTTTGGTAAAAAGGTGACCGTGCCGTGCGTTTCGGCTCGGCATAACACAATCAAAAAGGTCTACTCCCCTGCTTACGCCCTCGATTATATTACCGGGAGTCCCGACACCCATCAGATATCTGGGTTTATTATAAGGAGCGAAGGGCGTAACTGCGCTTATTATTCTGTACATATCCTCTTTTGGCTCGCCTACTGCCAAGCCACCGATTGCATAGCCGTCCAAATCCATTTTTGCTATCAGCTTCATATGCTCAATGCGTAAATCATCAAATGTGCAGCCTTGATTTATGCCGAAAAGCAGTTGATCTTTATTTATTGTTTCCGGCAAAGAATTAAGCCTGTCCATCTCAATTTTGCATCTTTCAAGCCATCTTGTTGTGCGCTCACACGCCTCTTTGGCATATTTGTATGACGCCGGATTTTCAACACATTCATCAAAAGCCATGGCAATTGTTGATGCAAGCCTGCTTTGAATTTGCATTGATTCCTCAGGGCCCATAAATATCTTTCGCCCATCTATGTGAGAACTGAAAGTAACGCCCTCTTCTTTAATTTTATTAAGCTTTGCAAGCGAAAAAACCTGAAATCCGCCGCTGTCTGTTAAAATCGGCTTATTCCATCCCGTAAATTTATGAAGACCACCCATATCATAAACAATGTCATCGCCGGGGCGAACATGTAAATGATATGTATTGCACAGCATAACCTGTGTGCCTATTCCGTTTAAATCGTTTGCGGAAAGGCCGCCTTTTATTGCCGCCGCAGTTGCAACATTCATAAAAGCGGGAGTTTGCACGGTGCCGTGAACGGTTTCAAAAACTCCTCGTCTTGCATTGCCTTCTTCCTTTATTACTTCAAATTTCATATTTAATCCTCAATAAACATAGCATCGCCAAAGCTGAAAAATCTATATTTTTCTGCTACAGCGGTGTTATACGCATTCATTATATTGTCAAAGCCCGCAAAGGCGGAAACAAGCATTATCAAAGTGCTTTCCGGCAAATGAAAGTTTGTTATCAGCGCATCCATGCATTTAAACTCATAACCGGGGTAAATAAATATTGAGGTATCGTCTTCATCCGCGCAAACACAGCCGTTTTTAGTGGCAACGGATTCAACCGTGCGGCATGATGTTGTGCCGACGCAGATTACCCTGCCGCCGTTTTTCTTAGTTTCGTTTATCATATCGGCAGTTTTCTGCGGCATAATATAGTGCTCGGTGTGCATTTTATGCTTTGTAACATCATCCACTTTAACGGGTCGGAAGGTTCCGAGGCCCACATGCAGCGTTACATATGCCGTTTTAACACCTGATTTTCTGATTTCATCAAGCATTTCCGGAGTAAAATGTAAGCCGGCCGTAGGTGCTGCCGCAGAGCCGAGCTCTTTACTGTAAACGGTTTGATATCTTTCTTTATCCTTGAGCTTTTCTTTGATATAAGGCGGCAGCGGCATTGCGCCGATTTCATCAAGCACGGCATAAATGCTGCCATCGCAGGAAAATTTAACGAATCTGTTGCCGTCATCCTCATTTATATCAATGATTTCGCCGATAAGCTTTCCCTCGCCGAAGCTGAATTTTGTGCCGATTTTGGCTCTTTTTCCGGGCTTACAAAGGCATTCCCACACATCGTTTTCCTTTTGGGAAACGAGTAAAAATTCAACCACGGCACCGGTTCCTTCTTTAACGCCGTAAATTCTTGCCGGGATAACACGTGTGTCGTTTAGCACAAGGCAATCGCCGGGGCGTAAATATTCGCCGAGATCCTTAAAAATTCTGTGCTCCAATTCACCTGTTTTCTTATGCAAAATCATAAGCCTTGAGGCGTTTCTCGGCTCAATCGGAGTTTGAGCTATTAAATTTTCGGGTAATTCATAAAAAAAATCTGAAGTTTTCATATTGTCCTCTAATTTATGTTTGACATATATATATAATAAGTGATATTATAATACGAGATAAGTTGAGTTTGATATCGATTTGCAAACCGACTAATATTATATTCTAAAAATCGTCTTTTTACAAGATGTATTTTTATAAGGAGAGCTAATTATGGAAAAACATTACAAAGTCGGCGTAGTGGGCGCAACAGGCATGGTTGGCCAGCGCTTTATCACACTGCTTGAAAACCACCCTTGGTTTGACCTTGTTTGCCTTGCGGCATCATCAAGATCTGCAGGCAAAAAATATTCCGAAGCGGCAGCAAAAAAATGGTGCATGGATAAAGAAATGCCCAAAAAGGTTAAAGATATGATCGTTTTGGACGCAGAAGCCGATATTGATAAAATCACTTCGATGGTTGATTTTGTTTTCTGCGCCGTTGATATGAAGAAGGACGAAATCAAAAAGCTTGAAGAAGCTTATGCAAAGCATGAATGCCCCGTTGTTTCGAACAACAGCGCAAACCGATTCACTCCCGATGTGCCGATGGTTGTGCCCGAGCTCAACGCAGAACACATCAATATTATTCCCGCTCAAAGAAAAAGACTCGGCACAAAAAGAGGCTTTATTGCGGTTAAATCAAACTGCTCGCTTCAATCTTATGTGCCTGCCCTTTTCCCGCTTCACAAGGAATTCGGCGTTAAGGATGTTCTTGTTTGCACATATCAGGCAATCAGCGGCGCAGGAAAAACTTTTGAAACCTGGCCCGAAATGGTTGATAATGTTATTCCCTACATTGGCGGTGAAGAAGAAAAAAGCGAAAAAGAGCCGCTTAAGCTTTGGGGTAAAATCGAGGGCGACGAAATCGTTCCCGCCGATAAGCCCAATTTCACGGCTCAATGCATCAGAGTTCCCGTTTCTAACGGTCATCTCGGCGCTGTTTTCGTAAATTTTGAAAAAAAGCCGACCAAAGATGAAATGATTAAGATTTGGAACGAATTTAAGGGCAGAGCGCAGGAGCTTGAGCTTCCCTCCGCTCCGAAACAGTTCCTCAATTATTTTACCGAGGATGACAGACCGCAAATCAAATCCGAAAGAATGCTTGAAAACGGCATGGCTATTTCAATCGGCAGACTTCGCGAGGACACACAATATCAATATAAATTTGTTTGCCTTTCACACAATACATTAAGAGGCGCGGCAGGCGGCGGCGTTTTGCTGGCTGAGCTTCTTTGTGCCGAAGGCTATATGGATTGATAATCCGCGATATTATTAACACAGAAGGAGTTTTTCACTATGAAGGAACCTATCTTTACGGGCGCGGCAGTTGCCATTATTACACCTATGAATGAGGACGGATCTGTTAATTACGATGAGTTTGCAAAATTTGTTGATTTTCAGATTGAAAACGGAACGGATGCAATCGTTATCTGCGGCACAACCGGAGAAAGCTCAACATTAAGAGTTGTTGAGCACACAGAATGCGTTAAATGGTGCATTGACTATGTTGCCGGCAGATGCAAAGTTATCGCAGGCACCGGTTCAAATTCAACAGCTTGTGCAATAGAGATCAGCCGTGAGGCTTGCAGAGACGGCGCCGATGCGCTTTTGCTTGTTACGCCTTATTACAACAAAACAAGCCAAAGAGGCCTTATCGCTCACTATACAGCAATTCATGATGCAACCGATAAGCCGATTATTCTTTACAATGTTCCCTCTCGCACGGGGGTTAACATTTTGCCCGAAACCGCTGCGGAAATTGCCAAGCTGCCCAGAATCAACGGCATTAAGGAAGCAAGCGGCAATCTTGACCAAATCGCAAAGGTTCACGAGCTTTGCGGCGACGAACTTAATATTTGGAGCGGTAATGACGATCAAATTTACGATGTGCTTGAAAGAGGCGGCAAGGGCGTTATCAGCGTGCTTTCAAATGTTTGCCCCAAGGAAACACATGATATTGTTGCCGAATATCTTGCAGGCAACAAAGAAAAGTCTAAGGCTCTTATGGATAAATACATGAAGCTTGCCAAAGCGCTTTTCTGCGATGTAAACCCCATTCCTGTTAAAGAAGCGGTTAATATGATGGGCTACAAAGCAGGCCATTGCAGACTTCCGTTGGTTGATATGACCGATGAAAACAAAGAAATGATGAGAGCCACCCTTAAAGAATACGGCGTTATCGATTAAGTTTTGATTAAGAGGACTTTTAAATTATGAAAAAAATAATTCTTTGCGGAGCAAACGGCAAAATGGGCCATGTTATTCGCAACATTGTTGCAGCAGACAAAGATTGTGAAATTGTTGCCGGAATTGATAAAAATACCGAGGCCGCAGACTTCCCTGTTTATTCTGATTTTAACAGTATCAAGGAAGAAGCAGATGTCATTATTGATTTTTCAAATCCCGCGCTGCTTAATTCCCTGCTTGAATATTCAGCGGCAAAAAAAATTCCGGTTGTTATCGCAACAACTGGATTTGACGATGATCAAAAAAAGCAGATTGAAAACGCTGCCACGAAAAACGGCGTGTTCTTCACCTATAACATGAGTCTCGGAATAAACCTTTTGGCAACTCTTGCAAAAAAGGCGGTTGATGTGCTCGGAAATGATTTTGATATTGAAATCATCGAAAAGCACCATAATCAAAAGATAGATGCGCCGAGCGGCACGGCTCTTATGCTCGCAGATGCGATTTGTGAAGAAATCGATAAACCTATGAAATATGAGTATGACAGGCACAGCAAGCGCGAAAAACGCAGCAAAAACGAAATCGGCATGCATGCCGTTCGCGGCGGCACAATAGTCGGCGAGCACGAAATTATTTTTGCGGGCAGAGATGAAATTATAACCCTTTCACACTCTGCAAGAAGCAAGGAAATTTTTGCGGTTGGTGCAGTTAACGCCGCAAAATACATGGTTGGAAAAGGCGCAGGCCTTTACACTATGAAGGATCTTATTAAATAATTTATTTGGATAAATTTAATAAAGAATTGACGCTCTTACCCGGTATCTTGCGAGCGCATCATACCGAGCAGGGGCGTTGTTTTTTTAGGAGGAAAATATTTGGGCAAAAACAAATTCAAATACAAGGTTAAATCTTTCTTTAAAAATTTAAGCATAACAAATTTTCTTTTTCTCTTTTTGGCAGGAGTTGTAAATTCGATCGGCGTAACCTTATTTTTGGCACCCGTTCAGCTTTACGACAGCGGCATTTCGGGCACATCAATGCTGCTTTGGCAGCTTACGCCCGATAAATACACGCTTTCGCTTTTTTTGATAATATTAAATGTGCCGCTGTTTTTATTTGGATTAAAAAAGCAAGGCGCGGCATTTACCGTTTATTCAATTTTCACAGTTTTAATTTATTCGGCCACGTCTTACATAATTAACTATATTCTTCCTATAGATAATATGAGTTCCTCCCCGTTTGCGGGAAAGGATTTATTGCTTTGCGCAATATTCGGAGGAATAATCTCAGGCGTTGGAAGCGGACTTGCAATAAGATTCGGCGGCGCAATGGACGGAATTGAGGTTTTGGCTGTTATATTTTCAAAAAAGCTCGGAATCACCGTCGGAACCTTTGTGATGATATATAATGTTATATTATATATAGCAGTGGGAATTATCACAAAAAGCTATATTTTGCCGCTGTATTCAATAATAACATATTGCGCAGGTATAAAATCTGTTGATTTCATTGTTGAAGGGCTTGATAAAACCAAAGCTGCCATGATAATCACAACCAACGCTGATGAAATATGTGCTGCGCTTTCTGAAGAATTCGGCCACGGCGTAACAAAAATTGAAGCAAAAGGCTATTATGAAAACAAAAGCCTTACCGCCGTTTATTTTGTTGTAAACAGATTTCAAATTACAAAGCTTAAAAACATCGTTAAGAAAAGCGATAAAAACGCCTTTGTTACAATATCCGAAGTAAGCGATTTCATGGGAAGCAGTCTCAAGAAAGGAAAATAAAGGTTAATCGCTTGTTTTTTTGCTCAATTTATGTAATAATTAATTCATAAATTATTAAGGAGGAGAAACTTTATGAAAAAGTTTATTCAGGAATTCAAAGAATTCGCCCTTAAAGGCAATATGATGGATATGGCTGTTGGTATTATTATCGGCGGTGCGTTCACAAGCGTTGTTACTTCGCTTACCGATAATTTCATCAATCCCTTGCTCAATTTCATAACGGGTGCCACCAAATACACCGGTGCCGACATTGCGAGTTTTGCCTCGTCGTTTATTTCCGCATTTGTTAACTTCATAATCATGGCATTCGTGCTTTTCTGCCTGCTCAAGGTTATGAACAAAATCACGGAAATCGGCCACCACAAAGAGGAGGTTCCGGCTGCTCCCACCACAAAGCAATGCCCCTATTGTTGCAGCGAAATCGATATCAAAGCAACTCGCTGCCCACATTGTACTTCAGTTTTGGAGGAAAAGGCAGACGCGGAATGATTTAATAAGCATTTTTGTTTATTAAATAAATTTTCGTAATAAAAATCCCGTACAGTGATGTACGGGATTTTTTCATGTTATTCCTTGTTAAATAATTATTCCTTTGTCCAGGTAACGCCCTGAGGTGTATCTTTAAGAATTATGCCCTTTGCCTTTAATTCATCCCTGATTTTATCGGCGGTTGCCCAATCCTTATTTTTTCTTGCTTCCTGGCGCTTTTCAACAAGAGCTTCTATATCGCTGTCAAGCGTGTTTTCCTTGCGGTTGTAAAGAATTCCCAAAACATTGCAAAGCTCGTCATAAAGCTTTGCAGCATGCTCACAAACGGCTTTTGAAACATCGTGATCAAGGATTTTAGTATTGATATCCTTGGTGAGTTCAAATATTGCAGCAAGGCCGTCTGCCGTGTTAAGGTCATCATCCATTGCGGTGATAAACTGCTCGCGCCTTTTATCAAGCTCGGCAATCAGTTCTGCATCATTTTCTTTTGTTTCCTCGGCAGCATTTTTGATTGCAAAATCAAGGCTGTCACGGCAGGTGTAAAGCCTTTCAAGTGCGGATTTGCACTGCTCGATGATATCAAGACTGTAATTGATGGGTGAACGATAATGGGAGGAAATAAGGAAATATCTGATAACTTCATAGCCGTAAACATTTGCGATTTCGCGAACGGTTTTAAAATTGCCGAGTGATTTACTCATTTTAACATTATCAACATTGATATATCCGTTGTGCATCCAATAATTAGCAAAAGTGCAGCCGTTTGCGCACTCGCTTTGTGCGATTTCGTTTTCATGGTGCGGGAAAACAAGGTCTTTTCCGCCGCAATGAATATCTATGGTGTCGCCGAGATATTTTCTGTTCATTGCAGAGCATTCGATATGCCAGCCGGGGCGTCCCTTGCCCCAAGGCGAATCCCAGTAAGGCTCGCCGGGCTTAGCGCCTTTCCACAAAGCAAAATCCAGCGGATCTTCTTTAATTTCGCCGATGGCAATTCTGGCGCCGCTTTCAAGATCTTCAATCGGCTGATGAGAAAGCTTGCCGTATTCCTTAAATTTAAGTGTGCGGAAATAAACATCGTTTTCAGCCTGATAAGCATAGCCTTTTTCTACGAGTGTACTTATCAGCTTTATGATTTCATCGATATTTTCCGTTGCTTTTGGATGAACAGTTGCTTTTTTGAAGTTTAGGCCGTTTGCATCAGTCCAGAATTCCTCGATATATTTCTTTGAAATCACATCATAGGTAGTGCCCTCTTCGTTTGCGCGCTTAATGATTTTATCGTCAATATCGGTGAAATTCTGAACGAATTTAACATTATATCCCCTGTATTCAAGATATCTGCGAAGAACATCAAAAACGCAAAGCGGCCTTGCGTTGCCGATATGAATATAATTATAAACAGTAGGTCCGCAGGCATAAATTTTAACCTCATTTTTATCCATGGGAACGAATTCTTCTTTTTTAGCAGTCATTGTGTTAAAAATCTTCATTTTAACGAATCCTCCAATTTTTTAATTTCCGATTCAAGTTCTTCAATTTTATTTTGATTGAGCCTGATTGCCGCCATAACGGGATCGGGGATATTTATTTGGTCTAGGTCATCTACCCTTTCGCCGTCTATGCGAACAACTTCACCGGGGATGCCGACCACCGTGCAATTTGGATCAACATCGCGAACCACAACGGCACCTGCGGCAACCTTTGAATTTCTGCCGACGGTTATAGGCCCGAGCACTTTTGCGCCCGCGCCGATCATAACGCCGTTTTCGATTGTGGGATGCCTTTTGCCCACATCCTTGCCCGTGCCGCCGAGAGTTACACCCTGATAAATCATAACATCATCGCCGACTTCGGCGGTTTCGCCGATAACGATTCCGTGACCGTGATCTATGCAAACCCTTCTGCCTATTTTTGCGGCGGGGTGAATTTCTATTCCAGTTTTATGAGCGCTTCTTTGACTTATATATCTTGCGATAAACGGCATATTATGCCTGTAAAACCAATTGGCTCGCTTGTGGCTTTGCAAAGCTTTAAAGCCCGGATAAAGCAGCACAATTTCAATCGGACTTCGTGCCGCCGGATCATGGCTCATAAAGCTTTGAACGGTTTCTTTAAATTCATCAAACATAATTACTTCACATTGCCTTTCAAAGCTGTAAAAAAATAAGCCTCTGCCAAAAATGACAGAGGCAATTAAAAACTGCGGTTCCACTCTATTTTATACTCGGCCGCTCAAGCACGGCTTTGCCTGTAACGGGGCAACCGATTCGGAATACTTATTTCCTCCGAACAACTCGGGAGTGCATTTCGGCAGGCCGCCGATACGCAGCTTTCAGCTCATGCTGCGCTCTCTGAAAAGGCGGTTAATTGCTTACTTTTCTCCGTCAAAGTTTTTATCTATCACTAATATTATATACAAATTTTACTATTTTGCAACTGTTATTTTGTTTTAATAAGGTGCCAGCCGTCTTTTGCATAGATAATTCCGCTCAAAACAGTGACAACGCCAACAATCCAAAATGCAATCGTGCAATAGATATTGAGCCACGGAGTGCTCATATCTATATCGATTTTCGGGCTTTCACCGATTGCAAGCAAAAGGAAAGTCATGCCCGTTGTGGACATCTGCAAAAATGTTTTTGCCTTGCCGAAGCCGTTAGCAGCGATAACCTCGCCGCTTGAGGCGGCAGTCATTCTGATGCCGGCAACAAGAAATTCCCTTGCAAGCATCATCATAATAACGATATCCGTGTGCCAACCCATATTAAACAAAATAATGTATGCCGCAAAAACAAGCGTCTTATCCGAAAGCGGGTCCATAAGCTTGCCGAAATCCGTTACAAGATGATTTTTTCTTGCGATAATGCCGTCTGCCTTATCGCTCATGCAGGCTATAAAATAAACAATAAGCGTTGCAACCCAGTGATAAGGAAATTTTATAAATGCAGCGGCAAGCAAAACCGGCACGCAGCAAAATCTGAACACTGTTATTTTATTTGGTAAATTCATTGTGCTAATTCTCCAATCAAATCATATCCGTCGTAATCCGTTATTTTAACATTAACAAAATCACCCGCTTCAAGCTCACAGGGCGATGTGAAAATAATGCCGCTGTCTATCTCAGGCGAATCAAGATAGCTTCTGCCGATGTAATTATCGCCTTCCTCGGAATCAACAATAGTTTTATAAATCTTGCCGATTCGGCTTTTATTCGCGTTTTCGGTTACGGTGTATTGAATGTCGCCGAGCACTTCCTCGCGCCTTGATTTAACATCCTCTTCAACTTGATTCGGCATATCGTAGGCGGGTGTGCCCTCCTCGGGAGAGAATTTGAAGCAGCCCATTTTATCAAATTTCATTTCTTTAACAAATTTGCAAAGCTCTTCAAACTGCTCGTCTGTTTCACCCGGAAAGCCGACCATTAAGGTGGTGCGAAGGGAAAGACCGGGAATATTTGCCCTCATTTTTTCTATAAGCGCTTTAAGCTCGTCATAAGAGCCTGTTCTGTTCATTGCCTTGAGCACATCTTTGCTGCAATGCTGAAGCGGTATATCGATATAAGAGCAAACTTTATCAAGGCTCGCGATTGCGTGAATAAGCTCGTCGGTTACTTTATCGGGATAGCAATAAAAAATCCTTATCCATTCGATACCGTTAATATCCGAAAGCTTTTTAAGCAATTCGGGCAGCATGTATTTGCCGTAAAGCGAAATGCCGTATTTAGTGGTATCCTGAGCAACAAGGATTATTTCCTTAACGCCGCTTGCGGCAAGCTCTTCGGCCTCGGAAATTATACTTTCCATCGAGCGCTCTCTGTATGCGCCCCTGATTGCGGGAATTGCGCAATATGAGCAACGGTTGTCACACCCATCGGATATTTTAAGATATGCCCAGTGTGAGCCTTTTGCCGTGAGTCTTTCATCATCAAGCGGCAAGTAACACTTATTCGGGAAAATGTTTGTTGTAACGCCGCACAGCGCCTTTTGGCATATTTTAACTATGTCGGAATTTGCGCCTATGCCCACAACAGCATCAACCTCGGGCATTTCCTTCATAATTTCATCTTTATATCTTTCCGCAAGGCAGCCCGTAACTATAACGGCGGAAACAAGTCCCGCCTTTTTATATTCGGCGGCCTCCAAAATAGCTTCAATTGCCTCGGTTTTGGCGGATTCGATAAATCCGCAGGTGTTTACGATTACGGCATCCGCTTCGCCCTCGGACGGTGCAACGGCGAAGCCGTTATCACACAGTTTTTTCATCAACATTTCGCCGTCCACCTGATTTTTAGGGCAACCGAGTGAAACGAGATATGCGCTGAATTGATTATTCTTCATTTAAAATTTTATTTAAGGCAGATTTAATGTCTGAATACGAAAATCCACGCCTTGCAAGCGCCGCAATAACTTTATCTCTGCCGTTTTCCTCTCTGAGTTTGCGTAAATAAGATTTATTTATAATTTCAGTTATCGAATCAACGGGATCAACGCAATTTGCTTCAATCACATTTTGAATTATCTCGGGCGATATGCCTTTGGCGTAAAGCTCCTGCCGCACTCTTACGGCAGAATATTTTTTGCCCGAAAACAAATGCTCGGCATATACGAAGGCGAATTTTTCATCGTCGAGATAACCGTATTCGATAAATTTTTCTATCGCTTTATCCGCGGAAGCCTCATCAACGGTTCTGAGAAGCTTGGTTTTAAGCTCCTTAACGGAATGATCGCGCCTCGAAAGCAAATCCGCGCATTTATTGAGTGCTTTGCGCAGGTTTATTTTTCTAAGCAGCTCTTCCCATTCGGCATCGGAGATATCGGTGCCGTCCGCTATATAATTTTCCGCCCAAAAATCGTAATTGGTGGTAACGCGATATTCGTCATCAAGCAGGATATGGATTTTTGTGCCCCTACCCTTTTGCGCCTTAATGATCATCAGTCTTCGTCGTCCTCAACGGCGATATCAAGCTTCGCTCTTGCCGCCGCTCTTGTTTGCTTAACAGCCTTTTCATCAATTTCTGGAATATCGGTGTCTGCCTTAGGTGCAGCCTTAGCCTGATACTTATGATTTGAGCTTTCTTGCTGCTCTTTGATTTTTTCCTTAATCTGATTTTCAAGCTTTTCGGCAAATTCGGGGTCGTTTTCGATTATATCTTTAACCTTGTCCCTGCCTTGGCCGAGTCTTTCATCGCCGTAAGAGAACCAAGAGCCGCTCTTTTTGATGATATCGTATTCGGCTGCCAAATCAAGAATTTCGCCTGATTTGCTGATGCCGCGGCCGTACATAATATCAAACTCCGCTTGCTTAAACGGCGGTGCAAGCTTGTTTTTAACAATTTTAACCTTAGTTCTTGTACCGATAACCTCGGAGCCTGCGGCTTTGATAGCCTCTGCCTTGCGCACATCTATGCGCATGGATGAATAGAATTTAAGCGCGCGGCCGCCTGTTGTTACTTCGGGATTACCGTAAACAACGCCCACCTTTTCACGCAGCTGGTTTATGAAGATGATAAGGCAATTGCTCTTGTTGATTGCGCCGGTAAGCTTTCTCATTGCCTGGCTCATAAGTCTTGCGTGAAGGCCCACATGGGAATCACCCATTTCGCCGTCTATTTCTGTTCTCGGAACAAGTGCGGCAACCGAGTCAACAACAATAATATCAACCGCACCGGAGCGCACAAGCTGCTCTGTGATTTCAAGTGCCTGCTCACCGTAATCCGGTTGAGACACAAGAAGCGAATCAATATCAACTCCGAGATTACCTGCATATACGGGATCAAGCGCATGCTCTGCGTCAACAAACGCCGCAACACCGCCTTGTTTTTGGCATTCGGCAATGCAGTGAAGCGCAAGAGTTGTTTTACCTGAGGATTCGGGTCCGTAGATTTCAACTATTCTTCCCTTCGGCAAACCGCCGATACCCGTTGCCAAATCCAATGTGAGTGAGCCTGTGGAAATAGCATCAATATTTAAGTGCCTGTTTTCGCCGAGACGCATAACCGCGCCGGCACCGTATTGCTTTTCGATTTGCTTTAATGCAGATTCAAGAGCTGTTTTTTTATCCTGTGCGGGATTTTTCTTTTCCGCTGCCATATAACATATCCTCCTCTTAGTAGAATATTAATTTATAATTTATCATATAACAGTATAATAAAAAAAAACGCCAAAATCAACAAAAAGATAAAAATAGGCAAAAACTTTCCCTCGTTAAAAAATATTGTAAAAAAATGCTTGCATTTTATATAAATATGTGTTAATATTTATGCGTTCTAAATTTACAAGGAGGTGTTCGCTGATGGCAAAATGTGAATACTGTGGAAAAGAAATGACTTTCGGTATTAAGGTGTCCCACTCACACAGGCGTTCCAACAGAACTTGGAAGCCCAATGTTAAAAGAGTTAAGGCTATTGTAAACGGCTCTCCTAAAAGAGTTTATGTTTGCACAAGATGTCTTCGCTCAGGCAAAGTTGAAAGAGCGTAATTATTTTAATACTAAAGCCGTCTGTTAAGGCGGCTTATTTTTTTTTGACAAAATAAAAAATCGCGCACCAAATAAACCGGCGCAGAAAAAAGAGCAGTTCAAGAACTGCTCTTTTTGTTTTTAATGGATATTTTGTTTTCCGTGCCCTTTGCAAGGCGCTTTATATTTTCTCGGTGCGCAACAATAACTATTGCCGTAAACAACAATGCAACAGCAGCGAGGATGAAATTTTTGTAAAAAGCAAAAATAAGAACGGGATAAAGCAGCGCAATAACAATCGAGCCGAGGCTGATCCACTTTGATATAAGAATTACACCGATAAATATAACAAAAAGAATAAGCGCAATTCGCCAATCAACAATTATAACCATGCCCGTGCACGCCGCCACGCCTTTTCCGCCCTTGAATTTAAAGTAAAGCGGGAAAATATGCCCAAGCACACAGAAAAGCCCTGCAAACTCCTTGTAGAGCATAACACGCTGAATTTCCGCAGCATCGGCGGGATTTGAAAAGATATACTTCATCGGCACATCTAAAATCGCAAATGCAATTATTATGCCGAGGGCAACTTTAAGAATATCGCCTATCATTGTGCCTACGGCGGCTTTTTTGCCGTATGTGCGAAGCATATTGGTGGCACCCGCGTTGCCGCTGCCGGAATCTCGTATATCTTTTTTCTTAACAACTTCGGAAAGAATTATTGAAAAATTCAAACTGCCGAGCAAATAAGCAATAACGGCAATTAAAATATATTTAATAATAAGAGAAGCCTGCATTATTTCTTGCCCTCTCCCCTTTCTCTTATGATAAAGCGAACGGGTGTGCCGTCAAGTCCGAAAACCTCGCGCAGCTGATTTTCGAGATATCTTTGATACGAAAAATGGAAAAGCTGAGCACTGTTTACAAAGAAAACAAATGTGGGCGGTCTTGTAGACGCCTGTGTCATATAGTAAATCTTTAATCTTCTGCCTTTATCCGTTGGCGGCTGAACGCGTGCCGTTGCAGACGCAAGCACTTCATTTAGCTTGCCCGTTGAAATACGCATGGAATTTTGAGAATGAACAAAAGATATTAAATCAAAAAGCTTATCTATTCTGAGACCCGTTGCCGCGGAGATAAACACGACCGGCGCATAGCTCATAAATGAAAAATCATTTGCAAGCTTTTTCTTGAATTCATTCATCGTGTTGCCGTCTTTTTCAACGGCATCCCACTTATTAACGGCAATAATGCACGCTTTGCCAGCTTCGAGAGCTATTCCGGCTACTTTAGAATCCTGCTCGGTAAAGCCCTCGGTTGCATCTATCATAATAACGCACACATTTGCTCTTTCAACGGCGGATTTTGCCCTGATTATGCTGAATTTTTCAACGGAATCCACTATTTTGCTTTTGCGCCTGATACCTGCCGTGTCTATCATATTGAATTTGCCGAATTTATTTTCAATGTAAGTATCGGTTGAATCACGGGTTGTGCCGGCGATATCGGAAACAATGGTTCTGTTTTCGCCGCTTATTTTATTTATAAGCGATGATTTACCAACATTCGGCTTGCCGATAACGGCAACATTTATGATTTCATCATTTTCATCATCGACTTCGGATTCTTCGGGAAGGTATTTGATTACCTCATCAAGTAAATCGCCCGTGCCGTGACCGTGAACGGATGAAACTGCGATCGGATCTCCGAGACCGAGATTATAAAATTCGTAAAATTCAGGCTTGGGAGCGCCTATGCTGTCGCACTTATTAACGCACAAAATCACCGGCTTTCCGCTTTTTTGAAGCATTGCGGCAACATCGCTGTCTGCCGCCAAAATGCCGCAGGTAAGATCGGTAACAAGAATGATTACATCGGCTGTGGAAATTGCGATTTCCGCCTGCTCGCGCATTTGCTTTAAAATAACATTATCCGTGTTTGGCTCAATTCCGCCTGTATCCACAAGCAAAAACTTTCTGCCTAGCCATTCGCAATCGCCGTAAATTCTGTCTCTTGTAACACCGGGGGTATCGTCAACAATTGAGCGCCTTGTGCCGATAAGCTTATTAAAAAGGGTTGATTTGCCGACATTTGGCCTGCCGACTATGGCTACTACGCTTTTCACTGCACAACCTCCTTAAAAGATTATAAAAAGAGAAAAGACGGGCATAATTTGCCCGTCAGAAATGTTAAGATGCTTATGCTTCCTTGGAAACTACTTCTTTACCGTTGTAGTATCCGCACTCCGAGCATACCTTATGCGGCACTGTGTATGCTCCGCAGTTAGAGCACTTTACAAGTGTGGGCGCGCTCATTTTCCAAACGCTTGAACGCCTCTTGTTTTTTCTTGCCGTAGAAGTTCTTCTCTTGGGTACTGCCATTTTTATAGCCTCCTTTATTCAACATCAGAATTATTATCTTCATCAAGCAATTGCAGCAGAGCGGCCATTCTTGGATCAACCGCTTTTTTACAATCGCAATCACCTAAATTCAAATTTTTACCGCAATTGCTGCACAGACCCTTGCAATCGGGCTTACACAAAATTTTGCTCGGCAAAAATAACTGAACCTCTTCCCTGATATAATCATCAAGATCAAGAACGCCGGATTCCAAAACGATATATTCGTCCGAATCGGCATCGGCGTCATTCGCCAATTCTCTTACCAAGATTTTGTCAACGGAAAAGCTCATTTGCTTGTTTACATCCTCGGCACATCTGTCGCACACACCGCTGAACAGAAATGAAACATCGGCGTTAAGGCAAACAATACCTGCGTGCTGCGAAACGGAGCCCTTAACCGTGGCACCGTTTTGAATCGGCCGATAATCGCTGTAAACAAGATTATGAAGATCCAAGGTGTAATTTATATCAATCGGAGTATTATCGCCGTTGAAAAGACCGGTAACATCAATTTTCATAAACCCACCTCATCTTGCCTTTAGTATTATACATACTGCAAAAAGGTTTGTCAATAAAAAATTATAAAAAAAGGCGCGGAAAACCCACGCCTTGTAAGTTTTTTTACAGTTCTTCGCAGTAATCAAAGATCTCAACGGGAAGATCTTCTTTATCGCAGCTGATTGTGAAATAGAAATTAACATCCGTTGCCTCTGAAAGCTCGGAAAGCATATCAAAGAACTGAGGAAGCTTGGAATAATCGCGGCCGACGATTTTGAACGTTGCATCGATAAGAACATCCGTTACATCGTAGTTACCTGCGCAAATTCCGGCAAGAAAGCCGTAAAAAGCTTTGCAGCCGTTGATGCTGTATGTTTCGGTTTCAAGCAATCTTGCTTTTGAAGATATGTCATATGTGAGCTTCGGAGATTTTTCAACGCAAACAACATTGCCGTCCGAATTCTCAACACAGGAGTTAACAAGCTCAACGAGCTTTTTTGTTTTTCCCGAACCTTTATTGCCAATAATAAGCTTAATCATTTATTATTCCTCCAAGGATTGATTTCAACTATATAATATCATAAGCCGAGCTCTTTTTCAAGCCTTTCTTTTTCGCTTTCATAGCCGGGTTTACCGAGCAAAGCAAACATATTTTTCTTATAGCTTTCAACGCCGGGCTGGTTAAACGGATTAACGCCGAGCATATAGCCGGAAACAGCGCATGTCTTCTCAAAGAAATAAATCATAAAGCCGATATTTTCGGCGGTGATTCCGTTTGCTTCAAGCACAAGGTTTGCCACGCCGCCCTCTGTGTGAGCAAGAAGTGTGCCCTCACGAGCCTTTTCGTTTACATAACTCATCGTTTTGCCGGCAAGGAAATTGAGACCGTCGATATTGCCCTCTTCGGACTGAATTGTGAAATCGCTTGCGGGATTATTGAATTTAATGCAGGTTTCAAACATAAGACTTGAGCCGCTTTCCTGAATATACTGACCTACGGAATGAAGATCGGTTGAGAAAATGCAGGAAACGGGATAAAGCCCTTTGCCGTCCTTGCCCTCGCTTTCGGCGAAAAGCTGCTTGAGCCATTCGTTAAACATCGTCATGCACGGCTCATAGCAGATGAAGCATTCAAGGCGCTTGCCCATGTTATAGAAGCAGTTTCTAATAACGGCATATTTAAGAACATCGTTTTCTGCGATATCTTCACTGTTAAAGCTGTTTTGAGCAAGCTGTGCGCCATTCATAAGTGCGTCAATATCAATGCCTGCACAAGCAATGGGGAGCAAGCCGACAGCGGTGAGAACAGAATATCTGCCGCCCACCTCATCCGGAACGACGAAGCTTTCGTAACCCTCTTCATCGGCAAGGCTTTTAAGAGTGCCCTTTGCCTTATCGGTTGTGCAGAAAATGCGCTTTGCGGCTTCCTCTGCGGAATATTTCTTATAAACAAGCTCTCTGAATACGCGGAATGCGATAGCAGGCTCCGTAGTTGTGCCGCTTTTGGAAATAACATTCACACAAATATCCTTATCCTCGCATATTTCAAGGAGTTCATTGAGCATTGACGGGCTTATAGTGTTGCCGATAAAGTAAATTTGGGGAGTATCTTTTGCAAGCGCATTGTAATTCGGAGATTTAAGAGCCTCTATTACCGCTCTTGCGCCGAGATAAGAACCGCCGATACCGATAACAACAAGAATATCCGAATTCTTTTTGATATATTCGGCAGCCTTTTTGATTCTTGCGAATTCTTCTTTATCATAATCTGTGGGAAGAGTGAGCCAGCCGAGGAAATCATTGCCGGCACCCGATTTTGAATGAAGTGTTTTGAGTGCTTCAACGCCCTTGGGTGCAGCTTCGCGGATGGCGTTTTCCGAAAGGAATTTTTCTGCATATTTATTTACAAGTTTCAATTCTTGCATATAAAAGTCCTCTTTTCTGATTTAAATTTACAGTTGCTTATTTTACATCAAAATGCGCCGATAATCAACAGTTTTTGCTAAATATTCCGTAACATTTCTATTAAGATATAATTAAAACTTATTTTTTCGATTGCTTTAGGCGATACAAGCGTTATTGTTTTAATAACATCATCACCGTTCTTTATCGAAATTTCACCGAGCTCGGCGCCGTTTTCAACAGGAGCCGAAACGCTGTCCTCAATTTCATAAGTATATATTATATTAATATCGCCTTTTTTTACAAGCAGTTTATCGGTTTGATTATATATCGGGACAACGGATTTCACCTTGCCGTTTTTGATTTTAACTGGCGTTATTTGCGCTTCGTCTATTTGCGGCGCAACAACTGCATATTCGGCAAAGCCGAAATCAAGCAGATTTGAAGCGGTTTGAAAGCGATGTTCGCTTGTATCGGCTCCGAGCACAACGGCGATTAAATTCATATCTTCTCTTTCGGCGGTGGCGCAAACACAAAAGCCTGCTTTTGATGTTGTGCCCGTTTTCAGGCCGGTTATACCGTCATATTTATTAACAAGCTTATTTGTGTTGTTAAGCTCGGTTTTGCCGTTTCTTAGGTAATCGAGCCATATCGTTGAATAATTATAAATCAAATCATGCTTCATTACTTCCCTTGCGATAACCGCCAAATCATAGGCGCAGGAATAATGATTTTTAATTGTGTCGTCAAGCCCGGTGCAATTTTCAAAGCAAGTGTTTTCAAGCCCGAGTGACTGTGCCTTTTCGTTCATCAGCTTAACGAATGCCTGCGATGAGCCTGCAATATATTCGCCGAGTGCCGTGCAGGCGTCATTTGCCGAGGCAACGACAACGGCCTTGAAAAGTTCGTTAACCGTCATTTTCTCACCGAGCTCAAGCCAAATTTGCGATCCGCCCATTTTAACACTGTTTTCACCTGCAGGCACTTCATCTTCAAGCGAAATCTTACCGCTGTCTATCGCTTCGAGCACAAGGAGGATGCTCATAATTTTTGTGACCGAGGCGGGAGAAAGATGTTCATAAGCATTTTTTTCATAAATAATATCGCCTGTATCGGCGCACATCAAAATTGACGATTTGGCGTAATCCTCGATTGTATCATTCTTTTCGGCAACCTCAGGTTCGGCAAAGCATTGAAGCGGAAATATTATCACGGCAAAAGCCGCAAGAAGGCATGCAATTATTTTTTTCATAAATATCACCGTTAAATCATATTCAAAAAGCATTGCTTAAATAACCTTGTTTTGTTATAATATTAAAATCAAACAGGAGAGATGAATATGAAAGCAGCATTTTACACGCTCGGTTGCAAGGTTAATCAATCCGAAAGCGAATATATGGCGGAGCTTTTAAGCAAAGCCGGATTTCAGATTGTTTCGCCCAACGAAGAAGCGGATTATTATATAGTTAATTCATGCACGGTCACAGCCACGGCAGACCAAAAAACACGCCAGAACATAAGAAAATTTAAGCGCCGCCACCCCGATTCGGTTGTTATACTTACCGGTTGTATGCCGCAGGCGTTTCCTCAGGCGGCAGCAGAGCTTGAGCAAGCGGATATTGTTTTCGGCAATAAAAACGACGGCGATATTCTTGATATGATTAACAGATATAATCTTGAGCATAACAGAATAGTCAATATCGAACAGCACGAAACGGGCGATGAATTTCGCCAATGCTCAATTTCAAAATTCAACGAAAGAGTGCGCGCATTTGTTAAAATCGAGGATGGATGCGACAGATTTTGCTCATATTGCATAATTCCGAAAAGCAGGGGCAGAGTTAGATCAAAAGGCCCCGAACAACTGAGAAACGATATAAAAGTACTTGCGGAAAACGGCATAAAAGAAATCGTGCTTGTGGGCATCAATCTTTCAGCCTATGGCAAAGGTGAAGATTTCAACATAGTTGACGCAGTTAAAATATGTGCCCAAACAGACGGAATACTGCGAGTTCGCCTCGGCAGTCTTGAGCCGGATCACATCACCGATAAAATTATTGATCAGCTTGCAAAAATAGATAAGTTTTGCCCGCAATTTCATATTTCGCTTCAAAGCGGATGCGATAAAACGCTTAAAGATATGAACAGGCACTACAGTGCCGCCGAATACGCAAAGCTTTGCGATAAGCTCCGCGCCGCATTTGACGACGCTTCAATCACAACCGATGTTATGGTTGGCTTTAACGAAGAAAGCGAAAGCGATTTTAAAGAAAGCCTTGAATTTGTTAAAGGAATAGGCTTTGAAAAGGTGCATGTGTTTCCCTACTCCGAGCGCACCGGTACGGCGGCCTCGCGCCGCGGTGATTCCGTTTCAAAGCAGGAAAAAGAGCGGCGCGCGGCGATAATGGCGGCCGAAACCGAAAAAATCCGCGAAGAATATTTCGAAAGTCTTATCGGCAAAAAGGTTAATGTGCTTTTTGAAAACGAAACAGCCCCCGAAACCTTCAGGGGCTACACGAAAAGCTATATTCCGGTTGAGGTAAAATCATCCGAAAATATTAAAGGCACCGAGTGCAAATGTGTTATCAAAAGCGTTGACGCCGAAAACGACATTTGCCTTGCTAATTTAGATTTTTAATATTCTCAACCTCTGCTGCTATGGCATCGTCCTGCGGCTCAACAAGATAGCTGAACGAATAAATATAATATCCGCCAACATTATCGAGTTGGCTTAAATAAGCAATTTGCCTTGAAATGATATTGCTGTTTTCAACAAATTCATTTATTGCATAGCTTTGATCGGCCGAGGCAAAGTCATCCTCCTTACCGGCTTTATAAAGCGGCAGACCGACATATAATTTAACTGCCGTCGTGCGTTCGCTCCATTCCTTTGCGGTGCGTGTGAACGGCTGAACTTCATTATAAAATCCGAAATAAATTTGCGGGCATATGTAATCGGCATATCCCGGCTCGCTCGCCCATTTTTCCACATCGGCATATAAAGTGGAATAATCTGTTGACACCTTAGACTGCGGGCTGATTCCGAACATAACGGAAGAATTTTCCTCTTTAACGGCTTTATAAACGGCTTTTATCATTTCGCAAACATTATTCCTTCGCCAATCGGAGAGGCCCATATCGCCGCCGCTGCTTTGATATTGCGAATACTCTTTTTCGTCTATCTCCTCATTTGTGGTTGGATAAAAATAATCATCGAAATGAATACCGTCAACAGCATAATTTTTAACAATTTCCTTTACACCGTTTACTATAAGCTCGGTCACCTCGCTTCGCGCCGGATTGAAATAAATCTTATCGGCAACATAAACACAGCTTGATTTCTCGGTATCCTCAAGCCACTTTTTTGCGGGATTGCCGGACGAAAGAGCATTTATATCATTTTCCTGTGACACGCGGTACGGATTTACCCACGCTTCGATCCTTAAACCGAGATTATGCGCTGCCTTAACCATAATGGCAAGGGGGTCATATATAAGCTCACTGCCCTGAACACCGAAGCAGTATTTCGAAACGGGAAAATAACTTGATTTATAGAATGCATCGGCACACGGGCGAACTTGCACGGTTATCGTGTTCAACCCAAGCGATTTAACTTTTTTGAACGCAGATTTAATTTCGCTTTCAAAGCTGTTTGAGTCCGCACACTCAGAGGTGTATTTTTCAAGCTCAAAATACGCCATCCAAACAGACTTTACTGTTTCGGGCACAACAGGATTATCATCTTTTATACTCTGCGGTGTGACTGAGCAACCGCAAAGCAGCAAAGAAACACATAAAATAAGCGCAAAAACTTTTTTCATACTTGACACTTTCCTTTAAATTTGTAAAAATATATATAGAATATCAGAAAGGCGTGTTTATAAATGGAATACAGGCTCGGAAACTCAGAAAGAATTAAGGAAAAAGGCATAACCGCCGAAATAGAATGCCCGAAATGTAAAAACAGAGCAAGATTCAGCGTTTTCAGCAATATGGACACAAGACTCATTCCCGAATACCCGCTGATAAATTCAGAAACGGTATATTTCCTTGTTTGCCCCAAATGCGCGTCTGTTTTCACGGTTGACGAAAGCCAGGGCGACGCACTTCAAAAAGGTGAAAAATACGCAATCGGCGATTATGATTTGAAAGAGCTTAAAGAATTCAAAAAATAAACACGACTTATTTTTATATTAACGGTTACTCAGTTACGATTCACGATGCCGTAACTTGTCTAAAATCAAAACAAATTCAAGAGGAGCAAACGCTCCTCTTATTTTTTATAAAATTATGCAAATCAGCCCGCTGCAGCCCTCGTTAATAACGCGTTCGATGGTTTCCCTGAATTTATCTCGTGCTTCATCGGGCATGCGTTCAAGCTTACCTCGCAATCCCTCGTTTACAAGCTCGTGGAGCGATTTGCCGAACAAATCCGTTTCCCAAATTTTTGCGGGATTTTCCTGAAATTCACGAAGCAGATACATAACAAGCTCCTGTGATTGGCTTTCACTGCCCACGATCGGAGCCACCTCGGTGCGCGTGTTGCAGCGAATCATATGGATAGACGGCGCCTGTGCTTTCAGCTTAACGCCGTATCTCCCACCCTGCTTAACAATTTCGGGCTCTTCAAGGGTTAATTCGTCAATATCCGGCATAACAATGCCGTAGCCCGTTCGCTCAACCTCACCGAGAGCTGAATTGAATTTGTCAAATTTTGTTTTAATTTTTGAAAGCTCACTGACAACGGACATTAAATCCTTTTCATTTTTGATTTCACAGCCGCATTTTGAAGAAAGCACGGTGTAATAATATCTGCTGTTTATGCGAACCGATATGCTGATTTTGCCGACGGATAAATCGGAATCGGAAATTGCAGTTGCTTCAATTTCCTTATATTCGCACAGTGACTGCGCAAACGACTTGACGCTGCGAATATTCGTTATGCTTTTTGCGCTTTCACCGATAAAAGCGAACATGTTTGATTTGAATTCATCGTTTTCATCAAGGCTTTTAATCCAGCTCGGAAAATTAAGTTCGATACGCTTTGCCGGAAATTCATACAATGCCTTTTCGAGCAAGTCGCTTATTTGTGCGGTGTCAAGCTCAAGGCAGTTAATCGGTAAAACAGGCACATTGTATTTTTCGCTCAGCGATTTTGCAAGCGAAAGCGCTTCTTCACTTTCCGGTTCAACACAATTTAGCGCCACAACAAAAGGTTTGTTGATTTCTTTAAGCTCGTTTATAACGCGTTCCTCAGCCTCGGCATACTCCTCACGCGGAATTTGGCTGATAGAGCCGTCCGTGGTAATAACGAGGCCGATGGTAGAATGCTCTTTAATAACCTTTTGTGTTCCTATTTCCGCCGCCATGTTAAACGGAACTTCTTCATCAAACCACGGAGTATGAACCATACGCGGCTGTTCGTCCTCAATATAACCAACGGCGCTCGGAACAATATAACCCACGCAATCGATAAGCCTTACCCGAAAATGAATATTATCCTCAATCGAAAGCTCAATTGCATCCTCGGGAATAAATTTCGGCTCGGTTGTCATAATTGTTCTGCCGGCGGCACTTTGAGGCAATTCGTCGCGGGCACGCTCTTTTTGAAATTCACCGCTTATATTCGGAATAACAAGCGATTCCATAAACTTTTTAATAAAGGTTGATTTGCCCGTACGGACGGGGCCTACAACGCCTATATAAATGTCACCCTGCGTTCTGGCCGAAATATCATTATATATATTCAATATCGTCACTCCTTACCCGCAATTACATTCCCGGTATCAGCAGGATTCGCTTTGTGTCCAAAACGTCATCCGTAAGCTCATTCTCCTTTTTGATAAGCTCAACGGAGGTTCTGAAGCATTTTGCAATATCCCAAAGACGTTCGTTTTTATCCGCGAAATAAACCGCAAGAGCCGGAGAATCGTATTCATTGCCGCTTTTGAGTTCAACCTTGGAAAGCAGATTGAAATTTCTTGTCTTATAGCTTAAAGCCGTATAGGCAATTGCTGTTCTCAGTTCTATCACATTATCGGTTTTTATAACATAATCATATGATGAAATGTAAGCACTGCATTTTTGATATTCGGCAAACTCGATTTGCTTTTTATCCGAAACAAACACAATCTCGCCCTTTTTGTTCATAACAAAAGCGGAAAGCTCGATTGTTTTATCGCCAGAAAGAGAAACATCAAGATCAAGTATTTCGGATATATCGACTGATTCAAATTCAAATTTAACCGTGCTCGAATAAGACTCTTTCACCAAGCTGTAATCAACATCAAGTTCAAGCGGTGTGAAGAAGTTTTTAACATCGTGATTAACGGAATATGCGTCATCCGATAAATATTCCGAATATTTGCGATAAACACAGCAGGAAAGATTAACATCGCCCGCCAAATCTATAACGGTCAATTCATTGTTTTTATCAGTTTTTGTTTTAAAAAAGATATTGCCTGTTTTTGCATAAACAAGTGTCGCATCGCCCTCTGCAATTCCGTTAATATCAACTATCGTGCTGATTTCGATTGTTTTTTCACAGTGGCGAACATCGTTTTGCTTATCCGAATCCGCGGTGTAAAGCACCGAAAAGCGCAGGCTTGTTTTAACAAGCATTTTATCGGCAATGATTTTAGTTTCCGAGCAATGCGCATCGGCAAAAACATTTATGATTTTTTGGATTGCTGCGCCGTCGGTAACAACTGCCTCGTCCTCAAATTCCGCCTTAACATAAGCAAAGCCGACTCTTGATATGTAATCAACCTTTTGTTTATCTATCATAACATCGTCGGCGCTGTCGGCCATATCAGTCTTGCAAGGCGCATAGGTGCAAACTGAAACGGCAAAAGAATTATGAATGTCTATTCTGCGCTGATTTATAACGCGCCAATTACTGTATTTATCCGTTATATTTGCTTCAATAAACAAATCGTAGTCTGAAATATCGGTTTGAAACGATTTTTCAAAGTCCTCCTCGAATTCGGCGCAGGAAATGCAACCGGAGCTTTCACTGATATAGGTTAAAGTTATTTTTGTTTTTCCGTAAACGGTTATTTGCGAATTTTGAAACGCGGTATTCACGATAAAATTATTAACGCAGCACCTAACAACCTTGAGCAAATCATCATTATAGGAAAGCAAATTTTCCTGATAATCAAAATCGCAATCCGCGCTTTTTGAAAAAATGCAGCGCTTTGTGCATATTTCCTTTTTGCATTGTTCCATATGAACGCTCCTTTTTATTTTCTGCTTAATACATATGCGCGGATTTTGCGGCATATAACAAAAAAACGCCTCCGATTAAATATCGGAAGCGTTTTTTATGTCAGCCGTTTATTTTCTTTATTTTAAATATTTTTCTGAGGATGGGCGCCGCGAATTTGGGCGGATTTACAACAACAACTTTCATATGATTTCCTCCATCATTTTTTGCAGCATATAATGCCGAGGATTATTACAGCTACGGCGAGCACGCGGACAAGCCAAGCCTCGGGAAGGCATATGGTAACAACGCACCCAATACCGAATGCTAACCAAAGAAAATCACGCCGGCACATTTTTTTCACAGTAATAACACCTCTGAGCTGCAACTACTGTATTATATGCCGCAAAAAGCTAATCGTTACTCAAAACAAGCATAATTATTCCGCTTTTAAAATCAACAAAGGCTTTATCAGCCGCAACCTCGTTGCTGATACTGAAATTATCATAGGGAGAAAGGGTAACGCCGCACAGTTCATATTCCGCGCCTTTTTGAACAAGGCCGGTAACGGGAGCGCCGAAGGCAAAAACGGAATAGTATTTATGTTTTTCAGACTTTGGTATGTAAAACGCCTTATCATGCATTGATATTTCGTTATGCCGGTCTTTAATAACGGCATCTACGCCGCTGTCAAGGCAATACTTGAGAGCAATAATATTAGAAAGCGAATGATCCATTCTTCCGCCGAGCGCACAATAAATTTCAATCGCATCGGCGCCGCGTTTTATCGCCTCTTTAACGCAATAAAATGTGTCCGTATCGTCCTTTTCGTGCGGCAGCTTAATGATTTCGCAATTATAATCGGGATAAGAAGCCGAATCAAAATCGCCGACGATTATATCGGGCATTATTCCTGCGCTTTTACAGGTTTCATAACCGTGATCCGCGGCAATTACTTTGGAATTTCTGTCTGCATTGTTTTTTAAATATTCCAAATCATCTAATCCGCAGGGCGCACCGGAAACAACTGTGAATTTCATTTTTTAAGCATCCATTCCTTAACATTCTTTAAATCATTGTACATTTTAACATAGCTGTTATGCCTGCTTTCGGAAATAAGTCCGTTTTTTACCGCTTCGCAAACCGCACAGCCTTTTTCAACTGTGTGTGTGCAGGTTGAGAATTTACATTTTCCGAAATAAGGCTGAAATTCCCTGAAGCAATCAAAAAGCTCATCTTTTGAAATGCTCAGGCAGCGCTCAAAATCAATTGAAGAAAAGCCGGGAGTATCGGCAACATAGCCGCCGCAAACCTTAAAAAGCTCGCAGTGGCGCGTTGTGTGCCTTCCCCTGCCGAGTTTTTTACTCGTTTCACCCGTGGGAAGCTCCAGCCCGACTTCAATTGCGTTTAGCAGAGTTGATTTGCCAACACCCGTATTACCGGTAAAAGCAGAGCATTTGCCCGCCAACAGAGATTTAATCTGCTCTGCACCGCCAGGCTCAGAGGGATTGCAGCAATAAACATCAAATCCTGCATTTTTATATATCTTTTCATATTCGGAGTAATTCGGCTCCAAATCCGTTTTGGTAAAAACGATAACAGGATTTATGTTTTTATACTCGGCAAGCGCCGTCATTTTATCAATATTAAAAGTATTTATCACAGGGTCTACTATTGAAGAAACAATAAAAAGCGTATCTAAATTGGCAAGCGGCGGACGCACAAGGCTGTTTTTACGCGGAAAAATCGATTCAATTCGGTTTTCGGAGTTTTCATTTACCGAAATTTCAACATTATCGCCCACAAGCGGAATGAGTTTTTGATTTCTGAAATTTCCTCTTGCTTTACATTCATAAACCGCACCGGCGGTTTCCACATAGTAGAAACCGCCGATTCCTTTAACGATTTTTCCTTTTTCTTTACTCACTGTGGCTCCTTGAAAAATCAACGTTGATTGTTTTATCGGAATTCATCGTATAAGCACCGCTGTAATTCTCGCTCACTTCGGTCAGCTGCACAGCAAGCTCAATTCTGCTGCCTGCATCAGCCGGAACGGCAAGCTTAACCGTTGATCCGTCAAGCTTAACGGCCTGTGAAGTGTATTTACTGCCGTTTACGCTGACAACGATTGTGTCGTTCGGCGAACCGGAATATGACGGCAACTTAACATTTATCGTTGCCGTGAATTGACCGCCCGTGGTGGATTCCGTGGTGGTAACTCCCGAAGAAACATAAATTTTGATTGTTTCGTTTTCGGTTGCCGTTCTGCCCGCTTTCGGCGATTGATCAAGCACAACGCCTTTGCGAACGGTTGATTCCTGAGTTTCAACGGAAACATTCTTAAAGCCTGACTTTTCAAGAAAAGCTTTGGCGTCACTTTGAGTAAGACCCGATACATCGGGCACGGAATAAGTTTGAAGCTTTGTGGTTGACGGACCCGAGGAAACATAAATAATAATTTCTTTATCGGCGGATACAACGGAGTTTGCTTTGGGATCGGTATATATAACAGAGCCGGAAGCAACATTTTCGTTTGAAATTTCCGTAACCTTAAATTTGGTAAGCTTACTTTGCTGGAGCAGCTTTTCCGCCTTATCAAGAGTTAAATTATAGCAGTTGGGAACGGATATATCCTCTGCGCTTGCCGCAACCTTTAATGTTACGGTTGAGCCGGAAATTACGCGTTCGCCCGCTTTCGGAGACTGATCTATAACAATGCCGGGGTCATATTCGTCTGTTTTTTCATATTCGGCAACAAAATTATATTTATAATTTGTGTTTGAAACAAGCGCATCGTAAGATTGACCCACAAAATTCTCAAGCTTTTGGCTTTCGGTGTTAACACCCTGAGTCATAAACAAAACAAGGCCTACTATTGCCGCTATAAGAAACACAATACCCACAGCAACGGCGGTTATAACCTTTTTCTTATGATTTGGGTCTACATTGTCATTTTCGTCGGCAATTTCATCCGCCGAAGCTTCGGCGCTTTTTAAATTTTCCTCTTTGAAAACATATTTGGTGGGATTTTTATCAACAAAATAAGTGTAATCAAAGGTTGCATTCGGATTTCTTATAACATCTTCCAAATCAAGCAGCATTTCCATGGCTGTTTGATATCGGTCCTGCGGATTTTTTTGCATCGCATGGAAGCAGATTTGCTCTATGCCGAGCGGGATATTCGGATTTATTTCCGTTATCTTTTTAGGCTCTTTTTGAAGCTGCATAAGTGCAACGGAAACAGCGCTGTCCGCATCAAAGGGCACGCTGCCCGTAAGCATTTCATAAAGCACAACGCCAACAGAATAAATATCCGCGCGTTCATCCGTGAATTCGCCCTTTGCCTGCTCGGGAGAAATATAATGAACCGAGCCTATGGCATTCTCGGTTAAGGTTCTGGTTTCCGTGCGAGAAAAGCGCGCAATACCAAAATCAGTGACCTTAATATTACCGGTGGGCAGCAAAATAATATTCTGCGGCTTAATATCGCGGTGAACTATTCCCTTATCATGCGCATGCTGAAGCGCGCGCAGAATTTGCGTTGTGAAAAACACAGCGTCATTCCAAGCGATAATATGCTGCTTTTGGATATATTCTTTAAGTGTGATGCCGTCAACATATTCCATGACGATATATTGCACTTTTTCGCCGAAGCTGACATCATAAACCTTAACAATATTGGGGTGAGAAAGCACGGCGATTGCCTTGCTTTCATTTTTAAAGCGCCTTACAAATTCGGCATCGTTTGAATATTCATCTTTTAAAACTTTAATTGCAACGATACGATCATCAACATTATCATACGCCTTATAAACAACGGACATACCGCCGACGCCGATTATTTCCTGAACCTCATAGCGTCCGTCCAGCCGTTTTCCCACATAATTTTCCATAAATAATTACACAGCCTTTCAGGCAAATTTAATATGATTATTCGGCAATGGCAACAACAGTTATATTGTCGCCGCCTCCGTTATTGTTTGCTTTTTTAACAAGTCGGTCGGCAAAGGCGTAATATCTGCCGTCCGAAACCTCGCTTATCATTTCATCGTCGGTAACATAATTTGAAAGGCCGTCCGTGCAGATGATAAGCACATCATCCGCCTCCAGATCAACCTCGTCAAAATCAATATCTATGCTCTTGTCAACGCCAATAGCACGGGTAATAAGATTTTTATTGGGGTGATGCTCTGCTTCTTCCTTGGTTATTTCGCCCTTATTAACAAGATCCTGCACAAGCGAATGATCCGTTGTTACCTGCTCAAGCCTGCAGTTTCTGAACACATATGCACGGCTGTCGCCCGCATGAGCAATATATGCGCAGCCGTCCTTAACAACGGTGCACACAACCGTTGTGCCCATACCGTGAAGTTCCGGCTTGGCATCCGCCATATCGTAGACCTCGATATTCGCGGCAACAAGTGCAGAATCAAGCATATTTTTGATTGAAGAGGGCTTCATATTTTCCCTGTAAGAAGCGTTGATTTTATCACTGATAACCTTAACTGCAAGAGCCGATGCGATATTACCGCCGGCCGCGCCGCCCATACCGTCGCAAACAACGGCCCAAGCAACTTCGTCCGGAAATTCGCCGACTGCATAAGCATCCTGATTTGAGGATCTTACTCTGCCCTTATCGGTTTTGGCAACAATTTTCAAAAAATTCACCCCTGACTTTTTCTTCTCAGCTGACCGCACGAAGCGTTAATATCGCTTCCGAGCGTTCGCCTTATTGTAGCATTTATGCCGTTATTTTGCAATATTTGAAGAAACTTATTTACGGAATCGTCGCTGCTGCGAACATTTCCGCGCTCTTCAACATCATTTACCGGTATTAAATTAACATGGCAAAGCATCCCGTGAAGCCTTGAGCACAGCTCATTTGCGCATTGCGGAGTATCGTTTACCTTATTTATAAGCGTGTATTCAAACGACACACGGCGATTTGTTTTTTTGATATAATCCCTGCACGCTTTTAAAAGTTCGTCTATTCCCCATTTATCGTTTACGGGCATTGTTTTGCTGCGAATTGTATCGTTAGGCGCGTGAAGAGAAATCGTTAAGGTGATTTGCAGATTTTCATTCATCAAATCATAAATGCGAGGCACAACACCGCAGGTGGAAAGAGTTATATTTCGCATTGAAATATTCAGACCGTTTTCATTATTCACATTATGCAAAAACAAGATAACATTATCGTAATTATCAAGCGGTTCGCCGATACCCATCAGCACAATGTTTGAAATTCTTATATCAAGATCCTTTTGCGCAGCGTGAAGCTGGCTTTCGATTTCACCGGCGGTGAGATTACGCACAAATCCGGCAAGGGTTGAAGCGCAAAAGCGGCAACCCATTTTGCAACCCACCTGGCTTGAAACGCAAATTGTGTAGCCGTATTTATATTTCATAATAACGGATTCAACATATTCGCCGTCACAAAGCGAGAAAAGATATTTAACGGTTCCGTCTTTCTTTGAAACAAGCTTTTTTTCGATTTTGCAGGAGGAAACGTAATAATCCTCGGCAAGCTTTTCACGCAAGGCTTTTGGCAGGTTGCTCATTTCATCGAATGAATCAACGCCGAATTTATGAAGCCAAGTAAAAATTTGCTTTGCCCTGAACGAGGGCTGAGCCATATCCTTAACGATATTAAAAATCGAATCAAGCGGCAGTGATTTAATATCCGTTTTCATTTAATTCCTTTCGAGAACGGCGCAAAAGAATCCGTCTCCCCCATTTTCATTAGGGAAAAATGTTTTAGAAGAAATTTCTTTAAAATCGGCGTGTCCATTTAAAAACGCGGCAACCACCTTTTCGTTTTCCCTTAAATTCAGCGTGCAGGTGGAATAAAGCAATCTGCCGCCTTTTTTGAGATAGCCTGCCGAGGTGTTAAGAATTTCAAGCTGAAGCTCCGGTAGTGATTTTATCGAATCAAGGTCTTTATACCTGATTTCAGGCTTGCGGCGAATTGTGCCTAGCCCGCTGCAAGGCACATCGCAGATTATTTTATCGGCAATCGGAATATCTTTGTTAAAAACGGAAGCGTCGTTGACTGCGGTATGTATATTATCAAAGCAAAGTCTTTCGGCACCGTCTGCAATCAGTTTAACTCTGCTTTCGTAGCAATCATAGGCATAAATTTCGCACTTTCCGCCTGCCAAATCGTAAGCAGTAAAGGACTTTCCGCCGGGAGCGGCGCACATATCAAGCACGGTTTCGCCCGGCTTAATGCCGAGCATTTTAACGGCATCATAGCAAGACAGATCCTGCACATGAAACAAGCCGTTTTTGAAAGCCGCCGTTTCGGCAATATCGGAAACTGAATCTATTTTAACAACATTGCCGAAAACATCACATACGGCACCGCAATCGGTAAGCTCATATTGCAATTCCTCGGCATCAATAAATTTGGAATTCGGCACGGCATAAATAGGCGGTCTGCCGTTTACATAAGGCAAAAAGGCCTCAACCTTTTCGGCTCCATATGCTTTATTCCACATATTTATAAGATTTTGCGGCACGGAGTATTTAACAGACAAATCCGAAAGAGAATCCGCGTCAAAATCCAAAGAATCTATTTTATGAAGCACCGCATTGATCATGCCGCCGTAGTAGCCGAGACCGTTGCTTTTTGCAAGCGCAACGCTTTCGTTTATTGCGGCGCTTGAAGGCACTTTATCCATAAATTTAAGCTGATAAGCACCGAGCATAAGCAAAACATTAACCTTCGGCTTTGGCTTATTGCAAAATTTATCAATCAAATATTCAAGTGTGAGTTTGCGCTCAAGCACACCGTAAATAAGCCTTGCGGCAAACGCTTTTCCGCTTTTAAGCTTATCTATTTCATTATTGACGGCGATATTTGAATACGCACCGCCGTAAATTATTTTATAAAGCGCCGAAAATGCGGCGTTTCGTGAATCGTTCATCGCCTACGCTCCGATATCAAAATAAGCCTCAACAACGTTGCGAGCGAGGAGGCAAGTGCAGCCACATAAGTGAGTGCGGCAGCAGTGAGCACTTTTTTTGCGCCGTTATATTCAGCACCGATCAAAAATCCGTTTTGCGAAATTGTATTGAGCGCGCGTTTGGAGGCATTAAGCTCAACGGGAAGAGTCAAAAGCTGAAATAAAGCCACTGCGGAATATAAAATTATTCCCACATACAGCAGAGGCCGGTAATTGAAAATAAGGCCAAATATCGCAAGCGGTATGCCGAGATTTGAGCCGAATTTTGTTACGGGAATGATAAAATTCCTTATTTTAAGCGGAAAATATCCCTGCGCATGCTGGCAGGCATGCCCCGCTTCGTGGCATGCAATACCCACTGCGGCAATGCTGTTTGAATTATAAACCGCTTCCGAAAGTGAAATCATTTTTGTTGTGGGATTATAATTATCGGTTAATTTACCGGGTATCATTCTGATGCCGACATCCGTTATTCCGTTCAGCCTAAGTAATTCCGCTGCGGCCTGAGCTCCCGTTATGGAGCGAGAATTCGGAATTCTGCCGTATTTTTTGAAATTTGAATTAACCTTTGCCTGGCAAATCATTGAAAAAATGATTACCGGCACCATTATAAAACCGGTTAAATAATAAGCAAAAACATCCATGCAAAAACCTGCTTTCAAAGTTAGTTTAAATCAGGAGCCTATAATATCGCCGACGGAGATTTTGTTTCCGGCCGCAAAGGATTTGGAATCCATTTTCTTTTTGCCCGCAGGCTGAAGCTCGGTTATATCTATGCAATGCCCGTCGCCGCACGATACTGTAATATCCTTACCCACCGCGATGATTTCGCCGGGTTTTGCGCCGTTCATATCACTGAGAAGCGAAGCATGAATTTTAACCTGCTTACCGGCAATAACGGTGCTCGCCCCCGGCCATGAATTAAGCCCTCTGATCTGATTATGAATATCGAAAGCTGATTTATTCCAATCTATCGGGCTTAAATCGCGGGATATCATCGAAGCATAGCTTGATTCACCGATTTGCTTTTGAGGGCTGATGTTTCCCGCTTCGATTTTCGGTAAAACATCAACAAGCGCGTCTGCACCGATAACAGAAAGCCTGTCAAAAAGCTGCTCTGAGGTTTCGTTTATATCAATATTCGTTTTAACCTCGGATATTATATCGCCCGTATCAAGCCCTTCGTCCATCTGCATAATGCAAACACCCGTTTCGGAATCACCGTTTAAAACGGCCCATTGAATCGGCGCGGCGCCTCTGTATTTAGGCAAAAGCGACGCATGCACATTTATGCAGCCGTATTTCGGAATTGAAAGCACCGAGGGCGGAAGAATTTTGCCGTATGCCACAACGATAATAATATCGGGATTGATACTTGTGATAATTTCGGCGGCATCGCCGTTTTTCAGTGAAGCAGGCTGATAAACCGAAATGCTGTTTTCTTGCGCCAAAACCTTGACCGGCGGCGGAGTAAGCAGCTGTTTTCTGCCTGTTTTTTTATCGGGCTGAGTAAAAACCGCGGCAATATCGTATTTATTATCAATCAATTTTTGCAGACACGGCACGGCAAAATCCGGCGTGCCCATAAAAACTACTTTCATTGCTCCTCCAATTTACCGGTAACAAGATGTGAGGTGAACAAAATACCGTCCAAATGGTCGATTTCATGGCAAAAAGCGCGCGCTTTAAGGTCTTCACCGGTGAAAACCTGCCACTTACCGTTTCTGTCCTGCGCTTTAACCTGAACCTTTTGCGGTCTGCTTGTTACGCCGTACTTACCCGGGAGAGAAAGGCAGCCTTCGCTTTCCTGCTGCTCGCCCTCTTTCATTGTGATTTCGGGATTAACAAGCTCCATCGGGCCTTCGCCGATATCGATAACAACAACTCTTTTGAGGATGCCGACCTGAACCGCCGCAAGACCGACTCCATTTGCGCTATACATTGTTTCAAGCATATCGTCAATAAGAGCGGCAAGCTTATCGTCAAATTTTTCAACCTTGCGGCTTGTTTTATTGAGTATCGGATCACCCAATTTAACTATGTTTCTGAGTGCCATATTCTTCTCCTAATTTAATTCATAAGGATTTAGGTCGATCGTTACGGCCACATCCTTATACTCCTTAATTTTAGATAAAGTTTTTAATATCTCGTTTAACAATTTGCGAACTGATTTTGAATTTTTGCATTTAATCGATAATCTGTATCTGAAATTATTGTTTATTTTGCAAATTTTAGCCGGACCGGGGCCGAGAACTATCAGTTTTTCGTTTTGATATTCCGTTTTATTAAGCTCGGCAAGCTTTTCAAGAAACGCCTTTGAGCAAAGCGCGGCGGCATTTTCGTCCTTGCTCACAAATGAAACGGAATAAATATCGCAATAAGGCGGATAAGTGAGCAATCGCCTTAAAGAAATTTCATTTTTATAAAATGATTTATAATCCTGCTCGGCTGCGTATTTAATAACCTCGTTATAAGGATTTATCGTTTGAATAACTGCCTTGCCGTCTTCGCTTCGCCTGCCGCTTCTGCCCACAACCTGGGTTATAAGGTCAAAAGACCTTTCCTGTGCCGTATAGTTTTCGTCATAAAGCGAATTATCGGCATTAACAACGCCCACAAGCGTTACATTCGGAAAATCAAGCCCCTTTGCCACCATTTGTGTGCCGACGAGAATATCATATTCACCGGCAGAAAAGGCATCAAACAAACGCTGATGGCTGAACTTACCGGAAGTGGTATCCGCATCCATACGAAGCACGCGCGCATCGGGAAAAAGGCGCGAAATCTCATCTTCAATGCGCTGGGTGCCGAAGCCACTGTATCTTATGGAATTTTGCCCGCATTCGGGGCAAATATTATCAAGCGGCTTGGTGTATCCGCAATAATGGCACATCAAGCGGTTATTATAGCTGTGATAAGTTAGGCTGATGCTGCAATTCGGGCAAGTGAGCACATGGCCGCAGCTGTTGCAGGCTATAAATGTGTTGTAGCCTCGGCGATTCATAAGCAAAATAGTTTGCTTATGTGCTTCAAGATTTTCACGGATAAGTTCTTTAAGCCGTTCCGATATCGGCGATCTGCTGCCGCTTTTTATTTCGGCCTTCATATCAACTGTGATAACCTTTGGCAATTTGGCCTCGCCGTAGCGGTGCGCAAGCTCGCAAAGCACATATTTGCCGCCCACTGCCGCAGAATAGGTTTCAACGCTCGGTGTGGCGGATGTCATTAAAAACAGAGCCTTTTTATATTTGCACCTGAAATTTGCAACCTCTCGCGCATGATAGCGAGGGGTGCGCTCGCTTTTATAGGTGTGCTCCTGCTCCTCATCCATAATGATAAGGCCGAGGTTGTGAAGAGGCGCAAAAACAGCACTTCGTGTGCCCACAACGATTTTCGCCTCGCCTCTTGCGGCGCGCTTATATTCATCGCTGCGCTCGCCGATGGAAAGGCCGCTGTGAAGCACGGCAACCCACCTGCCGTACCTTTCATGAAATATCGAAAGCATTTGCGGCGTGAGCGAAATTTCGGGCACAAGAACTATAACATCCTTATTCCGGGCAACGGCTTCATCAATAAGGCTTAAATAGACCTGCGTTTTTCCGCTGCCGGTTACGCCGAAAAGAAGCCCTGTTCCACCGCCGCCATTAAGCATTTTGCTATAAACATCAAATGCCGCATGCTGTTCCTTTGAAAGCACAATCGGCTTTGCATTTCCGCTTTCGGAAATATTTTTATAAGGCATGCGGTAAACTTCTTTTTCAAAATATTCGCACACATTATATTTTACAAGATTATCAAGCACGCCTTTGCCGACGGAACAAAACTCTGTAACTTCATTAACGGTTGCACTGCCGACATCGTAAAGCAAATCGTAAACTCTTTGCTGCTTGGGTGTAAGTTTAGGTGTCGCAGGATTTTCGCACAGCCTTATCATCCTGCTGCTTTTATCGGAAATTTTATCAACACCGCGCGGAAGCATTTGACGCAGACAGTCATAAGTGGTGCAAAAGCAGCGTTCTTTAAGCCAAAGCGCAAGTTGAATCATTTCTTCATCAAGAGGAATGATTTTATCGTCTGCCGAATGTATTTCCTTTAATTCGGAATTTATGCCGCTGAAAACGCTTAAAACAATGCCGCTTCGCAGCACATTGCCCCTACCGAACGGAACCTTAACCTTTGTGCCGCATTTAATGCAGTTTTCAAGCTTTTGCGGCACATAATAATCATAATCCGAATCTGTATTAAAAAAAGTGTTTTCAACCGCAACCGTTGCAATTAAGCGATTCATTATTCCTCGGAGCCGTTATTCTCCGATTCGGAAGAAACTTCTTCATTTGCCTCGGCAACAGCCTCAACAGCCGCTTCAACTTCCTTTTCGCGTGCGGCTTTTTCTTCTTCCTCTCTCTTTATTTCCTCGTCGGATTTAATTTCATCCGGCTCAACAACAACATATTTTCCGTTATAAATCTCGTTAATAGCAGTTGAAACCGTTTTTTCATCAAGCAAAACATCGTTTTCAACTGCGTCGTCTCTGATTTGCCTTGCTCTTTCGGCAACGCCGACAACAAGACTGTATCTGCTGCTGCAATTTTTAAGTAATTTTTTAAGATCGGGGTTAAACATAATTTTATCTCCTTTAATGGTTGTTTTAATAATTTATATTATTTATTACGCTTTTCAAGCTCTTTATCTAAAATACCGTTAAGCTCTTCAACAGCTTTTTCGAGTTTATTATTTACGATAACATAGTTAAATGTTGAAGCGTATTCAATTTCTTCTTCGGCGATTTTAAGGCGCTTTTTAATAGCCTCCTCGCTTTCCGTGTTGCGCTTTTTGAGCCTGCGCTCAAGAGTTTTTATATCAGGCGGCATAAGGAACACGGAAACTGCATCCGGATAATTTTTCATAACCTTTTGGGCACCCTTTCGCTCTATTATAAGAAAGCAAATTTTGCCCTTATTTACTGCGGCAAGCGCAGGAGCGGCGGGAGTGCCGTAATAGCAGCCGTTGTAGCAGGCATATTCGAGGAAGCTATCTTCCTCTATCATGCTTTCAAAATCGGCGGTTGATTTAAAGAAGTAATTAACTCCTTCAATTTCGCCTTTTCGCGGAGCTCTTGTGGTGGCGGAAATCGACTCGCACACATCGCTTCTTATTTTGGATATTTCTTTAAATACGGTGTCTTTACCGCACCCGCTCGGAGCGGAAAGGATAACTATCATACCCGTTTTTTTCATTGTGTATCAACCTCCGCACCGAATTTTTCGGCAATTTTCGATAAATCAAGATAGGAAAGAATCACATTATAGGAATCCATAACGATAACGCTCATTGTTTTTCTGCCGTGAGTGGCATCAATCAAAACGCCGTTTGATTTAGCGTCCTGCACAATGCGCTTAACGGGAGCGGATTCCGGGCTTACGATTGAAATAACCCTGTCTGCATTTACGAGATTGCCGAAGCCGATATTGACCAAGTTCATAAACGCACCTCTGAATCATTCAATATTTTGAATTTGCTCTCTGATTTTTTCGATTTCCGCTTTAATGTCAACAACCTTGCGGGCAATGGAAACATCGCCGGCTTTTGAGCCGATGGTATTTGACTCTCTGTTCATTTCCTGCACAAGGAAATCCATCTTTCTGCCGATCGGCTCTTCGCTCTGCAGGAATGTGAAAAGCTGCTCTATATGAGAGCGCAGGCGAACGGTTTCCTCAGCAACCGCCACCTTATCGGCATAAATCGCAACTTCTTGAATAATTCTTGCTTCATCGAGCGAAACATCGCCGATTAGCTCATGAACGCGGGCAATCAATTTATCGTTATATTCCTTAACGGTTTGCGGAGAACGCTCCTCGATAAATTTAACGCAATCAAGAATATAAGCGGCTCTGGATTCAACATCCGCTTTCATCTTTGCGCCCTCAACCTCGCGCATGGAAACAAATCTTTCAATTGCCTCGTCGGCAACCTCTCTAATATATGACCAAAGCTTTTCTTCATCTTCCTCGGCCTTTTTAACAACAAGCACATCGGGGAATTTTGCAACCGCGACAGTGCCGTAATCGGGCTTAAGCGAATATTTTTCGCTGATTTCGCCGAGCGCCTTAACATAAGCGCTTGCCAAAGTGTGATTAACGGCAACCTCAGCATTATCGCTGTTTAAAGCTTCTATTCCGAGATAGCAATCAACCTTGCCGCGGGAAACCTTTGAATTGATATAGGATTTTAATTTTTCCTCGGCAAATCCGTATTGGCGCGGCAGGCGGCAATTGAACTCAAAATACCTGTGATTAACGGATTTAAGCTCAACTGAAATAACATAGCCGTCTATCTCCTTCGCGGCTCTGCCGAAGCCGGTCATTGATTTAAGCATATTACAATCTCCACATAATCAAACATGGCGCAGATAAACTGCGCCATTTATTTTTTAAATATTATAGAACTTGTGTATATTGAGGTCAATAGTTTGTTAACATATTGTTTACATTATTCATTATTTGTTTACATTTTATTGTGCTTGATTTTATAGGTTAAAGAAGATGGATGCTTTCTTCCGAACAAAACATAAAGAACAACGGAAAGAATATTTGCAAATGATATAACAGCAAACATTTTTTCATAACCGACATAATCAATCATAACGCCCGCAAGGCCGCCCCCTATTCCGATGCCGATATCATAAGCACAAAGAAAAGTTGAATTAGCCGCACCGCGCTTATTCGCAGGTGCAATATTTACCGCCATTGCCTGAAGAGACGGCTCAATTCCGCCGAAAGCATAACCGGACAGTACAGCAGAAACAATAAATCCCACATTATTCGGGAACAAAGCAAGAGCAAGCAGCGCAAGAAACATTGAAGCATTACAAGTGTAAACAAAAACAGCTTCGCCCTTTTTATCCGCAACCTTTCCAACAGAGAATCTTGTTATGAGCAGCATAATTGCCATAACGGTAAAATACAAGCCTCCGGAAACCGTTATATCGGAGCAATCGGAAGCGAATTTTAATGTATAATTTTCAAGAGCACCGTATGTAAGCAGAAAAACAAGTGTAACGGCTGATGCGGGAAGCGCATTTTTATCTATCAAATCTTTAAAAGAAAAAGGTTGTTTTTCAATTTTAAGCTTAGGAGTTTTGAGCAAAGCAAGCAAAAGAAGCGAAAAAAGCATTATGCCGCAAGAAACAATATATAAAAGCCCGAAGCCTTTGTTCATTAAAAATTCGCCGATTGCAGGTGCACATGCGGTTGCAAGAGCCGTTGCCATTCCGAAAATGCCCATTCCCTCTGCAAAGCGAGGCTTGGGAATAACATCCGTTGCAACGGTTGATGTTGAAGTGTTTGAGCAAGCAAGAGAAATTCCGTGCACAACACGCATTATTACGGCAAGAAAAACGGATGCCGCAAATGTGTAAACAACAAGATAACCAAGCGGCATTAAAGCCATTCCGCACAGTCCAACAAGCAATACCGATTTGCGCTTTCCGCAATCAAGTATTTTGCCGACAAAAGGCCGAAAGAAAACGGCAACAACAGAAAACAATGTTGCGCAGGCGCCGGAAACACTGTCTGAATAACCAAGCTCCCGCACGAAAAACGGGAAAGTTGAAAGCACCATAAGGTGGTTTAAAAACACAAGAAAGTTAATTATTATTACTATAATGAAATTCTTGTTCCAAAGCTTTATTTTTTCCATAAAATCCTCATAAAAAAAGCAAAAAAGCGCAAGGCCGTCATCCGGTCTTACGCTTTAGCTGCTCGATGTATTTAATAAAATAATTATATCAAAGCAGAAGTTTTTTGCAAAGGTGATTTTTAACAAACATTTGAAAAACGGGAACAAATATTTTATTAAAAATGAAAAGAGCAGAGGCATAAGCCTCTGCTCCGTTGTTTTAAATTCAGAATTCACGAAGCTCGGTATCATCCAAAGTTTCATCACCGTGAATATCCCAAGATGTTGTGATCTGCTCCGCAACAGTAAACTTTTCAATCTCCGCAAGAGGAGATTCATATAATTTTTTCATTATTCCACTCCTCCTCAATCATGGCAAATATTGCCATATACTATAGTTTGAATAGTTGCAGGTGAATAAGAACCGTCGCCGTCTATATCAACAGTGCATTTATACTTAACATAAGGTCTTGCATAAACCTGTGTTGAGCCGTTTGTTGAAATCTTAGCCATAAACTGATTATCGGAAGACGGGTTCTTTGCAGGAACGGCAGTTACGCCGGAAGCGCCGATTATGAATTTACTCATATCGGAGCCAACCGAAGCATCCGTTGTGAAGAGAGTGCCCATTTCGGTTATCTCAACATTAGGACCGAGATTCTTTGTTGAAGCACCGCTGTACATTACAAACAGATTATTGCCGTTTACCGCAACAAGCTTACCTATAGAATAAACGAAAGGTAATCTGTTGTCAAGAGAAACTATTTGGCGATTATCTGTTATTGGAACGCCGCCGATTGTGTAATCACCTTCACCGTTCTTATAAATTGAATAGAAATTCAAATCACCGGAGGTGAGGAATGAATAGGAATCAGAATAAGAAACGGGATAGAATGTGCCATTTATTTCAGCTGCGATACCGTAAGCACCCTCTGCTGCATTAACGGTTTCATACTTATCGTATTCATAATACTGAGGCACACCGTCCATAGTTACGGTAATAGTGTCTGCAGCTTTATCGAATACCATTTGTGCTCTGAGAATCTTATCGCTGCCTGCATAATCGCCAACCGTGATGGTTGTGTCGTTTGCAATATCCGAATTATTAACCTTCCAACCCTTGAATGTGAAGTAAGGTGTGTTTTCAAGCGATGAGAGATTGCTTGAATCAAAGGTTGCAGAATCGATTACATAGGAGCCGTTCTTAAGAGTTAACTGAACATCATTGGCAACGTTGTGCTCTTGAACAAGGCTGCCGAACTTATCATAAATCTGAACCTTAACATAATTTTCATCAACAGCCTGCTTAGAGCAATATGCGGTAATTTCCGTGTTGCTGTTAATCTTCAGATTATAGGTTTGAGATGCAGGAATATTTGTTTGCTTGGTTGAGCCGGAAACAACTTCCCAACGATAGCACTTATAGCCGCTCGGAACTCTTGAAAGCGTGTTGAGGTTAACAGAATAAGTGTTGCCGTATTTAATGGTTTGAGAGTTTGTTACGGTTGAAGTACCGTCGTCAAACTTAACATTAAGCGTAACGGTGTATGTGCTGCGGATAGAAGAATTATCATCCGTGTTTGCCTCATTAAGATCCGAAAGAATCTTTGAGGTGTAGCTATCAAGCTTGGTTTGATCCTCCTTAGAGAAATCTTTATAAGATTTATCGTTTGCCAAAACATATGCAGAAGCACCTGCGGTTTTGAAAGAAGGAGTTGTGATTGAATAGCCTGCGCTTACGCCGTTTGCATAAGTTACGGTTGAAGCCTTTGTGCCGTTTGCGGTAACTATGCCGTAAATAGACTGATCTGCAGCTGTGCCGATATTAAATCTGTATGCCTCGCTGAATGCAGCCATATCCTGATATTTAAGAATATTTGTTGCTGCATCATAAGCGGTGTAATCTGCAACATCGGTAAGATTATCATTTGTGGCAACAAGATTTGAACTTGAAAGATCGATATTCTTTTGTGCCGAAGAAAGCTCTGAATCGCTTACGGATTTAATTATGAATCTTGCATTTCTTACATTAACATAGCCTGCTTTATCGTCCTTAATGTAGTCGCCTTCTTCAAGACGATCTTCGGTGTAATCGCCGCCGGCATCTTTGTCATAATAGGTGCCAACATAAACAAGCCTGTCAACGCCGGAAGCGTTAAGATCAAGATTGCCGTTTGAATCATAAACAAAGCCGGAGGTTACAACATTGCCTACTCTGTCGTAAGCGATATAAGGGCCGTATTGATCCAAATCGGGATTTGTGTTTACATAGCTGATAAGATATTTAGGCGTGTTTTTCTTAACAGCATCATCTGTGCTTGAAATAGCCTTAGCAGCATCATAGCTTTGCGAGAATGCATTATATGTGCTGTAAGTATATTTCTGATCACCGTTTGCGGTGAGGTTGTTTTGGTTTTTATTGATTGTGTAAGCCGTGCCGTCTGCAACTTTAGTATCAACAGGAGAAAAATCTGCCTTGTTTGTTAAATGCGCATAAGCGGTCTTAATGTTGTTTGAAAGGCGGGTTACGGTTGACTGCTTGGTTACGAAAGGCTGATTATCGCCAAACGGGTCAAGAGAAGTATAGTGATTTTTAACTGCATTATAAGCAGATTCAAAAGCCGTCCAAGCGTCTGAAGTGTATTCATCCTTATGCTGCAATGCTTCATTATAAAATGATTCATATTCAGCGGCAGTTTGGTTAAGCTCGGTATAATCCGCTTTTTGCTCTATCTTTGAAACATCAATGCTTTCAAGCTTTTTAACCTTTTCGCAAAGTGTGTTTGCAAGAGTGGTAACATTATCGCTGTTTACAACATCAATCATATAGCTTTGGCTTGTGAGAGCATCATAAGCATCAAGAAGCTCCTGAGCAGATTCTGGGTCATAATCATAGATATGAGACAAAATGTTCAAACGATCCTTATTGAACAATGCTTCTTTAACCGGAACAAAGCTTACAACATAAATTGGGCCGGTTGATGGTATTGTAAGAGAAGTTACCCAATACGATCCAAAAACATTTGTTTTAACGCTTGCATCCGATGTATAAGTCGGAGTGATAGAAGTCCAATAAGAATTAACATTGCTGTGGTCTTTTTCGGTAGGACCCGTGCCGGTATATTTTAAATAGTTTGAACCGGCCTGCCATTGCTGTGCACCATTAACTTTACCGGGGCAGTTAATTCTGTTTGTTGATTTATCATATGACGAAGTATGATTCAATCTTCCGCCGCCACTATAATACCAACCATTAAAATTAAGGTTGTCAACATTACTGAAGGTTTGAGTCATATCAAAGTGCCAAAGATCTGCAAGCGCAACATCGCCGGCAGATGGATAAATCGTTTCGGCGTATGCGTCAGTGCCGGTATTATCTCTCTTATAGATACCGGCGTTTATGGGAGCGGTTGAAGTGTCTTCTGCACCGTTATAAAGCCAAACAAATGAGCCGGAGGCAATACCGACATTATAGCCATCCTTAGTTTCCGGCCTGATAATTGACGAAGTATTAACAGATGAAAGCATATTATGAGTATATGTTTCATCGATAACGCTACTGTTACCGGTAGTTATGCCGTTTAAGGTTTCAGGCTTTGAATACTCTTTCATGTTATCGCTGTTAAGAGCGGTCATCATCTGAGTATAAAGTTCTGAAATTTCTTCCGGATTAACTTCTTTTTCACCTTTTTCAACAGCCGCTTTATAGCGCTGAGCCTCATCATAAATCTTATATGCGGCACCCATATTAGTGAATACGGTGTTCATATTATCATCAATCTGCTGAATTTTTTCTTCAAATTCGGTGATTGTTTCATTAAGAAGAGTGTCTGCTATTTCAAGGTTATCCTGAAGATAAATATCCTTGGCGGCATAAGTGCCGTTATAAATGGCGAAGTTATCAATAAAGCCGTCTGCAGGTGAAGCGTATCCGCCGTAGCTCTTACCGTAAGAAACAGTGTGCTCCTGAGCAAGATAATCATGAATTGCCTTGCCCTTAACGAGTGAGTTTTCTGCTGTGTAAGTGTTTACCTTGCTGACAAGCTGACCGTTAACATAGGTGTAAACAACATCAAAATCAGCATCGGGCTGAACCTGAATAACTATATGATTCCATTTATCTGCCGTGAGACCCTGGCTGCCGAAGACATTTGCAATATCAATTGCTGACTTATCGATGCCCTCTTCCCAAGCATAATGAAGAGTGCCGTCTTCCGAGAGCTCAAAGTAAGCGCGTGATGCGGCAGAGCCGGACGCCTTGCCGAGCGAGAATACGGTGCCGGTGTTAATAGTTTCACCCGGATTATAATAGGTGCTGATAGTGTAGCCTTTTGCGGCAGAATCATTAGCGGCATAAGTGTAGTGCGAATCAAAGCCTACTCCGCTTGCCTGCGCAAAGCTGCCTACCTGACCCTGAATTGCTTTAGGATCGGCAACGGTTGCATCATAAGCAGTGTAACTGTTTGTGCCGATTGTTGTTGTTTCAAACGGGTCAAAATATGAACGGGCATTTTTATCCAAAGCTGTTGTTGGATAAACATTATCAAGCTCTGCAAGAGATTTTGTTATATCATTTGCAGAAAGCGCTCTGTTATAAATTCTGAAATCGGAAATATAACCATCAAGCATAAGGTCCTGAGCATAGGAAGAAATACCGAAGAAGAGATTTCCTGATTTTAATCTTTCTATCGTTGAGCCCTGAGAATCAGAGAAGAAAAGCGGTGTGCCCTGCTTATTAACAGATTTCATATCTTTATTGTAGGTGGTTTTGATGAGCTGACCATCTACGAAATAATGGATATAAGAATCTGTAACAGTCATGGTATAAAGGTGCCAGCTGTTAAGATTATCATTGCCCATATAGCCCTTCATGAAGTTGTTGGTGCCGTTATTGTTTACGCCAAGTGAGTTGCCGGTAGTTACATACATATAAGCATTATTCAATTGCGACTCTGTTGCAGAATCCCAAGCAAGAGTGCCGGGCTCCTTAGCAGAAGTCCAATCAAAGAAGTGGCCGCTGAAGTCATTTTGCTTATTGATGCTTGTTTTGGTTGAATAACCGTACCAAGAGAAGGTTACGCCGGATTTATCATCAGCACCATTGAACAAATCGGTTGTATTATTAAGATAAGCATAACCGCCGTTCCTTGTGCCGGAACTGTTTACGGCATCTGTTGGCTGGAAGCGAGCCGCTGCAATTGTTTTGCCGTTTGCATCTTTTGTTGTTACGGCAGTTGCGCCGACATTAACAAGAGTGTTTTTGCCGTTTTTATCTGCAGCATCATAAGTTAAATCCGAATTTGTGAAATATCTTGCAACAAGGCAATCATTTACATCTTCACCGGACATAACACCCGATGAATCATAGGTTTCTTTGCAGTATTTAGCTGCGAGCTTATCATAATCGGAAGATGAAATATATGTTACGGAGCCGTGACGGGGAGAAAGATGGTTGATATTATTTTCAGTTTGCGCATTACTATAAACGTTCTCCAAATCATAGCCGTTGAAAACAGCGAAAATAGGATTGCCGTAAGTATCGGCCATAAGAATATATTTACCGTCTGCAAGAGAACGATATACCTGGACTCCTTCAAGATTGTCGATATCCGTATTACCGCCGTCGCCGTTAAAGACAGAAGTGCCGGCATACGGGCCGTTAATGTTTGCACTTGTTGCCCAATAGAGATCGTCACTATCATCGTTCTTATAGAACATATAGTAAAGGTTCTTTGCCGAATCGTAAGTGATATCACCGTCTATGGTATCAACGGTTTTATTTGATGAGCTGTATTGAGCAGATGTGTTGGACATCAAAAGAGCAGGTTCGGAAGTGAATGTTTTGAAATCGGGTGTGTAAACATAATAGAGAACCGTTGAGCCGTTATCCGCTGTTTTGATGGAGAGATAAAGCATATACTCTTGGCGGTTTGCATCCCAGATAGCCTGAGGAGCCCAAGCTCTGTCTATATCCTTGCCGAAAACATCCTTAAGATCAATATTCCAAGGAACAACGCTTTCAACATCGCCGAGATCGGTGATATGCCAGCACATAATCTTGCTGTTGCCGCTCCAAGATGAGCCGTTAACAGAATTCATATCAGTTGCAAGCATATAATAGCTGCCGTCTTCCGCACGGAAGATATACGGGTCTCTTGCATGGCCTGTGGCTGCGGTGCCCGAGCCTGTTGAGGGAACGCCGTCTTTCTTAGGATATGATTCCGTTGTTGTTTGATTAATAAAAGATCTATTGCCGTTTAAAGCTTCAAAGTTTTCACCGTCGTCAGAAACAGCGAAGCGGATATATTCACTGTCGTTACCGGTGAAATAAGCGAAGAGATATTTATTAACATCTGCAGGAAGCTTATTCGGCGTTGCGTCAGACTTTGTGCCGGTGTAGAAAGTGATGCCGTTATAAAGCTGATCATCGCAGAAATAGCTGCCATCCTCATCACCGATTGCAATATTAGAGATTTTAGAAGTGTCTATTTTGCTATAGCCTTTGAAAAGGTTTTGAACAAGCTTACCGCTTGCATCGGTAATGTAAGCGTGGAAATAACCATCAACATAAGTTAAAACATAGTGATATGTTTCATTCCGCTTCAAAATTGTTGAGCTGTGAGAAAGGTTATAAGAGCTGTTTGAAGTGCTGGTGAGGGTGTTACCTGCCGAATAAGCAGGGCCGCAAAGGTCTTGCACAAAAGCCCAGCTGGGATCTTTCATATCTGCATTTTGCTTTCCCAGAACAGCCGTATCAGACATACCGATTGCCAAAAAGCCGTATCTGCCTGTGACGGAAGACTGATCGTTTTGAACAGTATATTCCAAATCAACCTTAAAGCTGTCTGCACCTGTGATGGGTGTGTAGCCAAGGCCGGAATACTGATTCATGAAAGTATAACCGTCTGCAATATAAAGGCCTTTACTGTCAAGCGTCATTGTATTGTCATGATATGAGTTTGCAGTCCAGTTCATGGTCTTATCGCCGTCAACATAAGCAGAGCCGGTTATCTGGCGGCGTGTATCGCTGCCGGAAGCTGCCTTTTCACCCCAAGATGATTTGGTGAAATCCGTGGAAGCAGCACGAGTCCATGTTGTGCCGTCGGCGAACGCAACTAAAGGCGCGCTTGTGACAAGCATAAGCACAGCAAGAAACAGCGCAATTGCTTTTTTTGAAAAATGTTTTTTCATAATTATGCCTCCTTATAAACATACCGTGCCGAAAATGCGGGATTTACTGACTGCATCCGCTGCATAATTTGCACAGGCGTCATTGCCGCACATAATTACGGCAATTTTAAAATATATCATGATTATAATATTATACTGATAATTATTTGTCAATAAAAAATTAACAATTTGCTTTGTAATTTATACAGATTTACAATATTGTCATAATCTTAATTATCTGATATTCACACCGTGAATTTAATATTTGCACTTATTTTAGTTTCAATCCCATTATATGCATATAAATTTGCGCTATGTTCATAATTAGTTTACATAAATTTTACACAATCAATCACTTTCGAGCATAAAAAACACCCAATTCGCATTGGGTGCTTATATAATCATAATAAACCAAACATATTATAATCAGAATAAATCAAAACATATAATATTTCTTTAATTCCGAAGCATTAAGAGCAAAATTATTGCGAAGCTCTTTTTTATATCTTTCCATATTCACATCGCTGTGTTCGGTTTCCTTGCTCCAAAGGTGCACCGTCCACGCGTCATTACCGAAAAATGCGGGAATGAGCGGCCCCACGGCGGCGGCTTTGATTTTTGAAAGCACATCGCCGTCATACACAGCCTGCATAAAATATCTGAAAAGGAAATACACGGCAATATTCTCGCAGCTTTTGGAATTGATTGCAGAAGGGTTAAATTCGGCGTTTTCAACCTTTTCACGCCACTCCGGGTTAATCAGCTCAGGATTATCAAAAGTGCTTGCAAAAGGCGCAGGAGCGCTTCCCTCCGCATACGGCCCAATCTCGTTTTGAAGCTTCACGCCGAAATCGAGAAGTTCAATCATGCGCTTATTAAGAGGCTGCGCGGAATTTTTAACAATCTCATACGCTTTTTTACGTGCTGTCAAAAGCTGAAAATAAAGCTCGGCATCAATATCGTTGAGCGACGGCGGCAAATCGTTTATTTCGCTCACGAAGTCAAAATCAGTTTTTTCGCTCCACATTATATCCGCCGCAACGGGGCACGAATAGGAAATGCCCATTTCGCGTGTGCCGCCGAAATCGTTTATAAAGCGCGGAAAAGTGCGGCAGGTAAACGGAGTATGCTCTCCCCCGATTGCGATATGCATATCACACAAATTGCCGTCATTTAAAAACGGGCAGCGTTTATTGGAAGTAAGGCGAAAAACCGTGTTGCCATATTCATCCTTATCGAGCACGCTGTCTATTCTTTCGCGGATTTCACCGGCAAGTGTTTCGTAATACGCAAGCGAGCGTTCATCCGCGTCAACCTCCCACCCCTGGCAGCAGGAATCCGGGCACGCTCCCGCGATGCATTTAAAATTCTTATAAAAAGACGGAGTTACAAGCCTCATTTAACTTCACCGCCAATCTTTTTATTAAATGATTTATTTTTTAATTTAGATACAATCTTATTATAGGCAGCCGTTACAACGGCAGAAAATGCAACAAGGCAGGCAAGGTCAACAAGCACAAGAAGCCGAAATTCGCAATTGAAATCGCGCTCGCCGACATAAATAAACACTGCCTGATTCAAATACATGGCATAAGTTATTGAGCCGAGAAAGCCGCTGAATTTATTATTGAGCAATTTTGAAACAATGCCCTGCCCGAGCGCGGTAACGAGAATAAGCGCGCAAATCGCAAAAAGGGCTATAAAATCAAGAATATTCCAATGCCCGCGCCACGCGATATATCCGCACAGAAGCGGCAATATGATTTCCAAAACGGAGAGCGTGATTTTATCAAGCTTGGAAAAATCACGGTTTTTAAGCTTATTATAAATGCAATAAAGCGTACAGCCGATACCTATTTCTGAAAAAGCCCTGAAAAACGCGCCGAGGAAAACGGGCGAAATGCTTGTTATATCAATCTTTCCGAAATTTGTGAAGCAATACCCCGCAAAGCCGAGAAAAGCAAGCGGAGCGATAATACAGGTGTATTTTTCGCGATATTTAACGGCAAGATAATAAGCGAGAAAGGAGCCCCAAAGAAGCCCGCTTACAAACCACAGATGCAGATTAACCGGCTCTTTTTCAAAAAACACCTGAAGCATAAAGAAATCCGCAAAGCCGTCTTTCGCATGTGAAAGCAAGCCGTATTCGGGCTTAACGATTTTAAGTGCAAGCATAAAAAGAAAAAGCGAGAAAATATAAAGCGGATAAAGCCTTTTGACTCTGGCGGCAAAAAACGAAACGGTGCTTTTTTCGGGATTTAAGGAATTATTTGAAGCAAACAGCTTTTCGATTTTTTGCATCATAAAAAAGCCGCTGAGAATGAAAAAATATTCAACGCCGAGATAGCCGCCGGCAAAATAATTCTTATCGCCCTCAAATCCGCCGTAAGAGCGAAAATGCATAAAAAATATGAAAACTATAAAAACAAAGCGATAAAATTCAAGCGCATTGTTTCTTTTTGAATAAGCCATATACTCACCCTCTAATTTCTGCAAGACCGCAAAGCAGAAAAAGACAAAATAAAAAGCGGTTAAATCCAAATGGAAATAACCGCTCTTTGGTGCGAGAGACGGGACTTGAACCCGTACGAGTCGCCCCACACGCCCCTCAAACGTGCGCGTCTGCCGATTCCGCCACTCTCGCTCACAACGATTGAGATTATAACAGATAAGAATTGAAATGTCAACACTTATTTGCAAAAAATATCAAAAGTTTTTAAAATATTTTTCGGCTCATCAATTATAACATCGGCGCCGCAGGATTCAAGCAATTTTCTGCTTCTGAAGCCCCAAGTTACGCCTATGCTTTTGCACCCCAAATTCTGCGCCGAAAGTATATCAACATCACTGTCACCTATCCAAACGCATTCATCCGGCAAAACGCCGAGAGAAGCAATCAATTCACGCGGCACAGTGGGATCGGGCTTTTTCGGTTTGCCGTCCACATTACCGCGCACAATATCGAACACATCTTTGCCGAAAAGAGCTTCGATCATGCCGTTTGCCGCAACATTAGGCTTATTTGTGCACACAATCAGCTTTTTATCCGCCGCTTTAAGTCCTTCAAGAACTTCTTTGATACCGGGATAAATATATGCATGGTCAAGCTTAATTGCATCATATTCGGGCTTGAAGAGTTCGTACTGGCGCTCAAGCTCTTCGTCGGACAAGGTATCCTCAAATGCGCGCTTAACAAGCAATTTGGCGCCGTTGCCGACGAATTGCCTGTAATCATCCACACTCCATTTAAGCGGCCTGCCTGCTTTTTTCAGCAAATAATCGCATGCGAGGCCCAAATCGTCAATAGTGTTAACCAAAGTGCCGTCTAAATCGAAAATCACACAGCGGCAATTTTTGAAATCGGCATTATTTTGAATTTTGCTCATAAACATCACTCAAATCTTCAAATCTTCTGCTTTTGGCATCATATATAAGCTTAGCGCCAACGCCGAGCACCGCCAGGCCGACGATCACGGAAAATTCGATATAAATTCTTTTTTCGCGGCTTTTGCTGTTGAACGACAGCTGACCGCTTTTAACCCTCGTCCACAAATCGGACTGAAGCTCCAATATATTTTGAGGCAAATTATTGAAATACTGTCCTTCGGGTTGCTCTTCGGGATAAACGGCTTCGTTGCCGTAAAGCGAGGAATCCTCGTTTTCTCTAACAGTTACATTAGGTGAGGCATAATAGATAAATTCCGAATTTTCAAGCGCCACCTGCGGCTCCTGCATAAAATTGATAAACGCCTCGGCACCTTTTTTATTCTGCGCACAGGTGGGAATACAAAATGCATCGTAAAAAATATTTACGCCCTCTTTGGGAAAGCAAAAGCCCAAATCGGGATTATTATCTGCCATAAGCGCATAATCGCCGGCATAGTAAGTGGCGAATGCATATTCGCCGCTTTCCATAAGATTAAAAACCTCGTCCATAACATAAACGGGATTTGTTTTATCCTTTTGCTCGGCAAGAAGCTCTGCGGCTTTGTTCCAATCGCTTTCATCCTGCGAGTTAAAATTCTGGCCGAGCATCGCCTGGGCAATTGCAAAAGCATCGCGCGAATTGTTAAACATCAGCACTTTGCCTTTATATTGCTCGTCCCAAAGCACGCTCCAGCTGTCGGGCGTTTCGGAAACAAGATTTTTATTATAAATAAGCACCGTGGTGCCGACATTATAGCAAAGCGAATATTTTTGTTCCGGGTCGAAATACAGATTTTGATATTTTTCGTCAATCAAAGCCCTGTTGGGAACATTGTTCCAATCAATTTCCTGAAGCATTCCCTCATCGGCAAGCCTTTCAATCATATAATCGCTCGGAACGACAACATCATATGAAACGCCTCCGCCTGCAAGCTTTGAATACATATTTTCGTTTGATTCGTAATTGGTGTAATTAACCGTTGCGCCCGTTAGCCTTTCAAATTCCGAAACAACATCCATGGAATCCTCGGAGCCATCTGAAATATATTCGCCCCAGTTATAAACATTCACCGTTGTGCCCTGAAGGCCGAGGCTCTTATAATATTCAATCTGCTCGGCGGTGAAAACATCGCCATCATCAACCGCAGCAAGCGCAACGGAATATGTTGCACAAAGGGAAAGCACAAGACAAAGAAAAAATGAAACAAGCTTTTTCATCTGCCCTCCCCCTTTCTTTTTTCGGCTTTACTTTGCGCAATATTCATCAAAATAAGCAGCACAAGAACAACGAGGAACATAAGGGTTGAAAGCGCATACATATCCGGCTTTACCCTTTTTTTGGTGAGTGAAAATATATAAATGGGAAGCGTTTGAAAGCTTGGGCCGTTTGTGAAATAAGATATGATGAAATCATCAAGGGAAAGCGTAAAGCTCATTACAAGGCCGGTTATAATACCCGTGGTTATATTCGGAAGCACAACCTTAAAAAAAGCTTTAACGGGCTTGCAGCCGAGGTCAACCGCCGCTTCATACACATTTATATCAAACTGCTTTAATTTCGGCAGCACATTAAGCACCACATACGGCAATGAAAAGGTTATATGCGCAATAAGAAGCGACCAAAAATTGAGCGCATTTGACTTATTCACGATACCTGCCGCGAAAACAAAAAGCAGCATCATCGAAATACCGGTTACTATTTCGGGGTTCATCATCGGGATATTTGTAACCGTCATAACGGCACTTTTAAGATGCTTATTTTTGTAATTATATATCCCTACCGCCGCCATTGTGCCGATAACAGTTGCCGTAATGGCATTGCAAACAGCAAGAAGCAAGGTGTTTTTCAGCGCACCCATGGCCGCGGAATTGTGAAACATCTCGTTCCACCATTTTGTGGAAAAGCCTGTGAAAACATAGGTGCCCGCGCTGCTGTTAAACGAAAAAACAGCCATAACGGCAATAGGCGCATAAAGAAATATCAGAATAAGCGCCATATAGATTTTTGCACCGGGGGAAAGCTTTGCTTTATTCATATGATAACTCCCCCTTCCGATTCTTGATCCGCGCCGAGGAAATTCATTATTCCGAGGCAGACAATTATAAGCACCATCAGCACGAGTGAAAGACTTGCACCGAGGTGATAGTTATTTGCCGTTTGAAACTGTGTTTCGATTATATCGCCTATCAAAACAACTTGGCCGCCGCCGAGCTTTTGAGTGATATAGAAAGTGGAAACGCAAGGCACGAAAACCATGGTTATTCCGCTTATAACACCGGGAAGAGAAAGCGGCATAATAACCTTGCGAAAAATCTGCGCCTTGGATGAGCCGAGATCCTGAGCGGCCTCAATAAGCGAATTATCCATTTTTGAAATAACGGAATAAATCGGCAAAATCATATAAGGCAAGAAATTATAGACCATGCCCAAAATAACGGCGCCGCCGGTATTTATAAGCTTAACGCTTCCCAAGCCGAGAACGCCTAAAACAGTGTTTATAATACCGCTGTCGCCCAAAATCGTCATCCACGAATATGTTCTGATAAGGAAATTCATCCACATCGGAAGCATAACAAGCAAAACCATCATACTTTGCGTGCTCAGCTTTGTTTTAGTGAGCAAATATGCAAACGGATAACCGATTAAAAGGCATATCGCAGAAGCAATTACACCGTAAATAACCGAAAGTAAAATCGTGGATGTGTAGGCGGGGATTACGTTTATACTTGAAAGCGAAAAAGCACCAGAGGTATCCGTGAAAGCATAATAAAGCACCATAACAAGCGGCGCGATTATAAACAACACCGACCACACTATATAAGGCTTATCGACAAGCTTTCTTGAAAGGCTTTTACTCATTTTCGGCCTCCCAATCATAATTGGCGTCGTTAATATGGTCAAATTCATCCGAGAAGCAGGAATAATCGCCGAATTCACCGCTGTATTCACTGCGCTTCATAACATGAATCGAATCGGCGTCGATATACATACCGATGGTTTCGCCCACCTTATGATATTCCGTTGTTTGCACAAGCCAAATGAAGCCGCCCACGTCAACGAAGGTTTCAAAGAATGTGCCCTTAAACACAACATCCGTAACCTTGCCGGGAAGTGTGTCTTTTGTGCCGAGCTCGTGGATTTTTATATCCTCCGGGCGAATAACGGCTTCCACCTTTTCGTTAGGCTCGAATCCTTTATCAAGGCAATCAAACACAACACCCGAAATGCGAACATAATAATCCTTAATCATAACGGCATCAACTATATTCGATTCGCCGATGAAATCTGCAACAAATGCGTTTACAGGCTCGTTATATATATCCTCGGGAGTGCCGATTTGCTGAATTTTACCCTTGTCCATAACAACAACGCGATCGCTCATGGAAAGCGCCTCTTCCTGATCGTGAGTAACATAAATAAATGTTATGCCAAGGCGTTTTTGAATGGCTTTAAGCTCCTTTTGCATATCCTTGCGAAGCTTTAAATCAAGCGCACCGAGAGGCTCGTCAAGCAGCAGCACATGCGGCCTGTTTGCAAGTGCGCGCGCGATTGCCACCCTTTGCTGTTGACCGCCCGAAAGGCTGCTTATTTGCCGCTTTTCAAAGCCCTTTAAATTGACGAGCTCAAGCATTTCGGCAACAGTTTTGCGAATTTCGCTTTTGCTCATTTTTTGAATTTCGGGGCCGAAAGCCACATTTTCAAAAACATTCATATGCGAAAAAAGAGCATAGCGCTGAAAGATAGTGTTTACCTTGCGTTTATGCGGCGGGATATCGTTTATTACCTTACCCTCAAACACTATATCGCCTCCGTTGGGCTCAACAAAACCCGCTAAGCAGCGAAGAGTGGTTGTTTTGCCGCAGCCGGAAGGACCAAGCAGCGTTATGAACTCTTTTTTATTTATTGAAAGATTTAATTTATCAAGTATTACATTATCACCGTATTTAACGGTAATATCCTTCAAATCAATAATTTTTTCCAATTATGCACTTCCTCTTTGTAACCCGATTATGCGCAAGCTCATATATATCATTTATGAATGCGCATAATAATTAATATATCAAATTATGGCGAAAAGTCAACAATTATCAAAATATTTTTTTCAAAATTTCCTCACCGTTTGCAACCCTGTCAACAGAGTCTTTCACAAGTGAAAAATCGCAAACCATTGATTTTGGCTTATGAATGCAATCATCCATTCCGAGGGGAACGAAATAATAGTTTTTGTAATTCATAAGATTGCCTATATTTTTGGCGGCGGCGCCGAGCGCGTCATTTGTGGAAACGCCGATGATAACAGGCTTTGAATTGCGCAAATGGCTTTTTGCCGCCATTGTTACCGAGGTATCGGCAATGCCGTTTGAAAGCTTAGCAAGGGTGTTTCCCGTGCAGGGTACGATGCACAAAATATCAAACAGCTTTTTCGGTCCTATCGGCTCCGCCTGCTCTATTTTATGGATAATGCTGTGCCCGGTTATTGCAATAATTTCATTTTGAATATCCTTTGCATCGCCGAAGCGTGTGTCGATGCTGTATGCATTTTCGCTCATAATCGGATAAACATCATATCCGCTTTTAACAAGCTCTTTGAGCGCGCTTACGGATTTTGAAAAAGTGCAAAACGAGCCTGTTAAAGCATAGCCGATTTTCAAATTAACTCCTCCCTGCGGCAATTATAATTGCCTGATAATTTCATCTGCCGCACAACCGATAGCCTCGCCTGCAGCTTTAGCCGTGAATTTTGAAGGCATTCCCCTGCCGTTTATGATTTTTAAGCCAAGGCTTGCTGCCATGAGAGTGTCTGCCCCGCCGGGGAAAGATGCCAAATCAAGAATGATAACCGATTTTTTTAGCGCTTTAAGCTCCGCTTCGGTTAAAACAATGTGCGGCACGGTATTGATAACAATATCAAAATCATTTTTCTTTTTCAGCTCGGGGAAATAAATATGACTTGCACCGTAAAAATTGCTGAGTTCCGCCGATTCGGCACTTCTGGAGCACACGGTTATATTACTGCCGTATGCGGCAAGCAGGCGGTGCAGAGCCTTAGCAATTCTGCCGTAGCCGATTATAAGTATGTTTTTATCGATTAAAGAATCGGCGTTTTCGTTTTCAAGTGCAGCTACAGCACCCTCGGCTGTTAAAAATGCGTTTTTCAGCACATATTTTTCGTTTTTCATATAGTTTATGCCGTTTTCATATTCTCCGCCGCCGTAAAGCGCAAATTTTCCGCCGAGTGAATCAAGCATATATTTTTTTGTTGGCACGGGAAGCAGTGCAAAATCGCACAATTCAAGGCTTTTAACTCTGTTATAGCCGCACTTTTCAAGGTAATCGGCGGCAAATAAGAGTCTTTCGTTTTCCTCGCTCCAAATCCAAAAATCGCCTAACTTCATATAATCACCCCGTTCATTTTTATCATATGCTCAAAATATTTTGTTGCCATCAAATTTTAATGTTTATTTTTGCGGTAAAAGGTTGTATAATATTATAAATTATAATTCACAACGGAGGCATTCGGCTTTGAAGCATATTGATGATATATTAAAAGAAGTTAAAAAGGTGCATTTTATAGGTATCGGCGGCGCAGGTATGTGCCCGCTTGCGGAAATCTTGATTTCGCTCGGATATGAAGTTACGGGTTCGGACAATAACGACACGGAAACCTTCAGGCGCGTTGAAAACGAGGGTGCCAAGGTTTTTCTCGGCCAAAAAAAAGAAAACATTTCGCCGGACACACAGCTTGTTATTTACACAAACGCAATCTTAAAAGGCAACGAGGAGCTTGAATTTGCAAAGGCCAACTACCCCACCTTTGAAAGAGCGGAGCTTTTAGGGGCAATCAGTAGAATTTACTCAAATTGCATCGGCGTTTGCGGCACTCACGGCAAAACAACAACATCTTCCATGATTACACAGGCACTTTTGGAATCCGACCTTGATCCCAGCGCCGTTATAGGCGGAAAGCTGCCGATTATAAACGCTTATGGCAGAGTGGGCAAAACGCAAAACTTTGTTTGCGAATCCTGCGAATTTAACAACACATTTTTGCACATGAACGCCGACATGGCCGTTGTGCTTAACATTGACGAGGACCACCTTGATTTCTTCGGAAATCTTGAAAACATAAAAAAATCTTTCCGCAAATTCTGCGAAAAGACTACAAAAACGATTATTTATAACGGCGACGACGCCAACACGGTTGATATGCTTAAAGGCATTGAGGGAAAAGAACTGATTTCGTTTGGCAAAAATCCCGAAAATGAATGGACGGCGCGCAATATAAATGTGCCGGGCGGCTTTCATATCGAATACGATGTTTACCACGGCGACGAATTTATCACGCACATTTATCTTCACATTCCGGGCGAACACAATGTGCTTAATTCCCTCGCGGCTTTTATTGCCTGCATTAAGAGCGGCGCAGATGTTGAAAAAGCGGCGCACGGATTATCCGATTTCACCGGCGCAGGACGCAGATTTGAGCTTAAAGGCACATACTGCGGCGTTACCGTGGCAGACGATTATGCACATCACCCGAGGGAAATTGAGGTTACGCTTGAAGCGGCAATGAAAATGGGATACAAACGCGTTTGGGCGGTTCACCAGCCCTTCACCTATTCAAGAACCTCACGCTTGCTTGACGATTTTGCCCGTGTGCTTCAAATTGCGGATAAATGCGTTGTTTCCGAAATTATGGGCAGCCGTGAGGTTAACACAATCGGAATTAAAGCAACGGATCTTTCATCTAAAATTCCGGGTTGCATTCAAATCGACAAGCTTAAGGATATTGCCGATTACCTTGCCGAGAATTGCAAGGAAGGAGATCTTGTTATAACACTCGGTTGCGGAGACGTTTACAAGGTTTCAAGAATGCTTGTTGAAAAATTAAAGAAAAAAGAAGCAACAACCGAATAAAAAATAAAAAGAGCCGCAGACGAACTGCGGTTCTTTTTTTATGCAAATCAGCAAATATCTTCTTTTAAAGCCTCTATTATTGAATCTTTTTTCAACTTAGAAACGGCAAGTAACATACCGGTGCCGACCAAAACAAAAACAACAGCAACCACCGCCAGATAAAGAGGCACATTAACGGTGAATGGAATTTGATCGGAACCGAGCAGCACGTTCATCAAAAAAGAGAGTAAAATGCTGACGGGTATTGAAATAACAAGAGCCTTAATGCCGTAAAGCAAGCTTTCAAGGCAAATCATTTTATTGAAGCCCTTGGATGTTATACCGACTGATTTAAACATTGCAAATTCTCTGCGGCGCAAATCAATGCCGGTTGTGACTGTGTTAAGAATATTTACAAACGAAATAAGAATCATCAGCGCAATAAAGCCATAGCAAAATACTTGAATAATAAACAATGTGGTGCTCATGCTTGAAAGGTTTTAACAACATCCTGAACCGCAAAGCTGCAGTTAGATAAATTATTTATTAGCACATAATCATCAATTGATTTATTCACGGCATCGGTAACCTCGGCATGATTTTCAGTTTTTATTGCGATTGAATACGAAGCCGAAGTTTTATCGGTAAAGCCTGCCAAAACGGCTTTTTTATATGCACTTATAGGAGCAAATGCACTTGCATTATTTTTGGGATTCAAGCCGCAAATATCATTACTTGAATAATCAATAAGAGCAGATACTGTGTTTTTACAGATCTTTTCCTGATCATAATTGCTGAAAATCTGCTTGCCTATAATGTTTTGAGAAAAAACATTGTTTTCGCCTTTTTTATGCGAAATATTATCCATAAGAAGGCAATTGATTTCACCCGAATTTGAAACTTCATAATAGCTTGCGGGATCAATGCCGTTTTCTTTGCAAAGCTCATTGAACTTATCATCACTTATGTAATTCACATAAATTGTACCGCTCTTCCAAAAATCAGAATATTTTTCGGAAACATTGTTTTGCGATGCAATATCTTCATTCGCGTTGCCTTTTTTACCGAATTGGTAAACATTGTTAAAAATGTAATAAGCATCATCAACGCCGTTCATGCTTTTTGCATCGTTCAAAAAGTAATCGCACATATCAAAATATTGTTTATCCTGTTCGCCCTTGAAAAGGCAATAAATATCAACCTGATACGGAATATCGCTTGCCATAGTGTTGTTGGCCTGCAAAAACAACGAGCAAAAATAATTGCAAGTCAAAAACAAAACAACACTCAAAGCAATTGAACTTATAACAACTCTTGATTTTTTACCGTTTCGTTTTAAATTTTTATCGGCTATTTCACCTTCACATCCGAAAATGAGGCGAATCAGCTTGGATGATTTAAGTTTTCTGCCTTTAATTTTGATATCGGTTGACTGTTTTAAAGCGGAAATAGGAGTTATGGCGGATGCTTTTTTTGCCGGAACGATTGCCGAAATAAATATTGTGAGTGCGCTGAGAATAACAATACCGACTATTACCGGCCACGGAATGCTTGTTTTAAAAGAAACATTGCTATTATCTGCAACAAGACCGCTTGACAAAATCTTATTTCCAACTGCATTTAACGTTATCGTTATTCCGAGTATGCCGGCACCGACGCCGACGGGTATGCCGATCAAACCGAGTATGAATCCCTCAAAATAAACGGATGATCGTTTCTGCTGCTTGGTGGCGCCCACCGAGGCAAGCATTCCCAAATACCTTGTGCGCTCTTGCAAAGAAATACCAAACGCATTATAGATTAGCATAAATCCGGCAATCATTATAATAACAAGCACAACACTCGCCATAGGAATTATTGTTTCAACGATCGCTCCCTTTGGGGAAAAAGAAAGATTTGCATTCATTACATCGTTGTTTACATTATAATCTTGAACACCGGCAGAATTCATAATGCTTTTAACTTCTTTTCTTGAATTCATATTAAGTGTTTTAAGCTCAATATATGCCGTTGCATTTTTCAATTCCTGCGATGTTGCGTGCCTTAAAACCGGATAATCTTGCGTTGGCTTGTTATTTTTAATTATGCCAACAATTTTATATTCTTTAATATCCGAAGGAGTGAATTCTTCACCTGCAATATATCCTAGAGACGGAACAGGCTCGCCGCCAATGGTGCGAACACCGACCGGAATACTAACCGAACTGCCGATTGACCAATCAAGATTATTTTTAGAAATGAATTCGCCGGAGACCATAATTTCATCATCGGTCTGAGGAATTGAGCCTTCATATTCACCGGTCAACATTTGAGAAAGGCAGTTTTTATCTGCCGCAAACATTGTGCCCGTTGATGAGCGATCCGACAGACCGTAATCTATCTTAAATCCGGATTCTTTGGGATCGACGGTACCCTCAAGTCCCACCCTTTTAACCTTGTTGTTTGTTTTAAGCTTTATTGCCTGATCACTGCTCACCTCACAGCTTGCATCCCAGTTTCCGCCGTTATATATTGCAGCATCGCCGAAATATTTAAACAGCGAGCTGACGGAAACGAAAACAGCGGTTATCATTGCAACAGAGATTACTATGCCGAGAATGGTTGTTACCGTTCTGCGAACATTTGCTTTCAAATGAGCGGTTGTGAGTTTTTGAACTATGTTCATAATCTCACCTCATCCCTAACGATTTTGCCATCCTCAATCGCTATAACTCTGTCTGCAGAAAGGGCAATTCGTTCATCATGTGTTATTATAATAACAGTTTGATTGCTTTGCTTATTGAAGCGGCGAAGCAAAGAGATAATTTCACGGCTGTTTTCACTGTCCAAATTACCGGTAGGCTCATCTGCAAGCAAAAGTGCCGGATTATTGATAAGGGCTCTGCCGATTGAAACCCTCTGTTGCTGGCCGCCCGAAAGCTGATTCGGCAAATGCTGCAATCTTTGCTCGAGGCCAAGCTGATTAACAAGATTGCCGACTGTTTTTGCATCCGGCTTTTTGCCGTCAAGAAGCAGAGGCAAAGTTAAATTTTCCTCAACTGTTAAGATGGGAATCAGGTTATAAAACTGATAAACAAGGCCGATTTGGCGGCGGCGGAATATTGCAAGAGCGGTTTCATTAAGCTGAGAAATATCTGTTTTATCAATAATTACATTTCCTGATGTAGGCACATCAACACCGCCGAGTATATGCAGCAGGGTTGATTTACCTGAGCCCGATGGGCCGACTATTGCAATAAACTCCCCTTTTTCAACAGAAAAAGAAACATTATCAAGAGCTTTTACCATGGTGTCGCCTTTACCGTAAGTTTTGCATAAATTTTTTACTTCAAGAATTTTCATTTCATTATCTCCTTCCGACAATCACATAATACAATATCAAACTTACGGCTCGGTGACTTTTATATAACAATTCTGTCACAGTTAAACAATTGATTTATAAAATCTTATTTCAAAAGTACTTCCTTTTCCGAGCTGTGATTCAACAATAACATCGGCACATTCACGCAAAAGAACAGCCTTTGAAAGCGCAAGGCCGATGCCCACGCTGTTTTCATCCGAATCATTGCAATGATAAAACCTTTCAAAAATATGAGGCAAATCTTTTTCTGATATACCGCAACCCGTATCTCTGATAACAATACGCTTATAAAGCAGATTTTCATCAGCCGATATTTCAAGCCTGCCTCCGCTTTCTGTGTGCTCTATACAGTTTTTTACAATATTCTGCACAGCCTCAACAGTCCAATTCTCATCTCCGCTGAAAATAAAATCATCTGTGCTTTTTATTATTTCAATTCCTTTTAAATCCGCCGTAATTAAGAAGGGCTGAATGCTTGATTCGATAATTTCGGATGCTTTTAAAGGTTTAATATTAAATTCGACAGTGCCTGCGTCAAGCTTACTCAATTTCAGTAAAGTTAATATCAGCCACTGCATTTTATCAATCTGGTTTTGCACAACCTTAATAAATTCTGCGCGCTTTTCGACATCCTTTTCTTCTTTTATCAATTCCGTCATAATAACTATCGAAGTCAGAGGGGTTTTCAGCTGATGAGAAATATCCGCAAGCGAGTCGGAAAGATAATTTTTGTCCTTGTTTAACTGTTCGTTGGATGAGCGAAGCAAAACTATAACCTTATAAAGGTTGTTTTTTAAAATAGAAAGTTCACCCTCGGCATTGTCGTTTATATCAAGATCATAATTGCCTGCACAAACCGAAGAAAGATATGTATTCAATTCACTAAGTTGCTTATATCTTTTATGCGTAAAATAGCAAAAAACAAAAGTCAGCACAATGCCCGACGCAAGGCATACAAATGCGCAGAAAATATTTATAAACAAGCAAATAACAAAGGCAAACACCGTTATTACGGCAGACAACAAAACAACCGTATTAAATTCTTTATTTTTCATCGTCAAATATGTAGCCGAGGCCGCGCACGGTTTTGATTATCTGCGGCTTAGCCGGATCCTCCTCAATTTTATCACGCAAGCGTTTTATATACACCGTAAGCGTATTATCATTAACAAAATCGCCTGCAACATCCCAAATATCTTCCAAAAGGCTTTGCCTTGACAGCACCTTTCCCCTATTGTTTATAAAAATCAACAGCAATCTGTATTCCATAGCGGTTAAAATGACCTCGGTGCCGTTTTTATATATCTTTGCCTCATTGGTATTTACCTTAATTGAGCCAACGCTTACGATCCCGTCCGGCGAATCTTTACTGTATCTGCGCAAAACACTTTTAATTCTTGCCAAAAGCTCTTTTACCCTAAACGGTTTTGATATATAATCATCGGCGCCCAGTTCAAGGCCCATAACAACATTAACCTCGTCATCATATGCCGTTAAAAAAATTACGGGCAAGTCACCCCGCTTTTTGATTTCGCGGCAAACATCATAACCGCTTCCGTCCGGCAAGGTTAAATCAAGAATATAAAGCGAAAATGCTTCTTTGTTTAAAATCTCATATGCGGATTTAACGCTTTTTGCAACTGTTACATCATATCCCTCGTTTTTTAAGGAATATGAAAGTCCCATTGCGATAGCGGCGTCATCCTCAAGAATAAAAAGCTTCACAAAATCACCTCTCCAACATTGTAGCACAACAAGGTGCGGCTCTGCATTACAAAATTGTAATATTAGCCCCTGCGGCGATGTTTTTTTAATATTTTTTTACCGAAAAGCTTCATGATCGCATTTTTGCGTGAAGCCGCTCGGCGTGCTGCACAATACGACGCGGCAAGTGAAAGCGCGCACACGGCGGCGAGAAGCGTTTTGTTTGAAGTAAGCATAAAAATCTCGTAAACGGACGGCGCAAAAGCATAAACCGCCGAAAAACTCATAAACGAACACATAATAGCCTGCGCGCCCAAAAGCAAAAGCAAAAAGAAATATCCCGCAGGCGAAACAAAAAGCAAGAAAACAAGCGCAGGGCAAATATTACCCGTCAGCAGGCAAGCGGCACAAATCGTAAATTTAATTATTTTATCACACTTAACATTCAGCAGCGAGCCGCAGGCGGCAAATACGGAAAGAGCACGCACGGCAAGCAATGTGCCCGCGTCTGATGAAATGCTTTTTTGTGCCAATTCGCACAATCCGACCGCTGTTTCACCCGTAATTATCCGCATGCCGCCAACCGAGGAATAAAGCGGAAGCCTTGCAAAATCAAGCATACCGAAAGTGTCAAACACAGCGCCGAGAAAAGCAAACGATATCGGATTTTTAACTGCAAACGAAGCAACAGGGACGCTGATATCGCGAATAAAAATTAAATATGCCACGGCAAAAGCAACAAGGCACACAAAGATTATAATTTTATGTTTGTTATTCAGCGGCGATTTAAAAAGCATAAAAGCGGCAAGGGCACAGACTGCAAGAAAGAAAAAAGCATCTGCATATTTAAAGCCTGCGAGCAGCAGCACATAATGCAAAACCGCAACGGCACAAAGTGCAAAAAGCGGCATATACGCAGCAAAGCCTTTTTTATTTAAATCGAAAAACTTTTTCATATTATTATAATCGCCGAAAACTGCAAAAAATAAACCGCAAAGTATATTACTCTGCGGTTAAATTCAAATTTTGATTTTAGGATTGCCGATAATTTTTACCATTTTTTATTTTCATAATCGGCGCAATTTTTATTTATAAATGCGGCACGGTATTCAACATAACATCCGCATTTAACACACATGCCGTCCGTTAAAAAATCACATCTGCGGCAAAGCGAAAGCCGCCGTATATATTCGGATTTATCAACCTTTTCGGCAGAATCGGCAAGACTTAAAAGATCGCCTATTTGAGAATACGATTTATCTTTGCCCGCTTCAAGCAGCAGACATTTTTTACATTCTCTCATTTTCAACGGTAAATTTTGCAACACTGCACGGCGGCAGCTTTGCGATAAAGCCATCCTCGGTTTGCTCAAAATCGCCAAACACTTCGGTTTTTACGGTTTCCTTATGCGTGAAATCGTTATATGCTTTCATATCGCCGCAAATAATCTCAGCCTTAACGGATTTGATTTTCGAATCGGCGATTTGGCATTTAAACTCGGCTGTTTCATCAGAGCTGATATTTGCAACCGTGGCGCAAATCACGCCGTTTTCATCAACGGATGCGGATTCCACAAGCTGAGGCGCTTTGCCGGCTTCCGACTCCATAACAGGAGTTGTAATATATGAGCCGAGCAAGGTGCTGTTTTGATGCTGCTTAAACATTTTGAAAACATAATAAGTCGGAGTCAAAAGCATATCCTCGCCGTCCGTAAGCACAACGGATTGAAGCACATTTGCCGTTTGCGCTATATTTGCCATTTTAACTCTGTCTGAATGCTTATTGAAAATATTTAAGGTGAGCGCGGCAACGATTGCGTCGCGCATTGTGTTTTGCTGATACAAAAATCCCGGATTGGTTCCCGGCTCAACATCATACCAAGTGCCCCATTCGTCAACGATAAGGTCAACCTTATGAGCGGGGTCATGCCTGTTCATAATTTCGGTGTGGCGCGTAATCAGTTCATCCATCTTATAAGCCTTAATCACCGTGGCATTATAATCATTCTGAGTAAAATAAGTGGCAGAGCCTTTATTATTCCAATTGCCTGTGGGAATAGTGTAATAATGGAGCGATAATCCGTCTGCCTTGCGCCATGCGTTTTGCATAACCTTATCCGTCCACTCGTAATCATCCACATTCGGGCCGCAGGCAACGCGATAGATTTTATTATTTAAATCATAGTCGCGAACATATGTATTGTATCTTCTGAAAAGCGAGGCATAGTATTCCGGCTGCATAGTGCCGCCGCAGCCCCAGCTTTCGTTGCCGACACCGAAATATTTAAGCTTCCAGGGCTCTTCCCTGCCATTTTCGCGGCGCAGATCTGCCATAGGCGATTGGCCGCCAAAAGTCATATATTCAACCCACTCATTCATTTCACGAACAGTGCCGGAGCCGACATTGCCGTTGATATACGAATCGCATCCGAGCTGACGGCAAAGCTCAAAATATTCATGCGTGCCGAAAGAATTATCTTCTATAACGCCGCCCCAGTGCGTGTTTACCATCTTTTTACGCTTAGCTTTATCGCCGATACCGTCCTGCCAATGATATTCATCCGCAAAGCAGCCGCCCGGCCAACGCAAAACGGGAATACCCATTTCTTTAAGCGCATTCACAACATCACAGCGCATGCCCTTAACATTCGGAATTTTTGAATTTTCGCCAACATATATTCCCTCATAAATGCACCTGCCGAGATGCTCGGAAAAATGGCCGTAAATATCTTTATTTATTTTGCTGATTTTTTGATTGGGATTTATTAAATACTTTTCCATAAGCACTCCTTAAATAGTATATTATAAAACTATCATAGCTTTATGGGCTTGTCAACACATTAAATTGACATACGGAAAAAATTATTTTAAAATATATATCGGGTGATGAATATGTTTGAAAAAAGAATAAAAAAGGCATGCGCCATGCTTAATGAACTCGGCGCGGACGCGCTTTTGCTGCTCAACGAAAGCAACATGCATTATTTCTGCGGATTTTCGCCGAGCGAGGGTGCGATTTTGATTTTTAAAAACGGCGAAGGAGCACACATAGTTGATTCGCGATACACGGAGGCTGCCGAAAACCATGCAAAAGAAACAGGGCTTCGGGTTTACGAAATAACTTCAAAATTCACAGACACCGTTAAGGAATTATGCTCAAAAGCGGGCGTTAAAGCGATTGCATTTGAAGATGAAACAATCACGCTTAAAGCATACGGTGCATACAAAGCCGCAACGGGCTGTGATTTTATCGAAATCGGCAACAGGCTCATGAAAATAAGAAATGTTAAGGATGAAAAAGAACTTGAATACATGGTAAATGCCAACGCGATTGCCGAAAAAAGCCTTGAAGAGCTTCAAAACCACATCAAGCCCGGTAAGACGGAAAAGGAATTGCAGGCGTTTTTTGATTATTTGATGCTTCAAAACGGCTCCGACGGCGTTTCGTTTGACACGATTTTACTTACGGGTGCGCACACTTCCCTTCCGCACGGCGTTGCGAGCGACAAAATTATTCAAAAAGGCGATTTTGTGCTGATTGATTTCGGGGCTACATATATGGGCTATCATTCCGATATGACGCGCACATTCGCAGTAAGCACCGCAACGGAGGAAATGAAAGAGGCATACGAGCTTGTGCTGCGTGCTCAGCTTGCGGGAATCAAAGCACTTGCACCCGGCGAAAAATGCGCTAATGTTTACAAAGCGGCATACAATGTGCTTGAAGAAAAGCAAATGGGCAAATATTTCAGACATTCACTCGGGCACGGCGTTGGTTTGGACATTCACGAGGGCTACAATGCCTCGCCGAGGAGCACCGATGTTTTTGAAGCCGGTAATGTAACATCAATCGAGCCCGGCATTTATCTGCCCAATAAATTCGGAATAAGAATTGAAGACGTTTGCGTGGTTACCGAAAACGGAAATAAAGACATTTCCGAATTTCCGAAAGAATTTACCGTGCTTTAATCACAAAACATTTTAAAAGAAAAAACTCGAATAAATATAATAGAAGCCGCCGCGGAGCGTTTACTCCACGGCGGCCTTTTGCATTACAATGAATATTAAATTATCTTACGGTTTTGATATATTTATATCCCGCGCTCTCAACGGCTGCCTTTATTTTATCATCCTCGGCATCTCCGCTTTGGATATATGCTTTTTTGGCGTTGTGATCTGCCTTAACGGTTAATCCGATTTTTGCCAACGCTTCGGTTACATGTGCCTCGCAATGCTCGCACATCATACCTTCGATTTCAACATAGGATTTTTTTTCATTTTTAAAGATACTCATATCAATTTCTCCTTTTTTTGACTTTTTTATTACGGGTTTATCTATGCTTACAAGATTGAGCCTGAGTGCATTTGTTACAACGCAAAAGCTTGAAAGGCTCATTGCCGCCGCGGCAATCATAGGATTCAACGCTATTCCGAAAGCGGGATACAAAATTCCCGCTGCAACGGGTATGCCGATAATATTATAAATAAACGCCCAGAAAAGATTTTCTTTAATATTTCTGACAACCTTTCTTGAAAGCGTAACCGCGCGCGAAATATCATTAGGATCGCTTTTCATGAGCACAACATCCGCCGCTTCGATTGCAACATCCGTGCCTGCGCCGATTGCAATGCCGGTATCCGCTCTTGTGAGCGCAGGTGCGTCGTTAATACCGTCGCCCACCATGGCAACGGAGCCGAAATCGGAAAGCGCACGCACTTTTTCCTCTTTACCGTCCGGCAAAACCTTGGCGATAACGTTGTCTATACCCACTTCACAAGCGATTGAATCGGCGGTTGTTTCGTTATCACCCGTTATCATAACAACGGATACACCCATCTTTTTGAGAGAGGAAACCGCCTCTTTACTTGTTGCCTTAACAGTATCCGAAACGCAGATAAGACCGATAAAATCGCCGCCTGCGGCAAAAAACAGCGGCGTTTTTCCGCTTGCGGAAAGCCTACGTGCAGACTCGATATATTCGGCCGGAACGGCACAAACTGTTTGAATGTATTTATCATTGCCGCCGTGAACGGCAACTCCGTTTACTGTGCCGCAAAGGCCGTTGCCCGCAAGCACCTTAGCATCGTCACATTCAAGAAGCTTAATATTTTTATCTTCGCAATAACCTATAACCGCCTTAGAAAGAGGGTGTTCGCTTTTGCTTTCAAGCGCATAAGCGTAAGAAAGTAATTCTTCGTCGTTTGGAGAAATAATATCCGTTACACTCGGATTACCCTCCGTTACGGTGCCAGTTTTATCAAGGCACACAATATCCGTTTTGCCGCACACCTCAAGACTTTGCGCGGTTTTAAACAAAATGCCGTTTTTGGCTCCCTTGCCGCTGCCGACCATAATTGCAACGGGTGTTGCAAGGCCGAGTGCACACGGGCAACTGATAACAAGAACGGAAATTCCGCGTGCAAGCACAAAGCCCGCACTTTGACCTGCAATTATCCACCCTATCATTGTTGCTATCGAAATTGCGATAACGGCGGGCACAAACACGCCCGAAACCTTATCTGCTATTTTTGCGATAGGAGCCTTTGTGGCAGATGCATCGGAAACCATTTGAATGATTTTAGCAAGTGCCGTGTCTTGACCGACGGAAACAGCGCGACATTTTATAAAACCCGATTGATTAATCGTTGCGGCGGAAACCTTATCGCCCTCCGCTTTATCAACAGGCACGCTTTCGCCAGTTAACGCGGATTCATCAACGGCAGCCGAGCCTTTTATTATAACGCCGTCAACAGGAATACTCTCCCCCGCTTTAACAATAAATTCATCGCCCACCCGAACATCCTCGGCATTAACGGTTACCTCTTCTCCGTTTCGGATAACGGTTGCAGTGTCCGGCGCAAGCTTCATAAGGCTTTTAATCGCATCCGTGGTTTTCCCCTTTGAATATGACTCAAGAGTTTTGCCGACGGTTATAAGCGTTAAAATCATGGCCGCGGATTCATAATAAAAGCCGCTATGCATTAAATCGTGAGCGCCCATTGAGTCGCCGTCTTTGATTTTAACCGTCATCATAAACAGCACAACGGTGCTGTAAAGAAATGCGGCACCCGAGCCGAGAGCTACCAAGGAATCCATATTCGGTGCGCGATGCATAAGCCCTTTAAATCCGCTGACAAAGAATTTTTGATTGATTATCATTATAGCAACGGTAAAAAGCAGCTGAAACAGCCCGATTCCGAGGTGATTATCCTGTAAAAAAACGGGAACAGGCCAGCCCCACATCATATGCCCCATCGAAACATACATAAGTGGCAGCAGCAAAACAGCCGAGGCAACAAGCCTTTTAAACATTTTTGGAGTTTCGGTGTCTTTAAGCTCATCTGCTAAGCTTTTTGAAGCTTTTTTATGCTCGCCCGCAACGGAAGCACCGTAGCCTGCATCCTGCACAGCTTTAATAATATCGGCGCTTGAAGCAGAACCGTCTGCGAGCATGGAATTTGTGAGCAAATTAACAGAAACGGAGTTAACTCCGGGCACTTGTGACACTGCTTTTTCAATTCGTGCCGAGCAGGCGGCACAGCTCATTCCCGTGATATCGTATTTCATACGCATTTCCTTTCGCTTTTATTTAATAAGCTTTTGAAGCGTGGAAATCAAATCGTCAACCGTTTCATATTTGCCCGCCTTGATATCATCCTCAACGCAGGTGCGAATATGATTCGAAAGCAATTCTTTGTTAAACGAATTAAGAGCCGAAGCAGCAGCCGCCGCCTGAGTGATAATATCCGTGCAATAGGCATTATCCTCCACCATTCTTTTTATACCCCGAATTTGACCCTCTATTCGGCTTAAACGATTTATAAGCGATTTATATTCTTCCTCGCTTCTCTCTTTTGATTTATGCGAACAATTACAACAATCCGACATAATTACCTCCTAATATACCCCATGTGGGTATATAAATTATATACCCCATATAGGTATTTGTCAATAACCGCAAAGAAAAAAAGCGCACATATATCAAAATATGCACGCTTAAATAATATTTCGTTTAATTGAAAACCGCCGCACCGATTATAAGGCTGAGCACCGTCATAATAAGACCTGCGATAAAAACGCCGAGAGAAATAACCAAAAAGCTTTTTTTCTTATCAAGATGAAGCAGCGACGCAAGAAGCGCACCTGTCCATCCGCCTGTTCCCGGCAAAGGAATCGCAACGAAAATTAGCAAACCCCATATTCCGTATTTATCTATCTTATCACGCTTTTTCAATGTTTTGTTTTCAAGCCAATAAACAACTTTGTTTATTCCGGGCACTTTTTTCAGAACTTCAAAAATCCAATTTATTAAAAGCAAAATAAAAGGAATGGGAAGTATATTCCCCAAAAAGCTGATTATGAAGCCCACGAATGTGTTCATTTTGAGCAGCACAATTGCGGTAAACATTCCGAGCCTGCACTCCAAAACCGGGCAAAGCGAAATGATAAAAACAACGAGCCAATCCGGAATACCGTGGGCTGTTAAAAACTCCTGAATATTGCGGCAAACTTCTTGCATAGGCAAAACCTTTCTGATTAAAATTCGGCAAAGCCGATTGTTGATTATTATATCACGGTATATAAAAATAATCAACAATTAGAATTAAATATTCACAAGCCGAAACAATCGGCGAATATATTCTCATTTTAAGGATGTTGCAAGGCGATATGCCGCCTCGGTGGCATTAACAATTCTGCCTGTTTTAACGCAATCACCGATTGCATAAACATTGCCGAATTCAGATTTAAGACTTTCATAAAGCGAATTATCAGGCCTTACACCCATAGACAGCACAACAATATCGCAAGGAATTTCGCGCTCGGTATTCGTTACTGTATCAAGCACCTTGATTGCGCCGGGCAAAACATCCTCAAGCTTTGTTGAAGTGTAGAATTTTGTGTCTGCCTCTTTAAGCTTAGGTAAAGCGTCGTCAAGCTGCTGAAACCAAGCACCCGGTGCGATTTTATCCGCCATTTCAATAACAGAAACCTTGTTTCCCTGTGAAACGAGGAGTTCCGATGTTTCAAGTCCCGTCATACCGGAGCCGATAACACACACATTTTTGCCCGAAAGCTTAACGCCGCCGTTTAATATATCTGTTACGGTTACAACATTTTCTTTATCAAATGCTTTCGGTTTAATTGCATTGCCGCCGGTTGCGACGATAATATATTCGGGTGAATATTCTTTTATAACATTCTCATCGGCGGCAACGGAATATTTGATTTTTGCGCCGTTTTGAACTGCATTTGTTACCAAATCTTCAACACACCAATGGAGCTTGCCCTTATGAGGAGGCTTATCGGCAAGATTGATTTGCCCGCCGGGTTCATCGGATTTTTCAAGCACGGTAACATCAAAGCCCCTGCGTGAAAGCAGCTCCGCGGCGGTGAGGCCTGCAACACCGGCGCCGACAACGAGCACTTTTCTGCCGTTTCCGTCTTTTTTAATGGAAGAATTTTCCCTGCCGACAAACGGATTTACAGAGCAATGTGCGTGATCGCCGACATAGGCACCTTCCATCATGCTTTCAAAGCAATAAAGGCAGCATACACAGCGCTTAATGCTTTTTTCATTGCCGTTTTTCACCTTATTTGCCCAATGAGGATCTGCGATATGCGGCCTGCCGAGTGCGGCAAAATCCTGAATACCCTCTTGAAGCTGTTGTTCTGCCTGCTCGGGAGATCTGATAAGATTTGCGGCGATTACCGGAATATCAACAACCTTTTTAACCTCTGCCGCCAAATTTTTGCGCCAGCCGCATTCAAAGGTGGTGGGTTCAAGCCAATAATTAAAAGTATCGTACGAAGCCGAGGAAACATCAATTGCGTCTATGCCTTTGTCGTTCAGCATTTTAGCCATTTTTACGCCATCGGTAAGGTCGTAACCCACACCGGGTTTTCCGATTTTTGCATACATTTCATCAACTGTTAATCTTACGATAAGCGGAAAATCAGTGCCGCATTTTTCGCGAACATCATCAATGATTTCCATTAAGAAACGCATACGATTTTCAAGAGAGCCGCCGTATTCATCCGTTCTTGTATTTGTTGCCGGTGAAAGAAACTGCTGAATAAGATAGCCATGGCTTGCGTGAAGCTCAACGCCGTCACAGCCGGCTTTTTTTACGCGCAAAGCCGCGTCGCCGAACTGTGAAATGATTTTTTTGATTTCTTTTTTGCTCATTGCTCTGTTTGCGCTTTCGGCAAATTTGCTTTTTGCGCTGCGGCTCGGTGCGGCGGATTTAAAAAGCATATCCTTTGCGGCGAGCTTTTTGCCGAGAGGGACGATTTTTCCGTACAAAAGCTTTGAATAAGCATTATTAGGCAGCATTTTATCAAAAGCAATTGAAATCGGAACGGTATTAACCATAAGGCTTACATTTTGCCTGCCGGGATGATGAAGCTCAACAAATATTTTTGAATCATGCTTATGTATTCTTTCGGCAAGGCGGGCAATAGACGGAATATTTCTGTCGCTCGACGCAGCAAGCTGGCCAAACGAAGATGCGCCTGTTTTATCGTTCACTCTTGTTATTTCGGTAATAATAAGACCCGTGCCTCCCTTGGCGCGTTCTTCGTAATAATTTATCATTGCTTCCGTGGCATCACCGTTAAACTGACCGAAGCCGAGGCACATTGGCGCCATAACAATTCTGTTTTTGATTTCGCAATTTCCGATTTTCATCGGGCTGAACAGCATTTTGTAATCCATAAGCTCTCCCTGATTAAATAATGATTATTACAGCAGAAAAAGCACCGTGTTTAAAACGGCGCCTCTCTTTGAATTATTTTCTTTTTTTAGCCTTAGCGGCATCCTTTGCTTTTTTCTCTGCAACCTTGCGCTTTGCTTCAGCAATGATTTGCTTTTGCTCTTCTTCAGCCTCTTTTTGAGCCTTTAAGCGAGCTTCTTCTCTTTTTAGTTCGTCTTGCCTTTCTTTTTCTTCCTTAGCGGCAACCTTGGCAAGCCTTTCTTCTTCAAGCTGCTCGTCACTTTTAGCGGGAGCAACCGCAACAGCGATATTTATACCGAGCGCCGCGCCAAACAAAACAACCACGGAAATAATGCCTAGGCTTACACCTCCGGAAACATTTATGGCAGTAAGCGAACCGAGTGTGAACGCATCGCAGCGAGCACCGGCTGTGGCAGCATAAGCAAACAGTGCAACGGAAACAATCGCCGTGACAATGGCAATAACATCAAAGGTTATTGTGGAGCGTGTTTTCGGCTTTTTGCATTTTATAATGCTCATGAAAAACGATATCACCATAAAGAGCAATGTAAGGAAATAAAAAATCGTGCCCACAAGCAGGAAAGTTGCCGGACCGAAAGTACCTTCAAACGCGATATCGTTTTTAATAAGCGAGCCGTTTGAAAACAGCTGCGAAATGATATCCACCGCCGATTTTGAGCCGTTAAACGAGAAAAGCGCAAGCTGAAAGCTGTCGCCCTCGCTTTTAACTGAAGCCCAAGGCAAAATAAAGGCGATTATCGGCAGAAATGTGAGCACCAGCCTTGCTATTCTGAGCTTGGTGCCAAAAAGAGAATAACGAACTCTGTTCATAGTGCGGTTGAACACGCCAAACGCCTGCTCGGCATTCTTATTATCCTCTTCAAGCCTTTCCATCCAATTGTAGTTAGGAATTGATACGCCGCAATTTTTACATTCGGCTTTTATGTTCCAAAACGGTATTTTATTGCCGCAGTTAGGGCAAGTTGCCATTAACGACACCCCTTATTCACATAATATAAACCTATTTTATAGTGTTTCCGATGAAAAGTCAACACTAAGGGCACATTCCGCAAAGAATAATTGCTCAATCAATCAAATATATGGCAAATTACTGCGTTAAAACTGCAGTGAGGAAGATAGCCCGCAATGCAATTTGCGCCTGTTTTTTATCCGTTTATTTGATTTTGAGTGCAGAGCAATCGGAAAGCTTAAACCACACGCTCTTCGAGGAGTGCGCTCTAAATGCCGGCTCATTTTTTCGGCAATCTGTTATCTGCATGATGCTTTTTTGTATCTTTTGCCAAAATTCCGGAAAGAACAATAAGCGAAATTAAGTTGGGAATTGCCATAAGCCCGTTTGCAATGTCGCTGAAAGACCAAGCAATATCAAGAGCAACCGTTGCGCCTACAAAAACCATGGCGGAAAAAATCACTCTGTAAATATAGCAAACCCATTTTCTTTTAAACAAATATTCAAGTGCTTTTTCGCCCTGATATTCCCAGCCGAGCATTGTGGAAAAAGCAAATAGCAATATTCCGATTGAAACAACAATGCCGCCGATTTTGCCGAGTGTGGTTTGGAATGCCATAATGGTTAAATCAGCACCCGAGATAAACTTACCCGCTTCGTCAACAGAGCCGAGAACGCCCGTTGACGCGATTGCAAGGCCGGTGATTGAGCAAACTATAATTGTGTCTATAAATGTTCCGCACATATTTATGTAGCCCTGGTCAACATGGCTGTCGGTGGTTACGGACGAGGCCGTGATAGCCGCCGAACCGAGACCTGCTTCGTTTGAGAAAACGCCGCGTGCAACACCGTATCTTACGCTTTGCATAACCGACGCCGTGATCGCGCCTGAAATGCCGCCGGCAATCGCCTTGCCGCCGAACGCCATTGACCAAATTGTTGCAAGCCCTGCCGGAACATTTTTAATGTTCGCAAAAATAACAATGAGACCGGAAATAATGTAAAAAACAGCCATAGCGGGAACGAGAACGGAGGAAACTTTTGATATTGATTTAATTCCTCCGAAAACGATAATTGCAGTGAATACCGCAAGCGCAATACCCGTTATCCAAGTGGGAATCGTAAATGTTTTGCTGAGTGACGAAGAAATCGAATTTGCCTGAGAAAGATTGCCGATTCCGAAAGAAGCAAATAAAGTAAACACGGCAAAAAGAGCAGCAAGGATTGCGGCAATTTTTTTATGTTTAAAGCCGTTTTTAATGGTATACATCGGGCCGCCGCACATTTCGCCGTTTTCATTTTTTTCTCTGAATTTAATGGCAAGCGCACATTCCGCATATTTTGTAGAAATACCGAATGCCGCGGCAATCCACATCCAAACGAGCGCACCCGGTCCGCCGAGCACCATAGCTGTTGCCACGCCGACGATATTGCCCGTGCCGATTGTGCCGGCAAGCGCAGTCATCAAAGCGGAAAACGGAGAGATATCCCCTTCGCCGCTGTCGGTTTTTCTTGATTCGGGGCTGAATGCCGCTTTAAGTGATTTCGGCAGATAGCGCCATGGCAGAAAACGCAGGCGAAAAGTGAGGAACACACCGGTGCCTACGAGCAGCACAAGGGTGACCGGACCCCACACAGCGCTGTCTATTTTGGTTAAAATCTTTGACAATGTTTCCATTTGCATTCTCCTTATTATTGCAGTTATTCGGCAACCATGCCGCTGAACTGACTGTTATACAGATTATAATAAAAGCCCTTATCGGCAATCAGGGATTCATGGGTGCCCTTTTCGATAACCGAGCCGTTATTCATAACAAGAATAAGATCCGCATTTTTTATTGTTGAAAGCCTGTGGGCAACTATAAATGCGGTTTTGCCCTGCATAAGATGCTCAAACGCACGCTGAATTTTCATTTCCGTTCGGGTATCTATGCTTGAGGTGGCTTCGTCAAGAATAAGCATCGGCGGGTCCACAAGCATAAGCCTTGTTATGCACAAAAGCTGTTTTTGACCTTGGGAAAGATTGCCGCCGTCCGCGCCGATAAAAGTATCGTATCCGTTTGGCAGGCGCTTAATAAATGAATGGGAATGCGCTTCTTTTGCCGCGGCGATAATTTCATCACGCGTGGCATCGGGCTTGCCGATAGCAAGGTTTTCGGCTATCGTGCCGGATTTAAGCCAAGTATCCTGAAGCACCATTCCGAAAGAAGAACGAAGGGATTTAACATTTATGCAGCCGTAATCAATTCCGTCAACACTTATGCTGCCGGCATCAACATCATAAAACTTCATCAGAAGATTTATAAGCGTCGTCTTGCCGCAACCCGTGGGACCTACTATTGCAACTCGCATGCCGCTGCAAACATCAACATTCAGATTTTCGATAAGCTTTTTATCGGGAACATAGCTGAAATCAACATTATGAAGCTTGATATCGCCCTTCGGATCGGAAAGCACTTTATTTTCCTTCGTGTCTGGCGCGACCTCGGTTTCCTCAATCAAATCAAGGAGTCTACCCGCGCAGGCAATGGAATTTTGCAACTCCGTTACAACGCCGCTGATTTCGTTAAACGGCTTTGTGTATTGAGTGGCATAGGCAAGAAAGCTTGAAAGAATGCCGACGGTGATATTGCCTTTTATCGCCATGATAGCGCCGAAAAGCGCAACTGCGGCATAAACAACCGAATTTACAAATCTTGTGCTTGGATTTGTTATAGACGAGAAAAACGTGGCTTTAAGCGAGCAATCGGCAAGGCGATTGTTTATTTCATCGAATTTTATCTGATTTTGCTCTTTATGCCCGTATGCCTGAGTTACCTTTTGATTTGTTATCATTTCATCGGTGAAGGAGGTTTGCTCGCCCCTTGTTTCACTTTGAAGCTTAAACATTTTATATGTGCGTTTGGCAATAAAGCGGGCTATGAAGAAGGACATCGGCGTTAAAACAACAACCACCATTGCAATCCAAAAATTTATATAGATCATAAATGCAAGCGTTCCGATGATTGTTACAACACCCGTAAAAAGCTGAGTGAAGCCCATCAAAAGACCGTCTGCAAACTGATCCGCATCGGAAATAACACGGCTGACGGTTTCGCCGTGAGGATGGCTGTCCAAATACCCAAAAGGGAGCACCTGAATTTTTGAAAATGCCCTGTTGCGCATATCACGAACAACATTAAAGGTGATTCTGTTGTTTGAAACATTCATAAGCCACTGCATAATTGCCGTGATTGCAACAAGAACAGCAATTTTAACAAGATAAGGCTCCATGGCGGCAAAATCAACATTTCCCGCGCCTACTATGCAATCGATTGCCCTGCCGACGAGAATGGGTATATAAAGTGCAAGCAAAGCCGAAGCGGCTGCGCACACAATCGAAAGAAGCACCAAATATCTATATTTACCTATATAAGAAAGGACCTTTTTAATTACACCTTTTTTCATACGACAGCCTCCTCTCCGAACTGAGACGCATAAATTTCCTTATACACATCACAATCGGCAAGCAGCTGCTTATGAGTTCCGCAACCTACGCACTTACCATCATCCAAAACTATAATTTTATCGGCGACCATAACAGAAGATGCACGCTGACTTACTATAAAAACGGTAGGGTTATAATCAAGCATTGCAATGGCAGTGCGCATTGCCGCCTCTGTTGCAAAATCAAGTGCCGAAGAGCTATCGTCAAGCACAAGAATCTGAGGCTTGCGCACAAGCGCTCTTGCAACGGCAAGCCTTTGCTTTTGCCCACCAGAAAGATTTGAGCCGTTTTGCTCTATCTCGGCGTCAAGGCCGCCTTTTTCAATTACGGTATCAAGCACCTGAGCCTGAGAAAGCGCGGAAAGCATATCATCATCCGATGCGGTTTCGCTGCCCCATTTCAAATTATCTCGAACAGTACCCTTAAAAAGAGCAGCCTTTTGAAGCACAAAGCCGATTTTCGTTTTAAGCTCATCATCATTTTGAGCCTTAACATCAACGCCATTCACATAAACGGTGCCGGAGGTGGCGTCGTAAAAATGCGGAATTAAGGAAACAAGGCTTGTTTTACCGCTGCCCGTTCCGCCTATAACGCCGATCACCTCACCCTTATCCGCAGTGAAGCTGATGTTTGAAAGCGATTCCTCGCCGGCATTCTTATATATAAGAGAAACATTATCAAATGTGACGGCGTGATTATCAACACTATGTGTATTATCATTATGACAAACCGAGCTTTCTATTTTAAAAACGCTTTCGATTCTGCCGGCGCAGGCAAGTGCCTTTGTGATGGTTACGATAAGATTGGCAAGCTTAATAAGCTCAACAAGGATTTGGCTCATATAGTTATAGAGGGCAACAACCTCGCCCTGTGAAAGCCTGCCTGCATTAACACGAACGCCGCCGACATAAACGAGCACGATTACGGCAGCATTTATCACAATGTAGGTGAGAGGATTCATAAGCGCTGAAATTCTGCCGACTGCTTTTTGAAGGTGTGAAAGCAGAGTGTTTTCCTTTTCAAACGTTTCAACTTCCCTGTTTTCCTGCGTGAAAGCGCGGATAACGCGCGCGCCGATAAGATTTTCCCTTGTTTTAAGTGTGATGGTGTCAAGCTGATTTTGAACACCCTTATATCTCGGAATGGTATATCTGATAATTCCGAAAACAATAGCCGAAAGTACAGGGATTGCAACGGCAAAAACGATTGCACATTTAACATCAACGGTGAACGCCATAATCATTGCACCGAAAACGATGAAAGGACTGCGCAGAAAAAGGCGCAAAACCATATTAACACCGTTTTGCACCTGCGCTGTGTCATTCGTCATAACCGTTACAAGGCGCGAAGCCCCTGCCTCATCCATTTCGGAGAAAGAAAGAGATTGAATTTTTGCAAACAAATCAGACCGAACATTACGCCCAAAGCCCGCGGCGGCCTTTGCGGCAAAATATTGAGCCGTTATTGCGGCTGCCATGCCCACAACGGCAAGCAGAATGAGTATTCCCGCATCAGCAACTATTTTATGAGAATCATTTTTCAAAATGCCGTTATCGATGATAGAAGCCACAACAAGCGGCACGATAAGCTCAAAAATCGCTTCAAGCATTTTAAAAAGCGGAGCAAAAAACGACTCTTTTTTATAGTTTTTTAAATAAACCAACAAGCTTTTCATCAATCACACTACATTTCTCTGCAAATAAATAATATTGTATATAATATAATATAATATCTTCGTCAATGTGTCAATAAATTCATAGAAAATCCGTGCAATATGCATAAATATCGTGCTTTCAAAACAAAGACCAAGTTATACACAGTGTTCATATTATATTATTGTTAACAAATTATTGACAAACTCGGCAATTTGCAGTATAAATAAATCATGTTAGGCAACACTAACCGTTTATTTCGTACACAGGTTAGGCTCTGCTAACCGACAAGGAGGATTTATGGCACAAATAGAATTCAAAAATGTTACCAAGCAATATTTCACGGGCACTCACATAATAAACGCGCTTGACGACGCAAGTTTTAAAGTGAACGACGGCGAATTTACCGTTATTTTAGGCCCGAGCGGCGCCGGCAAATCCACTCTGCTCAATCTGCTCGGTGGAATGGAGCACGCCACGAACGGCGAAATCATTGTGAACGGCAACAACATTGCCGCCTACAACGATAAAATGCTGACGAAATACAGAGCAACGGATGTGGGCTTTGTTTTTCAGTTTTACAACTTAATTCCAACTTTAACCGCGCTTGAAAATGTTGATTTGGTGCGCGAGATCTGCCCAAACGCAACTGCGGCGGAAGCGGCGCTTGAAAGCGTTGGCTTAAAAGAGCAGAGATATCAATTTCCGAGCCAGCTTTCCGGCGGCGAACAGCAAAGGGTTTCAATTGCACGCGCGGTTTGCAAAAATCCGCAGGTTTTGCTTTGCGACGAACCGACAGGTGCATTGGACAGCGAAACCGGCGTTCAGATACTTACTCTTCTTCAAAACCTGAGCAGAGAAAACGGCAAAACCGTTATTATAGTTACCCACAACTCCGCGCTTGCCGAAGCGGCAGACAAGGTTATCAGAGTTAAAAACGGCAAAATTAAGGATATAACGCTTAATGAAAATCCGAAAGCGGTTTGTGAGGTGGTTTGGTAATGCTAAGGCACAAAATGCTGCAGGATTTAAAGAAAAACAAATGGCAATTTATTTCAATATTGCTGATGGCTTTTTTAGGCGTTTATATCTTTACCGGAGTCGGCGGCGAATGGGCAGGCATTGAAAATTTCAGAACGAAATATTACAGCGAAACCAATCTTGCGGACGGCTGGATTTACGGCGAAGGCTTTTCGAACGACGATTTAAAAGCCGTTCAAAGCATTGACGGCGTTACACAGGCCGAAAAAAGATGCTATTTGCAAATTGAGGGTGCGGATGACGCCGCACCGCAGATATATTTTTACGGTTTAAACGAAAATTCCATAAACAAGCCGTATGTTGTTGACGGCGAAGAATTCAGCACCACTGCAAACGACAAGGTTTGGATTGCCAAGCAGTTTGCAGACGCCAAAGGGCTTAAAGTCGGTGACGAATACACATTTAAATTTGACAGCACCGAATTTTCGCTTAAAATTGCGGGGCTGGTTTACAGCAGTGAATACCAGTATTTTTCTAATGAAAATGATTTGTGGCCCGATTACAACAACATCGGCTTTGCATACGCTTCCGTAAACGCATTGCCTATAAAACAATATATTATTGATACCGTAAGCAGCGACAAATATACCGTTTCCGAGCTTGTGGATGAATTTGCAAAGGAATATCCGGAAATTGCGGATAACGCCGATATGCTTAAAGGCATGTCAAAAGAAAGCATTGTTAAATTCTTAAAGCTTGCAAAGGATGATGAATTCAAAGATGCGATTCCATACACGCAAATAGTTTTCACTTCTTCAAAGCCTGCAAAAAACCTTGCAGATGAAATTGAATCAAAGCTTTCGGGCAACTATGCGGCATTCGTTACACGCGCGGAAAACAGCGGAATAACGATGCTTGACAGTGAAATGGCGCAGCACAAAATGATAGGCTCCGTTTTCCCGATTGTGTTTATGCTTATTGCATTGCTTGCGATAATCACAAGCATGAACAGGCTTATTTCAAATCAGCGTATCCAGATAGGCACTCTCAAAGCACTCGGTTTTTCAAGCGGCAAAATAGCGCTGCACTACACGGGATACGGCTTTTCAGTTAGCCTGATCGGTTCACTGCTCGGCTTAATTGCAGGGCCGCTTACGCTTCCCTATTTATTCTACGGCACAATGGCCTCCTATTATTCTCTGCCGCAATGGAAAACGGGATACGACGCAAGCTTTTTCCTCGTTGCACTCGGAACGGTTGCGGCGTGCACGCTGGTAACATTCTTAACGGTTAAAAGCATACTTAAAGAATCACCCGCCCAATCGCTGAGGCCGAAAGCGCCGAAAGATATGAAAGCCACATCAGCTGCCAAAACGAAAACATGGCGCAAAACAAGCTTTAATTTAAAATGGACCTTGCGCGATATTTTCAGAGGCAAAATCCGCACGGTTATGGGCATTGTGGGCACCATAAGCTGCATGGCGCTTCTCGTGTGTGCCTTTTCCATGTATGACTGCATAAATGATATGGAAACCTGGATGTACGGTGAAATTCAGGTTCAGGATACAAGGCTGACGCTTTATTCCACCGCAACGATTGACGATGCGGAAGAAATTGCGGCGGATGTGGACGGCGAAATGATAATGTCCACGGCAATCGAAGCAGAGGCAAACGGAGTTAAAAAGACCGAAACCGTTACCGCCGTTGACGGCAGCGGCTGCTACTACTTAACAGACCCCTCAAGAAAGCAGATTGAACCTACAGACGATACTTTTGCGATTACCAAAAAGCTTGCGGATGCTTTGGGCGTTTCCGAGGGCGATGAAATCAGATGGCATCTTTACACCTCCGATAAATGGGTAACCTCAAAAATCACAAACATAGTAAGGAACCCCTCCACCCAAGGAATTATTATAACAAGAAGCACGCTTGAAAGCCTCGGCTATGATTATATGCCGCAATATATAGACACCATGCAGCATATAACGGAATACGATAATCCTCAGGTGGCAAAATTGCTCAGCCAAAGCGATTTGCATAATTTTTGGGATAATTATATGGAATCCATGAACATGATGGTTTCAATCATCATTCTGTTTGCCGTTACGCTTGCCGTGGTTGTGCTTTACAATCTCGGTCAGCTTTCCTACACTGAAAAGGAGCGCGAAATCGCAACGCTGAAAGTGCTCGGCTTCCCGACCGGCAAAATAATTAAATTAAATCTTATTCCCAACATTATTTTCTCAATCATCGGCATAATATTCGGCACACCCGCAGGGCTTGGGCTGACTTATATTATGATTGCAAGTGCAGGCGATGAATTTGATATGATGACGAAGCTCAGCTTTCCCTCCTTCCTGATTTCGGCTTTAATAACGCTCGGCGTTTCTGTAATCACAGGATTGATATTCACTGGCAGAGTTAAAAAACTCGATATGGTCAGCTCTCTTAAAGGCGTTGAGTAAATCAATATACAAAATAAAAACTCCGAGGCGCATGCTTCGGAGTTTTACTTTGTATGGATTTAGTATTTAATCGATTTGCCATCTGAACTCAATCATGCGGGAGAGCAAATCAAAATAGGTCATGCCGAGTTTTTGCGCGGCAATCATGACGAGGCTGTTTTGATTTTCTCGGCCGGGCCTGCCGCCGGCTGTCATATTCGGCTTCATATTAAAATCGAATATCTTGTAATCACCGCTTGCATCGGCGCGGCAATCAATACGCACAAGTCCTTTTATGCCGAGGAATTTAACAGCATCCTCGCAGGCTTTTGTGATTTTTTCAAGCTGCAGCGTAACAATTGAAACAGCGCGGCTGTTTGCCTCAACGGGCACATCGCCGTTATAAGGCGCAATGCCGTTATTGTGATTATATCGCTCAACGGCAGGCAATGCTTTACCGTTCGGAAAAACTGCAACCGTGATTTCGTTTCCCGGTAAGTATTCCTCAACAATCAAACGCTTGCCGTATTTTTTTGAAGCAATCTCATCGAGCACAGCCTTTCGAAGCTCAGCTTCGCCTGCACATCTAACAACGCCTTGACCGCCCCTGCCCCGTATCGGCTTGACAATGCACGGAAAATCATCGCTGTGGGCGTAATTTTCATCTGCAATTCGCTGTGCGACAACGGGAAAGCCCGCATTTTTAAGCGCCGTATTTGTGTAAAATTTATCATCATATTCAAAAGCATCGGCGGGGCTTTGACCTATTGCGTAAAAGCCCTGAAAATCCTCAACGGGATGCCCGTCATAAAGCACGGTGTTGAGCCAAAATGTGTCTGCGCCCATTGAAACGGCGGCTTCTATACCCTCTTTGGTATCCGGAAAAACCCAATCATAATCATTATTTACATCGGGTTTATTCACAGGCAAGGCAACATCTATTCCGTTTTTAAAAAGGCAATATGCGATATCAGCACCACTGTCGCTGTAACCGCCGGGCTTCATCGGCTTTAAAATACCGTTCACCGCGGGCAGCGCAAATTTTTGGTAAAGAACTGCAATTTTCATAAGCTGCACCTTTTTTATTATCGTTTAAAGCAATCAAATTTAATAAAATTATAACACTGTGTAAAATCACGGTCAACCTAAAGATAATAACTTTTGCAAAACATTAAATATTGATAAACTTTTCTGTGAATGCAGCTTTAAGAGATAAAATAGGCTGCTTCACCGGCAACAAAAAATCCCGCCGAATATCGGTGGGATTTTGGTGCGGAAGAAGGGACTTGAACCCTCATGAATTTGCATTCACTAGAACCTGAATCTAGCGCGTCTGCCGATTCCGCCACTTCCGCATAAACATATTTGCCGCAATTTGCAACAACGGTATATTAACACAATCGGCTTGAAAAGTCAATTGCATTATAATATAATTGTTTTACAAAATTCAACACAAAAGGCACAGAATATGAAAAAAACACTAATTTGCACATTATCATTTGCCGCCGCTGCCTACACTGTTTGGTTTATGCAATTCGGCAGCCTGACGGAAAATTCCAGTGCGCTTTCAAAAACAGGCTTGCACCACCCCGTTCTTTTTGCCGTTTGGGGCACGCTTACCTTTTTTGCTCTGTTTGCAGACGGAATATACATATATAACCGCGGTTCAAAAAAATTCAAATCATTTTTTATTGCTCTTTGCACGGTTTCGTTTATCGGAATGGTGCTGACCCTTTGCTTTAAATTCGATTATGATTTGCGAATTCAATATTATCTGCACTGCGCAGGCTCGCTCGCTTTTTCCGCTTCAAGCGGTGCAGCAGTATTCTTAATATTTTTAATCAATTTTAAAAAGAGCAAATTATATGCCGCATTAACTGTTGTCATAGGTATAATACTAAGTGCGGATTTAATTTTTTTGATTATATTTCAAGAAAGCGCGTTAATTGAAGGCGTGCCCGTGATATTCGCACTTATAAGTATGCCGATTGTAATTTTAAGCGAAAGAAAAGCAAAGGAGGGCACATATGCTGCATAATGATCTTGAAAATCTGAATAAAATTCCCTTTCACATGCCGGGACACAAGCGCAATCCTAAATTCGGCATAACCGGCGCAAAGGCAGATATAACAGAAATTCAGGGATACGATAATTTACACGCCGCCTCCGGCAGCATAAAAGAAATTGAAAATTCACTTGCAAAATTATATTCCGCAAAACGCTCGTTTTTACTCGTAAACGGCTCAACGGTCGGTCTGCTTAGCGCGATTTTTGCCGCCGCTGATGACGGAGACAAAATCATTATTGCAAGGAACTGCCACAAAAGCGTTTATTCTGCCTGCCTTTTAAGGCACTTGAATGTGGTTTACGCCGAGCCGAAATTCGATGAAATTCACGGAATATACACCGAACTTGAGCAAGCAGAAGCAGACAGATTAATCAAGCTTCACCCGGACGCCAAGGCGATTGTGCTCACAGTGCCGACATATGAGGGAATCATAAGCTGCATAACCGCAAAAATTCCGATTATAGCTGACGGTGCGCACGCAGCGCACTTTCCTTTCGGGGATTTTCCGAAATATCCGAGTGCGGACATTGTTATATCAAGCCTTCACAAAACCCTACCCGCGCTGACGCAAACAGCCGTTGCGAATATTTACAACGAAAAATTCACACAAAGATTTAAATTTTTCATCGATATATTTGAAACAAGCTCCCCGAGCTATTTACTGATGGCGTCTGCCTCGCGATGCTGTGAATATTTACATAATTCAAAGCGTGATTTTGCCGAATATTCGGCGGTGCTTGATAAATTTTATTCAAAAACAAAGCTTCGCAATTTATTGTTTATACCAAATGACGATAAAAGCAGAATCTGCGTTTCAACTGCGAAATGCAATATAAACGGCTCGGAGCTTGCAGAAGCATTACGAAACAAATTCGGCATCGAGCCGGAAGCGGCTTACCTTGAGCATGTTATTTTGATTTCAACCGTTGCTGACACTGAAAAAAACTTAGACGCTCTTTCAACGGCACTTACCGAAATTGATTCGCTTCTTACCCCTGCGAAGCCCAAATCACTTCAAAAACCGCCCTGCGACGGCAAAGTGCACAAAATCACATTGCCGAAAGAATTTGAAGCAACGGCTTTGGAAAACTGCATAGGAAAAATCTGCGCGGAATTTATATATGCCTACCCTCCCGACATTCCGCTTATTACGCCGAACGATGAAATAACCGCAGATTTTTTAAAGCTTATAAGGGAATTTAAAGCGGCAGGAACGGAGCTTGTGAGCGATTCCGGGCTGCTGATTTCCAACTGCATATTGACAAAACAAACATAATAATATAAAATATATAAAAAAATATGAAACGAGGTATCGGTATGAAAAGAATCAATACTTTAAGCTCTCGCAATCTTTGCGAATCCGCTAAAAACGGCGGCTGCGGCGAATGCCAAACTTCTTGCCAATCCGCAAGCAAAACATCCTGCTCAGTTGCAAACCAAAAGTGTGAGCAGCTTAAAAAGTAATTAAATTGATGTAAGACTGCGGCGGTATAACTTACCGCCGTTTTTCTTTGGAGTAAATATGATACATTCTTATAAAATGAAAGGATATAATATCATTATAGACCAAAACAGCGGCTGCGTTCACTCTGTTGACGAGGTTGCCTATGATATTATAAATATGTTTGAGAGCGAGCCGAAAGAGAAAATTAAGGCTTTTATACTCGACAAATATTCAAAACGCGACGATGTTACACCTGAGGACATCGACCTTTGCTTTGAGGACATTGAGGCTCTTATCAAAGACGGCAGACTTTTTGCAAAGGACGCCTTTGAAAATTCGGCTCTTGATTTCAAAAAGCGCCAAGGAGTGCTTAAAGCAATATGCCTGCATGTGGCGCATGATTGCAATCTTGCCTGCAAATACTGCTTTGCCGGCAAGGGTGAATATGACGGGCCAAAAGGCTTAATGAGCTTTGAAGCGGGCAAAAGAGCGCTTGATTTTCTTGTTGAAAAAAGCGGCACAAGAAAAAATCTTGAGGTTGACTTTTTCGGCGGCGAGCCGCTGCTCAACTGGGAGGTTTGCAAAAAGCTTGTTGAATACGGCCGAAGCATAGAAAAAGAGCACGGCAAAAACTTTCGCTTCACGCTCACCACAAACGGTGTGCTTGTGAACGATGAGGTTATTGATTTTTGCAACAGGGAAATGGGCAATGTTGTGCTTTCGCTTGACGGCAGAAAAGAAACACATGACCGCCTGCGCACAACCTGCAACGGCAAAGGCTCTTATGATTTAATAGTTGATAAATTTAAAAAATTCGCAAACGCGCGAAATCAGGCCGATTATTATATGCGCGGCACTTACACGCATTACAACGCGGATTTTTCGAAAGACATTATTCACATGGCGGATTTGGGATTTAAAGAGCTTTCGATAGAGCCTGTTGTTTCCGATCCCACAGAGCCGTATGCCTTAAAGGAAAATGATTTGCCGATTTTAAAAGAGCAATACGAAATTTTGGCAGACGAAATGCTCAGAAGATACAGAAACGGCAACGGTTTCACATTTTATCATTATATGATAGACTTAAATTCCGGACCCTGCATCGTTAAAAGAATATCCGGCTGCGGAGTGGGCACGGAATACATGGCCGTTACTCCGAGCGGCGAATTATACCCCTGCCATCAATTTGTGGGCGATGAAAAATTCCTCCTGGGCGACATTTGGAAAGGCGTTACAAACACGACAATACTTGATGAATTTAAGGGCTGCAATGTTTACTCGCACCCCGAATGCAAGGATTGCTTTGCAAAGCTTTATTGCAGCGGCGGCTGCGCGGCAAACGCCTACCATACTACCGGCAGTGTGAACGGGATTTACGAATTCGGTTGCGAGCTTCACAGAAAGCGCATTGAATGTGCGATTATGCTTAAAGTGGCGGAAGCGGAAGAAAATTTAAAGGTTGAGTATTAAATATTAACCCAAAATTAAATCTGTTAACTAATGATTAAATATAAACTGCATTTATTGCCAATTAGCGATTACTGATATAAAATATTAAATGCAAATGACTTTGAAAGGCGTATGATTTTTATGGACAGTAAAGAAATTTATAAAAGCAAGCTTGTTTCTGCCGAGGAGGCAATCGGCCATATAAATAGCGGCGACAGAATTGTTACTTCCTTCGGATGCTGCGAGCCGCTCGGAATTGAACGGGCACTTGCCGAAAATTATATGAACTACAATGATGTGCAAATAACGAATATGCTTATCATAGGCGACACACCTTGGGTGCGCCCGGAAATGAAGGGTCATATTACCTATAATTCGTTTTTTGCTTCAAAATCAAACAGAAAAGCGATATCGGAAGGAATTGCCGATTTCACAACAAGCAACTTTTACGAAATTCCGAGTGTGCTTAAAAATGTTATCAAGCCGCGGGTTTCAATAGTTTCCGTTTGTCCGCCCGATGAAAACGGCTATGTTTCACTCGGCACGAACATTGATTATATTGAAAGCACGCTTTCTTACTGCGAGGTAAAAATAGCGCAGGTAAACAAATATGTTCCACGCACTCACGGCAAAGCATTGAAGCATGTGAGCGAGTTTGATTATTTTGTTGAGATAGACGAACCGTTGCCCGAAGTTCCGTCAGTTGAATTGAATGATGTTGAAATTCAAATCGGCAAAAACTGTGCAGCACTTGTTAAGGACGGCGATTGCATTCAGCTCGGAATCGGCGGAATACCGGATGCTATTTGCGAGGAGCTTAAAACAAAGAAAAACCTTGGGCTTCATTCGGAAATGGTTGGCGACGGAGTTGTTGATTTGCTGAAAAGCGGCGTTATAAACAATTCCATGAAGCAAACGCACAAAGGCAAAACAATTTTGGGATTTGCATTCGGCACAAGAAAGCTTTTTGATTATATTGACGATAATCCGGATGTTGAAATGTATCCGATAGAATATGTTAATTACCCGCCTAACATAGCAAAAAACAATAATTTCATTTCGATAAATTCCTGCATTCAAATCGACCTTATGGGTCAGGTTGTGGCAGACACTATGGGCCAAATGCAGTTTTCCGGAGTCGGCGGCCAGGTTGATTTTGTAAGAGGAGCAACGATGAGTAACGGCGGCTTATCGATTATCGCAATGACCTCCACCACAAAGCACGACACAATTTCAAAAATTGTGCCCACAATCACGCCCGGCTCTGCGGTTACAACAACAAGAAATGATGTAAACTGCGTTGTTACTGAATACGGAGCAGCAATGCTTAAAGGCAAAACGCTTAAAGAAAGAGCAAGAGCGCTTATCAAGATTGCTCACCCAAAATTCAGAGACGAGCTTTGCAAAGCTTTTGAAGAAAAATTTAATGAAAAAGCGTTTTAACTAAAGATGCAATGTAGTGTTTTTTAAATTATATAATTATTCCTTTTTACTATTCTTAACTTTTGTAAGAATTCACAATTTTTTTTGAATGTGCTGTGTGCTATAATATTTATATAAATTATATAAACACCCTAAGCAAATAAGGAGCAAAAATGGGAATTTATAAAACAGAGCATTTCGGAATTGCAAGAAAAATCGTTTCAAATATGACTTCACAAAGCTGGGAGGAAATCCCCCACGCGGCAATGAGCTATGAAGCCGATGTTACGGAAATGATGAAATATGTTAAAAAGCTGAATGAAAATGTTACCGACAAAAGCAAAAAAATAACGGTAAACACCGTTATGATGAAAATAATCTGCGAAGGCCTTAAAGCTGCGCCGAAAATGAACGCAACGCTTGATTTCAACAGAAAGCTTGTTCGCGGCTCACTTCATTATCACGATAACATTGATGTTTCCATGCCGATGATGCTTCACACCGGCGAGATGATGACGGTTAATATGCATGATATGGGCAACAAATCCCTTTCGGAAATGACTGCCGCAATTAACGATACCGTCAGGCGTGCAAACAACAGCGATATGAATGAGGTAATGTTTGAAGTTTCGCTCGACAACACAATAAACGGTCTTAAAGAGGGCAAGGTCGGCCAAACAGTTTACAGGCTTTACGGCTCAAAAATGCCCGGCAAGCACAAGGTGCACACTCTTTCGGGCGATGCAAAAAAGGAATATTATTCCATTTCGCATAAGGATAGGCTTACCAAGCACGATATCGAGCAAGGAACAACCACCATTTCAAACCTCGGCTCAATTTACAGAAATCAAAAGGGCCTTTGCCTGCTGCTTGAAATAATTCCGCCGCAAACAACGGCATTTGCCGTAAACGCAATCCAAAAGCGCCCTGTTGTTGAAACAAACGAAAAAGGCGAAGATCAGATTGTTGTTAAATCAATTCTTCCGCTTACCATTGCAATCGACCATCGTTCTCTTGATTATAACGATTGCGTGCCTTTCTTTGAAAAGCTTGATGAAATATTTGCCGATCCTTCTGTTATTCTCGGCTGGAAATAGTTATAAAATCCAAAATAAACCAAAAGCATCCGATAATTAAATATCGGATGCTTTTTTATGTATATGATAACTAATAACAAAAACAATTTTTTCTTCCTGCGTTTTGCTTTATTATCCAAAACCAATAACAAAAAGCACCAAGGATTTAAAACCTTGGTGCTTTTTCTTTATTTTTTCTTTTTGATTTTATTGAGCATATCGTTAATCTTTAAAATATCCTCTTTGCTCACTTTGCCGCCGAGCATCATAAGCGCGCGTTTAAGCGTAAAGCCCTTGGCCATTTCAATCATTGTTTTATTGATTTTAACGCCGGCAACGCTCATTCCGTTTTTATCACCCGAAGAAGCCGAAAGGGATTTTTTCAGAATTTTAACAAGCTTCAGCGCAAAGATTTTGCCTTTAAAGGTTGAAATAATATCGCCGATGGTATCGTTTACAGAATAATATCCGGGCGGAGTGTTAATTTCAAACCAGTTGATAACTGCGCCTTCCTCTTTCATTCTGTATGCTTCATTAAAAGCTTCAACCTTTTTGATAACGCTTTCATCGGTGCAATCCCCTGCTTTTGCGATCAGCTTGCTCTCGCCGTTATTAGGCACTTCAAAATAGAAGAAAGGATATTCGCCCTTTGTTTGCTTGCCGAGGCTTTCGCCGTTTACGAAAAGCTCTACCTGCGGCTGATTTGAATAAACGGTAACCTTTGTTACGGGCTCTACCCTGTCAACATATCTTTTGCCACAGATATGAACTAACGGCTCATCGGAAAGCCAAGCCTTATATGCATAGAAGGAATCTTTTTTATATTTACGGTCAAACGTTACAAGACCCTTGTGATTCATACCGTTTTCGCCGCCTTCGGCTCTTGCGTCGGCCGCAAAATCAAACATATTCCAAACATGGGTTGCCCAAAGATAAGGCCTTTTTGAAATTTGCTTAATAAGCTCCTCGTGATAATAAGCCTGATATTCTTCGGTATAATCGCCCTGCTCAGGCTCTGAAGTGTGCCAATTAAGTGCCTCGCAGCCGTATTCACTTATGCCGATTGCCTTATTCGGAAATTTTTTATGGAAATTATCAAACCACGGGCCGTACATATGAACATTACCGCCGTACCAGCCGAAATAATGGTTATACGAAAGCACATCCGAGATTGCGTTTATTTCATCATCGGGTTGGCACATGGTTACTGTTGCCATTGTGGTAAGCCTTGTGGAATCAATGCTGTGAGCAAGCTCATTAAGCTCTTTATGATTTGAAATCATATCGGGAGTTGATTTTCCGCCCATTGTGATTTCGTTTGAAAGCCCCCAAACAACGATTGAGGGGTGATTATAATTTTGATAAATAAGCTCTTTCATTTGCGAAAGAGTATTTGCCCTCGCATTGGGCAGGTGATTTGAAATATAGGGAATTTCAGCCCAAACAACAAGCCCGCGTTCATCGCAAAGATCATAAAATTCCTGCGCGTGCTGATAATGGGCAAGTCGAATTGTGTTTGCTCCCATTTCGCAAATCAAATCAATATCCTCTTTATGATGTTGAGGGAGAAGTGCATTGCCGATTTGAGGTCTGTCCTGATGGCGTGAAACGCCGCGAAGCGGATATTCGCGACCGTTTAAGATAAATCCCTTATTCGGGTCAATCTTAAAGCTGCGGCAACCAAAGCGGCAGGAAACGCAATCGACCTCTTTGCCGTTTACAAGAAGGACGGCGCGTAAAGTGTAGAGATAAGGGTCTTTAACACCGTTCCAAAGGTGAACGGCATCAATATGCATATTCGCGTGATAATTGCCCGAAACCTCGGCAGAAGCTATCACTTCATCTTTATCAAGGATTTCAAAACGCACCGATGCATTTTCATCGGCGGCAACATAAGCAACCGCGTCAACATCCGCGCCTGTGCCCGTTACCTTTGGCGTAACGGAAATTCCGGGTGCGCCGAAATAATCAAGGTCAAAATGAGATTTTGAAACGCCGATAAGCTTAACAGAGCGATAAATGCCGCCGTAAAAAGTGAAATCCGCCGTTTGGGGATAAACATAATCATTTGGGCTGTTATCGGCGGCAACAACAAGCAAATTGCTCTCCTGAATATTGCCGAGCTTTGCCCTGAATGCGGAATACCCGCCGTCGTGCTGAGCGACAAGTTCGCCGTTGAAATAAACCTTTGCGCTTGAATTAACGGCGTCAAACTGAAGATAATATTCATCTTCATCGCCGAAATCCGCAAGGCTGAGCTGCTTAACATAATAGCATGTGCCGCGGTAATAATCGTTGCCACCATCCTGCCCGTCCGTACCATTCCAAGTATGGGGCAAATTAACCTTTTCCCAATCACGCGGCATTACATGCGGAATAGATTTGGCTTCTTTTGAAAAAAGCCAATTATCGTTTATATTTTTTATATTTCTCATTACAATTCCTCCGATTATTCAAAAACAAATGTATTTATAGAATTAGCGGTAATTTCGTATTTATCCTTTAAAGCACCGGAATAGGTGTTGCTGCATTTAAGCTCACTGTTTGTAGTATAAACCGAAACATTTGAATAATCATCGAGTGAAAATTTAACATTTCGTGAAATTCCTTCGTTGACAACCACAACAACAATTTTACCGTCCGGAGTTTTAAAAGCAGTTTCATTCACAAGTTCGCGATAAGTTGTTCCCTCATCGGTTTTCGAAGATGTTAAGGTAAGCATGCCGTCGCCGCAATCGAGCACCTGCGAGCCGGCGGGCACAAATTTTGAAAACTGCATATAGCCGTAAAGGCGATAAGCGGTGTAATAATCGGCTGTGTTATTCGGGTCTGCAACCAAAAGTCCGTCGGAATAATCTTTACCGTCGTCTCCGACTCCGATTTCATTAACCGCAACCCAATTGCACCAGGCGTTTACATTAAGCTTTGAAATATCGTTTGATATAACACGCGCCATAATGCAGGCAGTTGCGGGATCTGAAGCATCATGCGCCGAGGGTAATTCGCACCATTCGCTCATATCGGAACGCACTGAAACATTTTTATCAATCCATTTACCGAATTTACTTTTTTTGAGCGCATTTGTATCGTTAAAATAGGAATGGAAGCTGTGAACGCCGAGCACGGAACTGATATCTTCATCGGCAGCCATTGCTTCGTAATAGCCTTTTGCGGTATCGCCGATATTTCCGCTTTCAAGCGCGCAAAGCTTAACATCCATATTACGCTCTTTAATCCCTTTGGCAAAAAGCTTCAAAAGCTCAACAGCCTGCTCTTTTTCATAGTGGCAACCCTCCTGAGCGGGGCTTTCGCCACCCCATCCCCACTGAGGTTCATTTATTGGCGAAATGAATTTAACAGGCACGCCTTCATCAATAAAATGCTGAGTAATCGTTAAAAAATAATCAACATAATCTTGGTATTTTTCAGGCGATATATTGGAAGATTCGCCGTCGTCTGCGCCGCTGGAGCGGCCGTTTATGCACATGGAATAGTGCGGCGAATTGGCAAAGAGCACCACGGTATCAACGCCGCGGTCAAGTGCTGCCTGAAGCATAAGCCTTGCGTTTTCGCTTTTTGACCAATCATATTCATAGCTGCCGCTTTGCTCATTATAGTAATAAAAGCTTTCTCCGAGCCGCCATTGACTTGTTACAACCGTATTATCGGGGTCATAACCGCCGTAAAGGCAATAGCGATATGTATCAAGATTCAGCCCTTTATCTGTGAAAAGCACATCTGCAATTTGATTTCTGGTTTCTTCATCGTCTATATTATCGGCCCACCAGCAATCGGATGTTCCCCAGCCGTAAAAATCGCGAAGCGGTGATTTTGTATCAACCTTAACGGTGAGTGTGCAGCTGCGCGAAGCGGCGTAATAAATGCCACAAACGGCGCACACGGCAAAGATGATTGCCAAAATCGCAGCAAGAATTTTTAAAAACACTTTTTTTGCTTTTTTCATAAAAATACCCCTGAAACATATTGATTTACCGCTGAAATAATGTTAAAATATCATCCATGCGGGTTTGGTGGAATTGGCAGACACGCAAGATTTAGGATCTTGTGGGCGACCGTGCAGGTTCAAGTCCTGTAACCCGCACCATATTCATAGACTAAAAATGCGGCTGTAGTTCATCGGTAGAATGCAAGCTTCCCAAGCTTGACAGGTGGGTTCGACTCCCATCAGCCGCTCCACACCTGCGGTGAGCATTTCGCATCATCGCAGTTTTTTATTTATGCCACTACACGGAACAAGCGCCGTAAAATCAGATAATTTTATTCTGCGGTGAGCATTTTGCTTCATCGCAGTTTTTATTTATGCCACTACACGGAACAAAAGCCATAAAATCAGATAAGTTTTTTCTGCGGTGAGCATTTTGCATCATCGCAGTTTTTATTTATGCCACTACACGGAACAAGCGCCGTAAAATCATATAAGTTTTTTCTGCGGTTGGCATTTCGCCAAACCGCTTTTTTACTGTTTAAATTTAAACAAGCTTAAAAGACATCCCGAGTGAAAATCATTCGGGATGATTTTTCACTATTCCGTAAACTGCGCAATAAACCGCCTTAGCGCCGTATGCTTTTAATGTGAGTGCCGCAGAAGAAAGAGTTGCACCCGTTGTTTTAACATCATCAATCAAAAGAATTGTTTTGCCTGCCACATCGGCATTATCCGCCAAATCAAAGGCATTATACATATTCACAAATCTGTCTGCCGCGGACTGGCGCTTTTGCATTTTTGTTTTATGCTTTTTACGAAGTGCGGTTTTAACCGGTATTTTGAGGTTTTGCCCCACCCTTTCGGCAAGCAATTTCGCCTGGTTAAATTCCCTTTGCCTTTCGGCATAAAAGCTCATCGGCACAAATGTGGCATAATCAAAATGCACAAGCTCATAAAAATCCGAAACGGCTTTTGAAATTTCATCGCCCTGTGCGATTGCAAGTTGAGGCATATCGTGCATTTTCAAATTCAAAACGCCCTTAGCAACACAGCCGCCGTGCTCGTAATAATACGGCGCGACAACAGCCTTATATTCGGGTGAATGCTTTGACTTTTTGCACACACATTCGGATTTTTCACAACCGCATTTAAGGCAAAGCGGCGCGGAAACGCGCTTTAACGCTTTACAATCCGGGCAAAGTTCTTCATCGATTTCAACAACCTCGCCGCAAAGCGCGCATCTTTTCGGAAACAACATATCGGACAAAGCCGAAAACATTTCTTTAATCATAAGCTAAACTGTTAAATAAGGCGCAAGAGCCTCATAAGTTGCATCGCCGATGCCGCTTATATTCTTAATTTCTTCAACGCTTTTATATGCGCCGATTTGCTCTCTGTATGCAACGATTGCCTTTGCGCGGCTTTCACCTATTCCGTCTATCGCAAGCAAATCATCGACAGTGCAGGTGTTTAGATTTATTTTATCGGAAGTATGCGCCGTGGTTTCGACGGACTGATCCGAAAAGCTCGGCGAATACACAACAGTGTTTATTTCGTTATTTGATTTTGTGCCGACCTTTGGCTGAGAAAAAGCAATATAGCCGAAAACAGCGGCAAATATAAACATGGCAACTGCAAGCAAAATGAAAACCTGACTTTTGCCGCCGTTGTTTTTATCGCTCATAAAATCACCGAAGCTTTCTTATTTGTGCAGAAAAAGCCCGCACGATTATAAAACATATGAATTTAATTTATAACGATTATTCTTCGGAAGCATCGTTCCAAGGCAAATCATTTTCCTGCTCCGCTTCTTGAGGCTCGGGCATTGCGTCTTCAATTTGCATTTGAACGGTGTTTTCCGCCGTGAAATTATCGCCCTCATCATAGGCGCGCTTTTCGAGCCACATTTGCTTATTCATAAGCACCTGGCGGGGTTTACTTCCCTCGGGAGGGCCGATAACGCCGTATTCCTGAAGCTGATCGATAATTTTCGCCCCTCTTGCATAACCGACTGAGAGCTTTCTTTGCAGGAAAGAAGTTGAAGCCGTGCCGGTTTCCATAACAATTTCGGCGGCTTTTTCAAAGAGCGGATCAAAATTACTGTCTTCCTCATCACCCTCAAACGGGCTTTTCTTTTCCTGAACGGCCTTTGCCTCTATTTCCTTTTGAATATTTTCATCATATTCGGATTCGCCCTGATTCTTAATAAAATCACAAAGCTCTTCAATTTCCTCATCACTGATAAAGCAGCCCTGAACACGAATGGGCTTGCTTGCGCCGATGGGATTATACAGCATATCGCCCTTGCCGAGCAGCTTTTCCGCACCGCTTGAATCAAGGATTGTTCTTGAATCTATTTGGGAAGAAACCGTAAGTGCAATACGCGATGAAATATTCGCCTTAATAAGACCCGTTATAACATCAACGGACGGCCTTTGAGTTGCGATAACAAGGTGCATACCTGCGGCACGCGCCATCTGGGCAAGGCGGCAAATGGAATCTTCGACCTCTTTTGGCGCCGCCATCATCAAATCGGCAAGCTCGTCTATAAATATGCAAATTTTAGGCATCGGCTCCATATCATCGTGCTTTTGCACGTATTTATTGTAGCCCTCTATATCCCTAACGCCTGTTTCGGAGAATTTGGCATAGCGCTGAAGCATTTCCGAAACCGCCCATCCGAGCGCACCGGAAGCCTTGCGCGCATCGGTTACTACGGGAACAAGCAAGTGCGGAATGCCTACATATTTTGAAAATTCTACCTGCTTGGGGTCTATCATCAAGAATTTAACTTCATCGGGCTTTGCACGGTAAAGAATTGAAACAATAATCGAATTCATGCAAACGGATTTACCAGATCCCGTGGTGCCGGCGATAAGCAGGTGAGGCATTTTTGCAACATCGCAAAAGACGCAGTTGCCGGAAATATCCTTGCCGAGTCCTGCCGAAAGCTTTGACTTTTGGCGTGAAAATTCGGGGGAATCTATGATTTCCCGCATAGAAACGGAATTTCTGATTGCGTTTGGAACTTCGATACCGACGGCAGCCTTGCCCGGAATAGGTGCTTCAATTCTGATTGACGTTGCCGCAAGATTAAGCGCAATATCATCAGTCAGAGTAGTTATTTTGGAAATACGGATACCCGTTGCAGGCTTCAGCTCATAGCGCGTTACGCTCGGACCGCGGCTGATATCGGTTATAGTGGCGTCAACATTGAAGGAATGAAGAGTATCCACAAGCTTTTCTGCGCTGTTTTTAAGCTCGTTGCTCACATCCTTTTCCTGAGCGTGCTTTGCGTACTTTAAGAGCGACACGGGAGGAATAACATAATCCTCTACCGTGGAGTTCATTTGGTCGTCCGAAACCTCAAATTTTTCGGCAGGCTTATCCGCCTCCGCCTTTTCGGATTTTTTATTTTTCGGTTCCGTTACATTTTCAACAATTTCGTCAATAGTTTTAACTTCTTCTGCAAGCTGAGGAGCGGGTTGTGCTTTCTCCGCCTTTTTCTTTGCCATAGCGGCGTTAATATCATCAATAATTTGCTGAGAAACCCTCATTTCCTCGGTTTGGGGAATTTCAGGCTCGTCCTTTTTCTTTTTCTTAGTCTTTATTTTTTTATCGTCTGAATCGGCTTCATCACCGGGAGCAACCGGATCAAGCGGCACATCAATTGCAGCCTTTGCTTTTCTGCGCTGCTCGATTTTTTCATCAATAGCGGGCTTTACCTTATCATAAGTTGCCGTTGCAGGCTTTGCCGCGCCCTTAAGAAACTGAATTATCGTTATTCCGCTGAGGAACATAAACACAACGAAAATCAAAATCAAATCAACGATAACGGCGGGGGCTTTGCCGAGCGTGAGCATAAGCCAGCCGAGAACTCCGCCGAAAAAGCCGCCGTTAAAAATTTCCGGTGCCTGATTATATGAATTGACAACCGCGTCTTTAAACACATCTCCGGGTTGATTTTGGCAAATATGAATAAATGCGGAAATGAAAAGCACCATCAAAACGCTTTCAAGGCTTTTAACAAGCAACAGCTTCGGTTCATGATCTTTTATCGAATAGAGCACGGTTATAACAACGGTTAAAATCGGAAAAACCCAAGCCGCAAACATACCGAATGCGCCAACATAAAGATTATGTAAGAAAAGCCAAGCGCCCTGCCCTTTTATGATTGAAATAAAGAAGAACAACACAGAAAGAGCAAAAAGCACTACGCCGGCAACACGGCTGATGTCGGCACTGTTATCCCTAACGATTTGCTGCTCTTTTTTTCTTGAATTATTCGGTTTTTTAGAAGAATTTTTATTTTTAGTATTTGCCATATTTACCTCTTATAATTGCCGAATTATTTTCTTACGATGATTTCGATTATTCCTATTATCAGCGTAAGACCGCCGACGGTGAAGCCATAGTAAGAAAAATAATTAAGCGAATTGCTTTTAACAATCTGCAACAAAAATTTTGACGCAATAAATGTGAGCGCGATTGCGATAACCACACCGATAATGCCCGCAAAAATATTAACATAGGAAACGCAGGTTGCTATTTCAATAATACCCTGCACCAAAAGAATCGGTGCGCTCAGTGAAATAAAATATCTGAATGCGATTTTGGGATTTGTGCCGAAAAGCGCAAGAATTGCTATTACAATAGCGCAAAGCGAAAGCCCCGAAACGGGCAGCGCAAAAAACACTGCGCAGCCCACAACAAGCACCGCGGGAAGCGAAAGCTGAGTGCCTTTTTCGTTTTTTTTGAGCCTGAAATACGCAAAGAGCAACAAAACGGCATCCACCAAAAAGCAAATGCCCTCGGAAACCAAATTGCCGTCATAAGCATAGGCGTGCAAAACGCCGTAAATATTTGTGCTGCCGACGGGAATTAAATACGCAAGCATAAATATATACGGAATAAAAGTGTAGTACATAAACTTGCGGGAATTTGCCGTTTTCTTCAAATCAAGCTTTTTTGTGAAAAGCTCTTTACCAGTTAAAACAAATTCAAATATAAGCTTTAAAAAGACCTTCCAGAATGCCGCGATTATGCCCAATGCAATACCGATATGTATAAGCCCGGTAAGCTCCGAGCACGAACCGGTAAACCTGCCGGAAAAATCATGAAATATCGCCGAATGACCGCTTTCCGACAGCGGAAAAATATAAGTCAGCACCTGGCCGATTGCTTGAAATATCGCTGTTAAAATCGACAAAATTTTTACCTCCGAACAGAGAAGCGTTATCAAGAAAATATCCGCACCTTAAATAATCGTAAGGATTGCTTGAGCGTGCACCGCCGCTTTTCGCGGCAAAAGCAGAATTTGAAGCGAAGATTTCACCCTCGCAAACAACCGACCAAATCATTGCGCCGCCTCGCTTTCAATTACCGAGTTGAGATAATCGAGAGCATCGCAAAGCCCTCCGAGCGAATCGACAAGCCCGCATTCAACCGCGCCTTCGCCGTCCAGCACTGTGCCCACATCCATAACAAGCTCGCCTGTTTTCATCATAAGGGAGCGAAAATCGGCTGCGGAAATTTTAGAATTATTTTCAACGAAATTAACGATTCTGTCCTGCATTTTTTCAAAATAAGAAAGCGTTTGCGGCACGCCGAGCACAAGGCCGTTGAGGCGCACGGGGTGCACCGTCATCGTGGCGCTCGGAACGATAAAGCTTTTTCGGCATGAAACCGCAAGCGGCACGCCGATTGAATGGCCGCCACCGAGAACGAGAGAGGCTGTGGGAGTTTTCATTGTGGACAAAAGCTCTGCAATCGCAAGGCCTGCCTCCACATCGCCGCCGACCGTGTTTAAAATAATCAGCAAGCCCTCTATTTCGGCACTTTCCTCGATTGCCACAAGCTGAGGTATAACATGCTCATACTTAGTGGTTTTATTTTGGCTGGGCAGAATATAATGCCCCTCTATTTGGCCGATGATGGTGAGGCAATGGATAAAATGGCCGTTTTTCTTAACGGTGATCGAGCCTGTTTCAAAATCGGAAGAGGAGTTATTTTCCTGAACATTCTCCGTATTTTCATTTTGTTCATCGGGCATAAAAACACATCCTTTTGTGTTAGTGTGCCCATTTATCCTGATATATTGTAGCATAAAGCGAAAAATAATTCAACAAATCGCTAATATAATGTTTAAATTATTTTATTATTATTTACACAAAAAAGATTGACACAACTTGAACAATATTATAAAATAGATTGACAAAAAAATAAATAACTTGAGGAGGAAGTCATCATGGGACTTACTTTAGCACAAAAGCTCATTAAGGCGCACCTTGTTGAAGGCGAAATGATTCCCGGAACCGAAATCGGTTTGAGAATCGACCAAACACTTACTCAGGATGCAACCGGCACCATGGCTTATCTTGAATTTGAAGCAATGGGTGTTGACCGCGTTAAAACCGAAAAAAGCGTTGCCTATATTGACCACAACACTTTACAGACGGGCTTTGAAAATGCAGACGATCACCGCTACATTCAAACCGTTACCAAAAAGCACGGCATTTATTTTTCAAGACCCGGCAACGGCATATGCCACCAGGTTCATCTTGAAAGATTCGGCATTCCCGGAAAAACACTTATTGGCTCCGACAGCCACACACCAACAGGCGGCGGAATAGGCATGCTTGCTATGGGCGCCGGCGGCCTTGATGTGGCTGTTGCCATGGGCGGCGGCACCTACTACATTCCGATGCCGAAAATGACAAGAATAAATCTTCACGGCTATCTTAAGCCTTGGGTTTCCGCAAAGGACATCATACTTGAAGTTCTTAAGATTATGAGCGTTAAAGGCGGCGTGGGCAAAATCATCGAATACGGCGGTGACGGCGTTAAAACCTTATCAGTTCCCGAACGCGCAACCATCACAAACATGGGTGCAGAGCTCGGCGCAACAACCTCCATATTCCCCTCCGATGAAATCACGCTTTCATTCCTCAGAGCACAGGGTCGCGAGAGCGACTGGACGGAAATTCTTCCCGATCCCGACGCGGAATACGACGAAGTAATCGACATTGACCTTTGCAAGCTTGAACCGCTTGCCGCCTGCCCCCATATGCCCGACAATGTTAAATCAACAGAAGAAATCGGCAAAATCAAGGTAGACCAAGTTGCAATCGGCTCCTGCACAAACTCATCCTACACTGATATGATGAAGGTCGCTTCAATCCTTAAAGGCAAAACAATCTGCCCCACCGTTTCTCTTTGCATTGCACCCGGCTCAAAGCAGGTGCTCAACATGCTTGCTCTTAACGGAGCGCTCGCAGATATGATCAACGCAGGCGCAAGAATTCTTGAATCCGCATGCGGTCCCTGCATCGGCATGGGTCAAAGCCCCAATTCAAAGGGCGTTTCACTTCGCACCTTTAACAGAAACTTTGAAGGCAGAAGCGGCACAAAGGATGCAAGCATTTACCTTGTTTCTCCCGAAGTTGCAGCCTGCTCGGCACTTACCGGCTATCTTACCGACCCGAGAGAGATGGGCGAAGCTCCCAAGGTTTCGATGCCCGAAAAGTTCATTATTAACGACAATATGATTGAGCCGCCCGCAAGCGAAGAAGAAGCCAAGGATGTTGAAGTGCTCAGAGGGCCTAACATTAAGCCTTTCCCGAAAACAGAGCCGCTTCCGGCTGAAATTGAAGCCAAGGCAGTGCTTAAGGTCGGCGACAACATCACAACCGACCATATCATGCCCGCAGGCGCAAAAATTCTTCCCTACCGTTCAAACATTCCCCACCTTTCTCAATTCTGCTTCGGCGTTTGTGATGAAACATTCCCCGAAAGAATCAAGAAAGAAGGCAAGGGCTTTATAATCGGCGGTGCCAACTATGGCCAAGGCTCAAGCCGTGAGCACGCAGCGCTTGTGCCGCTTTACCTCGGCGTTAAGGCTGTTATCACAAAGAGCTTTGCAAGAATTCATGTTGCAAATCTTGTTAACGCAGGCATTCTTCCCTTCACCTTCAAAAACGAAGCGGATTACGACAAAATCGCTCAGGGTGACGAGCTTGCGCTTCCCGAAATCAGAGAGCGCCTCAGGAGCAACGAAAGCATTGTTCTTAAAAACATCACAAAGGGAGAGGAATACGAGCTTGATTCATCTCACCTTTCCGAAAGACAGAGAGACATGCTGCTTTGCGGCGGTTTGCTTGACTACACAAGAGAAATGAACAAATAACCCATTTAATTCATTAAGGAGAAAAACAATGGATAACGAAAAAATCGCAATTGACGAAGCTGTTGCAAAATTCAGAGAACTGATGGAAGGCCAGCTTGCAAGAGCAAAAAAAATCAAAGCTGAAAAGGATTTTGTTGATTACCAAAATCTTGACACTATTGTTATCGGCATCTGCGGCGGCGACGGAATCGGCCCCGTAATCACAAAAGAAAGCGAAAGAGTGCTCCGCTTTCTGCTTAAAGACGAAGTTGCAAGCGGCAAGGTTCAGTTTAAGGAAATAGACGGCCTTACTATCGAAAACCGCGCAAAATGCCTTAAAGCAATTCCCGATGACGTGCTTGAAGAGCTTAAATCCTGCCATGTTATTCTTAAAGGCCCCACAACCACCCCCCGCCAGGGCGACGGTTGGCCGAATGTTGAATCCGCAAATGTTGCAATGCGCAAAGAGCTTGATCTTTTTGCAAATATGCGCCCCGTAAGAGTTCCCGAGGAGGGCATTGACTGGACCTTCTTCCGTGAAAACACCGAGGGCGGCTACGCGGTAGGCTCATACGGCGTAAACATCACCGACGATCTTGCGGTTGATTTCACCGTTGCAACTCAGGAGGGCTGCGAAAGAATCGCCCGCCTTGCTTACGAATATGCAAAGAAGAACAACAAGGGCAAGGTTTCAATCATCACCAAGGCAAACATCATCAAAACAACCGACGGCAAATTTCTTAACACAGCCAAAAAAATCGGCGAGGAATATCCCGATATCGTTACAGATGACTGGTATATCGACATCACAACGGCTAAGCTTATCGACCCGATGAGAAGAAAAGACTTTAAGGTTTTTGTTCTTCCCAATCTTTACGGCGACATTATCACGGATGAAGCTGCAGAGTTCCAGGGCGGCGTCGGCACAGCTGGATCGGCAAACATAGGCAAAAAATATGCTATGTTTGAGGCAATTCACGGCTCAGCACCAAGAATGATTTCTGAGGGCAGAGGCCAATATGCAGATCCATGCAGCATGCTTCGTGCAACTGTTATGATGCTTTCACACATTGGATTCCAAGATAAAGCGGACGCACTTGAAAAAGCGCTTGACAAATGCATGTTCACCGAAAAGAAGCTTACCATCACAGGCCGCGACACAGGCTGCACCTGCGACGAATTCGGCGATTATGTAATGGAAACCATCACTAAGGACGCAGAATAATCGCATCCGTAAAAGAGGTAATATTTATGGATAAAAGGGATGACAATATTTCTATTTCCGTTATAAAAAGGCTGCCGCGATATTACAGATTTTTGCAAAGCCTTAAAGAAAACGGAATCATAAGAATAAGTTCAAGAGAGCTTGCAAACAGAATGGGGCTTACTGCATCTCAAATCCGCCACGATTTTAACTGCTTCGGCGGCTTCGGACAGCAGGGCTACGGCTACAATGTGCCGGAGCTGCACACTAAAATCGGCGAGATTTTGGGTGTGCACGAAGAGCGCAAAACAGTTCTTATAGGAGCAGGCAACCTCGGAAAAGCCGTGTGCAACAAAATTTTCGGGGTAAACAGCGGCTTTAAGCTTATAGGCATTTTTGATAAAAACGAGGCTATCTGCGGAAATATGATTAAAGGTATTCCGATAAGAAACATTGATCACCTTGAAAATTTCTGCATAGACAACAAACCGATTTGCGCCGTTATCTGCATTCCCTCCAACGATATGAGAGAGCTTACACAGCTGCTGATTAACCAAGGCGTTAAAAGCTTTTGGAATTTCAGCAACTATGATATTGCGATGGCACATCCCGGTGTGCTTGTTGAAAATGTGCATTTAGCCGACAGCCTTATGACTCTCGGCTATCTTACCTCAGCGGAGGAATAACCTTGATTAAAATCAGTACCAAAGAAATAGTTGATGTTTTAAAATACGACGACGGCAAAGCCGTGCTTGTTGAAAAACAGCCGCTTTTAAACACAACTCAATTCAAGGCGCGATACAGTGTTATAGACTTTGAAAACAAAACCAAAGAGGTTTTAACAAAAAATGCCTATCTGTTTAAAAAATTCGGCTCGGCTTACACTAAAATAAGCGAGATTATTCCGAATTTTGTGCAATGCGACGCCGCTGTGCTTTATGACAGGCGCGTGCTTGCCGTTTATCCGAACGGCGAAGCGGGTATATTTGACCGCGAAGGCGAACTTGTGTGGAGCGGCTATTTCAAATACCATGATAATGCGGTTTGCTCTCTTGCGCTTGACGGCAAATATTTTTGGTGCATCTGCCCTGCCGAAAGCTGCGCAATCAGATATTCCTGCCAAAACATGCAGGTGGATTTGCGAATCGGCGGTAAAGACACAACCACATTCGATTCGCCGATACACATTTCCGTTGGCGATGGAGATATATTCGTTTGCAGTTCCGGCAACAAGGTGCGCAAAATAAGCGGAATGGATTTAACCGTTTCCGATTATTTAACCTTTGAGGAGAGCGTAAAGCGATATTATAAATTCGGCAAATACGCCATTGCCGTGCTTGCAAGCGGAACTTATCTGCTTGAGGACAATAAATAAATTTTATGCAGCCAGGGCAAAGCCTTGGCTGCATTTTTTTCGGCTGTTATAATTTTTCAGTGCATGCCGTTATTTTACTTTACCAACCGGCACACATGGATTCCCCGCCGCAACAACACCGCTCGGAATATTTCCGAAAACAACGCTGCCTGCGCAAATGACACTTCCCTTTCCGATTTTAGCACCGGGCATAATTTTAACATCGCCGCAAATATATACATCGTTTTCTATTATAACGGGCTTTGAAACGGGACTGCCCGGATTTTCCGGCATAAAGCCAAAGGTATATACGCTGCAAAAAGGGCCTATATAGCAGCCGGAGCCTATGATTATTTTATCATAATCGCAAAAGCAAGCATTATATCCTATAAAAGAATTACTTTCTATAAAGCAATTTGGGCCGAAATCACAATAAAAAGGCGGCATAATTTCAACTTCATTTTTCGCATTGGGAAGCAACAAAGAAATGATTTTATTTTTTGCCGCCGCATTGCCGGGCGGTGTGTGATTCAGTGCAAAACACAGTTCACGGGTTTTTGCTTTATTTTTGCTTTGGTTTTCACTGAAAATATCGGCAAATCGGACATTGCATTTTTCTGTTTTCATTATATCACCCAAAAAATAAGTATAATAATAAATATATGCACATTATTCAATTATCATTCCGAAAAGTTGAAACAGTTTCTACAATGCGTTATATTTAATTATATATTCATATATATGTAATTATTTATTCATATTATAGCTTAAAATATAGACATAAAAAGTGTTATGCACAACTTTTTGCGGCGGTGTAAACCAAAGTTGCGCATATGTAAACCAAAGTTTATGGATAATTCTCTGCATTTGAAGTAAGCTTAGTTCAAACACTTAAGGAGACGAGATATATGGCAATTTACAGAACGGACCATTTCGGAATAGCAAGAAAAATCGTTTCAAACATGACTGCACAAAGCTGGGAAGAAATTCCCCATGTTTCCACCGAATATGAAGCCGATGTTACCGATTTGATGGCGGAGCTGAAAGAGATAAATAAAAAGGCAAAAAGCAAAGAAGAAAAAATCACGGTAAACACCGTTATGATGAAGGTTATTTGTGAGGGAATCAAGGCGGCGCCTAAAATGAACACCACACTTGATTTTAAAAGAAAACTCGTGAGAGGCTCACTGCATTATCATGACCAAATCGATATTTCCATGCCCGTTGTGCTTAAAGACGGTGAGATGATGACAGTTAATATGCATAATATGGGCAACAAAACCCTGCCGGAAATGAGTGCCGCCGTGGCAGACACAATGCGCCGTGCAGACAACAGCGATATGAACCAAGTTATGTATGATATTTCACTTTCAAATACTTTGCAAGGGCTTAAAGACGGGAAAATTTCACAAACAATTTACAGATTGTTAGGCTCAAAGCTGCCGGGCGTTCACATGGTTCATTCCCTTTCGGGTGCCGAAAAGAAAGCATACTATTCAATTCCCGTTAAGGACAGGCTCACAACACATGACATAGAGCAAGGCACAACAACGATTTCAAACTTCGGCTCGATTTACAGAGAGCAAAAAGGCATGTGCACCCTGCTTGAGATTATTCCGCCGCAAACAACGGCTTTTGCCGTAAACGCGGTGCAGGACAAACCAATTGTTGTTAAAGACGAAAACGGTGAGAAACACATTGAAATTCGCCAAATTTTGCCGATTACCGTGGCAATAGACCACAGAGCACTTGATTACGGCGACTGCATACCGTTTTTCAAAAAGCTGGATGAAATCTTTAAAAATCCGAAAATTCTGCACAGCTGGATGTGAAACACTTCCGGTGAAAGTGCGCTGACCGAAAAAGGCAATCTGCATTTGGTTGACAACGCAGACTGATTTTTAAGCAGAGCAACTATATAATTTTTCAGAGAAAAAGGGCCGATGTGAATTTAACATATCGACCCTTTAAAAATGCAACAAAATAATATTATATATTTATTTCATCAAGCATTTCACGAATAATATTACACGAGAGAGCAAATTTTTGCTTTTCATTTTCGTTAAGCTTAATTTCAAATATCTCGCGCACGCCAAATCTGTTTATCAAAGCGGGAACGCCTATATAAATTCCGTTTTTGCCGTATTCCCCACACAGATATGCGGAAACGGTAAAAATCGAATTTTCGTCATTCAGCACGGCCCTCACAAGCCTTGCGAGCACCATTCCGATGCCGTAATATGTGGCACGCTTTGCCTTGATGATTTTATAGGCGGACTGCTTAACATCGGCAGCGATTTTTTCAAGCTCGTTCATTGCCGCAGAATCGCCGTTTATAAATTCGGAAACGGGAATCAGCGAAAGCATCGCACTGCTCCACGCCACAAATTCCGAATCGCCGTGCTCCCCTATCACATAGGCATGCACATTGCGGGGATTCATTTTGAAATAATCGCTCAGCATAAAGCGCAGGCGTGCCGTATCAAGCGTTGTGCCGGAGCCTATAACCCTTTCGTGCGGAAAGCCGGATAAACCGCGCACAACTTCCGTCATCACATCCACGGGATTGCTTGCCACAAGAAAAACACCGTTAAACCCGCTGTTCACAACGGGGCAAACAACGGTTTTAAACACCTCGTAATTCTTTTGCAGCAAATCGCGGCGCGTTTCGTTGCCGACCTGCGGAACTCCCGCGCAGATAACAACAACATCCATATCTCCGCAATCGCAATAATTGCCCGAGTAGATTTTCATGCTGCTCGGTGCGAACGGCAAGCCGTGCGAAAGATCAGCGGCTTCGCCCCACGCGCGCTCCTTGTTTATATCTATAAGCAGCAATTCATCGCAAATATTCTGATTGAGAGCGGCGTAAGCAAAGCTCATTCCCACCATGCCGACGCCGATTACAGCAACCTTTTTACTGTCCTCTGCCATAATGCACATCCCCAAATATAATAACACGGTTATTATACCCTCTCTTCGGTGGAAAATGCATTTAACGACCGAGCAAAAAATTATTTAAAGAAAAGCGGCAGCTTTTGCAGGAAGAAAATATCATCCCTGTCTGCTGCGTCACCCTCGGCAAGAGGAGCGCAACAGCCCACAATTTCTGCGCCGAAAGCGTTTGCTACTTCGCAGGAGGCTTTCATTGAGCCGCCCGTGGAAATAACATCGTCAACAATCAAAACGCGCTTACCATGCATTTGATCGCCGTCCTCATGACCGAGATAAAGCGATTGCTTAGCCTGCGTTGTGAGTGATTGATCTATGACCTCAACAGGATTATCCATATAAACCTTAACACTTTTTCTTATAACGATATATTTTTTACCGCTGAGCCTGCTCATTTCGTAAGCAAGCGGAATGCTTTTAGCCTCGGGAGTGAGAATATAATCAAACTCGGGGGCTTTTTCAAGAAGCGCCTCGGCGCATTTTTCGGTTAATTCAACATCGCCGAACATAATAAACGCCGCAATATCCATTTTATCGGAAACAGGAAATTTTTTTAATTTCCTTTTAAGACCGGCTATTTCAAGTGTGTATGTATCATTACTCATAATATTTTTTCTCCCATTTTAACGCCGCCGACAACATGAAAATGAAGATGCATAACGGTTTGACCGGCGTCCTCACCGCAATTGCTTATAACTCTGTAGGATTCAATACCCTCGTTTTTGGCAATTTCGGGAATTTTCTCAAAAATGCGGGCAACATATTTGCTGTTTTCCGCAGTAACGGCATTAACATTATCAATATGAGCCTTGGGCACAACAAGAAAATGAACGGGTGCAACGGGGTTGATATCCCTGAATGCATAAATCATATCATCTTCATAAATTTTTGTGCTCGGAATATTACCGTTTATTATTTCGCAAAAAAGACACATAATTAAATCCTCTGCTTTTCCTGCCGCAAATTACCGTACACGCCGGCGCAAATGCGGCAAATTTATCACCGACGAAACTCTGCCGACCCGATTTCGGAATGCGGATTATCCAAACACGCTTAATCGAATCGGCAAAAAATATACTATTTATTCCGCAAAGCCCTCAACAATGCTTTTTGCGGCCGCAAGCGCATCATCAAGCTTTGAAATATCCTTTGCGCCTGCCATGGCGGAATCGGGGCGACCGCCGCCGCCGCCGTTTGCAAGCTTTGCGATTTCCTTAACAAGATTGCCTGCCTTAACGCCCTTTGCGATAGCCTCCTTGCCGCAAACGGCAACGATGGAAGCCTTATCGCCGATTGCACCGGCAACTACGCCCACAACATTTTCGCCCTTTGCTTTAAGGTCGTCGCCCATTGAGCGAAGCGCATCCAGAGAAGAACCGTCTACCCTTGCAACATAAAGCTCAAGGCCGCAAACGGAAATCGGCTTTGAAAAAGCATCTGCGCTGCGAAGCTTTGCAAGCTCTGCGTTGAGATTTTTAATTTCTTTTTCGTTTTCTTTAAGTTCACTCATCAAAGCGGAAACACGCTCTTCAACTTCGTTTTCGCCTGTTTTAAGAGCAGCGGAAACAGCCTTAACAAGAGCTTCGTTAACATTGAGATATGCAAGGAGGCCGGTTCCTGTTACGGCAGTAATACGCCTTACACCGGCAGCAACAGAAGTTTCGGAAACAATTTTAAACAATCCAATTTGACCGCTGTTTGAAACATGAGTGCCTCCGCAAAATTCCGTTGAGAAATCGCCTGCACGAACAACACGAACAACATCACCGTATTTTTCGCCGAACAGCATCATGGCGCCAAGCTTTTTAGCTTCTTCAATAGGCATTTCAGTCATTGTAACCGGGACTGATTTAAGAATAAAATCATTAACAAGAAGCTCTACCATTTTAATTTCCTCGGTTGTGAGAGGATTAAAATGCGTGAAGTCAAATCTTACCTCAGCGGCATTTACAAGCTGACCTGCCTGCTCAACATGGGTGCCGAGAACTCGGCGAAGTGCTGCCTGAAGAAGATGAGCAGCCGTGTGATTGCGCATAACGGCTTTTCTGCGTTCCTCATTTATGGAAGCATTAACTGAATCTCCAACGGAAATTATGCCCCTTGAAACGCTTCCCGAATGAAGGAAAATACCATCAGAGTTTTTAGTGGTGTCTGCAACGATGAAAACATTATCACCGAATTTAATAACACCGCTGTCTCCTACCTGACCGCCCGAAAGCGCATAAAAAGGAGTTTTATCAAGCACAACCGTGCCGTTTTCATCTGCACCGAGCATATCGCAAAGCTCTCCGTTTGAATTGATGAGTGCAAGAACCTTTGCATCACATTCAAATTCGGTGTAGCCTACAAATTCAGTTGCATCTGCATCAATCTTTACGGAAGTATTTTTCCAAGCATCAGCACCTGCATCCTTGCGAGCCGCACGGGCAGTTGATTTCTGATTTGCAAGCAGTGCATTAAACTTATCTTCATCAACGGTGATTCCTCTTTCTTCAAGAATGTCCTTTGTAAGATCAAGAGGGAAACCGTAAGTATCATTAAGCTTAAATGCATCTTCTCCGGAGAAAACATTACCGTCCATTTTATCAATATATTCTTCAAGCAAAGAAAGGCCGGCATCAATTGTTTTGCCGAATGACTCTTCCTCGGCAAGGATAACTTTGCGGATAAGCTCTCTTTTACCGTCCAGATAATCATATTCGGAAAGGTTTTCGTCAATAACGGTGTCAACAACTTTATAAAGGAAAGGATCTGTTACGCCGAGCAATCTGCCGTGGCGGCAGGCGCGGCGGATAAGGCGGCGAAGCACATATCCCCTGCCGCTGTTTGAGGGAATAACGCCGTCGCCGATCATGAATACAGAGGAGCGAATATGGTCTGTTATAACGCGAAGCGAAACATCCTTTTTCTCATCCTCATGATATTTAACTCCTGCAATTTCGGAGACTTTTTTCATTATATTTTGAACGGTGTCAACCTCGAAAAGATTATCAACACCCTGCATAATGCAGGCAAGCCTTTCAAGGCCCATACCCGTGTCGATATTCTTTTGTTTAAGCTCCGTATAATTACCGTTGCCGTCGTTTTCAAACTGGCTGAAAACATTGTTCCAAAATTCCACATATCTGTCGCACTCACAGCCGGGACCGCAGGTGGGGCTGCCGCAACCATATTTTTCGCCGCGGTCAAAATAAATTTCGCTGCACGGGCCGCAGGGACCTTGGCCGTGTTCCCAGAAATTATCTTCCTTGCCGAGCCTTACGATATGAGATGGGTCAACGCCGACTTCTTTTGTCCATATATCAAAGGTTTCATCGTCGTTTTCATAAATTGTTACCCAGAGCTTATCTGTGGGCATTTCAAGCACCTTTGTGCAAAATTCCCAAGCCCAAGAAGTGGCTTCATGCTTAAAATAATCGCCGAAGCTGAAGTTGCCGAGCATTTCAAAATAAGTGCCGTGGCGATCAGTTTTGCCGACTCTTTCAATATCCGGCGTGCGGATACATTTTTGGCAGGTGGTAACTCTTGTGCGCGGCGGCTTTTCCTCGCCTGTGAAATATTTTTTCATGGGTGCCATACCGGAATTGATAAGCAGCAAGCTGTTATCGTTATGCGGTATCAAAGAATAGCTCGGAAGGCGCAAATGACCCTTGCTTTCGAAAAAGGAAAGATACTTTTCTCTTAAATCATTTAAAGATGTCCATTCCATTGAATTATACTTCCTCTATATAAACTAAACTGAATTCAGATATATCATTTAAAAATATATACTGCTAAACAAAATTTCAAGGGCAACCGAAAAAATAGTTGCCCTTAAAAAAACAAGATTAAAGCTTATCAACAAGCTTTTTAAGCTCTACAATTTCTTCCTTTGTAAAGGTTAAACCCTTGCTCATTTTGGAGTGATCCGGCGACCAATCTCTTACATCGATTTTTGGATCACGACCGTTCCAGGAAATCATGTTTACCTCTCTTGTCCAGCCTCTGGCGGTTTCGGAGATAACACCGATATGCTCGGTAATCTCATACTTGATTTCAGGCATTGAAGCTCCTCCTTTTCTTAATATTTTGAAGTAAATAATCAGTAAATACTGTTAGTTCACAAATTATTTTTTAAGGTTTTCAACGATTTCTTTTGTGTCTTTTGCAATCATGAGTTCTTCATCAGTTGCAAGCACAAAAACTCTTACCTTATCATCCGGCATTGTAAGCTCGGCTTCCTTGCCCTTAACAGCCTTTTGGTTTATCGATTGATTGATATTAACGCCAAGATAACCGAGATAAGAACAAACCTTTGCGCGAAGCCAAAATCCGTTTTCGCCGATTCCGCCGGTGAAAACAATGGCATCAACACCGTTCATCGCGGCAACATAAGAGCCGATATATTTTGCGATTTGATAAGCCTGCATTTCATGGGCAAGAATAGCTCTTTCATCGCCCTCATTTTGCTTGGCAACGATATCGCGGTCGTCCGAATAACCGCCTGAAATTGCGCTTACACCGGATTGCTTATTAAGGATGTTTTCAACTTCCTTGGGAGTGAGCTCAAGCTTTTCCTGAAGATATGTTACAACGGATGGGTCTATACCGCCGGAGCGTGTGCCCATCATAAAGCCGTCAAGCGGGGTGAAGCCCATTGAGGTATCGAAAACCTTGCCGAATTTAATGGCTGCGATTGAAGAGCCGTTGCCGAGGTGGCAGGTAATCATTTTAAGCTTTTCAAGCGGCACACCCATGCGTTGTGCGCATCTTTGGCTGATATATTTGTGTGATGTGCCGTGGAAGCCGTAACGGCGAATTCCGTATTTTTCAAAATACTCATACGGCAAAGCATACATATAGGCCATAGGAGGCATGGTGCTGTGGAAAGCAGTGTCAAACACGGCAACCTGAGGAACCTTTGGACCGAGCAATTCAAGGCAAGCTTTATAGCCCTGAAGGTTAGCTGGATTGTGAAGCGGAGCAAGCGGAATCATTTTTTCAACATCCTCAACAACCTGCTCTGTAAACTTCACACTTTTTGTATATTTTTCACCGCCCTGAACAACACGGTGACCAACCGCATCAATCTCATCAAGAGAATCAAGCACTTTAAGCTCACTTTGAGTCATGAGCTCCATGACAGTATTAAATGCATCAATGTGAGACGGAATTTCCTTATCATAAACAAGGCTTTCACCGTTTGCCTTATAGATGATATTCTTTTCGCCGCCTTCAATCGGTAGGCCGATTCTTTCAATAGTTCCCTTGCAAATAACAGATTCATCATCCATATTTATAAGCTGAAACTTTAAAGAAGAGCTGCCGCAGTTGATAACAAGAATTTTCATAATAATATCCTCCGCGTCTTGCAAATACAATAATTTATATATATAATAATATATATATTAAGTATATGTCAAGCATATTTTTGTTTTTTGCTTAAACTTCATTAAAACGGGCGGGATTTATGAACATAGGAATAATTTGCGAATTTAATCCATTTCACGCGGGGCATGCTCATCTTATCAAAAGCGTTAAAAGCGCCGGCGATAAAATAATTTGCATAATGAGCGGCAATTTCGTTCAGCGTGGCGAATTTGCCGTTTACGATAAATTCACCAGAGCGAAAACGGCGCTTGAAAACGGAGCAGATCTTGTTATAGAGTTGCCGCCCGAGCAAGCCTTGCTTTCTGCCGAAGGATTTGCAACAAGCGCGGTTAAGCTGGCGGAAAGCCTCGGTATTATTGATGAAATCGCTTTCGGTGCCGAGAACGCCGACACGGCAGAGCTAAAAAAAATCGCCGAGCTGCTCAAAGACCCAAAAGTGCAAGGCGAAATTTCCCGGGAAATGAAAAGCGGAATTTCCTACCCTGCCGCGCGAAACAAAATAATTAAATCGCCCCTGCTTGAAAAGCCCAACAATATTTTGGCAATCGAATATATAAAAGCGGCAAGCATTCCATGCAGAGCGATAACGAGAATCGGCAAAGGGCACGACACGGACGATGAAAAATACAGCGCATCGGCGATCAGGAAAACCCTTTCACCCGATGAAATATCAACCATGCAAAACTGCGAAAAAGCCGTGCTTTTCAAGCTGAGAAGCATGAGCAAGGAGGGTTTTGCAAAAATCGCCGATGTAAACGAAGGGCTTGAAAACAGAATTTACGAAGCGGCAAGAAACGCCGCAAGCCTTGACGAGCTTTATGCCTTAATAAAATCAAAGCGCTACACACTGTCAAGAGTTAAACGCATCGTTTTGCGAGCTTTTTTGGATATATACGGAAGCGAAACGGATGTGCCGGCAATCAGAATTTTGGGCTTTAACGAAAACGGGCGTGCTCTTTTGGCAGATATCAAGGCAAAATGCGATAAACCGATAATAAGCCGCCTTGCGGACTGTGATGTCGATTTGCGCGAATATTACCTTACGCAATGCGCGCACACGGACGCACATTCCCTTGGGTATAAAAAAACTTTGCCCTGCGGTGCAGAGCAAAGAAGCAAAATAATCGTTATTTAAAGTGATTTTAAAAGCGCTTCAAATTCGGATTTCGACATCATCGAATTTAAACAATCAAGCAAGGAATTGGTGGAAAGAAACTCCGGCAGGTTTAACTGCTTCAGGAGTTTCTTTTTCTTTTTGCCTGCTTGAGGAGTGCCGGAAATGCCTGCGGCAAAAAGGTCGTAATTCGTTATCAATTCGCGCGGCTGTGAGTTTTCGTATTCAACGCCGTTATCGGAAAACAGCTTAATCAAAATATCATCCGAAATCCCCTCAACGCCGAGCTTTCCCTCTTTTGACGGCTGCTCCTTGCGGCGTTCTTTTCCGTAAACATCGGGAATATAAAGGTGCTTCACGCTGCCGCCCTTGGCACAGTTTGCAATGAAATTTCTGATTTGAAAGCCGGAGTGATCGGAATCGGTTAAAATAATAAGCCCGCGTTCCTTTGCAAGGCGGCGGATAAAATCGCGCCTTTCCTTATCCTTATATATACCAAAGCCGTTTGTTTCGATAATAAGTGCATCCAAAATATTTGAAAGCTTAATTTTATCGTATTTACCCTCAACGATAACGGCCTCGTTAATCTTAATCATAGCGCACCTCTTTTGAAATCAAAAGCAGCTTAACAAGCGCCTCTTCAAGCACAAGGCGCGGTGCGGCACCTGTGCTTTTAAGTGCAGAATCCGCCTGCATGATAACATCGAGCGAATCGCGAAGTTGATTAACGGAAAGTGAGGAGCAATCACGCATTGCGTTTCTCAGCGCAAACTCCCTGCCCTTATAGTTATAATAATTGCCCACATCCGTGCAATCAAAGCCCGCGGTTTTTGCGCATTTAACGCGATACATATCCACAAAGCAATTTGAAATGACCGCCAAAACGGAAACGGGCTCTTCCTTAGCGGCAAAAAGCGAATCGAGAACGGAATAAGCCTTTTCGTAATCACCGCGCACAACGGCTTTGGACAAATCAAAAACCTTTGCCTGCAAACAGCGCACGGCAAGCTTATCTATAAGCTGCTTTGTTATTTCGCCGCCGTTTGCATAGGCGGAAAGCTTTTCGGTTTCGTTGAGCAGGGTTTTAATATCGCTGCCCGAAACGGAAATCAAATAGCGCGCGTTTTCGGAAGATATTGCGGCACCTCTTTTTTTGCATCCAGAAACAATAAGCTTTGCAAGCTCGCCCTCGGTGCGAGGCTCAAGCAAAACGGAACTACCTGCCTTTGAAAACGCGGCTTCAACGCCCTTCCATTTTGAATTTTTCTTTATATCTACATCAACGGAATTATACCAAAACACTAAAATCGTGCTCGGCGAAACATCTTTTAAATATTCCTTGATTGCTTTGCAATCCGCCTCGCTTTTATCGAAGGGATAATCGCATGCAACAACAAGGTTGTATTCACTCATCAGCGGCAGCAAATCCGCATCCTTCAATATATCGCCGAGCGGAGTCTTTTTGCCGTCATACTTATGCAGATTAAAATCCTCAAACGGACCTGCAGCAAGCTTTTTTATGAGCTGATCAACATAGAATTGCTTTAAATAGCCTTCGCTGCCGTAAATAAAATAGGCGGGTGAATATTCACCGCTTTTAATTTGAACTTTAAACTCGCTTTCATTTAATCTGCCCATTTATTCACGCTCCTTTGCACGCAGCCGTTTTTATTTATCACATACACGCAATCGTATTCCGCGGAATTATTCAAAGCCTCGTCTGAAAGCACAATCTCCGTGCCGTTTGACGAAGCGGTGAACACACCGCTGTTATATTTTACAACAACAGTGCCCTGCAAATCAACAGTTAAATCAGCCGATTTCATATAAGGCACATCATATTTTTTGATTTTTGAGACATCGGCGGAGGTTATAACCTTGCAATTATTCCTGTTTGCAAAGGCAAATGCGGTTTCGGCGTCACCTCCCAGAACACATTCAATATTAAGATTGTATTCGCTTGCGATTTTTTGCGCTTTATAATATTGGTCATATTCACGCAAGCCGTAAACCACGGCGGATTTATTATTATATACCATAACGGCACAGCTTTCGTCACCCGACAGAACACGCACATAAACGGACGAATTCTCGAACGAGCCGAACACCGCCGTTATCGATATCGCCAAAGCAACAGCAATAAAAGAGCATGCTTTAAACTGCGTTTTACCGGCAAATGCCTTAATCAGGAACGCGGTGCCGAAGAGAAGAAAAATCGTGCATATCGCAACGGCGAGCTTTTGACCGCCGACTGTTATCCCGGCTATCGTGCCGCGAGAAAACAAATCGGTGAACTTAAGCATGGCGTGCGAAACAAGCCAGCAAAGATTGCCGAAAAGCCATGCAAATGCAGGCACAGAAGAAAGAATTGCAAACAAAGCGGAAAGCACGAGCAAAACCGTAGCAAGCGGAATTAAAAGCAAATTTGAAGCAATGCCCGCAAACGAAACAAAGCCGAACAGAAAATACATAGACGGCAAGGTTGTTGCGGTTACGGCAAGCGAAGCGCAAAGAATACCCGCGAAATAGGAAAAAACCTTGTTTTTGATTTTGATTTTCTTTTGGATATGCGGCGCAACGGTTATAAGCCCGAGCACCGCCGTGAAAGTGAGCTGCGCGCCGGCATCTGCAACGGCATAGGGGTTAAGGCAAACAATAAACGCGGCAAAGCCGAGCGAATTCAGCGAATCGTTCTTTTTCTTAACAAGCTTTCCGAGCAAAAACACAAGCATCATTATGCCGCATCTTATCATAGATTTTGAAAAGCCCGAAAGCATGATATAAAACAAAATACCGACTGCGCAAACCGAAACCCGCGGCACTTTCGGCACAAGAAGCTTTTTGAGCAGCGAATAAAGCACGCCGAAAAGGATAGACATATGAAGACCCGAAACCGCCATAAGATGCGTTGCGCCGCAAAGACGAAATGCTGTGTATGCTTCGTTGCCGAGTAAAGATTTATCACCCGTGAGCACGGCAAATGCAAGTCCGCCCTCATCGTTTTTAATAACCGAATTAAATCGTTTTTTCAATTTTGCGCGCAGTTCGACAACGGGTTTGTTTGCGCTTTTAACAACCTCGCCCGTTTTTGCACAATCCGAAAGATAGCCGCGAACGAAAATATTATCGTCAAATCTGCCCATTGAATCATAGGCGTTATCGGCAACGGAATCAAAAGAAACGCGCATATCCAAAACATCATATGCCTCGGCATAAACAGGGCTTTCGGAATACATTTCAAATTTAATATTCTGCGGCACATCGCTGCCGCTTATGCTTTGAGTTTTAACCGTGTAAAGATATTTGCCGGAGGAAGTTTTCTGCGGCAAATCGACTATATATGCCCTAACGGAGGCGGTTTTGCCGAAAAGCTTTGTTTGCGGCAGATAGGTGCCGTAATAAAATGAAGCAAACAAAGCGCATGCAAAACAAACGCCGAGCAGACAAAGCGAAATTGCCTTACCGCTTCTTATTTTCGGCACAGCAACGGAAACAATGAAAGCGACGCCTGAGGCAACCAATGCCGCAAGCGCCGCTTTAACATTCATAAAATTAAGCACAACAAGAGCAACTGCAACAGAAAAGCCGATATTGGCAAAAACTCTTTTCATAAGCCGCTCCGTTATTTTTAATTACTTTTGCTTATTCTCGGCAAAAACAGGCTGAATAACAAAGCTGTAGCTTTGCTTTATGCCTTTTTTCATTGTGTACGGCTCGCGCACAAACGCCTGACCGGGTAAATCGCCGCCTACGCCGAGTAATTTATGGTCTATATTAACAGCCGTGATATCATTATTATATGGAATATTATGCACATGAGTGGCCTTTTCAAGATCCTCTATCGTGTAATGATGCGCGCTGAAATTGACAGGATTGTCAAAATAAGATGTAATCTTAAAACCGTTGCCTTTTTTATCCGTTATCGTGAAATAGCGAACATCGGTTCTGTTTGAGCTTTCCTGCGGGCGCATATAACGATACTCAAGGTCCTTAACGGTTGATTTATGGCAGGAAATCTTTGCTCCCGTTTTTCTGTCGCAATAAGTTGCGTGAGGACCTCTGCCGTACCAATTAACATATTCCATGCTGCCGTCAAGAGTCATCCTTGCACCGAATTTAACCATATTAGCCGTGGGTGTGGCACTGTGGTAAACATAAATGCGCATATCGGGATAAATCTTATATGTTGAAACGGAATTTTTAAGCTGCGGAGTATCCCACGCAACATGGATTTCAACGCAATTATCCTCGCCCGCCTTAACCTCGGTTTTAACGGCCTTGGCCTTATGGCTTGCCGTGCGCCACTTATAATAAGGATGGAAAGGAATTGTTTGCGGCACAAAATTAAGCGAATCTATATCATTGTCCGTGAGAGCGCGGAAATAATACGGCTCAAGCGGAGCTTTAAGCTTTTCTCTGCCGTCTATCGAAATGCTTGTGATTCTGCCGTTGTCCACTTTAACGGCATAACCGTCGCCGAGAACTTCAACATAATTGCCCTTATGTGTAAAGTTCAAATCGCCCTCAGCCTTAGGCTCAACGGGCTGCGGCATAGGATTGAGAATAAACTGATCCCAAGCAACCTCGTAATTTGATTTAAGGCCGGCAGTTTTCTTTTTGGTATAGAAAGAAACAGTGAGAACTACCTCTTTATCCGCAGGGAACGAGGTTATATCGTAAGGAATTGTGATATATGTTTCGGAAAGGGGCGCACACTCGAATTTATCAAGCTCACCCGAGGCAAGAATATCGCCTTCCGCCTCAACGCTCCAGCGGCAAGTGAAAGAAGAAATATCAGTGAAAAGGAACTTATTTTTAACCTTATATGTGCCTTTATTTATATCAAAAGCTTCGGTTTTGATTTCGGCATAAACCTTTTTTACCTCATAAATTTGAGGATGAGGCATACGATCTGCGCCGATAATACCGTTTGCGCAGAAATATGTGTTTGAACCTGCAAGCGCTGTTGTGTTCGGAATATCAACGGGCTTTTTACGCGGCTCAAGCTTTGCGAAATCATCGCCGTAAAGCCACATATCTTTACCGTCCTCGCCGACTTTATGTATGGTTTGATCCACGAAATCCCAAATAAAGCCGCCGCACATATTATCGTATTTTTCAAAATCATCCATATATTCCTGGAAATTGCCGAGTGAATTTTCCATGGAATGCGCATATTCGCAAAGAAGCACCGGCTTGCCGACATACATTTCGGGCCTGATCGGTTTACTGTCTGCCGCGAGCTGATTTGCGATATTATCATAAAGAGAAATCGTAATTTCCTCTTTATTTCCGAGCTTTTTCATTACATCCTCAACGGGATACATTCTTGAAATAACATCACTTTTAGAGCCGTCAAGATTAAAATCGCCCTCATAGTGGAACTGCCTTGTGTCATCAAGAGCAAGAGCGGCCTTTTTCATTTCTGCAAAGTTAGAGCCGTCACCCGCCTCATTTCCGAGACTCCACATAAAGATGCAGGGATTATTTCTGTCTCTTAGCACCATGCGCTCCATTCTGTCTGTAACAGCCTGAGTCCACATGGGATTGCTGCCCGGAACGCCTTTACGCCTTACGCCGTGAGACTCAACCTCACATTCATCCATAACATAGAAGCCGTAATTATTGCACATTTCATAGAAATAAGGGTCATCGGGATAATGCGAGGTTCTGATAGCGTTTATGTTAACCTGCTTCATTATATCAAGATCCTGAGTATATCTTTCCCTCGGAACCGCCCAGCCGTGGTCGGCATCGAAATCATGGCGGTTTACGCCCCTGATCATAAGCGGCATGCCGTTGAAATAGATTTTTTCGCCCTTGATTTCAACCTGCTTGAAACCTACTTTATATGTTTTAACGGCGGCGATTTCATCGCCGTGCTTAACGGTGATAACAAGAGTATAAAGATTGGGATGCTCGGCAGACCATTTTTTCGGATTTTTCATTTCCGATTTCATTGAAATCGTTGTTTTGTTTATTCCGAGCGGCACGGTTTTCTCGGCAATCGGAAATTCACTGCCAGTATCGGAAATCAAGTGTGCCTCGGCAGTTACATTGCCTTTTAAGCCTGCATAGTTATTGATATATAAATCAAGATCTATTTCAGCGTCTTTATAATAGTTATCCAGCTTTGTTCTGAAGAAAAAATCACGAAGGCAAACAGGGCTTTCGGCAAAAAGATAAACCTCTCTGTAAATGCCGCAAAGCCACCACATATCCTGATCCTCAAGATAAGTGCCGTCCGAATATCTGTATACCTTGGCGCAAACGATATTTTCTTCGCCGAATTTAACATACTTTGAAATATCAAATTCATGCGGAGTCATTGAGCCTTGGCTGTATCCCACAAAGGTACCGTTTACAAACACTTCAAGCGCCGCCTTTGCCGCGCCGAAATGAATGAATATTTCGCGTTTTTTCCAAGAGTCGTCAAGAGTAAAGGATTTGCGATAGAAGCCGATTTCCTGCATTTTATGATCTATCGAAGGAATTTTGTGCTTGCTTCTGCTGATAGCGCGCGGAAATGTGCTTGCATAGTAATAAGGCACGGAATAGCCTTCCGTTTGCCAAACCGAGGGAACCGTGATATTATCCCATTCCTTATCGTTAAATTCCGGCTTTTCAAAATTCTGCGGCTGATTTTCAAGGCCGCGCTGCCAATAAAATTTCCATTCGCCGTTAAGCGATTTTTTGTATTTGCTTTCTTCACCCGAGATTGCGGAATCAACATTGTCAAACGGCATGGCGATAACATGCCCGTCTTCCTTATTGATTTTAATAACCTTGGGATCTTCCCATAACTGTTTTTGCATAATAATTACCCCATAAATTAAATATACTATTAAATATAATAGTATATTTTTTAATAAAAGTCAACAAAACTGTTTCCATATATGGACAAAATCGGCAACATTATGTATAATAAATAACAGATAAATTTGCATGCGCAGGTGGAATTACTATGATAGAAAGAGTTAATAAAGACAATCTTGCCGAATACGAAGAATTTATAAAAAGACACCCAAAAGGACTTTTTCAGCATTCATCAAAATGGGCAAAGGTTAAATCAAATTGGAAATGGGAAGCAATAATGCTTAAGGACAAAAACGGAGAAATCAAGGGCAGTGCCGCGGCGCTGATAAGATTTGTGCCGGTTATCAAATATTCTCTTTTCTATATTTGCCGCGGATTTGTGGCAGATGAAAATGATTATGAAACATTCGACGCTTTGTTTGACGGCATTAAGCAGCTTGCAAAGGAATACAAGGCATATTGCATTAAAATCGACCCTGAAATCGTGGTTCAAAACACGGCATATAAACAGCATTTAATCGAAAAAGGCTTTAAGGAGCTGAACCCCGGCTGCCTTGATTTTGAAAATGTGCAGCCCAGATTCGTATATTGCTTTGATTACAACGGCTTAAGCGAGGACGAGCTTATGCTCACCTTTAAGCCGGACTACAGAAACAGAATAAGAAAAGCGCCGAAAAAAGGTGTTGAAGTTAAAATTATGGGCACCGAAGCGCTTGACGATTTTGTTCGCATAATGCACGAAACCGGAGAAAGGGACGGATTTTCAACACGCCCCAAGGAATACTTCGAAAAAATACTCGACTGCATGGGCGAGGATGCGAGGCTTTACATGGCTTATTACGAGGGCAAAGCCATTGCCGGCACAATTGCCATTAAATGGGGCAAAAATGTTATGAAATACCAATACGGTGCTTCCTCAAACGCGCACAGAAATGTATACCCCAACTATGCTTTGCAATGGGCAATGATGAAATGGGGCCTTGAAATCGGCTGCGAGGTTTACGATTTCGGCGGAATCAGCGGCGATTGCCAAAATCCCGAAAATCCGCATTACGGGCTTTGGAGATTTAAGCACGGCTTCGGCGGCTATATGAAAGAATTTATAGGCGAATTCGATTATGTTATCAACAAGCCGGTATATAATATGTACAACCTTGCAATGGAATTAAAAAAGAAGCTGTAAGCAGATAAACGGCGGAGCAACAAATGAGCAGATATGTGATAGACAGCCAAGGGCTGAAAGAAAACATCGAATACATTAAAGAAAAAGCGGGAGTTCCCGTTATCGGCGTTGTTAAAGGCAACGGCTACGGCTTCGGAATTTGCGAATTGACGAAAGCACTGCTTGAAAACGGAATCAAAGCCTTTGCCGTTACCGAAGTGACGGACATTCCCGTTCTTAACGAAATTCTGAGCGACGAAAACGACATTCTAATTATGCGTTCCACCTGCATTGAAGCGGAGGCAAAAATAATTGCCGAAAACGGATGCATTGCAACAATCGGCTCTTCCGAGGCTTGCAGAATTATGAACGAAGTTTCAAAAAAACTCGGCGTAAAAACAAAATGCCATTTAAAAATTGACACGGGCATGGGCAGATACGGATTTATGCCGAGCCAAATTCAGGAAGCTATTGACTGCTACAAGGCAAGCAATTTGGAGTTTTGCGGAATTTACACACATTTTTCAAGTGCATTCAGAAATGCCGAACTCACAAAAGCACAGCTTACTATATTTAAGGACTGCATAAGCCAAATTCAAAAAGCGGGTTACGAAACGGGCGTTGCGCATTGCTCAAACTCCCCCGCTCTGCTTAATGTTGACGGAGTTTCAATGGACGCGGTTCGCATAGGCTCGGCATTCACGGGCAGAGTTATAACCAAAAGCAAAACACCGCTTCACAGGCTCGGAAGCCTTGAGGCCGAGATTATAGAAATCAAAACCGTGCCTGCAGGGTATTCAATCGGCTACAACGGGCTGTTTAAAACAAAACGAGAAACTAAAATTGCGATTGTGCCCATCGGTCATTACGACGGCTTCGGTTTGCAAAAGGAGCGCGAAACTGCCGATTTTCGGTTTGCACTCGGGGCAATCAAGCAATATTTAAAAAAGAAGCAAATGTATATGCGCATAAACGGCAGAATGTTTCATGTTATCGGTGAGATCGGACTTTCGCACACTGCAATAGATATCACTGATTCCGATGTTAAAATCGGTGATGTGGCAAGCGTGGACATATCGCCCCTACTTGTTAATCCGCGAATCAAAAGAATATATAAATAATAAAAGGCGGCGCCGAGAATTTAACTTCCCGAACGCCGCCGTAAATTTTGCTCATTTAAGCAATTTTTTTACTCTTTTTTCAAGCTTTAGTTGATAAAAAAGATAAAATCTGTTGAGCATAATATCATAAAGCACAAACAAAAGATTCATCAAAGCGGCAAAAAGCGCTATAAACCAAACGGAAAATTTGCCGTCGTCAAAAAAAGGAATACCGAAAGCATAAAACGAAACAAGCTCTGCCGCCGCTATGCAAAGATTAAAGGTTAAAAACTTTGCCAAAAGCATAAACGGCCTGCATTTTATTTTTTCAACCGAATCCTTGATTATAGGATAATAGCCGAAAAACAGCGCATACATCAAAACACATTCCTTATCGGCAACAAGCACAAAAGAGAGTATCGAAACGGAGATATAAACGCCGATTGCACAGCGGGCACCGAAAGTTTTTTTAAGCATGCACATAAGGGTTCCGAGCAGCATTGGCACGGCATAAACAAACACGCTTGATATGCCGCCCAAAAACATCAGCACAATCGAAAGCGCTGCGCAAAGCCCGCCGACGGCGGTTTTTACGGAATTTTTCAAATCAATCACCTTATTTAATTATACATCAAATTATGTATTTCTTGTAAATTATTCGTGAATTATTATATAAAACTATATTGCATATGTTTACTTTTGTTAAAAACTTATATATAATGTATATATTATATAGCCAAGGGGTGCAATTTATGTTTAAGAAAATAGGAATCGTTCTTATATGCGTTGCAATGGCAGCCACAGTTTTTGCGGGCTGCAGTAAAAAAAATACTGACAACGAAACGCCAAGCGGCGGACTTGAGGACAGCGCACAGGAATTCGGCTTTGAAGAAGATGAAGACGGCAACACAGTTGCAGTTGAATATGACGGCGACAAAGCTTATGTTATAGATGACAACGGCAATAGAACTGGCGAAGTTATAAAGCATCCGAAAAATCGCGGTGAAAAGACACCTGAAACTAAGGCTAATACAGCTTCAGATGATAACGGAAAAACACCAAACAAGCAAGAAGACAGACCTAATGTTCCGAACAAAACAGACGGTGAAGAAACAAAAAAGGAACTGACCACCCTGCCGTTTGACGACATAAAAGTTCCCTCCACAAGCGCAAGCGGCAAAAAGGTTAAATTCAGCAACGCAGATGTGGCAACCATTACCCACATGCTTGAGGTGCCCTATCTTTATATGGCAAGCTACGAAAACACAGATCAAGTGCCTATTTCAATAGCAACACACGTTGCCTGCTGGATGCTTGAGCGCGAGAATCTTAACACAAGCTCTTTCGCAAGCGGCACGGTTGTTATAGACTTATTTAATTATTTTGACAGAACAGTTGTTTCATTTAAAACCGAATGCAATTCGTACACGGGCAACAGTGCAACAAACGCTGCACCGATAACATACAACAGCGACAACGACACATTCAAGATTACTTCAGATTATGAAGCGGCAACTCATGAGGTTACCATAACAGAAATCCAAAATTTGGGCAACAACAACTATTACAAGGTTATCGGCACGGTAAAAGCCGCAAACGGAAGCGACTGCAAAGCCACAAAGGTTGAAGCCGTTATTCAAAAAAACAAGCTTGATTCAAGCCTTGGATTTTCCGTTAAAGCACTTAAATGGAGCTAATAAAAACAAATATTAAATCGGGCAGCAGCTGCTGCCCGATTTTTTATGCATACATTTTGTTCGGTGTGCACAAAAGCTCCTGTTAATACCCATATATTAACAGGAGCTTTAATAATTCAATCGGCAAAGCTCGAAACGATTAAACTGCATTCTTCTTTATGCGATAGCTCGTTTTTGCCGTATATGCGTTTAAAGCTTAATAAAGCTTTTTGCCGGCTTCAATATCCATAATTTGGCCGACTCTTGTTGCGTGGCGACCGCCCTCAAATCCGGTGTTGATAAACACATCAACAAGCTCAAGCGCAAGGCCGGCACCAACTACCCTGTCGCCAAGGCAAAGGCAGTTTGCATCATTATGAAGCCTTGTATATTTTGCGCTGAAATAATCGGAACACGCTGCCGCACGAATTCCCTTTACCTTATTTGCCGCCATAGAAATTCCGATTCCCGTTCCGCAGCAAAGAACCGCCTTATCGCAATCACCGGAAACAACGGCATCGCAAGCTTTTTGAGCCGCAATGGCATAATCAAATCTTTCCGGTGAGTAGCAACCGTAATCCTTATACTCAACACCGATTTCATCAAAATGCTTCATTATTTCCTGCTTAAGCGGAAATCCTGCATGATCTGAACCTAACGCTATCATATTAACACCAATACCTTTCAGCTGCATAAATATATTATTCCACAACACGGCAGCAGCAACCGTTATTATGGGTTTCGGCAAAGCCGATAAATTAAAGCAACAGCTTATTTTTTTAATTTAAGCTCTCTTTCCGCCTGACTCAACCTTAAATAAACGGGCATAAGAGCGGCCGGATTGATTGTTTCTTTATTTTGTGCGGCCGCAGCAACGCCGACGGCAGTTTGATAAAAAGCATCTCCCGGCGGACATTCAAGATTATCAAGCCCTGCATTATTGCAAAGAAGCTCAGCACCGTCGCCCACGGCGATAACCCTGTCATACTTTGAAATCTGAGGCAAAAGCTCTTTTAAGCCGATTGCCCTGTCTTCACACAAACGAATTATTTTACCGTTTTCAGCCTTAAACAAAGCATTATAAAACTGCATACGCCTGGCGTCCATAACTGCGCAAATGACGGCATTTTCATTTGCAAAATTATAAGCGGCAGCCTCAAGCGTTGAAACAGGAATGCACGGAGTATTGTTAACAAATGCAAGCCCCTTAACGGTTGCAACGCCTATACGAACGCCCGTAAACGAGCCGGGGCCTGCCGAAATTGCAATTGCATCAAGCTTTGAATAATCAAAGCCTTGCATAACCTTATCAATCATAGGCATAAGAGTTTCACTGTGTGTGAGGCCGGCATTTAAAAATTCACTTTTAATAATATTGCCGTTTTCCGTCAGCGCCGCAGAAGCGGTTACTGCCGAAGAATCAACAGAAAGCAAAAGCATTATTTGCGTTCCTCTTTCTTATATATTTGAAACTTTCTTTCATTTTCCGAAAGCTTTGTAATTTCAATCATAACAGCATCGTCGGGCAGAGCACCGTAAACATTTTCGCTCCATTCAATTGCCATATAGGCACCACTGTCTAAATAATCAAAAAAAGCAGTGGAATAGAGATCATCCCATCCGTCAACCCTATACATATCAAAATGGCAAAGAACGACGCCGTTTTCTCGATATTCATTGCATATTGCAAAGGTTGGCGAAGAAACATCACAGGTTATGCCCAAGCCCTTGGCGAGCCCGGTTGTGAAAGCTGTTTTTCCTGCACCCAAGTCGCCCAAATAAGCAATAACAGCGCCCTTGGGCAACGATTTTGCAAAATCCGAGGCAAAGGAAACGGTTTCCTCATAGCTTTTTGAAATATATTCACGCATATCAGAAAAGTCCCACCGTATTGCCCGAATCATCAATATCTATACCGAATGCCGCCGGTTTTTTAGAAAGGCCCGGCATTGTCATTACGGCACCCGTGCGGCAAACCAAAAAGCCCGCGCCGTTTGAAAGATCGGCAGAGGTTATGGTTATTCTGAAGCCTCGAGGCCTGCCGAGAAGCTTTGGATTATCCGAAAGACTGTATTGTGTTTTTGCAATGCAAACAGGCATTTTATCTGCACCGAGCTTAACAAAGTCATCAATACTTTTTTTAGCGGCAGCTGTGTAATCAACGCCGTCTGCGCCGTATATTTCACGGGCGATTGTTTCTATCTTATCATAAACCGGCATATCAATCGGATAAAGAGGCTTGAAATTATTTTCTTTTTCGCAAGCTGCAACAACCTTGTGAGCGAGCTCAACAGAGCCGTTGCCGCCTTCTGCAAAGCATTTTGTGACCGCAACCTCAGTGCCTGCCTGCGCACAAAATTCCTTAATGTAATCTATTTCAGCGTCTGTATCGGCATAAAAATGATTTATAGCAACAACAACGGGCACACCGAATTTTTTAAGATTTTCTATATGTGCACCGAGATTAACGGAGCCTTTTTTCAAGGCTTCGATATTTTCTTTTGCCAAATCCTCTTTTGCAACACCGCCGTTATATTTCATTGAGCGAACGGTTGAAACAAGCACAATACAGCTTGGAACAAGCCCTGCGAGGCGGCATTTTATATCCATAAATTTCTCGGCGCCTAAATCGGAGCCGAAACCTGCCTCCGTGATAGCGTAATCGCCGAGCTTGAGAGCCGCTTTTGTGGCACGAACAGAGTTGCAGCCGTGTGCGATGTTTGCAAACGGGCCGCCGTGCATGATTGCAGGATTGTTTTCAAGAGTTTGAATTAAATTCGGCTTAATGGCATCCTTAAGCAAAACAGTCATTGAGCCGTTTGCTTTTATATCGCGGCAATAAACAGGTTCGCCGCTGTAATTATAGGCCACAAGAATATTTCCGAGACGCTTTCTTAAATCAAAAACATCGCTTGCAAGGCAAAGGATTGCCATAATTTCCGAAGCGACGGTGATAATGAAATGATCCTCTCTGGGAACTCCGTTTATCTTTCCGCCGAGGCCGCAAATTATATTGCGAAGTGCACGGTCATTCATATCGAGGCAGCGCTTAACCTGAATGGTGCGAGGATCGATATCAAGCTCATTTCCCTGCTGAATACTGTTATCAAGCATTGCGCACATAAGATTATTTGCGCTTGTTATGGCGTGCATATCACCAGTGAAATGAAGGTTGATTTCCTCCATAGGCACAACCTGACTGTAGCCGCCGCCTGCGGCTCCGCCTTTAATGCCGAATACGGGGCCGAGTGAAGGCTCGCGAAGTGCAATAACAGCTTTTTTCCCTATTTTTTTCATGGCTTCACCGAGTCCTACCGTAACGGTGGTTTTACCCTCTCCGGCAGGGGTTGGATTAACAGCAGTAACAAGAATCAGCTTACCGTTTTTCTTGTTTTCAAGCCTTTTGAGCAAATCGTCGGAAAGCTTTGCCTTATATTTACCGTAAAGCTCCAACTCACTTTCGGATATACCGATTGAGGAAGCAACTTCGGTTATTTTTTTCATATCTGAATTACGAGCAATTTCAATATCACTAAGCATAAAAACACTCCCGAAAGCATGATTTAATAATTTGTTTTATAAGAAGTATATCATATGTAGGCAAAATTAACAAGTTTTTAGGTTGTTTTTTACAAGAAAAGGCAATCTTTTTTGTTTACACCAAACAAAGGAATAATGCAAATTCTTTATACAGCGGCAAAACATTTATAATTTAATATGAACAGTTGATAATTACCCTTGAAATCGCGGCAAGATAATAATATAATAATTACATATTTTGACGGAGGTGATGTTTTGGCAGAGCTGAAGAAAAGAACAAGCATTTTTGATTTTTTCTCCGGCCTTGATTATGCAACAATAATACCCGCCGTTATTGCATCGGCATATGGGCTTATGCTTGTTTACAGTGCCACATATTCCTCGCTTAACGGCAAAAAAATATCATCCTCTTTGCTTGCAATGTTTATAACCGTTGCCGGCGGCATCGCGGCGGCAATAATTCTTTCGCGAATAAATTATGAAGTTATCAGCAAGCTTTGGCCTGTTATAGCCGTGGGTTGCGTGCTTTTGATGATACTCACCTTTTTTATAGGCGTTGCCCCGTCAGACAGAGATACTGCAAAAAGCTGGATTAAAATAGGCTCTTTCACAATTCAAACATCAGAGCTTATGAAGGTTGGCTTCATAATTTCCTTTTCTTACCACCTTGATCTTGTTAAAGACAAAATTAACAAAATCAAGGTTATATTGCCGCTTGTTGTGCACGGGCTTATTCCGATTGGGCTTTGCATCTTAACCGGCGACGCAGGCTCTGCGCTTATCTTTATGATAATGTTTATAGGAATGCTGTTTATGGCAAAAATAAACATCGGCTATTTCATTGCCGGCTTTTGCGGAATAATCGTGGCATTTATGGCGGCGTGGAAGCTGAATATAATCAGCGGAATACAAAGGCAAAGAATCGTTGCTCTGTTTTACCCCGATAAATACGAGGATGTTATGTATCAGCAAACAAACGGCAAAATCGCAATCGGCAGCGGCGGATTATTTGGTCAGGGCTTTTTGCACGGCAAGATGACACAAAGCGGCGCTGTGCCCGTTAATCAAAGCGATATGATACTTACCGTTGCGGGCGAGGAATTCGGATTTGTGGGTGCTATGGCGGTTATACTGCTTTTGACGATACTTATTTTAAGGGTTATTACGGTTGGATTAAAGGCCAGAGACAATGTTGGCTATTTAATGTGCATGGGCGTTTCAATTATGCTTTTTGCTCAGCTGCTTGTTAATGTGGGAATGGAGCTTTCACTGCTTCCCTGCATCGGCATAACGCTTCCCCTGTTTTCCTCAGGCGGTTCATCAAGCCTTAGCATATATTTAGCGCTGGGAATAGTGCTTTCGGTTTACAGATACAGTAAAAACCAAAAAGATGCATTGTTTTACACAGAATAATAAATCAAAATATATAGGCGCAAAAAAGCCACTCAATAAGCTTATTGAGTGGCTTTACTTATGCAATTAGGCTTTTGTTATATTTACATTAACATTATAATCTCCGTAAATCCAAACATTGGGTGCATCTTTTACGGAAACAGAAAGACTATAAGACGCAGTGCCGACCTTTAGATTTTCGGATTTCAAATCACAAGACATAACTATGTTTGCAGCGGTGATAGAATCAAGTGCCTCTTTTGTGCCCACAACCGTTATTTTTTTCGGAGCAACGGACACGGGCCGAGCCTTAAAACCTTCCGGAGTGCTGACTGTTACATCCCCTTCGGAAACTATCATATCTCTTGTTTCAAGATCGGATGCCGCAGTAAGCTTAACAGTTATTTTAGAAGTGCCGTCAAGCACCATAATGCCGTTTAAATTGGTTATATCAAAGGTGAACTCATTATTGTTTGAGTTTATTTTTGAAAAATCAATATCGCCGAGATTGAGCGCATTTATACCTGCAGATTCAAGAACACCTGCCTCAACGCTGCTTGTTGAATATGTTATCGTAAACAAATTCTGCGCATTTACGGGAGCATTTACAAGATTAACCTGTGGGCTGAGCGTTTCCACTTTAAGAATCGGCACATTGGCGGTTATCTTATTTTTCAGCGAAATATAATCAACCGTTTTACCGGACGCATCAACGGCAACAGGATTTAAATCAACAATTTGAGATTGTGTTAAATCACTGTCAAGTCTGATATCGGCAACAACTTTTGATATTTGAGCAACATAGGCCTTTGGGCCTTTAACAACCGCATCATCCTCGCTTAGAGTGGTTGTGCCTGCAACATAACCGCTTGCGGCAAAATCCGTGTTTGTGAAATTAAGCTCCAACGGGAAGCTTGCTTCTTGCACAACATCATAGTAGCCCTGCGCCGAAGTGGGATAAAACTTATCAATCGTAAACTCCGCTCCGTCTGCCGCACTGACAAGAATCGGCACTGAATGATAGCCTGCAGATGTTACGGTGCTTGTTTGCAAAGAAGCTGTTATATCGTCTGCTTTAATATCCTTGGCAATATATTTTTTGCAGGAAACGGTTACTTCAACAGAAATGTCACGGGAGCCGAAATATTCAATTCCGAGCTGCTCTGCCAAGGTGCCGCTGAAATCAATTGACACGGGGACCGTTATTTTTTTAGTCGTTTCCGGGCTGAGATTGATAGATGTTGCAACCCAAACGCAAACAGCTGCAAATATTGAAATAATTATTAAATATTTATCGTTATATATGAGTTTTCTGAGCGAAAACTTTCTTTTTTTATTTTCTGCCATTATTTTTTCATCCTCCTTACAAGGCGTGTGATGATTTTATCATCGGAGGATGAGCCACTCGGAATAAATGTGCTCATCAAAATATCCCTCAATTCGCCGTCTGAAATATCGCTTGTGAGCACACCGTTTCTTGCAACGGAGATTGAGCCGGTTTCTTCGGAAACAACAACTACTATCGCATCGCTTTCCTCCGTTAAGCCGACTGCGGCGCGATGGCGCGTGCCAAAGCGAGTATTGAGCTGCTTTTTTGTGAGCGGCAAAATACAACCTGCTGCAAGGATTTTACCGTTTCTGATAACCATTGCACCGTCATGCAGCGGAGTTTTGGGATAAAAAACATTTTTTATGAGTGCTTTAGACGGCTTTGCATTTAAAAGCGTGCCGCTGTCTATAACATTGCCGAGCAAGGTTTCGTTTTCAAACACAATCAATGCGCCCGTGCGAGTGTCGCTTAAATCGGAGCAAGCTTGAATTGTTGATTCAATACAATCCTGAATACCGGCAAGCTCAACCGCAACGCCGGGATGCACAATCGTTTTGAAGTTTTTTCGCGCCGTGCCCTTACCGATTTGCTCAAGAATATTTCTTATTTCGGGGGCAAACAGTATAACAACAATTAAAATTATATTATTAAATATCGTTTTAAATATTGCCGTTGCCGCTTCCATATTAAGCAAATTAACAACAAAATATACAAGCGCAATAAAAACAATACCCTTTGCAAGCTGCATTGCCCTTGTTTCTCTGATGATTCGCACACAGAGATAAATTATAACGGCAACCACAACTATATCAAGAAAATCGACAAATCTGAAGGTGGAGAAAACACTGAGAACCTTATTAAAAAAACCAGATATATTATTCCACATTTAAAAACATCCGTTCATATAATTTATATATTTATTTTAGCATAATAAAAAAGAATAATAAAGCGAAAATTATAGTTTTTTTACAGTATTCAAAAAAATTTCACATTCGTTTAAAGTGTTAAAGACAGACGGGCACAGCCTAACCGTTCCGCTGCCTAATGTGCCGAAAAAGCCATGTGCAAGCGGCGAGCAATGATACCCCGCCCTGACGGCAATATCGTTTTCCGCAAGAAACGCTGCCGTTTTTTCGCTTTTTATATTTTTAATATTAAACGAAAGCAAGGGCACATTATGATTTGCTGACGGTCTCGGGCAATAAAGCACCGCAGACGGGATTGACGAAAGGCCGTCATAAAGCCTTTGTGCAAGAAACAGCTCATAAGAATAAACATTGCTCATTTTGCGCTTGTTTATATAATCGATTCCGGAGCCGAGTGCAATGATTCCCGGATTATTGAGTGTGCCGGCTTCGAGCCTGTCGGGCATAAAATCAGGCTGCGCCGAATTGAGAGAATCGGAGCCTGTTCCGCCGACAAGAATAGGCTTCAGTTCAACATTATCGCCCAATGCGATAAATCCCGTGCCCATCGGACCGCAAAGGCACTTATGGCCGGGAGCGCATATAATATCCACATTGTCTTTTTTCATATTTATCGGCAGCACGCCTGCGGACTGAGCCGCATCGACAACAAAGCGAACACCGTGTTTTTTTGCGATATTACCGATTTTTTCAATCGGAAAAACAACGCCGAACACATTGGAAGCGCTCATACAAACAATCAGCCTTGTTTCGGGCTTTATAAGCCGCTCAAAATTGCCGGCGCACTTATCGAAATCGAAATCAAAATCGGCAATATCAAAAGTGATTTTTCCCTCTTTTTGAAGATTTGAAACAACGCGCCAAACCGAATTATGCTCAAGCGACGATATAATAACATGGCAACCCGGTGTTATACTGCCGCAAATTGCCATATTCAAAGCCTCGGTGCAGTTTTTCGTGAAGGCAACATTTTGAGGCTGCGCACCTACCATAGCGGCAATTTTTTCACGGGTTTCATATATTTTTTCCGCCGCTGTAACAGACTGCCTATAGCCTCCCCTGCCCGAATTAAAGCTATATAGGCGCATTGCGGCGGCATATGCATTAAGAACGCTTTTCGGCTTTGGATAAGAGGTGGCGCCGTTATCGAAATAAATCAAACCTCATCCGCCCCCAAAACCCGCAAACCGTTTTTTTGAAGCAATCGCACCGCATTACCTACATCTTCATCAACTGCAATAACATATCCGCAGCCCTCGCCGGGCTTAGGATTTTCAAGCCGCTTGATTTGCGCATTTATCGAATTTGCACGCAAAAGCGTGCGGGCACGCTGTGCATTTGTAACAGATCCTATTTTAATATAATAAGCCATAAAAATAACCCCATTTCAAGTCATATAACATAATATGCCGAGATGGGGTATTTTGTTTAAATGAGTATAATTTTACACCTTATTTAAGTCTCTATATCAAAAGAGAATAAGCATAAGAACAACAGCTTTACTTTTTCTTATTTGCCTTACGGGCAGCTTTGGCGGCCTTTCTTGCCTCAAGTTCTTCCTGTTGCTCACGACGCTTAAGATCCGCTACGATTTGCTTTTCCTTATCCTCTGCATCGGCTTTTTCCTTTGCTTCGTCATAAAGAGCTGCAATTTCTTCAAAATGGCTGTAGTTTTCCTGCTGAAGAAGAAGCTTTCTTGCATCTATGTAAGGCTTGGCAGCGCGGTTGAATTTGGCAAATTCATCCATCTTTGCCTTTTCTGCCTTTTGAAGTTTTCTTCTTTTGGCAGTAATATTTTTAAGAAGGCTGTTAATTTTTGCTCCGCTTTCATTATCGCCTGATTTTCTAAGCTGCGTTTTCTTTGTGTTCAGCTCGAAAATTTGGGCATCAAGTTCATCTTCCTGATCAAAGATTGCAGTAAGCTCTGCCATATCCGGCTCAACAAATTCATCAAGAGAATGATAATTCTTATCAAAGGCTTTTTTGGCTGAGAGCTTTTTCTTTGCAAGCTCAATGCAGAATGAGCGATGCTCTTTTTCATCCTGAGTATTTTTCGGCATTGCTTTAGCCAGAGCAATTTCACGCCTTAAATCCGCCTCATTTGCATTAACAATGCCTGCAAGGCCGTTTTCAAGAATTTCAGAATAAACCTTAACCTGATAAATATAGTTTTCCGATTTAAATTTATCAAGCTCGGCACAAACAAATTTAGAGATTTCAATTTCTTCATTGAAATTAAGAGCCTCTTTATATTCCTTCTTTGCGGCCTTGCGCTGCTTTTTATCAGAAATGTTTTTATACATTTCTTTAGTTACTGTTTTTGGAGTTTCGGCTGCCATCTTGCGTGATTTTTCAACAAGATCAATTGCTTCAACAATTTTATGATTATCAAGAGCGTTATTTCCGTAATCCTCAAAAAGGGAGCGAACTTTAAGAACTCTGATTACCGACTTTTGCTTTTTCTCGTTGAAATCATAAAAGAAATAAGGAACTGTGTTTAAGAATGCGCCGACCGCAGCCATTATGATAAGCACGGTCATAAGCTTATAAAGAAGATTCGGATCGCCGGTGTTTACATCAAGAATATCAAACGACGAAGCATAGCCGTTGCCCTCATAAACGCCGTATTTTTCATAAACCATGGGAAGAACGGAGGAAGTAAGAAGCGTTACAAGATTACCGATGGTGAGCACCGTGGCGAACATACCGTCAATACGCTCACCGGAGCGATACTGCTGATAATCTCGAATATCCGCTTGAATTGCAGGAGTTGTGATTTGCTCAAAAGCTCCCACAAGCCAGTTGAAATAAACGCAGATAAAGAGCCACCAAATATTGCGCATATCAATTATCATTGCAAGAATGCAAACAACATTTCCGAGGTTAACACCAACGAGCACATTCTTTTTGCCCCATTTACGAATACAAATGGGGGCAAGAAGCATGCCCCAAAGCGAAGCATTGCCGATGAGAGTTTGAATAATTGCAAACTGGGCACCGTTGCAGGTGTGGCCGTAGTTAAACGACCATGTAAGTATATTGCCGTATGCCGATTCAAGGAAACCGATCCAGCCTGCAAGAGCAATAATCCAAAAGTATTTATTCTTTGCAACGGCTTTAAACGAATCTATAAAGCTGATTTGAATTGTGTGCGTTTTTGCCTGAACGATTTTTTCCTTTGTGTTTGCATAAACAACGACGGTTAGCAACATACCGATAATTGCGAATATCGGATAAGAAATTCTGTAAACCTTAATATCATAAAGATTATTATTTGCCGCAACCTGTGCAATAATCGGAAGCACAATGTTCATAATAGACGGTGCAAGCGAATAAACAACGGATTTAATGGCAAGAACATCCGTTCTTTCCTGCGTGTTCGGAGAAAGAACATGAATGAGATTTGTGTAAGCATCATTAAAGAAATTAAAATAATACTGCAAGCCTAAGTTGAGAAGAAGAACAACAACGCATTTAGCAATATAGCCGCCGTCTTTTCCGAGCATAGGCTGAGTGAAAATACTGTAAAGTGCATTATACGGAAACCAAACATAAACGATTGCGATAATTGCAGACGGTATACCCATTGAAATAAGATAAGGTCTGTATTTACCGCCCTTACCTCTTGTGTTATCAACCTTATTGGCACGAATTGCCGTTAAAGGAATATTGGCAAGAGTTGCAATAAGATAAAGCACATACATATCCATCGGAGCAATACCAATTGCGCCGCCTACAATCATATTGGTGGTGCTTACAAGAAGCGCCATACCCATTGAAATTATGAAATAGGAGCCGATACCGCCGACGGCATAAGCAGCTATTTCCTTAAAATTCATATATTTTCCTTTAGGCGGATCGTTCCAATAATATCTGACATTATCAATCAGCGACCCGATCTTTTGCTTAACTCCCGAATTTTCAGAAGCCATTTTATCACCCCTAAACAATTTATTGCTTTAGCGCATTTATTTAAATTTAACACATTTATTATGATTAAGCAATATATTTATGATGATTTTGCACTAATAACATAAAAATTTATACAGTGATTTATTTGTGTAAGCCCTATTCATAAAACATCACATAAATAAAAAGCCGAGGGCAGAAGCCCTCGGCAAAATATCGGAATATTATTTTTTTGAGTTTTTCTTTGCTTTTTTGGCAGCCTTGCGAGCGGCAAGTTCCGCTTCAAGCTCTTTGCGCTTTGCTTCTTCCTCTTCATGCTTAATGCGTTCATCCTCTTCGGCACGAACTTTTGCATCCTCATACTGAGCTGCAATTTCATCAAGGTGAGAGAAATTCTCCTGCTGAACAAGAAGCTTGCGTGAAGTGATATAAGCGTCTGCAGCGCGGTTAAACATTGCATGCTTATCCATTTCTTCCTTAGAGTTTTTGCGTGCGGCCTTGCGGTCTGCGGCAACCTTTTTAAGCTCTGCCTTAAGCTTTGAAACCTCGCCTGCATCGCCGGCCTTTTTAGCCTCATTGATTTCCTTGGTAAGCTCGGCAATTCTGTCGTCGCACTTATCTTCGATTGCAAAGTAATCGTCAAGAACAGCCATATCCGGCTCTGCAAACTCTTTAACCTGCCCGAAGTGCTTAACATAATTTTTATGAGAAGAAAGCTTTTTCTTGGCAAGCTCGATTTCGATCTTGCGCATTTCTTTTTCCTGCTCGGTGTTCTTGGGAAGAGCCTTAGCGGCTGCAAGCTCACGCTTAACCGCATTAACATCCATATTTACGATACCGTCAAGACCCGCATCGTAAACAGCCTGATAAAGAGCAACCTGGCGCTTAACATTATCGGAATTGAATTTATCAAGTTCGGCACAAACAAACTGAGAAATCTCAATTTCTTCATTATAAGCCAAAGCTTCGTTATAAGCCTTTTTCGCCTCTTTTTTAGCCTTACCGCTGAGTGATTTGTAATCTTTCTTGGAAACGGCCTTAGGCTCTTTCTGAGCCATTTCGCGGGCATCGTTTACAAGATCAATAGCCTCAACAAGCTCTCTGTCCGAAAGAGCCTTGTTTGCATAATCCTCAAACAGAGCGCGAACTTTAAGAACGCGGATAACGGCTTTTTGCTTACGCTCTGTGAAATCATAAAAGAAGAAAGGAATAACATTGAGCAAGGCACCGCCGGCGGCAACAAGAATAAGAACTCTGAGAAGCGGAATAAGAACACCGTCTACATCATAAAGAGCATTAGACGCATTAAAGATATCCTGGCCGTTTGCTGCCTGCTTTGCAAGCATTTGGCCGATTGTTTCATTTGCACCGGGAAGCACACGGGACATAAGATTAGCATCATTTACAACTCTTCTTGCGTTTTCAACATTCATTCCGAGCCTTTCCTGAAGTGCGGGAATAGCGCCGGAGGTAACGAGAGTTATAACGGAGCCGATAGTTGCAACCGCTGCAAACATGCCGTCAATTCTTTCGCCTGTTTTATACTGCTGATAATCACGAATATCAGCCTGAATAGAAGGATTGAGAATATGAGCAAATGCACCGACGATACCGTTGCAATAGAGGCAAAGCAAAACCATCCAAATTGTGGCAGGTGTAATTTTACCCGTAAACAAAATCATTGCAAGAATGAAAATAATGTTCAAAATATTAGTAACAATCTGAACATTCTTTTTACCGTACTTACGGATAAAGAACGGAGCCATAATCATGCCCCAAAGTGCCGAGTTACCATTTAAGGTAACAATAATACTGTAAACATTACCGGAGCAGGCACCGCCGTAGTTATAAAGCCAAGCAAGAATATTGGTGTATGCCATTTCAAGGAAGCCGATCCAGCCTGCAAGAGATATAATCCAAAAATACTTGTTTTTTGCAACTGCCTTGAAAGCATCTGTAAATTTAATTTGAATAACATGGGTTTTTGCCTGGATGATTTTTTCCTGTGTGTTTGCATAAACAATAACAAGAAGAGCAGAACCAAGCAAGCCTAAAATCGGGAACACAAGTCTGTAAACACGAATATCCGTTTGGTTGGTATGGAAAACATTTTCTGCAACAAGCGGCATAATCAAGTTTACAACAGAGGGTCCTAATGAATAAATAATGCTTTTGATTGACGCAACATCAGCTCTTTCCTGAGAGTTTGGAGAAAGAACATGAATGAGGTTTTCATAAGCGTCATAGAAAAACATATAAACAAACTGAAGAATAACATTAAACAAAAGCAAGATTACGCATTTTGCCAAATAATCCGCAGTTTTTTCGCCGAAAACAACACCGTCGCCAACCAAATATTTAAGCTTATCGTACGGGAACCAAACCATTGCAACAAAAATCAATGCAGACGGTATGCCCATAAGCAATATGTATGGCCTGTATTTACCCGCTTTACTTCGGGTGTTATCAACAATTGACGCACGAAGACCGGTAAGCGGAATACCGGCGATAACGGCAATGACATACAGGATATACATATCCGTGGGTGTAATACCGATAGTACCCGTGATAAATACATTTGTTGTTGCAAGCATGCAAATCCAGCTCATGCTTACGATTAAGTACGCACCGATGCCGCCGAAGGCATAGGACGCAATCTCCTTAAAGGACATAAATCTGCCCTTAGGCGGTTCTTTCCAATAATACTTAAGATTATCGACTACAGAACCGATTTTTTCTTTGAGTCCGGCTTGTGAAGAAGCCATTTGACCACCCCTTATCATCATCTGACGCGCTCTCTCAACACGCGCTTAGAATAAATTAACACATTTTTAATTAATAAGCAAGAATTTTTTAATAATTTTGCTTATAAAAGGGAATTGTTTACATTTGCTACAAAGCAAAAAATGTATACACAGATCAATTTGGAAAGCAACCTAAAACAAGCTCAAAAAAAAGAAACCCCACGGAAATAATCCGCGGGGATAATTTGAAAAAATCGGGGGTGCTCGCCCCTAAAATAATTATTTCCTGTCGGTATAAGCTAAATCGCCGGCGGCAAGAATTTGAGCACATTTCATAAGAAGTTTAAACATATAAACCGCCTCCTAATAAATTATTTGCAGCGCTTTTTTCCGTTGCACCTTCATTATATGGATTCGGTCGGCAAAGTCAACACAAAAATTGATTTGTTAATAATTTATTTACAATTATTTTTGTGCATAATAGACAGTGATTTGAAATTCACAGATTATATACAAGCTATTTTTTAGTGCACTTTGCACAATACACGGCACATTTCGCTTCACTGTAAAATCATCTTACTTCAATTTGCGAAAGCACCTTTCCGACACTGTCGTGAATAACGAGATCGGCAATTGAATCTGCCTGAGTAGGAGCTTTGTTTATCAAAACAAATTTATCCCCTTTGTAATATCTTATAAAACCGGCAGCAGGATAAACAACAAGACTTGTGCCGGCAACTACAAGGCAATCGGCAGAGGCTATTGCGTTTATCGCACCGTTTACCGTTTCATCATTAAGTGATTCTCCGTAAAGCACAACATCGGGCTTGATAACCGAGCCGCAGTAATCGCAAATCGGTACTCCACCGTGGTTGGCAATATACTGCCGATCAAAGGATTTTCCACAATCCGTGCAATAATTTCTGAGCGTTGAACCGTGAAGCTCAAACACATTTTTACTGCCTGCCTTTTGATGAAGCCCATCTATATTTTGCGTTACAACAGCCTTTAGCTTGCCTGCTTTTTCAAGCTCCGCAAGCTTATAATGCGCGGCATTGGGCTTTGCCTCGGGGCAAATCAGCTTATCGCGATAAAAGCGATAAAAATAATCGGTGTGGTGCCAAAAGAAATCATGTGAAAGAATTTCCTCGGGAGGATATTCATATATTTGATTATAAAGCCCGTCAACAGACCTGAAATCGGGTATGCCGCTTTCTGTTGAAACACCTGCCCCGCCGAAAGACACAATATTATTGCTTGAATCTATAATTTCCTGCAAAGTCATTTTATCACCTAAAAATTCATATTGTTCCAGCCCCATTGATTTGTGCCGGAATATTTAACATAAACCCTGTCTGCGGGAAGCGAAAGCACCTCTTCCATTATTTTGCAAATCTCTTTAGTCATATTTTCACATTGAACATCTGTTGATTTACCGAAAACGGCAATATCAACAAACACCATCGGCGCATCATCACCCTTAAAATACATGTTTGCATTATCGTTAAAAGCAAGCATAAGCCAGCTTTCGCTTTTGCCGAGCAATTCGATTGCCGAGCCGAGCTTTGCCTTGAGCGCAATTTCTTTTTCCGGCGAAACGGAAACATTTGTTGTGGTGTTGATAAAAGGCATAAAAACATCTCCTAAAACAAATTACATATAAATTTTATACCAAACACGCAATGAGGTCAAGAAACTATTGATAAACAAAAAGACATATGATAAAATTAAATAAAGATAAGGAGGAATTAGTGTGAAAAATCACACTAATCGGATTATATTGCCTTCAAAATTTGCCGGCGGCATAATTTTGAAATGGCTAAAATCACCATTTACACCTGTTCAGGCAACGCAGGATATAAAGGTGATTTTTAATAAACTATTTGTTGCCTGAAAGGTTATGGTGATTATTATGAACATTTGGCACAATATAAGCCCCAAAAGAATTAAAAAGAACAGGTTTTACGCAGTTATCGAAATATCAAAGGGCGGCAAAAACAAATATGAGCTTGATAAAGAAACCGGCATGCTGAAGCTTGACCGCGTGCTTTTCACATCCACACACTACCCTGCAAACTACGGCTTTATTCCCAGAACATATGCAAACGACAACGACCCGCTTGATGTGCTTGTGCTTTGCAGCGAGGAAATTTTGCCGATGACGATTGTTGAGTGCTCGCCCATCGGCGTGCTTATTATGGAGGACGGCGGCAGCCGCGACGAAAAAATCATTGCAGTGCCCGTTAACGACCCGAACTACAATTGCTATAAAGACATCGACGAGCTTCCCTCACACAGAATGGATGAAATCGAGCATTTCTTTGAGGTTTACAAAACGCTTGAAAAAGGCAAGACCACCTCAATTATCGAAGTGCAAAACCGCGAAGCGGCAGAGGGCGTTATTCAAACCTGCATAGACGAATATATCAAGAAATTTCAAATGTGATATGAGCAGTTCAAAGAGCCTCTTATTCAATCTTGTTTTGCTTACGGCAATAATTATAATGTGTGCATTAGCCACTGCCGGAAAAAAGGCGGCAATTTACATATTGATTGTGCTGATTTCGGGAGTGATTATTGAAAATATTATAATTTACCGCCGCTTAATACACAGCGAATGGCGATGCGAAAAATGCGGCACGACTTTTAAACCGAAATTTTCGCAAGTGCTTTTTTCGATAAATGCCGGCGATGTTAAAATAATGCGCTGCCCGCATTGCGAAAGCAAGCAGGATTGCAAGCCCGTCAGGCGCAAAAAGCAATAATTTTAAACATCACTGATTGCTTTTACATTAAACACAAGCAGAATATTACGCGTAAAAAAGCGGCTCGCGAAGCTATGTTCGTGAGCCGCTTTATTATTGCGGATTATTTATCAATACATGCCGCCCTGAGCTGCCGCTGCCATTGCCGCCGCATTGGCTGCGTCCTCTTTCGGGTCTTTAATATCCGTTACAAGAGATTCCGTGGTAAGAACCATGGAAGCAACGGAAGCCGCGTTCTGAATAGCGGAGCGTGTTACCTTTGCAGGGTCAACAATACCGCTTTCAATCATATCGCAATATTCGTTTGTTGCGAAGTTATAACCGTAGCCCGCCTTATCGGCATTCTTGATCTTATCAAGGATTACGGAACCTTCCATGCCGGCATTGGCCGCAATTTGGCGAACAGGCTCTTCAAGGGCTTTAAGAACGATTGCAACGCCTGTTTTGAAATCCGAATCTTCTGTGTCAAGCAACTTTTCAACCGCAGGGATTGCATTGATAAGAGCAACGCCGCCGCCTGCAACAATGCCCTCTTCAACAGCCGCTTTGGTGGCTGCAAGAGCATCTTCGATGCGAAGCTTCTTTTCTTTCATTTCTGTTTCGGAGGGAGCGCCGACCTTGATTACGGCTACGCCGCCTGCCATCTTTGCAAGGCGTTCCTGAAGCTTTTCTCTGTCAAAATCCGAAGTGGAGGTTTCGATAGCGGCTTTAATCTGATGAACTCTTGCTTTGATTTCATCAGAGGAGCCTGCACCGTCAACGATGATGGTGTTTTCTTTTGTAACCTTAACCTGGCGAGCCTTGCCGAGCATATCCATTGTGGCATCTTTAAGCTCGATACCGAGATCGGAGGTGATAACCTGGCCGCCGGTAAGAACAGCGATATCCTGAAGCATATCCTTTCTTCTGTCGCCGAAGCCGGGAGCCTTTACGCAAACGCAGGTGAAGGTGCCTCTGAGTTTATTAAGAAGGATTGTTTGAAGAGCCTCGCCCTCAACATCCTCGGCAACGATAACAAGCTTTTGACCGCTCTTGAGAACGGATTCAAGCAACGGAAGAATATCCTGAACGGTTGAGATTTTCTTATCGGTAATAAGGATAAGAGCATCGTCAATAACAGCTTCCATTTTATCGGTATCCGTTACCATGTAGGGGCTGATATAGCCGCGGTCAAACTGCATGCCTTCAACAACCTCGCAAGTTGTTTCGGCTGTTTTTGATTCTTCAACGGTGATGACACCGTCCGAAGTAACCTTTTCCATAGCATCGGCAACAAGCTTGCCAACATATTCGTCCGCAGCGGAAACGGTTGCTACTCTTGCGATATCGTCGGAGCCTTTAACCTGCTGTGAATTGCCTTTAACGGCTTCTACCGCTGCGTCAACAGCTGCCTTAATACCGTTTTTAACAACCATCGGGTTTGCGCCTGCGGCAACATTCTTCATGCCCTCGCGAACAAGTGCCTGAGCAAGAAGAGTTGCTGTTGTGGTGCCGTCGCCCGCATCGTCGTTTGTTTTGGAGGAAACCTCTTTAACAAGCTGAGCGCCCATATTTTCAAATGGGTTTTCAAGCTCGATTTCTTTTGCGATGGTTACGCCGTCGTTTGTAATGAGCGGTGAGCCGTATTTTTTATCGAGAACAACATTTCTGCCCTTGGGGCCGAGTGTGATTTTAACGGTATTTGCAAGCTTATCGATACCGCTTTGAAGAGCCTTGCGAGCTTCTTCGCCGTAAATTATATCTTTTGCCATAATCAATCATTCCTTTCCTGTTTTAATAAATCAGTCAACAACCGCAAGAATGTCTTTAACGGAAGCGATAGTGTATTCTTTACCGTCTACCTTAACATTAGTGCCGCTGTATTTTGTGATGATAACCTTATCGCCTACCTTAACGGTCATGGGATATTTTTCCGTGCCGGGGCCGACAGCGGAAACGGTCATAAATTCGGGCTTTTCCTGAGCAGATGCTGCAATAAAGAGGCCTGAGGCTGTTGTTTCCTCTGCTTCCATAGGAGCAAGCAATACTTTATCTGCAAGTGGTTTAATAGTCATAATAAAATTTCACCTCTGAAAATTATTTTAAATGTTTTAGCACTCTTTATCACTGAGTGCTAATTACTATTTTAGCAAGTTTTTCCTATTTGTCAATAGTGTTTACAAATATTTCAAAAAAAATCCTAAAATCATATAAAAAAACGCCGTGCCCAAATAAATCATATTGGGCAGCGGCGTAATTTATTCATATATAATATTTAAAACCATATATTATTGTTCGGCCATAAAAAAGCGGCAAAGCAGTTGATTTTACGCTTACGTCTTTTCAATCAGGCACACGCAATGAGCGGCTATGCCCTGCTTGGCACCGGTAAAGCCGAGCTTTTCTTCCGTGGTTGCCTTAACGGAAACGCAATCGGTGTCAATTCCGCAGGCTTTTGCGATATTGGCGCGCATTTCATCGATATACGGCGCCATTTTCGGAACCTGCGCAATTATTGTGGCATCAATATTTGACGCCTTAAATCCTTTTTCTGCAAGAAGCGCAACTACATTTTGCAGCAGCACAAAGCTGTTTGCGCCCGCAAATCGCTCATCCGTATCGGGAAAATGCTTGCCGATATCACCGAGTGCCGCCGCGCCGAGCAATGCATCGGAAACGGCATGAAGAAGCACATCGGCATCGGAATGGCCGAGGAGTCCAAGCTCGCACGGTATATCAACGCCGCCGATTATGCATTTTCTGCCCACAACGAGCTTGTGCACATCATATCCGTGCCCTATTCTGATATTCATATCAAAGCTCCTTTCCGGCTCTTGCTTTCAATATACTTTCCGCCATCGGCACATCGCCTTTGGTGGTGATTTTTATATTTTCGTATTCGCCGATAACAACGCCGCATTCAACGCCGATATGCTCAACAAGCTGGCAATCGTCCGTATAATCTTTACCGTCTTTCTGAGCGGCTTCAAGCGCATTTTTATATGTATTAAATTCAAAAATCTGCGGAGTTTGAATAAGCACAAGATTTTTTCTGTTAGGCGTGCCGACTATATTAAGACTTTCATCCACAACCTTAACGGTATCCTTAACAAAAACACCTGTTGCGGCCGCCTTGCGGATTTGCGCCTCGTCAAGCGTTTTAACAACCGTTTCGGGAGTAACAAGCGGGCGTGCGCCGTCGTGAATAATGATATAATCGCAATCATCAATCGTTTCAACCGCATTTTTTACGCTTTGCTGCCTTGTTTCGCCGCCGATAACAAAGGTGATATTTTCCTGCGGAAGTAATTTTGAAAAGATTTCAACATCGCATTCGCGGCAAACAACGATGATTTCGTCGATTTCCGCCATATTTTCAAACACGGCAACGCTGCGCTCTATTACCGTTTTGCCGCCTATATCGATAAGCAGCTTACTTTTATCTATTCCCATTCTTGTGCCGTTTCCAGCCGCAAGAACAACTGCTATGTTATACAATTCTTTTTATCCTTTCAAGCTCATCAAAATTGGGCGTTACATACTCGGTTTTATAATTATCGTAAATAACCATGCCGGGCTTTGCACCGTTTGGCTTTTTAACATTTTTTATAATTGTGTAATCCACGGCAACATTCGAGGATGAAGCCGCCTTGCTGTTTTGCACGGCAAGCATTGCCGCCTCGCGAATCAGCTTATCGGTAAATTCCCTGCCGTTTTCGCTTTGAACAACAACATGAGCACCTGCACCTTCCTTAACATGAAACCACAAATCATAATTTTTTGCGGTTTTAAGCGTGAGCTTATCGTTCATAATATTATTGCGGCCCACGAATATTTTGAAGCCCTCGGAGCTTTCAAATTCCATTGGGCGAAGCTGCTTTGTATTTTTTTGATTTTTGGCGGGGCGGCGTTTTAAAAAGCCTGTTTGCACAAGTTCGTTTTTAATTTCCGTTATTTCCGGGTCAGTTTGTGCTCTCGAAAGAGCGTCCGTTACGGAATCAAGATATGCCGCTTCATCGTTTGCCGCCTTGATAAAATCGGAAAGCCTGCTTTCGGCGGTTTGCTTTTTGCGATATTCCTTATAATATTTTTGCGCGTTCTGCATCGGCGAAAGCGCAGGATCGGCGGGAACGCGCACCCGGGCGTTTTCCTCATAAAAATTTTGCAAATCATAATAGATTGCGCCCTTTTGAAGCGCATATTGGTTTGCAACGATTAAATCGCCGTAAATCTTATATTTATCTTTATCGCGGCAATTCTCAAGCTCTTTGCTTCTGTTTACCGCCTTGCGAACGGCGCGTTCCTTTAAATTAGAAAGGGTTTTGAAAAGCTCGCCGGAGCGCTGGCGAATTCTGTCTGCTCTGACCTTTTCATAATAAAAGAAATCAAGCGTTTCGGAAAAGGTTTCAAAATCCCTTTCGCTTGCAAGCGAGCCGTATTGAGTTATCGGCATAAAGCAAAAATCAAAGGGTGCCTGAGTTATGATAACATTAGGGCGCGGATTTTCCGCATAATGCTTGATCTGCTCAACGGAGGTGCCGTTTTCAAATTCGCGGCACACAATCGGCGAAACGCCCATAACCGCGCTTTGGAAAGCGTTTGCAGGCGATTTGGTGCTTTTAGAAATTCTTGCTTTGATTTTTTCGATATCGTCGGTCAAAATATCAAGCTTATCCTGCGCCGGAGGGGCTTCGTATTTAAGCCCCGGCAAAACGCGGCGCACGCGGGAGCTGTTTTCATCCACACGGCGCAAAGCGTCTATAATCGTGCCTTTATCGTCGAGCAGGATAATATTGCTGTATCTGCCCATTATCTCCGCAACAAGCGTGAGCAAAACCTCGTCCCCGAGTTCATTTGAAGAGCGCACGGTGATCTTTATAATTCTGTCAAGCCCCTGCTGCTCTATCGAAAGAATTTTACCGCCGCAAAGGTGCTTGCGAAGAAGCATGCAAAGCATCGGCGGCTTTGCGGGATTTTCGGGAGGATATTTCGTGAAATACATGCCTGCCGTGTTTGCTCGGCAGGAAAGAAGCAATTTTTCGGCGCCCTCGCGCGAACGCAGCGAAAGCACAAGCTCTTCCTTTGACGGTTGATAAATCTTATCTATTCGCGCGCCGACTGCAAATTCGGCAACCTCGTTTTTTAGGTGATGTAAAAAAATTCCGTCCAGCGCCATAATTACACCGCCAAAACAGGATTTTGCTGCCCGCCCCAAACAAATTCCACTTCGGGAAATTTATTTTTCAGCTCATCGAGAAGCATATGAAACGATTCAGATTCCGTTTCAAAGTGACCTGCGCTTATAACGCAGAATTTTTCCTCCGCCGCGGCAAGAAAATCATGATATTTCATATCGCCGGTAACAAAGCAATCGGCGCATTCCATTGCCTGCGGCAAATATTCCTCGCATGCGCCGCCGCCGAGAGCAACGGTTTTAATCAATCTTTCCGAATCGGTATATCTCAACCCATGCACATCGAGCGTATCACTCACAAAGCGGGCAAAATCATCTGCGCTCATCGGAGGATCAAGCTTTGCAGTAACGATAAAAGTGCCGTCAACAGGCTTGACATCCGCAAGTCCGAGCCGCTTACACAAGCTTGTGTTTATGCCGTTTTTCGCCTTATCAAAGCAGGTGTGCGCACTTATAACGGCAATACCGTTTTTAACACATTCATAAACGGCGCTTTTCGGCTCAACGGCTTTTAAACCGTGAAATATAATCGGATGGTGCGAGATAATAAGCTCGGCGCCTATATCCGCGGCATAGCGGACAACATCTTTTGCGGCATCAAGGCAAAGCACCGCTTTGGTGACCGCCTCATTGCCGCCGATGACAAGGCCCGAATTATCCCATTCCTCCTGTGTGGAAAACGGAGCAACCGAATCAAGATAATTATATATATCAAAAACAGATGTCATAATTTTTCTTTAATGGCGGAAATCACTTCGGAATAATCCGCATTTCCTTTCTGTTTGTTTTCAAGAAAATTGAGCAAATGCTCAAAAAATTCCCTATTGGAAAAGTCTTTTATATTGCCAAGAAAATAATAGCTTTCATCGTGCCTGACAATTTTGCCTGTGTAGCTTGCTTCAAAAACATTATAATAATGCCTGCCCTCGGCAACGATGATATCCCTGCCGATCTCAAAGCCGCTTTCGCAAAGCCGGCGGCGAAGCACATGCTGGCGCGTCATGGGATTGAGCACAAAATGCACATCCTTTGATTTTGCAAACGGGCATTTTGCAATAATATCCGCAATAAGCTCGCCGCCCATGCCGCATATCGCAATTTCGCGGGCATCGCTTTCATTTAATCCCAAAAGGCCTGGAGCAAGTATGCAGGTGATTTTACCGGCAACGCCCTCCTGCTCGGCAACTTCACGGCATTTAGAGAGTGGGCCCTCGTTTATATCGCAGGCATACGCTTTTTTTACAATATTATTTTGAACAAGATACGCGGGCAGATAGCCGTGATCGCAGCCTATATCGGCAAACGACTCACACGGACGAACAAGCTCTGCCGCGGCAGCCAAACGCTTTGAAAGCTTAATCATAAAATTTATTCGCCTATCAGCTTATTGATATCATTAACAAGCTTATCGGGATCACAACCGTGAACCATGCAAGCCTGCTCAATGGATTCGCCCGAAGCGGAGGGGCAATAAAGGCAATGCATGCCGATTTCCATAAAAAGCTCTGCCGAATCGGGGCAGATTTGAAGTGCCTCTGCGATGATAGTATCTTTAGTTACCTTTGCCATAATTAAAACCTCTTTCATTTACTGCTTAGTTTATTATTTGTTATCGATATTATATTATAAAACAAAACTTATTGCAAGCAAGTAAAGATTATGTTAATATATTTTTCAACGAGGTGATAACGATGAGTGAAAAAGAAACAAAGAACGAAAGCACGGTTTCGGAAAACGAAAACGAGGATTTAAGATTTGACGCACTTGCAAGCGGAATTGCAGACGGCGGGCTCAGATCAACACTTGAAATAAATCTGCTGATTTGCTATATCACGGTAAATTCACGCGGCAGGCTGACGGAAAAGGTTATTGCAGACACAATGATGAGGGGCGAAATCGCAAATTATTTCGAAACGGTAAATGCCATTAAAAAGCTGAAGCAAAAAGGCATGATAACCGAGGACGAAAACGGTTATCTTCACCCGGGCAACGGCTGCAAAAACCTGGTTGACCTTGTTGAAAACGACCTTCCCTACACCATCAGGAAAAAGAGTATTGAAATATCACGCAAGCTCGCCGTGCGCGAAACGTTTGAAAAGGAAAATAAGGTTGACATTGAAAAGCACAACGATTATTATTCAGTGACCATGCACCTTGCTGACGGCGACAAAGAATTTATGATTTTGACGCTGAATTTACCGACCGCGGCACAAGCGGAAACGGTTAAGGATTGCTACTACAACAATCCCGTGGAAATTTACAACACCGTGATAGACGCATTATTCGGCGCCGAAATCGAAAATGAATAAATATCGGCCGAAGATTGACCGATAAAAGTGAGCGCAAAATATTAAATCAATAAACGGCAACAAAAAAGCACCGAGATAATCTCGGTGCTTTAATTTATATTATCTTATGATAATTATTATTCGGCGTCAAGCTCGATTGTTTCTTCGGGCTTTTCGGTGGTTTGCTTCATGGAGAGGCTTACTCTCTTCTTATCGAAATCGATATCGGTGATAACAACCTCTACCTCATCGCCTACTTTAAGTACATCAGCGGGAGTTTTGATACGATCCCAGCTGATTTCGCTGATGTGGATAAGGCCTTCGATACCGGGGATAACGGTTGCGAAAGCGCCGAATGCGGTAAGACCTACGATTTTAGCCGTAAGCTTAGTGCCGATGGGATAATCTCTTTTAAGAATTTCCCACGGAGAATCCTCAATCTTCTTGAAGCCGAGAGAAATCTTTTTATTTTCCTGATCAAGGCTCTTGATATAAACTTCAACCTGATCGCCTACATTAACAACCTCTGAAGGATGCTTAATGCGGGTCCACGAAAGCTCGCTGATATGAATCATGCCGTCTACGCCGCCGATATCAACGAATGCGCCGTAATTGGTGAGGGATTTAACTGTGCCCTGAAGCTTCATGCCTTCTTCAAGCTTGCCCCAAAGCTCCTCGCGTGCTTTTCTTCTTTCCTCATTAAGAACAGCCTTAACGGAGCCAACGGCTCTTCTTCTCTGCTCATTGAGGTCGATAATTCTGAATCTTACGGTTTGACCTTTAAGAACGGAAAGATCTTCGTTCTTAGGCACACCTGTGAGTGATGCGGGAATGAAAACTCTTGTTCCCTTTACGGAAGCGAGAACGCCGCCTCTTACAACAGCTGCAACGGGGCCTTCAAGGATCTCGTCATCTTCCTTTGCCTTAACGATATCATCCCAGCCTTTATAAGCATCTGTAAGCTTTTTGGAAAGCTTAAGAACGCCGTCTTGATCGTCTGTTTTAAGAATGATAAGGTCAAGCTCATCACCAACGGAAACAACATCCTCACACTTATCAAACGGCTCTGCCGAAAGATCGTCGTGAGCGATAACGCCCGTTTGCTTTCTTCCCGGAACATCTACAAATACTTCCGTGGGAGTAATGTTTACAACAATACCTTTAACGATTTTGCTGGTATCATTGTTGCTGAAGGACTGTTCGAGCATCTCTGCGAAGGTTTCACCATCAGCAGATACTTCGACAGCAGCCGTATCGGCCTTATCAGCGGTTTCTGCTGTCTCGGCAACAGACTCTGTTGCTTCAACTTCCTTTTCTTTAATTTCTTCGGACATGGTTTTTAGTACCTCCTTGATAATTACCGAGGGTGTAGATGCCCCGGCAGTAACTCCAACTACATTGAAACCCGAAAAATCCTTATCTGCAAGCTCTGCCGCCGTTTCGATTAAAAAGGTGGGAGCATTCTGCGAACATACATCTTTCAACTTGCAAGTATTGGAAGAATGGCGACCGCCGATAACAACCATTGCATCGCACTCTTTGGAAAGCGCATATGCTTCTTGCTGCCTATCGGAAGTTGCATTACATATTGTAGCAAATATTTCACAGTTTGTACATACCTTTTTAAGAATTTTCTCGCATTTTTTCCATTCTTCAAGGCTGAATGTTGTTTGCGACACGCAAATAACATCATTTTTCTGCGCGATATTATGACTTTTAATTATTTCAAGCAATTCGGCTTCGTTTCTAAACACATAGCTTTCGCCCGTGCAAAAGGAGCGAATTCCCAAAACCTCGGGATGACCGGCATCACCTGCGATAAGAGTTACGCCGCCCGGCTGCCTCTCGCTGACTATTTTATGAATTTTCAAAACGAACGGGCATGTGGCATTAACATAAGGAATATCTCTGCTTTCTATATCTTCGATAACACTTTTTTCAACTCCATGCGTGCGGATAACGATTTTATATCCTTTTTCACATTCACACGGAGATGAAATAACCCTGACGCCCTTTGAATTTAAATCGGAAACCACTTGATTGTTATGGATTATCGGGCCGAGAGTTGAAACCTTTTCGCCGTTTTCAACAAGGCTGTAAACAAGATCAACCGCTCTGTTTACGCCAAAACAAAATCCTGCCGTTTCGGCAAGCCTTATCTCTTTCATTGAGCCGAAGCCTCCCAAAGATCAAAAATGCTGCCCATAACCTTATTGGCGGCATCCTTAATATCATGCGGGCCTGTTTCCTCCTTATCAAGCCCCATATCGGAAAGAGAAAGCAATTTTCCGTATGTAACGATAACCTTTTTGCCCGGTTTGATAGGACCGTCACAATAAATGGCGCACGGTAAAACGGATGCATTCGTTGCCTTTGCGATAACGGCAACACCTGATTTTGCTCTTTGCGGCACACCGTTTTTATCTTTAACTCTTCTGCCCTCGGGGCATATTGCCATAACATGACCCTCTTTGATTATTTTTTCGCCGTAGTCGATAGCGGAGGTGTCGCCCTTGCCTCTTTTTACGGGAAAGCCGTAAAGATGCTTCACAACCCAGCCCACGATAGGATTTTTAAAAAGCTCTACCTTTGCCATAAAATGAAGCGGAGGCACATTTTTCGGCATTGAGGCAAAAACGGGATCAAGAGCGCAAGTGTGGTTTACTGCCACGATATAGCGCACATTTTTATCCTGCGGCACATTTTCGAGACCGCGAAACTCAAGCTTATACACAGCTCTGAAAATCGGACCGAACACCTTTTTTACAAAGCCGTAGAATTTATAATGCTTAACAACGGAATAATCAAAGCTTACCATTTGTTTTCTCCTTAATAACAGATATTATCATTTCAATGCTTTGCGGCAATGATTTGCCCGAAGTATCCGCGATAACGGAATCCTCGGCAGGCTTGAGCGGTGCGATTTCACGATGGCTGTCCTGATAATCGCGAGCATTTACATCTGCCAGAACATCGTCGTACTTTACATTTTCGCCTTTTTCCAAAAGCTCTTTATATCTTCTTTCCGCTCTGCATTCGGGTGAGGCGGTGAGAAATATTTTAACCTGTGCGTCAGGAAGCACAACGGTGGCGATATCTCTGCCATCCATAATAACATTGTTTTTAGCCGCAATATCGCGCTGAAGCCCAAGCAAGAACGCGCGCACGGCGGGAATTTTAGAAACATTTGATGCCGCCATTGAAATTTCCGGAGTTCTGATGAGTGAGGAAACATCCTCGCCGTTTAAATAAACGCACTGCGCCCCCGCATCGTCAAACGCAAGGTCAACGGTGATATCTTTAAGCATTTGCTCGGTTTTTTCGGCACTTTCAAGCACGCCGTTTCTCGTTGCGGCAAGGGCAACGGTTCTGTAAAGTGCGCCGGTGTCAACATAAATATAGCCGAGTTCCTTTGCCGCGCCGCGCGCAACCGTGCTTTTGCCTGCGCCGGCAGGGCCGTCTATTGCAACATTTATCATAAATAGCATCCTTTCGGTTCATTATAAAATCACATATTATTGCCGCACAAAAAGCCGGTTGAAAAGGCAATTTGCAAATTGAAGCCGCCTGTGTAAGCGTCCACATCAATAACCTCGCCCGCAAAATAAAGATTTTCAACAAGCTTTGAGCGCATTGTTTTGGGGTCTATCTGCTTGGTATCGACGCCGCCGCGCGTAACCACCGCGGTATCTATATCATAAAGCGAAGAGATATCGACTTTGAATTTTTTTATCAAAGACACAAGAGCAAGCCTTTCCTGCTTTGTGATTTCATTTACCTTTTTATCGGCGGGGATTCCGCTTAATTTTACTATAACAGGAATAAGCTTTTTAGGCAACAACTTTGAAAGCGAATTGATAAAATCTTTATTGATAAATTCGCCGAAATCGCGCAAAATGCGTGAATCGAGCGTTGCTTCGTCAAGCGCGGGCTTTAAATCAATAACGAGAGAATAAGAGTTATTTTTAACATCATCGATATGGCTTGAAGCGGAAAGCACAACCGGACCGCTTACCCCGAAATGGGTAAACAGCATTTCGCCGAAATCGGAATAAACCTTTTTGCCGTTTTTAAGAAGCTCGATTGAAATATTTTTAAGGCTCAGCCCCTGCAAATCGGAAACAAAATCATTTTTACAGCAAAGCGGCACAAGAGCGGCGCAAACGGGAATGATTTTATGCCCCGCGCTTTTTGCAAGCGCATAGCCCTGCCCCGTTGAGCCTGTGGCGGGATAGCTTTTTCCGCCCGTGCAAACGCATACTGAATCACATTTAATTTTTTCACCGCTCTCAAGCACAACGGCGCCGATTTTGCCGTTTTTAAATTCAAATCCTTTAGCATTTCCGCGCACAAAGCGAACGCCTGCGCGCTCGGCGTTTTTTATAAGGGCGTTTGCGATATCCGCCGCCTTATCGGACTGCGGAAAAACGCGGTTGCCGCGCTCGATTTTGAGCGGCACACCCAAATCCTCGAAAAACGCCATTGTGTCGTAAGGCATAAATGCTGAAAAAGCTGAATAGAGAAAGCGTGGATTTCGAGGCACGTTTGATATTAAATCCTCCATATCAAAGCAGGCGTTGGTTACATTGCACCTGCCCTTGCCTGTTATACGCACCTTTGATGCACAGCGAGGCATTTTTTCAATAAGGATTGTGTTTATATTTCTTTTGGCGCTTTCGGCAGCCGCCATAAGCCCTGCCGCACCCGCGCCGATTATAACATTTGTTTTCATATTATTTTAACCGTTTTTAATTTAATATACGAATTATTCTTCGGAAAGCTCGGTAAGCTGCTCCGATTTTTCAGCCCAATCTTCATAAGCAGAATCGCGTTGCTCGGATTTTTGTTGAAGCTCGGCGCTGATTTTCAAGAACTCTTCATACGGCGGATTGCAGTTTAAACGCTCTTCAAGCAGTGCGATTTCATCCTCTAAATCCTCTATCTGCCCCTCAAGGCGCGAAACCGAAGTTTTCAGCTTGCGCAATGCGCTTTGGCGCTCCTTTTGAAGCTTGTAATTATTTTGCTTCGGCGCCTTTTTTTGCTTTTGCGGTTCTGCCGTTTCTTCTCTTTTTGAAATATACTCATCGTAATTACCGATATATTTATTTATACCGTGAGGAGTAAGCTCGATGATTGAGGTTGCGAGTTTATTTATAAAATATCTGTCGTGCGAAACGATAAGCATTGTGCCGCTGTAGTCGAGCAGAGTGTTTTCGAGTTCTTCCCTCGAATAAGCGTCAAGGTGGTTTGTAGGCTCGTCCAAAAGCAGGAAATTATACTGCCCGAGCATGAGCTTGAGAAGCGCTATTCTTGCGCGCTCGCCGCCGGAGCAATCCGAAAGACGTTTATAAACATCGTCGCCGGTAAACAGGAACGCCGCCAAAGCATTGCGGATTTTGGTTTCCGTCATTGCCGGGAAGGCGGACCAAACCTCGTCTATTGCCGTTTTATTTAAATCAAGCTTTGCCTGCACCTGGTCGAAATAGCCGGTGAAAAGATTTGCGCCGAATTTAAACTTGCCGCCGTCCGCCGCCAAATCACCCATAATTATTTTAAGCAGGGTGGTTTTGCCGCAGCCGTTTGCGCCGACGAGAAAAATTCTGTTTCCCTTTTTAACGGAAAAGCTTGCATTTTCAAATATTTTTTTATCGCCGAAGGATTTGCATAAATCCGAAACATCAAGAACATCCTCGCCGGAAACACATTTTGGAGTGAAATCGAAGCGGATTTTTTTAAGCTTCGCATCGGGAACGACAAGCTGCGCCTTAATACGCTCTATCACCTTTTCCTTGCTTTCGGCGGTTTTGATATTTTTTTCCCTGTTCCACTGCCTTTGCTGAGCGATAATGCCCTCAAGCCGCTCGATTTCCTTCATATCGTTTTCGTATTTTTCGGCAATTGCCTTTTGCTCGGCCTGCTTTTTTACAAGGAATTCGGAATAATTTCCCTTATACGAACGCATTTTTTTATTTTCTATTTCAATGGTTTTATCCGTTACACGATCAAGAAAATATCTGTCGTGCGAGATAACGATAAACGCGCCGGAAAAAGAGGAAAGAAAGCCCTCGAGCCATTCAACGGATTTTATATCAAGATGATTTGTAGGCTCGTCAAGCAAAAGCAAATCGCATTTTGAAAGCAGCAATTTGGAAAGTATCAGCTTTGAGCGCTGGCCGCCCGAAAGCTTTGAAGTGGGTTTATCAAAATCCTCCTCACCAAAGCCCATACCGATAAGACAGGAGCGAGTTAAGCTTTTATAGGTTAAGCCGCCGTTTCCCGTGAACTGCTCGTTGAGCATATCCTGCTTTGCTATAAGCTCGGGCAAGGGCTCTGCGGTTAGGCGTGAAGCAATAGCGTCAAGCTCTTTTTCAAGCTTTATTAAATCATCGAAAACGCTTATCAATTCTTCGTAAACGGTTTTATTTTCAGAGCAGGTGTGCTGCTCCATATATCCGAGCTTAACATTTTTGCCGAGAAAAGCCGCGCCAGATGTGGGCTGATATTCGCCCGTTAATATTTTAAAAAGCGAGGTTTTGCCCACGCCGTTTGCGCCCACGAAGCCGATTTTATCCTTTTCGTAAACATCAAAAGAAACATTATCAAACAAAGTTTTTTCGCCGAACGAAAGGCTTAAATTTTGAACGCTTATGCAAGACATAAAATCGCCTCCTGAATATAAAAACGATAACACGAATAATGCACAACAACGCATGCTCATTATAAATCACGATATATTTTACACTATTAAGCCTTGAATGTGAAGTAAAATTTTGATATTATATTTCAAATAACATAAAAGAGGTTAAAAGCATGGAAATATTAAAGCTTAATCCCGTTTTTAAGGATTATATTTGGGGCGGCACACGCCTGAGAGACGATTTCGGCCTTAAAACGGACATAAATCCCGTTGCCGAGGGCTGGATGCTTGCCTGCCACAAGGACGGTATGAACACAATAGACGGCGGCGAATACGACGGCAAAACGCTTGAAAGCGTTATCAAAGAGGGCGGCAAATCAAAAATTGCGGGCACAAACAGCGAAAAGTTTCCCTACTTTCCCGTTCTTATTAAGCTTATAGACGCAAAAGATAATTTATCCGTTCAGGTGCACCCCGACAATGAATATGCGGCAAGAGTTGAGCACGAATTCGGCAAGACGGAAATGTGGTATGTGCTTGACGCGGCGCCCGGCGCAACGCTGATTTACGGCTTTAAAAACAAAATCGGCAAAGAAGAATTCAAGCAGGCAATCGAAAGCAACACGCTTTTGGATGTGCTTAATGTGGTTGAAGTTAAAAAAGGGGATATGTTTTTTATTGAAGCGGGCACGGTGCACGCCATAGGCAAAGGCGCATTGATTGCCGAAATTCAGCAAAACAGCAATTCAACATACAGGGTTTACGATTACGGCAGGCTCGGAAAAGACGGAAAACCGCGCGAGCTTCACATTCAAAAGGCAATTGACGTTTCAAAAACGGAACCGGCAAAATACGGCACAAAGCCCTTTGGCGAAAAGGAAGAAATTTCCGGCGGCACACGCCAAATGCTGACCGAATGCCCGCTTTTCAGCGTATATAATTACGAGCTGTGCGGTAAGGTTGAGCTTAATGCAAACGAAGAAAGCTTTAACCACATTTTGGTTGTTGACGGCAGCGGAAAAATCGGCGGACGCGAATTTAAAAAGGGCGACAGTTTCTTTGTTCCTGCAAACTACGGCAATTACGAAATCGATGGCAACGGAGAATTTATTTTAACCAAAGTATAACAGAAAACTTATATTGCAAAAATCCGCCGAGCGTGCATACTCGGCGGATTTTTATTTTATACATAAAAAAAATAAAACAAACGAATAAAAAGCTTTGCACACGGGCAAGATACTAACAACTTTTTATTTGGAGATGTTTTTATGAAAGTAATAAACAGAATCGCCCTTATTTTAAACATAATAGGCGGGCTTAATTGGGGACTTATAGGATTATTTAAATTTGACCTTGTTGCCTGGATATTCGGCGGACAGGACAGTGTGCTTGCCAGAATAATTTACAGCCTTGTGGGCCTTGCAGCAATTTGGTGCATAAGCCTGCTTTTCAACAAAAGCACCGTTGAGGAATAAGCAAACTCAAGCCAAGCGTGCGATATCGCAAATCCGCAAAGCCTTAAACCAACGACAGGTCGGCTTTCGGCATTTAGCCTAATGCGAAAAGAATCACATTTAATCAGCGCGCATATTCGCGCAATATTTCCGATTTTATCTTGCCGATAATTCGCTTTTCAAGCCTTGAAATATAGCTTTGAGAAATGCCCATCATATCGGCAAGTTCTTTTTGTGTGTGCTCTGTTTCGCCGAGTATGCCGAAGCGTTTTTTCATTAAATCGCGCTCCTTTTCCGGCAGAGCAAGAATGATTTTAAGCAGCGTCTGCTTTTCATCGTTATTTTCGATATCGCCCGATATTTCATCGGGATCGCTGCCGAGAACATCGCGCAGAGTAAGCTCATTACCGTCCCAATCCACACTGAGCGGTTCATCAAAGCTCATTTCAAGCTTAGCGTTGCCGATTTTGCGCAGGTGCATTAAAATTTCATTTTCAATACAGCGTGAGGCATAGGTGGCAAGCTTAATATTTTTATTGGGATTAAAGGTTTTAACGGCCTTCATAAGCCCTATTGTGCCGATTGAAACAAGATCCTCGGTGGAGGTGGCACAGCCGTCAAACTTTTTGGCAATATAAACAACCAGGCGCAGATTATGCGTTATGAGCAATTCGCGATGCGTTTCATCACCGGCACGCAGTTCTGCAACAACGGTTTCCTCCTCCTCTTTTGAAAGCGGCGCAGGCAGAGTTTCGGGGCCGTTTATGTAATAACATTCTTTTTTGAAAATTCTTAAAAGAAAAAGTTTAATTTTTTGAAGCATATTTTACCTCGCAAACGGAATTAGGATTTATTATTCCCTTATACTCCCCTTTTTTGAAATTATCACTCAGTGCGATATAAACACCGCCGAGTTCGCTTTGACCGCGCGCCGTTTGCACGGTTACCTTATCCGGTTTAAAGGCATAAAGCACGCCCTCGCCTCCCACGGTGGTTATCGGGATGACGCGATTACATTCCACATCGGGAAAAACCTCGGCGGCGGCAACTATCACGGGTGAATCGGTAAAGGGCTCTTTAAGATTATTACCGCTGTCCGCAAAAGCGAAAAAGCGATATTTTTTGCCGCATTTTTCCACGGAAATATCATAGAGCTCGTTTTTTGATATTCTGCGGTTATAAAGCCTGATAATCAGCACGGTTGCGGCATATGCCGCAGCAGCGGAGGCAAGCAGAATTTTTACCGAAACATCAAAATACACGGTTGAATTGTTTATAACAACGCCTGTCGGCTTAAATATCATCCAACCGCCTATGATAACGCCGAGAAAAACGAAATTCACAAACATAAATACGGCAACATTTTTAATAAAAAGCCAAAACGGCCTTTTGCCGAAAGCGGCAAAAACGATTACACAAGCCGCAGAAACCTTGCCGAGAAGTGAAACTGCAAACGCAAGCTTATCAAACAACAGCACGAGCGAATAGCCACCGCCGATAAACGCCGCGAGCACGAGGCGGGCGGTTTTTGCCTGCTCCTTACACAGCTTTGAGCAAGCAAGCAGCAAAAGAAAGGTTATAAAAAAATTAACGATAACAAGCACATCCGCATAAACAACCGTTCACATCACCGCCCCCTCAAACTGCACTTGAATTATACAACACGACCGGCAAAATAAATGTCGAACAAAAGGCGCAAAAACACCCCGGACAGAAATAAATTACTGCTCGGGGTGAAATTATTTAATATTTGATTTTGAAAATACAAAGCAAATTAAACAAGCGGGTTTAAGATTATTCCGTGATTTCGATTGTTTCGATAACGGCGTCATTTACAGGCTTATCGTTTGCGCCGCATTCAACTGCGGCAAGCGCTTCAAGCACATCGGCACCGGAAAGAAGCTGACCGAAAACGGTGTGGTGGAAATCAAGCCACGGTGTGCCGCCCACCTCTTTATAATTGTCTATAACTTCCTGCGGAAAGCCGTTTTCCTTTAATTGCTCCATCTGAGCCAGCAGATTTTCAGGCACGGATTTTGCCTGAACGATGAAGAACTGGCTGCCGTTTGTGTTCGGGCCGGCGTTTGCCATTGAAAGCGCGCCGTAATAATTGCGCGCATCAAGGCTGAATTCATCCTCGAAATTTTTGCCGAAAACGGATTCGCCGCCGCAGCCTGTGCCTGTTGGATCGCCGCCCTGAATCATAAAATCCTTTATAATCCTGTGGAAAATAAGGCCGTTATAATAGCCGTTTTTGGCATGAGTTGTGAAATTTTCAACTGCCTTAGGTGCAATCTCCGGAAACAGAACAAACTCCATATCGCCCATATTGGTTTTGATTTTGGCTTTAACGCCGTTCGTAACTTTAAGCTGATTCATTATAATTTAACCCTTTCATTGATTTCTTTTAAAACATTATTATCTATTTTTTGAACTTTTCTGTCATATGTGAGTAAGCCGTTAAGCTCATCTTCAACATCGGTTACCTGAGTGTAAACAGCGGCGGAAAGCCCCGTTTTGATTTGCGGGATGATAACCTTTTCAAAAAGCCTTTTATAAGCTGCGGTTAAGCCTTTTTTTGATTTATAAATCTTGTAGCCGAACATTTTATTATTAAATGTGTGCCCCGAAATGCGCTGCGAAAAGCCGCCGTATTCGGAAAGCACATATGGTTTATCACCCGCCTTAACTTTTATGGGCGTGAAATAAATGTGCTTTGAAATAACATCGGTAACACCTCTGTCGTGCCAGCCGGATGCGGAATCGACAATTCGAGTTGAATCCATATTTTTTATAAAATTATAAGCATTTGCGGAATCAAACTGCCCCCAGCCCTCATTAAACGGCACCCAAACCGCAATACACGGGCAATTATAAAGCTCATCAATCATATCGGCAAGCTCAATATAATAATTCTCGCGCTGCTCGGCATCCGTGCGTTTAAATGTTTTATAATTATGATCGTCAAGATTTATGCCGATAAACGGAAGAACGGAAATTTCAGCACCGTAACTTCCGCCGCCGTTTACCATATCCTGCCAAACTATAATACCGTTTACATCGCAATAATGATACCACAAAAGCGGCTCGATTTTAATATGCTTTCTGAGCATATTAAAGCCCATATTTTTAACGGCTTTAACATCATTTTCCATAGCGGCGTTTGACGGCGGAGTCAAGAAACCGTCCGGATAATAGCCTTGATCGAGCAGACCGTTGTGGAAATAAGGCTTATTGTTTAAAAACAGCCTTTTAATGCCGTTTTCATCCGTGCCGACGGAGAATTTACGCATACCGAAATATGATTTTACCCTATCCTTGCCGGCGGTGAAAACAACATTATAGAGAAAAGGATGCTCCGGAGACCAGAGCTTGCAATCAGGCAATTTAACAACTTTATCGGTGGTTTCGGCAATTAAAGTATCGCCGTCGTACACTGCGGCGGTAACAGGCAAATCGCCTGTGCCGGAATATTCAAAGCGCACCTCTTCCCTGTCAATATCGGGTGTGATGCGCAGTTTTTCTATGTAATCATGAGGCACGCTTTCCATCCAAACGGTTTGCCAAATGCCACTTTGAGGGCTGTACCATATACCGCCCCTTTTGAATTTTTGCTTTCCCTTTGAATATTGCTTTGTGTCGGAATAATCCTTAACGGAAACTATGATTGTGTTATCCTCGCCGGGCTTAATAAATTCCGTGGCATACACGGTGAAAGGCGTGTAACCGCCTATATGCGTGCCTGCCTTTTTGCCGTTTACATAAACCTCGGCAATTTGATCGACCGCGCCGAAATGAATAAGGATTCTGCCCTTATTAAAATCAGCGGGCACGAAGAACACTTTTTTATAATGCAAATATTCATTGGGAGCAAGCACCCTGCCGACGCCGGACAATGGCGTTTCGGGCGAAAAAGGAACAAGGATTTTTGTGCCGAATTTTGCGGGAATTTCGGCAGAACGCGAAAACTCACATTCCCATTCGCCGTTTAAATTAAGATAGCTGCTTCTTACCAGTTGCGGGCGCGGATACTCTGCAAGCGGGCAGGATTTATCTAACTTTTCACCGAATTCAGTTAACATAATCATTTTCCTCACTGATAATTTTGGAATTTTCTATGCGAACATATTTATTGCATATTTCAAGCGCAGCTCTTTTGTGGCTGACGATTATGCATGTAACATCTTTGAGTTCTTTTAAATTGGTTAAAAACTTTTTTTCTGTTTTTTCGTCAAGCGCGGAGGTGGCCTCATCAAGCAAAAGAATTGGCGAATCGGAAAGCATTGAGCGCGCGATTGCAAGCCTTTGAACCTGCCCCTCCGAAAGCCCCATTCCCTTTTCGCCTATAACGGTTTCAAGACCTTCGGGAAGCTCATTTATAAATTCATCGGCGCATGAGATGCGCACAGCTTCATCAATTTCGCTTTGCGTGGCATTTTGGTTAATAAAGGTTAAATTATCCCTTATTGTGCCGGAAAGGAGCATATTGCCCTGCGGAACATATGAAAACAGCTTTCTTGTGTGCTTATCAACGGGCAAGGTGCCGTTTTCAAGTGCAAGCTCTATATTGCCGCCCTTAACGCGGAAAACGCCGAGAAGAAGCTTGAGCAGTGTGCTTTTGCCTATGCCCGAAATACCCGTGATTGCCACAAAATCGCCTTTGTTTATTTTAAGGGAGGTGTTATCCAAAATCAAATCACGATCATATTTAAAGGTGATATCGTTGAAATTTATTGATTTAAGCTTTTCGTATGTTTTTTGAACATCGATATCTGCGCTGTTATCCTCAAATTCATCCGGCAGGCTCGCAATTTCCATCAACCTTTCCGCCGAAGCAATCATCGAATAATATTTGGGCAGGGTTGTTGAAAGATTAGCAAACGGACCCTGCACCTGATTAACAAGCTGAAGCATAGCGGTTACGGTACCGTAGGTCATAGTGCCGCCGATACCGAGCAGGCGAAGCGCACCGAATCCAAGAGCAAATACATAGCCGAGGTTAAACACGGTTGAAATGCCGCCTTTTGAAGCGATGGTAACAAAACGGCGTTTCATTCGAGCCTTATAGTTTACCTCTTGAAGTTCATTTGCCTCTGAGGCAAATTTATCCTCTGCCGAAAAGGATTTAACAACAAGAAGATTGATAATTGCCTCTTGGAAAAACGAGCGTGTTGTGCCCTCTGTTTCCTGCACCCTTTTGTGCAGCTTTTTAAGCGGCTTTCTGAATAGCGTGAGGCACATAAAAACAAATATGCCGCCGCAAAGGAAAACAAGCGCAAATATTTTATCAATAACAACAAGATAAACAAAAGCGCAAACAAGCTTAACAACATAAAAAGCACAATCGGGCACAATGCCGGTAATACCGTCCGATATAACGGAAACATCGTTAAACATTCTGTTTTGCAGCTCGCCCGTGTGATAGGCGGACACGGCGGAATAATCCTTTTTCATAACCTGCTGAAGCATATATTGCTTAAAGGTCATATCCAAGCGGCCGCGGCACCTTTCGGACATACTGTTGCTTGTTAAATTCAGCAGCAGCTGAAACATAATTATGCCGAAAAGCGCAAGCGCATATTTGATAACATATTTATGATCATGCATAACCACGGCGCCGTCTATAACATTTTTTGAAAAATTGGCAAAAACAACGGAAAGACTTGCCCACAGCATATTGACCAATATTATGAAAACGATTTTTCCGATTTGCTTTTTGCCGATTGTGAGAATCCATTTAACAACCGCGGCATCGGATTTTTTCGGCTTTCGCCTTTGTGAATCAGCCAACAACAATTACCTCTGCTTACTTAAAATTCTTTTAATTTTATGCACTGCCTTATTGCAAAAGCAAAACAGCGGGCGCAGCGGATAAAAAGCCACCCAAAAGCGAGAATAAGCTTTATATGCCCGGCTTTTTTCCAAATCGATATATTTTTTGCCGCCCTTATAAAAGCCCTTTAGCACGCCGATGACCATATCATCCGTTACATATTCCTTTTCAAGGCGGTTATCGCCGATTATAACATAATGATCGGGGCAAACCTTAACAACGCGGTGCATTATATATTTGCCGCGCTTTGTGAGATAAACGGCAACATCGTATTTTTTTAATCTGCCGTTTGGGCGCACGACGATTATATTATCCTGCTGATGATGAATAAGCGGCTCCATTGAATTGCCTTTGGTAAGGCCTGTGTATACGCCGTCTGTTTCAAGAGCCTGCTTAATTGTTTTAAGATTATCTGCCAAGCGGAAACCTCCCGCACAAAATAATTAAATAAATACTACTGTTATATTATATCATAGCGCAGCGGCATATGCAATCACCAAAAGCGGCGCAAAAAACCGATAAGCAGCACAAAAAAACACCGTCCGTCAGGCATATTCCCATCGGGCGGCGTTATTCTATGAACTTAAATCATTCGGCGATTTCGTATTCGATATTATTTTCCGAGCACCATTCGGCGATTCTTTCAACTATGAATTTCTCTGCAAATTCATCGAGTCCTTCTTTAAGCTCCGGATAAACATTAAAATACTTCCAAAAAGTATCTATAAAATTATCCGAATTTACTTTTTGAAGAATATCATTAAGCTTTTTAGAGCCTTTAAATCTGACAAACGCACGCATGATTTCTTCATTGCTGACTGAAATAAAAGGAATTAAACCGAGAGAAACGAAATAAGCGGTTTGACCGATATCATCGGGTCTGTCCAAATCCTGAATTTCGCTTATGTTTTTTACTGTGCAATCATTATAGGAAAACCAATATTCCGAAGAACCGCCACCGCATTTTTGCACCAAATCTTTATCTATAACAAGCTTCATTATTTAAAAACTCCAACACACACGGCAAATCAGCCGATTGAATTCAACAAGCCGCCCTTGGCAATGATATTTTGAATGAAATCGGGAAAAGGCTGAGCCTTATAGCTTTTGCCGGTTGTAACATCAGTTATTACACCGGAGTTGAAATCAACCTCAACCTCGTCGCCCTCTTTAATTTCTTTTGCAGCTTCGTCGCATTCCAAAATCGGCAAGCCGATATTGATTGCGTTTCTGTAGAAAATTCTTGCAAACGTGGATGCAATTACGCAGGAAATACCGCTTGCTTTAATTGCAATCGGTGCATGCTCCCTTGAAGAGCCGCAACCGAAATTAGCCTCTGCAACCATTATATCGCCGGGCTTAACCTTATTGACAAAATCCTTATCAATATCCTCCATGCAATGAGAGGCAAGCCAAGCGTCGTCGCTCTTATTAAGATATCTTGCCGGGATTATAACATCGGTATCAACATTATCACCGAATTTATGAACGGTGCCTTTTGCTTTATTCATCACTGCCAATACCTCCTTAAAGTGTGGCGGGATCTGCTATGCAGCCCTTAATTGCAGAAGCGGCGGCAACAGCCGGAGAAGCAAGATAGATTTCCGATTCCGTGTGGCCCATTCTGCCTACAAAGTTTCTGTTTGAAGTGGAAACGGCCTTTTCGCCCTTTGCCAAAATGCCCATATGGCCGCCGAGGCAGGGTCCGCAGGTGGGCGTTGAAACGATTGCGCCGGCCTCTATAAAGATTTCGGCAAGGCCTTCTTTAATGCATTGAAGATAAATCTGCTGTGTGGCGGGAATTATGATTGTGCGCACATTTTTGGCAACTTTTTTGCCCTTGAGCACGGACGCCGCCATGCGCATATCCTCCATTCTGCCGTTTGTGCACGAGCCGATAACAACCTGATCGATTTTGATTTCGGGGATATCATCGAATGTGCGTGTGTTTTCAGGAAGATGCGGAAAAGCAACGGTTGATTTAAGAGTTGAGAGATCAACGGTGATTGTGCGGTTATATTCGGCATCCTCGTCTGCTTCAAACACCTTGTATTCACGCTCGCTTCTGCCGTTTACATATTCAAGTGTTTTTTCGTCAACAGGGAAAATGCCGTTTTTTGCACCGCACTCAATAGCCATATTGCAGATTGTGAAACGATCGTCCATTGAAAGTTCAGACACACCATCGCCCACAAATTCAAGGCTTTGATAAAGTGCTCCGTCTACACCGATTCTGCCGATAATATCAAGAATAACATCCTTGCCGCAGATATATTTTGATTTCTTGCCTGTTATAACAACTTTTATGGCAGACGGAACCTTGAACCAAGCCATTCCCGTTACCATACCGGCAGCCATATCCGTTGAGCCGACACCCGTTGAAAAAGCGCCGAGAGCGCCGTAAGTGCAAGTGTGGCTGTCTGCGCCGATAATGCAATCACCGCAGGTTACAATGCCCTGCTCGGGAAGAAGCGCATGCTCAATGCCCATTGTGCCCACATCGTAATAATGCTTAATGTCGAATTTAGCGGCGAACTCACGCACCTGCTTACAGTTTTGCGCAGACTGAATATCCTTGTTTGGAGTGAAGTGATCCATAACAAGTGAAATTCTTGTTTTATCAAACACGGAATTTTTGCCGAATTTATTCATTTCATTTATGGCAACGGGAGATGTTACATCATTGCCCAACACCATATCCAGCTTAGCATTTATAAGCTGACCTGCCTGCACGCTCTCAAGACCGGCATGTGCGGCGAGGATTTTTTGAGTCATAGTCATACCCATAAAATCACCTTAGCAAAATAATTAAAAATATAAATCTGTTTCAAATTCAAGCCATATCTGAAACCCGAAAATCAAAGCCTTAACTTTAATCGTTTTCCGAGAATGAATCTGCGCCTCTTTCAAGCACCGTTTCACCTGTTCGAGCCATTTCGATTATGCCGAAATCAGAAATCTCACCGATAAACTGATCAATAATTTCCGTTCTGCCGGTAAGCTCAAGAGTAAAGCTTTCAAGAGTTACATCAATAACCCTTGCGCCGAACTTTCTGTTGAGCTCAAGAAGCGCATTTTTTTCCTCAAGGCCCTTGGCATGAACCTTGATGAGCAAAAGCTCTGCGGAAACGGAATTTGATTCGGTGAGCACCTCAACCTTTTTAACTATTTCAAGCTTTAAAAGCTGCATAACGATTTGGCGAGCCATATCGGGCTTTGCTTCGGAAACAATCGTCATTCTCGAAAAAGCCGGATCTTCAGTTTCGCTTACGGTGAGCGAAATAATATTATATCCTCTGCGGCTGAAAAGGCTTGCTACGCGCTGTAAAACACCGCTTTGGTTATCAACAAGCACCGAAAATATAAGTTTTTCTTTCATCAATGCTTTCTCCTTTCAAACAAACATCAAATAAATCAGAATGTGGTAATAATATCGTCTGCCGAGCCTCCGGGAGGAATCATCGGAAGAACGTTTGAATCCGGAGAAATGAGGCAATCAACAACAACAGGGCCGTTATAATCAATTGCTTCCTTGATTACGGAATCAATTTCATCGTTATTTGAAATACGCATACCCTTAACGCCGAATGCCTCGGCAACCTTAACGAAATCCGTTTTGCGATGAGGATCCGTATCCGCAAAGCGATTGCCGTAAAACAACTTTTGCCACTGGCGAACCATGCCGAGCACCTGGTTATTCATGATAATCATAACAACCGGCACATTATATGAGCGCATTGTTGCAAGCTCGTTGAGATTCATATGGAAGCCGCCGTCGCCCGCGAAGAGAACAACTCTTTTATTCGGGCAACCGAACGAAGCACCGATTGCCGCACCCATAGAATAGCCCATGGTGCCGAGGCCGCCGCTTGTGAGCAGCGTGCGGGGCTGAAGATATTTATAGAACTGAGCCGCCCAAAGCTGATGCTGGCCTACATCCGTTACGATAATTGTGTCGTCAGGAGTGTTGGCGTCAACAGCTTCAATAACCTTTTGCGGATTAACATAATCATCAATTTGATTTTGAATGAACGGGCGTTTCCAATCGTTGATTTCGGAAATCCACTCATCGTGCTTAACCTCGTCAACAGCTTTGGTAAGAAGCGGCAAAACCTCTTTAAGATCGCCGTGAATATGATAATGCGAAACAACATTTTTATCCATTTCGGCAGGGTCTATATCAATATGAAGCACCTCTGCCTTGGGAGCGAATTTTGTTCTGTTGCCGGCAACGCGATCGGAAAATCTTGCTCCGCAGGTGATAAGAACATCGCATTGAGAAGCTGCTTTATTGGATTCAAACCTGCCGTGCATGCCCACCAGGCCCACATAGAGCCTGTGATTATGCGGAAACGCACCGAGACCCATAAGTGAGGAAACAACGGGGCAATCCGTTTTTTCCGCAAATTTCATAATTTCCGCACTGCAATCCGCCGAGATTGCGCCGCCGCCTAAATAGATGAGCGGCTTTTTTGCTTTATTGAGAAGTTCAACGGCTCTTTCAAGCGATTTGGTTTTGGGATGAACACATTCATCGGGTTGCTGCTTGGGAGCGGGATAATACTCGCACTTAGCCGCGGTTATATCCTTAGGAATATCAACAAGGACGGGGCCTTTTCTGCCGCTTGTCGCAATTCTGAAGGCATTGCGCAAAACATCGGCAAGCTCTTCAACATTTCTTACCATGTAGTTATGCTTGGTAATCGGCATCGTGATGCCCTTAATATCAACCTCTTGGAAAGAGTCGCGGCCGATCATGGAAGTGCCCACATTGCAGGTGACGGCAACCATCGGCACGGAATCCATATAAGCCGTTGCAATACCTGTTACAAGGTTTGTTGAGCCGGGGCCGGATGTTGCAAAGCACACGCCCACCTTGCCCGTTGCGCGGGCATAGCCGTCTGCCGCATGGGAAGCACCCTGTTCGTGAGAAGTGAGAACATGATTAAATGTATCGCCGTATTTATAAAGCTCATCGAATATGTTAAGAATCGTTCCGCCGGGATAACCGAAAACGGTGTCTACCCCCTGCTCCTTAAGAACCTCAAGAACGATCTGCGAGCCGTTTAATTCCATAAAATTCCCTCCATATACAAGCGATAACAAACACAGCGAAAAAAGCCGCATTTGCGTATAAAAGTGCATTGTTTAAAATATTATGAATATTTTAGTATTTTTGGGTGGCAAAGTCAAGGTTAATTTTGTTCTTGCCAAATGTTTGTGCTTGATATATACTATTTAATGAAATTTTTGAAAACTAAGGAGAAAAGCAAATGAAGCTCGGTATAGTCGGCTTACCCAATGTTGGGAAGAGCACACTTTTTAACGCAATAACAAACGCAGGCGCGCAAAGCGCAAACTACCCGTTCTGCACGATTGAGCCTAATGTTGGCATGGTAAGCGTGCCCGATGAAAGGCTCGACAAGCTTGCCGAAATGTATGCTCCCGATAAATTCACACCGGCAACAATAGAATTTGTTGACATTGCAGGCCTTGTTAAAGGCGCATCCAAGGGCGAAGGCCTCGGCAACAAATTTTTGAGCCATATCAGAGAGGTGGACGCAATCATTCATGTTGTTCGCTGCTTTGAAAATGACGATATTACCCATGTTGACGGCAGCATAGACCCTGCAAGAGACATTGAAACCATCAATTTGGAGCTTATTCTTTCCGATTTGGATATTCTTGCAAGAAGAACGGACAGCCGCAAAAAAGCCATGAAGGGCGACAAAACAATCGCCCCGGAGGTTGAATTTCTCGAAAGGCTTTCCGCAGAAATGGAAAGCGGCAAAACGGCAAGAAGCTGCGAGATAAGCGAGGACGAAGCCGAATATCTTAAAGAGGTTTCCCTGCTCACTCTAAAGCCCGTTATCTATGCCTGCAACATGAGCGACGAGGATTTTGCCAACGGAATAGACTCGAACGCAAACTACAAAAGGGTGCAGGAAATCGCAGCCTCCGAAGGAGCGGAAACACTGCCCATCTGCGCTGAAACCGAAGCCGAAATCGCAACGCTTGACGATGAAGAGAAAAAAATGTTTCTTGAGGATTTGGGACTTGAAAAAAGCGGGCTTGACAGGCTTATTCAAAAGAGCTATCACCTGCTGGGCTTAATTTCTTTCTTAACCGCGGGCAAAAAAGAGGTGCGGGCATGGACGATAAAGAAAGGCACAAAAGCACCGCAGGCGGCAGGCAAAATCCACACCGATTTTGAAAGGGGCTTTATCAGAGCCGAGGTTGTGGCGTTTGACGATTTGGCGGCAAACGGCTCGATGACAGCCTGCAAGGAAAAAGGCCTTGTTCGCAGCGAAGGCAAGGACTATGTTATGAAAGACGGCGACATTGTTGAATTCAGATTCAATGTTTAAGTTTTATAATCATTTTATACAAAAATAGATATTACTTGACAATAAATTTTATTTGGTTTATTATATAACTTAAGGTGAGCGGGAGGATTTTATGGATAAGTTTAACAACATGAACGAAACCGAAATCCTTAATCTTGCCAAAGACGGAGATAATGAAGCCATTAGCTTTATTATTCAAAAATACAAGTATATTTCAATAAAGCTTGCAAGCGAGTGGACAAACTCTTTCATCGAGCCTGAGGACTTGATGCAGGAGGGTATGATAGGCTTGCTTGCCGCAATCAAATCATATGACGAAAGCAAGAAAATTTCGTTTTTATCATATGCATATACTTGTGTGGGCAACTCCATTCAAACGGCGCTCCGAAAAGTGAACAGGAAAAAGGATTTTCCTAAAAACAGCCTTGTTCCCTTTGAAAAAGAATTTGTGGACGGGAAAGCAAATTCCCTCAGCGCCGAAGATTCTTTCCTTGCAGAGGAAAGCGTTTCAATGTTATTACAGCAGCTTGATAAAAGCCTCTCAAAAATGGAAAACAGCGTGTTGAGATTGTTTTTGGTTGGTTGCAGTTACAACGAAATAGCACAAAGGCTTAATAAAAGTCCCAAGGCAATTGACAACGCTTTACAGCGTATCCGAAAGAAACTTAAAGAGGTTTCATTCTGAAAATCCCGAAAAAGAGCCGAGAAATCGGTATTTATGAGAGGTAATATTTATGTATCAGGACAAAACATTGATTTGCAAGGACTGCGGCAAAGAATTTACATTCACAGCAGGCGAGCAGGAATTTTATGCGGAAAAAGGCTTTGAAAACGAGCCTCAAAGATGCAAGGAATGCAGAGCCGCAAAAAAGGCATCCGCAAGAGCAGGCAGAGTTATGCACGATGCTGTTTGCGCAAGCTGCGGCGCGGCATGCAAGGTGCCGTTTGAACCCAGCGGCGACCGCCCTGTTTATTGCAGCGAATGCTTTGAAAAAATGAAAAACGAAGGCTGATAAAGCAATTATTCGCTTTTTTAACCGCCGCCCAAACCGAGCGGCGGTATTTTTTTGCCTTTGCGCCGCAAAATCGGGCTTGACAACATCGGCGCATTATGATATTATATTCGAGCAGTTACGGAGAGGTATCGAAGCGGTCATAACGAGGCGGTCTTGAAAACCGTTTGGCGCAAGCCACATGGGTTCGAATCCCATCCTCTCCGCCACACCTGCGGTGGGCAATTCGCCTGCCGCAGTTTTTTATTTATATCTCACTCGACAATATTGATTTCGCAACAAAAAACACACCTGCGGTGGGCAATTCGCCTGCCGCATTTTTTTATTTATATCTCACTCGACAATATTGATTTCGCAACAAAAAAACACATCTGCGGTGGGCAATTCGCTGCCGCAGTTTTTTATTTATATCTCACTCAACAATATTGATTTCGCAACAAAAAACACACCTGCGGTGGGCAATTCGCCTGCCGCAGTTTTTTATTTATATCTCACTCAACAATATTGATTTCGCAACAAAAAACACACCTGCGGTGGGCAATCGAATTTCACAATTTATACACCGATTCCGCATAAAACACGATAAAAAAAAGAAAGCCCGGCCGAGCGGTTACACCGCACAAGCCGAGCTTTTTTACCGTTTATACAGAAAAAACAGTCATAATACTTTTTCATTATTATAGTATTGAGGTCTTCCTACTGAGCCTTTGCCGTATTCGATTGCGCGAACGGGGCATGAGCATATGCATGCCATACAATGAGTGCAATTGCCCAGCCACTTTGGCTTACCGTCGGTGAGTTTTATATTATTGAGCGGGCAAAGCGAGGCACATTTTCCGCAGGAAACACAATTATCGCCGACAGCAAATTTTTTATCTGAAATAACAAATTTATAAAACACATCGTTTACGATTCCGCTTTTGAGCTTATCGACGACGCCGATCTTATGGGACGGGAATTTTTTATTTTCAGAAATAATTTTTGCACACTCGCACACCTTCGGCTCTGCGCCGGAAATGATTTTTGCCGCTTCTTCCCTTTCGGGCACACCGAAAAGTGCAATATAATTTTCCGGCATAAGAATTTCAAAAACGCCCATATATTCAAGCTTTTTAAAATCGCAGAGCTTTTTGATATACGGCGAAGCATTGCCGATTTCACCGCCGCAGTCCATAACGAAATATGCCTTATTGCTGCCCGAAAGCTCAGCATTTTCAATGAAGCTTTGAAAAATGCGCGGTATGCGCCAGCCGTAAGTGGGGCAAACAAAAACAAACGGCCTTTCCGAATGAAACTCGGCTTTCTTTTGCGATCTTATGTACTCAAACGAATTAACAACCTCATCGCCGATAATCAGGCTTATTTTTTCGGCAACCCAGCGACTGTTGCCCGTGCCCGTGAAATAAACAATCATCTGTTTTCATTCCTTTCGGCAAGCACCTCAAGGCCGATTTTACCCGTTAAATGCTCTATATCAAACGATATCATTTCAAGGGCATTCCACTCGTCCTCAATTGCCTTTTTACGGTTTTCTTCACTTTCTTTCGGGCAATATTTAAGCGCAAATTTTTCGATTGCGGCGCGAATTTCGGCCGAATCCGAAACAAGGCTTACCCTGCCGAACGCGATCACGCTTTCATACTTAGTGGTATATTTTTCGGCAAGCACATCATCCCGCCCCACAACACAAAGCGACGCCTTATCGCAATTTTTAACGGCGTCGATTTTATGCCCCGTTTTGGCGCAGTGAAAATACACCTTATTATCGAGTCGCACAAAATTGAGCGGCACGGTATAAGGATATCCCCCATCGCCTATCAAAGCCAAAACGGCTGTATTTGAATTATCGAGAATTTCAAAGCATTCCGAATTTGAAAGCTGCTGCTTTTTTCTTCTCATTTCTCTGAACATATAAATCCCCCAAGCGAAGAAAAAATTTCATAATATTAAACCGAAATAATTACTCATTGAATATATCGGAATTTTTAATAATCATAGCATAACGGAAATTTGTATTCAATATTATTCATTTATATTTTATGCGTATTTACACTTGAAAATCAACGATAAAGCTTATGATTACTGCTTTTTATCAAAATAAACCGTGTAAAATTCGTGCTTTACTTCAAAAAACGGCTTTAGCACAATCGGAGCGCCGAGGCTTGAATACTCGGGTGGAATTCTGAAAATCAGCCTTTCTCGGTCAACCGCTTCAACGCAAGCCTCCGCGGATTTTCCGTTTAGCAAAAGCGACGGATATTCAACGGTCGCATCGTCAATCAAAAGCTCGTTTGAAATGTATTCTGAAACCCTGTCGGTGATTTTCCCGAGCGGAGCGCAGAGCGTAACAGGGCCGTATTTCAAGGCGCAGACGTTCTTTTCCCGTGATTTGTATTCGGTTACGCGCATCGGCAGAGTAAGTTCAACCGAGTCACCGCCCTTTATGGCGTGAACGGTGAAATATCCCTTTTCAATGCCGTAAAATTCCTCTGTACCGTGCCTTAAATGCGCCGTTTTGTGTGCAAACTCGGGTATACGGAGCTTTAAGCGATCAATTTCGGTATTTCCCTTAATGGTAATCGAAATTTTGTCGGAGTACGGATAATCGGTGTCAATTTCAAGCGAAATGCCATCCGTTTCAAGCCGCGAGGGAATATACAGGTTTATATAAAGCGAGCCTCCGTCAAAGAAGAAAATATCGTTTTCGTATTTTTCGGGGTTTTCCATACCTGTGCCCGTACAGCACCACCAGGATTTGTATTTTTTCTCATACGTTCTGTGATGCCCCTGCAGGAGCGAGACAAAGTACATTTTTGCCCCGTTTTCGTCCTGCTGGGCAAGAATGTGATTGAACAGCGCGTTTTCGTACCAATCGAAATACTCCGATTTTTGCTCAAATGAGAAAAGATATTCGCAAAGCCGCATCATATTATATGTGTTACAGCTCTCGCAGGTCTTTTTAGAGAGAGTTTCCTTTCCCTTTTCCTCAAAATGCTCTTTGTCGGAGTTGCCTCCGATTGCATATGAGCGGTCTTGGGTGACAAATTTCCAAAAGCTTTCAGCCGCAAGCCTGTATTCCCTATGGTTTTCGGGCGAGGCTCTGTAAATTGCCGCCATACCCGTGACCTTGGGAATTTGCGTGTTTGCGTGCCAGCCGTAAAGCCTGTCCTCGTTTTTTGCAAGAAAACTCAACAGCTTTTTATGAGTGAATTTTTCGGCAAAGCGAAGATATTTTTCATTTTTCGTTATTTCGTAAAGATTTGCAAATACCTCGTTCATTCCGCCGTGTTCACATTCGAGCATTTGTTCAAATTCTTCGTCCGAAAAATCCGACAGACCATCGCACGCCCAATCGGCAAAACGCAACAGAACCCTTAAAACGGTTTGCTCGCGGGTGGCAAGATAAGCGTCGGTAAGACCCTTGTAAATTTTATGCACATTGTACCATGGGACCCAATAGCCGTCCGCCCAAGAGGTAAGATTTTTATCAAAAAGTTCTGCAAAGCAATCCTCTTTACAACCGCCGATAAAGCCTGATTTTGCAACGTTTTGCACGCTTTCAAGTTGCGATACAATGTATAAAATCTTATTCCTGAGTTTTTCGTCGCCGCTTTGGGCATAGCACGCCGAAACGGCGCTTAAAAAGTGCCCGAGCGAGTGACCGGCAAGTGAAAATGTCTCGGGACTTTTCTCCCAATTGTTCGCACTTTTTCTCTCCCAGCCGCCGTAGCGTTTCGCGTTGTTCGGCGCAGACAAGCCATGCGCCTCGAAAGCAGGCGCTAAAAGCCTGTCAATATCCACGCCGTCAAGATATTCCCTGCCGATTTTCTCGCTTTTCAGGAAATCGGAGCTTAACAGCGTTATATTCCTCTTGTCGGCAAAGCCCGACCTTCGCACCGTGCCTTGCATTTCTGTATTCTGTTTGCTCAAATCCATCACTCCGCTTCTATTTTATATTCCCCCTTTCATCTTGTCAACATTTTGAGTAATATCCACGCCGCTCCCTCGTCCGAGTAGACCTCAACCATCCTTTGCCGTCCATCTTGGTGTCGTACCGAGCTTTGAGCCGTTTGGCTAATTCTTTCTGCAGCATATCTGATTTCTCCTTTTTTTGAGGGTAATAAAATAAGCAGATAGATTTTTGATTTCTATCTGCCTGTGTATCGGATATTCACTTTTCGGGAGTTCAAGTCTATCCACAAAGGGAAAACGGCGATTTTACATCTGCGTTTCGGTACAGAGAAAAATCGCCGTTTGGGTAGCAAAAAAGCCCGATATATTCGGGCTTTTCGCAGGAGACATCTTTTTTGTCTCCACATTATGGCGCAGATGGTTCATTCGCTCGGCTCGCTTCCGCGCTCGCCGACACGCACACGGCCGTCGAAACAGCCACCGGCTGTTTCTTTGCTTCGCAACCGCCTTTTCGAATCTCTCCGCCTGCACCAATAAAAAATCCCGTCGGCAAAAAGCCGTCGGGATTTTTGGCGCAGATGGCTCATTCGCTCGGCTCGCTTCCGCGCTCGCCGACACGCACACGGCCGGCGAAACAGCCACCGGCTGTTTCTTTGCTTCGCAACCGCCTTTTCGAATCTCTCCGCCTGCACCAATAAAAAATCCCGTCGGCAAAAAGCCGTCGGGATTTTTGGCGCAGATGGCTCATTCGCTCGGCTCGCTTCCGCGCTCGCCGACACGCACACGGCCGGCGAAACAGCCACCGGCTGTTTCTTTGCTTCGCAACCGCCTTTTCGAATCTCTCCGCCTGCACCAATAAAAAATCCCGTCGGCAAAAAGCCGTCGGGATTTTTGGCGCAGATGGAGAGATTCGAACTCTCGCGGCGGTTACCCACCCTACGCCCTTAGCAGGGGCGCCTCGTCACCAGCTTGAGTACATCTGCAAAACCGTTAACTTAAACACACACTGTCAAGTTGTTGCACCGATTAGGTGCTTAACTAATATACCAAAACGAAGCAAAAAAGTCAACATAAAATTTATATAATCGGGCAAAAAAACTACATATAATAATCTATGGCGGCGGCAAACGGCGCCGAATTTGCGATTGTGAGGCTTGATTATGGCAACAAAATTATTTAAATACGAGCTCGGCGGCTTTGTGTTTTGCTGCATTTTGGGCACGCTTATGCATTTCTTTTATGAGTGGAGCGGCGATTTAACGATAATAGGAATATTATGCCCCGTAAACGAAAGCGTGTGGGAGCATTTAAAGCTGATTTTTTATCCGTTTATATTTTGGGAAATTGCAGAATACTTTATATTCAACGATCACACCCCGCTTGCTTTTTCAAAGCTTTGCGGCGCACTTTGCGGAATGACGGCAACGCTTGCCGTGCACTATATTTACACGGGCGCGAGCGGAAAAGAAAGCATGGCGGCGGATATAATTTCATTTGTTTTGGGTATAGGCGCGGCATTCGGCGTAAGCTTTTTAATAATGAAAAACCGCACAAAGAAAAACAGACTGTGCGAATTGATTTCGATTATATGCACGGTGATAATTTGCCTGCTTTTTACCATTTTCACCTTTATGCCGCCGCTCATTCCCCTTTTTAAGGACGCAACAAACGGCAACTACGGAATATAGGCGAAAGAAAAGCGGCGGTCTTGCCGACAGCCGCTTTGTTGATTATTAAACCGTTTCCAAGATCGGAAATTTATTTGTTATGACCTCTCTTAAAGCGCTTTTTGCCTTCTTCTCTGAAAGCATCCAAGCCGCCTTTTTCATCATAAAGCTTTGCGGCCTCAAGGCAAATATCAAGCGAAAGGTTGATGCACTCCTCGCTCATATTATCTGGTGTGTCAAGGCGAGTGTGATAATAGGTTTTCGGATCGTGGTTAACGCCGCAAAAGCCGGAAGCCATAAGGCCGTATCTGCTGAAGCCCTCGGCATCAATTGCGCCGGGATAAAGCTCCGTTTCGGGCATTTCAACACCGCAATTTACGCCGGCTTCATAAATAATTTCGGAAACAGCATTTGAGTTTTTCTGAGTGCCCGTGCAACCGTTTGTATAAATCTGGAGTTGCTCAATTTCACGCATTGTATCCATTGCGATAAAGATTGTTTCAACATCCGAAAGATCCTCTTTATGCCTTTTTGCATAAGCAACAGAGCCTCTTAAGCCGGCTTCCTCCGAGCCTGCAAGAAGAGCGCAAACCTCTGTGTTTTCAAATCTGAAATCGTTATCTGCCATTTCTTTTAATACGCCCATTGCGATGAAATCCGCAGTGAGGTTATCATTGGCGCCGTCTACAACAACTTTCCAGTTAATGAAAAAGCAAATAGCAAAGAAAAACGGAATGAGAATGAGCTGAATAATTCCGCAAACAAGCCAGAACTTGCTGATATATACACCGCTTACGCAAGCGTGAATAACCCAAATAACATCAAATATCGCAACTGCGATTAAGCCGCAAATCGAGCCGGACATAACGGTTGCAAGGCTTTTAAGACCGCCGTGAAGCGAATAAGTCCATTCATTTGCAGCATCCGTGTGACCGCCGAAGATGATTCTTCTTTTAACTTCTCCGCTGGGGGCGCGGCGAGCCATAACATTTCTTGATACCTTACGAGGAAACAGGAAATCAACAAACTCGCGATACATAAGAAATTCAATCACAAGGCAAGCAAGCGCAAGAAGCACAAAAACAGTTGCCACAATTGCCAAGCCGGGGCCTGAAACAACACCCTTATAGGTGAGCCAGAAAAAGATAACGGAAATAATTCCGATGCAGCCGGCTGCGGGAATCCAGCCCATAAATGCTGCGGGATGAACGGAAAAATCCTCCATTTCAACCTTGTCTGCCCACTGTTCAAGCTCGCCCTTTAAGTATTTTTGAGCTTTTCTTTCGCTGTGGGAGCCCGGGGATCTTTCTTTGAAGTTTTCGCAAACATAGCGAATTCCGTCAACCATATATTTTTGAGTGGCTGCGGAAGCACCCTTGGTGAGTTTCATAAAACCGACCTCTTTCTAAAAATATTATGTTTTCATTATATTACAAAACATTTTGTTTTTCAACAACCGAAGTTAAAATTGTTACAATGTTTTTAACATGTAAAAGCGGTGAATTGCTACTCACAAAATCAAAGCAAAATATTAGGAAATTTGTATAATATTTTAGCACAATGCATAACTAATTTTTCTAAAGTTGTTAATTGTAAACAAAAAACAATAATGATAAAATAATATTGCACAAAAATTAAATTGCATAAAAATTGCATTTAAACAAAAGGAGAGGACACTAAATGAGCATAAAAAACAAATACCTTGCGGGCCTTATGGAAAGGGTTATAAAAAGAAATCCCAATGAACCCGAATTTCATCAGGCGGTTGAAGAAATGCTTGAAACACTTGACCCCGTTGCCGACAGACATCCCGAATACATCGAAAAAGGTGTGTTTGACATGATTGTTGAGCCTGAAAGAGTTATCAAATTCCGCGTTCCGTGGATGGATGACAACGGAAACATTCAGGTAAACAGAGGCTACAGAGTTCAGTTCAACAGTGCAATCGGTCCTTACAAAGGCGGCTTGCGTTTTCATCCCTCGGTTTACGAAGGAATCATCAAATTCCTCGGCTTTGAGCAGATATTCAAAAACAGCCTTACCGGCCTGCCTATAGGCGGCGCAAAGGGCGGCTCAGACTTTGATCCCAAAGGCAAAAGCGACAATGAAGTTATGCGCTTCTGCCAAAGCTTTATGACGGAGCTTTACAGACACATCGGCGCAGACACCGATGTTCCCGCAGGCGATATCGGCGTAGGCGGCAGAGAAATAGGCTATCTTTTCGGCCAATACAAGAGAATAGTTAATCAAAACGACGGTGTTCTTACCGGCAAAGGTCTCAACTACGGTGGTTCGCTTGTTCGCACCGAAGCCACAGGCTATGGCCTTTGCTACTACACAGAGGTTATGCTCAAGCATCACCACACCTCCTTCAAGGGCAAAACCGTTGTTATCTCCGGTTCGGGCAATGTTGCGATTTATGCTTGCGAAAAAGCAACTCAGCTCGGCGCAAAAGTTATCACGATGAGTGATTCAAACGGCTACATCATTGATAAGCGCGGCATTGACCTTGCGCTCGTTAAAGAGCTTAAAGAGGTTAAGAGAAAGAGAATCAAGGAATATATTAAGCACCATCCCGAAGCAGAATACCATGAGGGCTGCAGCGGCGTTTGGGGCGTTAAGTGCGACATTGCTCTTCCCTGCGCAACTCAAAACGAGCTTAACGGCGAAGCTGCAAAGAAGCTTATCAAAAACGGCGTTTATGCTGTTTGCGAGGGTGCAAACATGCCCTCCACTCCCGAAGCAATTGCCGAATTCCAGAAGAAGGGCGTTCTTTTCGGACCTGCAAAAGCGACAAATGCCGGCGGCGTTGCAACATCTGCGCTTGAGATGTGCCAAAACAGCTCACGCCACCCCTGGAGCTTTGAGGATGTTGACCGCGAGCTTATGAGCATTATGGAAAACATCTACAACAAGAGCTGCGAAGCTGCAAAGGAATACGGCGTTGAGGGCAACCTTGTTGCCGGCGCAAACATTGCGGGCTTCATCAAGGTTGCGGACGCTATGCTTGCACAGGGCCTTGTTTGATCCGAGCAGAGGCTTATATAAATATTGCATAAAAATCACCCCGAGCATCGCAAATGCTCGGGTTTTTACTATTATCTGAATATTAACAATGTTGCAAAAAAGAAAAACAAAATTCGGAATGCTTAGACCGCGTTTTTATCACGGCGAATATTACGAAAGCGATGAATTATTTTCCGTTTATCATAAAAACAACGCCGCTCATGGGGTGAACCCATTTTTCGTTTATATTTATATAGCAATTACCAACGCCGAGCTCCGCCTGCTCAACGCTTGCCTCCACGGAATTATTGAAAAAAGGATACATTTTAACATCGTATTTTTCCGCAGGATAATTAAACCTGATGGTGGGGCTGTAAACGGGCTGAGAAATCGAAGCCAAAAACGAAGTATGCGCCTTGAGCTGAGGCATTCTGAAGAAAATCATAATCTTATTCGATTTATTGCCTGCATTATAAAAATCTTCGCCTGCATTAAACGAAAAATCAATTCCCTTTTCAGTGATTTCAAAATCGCCGAGTTCCCATTTTTTATCGTCTATATAAAGGCTCGGCGAAAAAAGCGTTTCCATAGCTTCTTTCAATTCGGCATCGTTTTTGCCGGATATAAATGCATTTAAATCGTCAATATCCACGGTAAGCGCTTCACGAATTACAAAGCGCTTTTCTTTTTCGTTTTGCGAATTATCGCTCATATGGCGCAATTTACGATCCAATTCTTTATTTTCCGAGAAAAAGCCGAGGTGAACACATTTGCCTATCGGCTCGGTTGCGATATATGTAATATTATACGAAAGCTGTTCGCAAACGAGCATATATTTTTCGGGTTTAAAGCAATCAAAGCAATCACAATCGTTGATATCAATAAAATATTCAAAGCGGGTTTTGATATCGTATTTATCATTTAAATACGGCTCGATTGCGCCGAGGGCCATGGCACATTCATCCTTATCCATATCAACCATGGATAAAACCGTGGCATCGACAAAGCGCTTTTTTGCATCAAAATCAAACGAATTTATAACCTCGGGTCGGCTCATGATTGTGCCGGTGATTTGCTCCGTCATTTCCTCATAAACCTTATCCTGCTGTATATATTCAAGCCCGAAATCAAAAAGCAATATAGGCGGAAGAATGCCGAGAATATTATCGAAAATTCCATCGCCTATCGTGCGAAAAGCCTCGGAAAACGGCAGGCCGGAGCGAGCGGCAACAGCAAGCTTTATTATAAGCAAAAGAACCCACACGGCAACGGTTGCACCGCCCACAATTCTGTAGGCGCGCTTTTTAACCTTTTGATATTCCTGCCAATGGTCGTATTTTTTAGGCTTTAATCTGTTTTTCACTTTATTTTTCATTTGCCACCTCATCAAACACGCCGCCGAACAAAGCGCAGTCGGCACCCGCTTCGGCCGCCCAAAACAAATCGCCGTAATCGTAATGCCACCATTCGCTCGGATAATTTGTGAAGCCCACGGAAGTCATCACTTCAAAAAGAAGGCGGCGATTTTTAAAAGCATTGCAGGATTCTTTGTTTTCAAATGCATCCGTGTATGCATTACAGGTGAAATCATCAAAATCCGTGCCCATATCAAGCTCTTGCCCGTTACGATCCACAATTGTTAAATCCACCGCGCCGCCCGTTGAATGAGCAAACGGCTTCAGGCGATTTTTCTCGGGATATGACACAAATCGCTTTGCAAGCGTATCGGCCTCTTCCCTGCTTATGTCTTTTTCAGCCATAAGCTTGTTTGCATATCTGTCAAACAGAAATTTTTGAACGGAAACGGGGCGCCAAGCGTCAAAAATTTTAAATCCGAAGCCTTCGGGCAAAAGAGCAAGCGCCCGATTAAGCATTTCAAAAACCTCACGGCGCATGCGGCATACCGTGGTTGCACCCGGAATGCTTTGCAATGCATATTTTGGCTCATATATGATATTAGCCGAATTTTCGGGCAATTCGATAAGCGGATCGTGAATCTCGCGAACGATGATATTTTCCGTTTTCAAATCGTGCCATTCGGGAATACGGGTGTTATTCATTTTCATAATATATATTACCTCTATGAGCGGCGGAATTTAACCTCCGCCAAATAAATTATTGCAAAAAGGCAATTTTGTGTCAATATATTCATGGTGTATGACCAAAAAACAGCAGCAAAGTGCTGCTGTTGAAGTTTTAAGGCTTAATAAGGGTGAGGTTTTCGAGCGGTGCAAAGCCCATGCCCCGCAAATCGGAGATTGCATTTTCAATTTCATCCGTCATTTTTAAAACATCGGGATTATGAGCATCAAGACCGAGAATTGCGGTGTTTCCGACCTCTGCGGCAATTTTCCAAAAATCCGGATTGGGATAATGGCGATTTGTTATTCTGCCGAGGAAATTATACTCAATCGGATATCCGAGTTCTTTTATCCTTTTACAAAGGCGATACATTTTTTCGCAATAAGCATCGCGGTCACCCGTGAAATTTATTAAATCCGGATGCGCAATATACGAAAATTCTTCCGTTTCAAGCCCCTCTATGCACTGCTTTACATAAGACTCCAAAACCTGCACGCTTTTCGTTTCATGCCCGCTGTAATGCGCAGCGGGTTCATATTCATTAAGATTGAAATGCTGACCCAAAATCAGATAATCGATATCAAAGCTTTTTAAAAATTCAAGTTCATCCTTAAAAAGCGCCGGATAATATTCAAGCTCAAAGCCGAGCCTGATATCGATTTCAGCCGAATATTTATTTTTTAAGCTTTTGATTGAAGCCGCGTAATCTGCCGCAAATTCAGGCGCCATTCTGAAATCGGAATAATAACCGCTGCTTTTCGGAAACAGCATGGGCGCATGATCCGAGAAGCCAAGTTCCTCGCAGCCGCAGGAAATTGCGGCGGCAACATATTCCTCATCCGTGCCTTTTGCATGGTGGCAGCGGCTTGTGTGAGTGTGGTAATTTTTCATAGTAAAATTATTTTACCACATTTTTTTAAAAATTCAATACTCTTTACTTGACAAGCACGATACTTTTTCGTATAATACCACTTGCAAACATTAAGTGGTTGCTTTTGGCCCGGTAGTTCAGCTGGTTAGAACGCCTGCCTGTCACGCAGGAGGTCGACGGTTCGAGTCCGTTCCGGGTCGCCAATTCAGATATGCTGATATGGCTCAGGCGGTAGAGCGCGTCCTTGGTAAGGACGAGGTCGGCGGTTCAAGTCCGCCTATCAGCTCCAGCTGCGCAGCAAACGCTGCGCAGTTTTTTATTTTCTCAGATTATATACATAAGATACCCCGCAGGCACGGCACATACCGACCTGCGGGGATTTTTTATATTTTATTAAATTTTACACAGGCTAATCAACCGAGCCGCCGTATTCGACAAAGCCGCATTTTTGCTTGCTGCCGGCGTTATATAGCACAAGATACATGCCGTCTGTTTTTCCCAGGCAATAACATGTTTCCCTCGCTTCAAGCGATCCGACTTTAAGCTTTTTGGCGGTATCGGCAAAAACTGTTTCGGGAGTTGAACCGTTTTTATAAGTTTTGCTTTCCGGCGGGGCTTTTGCCACTCCGCCCGCATATTCCACAAAGCCCGCCTTATGCTTTGATGTGCCGTTCAGCTTATAAACGACAACATAACTGCTGCCTGATTTACTGTAGCACAGTGCGGATTCATAAGGTGAGAGCGAGCCGATTTCCTCGGCAAGGGAGTTATCCTTAAAAACTGTTTCCTTTGTTTTGCCGTTTTTCCAATTTACGGGTGTGGGAAACGAACCCGTGCCGCGAAGCTCGGTTAAGCCCAGCACCTTGCCGTAATCCTTGGGGCGCAAGAAACCTTTAACCTTATTATAGCTGTGAGTTACAAAGCCGCAAGGCCTGCCGGACGGCCAATTTTGGTCAAACGACACAAAAGTTTTAGCATCGCTTTCACCCGAAGCAACCGCAATATGCCCCGCAGACGAAGAATTAACGCTTCGTTCCCAAACAACCATATCGCCCGCCCGCGGGCGCATACCGCTTTTATACGCCACCCTTGTGAAATGCGGAGTTAAAGCTGATTTTGAATTAAAATTATCATAATACTGCCAAGCGTCGCCGTAACCGTTCATTGAAGAAACGGGCACGCCGAAAACCCTGTTGCAATACGCTTTTATTACATCAACGCATTGATTTTTATTTGTTTTGCTTCCGGCGCCGTCCATATCAATATATTTGCCGCCGAGCGAGGCAAAAAATTCTTTTAAATACACAGAAAGCGCCTCCGTTAAAACTTGCTGCAATCCGAGGGATTGTTTAAAATTCCGAACAAGGTTAATATTTCAACAACACAGGTGCCGATAACCTTAACCTCGTCGCCGAGCTGCCGGGAAAACATTGCAAGCACAATGCAAACCTGGGCAAGAACGGCAAGCCAAACTATCGGGCTTTTTAATCTTTGTTTCATTTAAATTTCCTTAGCCTTTCCGGCTACAACCGAATATAAAGCCGCACGCCTTATTGTAGCCGTATAAAGCGCGCGGTGAACGAGTTTTTATAAATTATTCCGCGGCGGATTTTAAAGTGCACGGAGAAAAAAAGCAAAAATCACATTTTTCCCGCATGGTTGCACAAATTCTCTATGTCCTCCATTCTATGATTAAGAACCTTTATCTGTTCTTTAATAACAGGGATACGCTCGGCAAACGAATTATGCTTATCCACCTTTTCCTCAAGCCTTTTAATTCGATAATTGGTCAGCTTTGAGGAGGCTAAAATTCCGCCGAACGCGCCCGCGCAGGTGCCGATCAGGGAAAGCAGAGCAACAATGATATTTTCGTTGATAATAACGCTCCTTTCTTTGCTTTTATTGAGGCAATCTTACAGATTAGCGAAAAATCCGAAAAAGTCAAGCATTTATTTTTCAGCGTCCCGATTATTTCCCATTCAATATGCACTATATAGAGCATAAGATAAATATTCGTTTTGTATATTTATGCATTATTTATGTATATTTATTACGAATTTGCAATAATCTATTGACATTGAAATCAGCAAGTGTATAATAGAAAAGAATTATACTATTGAATCGGAGATGCATATTATGCCTAAAGTATTCATAGACGGGCAGGCAGGCACAACGGGTCTGCGAATTAAGAGCAGATTACAGCAGAGAGATGATATCGAACTGCTTGAGATAGACAACGAAAAACGCAAGGACAGCGCCGAAATCAAAAAGCTGCTCAACGCGAGCGACATCACCTTCCTTTGCCTGCCGGACGAGGCGGCAAAAGAAGCCGCCGTTCTGCTTGACAAGGATAACAAGCACACAAAAATAATAGACGCTTCAACGGCGCACAGAACCGCGCCCGGCTGGGCCTACGGATTCCCGGAGCTTTCGCCCGAATTCAGAAAAGGGATTGAGGAAAATCAGCTTATTGCAAATCCAGGCTGCTACGCAAGCGGATTTATTTCGATAGTTTATCCGCTTATCGCCCACGGGATCATAAGCCGTGATTATCCCCTCACCTGCTTTGCCGTTTCAGGCTACAGCGGCGGCGGAAACAAAGCAATTGCTCAATACGAGGCGGCCGAAAGAGACCCTGAGCTTGATTCGCCGCGGCAATATGCGCTCGGCCAAACGCACAAGCACCTGAAAGAAATGCAGGCAATCACTAAAATTGAGCGCACGCCGATTTTTTCGCCCATGATTTGCGACTACAAATGCGGAATGGTTGTGAGCATTCCCCTTTTCACAAACATGCTTGCAAAAAGCATAACGCCGAATGAAGTGCGCGAGGTGCTTAAAGAGCATTATGCGGGAAGCGAATTTGTTAAGGTTCGTGAAGCGGGCTACAGCGAAAGCATGATCGGCGCAAACAATTTTGAGGGGCGCGACGATATGGAAATAGAGCTCAACGGCAACGCCGACAGATTTGTTATCACATCAAGATTTGATAATTTGGGCAAAGGCGCAAGCGGTGCGGCAATAGAATGCATGAACATCGCCTGCAAAATCAAAGACGATAAATCACTGAATATCGGAGAGTGAAGAATATGAAACACACAAACGGAGGAGTTTGCGCCGCAAAGGGCTTTAAGGCAAGCGGCGTTTACTGCGGAATCAAAAAGAGCAATTCGCCCACACACAAAAACGACTTGGGAATGATAGTTTCAGATGTTCCCTGCGCTGCGGCAGCGGTTTACACCACAAACAAGGTTAAGGGCGCACCCATCATCGTTACAAAGAAAAACCTTAAAAAAACGGGCGGCGTTGCAAGAGCGGTTATAGTAAATTCCAAAAACGCAAACACCTGCAACGCAGACGGCGAAGAAAAAGCCGAAAAAATGTGCAGCCTTGCGGCAAACGCTTTAGGCATTAAAAGCGAAGAAATTATTGTTGCCTCCACGGGCGTTATCGGGCAGGTTTTGCCGATTGAGCCTATCGAAGCGGGAATCAAGCCGCTTGTTGACGGGCTTTCCTACACGGGCAACGAAGCCGCTGCAACAGCGATTATGACGACGGACACAATAAAAAAAGAATACGCTGTTGAATTTGAAATCGGCGGCGTTAAATGCAAAATCGGCGGCATGGCAAAGGGCTCGGGGATGATTCACCCCAATATGGCTACAACGCTGAATTTCATAACAACGGATGCGGCAATCGAAAAAAACGCTTTGCAGGAGGCTTTGAACGACATAGTTAAAATCACCTACAACTGCCTTTCGATTGACGGCGACACCTCCACAAACGACATGGTGGCGCTTATGGCAAACGGGCTTGCGCAAAACGAGGAAATCAAAAGCGGTTCCGTTGAATTTGCGCTTTTCAAATCGGCTCTTTATGAGGTTATGATGCACCTAACGAGAATGCTTGCAAAGGACGGTGAAGGCGCCTCGAAGCTGATTGAATGTGTTTGCAAGGGAGCACCGAACCAAGACGATGCAATCACGGTTGCAAAATCCGTTATCGGCTCAACGCTGTTTAAATGTGCGATTTTCGGCGAGGACGCCAACTGGGGCAGAATCCTTTGCGCAGTTGGTTATGCCGACGCGGAATTTGACATAAACAAGGTTGATGTTGATTTAAAGAGCGAATACGGTGAAATCGCCGTTTGCAGAAGCGGCGCGGGAGTTGAGTTTTCCGAGGAAAAGGCCGCGGAGATTTTGAAAAGCGATGAAATATTCGTGCTGATAAATCTGCATGCGGGCGAAGCGAAGGCAACCGCCTGGGGATGTGATCTTACATATGACTATGTTAAAATCAATGGAGATTACCGCACCTGATAAAGCGGCAAAAGGAGGGCAAAAATGGATATTACAAACGCAATGAAAGCCGAAGTGCTGGCAAGGGCTTTGCCTAACATTCAGCTTTACAGAAAGAAAACAATAGTTGTTAAATACGGCGGAAACGCCATGATAAACGAAGAGCTTAAAGAATCCGTTATGCGCGATTTGGTGCTGCTTACAACAATCGGCATCAAGGTGGTGCTCGTGCACGGAGGCGGCCCCGAAATAAACAAAACCCTTAAAGCCATGAACATTGAAAGCAAGTTTGAAGACGGGCTCAGGGTTACCGATAAAGACACGGTTAATGTGGTTCAAATGGTGCTTGCAGGCAAGGTTAACAAGGATTTGGTTTGCCAAATCGGAAATCTCGGCGGTCACGCAATCGGTCTGTCCGGCATGGACGACAATATGATTAAATGCCGACCGCTTGACGAAAGCCACGGCTTTGTGGGCGACATTATTGATATGAACACCGAGGTTATAGACGAGGTATTGAACAACAACTTCATTCCCGTTATCTCCACCATCGGCTGCGACGAAAACAATAATTGCTACAACATTAACGCAGACACCGTTGCCGCCGCCGTTGCCGGAAAGCTTAAAGCGGAAGCGCTTATTTCGATGACGGATGTTGTGGGTTTGCTCAGAGATAAGGATGATGACAGCACCTTAATTCACAGAGTTTACATTTCCGATGTGCCGCGCCTTATATCCGAAGGAATCATAACGGGCGGCATGATTCCGAAAATAGATTCGATGACCCAAGCTATTCGCGAGGGCGTTAAAAAAGCATTTATTATTGACGGGCGCGTTCCCCACTCCATTCTGATGGAAATGCTGACGGATGAAGGTATGGGCACAATGTTCAGAAGCAGGTGAGAATATGAATACAAAAGAAAAAGACAATGAATTTGTTTCTCACGCATACGGCAGATTCGATGTTGCGCTTTCGAGCGGCAAAGGCTCAACCGTGTGGGATGAAAACGGAAAAGAATACATAGATTTCGGCTCGGGGATAGGCGTTACGGCATTCGGCATTGCGGATGAAGAATGGAAAAGCGCAGTTGAAGCGCAGCTTGATAAAATTCAGCACGCTTCAAACCTTTATTACACAAAGCCCTGCGCCGACCTTGCGATGCTGCTTTGTGAAAAAACGGGAATGAAAAAGGTTTTCTTTGCAAACAGCGGTGCCGAAGCAAACGAGGGCATGATAAAATTCGCAAGAAAATACAGCTTCGACAAATACGGCGAGGGCAGAAAAACAATTATCACCCTTGTTAATTCGTTCCACGGCAGAACGATAACAACGCTCTCCGCCACAGGGCAGGACGGCTTTCACACCGTTTTCGGTCCATTCACTCCCGGCTTTAAATATTGCCCGGCAAACGATATAAAAGCGCTTAACGATATGATTACGGACGATGTGTGCGCAATTATGTTTGAATGTGTTCAGGGTGAAGGCGGCGTGCTTAATTTGAACGAAGAATTTGTGCATGAGATCGCAAAAATAGGCGCAGAAAAAGACATTCTTATTGCCGTTGACGAGGTTCAAACAGGCAACGGCAGAACGGGCAAATATTTTGCATACATGAATTACGGCATAACGCCGGATATTGTTTCAACTGCCAAAGGGCTTGCGGGCGGTTTGCCGATGGGCGCGGTGCTTTTCGGTGAAAAGCTTAAGGACACGGTTACACCGGGTTCACACGGCTCAACCTTCGGTGGAAATCCGATTGCCGCAGCCGGTGCTATAAGCATTGTTGAAAGAATAGACGATAAATTTCTTAATGAGGTTGCCGCAAAGGGCGATTACATCAGGGATTATCTCGGCAAAATCAAAGGCGTTAAATCAATTTCGGGCATGGGGCTCATGCTCGGCATAGAAACCGAAAAGCCGGCAAAAGATATTGCGGCAGAGTGCCTTGAAAGAGGGCTTCTTGTGCTGACCGCCAAAACAAAAATCAGGCTTTTGCCTGCGCTTAACATAAGCAAAAACGAGCTTGACAAAGGGCTTAATATATTGAAAGAGGTTATTGAAAAATGAAGCATTTACTTAAATTAAAGGATTTGGACAAAAACGAAATTCTTGATTTGCTGAATCTTGCCGATCAGCTTAAATACGAAACAAAGCACGGAATCGAGCACCATTTGCTTAAAGGCAAAACGCTCGGCATGATTTTTCAAAAAAGCTCCACAAGAACGCGTGTTTCCTTTGAAACGGGCATGTATCAGCTCGGTGGCCAGGCATTATTCCTTTCAAACAGAGATCTTCAAATCGGCAGAGGCGAGCCCGTGCAGGACACTGCAAGGGTTCTTTCACGCTATCTTGACGGCATAATGATAAGAACATTTGAGCAAAAAGAGGTTGAGGATCTTGCAAAATACGGCTCAATTCCGATTATCAACGGACTTACCGATTACTGCCATCCATGCCAGGTGCTTGCGGATTTAATGACCATTCGCGAGCATAAAAACACCTTTGACGGCCTTAAATTCTGCTTTATCGGTGACGGCAACAATATGGCAAACAGTCTTATCGTCGGTGCAATCACAATGGGAATGGAATGTGCAATCGCCTGCCCCGCTGATTACAAGCCCGATGCCGAAATCATAAAATGGGCAAGCGAAAACGGCAAATTCACATGCAGCAACGATATACTTGCCTGCGCAAAAGATGCCGATGTTATTTACACGGATGTTTGGGCTTCTATGGGTCAGGAGCAGGAAAAAGCAGAGCGCGAAAAGATTTTCAAAAATTATCAGATAAACGACGAAGTTATGGCGGCGGCTCACGATGACGCGATGGTGCTTCACTGCCTGCCGGCACACAGGGGCGAGGAAATCACAGCTGAGGTGTTTGAAGCCCATGCAGATGAAATATTCGACGAAGCCGAAAACAGACTTCACGCACAAAAGGCCGTGCTGGTTAAGCTTCTCGGCCAAAACAAATAAACCGAAACGGATGTTTTTTAATGGATAACGAAAAAGTTTATATATGCCTGGCAGACGGACATATATTTGAAGGGAAGCGCTTCGGCGCGGGCGGCGATGTTTGCGGCGAGCTTGTGTTTACCACAGGGATGTGCGGATATATCGAAACGCTTACCGACCCAAGCTATTACGGGCAAATCGTGCTGCAAACATTTCCGCTTATAGGCAACTACGGCTTTATAGCGGAGGATGCGGAAAGCGCAAAGCCTTATCTTACGGCATACATTGTGCGCGAAAAGTGCGACAATCCCTCCAACTTCAGATGCGGTGAAACGCTTGACAAATATTTGAAAGACAACAATATTCCCGGAATCTATGATGTTGACACACGCGAGATAACAAAAATCATCAGGGAAAGCGGCGTTATGAACGCAATGATATGCTCCGATCCGAGAAATTTTGACAAAGAAAAGGTTAAGACATACAGAGTAAGCGGAGCGGTTGAAGCCGTTACTGCAAAAACTCCGCTGCCCGTTGCCTGCGAAAACCCGAAATACAATGTTGTGCTGCTGGATTACGGCAAAAAAGAAAACATTGTGCGCGAGCTTGTTAAGCGCGGCTGCAATGTGGCGGTTGTGCCGAGCGGCACAAAGGCGGATGATGTGCTGAAGCTCAATCCGGACGGCATTATGCTTTCTAACGGACCCGGAGATCCGAGCGACAACGCAGATTGCATTAACGAGCTTAAAAAGCTTATCGGAAAAAAGCCTATTTTCGGAATTTGCCTCGGTCACCAGCTATTGGCACTTGCCATGGGCGCCAAAACCACAAAGCTGAAATACGGCCACAGAGGGGTAAACCAACCCGTTAAGTGCATTGAAACGGGCAGAACATACATTTCCTCGCAAAACCACGGCTATGCAGTTTTAAATGATGAAATCGAAAAGTGCGGCGGCATTATAAGCTACATCAACGCAAATGACGGCACAAACGAGGGCGCGGATTACCCCAACAAAAATGCATTTTCCGTGCAATTTCACCCCGAAGCATGCAGCGGTCCGCACGACACAAGATTTTTGTTTAACAAATTCATTAAAATGATGGGAGGTAACGAATAATGCCTCTTGACAAAAGTATAAAAAAGGTGCTTGTTATCGGATCTGGCCCTATTGTTATCGGCCAGGCGGCGGAATTTGACTATGCAGGCGCACAGGCGTGCCGCGTTCTTAAAGACGAGGGTGTGGAAGTGGTGCTTGTTAATTCAAACCCCGCAACGATTATGACGGACAAAGCACTTGCAGACCATATTTACCTTGAACCGCTTACCGAAGAAACCGTTAAGCGCATTATCGAAAAAGAAAGGCCGGACAGCATTTTGGGCGGCCTCGGCGGCCAAACGGGGCTTACTATTTCAATGCAGCTTGCAAAGGACGGATATCTTGACAAAATGGGAGTTCGCCTGCTCGGCACTGACGCGGAAGCGATAGACAAAGCAGAAGACAGGCAACTTTTCCGCGACACAATGTTAAAGCTCGGGCAACCAGTCGTACCCTCTGATATTGCAAACGACATTGAAACCGCGGAAAAAATCGCAGAAAAAATCGGATATCCCGTTATAATAAGACCCGCATTTACACTCGGCGGCGCAGGCGGCGGCGTGGCACACAACAAGGAAGAACTTGACCGTGTTGCAAAGCACGGACTTATGCTCAGCCCGATAACGCAAATTCTTGTTGAAAGATACATTGCCGGCTGGAAAGAAATCGAATTCGAGGTTATGAGGGACGGCGTAGGCAATGTTATTGCCGTTTGCTCCATGGAAAACTTTGATCCTGTGGGCGTTCACACGGGCGACAGCATAGTTATCGCCCCGGCTGTTACGCTCGGCGACAAGGAATATCAAATGTTGCGCAGTGCCTCGCTAGACATTATCACCGAGCTTGGGATTGAGGGCGGCTGCAACTGCCAATTTGCGCTTAATCCCGAAAGCTTTGAATACAGCGTAATCGAGGTTAATCCCCGTGTTTCGCGTTCTTCGGCGCTTGCTTCAAAGGCAACGGGCTACCCGATTGCAAAGGTTACAACAAAAATCGCGCTTGGCTACACGCTTGATGAAATACGAAACGATGTTACGGGCAAAACCTGCGCTTGCTTTGAGCCAACGCTTGATTATGTTGTTGTTAAGGTGCCGAAATGGCCGTTTGACAAATTTATAAACGCATCGCGCACGCTCGGCACGCAGATGAAAGCCACGGGCGAGGTTATGAGCATTGCCCCATCTTTTGAGATGGCGATAATGAAAGCCGTTCGCGGTGCGGAAATCGGGCTTGACACGCTAAACAACAAAGCTGTTTCAAAGCTTGATTTGCCGCAGGCACTTTCAAATCAGGATGATTTAAGGCTGTTTACCGTTTTCCGTGCACTGAAATGCGGAATTTCCGTTGACGAAATTCACCGCATAACGATGATTGACGAATGGTTTTTATACAAGCTAAAAAACCTTGCCGATTATGAAGCGCAAATCGAAAATTCGACGGTGAGCAACGATTTATACTTAAAGGGCAAAAAGTTCGGCTATACGGATGAGGCCATTGAGCGCATAAGCGGCTCTCCCCTTGCGTTCCACAAGGAAGCCGTTTATAAAATGGTTGACACCTGCGGCGCCGAATTTGCCGCGGAAACGCCGTATTTTTATTCAACATACGACGAGCATTGCGAAAGCCGCGAAATAAAGCGCGGCGAAAAAGAGCGCATAATCGTTTTAGGCTCCGGCCCCATAAGAATCGGCCAAGGCATCGAATTCGATTATTCCTCCGTTCACTGCGTTTGGACTCTTAAAGAGCTTGGCTATGAGGTTATTTTAATCAACAACAACCCGGAAACCGTTTCAACCGACTTTGACACGGGCGACAGGCTTTATTTTGAGCCGCTCTGCCCCGAGGATGTTATGAACATCATCAAGGTTGAAAAGCCGATGGGCGTTGTTGTGGCATTCGGCGGCCAAACGGCAATCAAGCTTACCAAATTCCTTGACGGCAACGGCATAAAAATCCTCGGCACCTCTGCCGAAGGTATCGATGTTGCCGAGGACAGAGATAAATTCGACAAGCTGCTTGAAAAATTTCACATTTTCCGCCCGAAGGGAACCTCCGTTACAACTCTTGAGGGTGCTTTAAATGCGGCAGACTCCCTCGGATATCCTGTTTTATTGAGGCCGAGCTATGTTATCGGCGGTCAAAATATGACCATTGCCTATACGAACGACGATGTTGAAAGATACATGGATATTATTCTGCGCCAGGGCATAGAAAACCCTGTGCTTGTGGATAAATATATGATGGGCACGGAGCTTGAGGTTGACTGCATCTCAGACGGCAAAGATGTGCTTATTCCCGGCATTATGGAGCATATCGAACGCGCGGGCGTTCACAGCGGCGATTCAATTGCCGTTTATCCGCCATACAATTTGCAGGATAAAATGCTGCACAAGATTTGCGACGTTTCCGAAAAGCTTGCGCTTTCACTCGGAACAAAGGGTCTTGTGAACATTCAATATCTAACATATCAAAACGAGCTTTATGTTATTGAAGTAAACCCGAGAGCATCGCGCACAATCCCCTACATCAGCAAGGTTACGGGAGTGCCGATGGTTGAGCTTGCCACCAAAATAATGGTAGGCTCAACTCTTAAAGAGCTTGGCTACAAACCGGGGCTTTACAAGATTCCGCCCTATTATGCGGTTAAGGTGCCCGTATTCAGCTTTGAAAAGCTTAACAATGTAAACAGCCAGCTCGGCCCCGAAATGAAATCAACGGGCGAGGTTTTGGGCGTTGGCAAAAACCTGAACGAGGCATTGTTTAAAGGGCTTGTTTCCGCCGGCTTCAACATTGATTCGCAAAAAATCGAGCGCCACGGCGTTTTGATAACGGTTACCAAACAAGACAGATATGAAATCGTAAACCTTGCCAAGAAGCTTGATGATTTGGGCGCACAGCTTTGGGCAACTCCCGAAACGGCAAAAGCCATTTCAAGCCTCGGCATTGATGTTAAAACGGTAAACAAGCTGCGTGATGATAATTCTATTATGGATTTGGTTGAAAGCGGCAAGCTTGATTACATAGTTTACACCGGCAAGAGCGATAAAAAGAGCATCGCCGATTACATTAAGCTTTTCAACCGCGCAAACCAGCTCGGCATCGCAACGCTCACATCGCTTGACACGGCAAACGCACTTGCCGACATTATCGCAAGCCGATACAATCAAATGAACACAGAGCTTGTGGATATAAACAACATGCGAAGCGAAAAGAGCATGCTTAAATTCAGCAAGATGCAGGGCACGAGCGACGATTATATTTTCTTTAATAACAAATGCGGCATAATCACCTGCCCCGAAAGCCTGGCTATTGAGTTTACGGACAGACATAAGAGCATCGGCGGTGACGGAATTGTGCTTATTGAAGATTCAAAAATTGCAAATGCCAAAATGCGCATCTTTAACCTTGACGGCTCAGAGGGCAAAATGGCAGGCAATTCCATTCGCTGTGTCGGCAAATATCTTTACGACAACGGTTTTGTTGATAAAGACAGAATCACGGTTGAAACGGCAAGCGGAATTAAGGTGCTTGATTTATTTACGAGAAACGGCAAAGTTTCCTCCGTGACCGTAAATATGGGCAAAGCGTATTTGGAGCCTAAGCAAATTCCCGTTTTGCTTGACGGCGATATTATCAACGACCGAAAAGTTAAAATCGGCGGCAGCAAATACAACATAACCTGCGTTTCAATGGGAAACCCGCACTGCATAGTGTTTGTGGATAATGTTGATAAAATCGACATTGAAAAAACAGGCCCGCAATTTGAAAACGCCCCCATATTCCCCGAGCGAGTAAACACGGAATTTGTGAGAATAGTAAACGAGCATACAATTAAAATGCGTGTTTGGGAGCGCGGAAACGGCGAAACGCTTGCATGCGGCACGGGTGCCTGCGCGGCGGCGGTTGCGGCTGTTCTTAACGGCAAATGCGCCAAAGGTGAGGACATCACCGTCAAGCTTCGCGGCGGCGATTTAATTGTTAATTACACGGACGACAGAGTTCTGCTTACGGGCGATTGCAATCTTGTGTTTACAGGCGAAATCGAATATTAACAGCACAGTGTAATTTTTCCGTTATATAACAAAAGGCACATCCGACGATGTGCCTTTTAATCTATATATATTCTTAAGTAAGCCTAAAATATATGTACTTGAAAGTATTGATAATAAAATTATAATGTAAATAGACAAGCAACTGCCCGACAGACAGCCGGCCTGAGCTTTGCTTACAAATTGCCATCAACTTTTTTAAGAATTGTGCGGTTATTTTTTTATTCTGATATATAACAAAACTCAATAAAGCACTCAACTTCCGAGCGCTTTATTCACTCGGCAAAAAGGTTGGCGCAGCCTTCTCGGTCGGCAAAAAGCTTATGAAACCGGACGATCAACGATTGCTTAAATACAGTTTGAAACAAATGCAATATCTTTTAAGAAACCGACTCCAAATTGTTTAATATACAAAAACACAGCAAAAAGCGGCTTGGCAAAAACCAAGCCGCTTAATTTTATACAATTATTAAACCGGGCAATTAGGAATAAATCCAATAGTTGAGAGTGAAGCAGTTTGAATTAACAACAAGCCTAACATCCGCCCCGGGTGCAACCGGAGTGGGAGTGATTTCACCGGAGGCAAGCAGATTTAAGATTTCATCAACCTTACCGCTTGCATTATCGGCATTAGAATACGAAAGGTAAATTCCGTTATTCGAGCAATCGCCGGTATATGTGTGGCCGCCTTTAAAATCCTTAAGGCAAGCTTCGATTGCATTGCCGTAATCCTTAACGCAAATGCCGAGATAATTTTCCCAATTAAGCTGATAGTTTTGAGCGCCGAATGCCCATTTTTGGTCGCTGTATTTCTTTGTGGCTTCTGCAACGGTGTTTTCCTCATCGCATCCGCCTGCAAAAATAAGCGTATCGCCCTTATCAAACATATCCTCCGGCAACGCCTGAACACGATTTACCATTGTGAAGGTGGTGGATTGATAATATTCGTTTGCCATAACTATATCTGCGCCGTAGCCGAGCTGATCGGCATTACTCCAATGAGTGAAGATATATCCTTCCTTCGGAGCCGCCGCGGAAACGGGAACAACATCATCTGCACTGTACCAACCCGAACCGTTGGATTGGCCGTCGCCCCCCTCGCCGGTTACGACATTAACGCGAAAATTCGGAACATCGCTGTTTACATAAGTGGGAGTAAGAGTTACACCCTTATTATCGTCGTTTACCGTTACGGTAACCGTTTTTTGAGTTGTGTCTTCAAGAACATAACCGTTTGTTTCCCAGTGGCTGAATTCCATTCCGGACGGTGCGGAGGGAGCCGTAACAGTGGCGGAATTGCCGCTCATAAGATATTCGGTGTAATAATCCGAAACGGTGTCTATATCCTTAACAACAACGGGATATGTTTCGCTTTTGGCATCGCGGTAAACAGCGGTGATTGTGCAATTGCATTTTTCAACAAGCAAGTTTGTTTGCGGCTTTTTTTTGGTGGAAAGATTAACCTTGGAATTCTTAACGCCATCGGTATCGCTCTTGCATTCCCAATGGTCAAACACCTTGCCGTTTTCGGCCGGATCGGCGGTAAGAGTAACATTTTGACCTTCTGTATAAGTGCCGGAGCCTGTGCCGCCAACAACCTTAACGATAAAGTAATCACCGTTATAATCATCAAGCTTTTGATAATTTGCCGTGAGAGTAACCGTGTAGTCATAATTTAAAAGTGAAGAATCATAATCGGCATAATCCATGCTTACGGGCACACCGAGCTGATCTGCGGCATACTGCGCGCCCTGAACAAAGCCTGCGCCGTAAAGAGAAGATGTTTTTGATTTAACCGAGCCGAGATAGCCAAGCTTTGTGTTGCCGGCCATAACAGCTTCATAGCCTGCAAGGAAGCCGCTTTGAAGGCTGTCAAACGAAACGCACATAACATTTTCGATATAAGCATCTGTATCGTCGCCCTGCGCATGGGGAGTGCCGTCTGCAAGAATGAATTTAACATTGCTGTAAAGCGGAGCCTTATCATAAACGGCAACCTCAAATACATCCGTGGGCAAAACAATATATTCGGCGCCCTTTTTAACGGCAAGGTCAATATATTGCTCTGCGGTTTCGGTTGAAAGCGTTTCGTCGTCCGAAACCTTTGGCTGATAATAGCGATAAGATGATCCGGATTCCTCGGCAAAGGATTTAACGCCCTGCCAAGCGCTTTGGTTATAAGATTCGTCCGTAACCGTACCGCCGTCCGTAATCATAACGATTTGATAAGACGCCTGATCGGCCTTTGAGCAACCGGCAAAAGCAAATGCCGAAACCGCAATTAAAGCGGCGCACATAAATGCGGAAAGAATTTTCTTCATATACAGTTTCCCTCCGATATTAAAATATCTTATAGAATATAATATCAAAATCGCGATAATAATGCAATAGAAATTTATTGATTTGGCAGGCAAAAAGAATTATACTGATAATAGAGTTATAATGCACCGATTTTACAAAGGACTGATAAAATGCTTGAAACACAACTTGAATACATATTAAGCAAAGCTGACGCAAAACCGAAAACGGCAATTGTGCTCGGTTCCGGACTCGGTGATTTTGCAGACGGACTTAATGCAGCGGCGGTTATAAACTATGCCGATATTCCCGATTTTCCCGTTTCCACCGCTCCGGGGCACAAGGGCAGATTTATATTTGCAAACATAGCCGGCGAGGAATGTGTGCTTATGCAGGGCAGAGTTCACCTTTACGAGGGCTACACAGCAGCACAAACCGCCGTGCCGATAAGGCTTATGCGGCTTATTGGAGCCGAAAATTTGATTTTAACAAACGCCGCCGGCGGAATAAACAAAAATCTCAATCCCGGCGATTTTATGATAATAGAAGATCATATTTCAAGCTTTGTGCCGTCTCCCCTAACCGGCAAAAACGACGAGTCACTCGGCGTGCGTTTTCCGGATATGAGCAATATTTACGACAAAGAGCTTATAAAGCTGATTAAATCCGCCGCTGCGGAATGCGGAATAAACATAAAAAAAGGCGTTTATATTCAACTCGGCGGCCCTGCGTTTGAAACAAAGGCGGAAATCAAAATGTGCTCCATGCTGGGTGCGGACGCCGTCGGCATGAGCACGGCAACGGAGGCACAGGCGGCAAAGCACTGCGGCTTTAGAGTTTGCGGCATAAGCTGCATAACTAATTTGGCGTGCGGCTTGCGCGATGTGCCGATAACCTCTGAGGAGGTAAATGAAACCGGCGCAAGAACGGCAAAGGATTTTGCTGCGCTTATAACAACGCTTACGGAGAAAATTCATAATGGATAATATAATTTACGAAAACGGCAGCCTTAAAATACTTGACCAAACCCTGCTGCCGAACGAAGAAAAATACATAACAATGAAAAGCCTTGAAGAATGTATTGAGGCAATAAAAAAGCTGCGAATACGCGGCGCGCCCGCCATTGGCATTTTTGCCGGTTATTCGCTTGCGCTTTTTAACGGAGGCGATATTAAAGCCGCCAAAGCGGCGCTTGACGCGGCAAGACCAACGGCCGTTAATTTATCCTGGGCAACGGCGCGTATAGCCGAAGCGGCAAAAGCGGGAAAAAATCTTATTGCCGAAGCAAAAGCCATTCATGCTGAAGACATTGAGCTTTGCAGAAAAATAAGCGAATACGGGCTTTCACTGCTTAAAGACGGCGACGGAATTTTAACCCACTGCAACGCAGGCGAGCTTGCAACCTCAAAATACGGCACGGGGTTGGGCCCGCTGATTTTGGGCAAGGAAAAGGGCTACACCTTTCATGCCTACACAGATGAAACAAGGCCGCTTTTGCAGGGCGCAAGACTTACAAGCTATGAGCTTGAAAAAAGCGGAACCGATGTGCATTTAATCTGCGACAATATGGCAAGCTATGTTATGAAACAAGGGCTTATAGACGCCGTTTTGGTAGGCTGCGACAGAATTGCGGCAAACGGAGATGTTGCAAACAAAATAGGCACAAGCGGCACGGCGATTTTGGCAAAATACTATGGCATTCCCTTTTATGTTTTGGGGCCTTATTCAACGGTTGATTTTTCAACGCCCACGGGCGACGATATTGAAATAGAGATGCGCGGTGGCGACGAAATCAAAACAATGTTCTTTGAAAAGCCCACCGCCCTGCCCGAAACAAAATGCCTTAATCCCGCATTTGATGTTACGGATCACAGCCTGATTACCGCAATTATAACGGACAAGGGAATTGTTTATCCACCGTTTAACGAAAATTTGAAAAATATATTGGGCGAAAAAGCCGAGTAAAACAAAGGTGAAAATATGATACGATTTTATAACGGCCGTCTGCTTTCTTTCAAAAACGGCTTTGAAATAACGGACGACGAAGTGTGGACAAACGGCAGCGAGATTGCTTTCGTCGGAAAAAATCACGATAAAAAGGCAGATCGCGAAATAGATTTAAACGGAAATCTGCTTATGCCCGCATTCAAAAATGCGCACACACATTCGGCAATGACCTTTGCGCGCAGCCTTGCGGATGATTTGCCGCTTCAGCCCTGGCTTTACGATATGATTTTCCCGATGGAGGCAAAGCTTAACGAAAGCGACATTTACACTCTTTCAAGGCTTGCTTTTTTGGAATATCTTTCAAGCGGAATTTCTGCATGCTTTGATATGTATTATTATCCGGAAGCCATGGCAAAAGCCTCTGTTGACGCGGGCTTCAGAACAGTTATGTGCGGCGCGGTAAACAATTTCAAAGAATCCGTTTCCCTGCTGGACGAATATTATCAAAAATACAATTCATACGATGAGCTTATCTCCTACCGCCTTGGTTTTCACGCGGAATACACCACTTCAAAAGAGCTAATGAACGGCATCGCCTTGCTTGCCGAAAAGCACGAAGCACCCGTTTTTACTCATTCCTCCGAAACCAAAAGCGAGGTTGACGATTGCATTGAAAGATACGGAAAAACGCCGACGGAATTATTTGAGGATCTTGGGCTTTTCAACTACGGCGGAGGCGGCTTCCACAGCGTTTGGATGAGCGAAAATGACCTGGAAATTTACAAAAAGCACGGTATTTGGGCTGTTATTAACGCAGGCTCAAACAGCAAGCTGGCATCGGGCATTGCGCCGCTTGAAAAAATGCAGAAAGCCGGCATTAACACGGCAATCGGCACAGACGGCCCAAGCAGCAACAATGCTCTTGATATGTTTAGAGAAATGTATTTGGCTGCCGTAACACAAAAGCTGAAAACAAGCGATGCAGCTGCCTGCGATGCTGCCGAGCTTCTTAAAGCTGCAACAGTTGGCGGCGCACACTGCATGGGGCTTTATAACTGCGACATCATAGACACCGGCAAAAAAGCCGATTTAACTGTTATCGACCTGCACCGACCGAATATGCAGCCGATAAACAATATAATTAAAAACATTGTTTACAGCGGCTCGAAAGAGAATGTTAAGCTGACGATGATAAACGGCAAAATCCTTTATGAAAACGGCGAATTTATAGGCACAGACATTGAAAAAATTTATTACGAAGTGCAAAAAATTACCGACAGATTAAAAAGCATTTTATAATTAACAGGATGATTTATAATGAAAAAAAGACATAATTACGAGCAAAATCTACGGCAAAATACAAACACGTTAACATTAACCGCAATCGCAATTTCGGCAGGAATAATGTTGCGAATTGCGTTTTTTATGTTTTATTCCAAAAGCGGAGATATTTATTGCGACGAGGCGATGACTATTTTAAACGCCCGTGCAATTGCAAACAGCGGCACGGACATTATGGGAAATGCATACCCTATTTATTTTGCCACTTGGCTTTACGGCGGGCAATCCGGCTTTGCAACATACATTATGGCGGCATTTATAAAGATATTCGGCTTTGGTCTTGAAATAACAAGGCTGCCGATTTTGATTTTTTCCGTTTTGGGGCTTTGCGCCTTTGCAGGCTGTGCAAAGCTGATTATGCAAAACGAGCGGCAGGTATTTTTTGCCACGGCGCTTGCGGCTTTAAGCCCGCATTTTATCTATCAATCGGCATGGACCCTTGACTGCGCGTTTTTCCCGCAGTTATTTATAATAGGATTGTATTTTCTGCTGAAAGGATATAAGAACCGCAGCAAATTATGCTATGCGGCGGCAATGATTTTCTTTGCGCTTTGCCTTTATTCTTACATAGCGGCGTTTTTGATTGTGCCTGTTTTTTTGGTGATATTCTTCATTTCGGGAATGGCTCAAAAGCGCATAAAATTCGGCGACACGATTTTGAGCGTGATTGTTATTACGCTTGCGGCACTGCCGATCATCGCCTTCGGCTTTGTGCAAACAGGGCTTATCGGCGAATTTTCTATATTCGGCTTCACGGCATCAAAAATGCAGGATTACAACAGAGCCTCTTCGTTTAATTTTGAGGGCGGTACAAAAGGCTTTTTAATGAATATTGCCTACAACATCATTTATGAGGCAATTCACTTCTTCATGCCCGACACTGTAATTTACCGCAATGCCTTTGGAGCAACGCTTGCAGATGCGGCGTCAAAAAACGGAGCACTTCAAATTCTTTACAACATCACAACTCCTAATGACAGCATTTCCGCCTTTGATTTCGGCCATGCGCTGAGCGGCATTTTACTGCTTGCAGGCTTTATAACAATTATCATAAAACGCAAAAAGCTGAATAAGGATTTCAGGCACACTGTTTTTGCGCTGACGACAACACTGGCAATATTTGCCGTTTTCGTTAAGCTGCGCAGCTACACGCTTTACAGATTTTCTGCTTTTTATTGGCTGTTTTACCTTGTTGGCGCGGTTGCCGCAGCAGGACTTTATGATTCAATAAAGGCAAACAAAAAAATTAAAAACACAGCCGCCGCATTGCTTTTGGCATGCTCGGTGGCGCTGAGTTTTTACATTTACAGTGATGTTTTCACCGAAAATTCAAACTTTTTCGGCAACAGCTTTATCGCCGCTCTCGAAGCGGCAGAAAAAGGCAACGGCAACACGGTTATATTTAACGACACGGCAGATGAAAAGGGCTCAAACGAGCGCGAGGCCGTTTATATTTACTACGCAAAATATGATGACAAAGCCGAGCTGACCCCGCTTGAAGATTTACTGAAAACGCGCGGCACAATTTCCGATTTTAATTCCGAGAATGCAAAAGCCGAGCAAATCGGAGCAAAACTCGGTTACGAAACATACCGTGACGGTGAAGCGCTTAACGCCGACTCATACATTTTTACCGACGAAACTTTGAATGAAGCAGCCGCAAAAGAAATCACAGGCTACGAATACTGCGATTTTGGATATTACAATGTTTTAATTAAAAAGTGACGGTAAATATCACAAACATTATTATGCAATAAAAAAACTAAGAGCGATGAAAAATCATCGCTCTTTTTTATTACTTATTTACTTTTGTTTCGCAATACACACAGCGATATGTGCCTATATCATCCGTGAGTTTAAATTCATAATCAATGCCTTCCTCAACATTGGTGATACAACGGGGATTTGAGCATTTAACTATATTTACGATTCTCTTAGGCAAGGTTAAATTTTTCTTTTCGGCAATGCCGTTTTTTATAATATTAACGGTTATGTTTTTATCAATAAAGCCGAGCACATCAAGATTCAAATCAATAAGCTCATTAACCTTAATAATATCCTTAACGCCGAGCTTTTCGGATTTGGCATTTTGAATTATCGCAACCTGGCATTTTTGCTTATCAAGGCGAAGCGCATTATAAACACGCATTCCGTTTCCGGCGGTTATATGATCAAGAACATAGCCGTTTTCGATTTCATCAATTTTCATCAATCAAGCCCTCCTGCCCATTTTAACAAGGTTATAATCAGCGCCATGCGCATATATTTGCCGTTTAAAACCTGTTCAAAATATTTAGCGCGCGGATCATCGTCAACCTCTGTTGCAATTTCGTTTACTCTTGGCAGAGGATGCATGATTGTGAGATCCGACTTTGCGTTTTTAAGCTTTTCAAGATCAAGAATAAAGGCATCCTTATGCTTTAAATATTCATCTTCTGAGAAGAAGCGCTCGCGCTGAACACGAGTCATATAAAGCACATCAAGCTGAGGCATAACATCTTCCATCTTATCGGTTTCAATATATTCCATGCCGTTTTTATCAAGATAATCCGTTTTGATGTAATCCGGCATTGCAAGCTCTTTCGGTGCAATAAGCACAAACCTAATATTGCTGTATCTGCACATTGCCTTAACAAGGCTGTGCACCGTTCTTCCGAATTTCAAATCGCCGCAAAGGCCGATTGTAAGATTATCGAGCCTGCCCTTTTCTCTGTAAACGGTGAGCAAATCCGTCATCGTTTGAGTGGGATGACTGTGGCCGCCGTCGCCCGCATTGATAACCGGAATGCTTGCCTTTGAAGCCGCAACCTTGGGCGCGCCCTCAATATAATGGCGCATTGCGATTATATCGGCATAGCAGGAAATAACTCTGGTGGTATCCCCCACCGTTTCGCCCTTTGAAGCGGAAGTTGAGCTTGCCTCGGAAAAGCCGAGTACCGAGCCGCCGAGTTCAAGCATTGCCGCTTCAAACGAAAGCCTTGTTCGGGTGCTTGGCTCAAAAAACAATGTGGCAAGCTTTTTGCCCTCGCAAATTTTGGAATACTTTTTCTTGTTATTGATGATATCAACCGCAAGAGAAATAATTTCATCAATTTCCTCAATAGAAAGATCCGTTGTGTCTAAAAGATGGCGCATTAAAATGCCTCCTTAGTAAGAAAAAATATAATTATAATTTCATCCAAGCAGGATCACTCGGATTTGAAATGAAAGCATGAAGCTTATCAACCTCTTCTGGCTTAATATAGCCTTCCTCGGCTGCAACCTTAACGAGAGTGCCGAAATCGGAAAGGCTGTGATTTTCTACATTAGCCGCTGCAAGGCGATCTATGCCCTTTTGAAGGCCGTAAGTGAATATGGAAATGATGCCGAGCACCTCCGCACCGGCTTCACGCAGCACATCAACAACCTCAAGAACAGAGCCGCCTGTTGAAATAAGATCTTCTATAACAACAACCTTTTGACCCTTTTCAAGCTTGCCTTCAATTTGATTTTGTCTGCCGTGGTCTTTATGACCTGAGCGAACATATCCCATAGGCATATCAAGAATGGTTGCGGTGATTGCGGCATGAGCTATACCTGCCGTTGAGGTGCCCATAAGCACATCAGCATCCGGATAATACTTTTTAACTGCCTCTGCAAGTCCGTTTTCAACATCACTTCTTACCTTTGGGAAAGAAAGCGTTAAGCGGTTATCGCAATAAATGGGGCTTTTTATGCCCGACGCCCAGGTGAAGGGATCCTGAGGCTTTAAGAACACTGCTTTGATTGAAAGCAAATCCTTTGCAATTGTTTCTTTTGTGATACTCATATATAAACCTCCTGAATTTAATCTACAAATTCTTTAACGCATCTGCGATATGCGGCAACGGGATCGGCAGCCTGTGTGATCGGTCTGCCGACTACTATATAATCCGAACCGATTTCCTTTGCCTTTGCCGGAGTGGTTACGCGAACCTGATCGCCCACTTCGCCGTCTGCAAATCTAACGCCCGGCGTAACCGTCATAAACGCAGTGCCGCACGCCTCTTTAACCATGCCTGCTTCCAGAGGAGAGCAAACAACGCCGTCAAGCCCTGCAAGCTTTGCGTTTTCCGCATATTTGACGATGGTGTCGTTTATTGAAGCGTTAATAAGCAGTTCATTTTGCATTCTTTCCTCGCTTGTGGAGGTGAGCTGAGTTACGGCGATAAGAATCGGCCTTGTGCCGTCTGCCTTAGTGAGGCCCTCAACGGCGGCTTTCATCATTTCCACCGTTCCTGCGGCGTGCAAATTCGTCATATCCACATCAAGATTTGAAAGCACGCTCATTGCCTTTTTAACCGTGTTTGGAATATCGTGAAGCTTTAAATCAAGGAATATTTTATGCCCTCTTTTTTTGATTTCGCGCACGATTGAAGGACCCTCGGCATAAAAAAGCTCCATACCGATTTTAACAAAAGGTTTTTCATCTGTGAATTTATCAAGAAAATCAAAAGTGTCTTTTGCGCTGCTGAAATCGCAGGCGATAATTACATCCTTACCCATTATTCAACCACTCCTATAATATCGCTTAATTTTGTTATTCCGAGCTTTTCACATTCAATCGGAAGCTGCTCTATGATTTTTTTGCAGGCATACGGATCAACCAGATTTGCCGCACCGACCTGCACTGCAGTTGCGCCCGCCATCATCATTTCAATAACATCAGATGCGCTTGAAACGCCGCCGCAGCCCATAACCGGAATGTTGCATGCCTTTGAAACCTGATAAACCATGCGAACAGCCACAGGGAAAATTGCATCGCCCGAAAAGCCGCCCATTTTATTGGCTATAACAGCGGCTCTTTTTTTAGTGTCCACACGCATTCCGAGCAAGGTGTTTATAAGGCAAATACCGTCTGCCCCCGCCTCCTCGCAGGCTTTGGCAATGGAGACGATATCGGTAACATTCGGCGAAAGCTTAATGAACACGGGCTTTGTTGTGACCGCCTTAACGGCTCTTGTTACCTCTGCGGCGCATTCGGGGTTTGTGCCGAAGCTCATTCCGCCGCCGTGAACATTAGGGCAGCTTACATTTACCTCAAGAATGCCGACTTGCTCCTCTTTATCAAGCAAAGAGCAGGTGTAAGCATAATCATCAACGGAAAAACCGCTGACATTTGCGATAACCTTTTTATGAAAATACTTTTTCATTTGCGGCAATTCAAAATTGATAACATGCTGAACACCGGGATTTTGCAGCCCGACCGCATTTATCATACCGTTTTTGCATTCGGCAATTCTTGGTGTGGGATTACCGAAGCGGGCGTCCTTTGTGGTGCCCTTAAACGAAAACGAGCCGAGAATGTTTATATCGTAAAAATCCTTAAACTCATTGCCGAATCCGAATGTGCCGCTTGCGGGAACAACGGGATTATCCATATGCATTCCGCAAAGATCAACGGAAAGATCTACCATATAATCTCCTCCCTTTCCAGCACGGGGCCATCCTTACAAATTCGCTTATTGCCGTATTTCGTTTGGCACGAGCAGCCCATGCAGGCGCCGAAGCCGCAACCCATACGCTCCTCAAAGCTGTATTGACCGGATGTTTTGATTTTAGCCTCTATCGCTTTAAACATGGGCATTGGGCCGCATGTATAAAAATAATCGTAATCGCCGGGAAGAGCATCCGTTACAAAGCCGTGCACGCCGTAGCTGCCGTCTGCCGTGGCAACGGTTACCGGCACGCCGAGTGCCTTAAATTCTTCCTCATAAAAGATTTCGTCCTTAGTATTAAACCCAAGGATAACGGAGGGCATCTGCCCCGCCGCCACAAGGCATTTTGTAAGATTATAAAGGGGCGGAATGCCTACCCCGCCGCCTATAACGAGCGGCTCTTTTGATTTTGAGATATCATAGCCGTTTCCGAGCCCGGTAAGGCAATCCAGCATTTCGCCGGACCTCATTTCGGAAAGCTGCAATGTGCCCTCGCCCACCGTTTTATAAATAATTGTGATTGAATCGCAATCATAATCGCAAACGGAAATCGGGCGGCGCAGGAATTTACCGTCAAGAGCAATATTTATAAACTGACCGGGCTTTGTGATATACTGAGTATCGCCCCCAAGGCGCATTTTAAACACGCCGGGCACAAGCATTTCGTTTGATAAAATTTTGTATATATTTTGCTTAAACATATTTTAACTCCGTGGCTCGGCGGATTATTCCGCATCTATCGTTGAAACGCCGAGGGTGATTTCCTCAAGAACATCAAGAAGCACCTTAACGGTATCGAGCGAGGTGAACATGGTTACATTGTTTTCAACAGCGGCGCGGCGGATTTCGGAGCCGTCCGAATGGCTGTCGCCGTGACTGATATCGATTGTGTTGATAACATAAGAAATATGGCCTTGCCTGAGTGCTTTAAGGATTTCATCGCTGTCGTCAACGGTAAGCTTAGCGCGAACGCGGGTGCGGATTCCGTGCTTTTTAAGGAATTTAGCCGTTCCCTCAGTGGCCTCGATATTAAAGCCGAGGTCATAGAAGCGCTTGATGAGCGGAAGCGCGGCAGGCTTATCGTTATCGGCAATTGTAACAAGCACGGTGCCGTAGTTTGAAACGTTCATACCGCTTGCCTGAATTGCCTTATAAAGCGCGCGGGTGAGCGATTTATCGTAGCCTATAGCCTCGCCCGTGGATTTCATTTCGGGTGAAAGATATGTATCCATACCTTTAAGCTTTGAAAACGAGAACGCAGGTGCTTTAACATACCAGCGCTTTTTCTCCGCAGGATATACTTCGGTTATGCCCTGATCTTTAAGGCTGTGGCCGAGTATAACTCTTGTGGCGATATCCGCCATGGGAATTGAGGTTGCCTTTGAAAGGAAAGGCACCGTTCTTGAAGACCTGGGATTAACCTCGATTACGAAAACATCATCGTTTTCATCGGCAATAAACTGAATGTTGAAAAGGCCGATAATATTGATGGCTTTGCCGAGTTTAACCGTGTAATCTATAATTTTATCCTTAACCGCCTGAGAAACGGAGAAGGTGGGATAAATCGAAATCGAGTCGCCGCTGTGAACGCCCGTTCTTTCAACATGCTCCATAATGCCGGGCACGAAAACATCTTTGCCGTCGCAAATAGCATCGACCTCAAGTTCGCGGCCCATGATATATTTATCAACAAGAACGGGCTGATCCGTATTTATTTCAACCGCAGTTTGTAAATAGTGGCGCAGGCTTTCTTCGCTTGCAACAATTTGCATTGCTCTGCCACCAAGAACAAACGACGGGCGTACAAGCACCGGATAGCCTATTTTTTCGGCAACCTTTACGCCTTCTTCAATATCGGTTACGGCAAGTCCCTTAGGCTGAGGAATACCGAGAGCGTTCATAACCTTTTCAAACGAATCTCTGTTTTCGGCTCTGTCGATAGCCTCAACATCCGTGCCTATAATCGGCACACCGAGCGTGTCAAGCGGAGGCGCAAGGTTAATTGCAGTTTGACCGCCGAGGGAAACTACGATTCCGAGCGGCTTTTCAAGCTCTATAACATTCATAACATCCTCAACGGTGAGCGGCTCGAAATAGAGCTTATCGGAGGTAGTGTAGTCTGTGGAAACCGTTTCGGGGTTATTGTTTATGATAATTGCTTCATAACCCGCATTGCGTATTGACCAAATTGCATGAACCGTTGAATAATCAAATTCAACGCCCTGGCCAATTCTGATAGGGCCGGAGCCGAGAACGATAATTTTCTTTTTATCTGAAACAATGCTTTCGTTTTCCTCTTCATACGAAGAATAGAAATAAGGAACATAGGAATCAAATTCCGAAGCGCATGTATCAATCATTTTATAAACCGGGAATATTCCGTTTTCTTTGCGAAGGCGGAACACATCTTTTTCATCCATACCCCAGCACATTCCGATATACTTATCGGACACGCCCATTTTTTTAGCATCTTTAAGAGTTTCAACATCCTTAACATTTGCCTTAAGCGTGTTTTCAAATTCAACGATATTTTTGAATTTTTCAATAAACAGCATATCGATTTTGGTGGCATTATAGATCAAGATTGGATCAACATTAAGCCTGATAAGCTGTGCAATAGCATAAAGTCTGTCGTCCGTGCCGATTTTAATATAATCAAGAAGCTGAGCAACGCTGTAATCATCAAACTTTTTCATATAAAGATGGCAAACGCCGATTTCGAGCGAACGAACAGCCTTGAGCAAGCTTTCCTCCATGGTTCTGCCGATTGCCATAACCTCACCCGTTGCTTTCATTTGGGTGTTAAGGCTGTTATTTGCATCGGCAAACTTATCAAACGGGAAGCGCGCGATTTTTGTTACAACATAATCAAGAGTAGGCTCAAATGAGGCAGGTGTGTTTGCAATGGGAATTTCATCAAGATGCATACCAACCGCAATTTTTGCGGATACTCTCGCAATCGGATAACCGGAAGCTTTTGAAGCAAGTGCGGAAGAGCGGGAAACACGGGGATTTACCTCAATAAGATAATATTGGAACGAATGAGGATCAAGCGCAAACTGCACATTGCAACCGCCCTCTATTTGAAGCTCACGGATAATGCGAAGTGCGGAATCACGAAGCATTTGATATTCTTTATTGGTAAGAGTTTGCGAGGGGCAAACAACGATTGAATCGCCCGTGTGTATGCCAACAGGGTCAATATTTTCCATATTACAAATTGTGATGGCGGTGTCATTTGCATCGCGCATTACTTCATATTCTATTTCTTTATAGCCCTTTATACTTTTTTCAACAAGCACCTGGTGAACGGGTGAAAGCGCAAGCGCATTTTTAAGCATAAGGCGGCATTCCTCTTCATCATCGGCAAAGCCACCGCCGGTGCCGCCGAGAGTGAATGCAGGGCGAAGCACAACGGGATAGCCGATTTCGGAGGCGATTTTTAAGCCGTCCTCAAGATTATCGCAGATATCGGAGGGAAGCACCGGCTCGCCGAGCTTTTCGCAAAGCTCTTTAAAGAGTTCCCTGTCCTCCGCTCTTTCGATAGCTTCAAAACGGGTGCCGAGAATTTCAACATCACATTCCTTGAGCACACCTTTTTTTGCAAGCTGCACGCAAAGATTAAGACCCGTTTGACCGCCGAGTGAAGGCAAAATGGCATCCGGTCTTTCATGGCGGATTATTCTTGCAACATATTCAAGATTAAGCGGCTCCATATACACCTTATCGGCAATTTGAGTATCCGTCATAATAGTGGCCGGGTTTGAGTTGATAAGCACAACCTCATAGCCCTCTTCTTTAAGCGAAAGGCAAGCCTGAGTGCCCGAATAGTCAAATTCGGCAGCCTGTCCTATAACGATAGGACCGGAACCGATAACAAGAACCTTGTGTATATCTGTGCGTTTAGGCATATTACTCAGCCTCCTTTGCCATCAATGAAATGAATTTATCAAAAAGATATTCGCTGTCCTGCGGACCCGGTGCACTTTCGGGGTGATATTGCACGGAAAAGATTTTATTTTCAATGCTTTCAACGCCCTCCGCCGTGTTATCCAACAGATTTTTATGAGTCATTTTAAGTTCCGTCCCGCCGAGCGAATCGCAGTCAACGGCATAAGAGTGGTTTTGCGATGTGATTTCGATTTTGCCCGTTTCAAGATTCATAACCGGGTGGTTGCCGCCCCTGTGGCCGAACTTCATTTTAAAAGTTTTTGCGCCGAGCGCAAGCGAAATCATTTGGTGACCGAGGCAAATGCCGAATATCGGAAGCTTGCCCTTAAGCTCTTTAACAACATTTATAACCGGTGTAACATCCTCCGGATTTCCCGGTCCGTTTGAAAGGAAAAGCCCGTCCGGATGGATTTTCATAATTTCCTCTGCCGTGGTATCGTAAGGCACAACGGTTACATTGCAGCCCTTTTCGTTGAGCTTACGAACGATATTAAGCTTAATGCCGCAATCGATTGCAACAACATCGTATTTATGATTGGGCGTGCGTGAATACCAGCGCTTTTTGCAGGAAACGCGCGAAACCATATCCGTGGGGATATTATATGCTTTTATTTTTTCGATTGCCTCTTCAAGAGGAGTTGAAGCAGCGGTTATCATAACCTTTTGGCTGCCCTCATCGCGGATAATGCGGGTGATTTTTCTTGTGTCCACCCCGCTGATACCGGGAATATTATATTCCTCAAGCACTTCGGAAAGGGTTTTTGTGTATCTGAAATTTGAGGGCAAATCGTTGTATTCCCTAACGATAAGTCCGCCCATGGTTAAAACCTTGGTTTCGTAGTCCTCATCCGTCATACCGTAGTTGCCGATAAGCGGATAAGTCATACACACCATTTGATCCGTATAAGACGGGTCCGAAACAATTTCCTGATAGCCCACCATTGATGTGTTGAAAACTATTTCGTTTATGGCTTCTTTATCACTGCCGAAGCCGTAGCCGTAAAACTCACGGCCGTCCTCAAGCACGATTTTTTTATCATAAGGCTTCATAAACAATCTCTCCTCTCAAAACGGTTAAAATATTTTCTCCGCAAAGCCTGTCCCCTTCAAAGGGAGTGGCTCTGCCCATTGTTACGAATTTATCCGGGTCAACAACCCATTCTTTTTCAAGATCGATTGCGCAAAGGTTTGCCGGCATTCCTGGTGCAATCTCGCCGCCCTCGATATTGAAAATTTTTCTCGGCTTAACAGCCATCATATCAATCAGCTTTTCAAGCGATATAATGCCCGGCTTAACCAGCTTTGTGTAAAGCACCGGAAAAGCTGTTTCAAGCCCCACAACGCCCATGGCGCTGCCTGCAAGCCCCTTTGATTTTTCCTCGGCGCTGTGCGGCGCATGATCCGTGGCAATCACATCAACGGTGCCGTCTTTTACGCCCTCGATAAGTGCCTGCATATCCTCTCGCGATCTGAGCGGAGGGTTCATTTTAAATCTGCCGTCCTCCTGCAAATCCTCGTCGCACAAGGTTAAATAATGCGGTGCCGTTTCGCAAGTAACTTTAACGCCGCGGGCTTTTGCCCTGCGAATTATATCAACGCTTTCCTTGGTAGAAATGTGGCACACATGATAGCGGCAGCCGGTTTCCTCGGCAAGCCTGCAATCACGCTCAATCTGCGCCCATTCGCTTTCGCTGCAAATGCCCTTGTGACCGTGGGTGCGGCAATAAACGCCGTCGTGAATATAGCCGCCGCGAAGCAATTCGTTTACCTCGCAGTGAGCGGATATAACGGCATTGATCTCTGCGCATTTTTGCATTGCCTGCTTCATTACATCATCGCTTTGAACGCCGCAACCGTCGTCCGAAAAGCCGACGACATAATCCTTAAGCGCCGCGAAATCAACACATTCGCCGCCGCCCTTTCTGCCCTTGGTGATAGAGGCAAACGGCAGCACATCGATAACCGCGTCCTTTTTAATAATATCAAGCTCGGTTTGCAAATTTCCGATGCTGTCCGGCACGGGATTCAAATTGGGCATGGGGCACACGGCGTTGTAGCCTGCCTTTGCAGCGGCTGCGGTGCCCGATTTAATCGTTTCCTTATAAGAAAAACCGGGCTCTCGAAGATGAACATGAACATCAACAAAACCCGGAATCAATAAACACTTATTCTTAAAATCAAAAACACGATCTGCCCCATTTGATGAAATGGAGATACCGAGGCTATGAATTCTTGAATTTTCAATAAAAACATCTGATTTTTGTATTTTTCCGCCCGAATAAACGAGGGCATTTTTAACCAGCAATTTCATAAAACCCATACCTTTCGTTTTAAACATTATATATTACGGCACCCGATAAGTCAATTACAAATTTATTACAAACGCAAGATTTTTATTGAATGATATTTCCCTTTTTATTACACTAATAAATATGCCGTGAAAAGAGAACCGCTTGAGCGGTATTTTATCATATAAAAATTCTGAAAGGCCGTGAAACCAATGGCATTTATAGCAGGCGCAGGAGCCGCGAATGTGGACTTGCTTTATGAAAACATGCCCAAAATCCCCGATATAGGCGAGGAGGTTTACACCGATAAATTCTCGCTTCAATTGGGCGGCGGATTGCCGGCAACGCTGATAAATTTAGGCAGGCTCGGAATAGAAACAAAAATTGCAACCGAACTGGGCGACGATATGTTTTCAGCCTTTGCAAGGGAAAAATTCTGCGAAAACGGAGTTACGCCGGTAAACATATATAAAGGCAACGGAATCCCGCTCAACATCACCTCTGCCATAATACTTGAAAACGACAGAAGCTTTATCACCTACGGCAAGGGCAGCATTGAGCCGAGCGACGAGGCAAAGGAAACCTTTTATTCGATTGCAAAAGGCGCAAAGCTATGCCTTATGCAACCCGGCGGATTTTTGGAGGTTTACAAACGCCTTAAAGCCGAGGGCACAACAATGGTGCTTGATATGAGCTGGGACGAGGATATGAGCCTTGAAAAATACAGCGATTTGCTTGAGGTTGCCGATATCTATACGCCAAATCAAAAAGAGGCAATGCGCATTACCGGCACAAATGACCCACACGACGCGGCAAGAGCGCTGAAAAAGTATTTTGACAAGGTTGTTGTTAAGGTTGACAAAGACGGATGCATCGGCATAGACGGCGACGAAGAATTCTTTGTGAAAAGCGTTGAAGAATTTAAGAATAAGGACAGCACCGGTGCCGGAGACGCATTTCTTGCAGGGCTTTGCTATGGCTTATTCTATGATTTTCCGTTTAAGGATTGCATAAAATTCGGCAACATCACGGGCGGCAAGGCCGTAACGGAAGTGGGCGCGCTCACCGCTTATGTGAACGAAGAAGAACTTTTAAGATACAAAAAGGAAAAGTTTTAATGGCAAGAGAACTGAGCAAGCAGCAGCTCATAGAGCGAAGCATAATAAAAAGATTTCGCAAGGAAATATGGAATCCCTTTATTCTTGCCGTTAAAAAATACGAGCTTATCAAGGAAAACGACAAAATCGCCGTTTGCATTTCCGGCGGCAAGGATTCCATGCTTTGCGCAAAGCTGATGCAGCAGCTTCAAAAGCACAGCGATGTGCCTTTTGAGCTTGTTTTTCTTGTTATGGACCCCGGCTACAACAAAGAGAACCGCCAAAAGATTGAGGACAATGCAAATCTTTTAAACATTCCGATAACCGTGTTTGAAAGCAACATATTCGATGTGGCAAACAGCGCGGGTGATTCCCCCTGCTACCTTTGCGCACGGATGAGGCGAGGATTTCTTTATTCAAAAGCAAAGGAGCTTGGCTGCAACAAAATCGCGCTCGGCCACCATTTCAGCGATGTGGTGGAAACAACGCTTATCGGAATGTTTTACGGAGCACAAATTCAGGCCATGCTGCCGAAGCTTCACAGCACAAATTTTGAGGGCATGGAGCTTATACGCCCCATGTATTGCATTCACGAAGATGCCGTTTTGGCTTGGTGCAGATACAACGATCTTGAATTTATACGCTGCGCCTGCCGCTTTACCGAGGCATACACGGAAAACGACAATGCAAACGGCCAAAGCAAGCGCCAAGAAATAAAGAAGCTGCTTGCGGAGCTTCGCAAAACAAATCCAAACATTGAAAAAAGCATTTTCAAAAGCATTCATTCCGTGTGCCTGGACACAATGCCCGGCTATAAAACCCACGGCGAGGAACATTCGTTTCTTGATACATACAACGGTTAAAAACATAATAAACAATCAAAAGACTTACCGATATAAAAAACATCGGCAAGTCTTTTTTATTTGAACGCAAACAACAAAAAAATGCGCCCGCCTTAACGGCGAACGCATTTTCAATATTATTCCATTATAACAAGGCATTAAACCTTATATTTTTTATCAAACGCCTTAACGCTTTCATACCAATAAGCAAAATCGGCATCACTGCGCTTATCGCTTAATTCGGACGAATAATCGCTTTTGAGCAATTCGCCCAAATAATTTGTTGTTTTTTCCGCACCGAAATAATTACAATGCGAGCCTCCGTCTCTGTAATCGGCTTTAATATCAAAATCGATTTCATCAAAAAGGAGATTAAAATCAACAAATTGAACAGAGTTTTCCTCAGCAATTTCAGCCACGGCATTATGCTTATAATAATCCCAAGAATCATTACTCGGCATTTCAACCAAAAGCGGAGTTATTCCGTTTTCACGGCAAAGCTGAATCATTTTTTTCAAATACATCAAATCCTCGTTGCCGACGGGATTTGAAATATCGCTTTCTTTCATGTTGCTGTTTGCCTTTGCCGCCTTGACGCTGTTGTTAAAATTATAGCCGTGGTCAACAGCCATATATCCCGTGTTCTTTTTGTTTTCCTGAAGATCCTTTGGCTTGAGAGTTTTCCATCTGTTATGAAACCTGAAAATGGAGAACTTACTCATAACGGTATCCAGAAATTCATCGGCATTAAGATTATTATAAAAATCATCAAGCTTTTTGCGTGTTTTAGCCGCAGTTTGATAAAGCTTGCCGTGCTTTTTTCCGTTTGGATTGAATGCACCGGCATTTTCATAAAGCATATCGGTTTCTATAATTAAAACCTTTGGCTTTTGGGTTTTGAGCACCTCTTTCAAAAAGCCGTATGATTCAACCGTTGTTTGATGCGGCTTTGAAATAACGCAAGAGGTGTAGCCGTAATTGCTCCAAAGAGTTGTAGGCACAAAAGCACTGTAAAGATTGCTGCTGCCGATTCCGACTATATCAAGAGAATTTTCCGGCTCAAGCAAGAAACTGTATGCCTTATTAAATCTGTTTTTATAAGTTGTTGCCCTGGATTTTGAGAATACTCCTGCCGAGAGCGATTGAAGAATTATTATAAACACAAGCACAAAAGATACGGTTTTAACAAAGCTGATAACATTTGGCTTTGTGAATATCTTTTTTTCTGATTTTTCCATAGAAACAGTTTTTCCTTTCTGAATATCTTTTAAATCAGAAGTTTGCATAAATAAGATCCTGCACACCGTATTCCTGACCGTAAGCGCCGAAAATAATTATCACAAGAATCGCCGCCATATAGAGCATGAATTTAACGGGGAAAGGAAGCTTGGCAACCTTTTCACGAACGGATATGCCTTTTTCATTTATAATACCGACGATGAAAATAACAACAACGCCGATTGCGATAATCACATAATCCTTTGCATCAATGCCGAGACCGTTTCCGCTGCCCGGCACAATTGATTTTAAATCAAAGCCGGTAAACACGGATACAAACATTTTTAAAGCTCTTTTAAGGCCTTTTGCGCGGAATATGAGCATACCGCCGTTTACGATAACAAAGGTGCGAAGCATTTGAAAAACACCAAACGCCTTTGATTTTCTGTTTATTTTGCAAGCCTTGCAAAACTTTGCCGATAGCGGCTCGAAAAACAAGCCAAGCATCATAAGCAAATAGTAATAAAGGCCGTAAGCAATATATTTCCAGCCGGAGCCGTGCCAAAATCCATTTGCAAACCAAACGAAAAACAGCGCAATGGCAGTGGGAATAAGATTTGCATAATAAGGGCTGAACTTGCCCCTGGCGGATTTTGCCAGCTTCATAAACGGCTTTGAAAGCGAAATGGGATAAAAAATATAATCACGCAGCCAAGCACCGAGAGTAATATGCCATCTTTGCCAAAATTCATTTATGGATTTCGCAAAAAACGGGCGGTTGAAGTTTGGCGGCATTTCAATGCCCATCATTTGCCCCATACCGTTTACAACATCCATAACACCGGAAAACTCGCAATAAAGCTGCAGGGTGTAAAAAAGAATAGCCGCAACAACAACAAGACCGCCGTATTTCTCATTGTGATTAAACACATTATTTACAAGGATTGCCGCTCTGTCTGCAATAACAACCTTTTTGAAAAGTCCCCAAATAATGAGCTGCACGCCGAAATACAAATTTTTAAAATTGAAATCGGCGCCTTTATTGAGCTGAGTGCCGAGCTGATCCCATCTTGCAACAGGGCCTTCAACAACCGTGAGCATAAACGAAAGATAAAGAGAGATTCGCAGCGGATTTTTTTCTGCTTTAAATCTGCCTCTGTAAACATCCGTTAAATAGCTGACGGCTTGCAGGGTATAGAAAGAAATACCCATTGGGTGAACTAAATTCAGCTTTGGAATTTCCGTGCCTAAAAAGTGATTTGCGGCACCTCCGAAGAAGTTAAAATATTTAAGAAAAATCAAAAGCCCCATAGACACCGCAACGCCGCCTGCAAGTGCAAGCCCTTTAAGGCGCTTGTAATGCTCCTTAAGCTTTTTGCGCTCTGCCTTTTCAAGATTTTTCTTTTTTTCTTTAAATTTATCATTGAGTTTTTGAATAACAAGCCCCATTCCCCACACCATAAGGGTGGTGGCGGCCAAATATTCAAATCTGCCTTTTGTGGCAACAAGATAAAATGCCCAAGAGCCAACAAGCAGAACACACCACTTTGCCTTTTTCGGCACAACTGTGTAAAGCAGAAAGGTTATGCCGAAATAAGCAATAAAAAACACAAATGAGGTATAGCTCATTTAATTAGTCCTCGTCTTCAAGCCTTTTTATCATATTATAGATTGATTTTACCGATTCAAAATTTTCCGGCACAATGTCTTCTGCCGTGATTTCAACATCAAATTCATCAGAAAGCTCTGCAACAAGCTGAATCATTGCAAGAGAATCAAACACCTTGTTTTTGATAAGCTCGGTATCCTCTGTGAAATCATAACCCGGTTTAACTGATTTAAGCACTTCGATAAGTTCTTCCATTTTTATTGCTCCTTTAAAATTTTTTATTTATTTTGTGCTGCCTGCGCAGCAAGGGATTTTAAATAAACTCTGTCTATCTTACCGTTTTGATTATGCGGCATTTGCTTGAGCTTAACGCAAAGATTGGGAATAAGATAGGGCGGCAGCTTTGTGCCAAGATAAGAAAGCACGGCGGCTTCATCTGTTTTCTTTGCGCAGTAATAGATAATAATTCTGTCTGTTTTATCGCAATAAACGCAGGCACATTCCTGCATTTTTTCCATTGAAGCGGCAGCGGTTTCAATTTCGCCGAGTTCAATGCGATAGCCCATATGCTTGATTTGAAAATCTTTTCTTGTGATATACATTATCTCGCCGAATTCATTCAGGCGCACAAGATCGCCCGTTTTATAAACCGTTTCCGGATATGCATCATTAAGCGGATTTTGCACAAATGCGGCCTTGGTTTTTTCCGGATTATTATAATAACCGCTTGCCAGGAAAGAGCCCCTTGCATAAAGCTCGCCCTCTTCACCCGGTTGAGCCTCAACGCCCTTATCATTAACTATCATAACATCACAATTATCGCAATGCCTGCCGATCGGAAGCGGCTCATCATCACGGAATTTGCGATTAACAACATAATATGTGCAGATATCGGTTGTTTCCGTCGGGCCGTAAAGATTTGCAAAAAGAGTGTTTTCGGGCAAATTATTTATCCAATAATTAAGTTGCTTGGTGGGCATAACCTCGCCTGCAAAAAGCACTTTATTAAGATACTTAGGCTTTTGAAAATCAAAAACCTTGAAATTTGAAACCATTGAAATGGCAGACGGAACCCAATAAATAGTGTTTGCCTTATATTCATCCAAAAATTCAACAAGCTTTATCGGAAAAGAAAAATACATTTTCGGCACAATTGCAAGGGTTGCACCGTTTCTGAGCGTTGAATAAACATCTGTTACAGACATTGAAAAATAAAACGGAGTTTGATTTGCAAACACGGTTTCCGATGTGATATCAAAGGTGTTTGAAACCCATTCGGAATATGCCATAACGCTTTTGTGGCTGACAACGGCACCCTTCGGCACGCCCGTTGAGCCTGAGGTGAAAAGGGCATAAAGCGGATCCGTGTCTATCTGCCTGCTGCGTATTTGAGCAAGCTTTTCTGAATTGATTTCGCAGGAAAGAGCCTCTTCAAGATCAAAAATTTCACCTGAAAACTCAAGCTGCAAAGCATTTTCGTGATGCTTCTTATCCGTTATAACGGCAACGGGTGAAAGCGCGCCGAATATCTTATTTATTCTTGCGGGCGGCATTTCACTGTCTATCACAACATAAAAATTTCCGCTGTAAACAACACCAAGCATAGCCGAAATTGTGTTTACACATTTATCAAAATAAACTGCAATCGGCTTGTTTTTTGTGCCCGTTTTGCTCAATGCCGAGCCTATGCTTTGCGCCCGCGCAAGCAATTCGGCATAAGTTACGGAATCATTTAAATCCACAAAAGCCGTTTTATCTTTATATTTTATTGCATTTTCTTCAAGAAAAGTGAGAATGTTTTTCATAATAATTCCCATAACCTTTCCGGCTGCCTGCAAATTAAAACCCGATAAAGCGCCTGAAGCAGCCCGGCAAGCGCTTTCGGAAAAGCCGCTTACCGCATCTGTACTAACGCGCATAATACAGCTTTCATACGAAACTATAACACAGCGCATATACATTGTCAACAAAAATAAAATAAAAAATTATTAAGTTTTTTTAAGACATTTTATACAATACGATTAGAGAATAATCCTAATTAAAAGCAGCACACCAATTCGCTTGCGTTTAGGCGATAAACAAAACAAAAGGCAATAAAAAAGCGCAGAGCACAAAAAAATGCCCGCAACAATCTATTGCGGGCATAATGTTCAAAAGCACATCTGAATTTATTCTTTATTAACCGCAGCAAAAATGAGATCGGCGCAATTATCAGTGCCGATTGAGGTGCTGTTTAAGCAAAGATCATAGTTTTGGCACTTGCCCCATTGCCTGTCGGTGTAATAATTATAATTTATACGGCGGCGCTTATCCGTTTCGCGCATAAGTTTAACAGCTTCCTTTTCCGTGGTGCTTTCGTGATATTTGATAACGCGCTGAGCCTTTGTGGCTTCATCGCCGTAAATAAACACATTAAGGCAATCCGAGCGATCCTCCAAAATATAATCGGCGCATCTGCCCACGATTACGCAGGGACCCTTTTCAACGATTTCCAAAATCAGCTTGCGCTGAACCGCATAAACCTGATCCTCCATTGAAGCTCCGCCGCCGTCTCGGCTGACGAAGCCATATGAGAATATGCTTTTAAAAGGAGAATATTCTCCGGCCTGAGCCACAAATTCCTCCGCAAAGCCGGTTTTCTTTGCAACCTCGGAAATAAGCTCTTTATCATAATAAGCCCAGCCGAGCTTTTTGGCAAGCTCCTCGCCGATATATCTGCCGCCGCTGCCGAATTCACGGCTGATGGTTACAACATTATATTTCATAACGATTCCTCCCGAGGATTATTCTGTAATTATATTTTACAATTTTAAATCCTTAAAATCAAGAGGAAAAACGCGATATTATCACATTAAATCGGCAATCATATCGGCAAATTCGGTTGGATTTTCAACCTCAAGGCCGCTTACGAGGCGCGCTTCGTTATAAAGAATTTTTGTGTATTTTTCAAGCTGAGCTTTATCGTTTGCAAAAAGGTCAAACAGCTTTTCGGCAACTTTATGATCCTTATTTATTTCAAGCACAAGCTGAGCCTTAACGCCGTCGTTTGCGCCCGGCATACGGCTGAGTATTTTTGCCATATCAAGCGAAACATAGCCTTCAGAAGAGAGGCAAACGGCATGCGTGCCGAGCTGATCGGAGAATTTAACGGCAGTAACATCATCGCCGAGCCAACCCTTCATTTCATCAAGCATTTCCTTGGCGGCTTCGTTTTTCTCGGTAAGTGCTTTCTTTTCCTCATCGCTTGAAAGATTTAAATCATCCTTGCAGATATTTGCAAATTGCTTACCGTCATATTCCATAAGCATTTGAACGGCAAATTCATCCACATCATCGGTGAAGCAAAGCACATCAAAGCCCTTTGCCGTAACGGCTTCCGTTTGCGGCAGCAAAGCGATTTTTTCCGGTGCTTCGCCGCAGGCATAATAAATTTTCTCCTGACCCTCGGGCATATTTTCAACATATTCTTTGAGGGTTACATATTTATTATTCTTAACGGATTTAAACATCATCAAATCTTTAAGTCCGTCTTTCTCTGCACCGTAATTAGAATAAACGCCCCATTTAATTTGAACACCGAAAACGTCAAAGAACTTTTCGTATTTTTCCCTATCGTTCGTGAGCATCTTTTTAAGCTCGGATTTGATTTTTCTGTCTATCGCCTTGGCAATAATTCTTACCTGATGATCCTGCTGCAGGGTTTCGCGGCTGATGTTAAGATTAAGATCCGCGGAATCAACAATGCCCTTAACAAAGCTGAAATAATCCGGCACCAAATCCGCGCATTTTTCCATAATCATAACGCCGTTAGTATAAAGTGCGAGGCCCTTTTCATATTCCTTTGAATAAAAATCAAAAGGTGCTGCGGAAGGAATATAAATTATCGAATCAAAGGTTGCCGTGCCCTCTGATTTGAAGTGAATAACATCAAGCGGATCGTGATAATCCGTGAAGCGTGATTTATAAAATTCGTTATATTCTTCAGTGCTGATTTCGTTTTTGTTTTTACGCCACAGCGGCACCATTGAATTAAGAATTTCAACGGCAGTTTCTTCTTTATATTCGCCCTCTTTCTCGGAATCGGGAACAGAATGAGTTGTTTCCATTTTAATGGGATAGCGGATATAATCGCTGTATTTTTTAACAAGCTCGGTAATCGTGAATTGCTCAAGGAAACGGGAATAATCCTCCGTTTCCGTGTCATCCTTCATATAAAGCGTGATAACCGTGCCTGCATTTTCTTTTTCGCATTCCTCAAGAGTGTAGCCGTCTGCGCCCTCGGAAGTCCATTTATGCGCAACGTCCTCGCCGAAAGCCTTTGAAACAACCTCAACCTTTTTTGCAACCATAAACGAGGAATAAAAGCCGACGCCGAATTGACCGATAACCTCAATGTTCTTTTCCTTTGCATCCTCGTTTTCGTTTTTAAAATTGAGTGAGCCTGATTTTGCAATTGTGCCGAGGTTTGATTCAAGTTCATCCGCCGTCATTCCGATACCGTTATCGGAAATTGTGAGCGTGCGCGCTTCCTTATCGGCAGAGATAAAGATTTCAAAATCATCTTTATTCATGCCGACCGAAGTATCCGTAAGCGATTTGAAATAAAGCTTATCGATAGCGTCAGAAGCATTTGAAATAAGCTCTCTTAAAAAGATTTCCTTATTTGTGTAAATCGAATTGATCATCATATCAAGCAGCTTTTTTGATTCTGCTTTAAATTGCTTTTTTCTCATTATAATTCACCCTCAATTTGAAATTAGCACTCTTTATCGCTGAGTGCTAATTATTATTATAGTACGATTTTTTCATTTGTCAACATCATAATAATTAAATCTTTTTTAACAAATCCGAGCGATGACAATTGAAAGCAATAATCCGCACAAGCAAGAAAAACGCAGGCACCCCGAAATCAATCAGAGGGTTCCTGCGTTTTTTTATGCGCTGCGTAATCAAGAAGCGCATCGCGCGAATTTTCGATTTTTCCGTTTGCTGCGAGCAGCAGCATTTCATCAAGCACAGCACCGAGCTTCCTGCCCGAATAGCCGAGTGCTTTTAAATCCCTGCCGTTTATTTTTAAATCGCAAACGCGCCAAGGCGTGCACTCGCTCATCATTTGCAATGCTTTTTCGCGCACAAGAAAAAGCTTTTTTAATTCATCGGCGATTTTTTCCGGATTATGCGCTTTTAAATCTGCAAGGCGAGCATCGAGCAAATCAACGGTAAGCCTCGGCCCGAGCAAAACAAACCAATCGCCGATTTTAATGCCGCTAACATCGGCAACGGACTGATGCCAGCGCACAAGGGCGGTAACATCATTAAAAACTTTGTTTGAAACCTTGAGCCTTTTAAGCACCTGCTCGGCGATAACAGCGCCCACGGGTGCGTGGGTCTTAAAATGATCGCGCCCCGAGGAATCCGTTTTTTTAACATACGGCTTGCCGATATCGTGGAGCAGCATTGCGAGGCGCAGCATTGAATCATTCGGCGCAAAATCAACGGCACGAATTATGTGCTCATAAACATCACAGCAATGCCAAGGTGTGTTTTGGGCACAACCGATTGCAGGCTTCAGCTCGGGAATAACAACAGTGATAACCTCGGAATAATCGCGTAAAACATTGAGCGCGTTTTTTCCGCACAAAAGCTTAAAAAGCTCGGTGCAAATACGCTCGGACGAAACATTTTTTAAAAGCCACGCATTTTTAAGCAGTGCATCGTGCGTTTCTTTTTCTATTTCAAAGCCGAGCACGGAGGCAAAGCGCATTGCGCGCATAATGCGAAGTGCGTCCTCCTTAAATCTTTTATCCGGATTTCCGACCGCACGAATTATTCCGTTTTCCAAATCATCCTTGCCGCCGAACAAATCCACCGTGCCGCGTTCGGCATTGTAAGCCATCGCATTAACGGTAAAATCGCGGCGGCGCAAATCCTCTTCAAGGCTGCGCACAAATTCCACACTTTCCGGGTGGCGGGAATCCTTATAATCCCCATCCCTGCGAAAAGCCGTGATTTCATAAGGTTTCTTATTCACAAGCGCGGTTATTGTGCCGTGCTTCAGGCCGGTTTTTATATAGCGAATATTGTTTTTTTCAAGCACTGAAATTATTTCGGCAGGCTCGGCGGAGGTGGTTATATCCACATCCTCAAACGGCCTTTTAAGGAGCGAATCGCGCACGCAACCGCCGACGGCATATGCTTCATATCCGCTTTGCAAAAATAGGTTTATAATCATTTTCGCGTCATTCGGCAGCTGCAAATTCACCCCTCCTAAGGAATATTTACATATAATATTTTAAACTATTTATATGCATAATAAGATTATGAAAAATTATCTTATTTATTATTTTTATCTGTTTTTCCTCGGCGGGCAAGCCTATTGCACAATTGAAATGCTGTGGCGCGGACGCACGCATTACAGCATGTTTTTCGCCGGAGGAATAATTTTTATTTTTCTCGTTTATTTGCAGCATGAAATGAAAAGCGCGCACGTAATCGAAAAATGCCTTTTGGGCAGCGTGTTCATAACGGCAACGGAATTTATTTTCGGCTGCGTTTTCAATCTTCAATACGGCATGGCCGTTTGGGATTACAACAACCTGCCCGGCAATGTGTTGGGGCAGATTTGCCTGCCTTACACAGGGCTGTGGTTTTTACTTTGCTTCGTTCTCTTTAAATGGGTCATTAAAAACAATCTTCACGGCAGATTTATCGGCATAAGCGTATAATTCCTCCCGTGCCTGTTTGATTTCATCTGCGCTGAGCGGCTCGTGCTCCTCGGGATAATCCCATTTATCAAAAGGATTTTCCTTTGTGATAAGCATTTGCCCGTTTTCGTTTATCACCCAGGGATAAACAAGAATTTTGCGCTTGTTTTTAACAAAAAAAAGGCTTCCAGCCCTGCCGTGGGAAATATTTTTCCAAAACACAAGCTTGTTTGCCTGCTTCATTATTGCAAGAATTTGTTGATCATAAGGCAGGCGGCGAAACTGCTGCCGATTAAAAAGCGGCAGCACGATAACGCCGAGCAAAATAACAACCGCAACTATAATTATTATTTGATAAGGCTTCATCAAATTTCAATTCCAATCGTTATAATTTCAAACGGCGAATATTCGATTGAATCGGCTTCGCCCTCAACCTCCTCAAGCATATTGAGAAGCTTAACCTTTTTGCCGAGCTTAATAATGCCGCGTGAGCCGTTTTGCTCGGAAAGGCGAACAACAATCATTTTGCCGTTTTCGGCGAATTTGAGCGCCTGCATATAAAGCGGCTCAAACGAAGGAATATTACATTCCACATCCGCCTTAACAAGAGGCACATTATATTGGAAAGCGAGTTTGTTTATTTCCGCCGACACCGCATTGCCCGCATGAGGCACAATCATATAGCAAAAATCATGAGTACCCATATCTGAGGTTATATCCGGCCTGATTGTGGAACGAAGCAAAGAAAGACTGATAAGATTTTTATCAAACCCGACACCGTATTTGCCGTCGTTCACAACGGCGATACCGCCGTCTGTTTCGGAAAGGTCGCACCACTTATGGCAGCAGGTTTCAAATCTTGCTTGCTGCCAAGAGGTATTTTTATGCGTGTCGCGCTCGATAAAGCCTGCGGAAGTGTCGCACACGGCTTTTCTTGAAAGCACATTGCAGTTGAATTCGGCCTTTGCAAGCTTGTGCTTTTCATGCCAATCAACAATATTTTCAACTTCAATACCGGGGCTTTGTCTGAAAAACCTGATTATTCTGCGCCAGGTGGATTTTTCTGTTTTATGAGTTACGGTAAATTCCGCGCACTCGCCTGTTGCGCCCAAAAATTCAAGCTTTTCGGCAAGCTCGGTGTTAATTTCCTTTTCCCTGTAATTAGGAAGAATATCCCATGCATCGTAATTGCCGGGGCGGTCGTCAAAAATTTTAAGCTTATTAAATTCGCCCTTTACCCATTCACGGCTTCGCTTTTTATCAAAAAGTGAAGCAAAAGAGCCGTCATCATTCAAATCGGCGGAGTAATAAGGCGTTTCGATTTTATTGCCGCTCACACTGAACCAATCTGCTTTTGCGGCGGCTTTTCTGAGGCTTGCACTTGAAAGAGCCGGCATATTCGGCACAATCCAATTGCCCTTTTTGCCGCAACGAACAGAGTCACCGCGCGGATTTTCAACAAAAGTAAGCGCATCGCGCTTAAAATTAAGCGTGTTGAAATATTTGCCGCCCGTGCCGATAATTTCATCAAGACCCGCTTCAACCTCGGCATAATCGCGCATTGCATCCTCATAAACGGGATGAATATGAGAGCCGGGCAAAATATCGTGAAACTGATTGAGAAGAAGCTTTTTATATAATGAAGTGATTTTTTCGGTGTTGTTTTCACCACGCAGCACCGAAAGCATTTCCGCTGATCTGAATTTAAATTCGAGGCGGCGATTTGTGCGCTTTAAATTGCTTTTTGTGGTGAAAGTGCCGCGGTGCATTTCAAGATACAATTCACCGTCCCAAGTGGCAAGATTTTTATTATTCTTTAAATTCTTTTCAAGAAATTCTGCGCCGCCCATATGAGTGCATTTCGGCATAATCGAAAGCTTTTCAAAGCGATGCATAAGCTCTATCATTTCCTCGGTGCAGCCGGAGCCGCCGTCGCCGTAGCCAAACATATTCATCGTTTGGCCGCCGCTGTCTTTATCAATATAAGCATCCCAATTTTCCTGAATTTGGCTGGGCATATTCCAAGTGATAAAGTGAGTTGGCGGAACGCAGGCATAAATATCCGTGCCGTCTATTCCCTTCCAAATAAAATTATTGTGAGGGAAGCGATTCGTGTCGTTCCAGGTGGACATTTTGTTTGAAACAAAATAATCAACACCGCTCTTTTTGAGTATTTGCGGCAAAATCCAGCTGTTGCCGAAAACATCCGGCAACCAGGCATTATTAACCGTTTTGCCAAACATGCGCTTATATGCCTGCTGGCCGTAAAGGCACTGGCGGATAAGGCTTTCCGCACTCGGAATATTACAATCCGGCTCAACATACATTGCACCCACGGGTTCAAACTGACCTGCGGCAACCTTTTCTTTAAGCTCGGCAAAAACATCGGGATAATATTTTTCAAGCGTTTCATAAACATATGGCTGAGTATGAGTGTATTTAAAATCCGGATATCTGTCCATAAGGCGCAGTTGAATAAGCACCGTTCTTAAATTCTTTTGAACAGCATGAATTCTGCGCCAATAATAAGCAATATCAAGATGCGAATGGGCAATCAGAGCCACATCGCCGTTGCCCCGATAATTATCATTTGCATAAATAACTTCATCAACATATTTTTGAGCATCTGCAATTCCCGTTAATTCTTCAGACTCAAAATCAATGCAATTCATTGCATTATTAAGTTCTCTGTTCAGAAATGCCCGATAATCCTCCGAAAACAAATCGCTTTTTGCGATATCGAGCAGCAATTCAAAATCATAAACAAGATTTTGCACGGCATGGTTGACGGTGCAGATATAAGCACCCTCAAAAATCTGGCGACATCCTCTGACGGAAAGGCTTTCGGGATTGCGTTCATCATCGGGCTTACTGCGATTATAGCCCTCCATTTCAAAATGCAGCGTTTTGGAAGAATCAACATACGGCGAAAGCAGCATACGCTCGCGGTTAGGGTCTACCCCGCCCACATATTTACCGTTTACCTTAACGCAGATTTCAGCCGCGGTTTTAAGCGAAAACCAAAGTTCCTCACCCTGCATTTCCTCGGGAATATCAACATCGGCGGTGATGAAAGCGGTGCCGTCCGGTGTGAAATACATATCGCCCCTATTGAGCGGGCGCGGCGGCTCGGAGTAAAATTCATATTCGTTTTCCGAGATTTGGCGCGCGTCTTTAATCTTTAAATTTTTGATTTCCCATTTTGAGGAATAGATATATCTTTTAAGCCAGCCGAAGCGCAAATCAGTCCATTCCTCGGGGCGCATAGACCTTCTTACAACTTTAATATGTGCCATATTCGCGCCTCCTTACACATCCTGAAAATAAGGCTTTTTGCGAATTGCAATCACCTTAACGGATTTATTTAAATCTTTTTTAATCTGCTCTTCAATCCATGCAACGCATCTTTCAAGAATAAGGCATTTTGAGCATTCGCCGCGAAAAATCACGATGAGTTCATTGCCGGAAAGAGAAACGAATTCTATCCAGCCGCCGTCGCCCTGAAGCTTTGGCTGAAGCACGGCTTCAACATAATTTTGAATATTGTTCATACCAATCACCATTAAGCAAGAATTATATTTTTAATTTTTTCACGAATTTCCGCAAGGCGCGCCTGTGCATTATCGCGATTTTTATCACGAACGCTGTAATATACTTTTATCTTAGGTTCCGTGCCGCTCGGACGCACTGCAAGCCAAGAGCCGTCGCCCCACACAAATTTAAGCACATTTTCAATAGGCAGATCATCAATTCCCGTTGAATAATCAATAACCTTTTCTATGCCTGCAAAAAGCGCCGTTCCTTTTTTGCGAAAATCAGTCATAAGATGCTGAATTTTTTCGGCGCCGTCTATTCCTTTCAAAACAAAAGGATCAAGCGCATCAAGATAATAGCCGTATTCGGCATAAATATCGTTTAAGCCGTCTATAAGCGATTTGCCCTGCGCCTTATACCAAGCCGCCATTTGGCAAATAAGCATTGCCGAAACAACACCGTCCTTATCCCTTGCGTGAGTGCCGACAAGATAACCGTATGATTCCTCATAACCGATAACGAATTCGCGCTCGCCGCTTTTTTCATATTGATTTATCTTATCGCCGATATATTTAAATCCGGTTAATGTTTCATCAATATTAAGGCCGTAGTTTCTTGCGATGTCGGCACCAAGCTCGGAGGTTACTATTGTTTTAACAAGAGTTGATTTTTTATTCAAAGCCGACTTTTTCATATCAAGCACAAATTTAACAAGCAAAGCTCCCGTTTGATTGCCCGTGAAAAGGATATAATCACCGTTTTCATCGCGAACCGCAATTCCGACCCTGTCGCAATCCGGGTCTGTGCCGAGCACAATATCGGCTCCGATTTCCTTTGCTTTTTCTATTGCAAGATTAAGCGCGTCCTTTTCCTCGGGATTAGGGCTTCTTACCGTGCTGAAATTACCGTCCGGAAGCTCCTGTTCCTTAACAACGGTTACATCAAAATTTGCAAGCATTTTGCGAACGGGAATATTGCCGGTGCCGTGAAGCGGAGTGTAAACAATTTTTAAATCTGATTTTTCTTCATAAAGGGATTGCTTTGAAACAGCATCATAAAAGGCATCAAGTTCATTATCACCGATTTCATTTATCAAATCCGCATTAACCGTTTTGCCTTCAAGAATTTCGGCCGCTTCGGAATAGCTTTTGCCCTCAATATAAGTCAGCACCTCTGCAGCTGCCTCGGTGCATATTTGGCAACCGGTTTCATCAAACGCTTTATAGCCGTTATATTCCTTAGGATTATGCGAAGCAGTTATCATAACACCTGCGGAGCAGCCGAGCAACCTTGTTGTGAAAGAAAGCACGGGAACGGGCACACAATAAGAATATTTATAAACCTTGATTCCCTTTGCCGCAAGCACTTTTGCAACGGTATCCGCAAAAGCGGAGGAATTATTTCGGGTGTCATATGCAACTGCCACGGAACAATCCGCTTCAAATTTATTTTTGATATAAGCGGCAAGGCCCAAAGTCGCCCTGCCGACGGTGTATTTATTCATGCGGTTTGAGCCGGCTCCCATAACACCTCTTAATCCGCCCGTGCCGAAGGCAAGATCCTTATAAAATCTGTCCTCCACATCCTTTTCATTGCCGGCCGCCGCAAGCAACTCGGATTTGGTTTCGTCGTCTGCAAAAGAAAGCCAATCGTTATATTTTTCCTTATATTTCATTTTGTCCTCCGTAAAAGGCCATGCCTTAAATATTCATACAGTTTATTTTAAGCTATTATACCACGGCAAAAAGCAGTGCACAACAGTCTTTTTAAATTTTAGGCATAAAAAAGCCCTGCAAAAAAATTGCAGGGCAAAACACAAAATTATCTAATTGATCAACAACGGATTATCAATCATCCACTTCTCTGTATTCAACCTCAACAGAGCCGTCCGCCGCATCGGCATCATTGATTTGATTTCTGACCTCGTTTGCAATTTCTTTAACCTGAAGATATGCAATCAAATCGGTTACGGCAAACACAAGCAGGCCGACGCCGATAAAGCGAACAAGGGTGCTTTGCGCACCGAAAGGATTTGTGAGGCACACAATACCCAAAACTGACGAAGCAATTCCCAAAAGCATTGTTACAAACCAAGATTTAGGCAGCGCTTTTAAAATCCAAAAAGCATCAACAAGATTAAATAATCCGCCCACCAAAAGATATAGGCCGAGTAAAAAGATAATAACGGTTATTATCTGCCTGTAAGCGCAGCACACAACAACGCCGGCAACAGCCGATATTATACCGAGGGTGAGCGTAAACACATATTTTTTATTTATAATATAGCTTAAAATCGCATAAACACCGCAGGCAACAAACGCACCGCCGATAAAAAGCGCAGTGTATTGAATCATCTTATCGGGAAAAGCGATAAGAAGTGCTCCGAGCACCGCAGACACGATTATAAGAATGATTGAATATTTTTTTACTTCCGTTATAACTTTCTTCAAAACATACACCTCCAGGCAATGCTTGCATTGCCTAACTTCAGTATAGCATTTTGCATTTTGTTGTCAAATAAACAAATCATAAACAACTTTTTAATTTATTAAGAACAAAAGGGCGGCAAGCCTTACGACTGCCGCCCGAAAACACTTAATTCGCGCAAAAGCTTACTGAGCTTCGCTTTCGGAAATTATTTTTTGAGCCACATGCTCCGGGCATCTTTCGTACCTTGCGAATTCCGATGTAAAGGAGCCTCTTCCCTGAGTAATTTGGCGCATTGCGGTGGAAAAGGTAGTCATCTCGGCATCCGGAATTTCGGAAACGATTTCCTGCATACCGTCACCAACGGGATTCATTCCCAAAACACGACCGCGGCGCTTATTGATATCGCCTATAACATCGCCCATCGCCTCATCATTGCAAAGCACTCGAACGGTTGAAATAGGCTCGAGCAGAATCGGGCCGGCATTCGCTACGCCCTCTTTAAACGCAATCGATGCAGCCATTTTAAAGCTCATTTCGCTTGAATCTACTGGGTGATAAGAGCCGTCATACAATGTGGCTTTAATGCCCACCATGGGATAGCCCGCAAGCACGCCCTTTTCCATGCATTCGTTAAGCCCTTTTTCAACTGCCGGGAAGAAGTTTTTGGGCACTGAGCCGCCGACTACCCTTTCGGCAAATTCAAGCTTTTCGCAAGTGCACGGTTCAAACTCGATAAACACATCACCGAATTGACCGTGACCGCCGCTTTGCTTTTTATGGCGTCCCTGCGCCGAAACCTTTTTGGTGATTGTTTCTCTGTATGCGATTTTCGGAGGTGCAAGCTGCACATCAACGGCAAATTTTGTTTTAAGCTTTGCAACCGCAACATCTATCTGCTGCTCGCCGAGACCGCTTATGATTTGCTCGTGAGTTTCGTTGTTTACACGGAATTTAAGGCTGGGATCTTCTTCACAAAGCCTTGCAAAGCCCAAAGCAATTTTTTCCTCATCGCCCTTTTTAACGGCTTTAGCAGCCATTGAATATGTGGCCTGCGGAGTATTAACGCCGTCTGCCTTAATGATTTTATCGGCCTTACAAAGGGTGTCGCCGGTGTTAAAGCCCGAAAGCTTAACCGCCGCGCCGATATCACCCGCCGGAATTTCAGCGGCATCTATCTGCTTTGCGCCGAACATGGTAACGATTTTACCGAGCCTTTCGGATTCACCGGTTGAGGCGTTCACGATTTCCGCACCCGCGGTCAATTTGCCGCTGAGCACCTTAAAGAAAGAAAGCTTACCGATGAATGGATCGGCAACCGTTTTAAAGCAGATTGCGGCAAGGGAACCGTTTGCATCCGCAGTAAGTTCAATCGGCTCATCATCGCAAATTGCATATTCTGATGACGGCGCGGGGCAAACATCTGCGATAAAATCAAGCAATTGATCGCAGGCTTCGCCGCTGAGTCCGCTGAGCGCAAACACAGGGATAACCGAGCCGTCTGCAACACCGATACGAAGGCCCTTGAGCTTATCCTCCGCGGTAAGCTCTTCACCGGAGAAATATTTATCCATAATTTCTTCATCCGTGCCTGCAACAGCCTCGTTAAATACTTCTTTTATGGCATCAAATCTTGCAGCGTCATCATGGCTGAATTCAACCGGGGTTGCCTTTGCGCCGCTGTAAGCAAATGCTTTTTCCGTTATCATATTATAGTAAGCAACAACCTTACCGTCTGTTATAATGGGAATGACAATCGGGCAAACGCTTGTGCCGAATTTTGCAGCCATGCCGTTAAAGGATTTATAGAAATCCGCACGCTCATCATCCATCTTTGACGCAACTATGATTTTTGACATTCCGCGTGCAGAAGCTGCCTTAAACGCTTTTTCCGCACCAACCGCAAGACCGGAGCGCGCCGAAACAACTATAATTGCGGTTTCTGCGGCTCTTATGCCTTCTGCCGCACCCTCTGCAAAATCGAAAAGACCGGGAGTGTCAATAATATTTATCTTTGTGTTCTTATATTCAACAGGAGCAACCGCACATGAAACGGATATTTTGCGCTTTTTTTCTTCTGCATCATAATCCGTTACTGCGGTGCCGTCTGCAACCTTTCCTATTCTTTCAGTTGCGCCGGCTATATTGAGCAATGCCTCTGCCAATGTGGTTTTGCCTTTTGAAGCGTGGCCTGCCAAAGCTATATTTCTGATACTGTCGGCTTGATATACTTTCATAAAAAACAACCTCTTTTTCAGGGGCCGAAGTGCCCCTTATGTTAAATATTTGTTTACATTGTATAATAATTTTACTATGTTGTCAATTTTTTATGTTAACTTTAACTATCAATACTAAATTTTTTAACATTCCGATAAAAAAGCGAAATATTTTTGTTTATTTTACACATAAAACAAACCCGCTTTGCAAGTTGCCAAATCAAAAAGGGTTGAAATTGTTTAGAAAAAATTTATTGCAAAATGATTTAAAGCATATTATAATATAGCCGCATTGCATCCACAGGGAAAAACAGGTTTCCCGGTTATTATTTCGTTTGTGTTTGCGAAATAAAATTTCGGAGCAGTAGCAGAAAGGAATTTAATATGAATAAAAACACGAAAAAGCTTGTTGGCGTTGCATTATTCACGGCAATCGTTATAGTGCTTCAGCTTATAGGCGGCGGAATTAAGGTTGGCGCATTTTCAGTTTCACTTGTTCTTATCCCCATCGTTTTGGGCACAGCGCTTTACGGAATAGGTGCCGGTGCATGGCTCGGCCTTGTTTTCGGCGTAACGGTGCTTCTCACGGGCGACGCTGCCGCTTTTCTTGCGGTGAATGCATTCGGCACAGTAGCAACCGTTCTTGTTAAAGGCATTCTTGCAGGAACACTTTCCGGCCTTATGTATAAAGCCTTTGAAAAGAAAAACAAATATCTTGCAACGGCAGCTGCGGCAGTAACCTGCCCCATTGTAAACACGGGAATTTTCCTTCTCGGCTGCCTCATCTTTTTTATGCCCACAATTGCGGGATGGGCACAGGGACTCGGCTTTGAATCCACAACAAAATATATGCTTACCGGCTTTGTGGGAATCAACTTCATTCTTGAATTTGCCGTTAACCTTTTGCTTTGCCCCATCATCGTAAGGCTTATTGCGCTGGGCAAAAAAGAAACAAAATAATAAATTAAACACAAAGCGCAGACTGCGCATAAACATAATCCGCCGAAACGAAAGTATCGGCGGATTTTTTATCAATATTGCAAAAAGCATTAAGCATTATTGCCATCATTGCCTACAATATTAAGATGTGATATAATTATGATAGTTTACACGACCTACATAAAAAACGGCAAAACAACAAAATTAAAGATGCAGAGGCAGCATAATGAAAATTATCTTTTGCAGGCACGCAGAGCCTGATTATGAACATGATTCAATTACAGACAAAGGCAAAATAGAAGCAGAGCTGCTTGCACGCAGGCTTTGCCGCATTGATATTGACGAAATCTATGTTTCGCCGCTTGGCAGAGCAAGAAAAACCGCAGAATACACTCTTGAAAAAACAGGCAAAACGGCAGAAACATTTAAATGGCTGCGCGAATTTGACGGCAAGGTTAAAGAAAACGGCGAAATTAAAGGCTGTTGGGATAAGCTACCGGAATATTGGACGGCGCAGGATGAATATTACAGCGCCGATAAATGGCTCACCACTCCGCTCATGAAAAGCGGCACGGCTAAGCGGGAATACGAATTTGTGTGCAACGGCATAGATAAATTTCTTGCCGAGCACGGCTACAAGCGCAACGGCAGATATTACGATGTAACAAATTCAAATCATAAAACAATAGTTTTCTTTTGCCACTTCGGAGTTGAATGTGCAATTTTAAGCCGAATTTTCGGAGTGTCGCCCATGCCGCTTTGGCATAATTTTGTGGCGCTTCCGTCGTCTGTTACAACCATAGTAAGCGAAGAAAGAGTTAAGGGCAAAGCGCAGTTTCGCTGCATGGAATTCGGAGACACCTCTCACCTTTATGCCGCCGGCGAAGAGCCGTCTTTCGCCGCTCGCTTCTGCGAATGCTTTGAAGATAACACACGCCACGATTAAAAAGGCACATGCACAATGCATCAAGAAGTTTACATATAATGATTTAAAATATTCGATACTTGCACTAATCGGCCCTGCCGCATCGCAGGGCTTTAATAATTTTCACCGGGATTGAAACAATAACGGCTCCCAGTGCAATTCCCATTCCTGCAAGCACAGTTTCCTTAGCATAAAAAAGAAACTCTGCTTTGCGAAAATGAACAAGGCTGCTCATCATATAATAAAGGCTGCCGCCCGGAAGCAACGGCACCGATGCCGGAAGCAACACGGTGTTTGCAGGCGCCATTTTAATTTTTGCCGTTGCAAGCGAATAAACAGAAATGGCAACCATGGCAAAAAGAGTTGAAGTGAAAGTGCCGAATCCCATTTCACCGAAAACATAAAAAAGCACAGCGGATATTGCACCGCCTAAAGTTGCCGGTATAATCATTCTTTTGGAAACATTCAAAATAATACAAAATCCGAGCGTGCCGAGCACACAGGTAACAACACTTTTCATATGCTCACCTAAAAACGGCAAGCGCCGCAGCAAAACCAAGAACAATTGCAAAGGCAATCACAACGGCTTGTGTTATTTGAAATATTCCGGCAATCAGATTGCCGCTCATCATATCCTGCATTGCACTGCCTATACTCATGCCGGGAATAAGCAGCATTATAGTGCCCGTCATTACCATGTCCGGGTGCACTAAAAGCCCTGCAATCTGCGGCACAAAAGCCAGAAAAGCGGCTGCGGTTGATTGAATCAATGTTTTTGAAAAGATATTAAAATCCGTTTTGCGAAACTTAATAAAGCCCAAAATATTGCCTATTATTGCCGCAAAAGCGGCATCTGCAAAAGAGCCGCCGAAATAAACGCAAAATGCACCCACGGCAATTGCGGTTGCGCAAGCACGGATTTGCGAAGAATATGAATAATCAATTTTGAAATTGCAGCTTTTGTCTCCGCAAAGCTTTCGAGAAACATTATTAAGCTCCTCAAGCTTGCCCAAATTAAGATCGTTTTTATAAATTCTCCTGAATTCGGATTTTTGCACTCCGCCCTCACTTGCACAAACAACCGCAAACGACGGAATTATAAAAACATTTATATTCTTTGCGCCGCAGCTTTTGCAAACCCTGATTGCAGTTTCCTCCGCTGCCGATATTTCGCCTCCGTTTTCAACGGTTTCTGCGGCAAGATAAGCCGCCAAAGCAACTGTGCTTTTCAAATGAAATCGCCCCCATAAATATTGTTTGAAAAAAATATTAAAAAACACTTGCTTTTTTCACTGAAATGGAGTATTATATTTTTACCGAAAGGGCAAAAATGAATATCGCGGGGTAGAGCAGTTGGAAGCTCGTCGGGCTCATAACCCGGAGGTCGCAGGTTCGAGTCCTGCCTCCGCAACCATAACTGGACACCAATTTTGATACTATGCGTATCTTGATTTGTGTCCAGTTTCTTTTTATAAAGTCCTTGATTTGCAAGGCTTTTTCGATACATAAACAAAATAGAAAAATTCACAAGTAAATGATATAATTTAAAAAAGAGGAAGATTTTTTTGAATTTAGTGACGTATGACACATTTTCCCCGTCTATTAGGGTGAAAGGCTTTAATACTAAGGGAAGGAGGAGAAACCTATGGATGATAAGCAGATAGTAGATTTATATTGAGAGCGCTCCGAAACTGCTATATCTGAAACTTCAAAAAAATATGGAAAGTATTGCAGATACATAGCCTTTAATATTCTTCGTAATGACGAGGACAGCGAGGAATGTGTAAATGATACTTATTTAAGAGCTTGGAACAGCATACCGCCTAACCGTCCATCTGTCCTAAAAACTTTTTTAGGGAAGATTACTCGCAACCTATCTTTGGACAGGTACGAACTGCTTAATGCAAAGAAACGTAATGGTGGGCAAATGCCATTGGTTTTTGATGAAATACAAGAGTGCATACCATCGTTGGATAGTACAGAAAACATTGTTGAAGAAATTGCTCTAACGGATATTCTCAACCGCTTTCTTTCTTCCCTGTCATTAGAACAGCGAAAAATCTTTATGAGAAGATATTGGTATTTATCGCCCATTAAAGAAATTGCAACGGAATATGGTATGAGCGAGAGCAAAATCAAGATGTCATTATTTCGTTCAAGGAACGAACTTAAAAAATTGTTAGAGAAAGAAGGTATCTCTGTATGAAAGAAAAGAAACTTTTAAGGGCATTGGGAAATGTCGATAATCAGTATATTAAGGAGGCTGAACCTATGAAAAAAACAAGTAGAATAACTAATCGGCAAAAATGGGTTTCTGTTGCTGCTTGCTTCGTACTCGTTGCTGTGATTGGAGTGGGAGTTTTTCAAAGCAATCTGTTTGGTACAAAAAACGATATTGCCACGCTGAATGATGGAGAAACAATTACTTTTGTTAAAAATGACTTATCACAATCTTCAATTAACTTAAATGTAACAACAAGGCCCTTGAGCGATGCTGAGATTGAAATGCTTTTTGCAGACTTGCCTGTTACCGCAGATGCTTACTTTGATGCTGACAATCATAATATTCTGGGTCTTGAGGGAAAAATTGGTGATACAAGAATGGTAGTATCTAAACAGGGTGTAAATCTATTAGATACTATCATTGATGGAAATACAATCACTTCAAGTGTAGACGGCGTTGATATCAACGCAGGATATTTCGTAACAAAGTCAAATAGTCAAGGTGTCAAAACCGTAATATATTATGCAACCTTTGATATGGGAGAGAACACTATTTATGTAGAGTATTCTGGCGTTGAAAATGAAAGTGAAACTGTAAAAAACAACTTGGCAGACACAATTTTGAAGTTGATTGAGAACGGTGCATTTGATTTGAGCCAAATCCAAGAATAATCTGCAAATTTCATATACTAAGAACTTGGTGGATACCTATTCCTATGCGCATGAAAGACGGTAGTACAGTTGCACTTTTTAACGAAAGGCACACCTTTTAACGATTTATACGAGGGGTGTGCATTTGGTATCAGAATTGGTCACTACTTTCACTATAGGACACTAAAAATGATGTAATTTTTAGTGTCCTACTTTTTTGCCTAAAATCTTGTAAATAAAGGCTTTTCAGCGTTTGTTGATGTTTTTGTATTATCAGCAGACGCTGTTTTTATATTCGGTTTACTACGAAAATGCCTAATTGTTGCACTCCGTGAAAATCAATAATATTAAACGCATTGAATTAACAACTTCAAAATGATACAATAATTTTATAATTATGTACCGTGCAAGGGTTTATATGAAAATAGTAAGTTGGAATTGTAACGGAAAATTCAGAGAAAAATTTTTTGTTCTTCAAAAACCGGATGCCGATATTTATGTAGTGCAAGAATGCGGAAATCGTCGCCGAGAAAGAACGGCTTAAATCGGGACGAACGGTAAGGTAATTATTCAGACAACCGCCACAGGAAAATCTGTGGCGGCTGCTTGTTTGGCTTTCAAAAATTGAGCTGCTGTAAACAAAGAAGAGAAGTGGTAATTATAAATCGCAACCATTTTGCCATGAAAAATCGTAACAATAGCGTTGACAAAATTATGCAATTATGATAGAATTCATATAGAATTATTTTAACAACGGGGTGTAATTCTTATGAATTATGAAAAAATCATCATTGAATTGCTTTCAAGGATTCAAACTTTGGAAGAAAAGGTCGACCTGTTAATGAGCAATCAAGGTCAAGAAAACACGGTAAAAGCGAATGACGAAATCGTCGCTAATGTTGTCAAGGTAAAAACCAAAGATATCCGTGAGTATATCGAAGCTCAAAAAGAAGAGGCCAGAAGCAGAGGTGAGGAATTTATAGTGTTGAGAGCAAGTAATCTTCACCGCATTAACAAACTAAGAAACAGCATGCCTATGGTCTGTAACGCAATGAGGCAATGTATGGGTGATAATGATATTGTACTCCATGAAACCCCAAGCGGATATTCCTCTTCTCTTGAAATACAGTATATGCTTTGAGGAGAGTTTGAAAACAACAAAGAAAACAGAAATGCGAGCGGGATTGTTTATCGGAGGCGTTCTGTTTGTCCTAATAAGAGGAATATTTTTTAAAAACAAGTGTTGAGGTAATGTTATGAACAATGATGCTATTTGGAATAATATCAGACACTGTGAAGGCGAGACATTCAAAACCGTTCGAGGGGTTGAATTTCAATATGCAGTCTATAATGACTATATCCTTATAAACGATGATAAAAAGCGTAAGATAACAAAAGATGCGGTGAAAAAAACATTGTTTATTGTAAATCCCACTCCCGCCAAAATTCAGAAAGCAGGCATGTGGGGTCCTTCTTACATATACGGTATAATCGCTGATAATCGCATAGTTTAGACTTACATCAAAGCAATGGCGACTCTTATGATTTGGCATCGCTTTTTAGCTCACAAAAATCTAAGAAAAAGTAATTTTCAATCCACATTTGTTTATGTGCTCGTTGCCCTATTGCAACACATTTCAGCGGAAAAATAAAGAGCCGAAACAGCCGTGTGTAAGGCTTTGTTAAAGATTTGCGGAAAGGTCATAAATGACTGTGGCTGAAGCTGAACGAAAAGGTTGGGACCCTTGTGCTGTTTGCAATCCCTAGAAATATTTCTATATTTTATGCAGTTGTGTTTTTTGAGTAAGCGAACACATTTGTATCAAATATGTTGCACAAAGAAAATAATAAAATTTTATTTATAGTTTGTGCTCTATTTTTAAATTATAAAATTTTACAGTTTGTTACGGAGACAGCTATTAAGGCATTTGTTTTTACACTATCCGAAAGATAAAAAGAGCGGCATATTTTATGCCGCTCTTTTATTTATAAAATCTGTATCAAGCTAAATAATTAACTCCGAGAACGGCAATACCCAGCACAACAAGAATTGCGCCCGTGATTCTGTTCAGCGTTTTTGCCGGCAATTTATTTGCAAGAAGCGAAGCGATTTGCGCAAACACAAGCGTGCTGACAACGCAGATAACAAGCGCCTTAATATCAGGCATTCCGCCGATTACAAAATGGCTGACGGAGCCTGTGAGCGCAGTGGCGCTCATAATAAACACGCTTGTGCCGACTGCCGTTTTAAGCTCGTAACCAAGCACGGAGGTGAGCACCAAAAGCATCATCATTCCGCCGCCGGCACCGACAAAGCCGCAAATGAAGCCGACCGCCGCGCCGCATGCAACGGAGCGAATCGCCTTTTGCTTTGCCGTGGCGGCAAGCAAGCGCTGTTTCGGCTCCGTTACCGGCTTAACAATAAATTTTACGCCGAGCAGCAAGGTCATAAACACCGAAAAATTACCCATTGTTGTTTTGGGCACAATACTTGCAATATAGCTGCCCGCCATCGTGAAGCAAAGCACGGAAATCATCATTATGATTCCGTTTTTTATATCAAGATTTTTATTTTTTCCATAAGTTATTGCAGAGGCGGCACTGGCAAGAACATCGCTGGCAAGAGCAATGCCCACTGCAAGATAAGGATCCATGTGAAGAAAAGTTATCAGCAACGGAGAAATCACCGCCGCCGCGCTCATTCCGGCAAAGCCCGTTCCGAAGCCTGCGCCCAACCCCGCAATTATGCAAATGATTATTTCAAACAAAATTAACGCTCCTTACTTTCAAGCAAAGTGATATTGCTTTTAATTTTTTCCGCCACGCTTTCAACAGCGTCAAATTCGGAATCGGTTATATTCGTCTTTAATGCATCGGCAAAACTTGCCTGCATTTCCCTGCCCTCTTTTACAATCGGAAGTGCTTTTTCGGTTAATACAAGCCTACGTTTACGTCGGTCTGCCTCATCCTCGCAACGGCTTAACAAACCTTTTTTTATGAGCGAATCAACAGCAACGGATGCAATACCGCTTTTAATTCCGCGAATATTGCAAACATCACTTGCCGTGTTATATTGCGGATTATTTGCAAAAAACAGCAGCACATCAAGCCCGGTTTGGTTTAATCCGTTACTGCGACAAATCGGAGCGGAAAGTTCTTGATAAATATTGGAAAGCTTTTTACCCATTGAAATCAAATCAAGCGGATTCATAAAATCACCCTCTTTTTCGGAATTTTATTCTAATTTTAGAATTTCTAATATTGATATTATATTCCTGCCGCACCAAACAGTCAACAAGCAAAAAAGCAAATTAACACAAAATTCACATAACAGCCATTCATAAAAATTACGCTTGCGCCGCACGATATGCGTGTGATAGTATATAATTAGAGCATTGCAATGTAAGAATCGCATTCGGGCCGTGCCCGACAAATGCAAATTGCAGCTCACTTGGGGGTAAATTATGAAAAAATCAAGATTTAAAAAGCTGCTTGCAGTTCTTTTGGCAGCAGTGCTGATTGCCTGCTCCTTCACAGGCTGCGCGGCAAACGGAAAAGAAATTATGAACCGAATATACGGTCTCTACAACAACTTGGCGCTTGACAGTACGGTTACAAGCCAAGACGGAAAAAAATCCTCAACCTTTAAGCTCAGCGGAAAGGCGGAGGAAACAAAATATGCTACAATTGATTTAGGCGAGGAAAAAGAATTTAACACGGTTGTGCTAAAGGAAAGTGGCAAAAAGGTGACCCTTTTTGAAATTTACGGCAGTAACAATGCCGACAGCGATTATAAATTCCTTTACCAAAGCGACTGCATTGAGGGCGGGCATACTTGCTTTTTGGGCGATGTGAGCTACAGATATCTGCGCATTTTCGTTAATCAGGCAAGCGGCAGCTTCAAGCTTACCGCCGCCGAGGTTTACAATATCAAAAACGATAATGCAAAGGATTTAAGAGTTAACGCCTATCTGGTGGCTTCAAACATAAACGAAAGCACGGATTTTTCAATGCTTGACGGCGTTACGGACATAATCGTTTTTGGCACGGCGAAATTCGATAAAAGCGGAAGCATAATTTTTGTTGATGACGAGGGCAACACTGTTGACGAATCAGTTTACGCCGAAAAAATCCGTATTTTAAAGGAAGCCGTGGGCAGCAGAGAAATAAATCTTATCTGCGATGTGGCAATGCCTTATAATGACAACAACGCCGACATAATTTCCATGCTGAGCGAGGAAAATGTTGACCGAACAATCGAAAGTATAAAGGCACTTGTGGAAAAATACGACTTTGACGGCTACGACATGGATTACGAATTTCCGAACACCAAAAAGGAATGGAAGCTTTTCAATTCGTTTTTAAGGCAGCTTGACAAAGCAATTCCCGATAAAATCATCTCTCTCGCAATTGCGCCCTGGGATTTGCAATTTGACGATGATGTGATTGAAATAATAGACCGCGCCGAGGTTATGCTTTACGATATGTTTACTGCGCACGGCTATCATTCGATTTTTCCCGTTACAGTGAACGGCATAAACAAAATGCTAAAAGGCGGTTTCAAGGCAGAGCAGCTTGATTTGGGCGTGCCGTTTTATTCTCGCCCCACAAATAAGCTCGGCTATTGGGGCAACTACAATCAATATGAGGGTAAGCTGGACAGATATACAAACCTTATTTATTTTAATGATTTTGACCATTCCGGCAACCCGATGACGGCGCCGCAATATTTAAATTCGGCGCAAATGATAGCAGACAAAACCGCATTTGCAATTGATGCGGGGCTTGGCGGAATTATGATTTGGCACATGACCTGCGATTTGCCTTATGACAATGAGCTTTCGCTCTTTAAAGCTATATCTGACACAAAAACTGCAAAACAATAAAAAAACAATCTATCCTATTTTAAATATTAAAATAATTGTTGCACGCACACTCATTTTGTGATATTCTTGATATATTCTATTTACAATTGCGAAAGAGAGGCTAATTTATGTTTTTACTCTTAGGCACTGTTGCCGCACTGATTATCAGTGCCGTTCAGATCTTTGCTTTTTGCAGAGAGCGATCGGCAGGCAAATGCATTCATATGGTTATCAAGAATGTGTTTGTTATTAACCTAATAGCGATTTTCTTCCAGAAATATGTGTTTAAATACAAACACTTTTTCGTTTGGACAGGCAGTTATAAGCCTGCATCGTTTATCAAATTTTTCATCATTGCGCTTTTGGTAGGCATCGTTTTGCTTGGCATTTACGCAGTAATTTACAAATACATCACCTTTGAGCACGAAGTGCCGAAAAAGAAAGGCGCAAGGGCGTTAAAGCTTATAAGCGTTATTCTGTTTTGCCTCGGCAGCCTGTGCCTTGTTGGCACGATTTGGGGCAAAGGCTCTTACGGCGATGTTACCGCGGACCAGCTTTTAATCAACCTGCTTTCACCTGCAGGCGGCGCGGAAAGCGATGTTTATGTTGAGGGCATTGAAGGCCTTGTTTATCCCTCCATGCTGCTCACATCGGTTTTCTGCCTTTTCGTTTATTCAAATTTCAAGCTTGTTTACCACGGCATTAAAAAGAACATAACCTTCTTTAACGATTTGGTGCACAGAATTATCAGCTTTATTCTTGCTCTTGCAATGCTTGGCGGCGGAATCGGCTACGGTGTTAAAGAATTTAAGCTTAAGCAGCTTTACAATGCATATATTGCAAAATCGGATTTTATTGAGGCAAACTACAAGGATCCGCGCACCACGAAGATGACCTTCCCGGAGAAGAAAAGAAACCTTATTCATATCTACCTTGAATCAATGGAAAACAGCTATCTTTCCAAGGATCTCGGCGGTTATATGGATACAAACCTTATTCCAAAGCTCACAGAGCTTGCATATGAAGGCTACACCTTCTCGAATAACGACACGAAATTCGGCGGCCCGCTTAAAGCAACAGGCACTCAATGGTCTGTTGCATCAATGGTTAATATGACAACCGGATTGCCGATGAAAGTGCCGGCAGAACCCAATGCATACGGATCACCCGGAAACTTCTTCCCGGGCGCATACAACCTTGGCGACATTTTGCATGACCAAGGCTACGAGCAAACAGTTATGTTTGGCGCAGATGCAAACTTCGGCGGACTTTCATACTATTATCATGATCACGGCAATTACAAAATCATGGATTACGGCTATGCAAAGCGTGAAGGCTTAATTCCTCCCGACTACAAAGAATGGTGGGGCTATGAGGATGATAAGCTTTACGAATTTGCAAAAGACGAAATTACAAGGCTTTATGAAACCGGCAAGCCGTTCAACTTTACAATGGAAACGGCAGACACTCATCGCCCGGGCGGATATTTAAGCAAGAATGCATCCACACCGTTTGGCGACCATTATTCAAATGCCATTTTCTACAGCCAAGACGAAACATATAAATTCGTTGAATGGATTAAGCAACAGCCGTTTTATGAAAACACCACTATTATTTTAATCGGCGACCATTTAAGCATGGATACAGATTTCTTTGAAAACTTTGATCCCGATTATTTAAGAACTCAATTCAATGTTATTTTGAATCCTTCACCTGATTTGAACACTTCTAAATCCAAATTTACAGACAGAGAATGGGCAAACTTTGATATGTTCCCCACTATTCTTGCCACAATGGGTGTTAAAATTAAGGGTGACAGACTCGGCATCGGCACAAATCTTTTCTCAGACACTCCGACTGTTTTTGAGGAATACGGTGTTGAACACACAAACACAGAGCTTGAAAAGAAGAGTGAATTTATGAACAGCACAATTCTTTTAAATCCCGAAGCAAACAGCGAAACCGCAACGGAAACAACTTCGCAAAAGCCGAAGGAAACGGAAAAAGCGGCGTAAAAACCGCCTTAACCGAAACCGCTCGAAAATGAAAACACACGGCGCGCTCTGCAATCAGGGCGCGCCGCTTTGATTTAAAAGGCACCTATATGAAAATACTTATTGACGCAGACGGCTGCCCGGTTACCGAGCTTGCCGTTAAGCTTGCAAACACACATAAATTTAAAGCGCTTATTTTTTGCGACACAAGCCATGAATTTGCAATTGACGGCGCAGAGGTTATAACCGTTTCCAAGGGCGCGGACAGTGCCGATTTTGCGCTTGTGAACAAGGCCGAAACCGGCGACATTGTTATAACGCAGGACTACGGACTTGCGGCGATGGCACTTGCCAAAAGAGCGACTGTTATAACGCAAAACGGGCTGATAATAAACGATTTTAATATAGATAATTTACTCTATTCACGCCACATGGCAAAGAAAGCGCGCAGAAGCGGCATGCACCTTAAAGGCCCCTCAAAGCGAACAAAAGAGCAGGATACGGCCTTTGAGCGCGCATTGACAGAGATTTTAAATAAAAACAACACTTGATATATTCCGCATAAAAATATATAATTATAATAAAAAAATGAGGAGCAACTGCTATGAAAGTAAGATTACCCAAGCACAGAGAATTTTTAATCAAATTTGAGGACGGATATGATAAGGCCGACGAAGCATGGGAGGAGCTTAACAAAATAGTTAAGGATTATTCCGTGGACGGCAAATCGATTTATTCCGAAAGCTTTATTGAGGACAACGAAGCAAAGGTTAAAGCGCTTCAGGAAAAATACGAATTTAAATACGAAATCATAGAGAAATAAGGAACACCATGGAAAAGAAAAAGGTTTATGCGGTTGCCACCTCGCATTTAGACACTGTGTGGCGCTGGAATTTGGCAACCACGATCAAAGAATACCTGCCCGACACACTTGAAAAGAACTTTGATTTGGCGGATAAATATCCCCGCTACAAATTCAATTTTGAAGGCGCGTTCAGATATCAGCTTGCCGAGGAATATTACCCCAAGCACTTTGAATATCTTAAAGGGCTTATAGAAAAAGGCAGCTGGAATGTGGCGGGCTCAAGCTATGAAAACGGCGATGTAAACATCCCCTCGCCCGAAGCGCTTTTCAGAAACATCATTTACGGCAACGGCTATTTCAAGGAAAAATTCGGCAAAGAGAGCTGCGATATTTTCCTGCCCGATTGCTTTGGCTTCGGCTATGCATTGCCGAGCATTATGAAGCACGCGGGGCTTAAAGGCTTCACCACGCAAAAGCTGAGCTGGGGCTCGGCATACGGTGTGCCGTTTGATTTGGGACTTTGGCAGGGCGTTGACGGCTCAAAGGTTTACGCCTGCCTTAACGCACAATCATATCGCTACAAATTCAGCGGCGACATCAGAGGCGATATTTCCGTTATAAATAAAATAACGCAAAACGCTTTTGAAAGCGGAATACCGCAAACCTTGCATCTTTACGGCACAGGCGATTGGGGCGGCGCTCCCACGGAAGAAAGCGTGCAGGCAATCGAAGAAAGCGTTGAAAAAAATGCAGGCAGCGATTTTGAAGTTGTTTCGGCAACAAGCGATGAAATTTTTCGCGATTTGGATAAACTGCCGAAATCCGAAACCGCACGCCTCAAAACATGGAATAACGAATTGCTTATGACCTCGCACGGCGCAGGATCATACACATCAAGAGCGATGAATAAAAGGCTCAATGCCCAAAACGAGAACATTGCCGACATTGCCGAGAAAATGTGCATCGCCGCAGAGGCAAACGGAGTTTATAAATACCCCAAGGAAAACCTTAGCCGCGCATGGAAGCGTGTTATTCAGCATCAATTTCACGATGATATCACAGGAACCGGCAATATGGACATCTATATTGACGGGCAAAGCGATTACTACGCCTCGCTCAGCGATTTTGAAACCGAGCTTGACGGTGCAGCAGGCGCAATGGCAAACGAGCTTAACACAAGCTTTGTGACCGAATGCGGCGTTGCGGTTTACAATCCTTCACCCTTCAGGCGCAAGAATGCCGTGTCGGCGCACATTAAGCTTGTGCACAATTCCACCTTCGTTAAAGTTTTGGATTCAAACGGCAACGAAGTGCCAAGCCAAATCATAAAAAAATCAGGCAAAGAATTTGACATTGTTTTCATTGCCGATGTAAACGCCATGGGATATGCCGTTTATGATGTTGTGCCTGCAAACAAAGCGTGCGAAATCAAAACGGATCTTGCCGTTTCGCTCCACACTCTCGAAAACGAAAAATACAGAGTTATATTCAACAAAAACGGCGATCTCGCCACGGTGATAGACAAGAAAAACAACATCAATGTGCTTGACGCGCCGATTAAAATGGCAGGCCTTTCGGATGTCGGCGAGCTTCCTTACCCCGCTTGGGAAATGCGAAAAAAGGATTTAGACAAAGAGCCCGAATTTTTCGCAAACTCACCCGAATTTGAAATAATCGAAGCAGGCCCTGCGAGAATCGCAATCAAAGTTTCGCGCGAGCTTGACCATTCATTTATCGACCAAATCATTTATCTTGAAAGCGGCGGAGAATTTATCAGGGTTGAAAACACCGTTGATTGGCGCAACAGGCGCACAATGCTTAAAGCCGTGTTCCCCTTCTCCTGCTACAACAAAACAGCAAGCTATGATTTGGGTCTCGGCGTTATAAAAAGAGAAAACAACAGCGAAAAGCTGTATGAAGTGCCTGCTCAAAAATGGGCAGATATCACCGCGGGCAGCGGCAAATACGGCGTTTCCGTTTTCAGCGACTGCAAATACGGCTGGGATAAGCCCTCTTCAAACACATTAAGGCTCACCTGCCTGCACACGCCCACGGGCGCATTCACAAAGCAGGCAAGGCAGGATTTGCTTGACATTGGCAGAAACAATTTCGCTTTCGGAATTTTCAGCCACGAGGGCGGATTTGCAAACGGCACTCAGCGCCAAAGCGAAATTTTCCAGAAGCCGCTGATTGCCTACCAGACCTCCTCACGCCGCGAGGGCAGCCTTGAAAGCGGATATTCATTTCTTAAAATCAACAACGAAAACGCAATTCTTCGCTGCTGCAAGCTTGCCGAGGACGGCGACGGAATTATAGTGCGCGTAAACGAAGGCAGCGGCGAGGCACTTAAAAATGTTGAGCTCACCTTTGCCGCAAGAATACTCGAAGCAAGCGAATGCCTTGCAAACGAGCAGGCAATCAAAAAGGCTGATTCAAAGAGCAAAAAGCTTAAATTCGACCTTGCGCCCTACGGCATCAAAACATTTCGCATAAAGCTTGAAGCGCCCGATAAAAAAGGACGCGAAAACTTTAAAAAGCTTGACCTTGAATATAACTCAAAGGGCTTCACGAAAAACGAAAGCATGCGCAATGTGATTCTTCAGGGCAGCGGATGCTCACTTCCCGCAGAGCTTTGCCCGCAAGGCTTCACGGCAGGCGGCGTAAGCTTTAAAATGCCGGATACTCAGGCCCCGAGCGATGTTATGGTGACAAGAGGGCAAACAATCGATTTGCCGAAAAGCATGACTAAGCTTTACATAGCCGCGGCATCCACCCTCGGCGACAGAGATGCAACATTTTACCTTGACGGCAGAGAAAAGCAAATTAAAATTGCAGCCATGACGGAGCATTACGGCAATTGGGATATGGCGGGGCTTAACATAAAAGCAGCGCACAAAAATGCACCTATTGCTTTCGAATTCACCCACACGCATCATCCCGAAGGCGATATTCCAAACGGCAAAGCTTATTTCTATTTATATGAGCTTGATATAAGGAATGCAAAAACCCTTACCCTGCCGGAGGATAACCGCATAATAATTTTGGCAATGACGGCTGTTAAAAAATTCAGCAACACCAAAAGAGCCACAAGGCTTATTGACGAAATCCCGACTGAGAATTATTCGTTTGGCGATATACCGCCGATAGACAAGATAATTGATAAGGCTGAATTTATAACAATTCGCGCCGGCAAAATCAAGGATCAGCAAAACGGCGGCAAGGGCAAAGGCTTCAAGCGCGATAATATAATAACGAATATTATCCGCTCCTACACAAAATCGGAATGGTAATTAATTTGCCACGATAAATTTATAAATATAAAAAAGGCGTTTATGCATTCATTGCATAAACGCCTTAAATTTTGCGTAAAGACTTAAAACTTTACACATTTATTGATGTTGAAGCGTTTGTTGAAAACTGTGTTTAAAATGTTGAAATATACTCTCGGTTTTAAGATTTTGCGATTTTTGTAAGGGATTATACTTTACAATCAATAATTTCAACAGAGTTTTCAACAATTTAGATATTTGCTATACATTTTGATAAAAACATAACGATATTTATATACAAAAAAGCCTGTATCAAAAGATACAGGCTTCTGTTTTAAAAACTTAATTATTTCTTATTGAAAAGGCTTACGATACTGTCAAATGTGTCGGAATCCTTTGTTGTGAAGGCGCTGCTTGCCTGCTCGGGAGCAGAAACGGAATTTGCTACAGGAGGAGCAACTTCAATATTAGCGGTTGTGGACTTAATCGGAGCACCGGGACCCTCATCACCGAAGCGAGTTGCGATAACGGTGATAACCATTTCATCCTCAAGATTTTCGTCAACATTAGCACCCCAAATAATTTCACAATCGGGATGAACGGCATTCTTAACGATTGTTGATGCAACATCGATTTCTTCAAGTCCGATATCCGAAGAAGCTGTGATGTTAAGAAGAACGCCGCGAGCACCGTCGATAGAAGTGTTAAGAAGCGGGCTGGAAATAGCTGCCTGAGCGGCAACCTCTGCCTTATCCTTGCCCTTGCCGCGGCCAACACCCATGTGAGCATAGCCGGAATCCTTCATAATTTCGGTAACATCGGCAAAGTCGCAGTTTACAAGACCTGTTGCATTAACAAGATCCGAAATGGACTGAACACCCTGACGAAGAACATCGTTTGCGATTTCAAACGCATTAAGAAGAGTGATTCTTTCATTTGTAACGAATTTAAGGTTTTCATTAGGAATAACCATGATGGAATCAACATACTGAGCAAGCTCATTAATACCTGCCTGAGCCTGATCCATGCGATGCTTGCCTTCAAAGGCAAACGGAGTTGTAACAACGCCGACTGTGAGTATGCCGAGATCCTTTGCAACCTGAGCAACCACGGGAGCCGCACCTGTGCCTGTGCCGCCGCCCATACCTGCGGTTATAAATACCATCTCTGCGCCGGTGATAGCGTCGGTGATAGCTTCTTTGCTTTCATCTGCGGCTTTTTTACCTACTTCGGGTCTTGCGCCTGCGCCCATACCCTTTGTGGCTTTTTCACCGATAAGGATTTTTTGAGAAGCCTGTGATTTTGCAAGAGCCGGCTTATCGCTGTTTACGGCAATAAACTCAACATCCTGAATATTACAATGAACCATGCGGTTTACGGCGTTTCCGCCGCCGCCGCCTACGCCTACTACTTTAATGGAAACAACTTTTGTATCCTCGGTATCTATTTCATAACGTCCCATAGATTTTATTCTCCTTATATGTATTATTGACAGACTCGCTGTTGTCTTTACTCATATATTGTAACAATATTGTAATCATTTTGCAATGTTTTTTTTGATTTTTGCTGAATATTTTTTTCAAAATTAGTAAAACTATTTTTTGCTTATTTGTGCATAATAGACAAATGATAAAAATAAGCTTGAAATTTGTTTAATCTTGTAAAGCGATTCACTTTACGATATTGTAATTTTTTAAATCGTTTATTCAGGTGTAAAGTAGCTTTGCTTGCCGGATTTAAGATTTATTTTTCCTTTTATACTTGGATTGGTTTCATTCATCTCGTCGCAAATCAAAACACCGCGTTTTATTTTGATTTCCAAATCATCGCATGTGCCTAACTCAAAGGTTATGCGCCCGTCATAAACAATATAATTATTATTTATATCCTTACTGCTTACCGCCGTTACACTCTTCATTTCTGTTGATTTAATTGCCTCTGTGATTTGAGTTATGCAATTTGAAACTGTTTCATCCTCAAATTCAAGCTGCTTGCCGGGCTCTGCGCTTTTTACGACAGCATTCGTTATCATCATACTGCCCGCAGGCTGCTCTTCGGCAGCCGCTTCAAGCACCTTATAATTATCGTCTGCCAAAATAAATGTTTTATCGCCATTTTCGATTGCATAAGCGGCGCTTGCATCCGTAACCGTTATTTTAACAGTTGCAGGCAGTTCTTTTTTTATTTTAACATTATATATATAAGGCAGCCGGGTGGTGATTTTTTGTGCCGTCTTATCGGAATTTATCAAGAAAAGATTATCGCCTGTGTTTATTTCCGATGCATTTACAATCTGCTCCTGCGAATATATTCCGCTGCCGGAAACCGTTACGGATTGTGTTTTGAAAAACACCGTTAGCGAAAGCACCGCACCGACTGTAATAAGCACGATAAACAATACAACTGCAAGCAACACCTTGCGCACTTTATTTTTTAGGCGGCGTTTTTTATTTTGCTTGCGACGTGTTTGCGTGCGCGTCGGCTTTTGGCTTTCACCCCCGCGATTGTTGTAAATCCTCGGCGGTTCTATTTCACCGGGCATAAGCTCACGCGGAACATTATATTGCCCGTGCTCTCGTTTTTTAACTTTTCTTTTATCCTTCATCGCTTATCCTCTTTATTAAAGCGCCTATTTTGCTTAAATCCTTTTCAATGCATTGATAGCCGCGGTCTATATGATAAACATTGCCTATGCATGATGTGCCGCCTGCGGTAAGTGCCGCAAGCACAAGAGCCGCGCCGCCGCGCAAATCCGTTGAAAACACATTTGCGCCGTATAACTCCTTAACTCCGTTAACAACGGCAATTCTGCCCTCTGCGGTTATATCGGCACCGAATCTTTTAAGCTCGCTTATATGCTTATATCTGCCGTCAAACACACTTTCATTAAAAACCGAGGTGCCGCGCGCAACCGCCATTGCCGCCATAACAACGGATTGGCAATCCGTGGGAAAACCGGGATAAGGCATTGTTTTGATTTTTTTAACTGCCTTAAGCCTTTTGGGTGAAACAAGCTTTAAATTGCCGCCCGAAAGATATATTTTGCACCCCGCTTCGCCAAACACGGGAATGATCGGCGTTAAATGCGAAGCGCGGATATTTTTTATAACAAGCTCATCGGCCTGCATTGCGCCCGCACACATATATGTGGCGGCAACAATTCTGTCGGGAATGATACGATGAGTGCAGGGATAAAGCTTTTCAACACCCTCTATTTCGATTGTGCTTTCGCCGGCGCCGTAAATTTTTGCGCCGCAGGAATTTAAAAATGCCGCCAAATCGCATATTTCGGGCTCGCGTGCAGCGTTAATAACAGTTGTTTTTCCGCTTGCGCAAACAGCTGCCAAGATTATATTTTCCGTTGCGCCCACGCTTGGAAAAGACAAAAACACTTTCGCTCCGCGAAGCTTTAACGCCCTGCAGCATATGCAATTGCCGTTTTCAGTGATTTGTGCGCCGAGCTTTTTAAGCGAAGAAATATGCAAATCAATCGGTCTTATACCTATGTCGCACCCGCCCGGAGGGCAAAGCCATGCTTCGCCGCAGCGCGAAAGAAGCGAGCCGAGAAAGATTATTGAGGAACGCATTTCGCGCATCATTTCCTCAGGTATTGTGTTTCCGGTAACGGAGGAAGCGTCAATAATCAAGGTGCTTGCTTTTCTCTCAACACGGGCGCCAAGCCTGCGCAATATATTTGCAGAGGCCTCCACATCAGATAAATTCGGAACATTATGTAGCACTGTTTCGCCTTTTATCAGCAATGCGGATGCCATAATCGGCAGCACGGCGTTTTTTGAACCGTGCACGGAGATTTCGCCGCCGAGCTTTTTTCCGCCGGTTATTATCAATTTTTCCATTTAAGCCACCTGCCTGCATAATCTTTTACATACTATGCCTGTGCAGCCGGCTTTGCTAAATTATTTTTTTGCCGCTTCCATAATGATATCGGCAATTATTTTGGCGGAATCCGTAACCGCCATGCTTTTTGCGTTTTTCTCAATTTCCGCAAGTTCCTGCGGATTGCCGAGCACCTCGTCAATAACCGTTTTCAGCCTTTCGCTGGTGAGTTCTTTTTCTTCTATAATTCTTGCAGCATTTCTTCTGACAAGTGCCATTGCATTATGATATTGGTGATTTTCGGCAACATAAGGGCTTGGAATTAGAATCGAAGCCTTGCCGAGCGCCTCTATTTCCGAAAGAGATGAAGCACCCGCCCTGCCGATAACGAGATCGGCCGCCGCCATGCAAATATCCATATTATCGATATACTGCCTAACCTCAACAGTGCCTTTTTTGCCGTTTACAAAGCCTGCTTTCTCAAATTTTTCAAGATATTCGCCGCCGTTTGTGCCCACGGAATGAATGTGATAATATTTTCCGCTTTCCGCACTGTTTAAAAGAATTTCAAACATTGCTTCATTTATCGGAGCAGCACCGAGTGAGCCGCCGAAGGACAGCACAAGCGGTTTATCGCCCACACCGAGTTCGGCTCGTGCAAAATCACGGTTCGCACGCAGAATTTCACCCCTAACGGGCAAGCCGGTTACAATCGGCTCATTCTTACATTCAAGCCTTCCCGCCGCATCTGCAACGGTTATCATAACCTTATCGGCTTTTTTTGCAAGTGCCTTATTTGTGATACCGGGAAATGCGTTTTGCTCGTGAATGCATATGGGAATGCCGAGTGCCGCCGCTTTCTCAAGCACGGGGCCGGAAACATATCCTCCAAAGCCCACGCAAACATCGGGAGAAAATTCCTTGATGATTTTTTTGCTTTTACTTTCGGATTTTATAAGCTGAGAAACTGTTTTTATATTATGAGATATTGCAGACGGCGAAAGAGAGCGGCGAAAGCCGCTGATTTCGATTGTTTTAAAATCAAAGCCCGCATTCGGCACAAGGCGTGCTTCCATATGATCTGCCGTGCCGATAAAAAGAATTTGAGTTTCGGGATAATTCTCCCTGATATACGAAGCAACGGCAAGTGCCGGATTTATGTGGCCCGCCGTGCCGCCGGTTGCAAATAAAATTTTCATGGTTTCCTCCGATTTTTCGGTTTTATCTTTTTTGAGCATTTAACGATTTAATTTCACGGTGTTTCGGCATTGTGATTAAACATATTCCGTGTCTGCTTTTCTTAAATTTGCTTTTCTGGAGACGGCAAGCACCACGCCGATTTCAAACAACTGCATAACAAGCGCCGTTCCGCCGTAGCTGAAAAACGGAAGTGAAATTCCGGTGTTCGGAATTGAGTCCGTTATAACAAGTATATTGAGCGCCACCTGCACGCCGAGTTGAGTCATAATGCCGATAACCGTCAGCGAAGCAAAGCTGTCCTTAATTTTGGTGGCAATATAAAATCCGCGGATAACAAGCGCGGCAAACAGCAAAATAATCACGAGCGCGCCCACAAAGCCGAGTTCTTCGCAAACGATTGAAAAAATGAAGTCGTTTTGCGGCTGAGAAACATAAAGATATTTCTGCTTTGAATTGCCGAGTCCACTGCCGAACAAGCCGCCGGAGCCAATGGCATAAAGCGAGTTATTTGTTTGCCAGCGCGCGCCGAGGGGATCGTAATCCTTATCGGTGAACGCAACAAGCTTTCGCTGAACATAATTCGGCAAAATCTGAGGAAACAAAATCACCACAAGCACAGCCGCAACAACAAGCGCCAAGCCGATTGCGAATATTTTTTTATTCGAGCCGCCGGCAAACATAACCGTAAGCCCGATCACACCGACTATTATCGCGCCGGACATATGATTTTCCGCAAATATCAAAATACAATAAATTGCAACGATTGCGGCGGGATAGAGGATTCCGTACTTCATCGTGCTCATCCATTTATGATAAGTGCTTATATACGAGGCAAGCACGATAGTCAGCGTGAATTTTGCCACATCGGACGGCTGAAACTGAAAGAGGCCGGGAATTTGGATATATCTTTTAAACGCTTCGCCCTCATCGGTGGCAACATTGGTGTGGTAAAACAAAACAAGCACAAGCAAAAACAAAGTCAGCCCAAGCCAATACTTTGCCGTTGCCTGAAAAATTTTATAATTGATTTTTGAAACAAACAGCATGGCCGCTATTCCCACAACGGCAAATATGAGCTGCTTAAGAAAAAATTTATATGAATTATCGTATTTAAAATAAGAATAGGGATATGAAGCGGAAAAAAGCATCACAAGCCCGATTGCAAGAATAATTATCGTGAGTGCAAAAAGCGGAATATCCATGCCGCCTCGCGTGAAAATATCTTTATTATTAAGCTTGCCAAAGCTTTTTTTCGGTCGCAAAACGGTGGCTTCGCTTTGAGCCGAGCCGGTACGCTGCGCCCTGCTTATTCTTTTTTTATCTGCCCGGGTGCGCTTCCTTTTGGCAGGCTTTTGAAAATCATCGTCATCACGCCTGTAATGCACCGGCGGAGTAAGTTTATCCGGCATTGAGCTCTTCCTTTCGGGATTTAATCAATATATTGCGCGGCCGTAATAAATTATCAGCACTGCAATAAGGCAACCGATCGCGTTAACGAGTGAAAATACGCGACAGATTTTCTTTTCTTTCCAGCCGCACATTTCAAAATGATGGTGAATCGGCGCCATTTTAAAAATTCTTTTTCCGTGAGTGATCTTGAAATAGCCTATTTGGATAATATCGCTCATCGTTTCACACACATAAACTATGCAAATCGGCAGCAGCAAAATCGGGCATTTGATTGCGAATCCAAGCCCGGCAACAACACCGCCGATGAAAAGCGAGCCGGTGTCACCCATAAAAACCTTGGCGGGATTGTGATTCCAGCACAAAAAGCCGCACATGCCGCCGAGCAGAGCCGCGGCAAGAATACCCAGCCCGGAAAAAGACATTATATACGCCATAACAATAAACGAAACGGCGATAACGGCAGTTACCGAGGAGCAAAGCCCGTCAATACCGTCCGTCAAATTGGCTGAATTTACACAGCCGTATATTATAACAACCGAAAGTGCCCAAAACACAATGCCGGTGAACACATTTTTGGAAAAATCAACGCTGCCTATAAACGGAAAATACCAAACAGTGTTTTTTGAAATCCAAAGTGTGGCAACATAGCCGACTGTCATAACAAGCTGACCGACTGTTTTTTGCTTTGGGGTGAGACCCTCGTTTCTTTTCATCTTAATTTTAATGAAATCATCCGTGAAGCCGACAAGCCCGCAGCCTATGCCGAGCATAAGGCTTGAAATCAAGAGCACTCTATCCCTGCCGGAGAATATTGCGGAATAATCCGTTTCCAAATTACCGCCCAGCCCTGCAAAAAGACCGGCGCCGACCGCAAAGGCAACCGTGATTCCGATTATAAACATCAGCCCACCCATATTTGGGGTGCCCTGCTTTTTCTTGTGCCACGACGGGCCGATATCCAAAATGGTTTGCCCGAATTTAACCTTGTGAAGCCACGGTATAATCACAAATCCGAGCCCGCCCGTGATTGCAAAAGCAACTACGCCGGCAACGGCGATTGCAGCGGTTACACTCATTAAAATTCCCACCTTTTATTATTTGCAAAAAAGCAAGCCAAAACCGAGCCTGCATAAAAATCTGTTTAGCGAGCGATTATTTATCGGAATTTTTCAAAATATCGGCAACAGCCTCACGCTCGTCAAAATGGATTGTGCCCGTCGGCAAAATCTGATAGGTTTCGTGGCCCTTGCCGGCAAGCAGGATAATATCGTCCTTTTTCGCATTATCCATTGCCCATTTGATTGCTTCTTTCCTGTTTTCAACAACCTTATACGGAGTTGAAACGCCCTTCATGCCCTCAAGAATGTCATCAATGATTGCCGCGGGATTTTCCGAGCGCGGATTATCCGATGTTACCACGCAGAAATCCGAAAGCTCTGCCGCGATTTTGCCCATCTTGGGCCGCTTTGTTTTATCTCTGTCTCCGCCGCAGCCGAAAACGGTTACCACTCTGCCCTTTGCGATTTCACGAAGTGAGGTGATAATGTTTTCAAGGCCGTCCGGCGAATGAGCGTAGTCGATAATAACAGTGTAATCCGTGTTTGTGGGAACAACTTCGATTCTGCCCTTAACGCCTGTTGACTTTGAAATCGCGCCGAGCACTTCTTCAAACTCAATGCCGAGAGTTAATGCAATGCTTGCGGCGCAAAGCGAATTATAAACGGAAAATCTGCCGGGAATCGGGCAATTTACTCTGCCGATTTTTTCGCTCACAAGCTCATATTCAATTCCGCTTGCCTTGAATTTAACATTTTTGGCAACATAATCGGCGTCGTTGTTATTTACCGCGTAAGTAACAACCTTGCAGGGCAATCCCGCAACGATTTCAAGGCCGTATTTATCATCCTTATTCGTAACGGCTGTTTTGCACTGCTCAAAGAGCATTCTTTTTGCCTTAAAATAATTTTCCCATGTTTTATGATAATCAAGATGATCCTGAGTTAAATTTGAAAAAGCAGCGATTTCAAAAGTTAGCCCGTTTACCCTACCCTGAGCAAGCGCCTGCGAGGAAACCTCCATAACGCAGTATTCGCAGCCCGCTTTAACCATAAGCGAGAAAAGCTTTTGAAGTTCGTGCGGATCGGGGGTTGTGTATTTGGCGGGATATACCTCATCGCAAACCATATTTTGCACCGTGCCTATAAGACCCACCTTTTTACCTGCGTTTTCAAGAATTTGCTTAACGAGGAATGTGGTGGTTGTTTTGCCGTTTGTGCCCGTTACGCCGATAAGCTTAAGCTTCTCGGCGGGATTTCCGAAAAAGTTTGCGCAGATTTCAGAATATACGGCTCTTGTGTTTTCAACAACAACTTGGTTTTCAAGACCGAGATCGTGCTCGCAAACCACTGCCGCCGCGCCGTTTTTAACCATATCCGCGGCAACAGAATGGCCGTCAAAGGTGTTACCCTTTATGCAAATAAAGAGCGAGCCGGGCTTAACAAGCCTTGAATCCTGAGTAACATCGGCGATTTCCGCCTCGGCAAACTCATTTTTTGTTTTAATGCCGTTTAATACTTCTGTTAATTTCATTATTGTTCCCCCAATATGTTTAAAGCTGTTAATCGAGAACGGCTTTTGTTGATTTAAAGCTTACAGTGATAACCGTGCCGGCATCCACTTCCTTGCCTTGATCCTCGCTTTGCTTATAAGCAACAACAAGTGCATCCGAGGAGGCATTGCCGGAAATTTCGATATTAAGCCCGCTGCTTGCCGCAAGGCTGTTTGCCTGCGAAACCGTGAGCCCCGTGAAATCTGGAACGGTTACCGTTTCCTTTTCCGCGCCGGACGTGTAAAGCACAACCTGCCCACCAGACGGAACCGTGTTGCCCGCCGCGGGAGATTGACTTGTGATTTTATCGCCGGTGCCAACAACCTTGCAATCAAGCCCTGCGCTCTTTATTGCCGCTTCGGCATCGGAAACCGATTTTGCAATAACATTCGGAGCCTTAACGGAAAGTGTTTTTTTCTCTTCTTCCGTATATGAGGGCTCAACGCCGAGCACTGCCATGCTCTCTTTAATCACCGTTGCGGCAACGGGAGCACAGATGGCACCGCCGCCGAGATCCACATTCGGCTCGTCGCAAATTATAATCATTGCTATTTCGGGATCGTCTGCCGGAGCGATTGCTGCAAACGATACGATATACTTGTTTTTTTCGCCCTCTTTGGATTCGCCGAGCTTTGTTGATGTGCCTGTTTTACCGCCCACCTTATAGCCTGCAACATATGCGTTTTTACCCGTGCCGTTATCAACAACGGATTGCATCATTTGGCAAACTTTTTTGGAGGTGTCCTCGCTGATAACCTGGCGAATCGTCGTGGGTTCTGCTTTTGAAACGGTATTGCCATCCTGATCCTTCATTTCGGAAACAACATAGGGCTTCATCAGCTTGCCGCCGTTTGCAATGGCACAAAGGCCCGTGCAAACCTGAATCGGAGTTAAGCTGTTTGTTTGCCCGAACGAAGCGGAGGAAAGCTCAACAATGCCGTATTGCTTTTCTTCATAATACTGCGGGCTTGCCTCGCCGGGAAGGTCTATACCCGTTTTCTGTGTGAAGCCGAAGCCGTCAAAATATTTAAAATAATTATGCACACCCAGCCTTTGACCCAGTGTGATAAAGAACGGGTTGCACGAATTTTCAAGGCCTTGAGTTAAGGTTTGCGTGCCGTGGCCTGCGTGGTAATGGCAATTCATTCTGTATTTATCAACATTGATGTAGCCGTTGCAGGTATATTTTGTGTCAAGCGTTGCAACGCCCTCTTCAAGCACTGCGGACGCCATAAAGGTTTTGAAAACGGAGCCGGGAACATATGTATCCGACACAGTAAAGTTTCTCCACTGGCGCTGCACATATTCGCTTTGCTTTTCCGTTTTTTCGGTTGCATCGGTTATTTTATCGAGCTCATCCGTATATTTTTGATAAGTGATTTTATACGGCTCGTTGCAATCGTAATCCGGCAAGGAGGCCATTGCAAGCACGGCGCCCGTTTTGCAATTCATAACAACGCCGTAGCAGCCCTTTGCCGAATATTCCTCAAGCGTTCTTTGAAGTTCTTTTTCAAGATAATATTGAATCGTGGTGTTTATCGTTAAATTCAGTGAATAACCGTCCTGCGGGTCAACCGTGGTTTCGTAATCGTTTGAAATGGAATTTGATTTTGCGTCCTTAGCAGTTATAAGCCTGCCGTTTGTGCCCGTAAGCTCATCGTTGTAATAAGCTTCAATGCCTGCAAGGCCGGAATCCTCGCCCATAAATCCGATAACGGAGGAAGCAAGCGAACCGTAAGGATAATATCTTTCTGTTGCCTCCTGAAAACCGATAACCTTTGCAAGCTTGTTTTCCGAAACAAACTCCGCGATTTTTTCCTTTACCCTGTTTTCAACATTTTTCTCAACAACTTGATATTGATTTGCGGCCTTTGCCTTTTCGGTGAGCTTTGCCTTTTGCTCGTCATCATACCCAAAGGTGGAAGCAAGATAATCCACAACCTTTGTGCGTGTGGTTTCCTGATTGATGTTTGACGGATCAAGAAAAACCGTCCACACCGTTGCGGACTGAGCAAGCACATTACCTTCACTGTCATAAATCGTGCCGCGCTTCGCCTCGATCTCCGTATCGGAAAGTTGCTGGCTTTCCGCCTTGTTTTTGTAATCCTCGCCCTTGATAATTTGAATATAAAACAGGCGGCCCGCATCTGCCGTAAACAGAAAAGCTATTATGAGCCCGATTATCATTATCCTGCCCACAAAGCCTTTTTTAAAAATCGACATTTCGTTCCGCCCTTTCGTGACTTATTTTGCTGTATTTAAAATCTTATAAGATTTTAATTTAATATTTTATGAGAGCCGGATAAACCGACTCTCAATATAATACTTGTTTTCGGCAGCCGATATTACTCGGTGTCTGAATTTTGAACGCTTTGCGCTGCATCGTATTCCGCAGAATCGATGTATTTTACATTATTGTCCTGCACGCGGGTCATGCCGAGCTTTTCAACGGCATAGCTGTCTATTTGCGACACGGAAACAAGAGCCTCCAATTCCGAATTGAGGCTTACATTTTCGCTTTGTGCCGCCGAGATATCTTTTTTAATGCTTGCAATGCTTTTTGTAAGTTCGTTTTTCTGCACGTAGGTAAAGAGCACACCTAAAAGCATGGAAGCGGCAAGCACGGTTACAACGCAAATTTTGACTGCCTGTAAAAACGAGCGTTTTTCGTCTGCCTTAACTTCTTCACGGCTTTTAAGCTTTGTGTTGGGGCTGAGGGTGAGCTTGCGCTTTTTTTCTTTTCCCCTGCGAACATCGGGTGCTGCGGAGGAACGGGTTTGATTAAACGCATCTACCGCATAGGCTGCGTCGTAGGTGTAAGAATATCTTCTGAAATCATTGGTGTTTACCATATTTACTTCCTCCTTTTTAAATTCTTATAAATCGGCTTATTGCCGCTTAATACTTTTTAAATGCACGAAGCCTTGACGACCTTGCACGCGGATTTTCTTCAAGCTCTGCCTGAGTGGGTGCTTTTGATTTAAAAGGCAGTTCTCCCTTTGGCTTATTTCCGCATATACACACGGGAAATTCCTTAGGGCAGGTGCAGCCCTTTGTCCACTCTGCAAATTTTTCTTTAACGATTCTGTCCTCAAGCGAATGGAAGGTTATAACGGCTATAATTCCGCCCGGATTAAGGCAATCAAATGCGTCGTCCAATGCGGTTTTTAGCTTATCAAGCTCGCCGTTAACTTCTATTCTGATAGCCTGAAAGGTTTTTCTTGCGGGATGCCCCTTGCGAAGCTCCTTTGCCGGCATTGATTCCTTTATTATATCCACAAGCTGAAATGTGGTTTCAATCGGTGCCTTTTCCCTTTCGGCGACGATATTAGCCGCTATGCTGCGGCTGAATTTTTCCTCGCCATAGCGGTAAATGATATCCGCAAGCTCCTGCTGAGAATAATTATTCACCACATCCCTTGCAGAAAGCCCCTCTTTTGACATTCGCATATCAAGCGGAGCGTCTTGGTGAAACGAAAATCCCCTTTCGCCGTTATCAAGCTGAAAAGAGCTTACGCCGAGATCAAGCAAAAACCCATCTATCCCGCCGATATTCAAATCATTTAAAATGCTTTTTATGTTTGCGAAATTATCGTGAACAATCGTTACATTATCAAACTCCGCAAGGCGCTCGCCGAGAACCTTAACGGCATCGGGATCGCGGTCAATTGCGATAAGCCTTTTTGCTTTTTTTGCGATTTCGCGCGAGTGGCCGCCGCCGCCCGCCGTGCCATCTGCAACAATTTTATTTTCGCTAAGCTCCAGCGCGGCAATTGCCTCGTCAAAGAGCACGCTTTTATGAATAAACTCCATCGCCTTTAATCCTCGTTTTCGGATTTTTCCACATCACCGTCGGTCTCTTTTGAAGGCTCTTCATTATTGCCGCGGGATTCGTTCACCTTATCCATAAGATCATATATACCGAGAGAGGAATCAAAGGTTTCATCCATCTTTTTAAATTCCTGCGGATTCCAAATTTCAATTGTTTCGCCGTTGCCTTCAAAAACGATTTCGCTTTCATTTTCAAGAAGCGCCAATTTTTTAAGGCGCTGATTCAGGGTTAACCTGCCCTGTGCATCCATAGAGCATTCCTCGGCGTTACGAAGAAAGTCCTTGCTGGTGGCATATTTTTGATTTTCCGTGCCGCGCTGCATTTGACTGTAGGTTTTTTCAAATTCCTCAATCGGATAAAGAGTTATGCACTTACAGCCCTTAACCGTTACGGCAACCATATAAAAATCCCTGCCGAGCCTTTCGCGCCATTTAACGGGAACGGACAGCCTGCCTTTTCCGTCAAGCTTATAATTTTCATAAGTGCCTACAAACAGCAACGCCGCCCCCTCCTTTCAAATTTGGGATTTCAATGGATTTTATGGGATTTCAATGGATTTTACTCCTAATACAAATAATTATAATAATGTGTTCCCTTAATGTCAAGCAAAAATTACACACATTTACATTTGTAACAGAATTGTAACAACTGTTGTTTTGGCAGGCATTTTATGATATAATTAAGCTTATATTACCGCGGTTTTCCGCCGAAGCAGTCTGAAATCCGCAAAAAAAGCGCCCCGCCGGCTGCAGCGGGCAAGGCGCATAATAAAAGCAGCTGAAAGGGTAAAAAAATATGTCGGACTACAAAACCACATGGCGTGAGAAAATCGGCTACGGCGTAGGTGCCATCGGCCTTGATCTCTCTTACGGATTATTCTATTCTTATTTATCCTATTATCTTTCAAGCGTGCTCGGCCTTAAAGAAGCTTTTTTGCTTATTTTGACTCCGCTTGCAAGAATTTGGGATGGTATTAACGACCCGATTATGGGCACGATTGTTGACAGCACCAAAACAAAAATGGGCAAATACAGGCCTTGGATAATCATAGGCGCAGCTTCAAACGCCGTTGTGCTTTCATTGCTGTTTACTTCATTCGGCATGCAGGGCACAAAGCTTTATATCTATATAGCCGTTATGTATATCCTTTGGGGAATGACGAATACCATGGCAGATATTCCTTATTGGTCTATGGTGCCGAGCTTCACAAATGACCCGAAAGACAGAAATATGATTGCAACCGTTGCAAGAACATTCAGCGGCTTCGGCCAAGGTGTTATAACAGTGCTAACACCGATAGTGCTTCCATTGCTTGCATCCGACATGGATAAAGTTACCGAAAAAGGATACAGCGCAAGCGGATTTTCACGCTGGGCAATTATCTGCGGCATTCTGCTTATAGCATTTGCCTTTATCTGTGTTATTTCAACAAAAGAGCGAAATGTTGTTTACAACAAAGAAAAGTTCAGCTTTAAAAAGATGTTTAAGGTTATCGCTTCAAACGATCAGCTTCTTGTGTTTATGCTTTTTGCAATGATTTCAAACGCAGGCTGGTATCTCACAAGCGGCACTGCCGTTTATTATTTCACCGATGTGCTCGGTGAGCCTAAATCGCAGAGTCTGTTTTCAATGATAGGCGCGGTCGGCTCCGTTATCGGGCTTCTTGTTATTCCTGTTTTGGGCAAGAAATTTTCAAACCGCACAATTTATCAAATTTCACTTCTTATGGCGATTATCGGCTATGTTTTGATGTTTATTTTCGGTCCGATTTTGAAAATCACAATTGTGCTTGATATATGTTATATTATCGCAAGCATCGGAATAGGCTCAATGTTTGTTGCCCAAACCATTTTCCTTGCCGATATAGTTGATTACGGCGAATTCAAAAACGGCAACAGATACGAAAGCATCACCTTTTCTATGAAAGGCTTTTTGCAAAAAATGGCATACACCATTCAAACGATTTTCCTTTTCGGCGGGCTCGGCATTATGGGCTACAATAAGCAAATTTCAAACGGCGTTATAAACAGCGCCACCAAAAGCGCCATCGGAATTCTTTGCTTCGGCGTGCCGCCGATTTTGCTTATAATTTCACTTATCGTTTTCAGCGCAAAATTCAAAATCCACGGCAATTTGAAGGATCAGGTTCACGACCATATTTCAAGCAAGCGTGCCAGCGAGCACGGCGAAGAACAATAAGCACCGAAGCAATATAAGCACATAAAAACAAAAACCGCTTTGTTAAAACAAAGCGGTTTTTGTTTTGCGCATATGCCTGCGCTTTTTTATTTATCTGCCTCTTTCAAACGAACGCACCCTGAAATGCGCGCCGCATTCCTTGCAGATTTCGCGGGATTTTTCAATTTCATCACGCGGAATAACATCCACAACCGTCATCCACACCTCGGCACCGAGGGCAACACATTCCTTTGTGAATTTAAGCATTGCGTTAAACGCCCTGCCGGGGAAAATGTTGCGCGTGATTTTATCGTATTTTTCGGAATCCGTGTCATTAAGCGAAACCGAAACGACATCTATAACCGAGCATATTTCCGCCGCGGTGGGCTTATTGTTTATCAAATCGGAAAGGCCGTTTGTATTTATCCTAAGCTTAATATCGGGATAAAGGGATTTTAGATATTTTGCCGTTTTTATCAGCAAATCATAGGCATTTGTCGGCTCGCCGTAGCCGCAGAAAACAGCCTCCTTAACAGATGAAAAATCATGAGCGTCTATTGCCGCCTTAACATCGGCAAATGTGGGTTCCTCATCAAACCAAAGGCGCTTTGCTTCGCCGACGGCGTCCTGCTTTCTTCTGATGCAAAATGCACAGTTGCAGGGGCACTTGTTTGTGAGATTGAAATAAGTATTGCCGTCCCAAGTATAAATAATATCCGCCATAAAGTGCCACAACCTTTCATTAAGTCCAAAAAGGGCTTGTTTATCTTATCAAATAATTATATAATAAATTCGGCATTATTTATAGACACAGTTTTCTTGATTTTTTAGGGTACAGATATGAGTAAATACAACGATTTATACAATAGCATAAAAAACGAAATCACAAGCGGACAAATCGAATACGGCGGCAAGCTGCCCTCCGTTCGCAAGGCAAGCGTGCTTTATTCGCTGAGCCGCACCACGGTTCAAAACGCATATTTTGCCTTGGCGGCGGACGGATATATCATCAGCGAGCCGCAAAGCGGATACTATGTTTCATATAAATCACCCAAGGGCAGCAAAGAAAAGCGCGAAAGCACCGGCACAGACCGCCCCAAGTATGATTTCAACGGCACGGCGGCAGACCGCGAAAGCTTTGATTTTGATGTTTGGCGCAGACACATAAAAGCGGCACTGAGGCAGGATGAAAAGCTGCTTTCTTACAGCGAGCCGCGCGGAGAACGGGAACTTCGCGAAGCAATTTCCGAATATATAAGAGTGAAGCGAAACGTTATCGCCTCGCCGAACAGAATTATAATCGGTGCAGGTGTGCAAAGCCTGCTCTTTGTGCTAACTTCTCTGTTGAAAAAAGGCAGTTCCGTTTCTTTTCCCGATAAAAGCTTCAGGCAAAGCGCCGCACAATTCATCGAAGCAGGCTTTGATGTGCATTACAGATATAAGGACGCCGACATAATCTATGTTTCCCCTTCTCACATGACAAGATGGGGTGATGTTATGCCAAACAAGCGCCGAATAGAGCTTGTTTCATATTCGGCAGCCCGCGGCAGTATCGTTATTGAAGACGATTATGAAAGCGATTTTCAATACAACAGCCGCCCCACCCCGTCACTCCACGCGCTTGCAGGCGGCACAAATGTGGTTTACATAGGCTCGTTTTCGCGCCTGCTTTTGCCCTCAATTCGCATAAGCTTTATGGTGCTCACCGAGGAGCTTGTCGCGCTTTACAACGAAAAAATATATAAATTCAGCCAAACGGCAAGCAAAACGGAGCAAATTGCGCTTTGCGGATTTATTCGCGACGGCTATCTTGCATCTCAAACAAGAAAAACAAGGCGCTTTTACACGGCAAAAGCCAAAAAGCTTAAAAAGCTGCTGCAAAACGAATTCTGCGATGATGGCACAAGCATTGAAATAAGCGAAAATTCGCTTCAAATCATAATGCGCACAAAATTTGCAGGCAATAATGATGTTTTTGAAAAAAAAGGAATATCGATTTTTATTGAAAATACGGAAAAAGAATTTATCACTTTGGTGCTCAATCCCGCCTCAATACCCGAAAACGAACTTGAAAACGCCGTTAAAGCGTTAAAAAATGCAATGATTTTTTAGAATTTTTGTTCTATTAGTCCTTATTTTGGGACTCTGATCAAATACCCTATTGCAATTTTATCTCCTTTGTGTAAAATGTAATTGTAAGCAAAAACAAAACAAATGTTTGAAAGGAGATTTCAATTATGAATAACACGGTAAAAACAATTTTAACGGCGGCGGCAACGGCAATTGCGGGCTTTGCGGCAATGGTGCTTCCCTTTAAGCTTTTCGGCAGTTTAACTCAATCGCAAATGAGAATTCTTTTCGTGGCTGAGCTTATCGTTTGCGCAGCAATATATTCGGCGGTATTTTTAAAGAAAGAGAGAAAAGCGCAGAGAAGGCACGAAAGAGCCTGCCGCAAAGCAAAGCTTGAGGAAGACGCTTATTTCGGGCTCAAATGCACTCCGGAGCCGGAAAACTTTAAAACAGCGGCATAAATCTTATTGCATAAGGCTTCGGCCCCAAAGCAGCACAAAGCAAATTCCGAAATCAAATTTGCCGAATAATCAAACAACACATAATAAAAGCAAAACGGCGCAGCTTTAATCAGCTGCGCCGTTTTGCGTTATACGCCTAAATTACTCGGCGTGATTTTTTGTGTTGTTAATGCCCTGGCGGATTCTTCTTACATCGGCAAGTGCTTTATAAAGCGAGTCGTCAATAGAAAGAAGAGTATCATCGGCATAGTTTTGAACTGCCGTAAGCATTTCACGGCTCTTGTTCTGAGCGTTTGTTACCATCTCGTTTGCCTGTGTTGTGGCATTGCCGAGAATTTCCGTTGCCTGATTTTGAGCATCGCGAACATAAGCCTCGCCCTCTTCCTTTGCCTTGGCGGTGATATCCGCAGCATCGGCCTGAGCGGTTTGGGTGATTTGATCGCGTGCAACAAGCTCGCGAGCCTGCTCCTGAGCCTGAGCGATAATATCGGCGGCTTCCTTTTTAGCCTCTTCGATAATGCTGTTTCTTGAATCAACAATAGCCTTTGCCTGCTTTGTTTCCTGCGGAGTGTTAAGGCGAATATCCTCGATTATGGTTTTAATCTTTTCCACATCAACAAGGCTTTTTTTGGTCATCGGCATGGAGGTTGCGTCGTCAAGCACATCCTCAAGATCTTCAAGCAATATATCGGTATTAGTCATTTGAAATTTCTCCTTTACATCTTAATATAACATCATTTAAAATTTCTTTTGGAACAAATCGGGAAATATCCCCGTTCAGGCTGCAAACCTCTTTTACCATACTTGATGATAAAAACATATTTGCGCCCTTGGCTGCCAGAAACACTGTTTCTATCTGCGGCAACAAGCTTTTATTTGTGAGGGCCTGCTGAAATTCGTAATCAAAATCCGAAACGGCACGCAAGCCCTTAACAATGGCAACGGCATCAACCTTTTTTGCATAATCAACAAGCAATCCGTTATAAGTATCAACCTCAACATTGCTGTTTTTTATGCACCTTTTAAGCAATTCCACGCGCTCGTCAATACTGAAAAGCGAATGCTTTGCACTGTTGCTCATCACAAGCACGATAACCTTATCGAAAAGCTCTGCCGTGCGTTCGATTATATCTATATGGCCCAAGGTTACGGGATCAAAGCTCCCGGGGCACAATGCTATTTTCATTCTTCGGCGTCCTTTCGGTAAAGCGTAAGCTTGATTTTTCCGTATTTTTTCTCTTTGGCAACGGAAAAACCTGCACACGATTTGGGCAAAGCCTCGTCTTTTGCGGTTTCACAGGCGATTATTCCGCAATCGCTCATATTGGCCGCCACAAGCGGCAACACTTTATCAACAAGATTTTTGTGATAAGGCGGGTCAAGAAAAACTATATCATAGGTTGCGCTTCTTGAAGCATATGAAACGGCGTCGCTTAAATAGATATTAGCCCTATCCTGCAAGCCGCAATGCAAGATGTTTTTTTCAACAACTGCCTTTGCGCTTTTATTGTTTTCAACAAAAACACAGGAGGCTGCCCCTCTTGACAAAGCCTCAATTCCAAGCTGGCCTGAGCCGGCGAAAAGGTCAAGCACACGCCTGCCCTCGATTTCAAATTGAATCATGCTGAAAAGCGCTTCTTTAACGCTTTCAGAAGTCGGCCTTGTTACATCCTCGCCGGGCAGAGTTTCAAGCCTTCTGCCGCGCGCCGAGCCGGTAATAACTCTCATAATAAAAGATCCTTAAAAGCGGCGGGCACTGCCGCACACTTAAATTTATACATATCACATTATACAGACGAACGCCGCCATAGTCAAGTGAGTAAATATTATTTTTACATTTTATGATAAAATTCGTAAATATCGCGCGCGTTTTTTTCACTTATTGACGGACATTCACGAAGCTGCGCCTCATCACATTCTTTAATTTTTCCGATTGTTTTAAAGTGGCGAAGCAATGCCTTTGCCTTTTTCTCGCCTATACCCTCAATTTGAAGCAAGCCGGATGAAAAAGTGCTTTTTGCGTGCTTTTTGTGGTGATATGAAATCGCAAAGCGGTGAACTTCCTCCTGAATGTTTGAAACAAGCGTAAACGCCGAGCGGTGCGAATTTATTTCGATTTCACCGCCGCCGAAAGCAATTGCGCGCGTGCGGTGCTTGTTATCCTTAACCATGCCGAAAACGGGCACATTCAGCCCCATTTTTTCTATAATCGGCAGCACGGCATGCACTTGAGGCTGACCGCCGTCCAGCAAAATCAAATCGGGCAGAATTTTAAAGGTGCTGCCCTCCTCATCGTTATAATAATGATTAAAACGGCGCGTGAGCACCTCGTTCATGGAGCCAACATCATTTTGCCCGTCAAACCCTTTTATGGCAAAGCGTTTATATGCGGATTTCATCGGCCTGCCGTTGTGAAAAACAACCATTCCCGCCACATTATCCGCTCCGAAGGTGTGCGATATATCATAGCTTTCTATATATTCCGGCGGCTTTTTAAGGCCGAGAAGCGAAGCCAATTCCTCAAGCGCGGCAAATTCCCTGCCGAGCCTGCCCTCATTTTGTGCCAAATGCTCGTTTGCATTTCTTATGCACATATTCACGATTGAAAGATGCTCGCCCTTTTGGGGATGAATAAATTCCACCTTTTTGCCGCGTTTGTTTTCAAGAAAATCATGCAGCAAAGCCTCGTCCTCGCAGGCACCGTCCAAAGCTATTCTGGAGGGCACGCGCTCGCGCATTGAATAATACTGCTCAATAAGCTCCGTGCGCGCGCTTTCGAGATCATCCTGCGAATCAATAAGCCAAAATTCCGTGTCCGTGAGCTTACCGTTTTGAAAGCGGATAACCTCAAAGCAGGCTTTCTTTTTCCCGTTTACAAGAGCAAAAACATCCTCCTCGGGCACATTGATGGAAACAACATTTTGCCGCTCGTCAAGATTTTTTATGGCGCGAATTCTGTCGCGCAATTTGGCGGCCTCCTCAAATTGCAGATTTTCGGAAAGCTCATTCATCTGTGCCGTCATTTCCCTAACAGCCGCCTGGCTGCCGCCTTTAAGGAATGCCACGGCATCGTTTACATTTTTAAGATATTCGGCCTGCGTGATTTTGCCTGCGCACGGTGCGGAGCAAAGCCCCATAAAGCCGTTAAGGCACGGGCGTGATTTGCCGTAATCCTGCGGGAATCGCTTGCTGCAACGCGGAAGCTTAAATATCTTCAGCGTTTCCTCCACCGCCTGCTTAACGGAGAAATTTGAAATATAAGGGCCTATATAAGTTGCACCGTCGTCGTCAATACGCTTACATTCGGAAATAATCGGGAAATCACCCTTGGTGATTTTTATATAATTATAGCCCTTATCGTCTTTAAGCAAAATATTGTATTTCGGCATATGCTGCTTAATCAGCGAGCATTCAAGCACGAGGGCTTCAAATTCGGTGTTCACAAGGATGTAATCAAAATCATCAACATTTTCAACCATTCTGATTACTTTAAGAGAATGATTGGAATGCGAGCCGAAATAAGAGGAAACTCGGTTTTTAAGCTTTTTCGCCTTGCCGATATAGATGATTTTTTTATCCTTGTTTTTCATTATATAAACGCCCGGCTGAAGCGGAAGCGCCATCGCTTTTTTGCGAAGCTCTTTTTCTGTCATTCTCTCACCTGCCTAAGAATATTTTACCACAAATTAAAATGCCGGTAAATAAAAAAATACGGCGCAGAAAAAATCTGTGCCGTAAAATTTTGCCAATAAATCAATCGGTGAAGCCGCTTTTAACGAGAGCAACAAGGCCTTCAACAGCCTCTTTTTCATCAGAGCCGTCTGCAATGATACGAATATCCGTGCCGCCCATAATACCGAGAGAAAGCACACCTAAGAGTGATTTTGCATTAACTCTTCTTTCCTGCTTTTCAACCCAAATGGAAGACTTAAATTCATTTGCCTTCTGGATAAAAAATGTTGCCGGGCGGGCATGCAAGCCAACCTGATTTTCAACCGTTACATCTTTAACAAACATAATAAAACCTCTCATCAAAATCAAAAAAATAAGTTTGCCTTTTTGACTGTATTACATATTATACCACTAAACTTGTTTAGGTCAATGAAATGAAGCAAACTTCGTATGACTTATGAATTAAAAACAAATTGAGCTGCCTTGATTTGTGCAAAATACACATAATTTTTTATTATCATTTTAAATCAGACAAAAATTTGCGCTCTTTAGCCGTAAGTTCGGCTTTTTCGAGCATATCCGGCCTGCGTTCTTTCGTGCGGATTATTGACTGCTGTCTGCGCCATTTATCTATGTTTGCATGGTGACCGGAAAGCAAAATATCCGGTACTTTTCTGCCGTGCCATTCAACCGGTCGCGTATATTGGGGATATTCAAGAAGCGAGGAAAAATGGCTTTCATCGGTGAAGCATTCCTCGTTTGAAAGCACACCCGGAATCATTCTTGCAACAGAGTCTGCGACAATTAAAGCGGGCAATTCGCCGCCGGTGAGCACATAATCTCCAACCGAGATTTCCTCCGGCTGCAATTCCTCTATAACACGCTCGTCCATACCCTCATAATGACCGCAAAGCAAAGCCAAATTATCGTATTTCGCAAGTTCCTTAACACGCTGCTGAGTAAGTGTTTTTCCCTGCGGAGTCAAATATATCAAATGAACCTTTGCGCCTGCTTTTTTACAGATATCATTATAGCAATCAAAAACGGGCTGTGCCTGCATAATCATGCCCATTCCTCCGCCGTAAGGTGCGTCGTCCACCCTGTTGTGCTTATCGACCGTATAATCCCTGATATCTGTACATTCGATTTCAAGCGCACCTGCCTTGCGTGCTCTGCCCACAACGCTTTCGTTAAGATACGAATAGCACATTTCCGGAAAGAGGGTTAAAATATCAATTCTCATCAAAAAGCCCCTTTATAGGTTTTATCTTAATCACACCGCCGATTTCATCTATTTCGCAAACGATATCGTCAACAAGCGGCACAAGATTTGTTTTCTTTCCGCTTTTGATTTCCAAAATATCCGAAGCGCCGTAATTGAGCACATCGCTCACCCTGCCGTAGCTTTCGCCCGTTTCGGCATCAACGGCTTCACAGCCGATAATATCCTGAATATAATGTGCGCCCTCTTCCTGAGGCGCATCGTCCCTGTCAGCAAACAAAATGCTGTTTTTAAGCTGCTCGGCACTGTCCATATTATCAACACCCTCAAGTTTGATTATGACAGCATTTTTGTGCGGACGAACGGAAAGAAGCCTTATGCTTTTATTGCCATTTTCATCAAAATAGAGTGTTTTAAACCGCTTTAAATATTCGGCATCGTCGCACCAAAGCTGCAATTTAAGCTCGCCGCGAATACCGTGCGTGTTCACGATTTTGCCCACTTCAAGATATTTTTTCATAAGCACCTCTAAATAAAAAAGCCGCAACTTAAAATTGCGGCTGATTTTATATGTTTTTAACACCCTTGCGGGCTTTTCGCGAAATCAATCGATTTCAACGGAAATTTTTTCATCGTTTCTTGTTGCCGCCGCGCGCATAACAACGCGAATAGCCTTTGCTATTCTGCCCTGCTTACCGATGACTCTGCCCATATCCTCTTCTGCAACATGCAGATGATAAAAGACAACGCCTTCTTCATTAGGTTCATCAACATCAACAGAAACGGCATCCGGATTATCCACCAAGCCTTTTGTTATGGATATCAACAAATCTTTCAAAGAAAACACCTCCACTAATCTTTAAATAGAATGATTAAAGATTAAAGAATGCCTTCTTTTTTAAGAATGCTCTTAACTGTGTCTGTGGGCTGTGCGCCGTTAGCAATCCACTTCTTTGCCTTTTCGGCATCGATTTTAACTTCGGCGGGATCAACCATTGTGTTATATGTGCCGATTTCCTCAATGAAGCGACCGTCTCTCGGGAATCTTGAATCTGCTACAACTACACGATAGAAAGGAGCCTTCTTTGCGCCCATTCTGCGAAGTCTGATTTTTACTGCCATTTTTGTTACCTCCAAAAAATATTATTAAAAATTATTATATTTACTAACCGATTTTTGATTTCTCGGGTTAATACCTATTTAAAATCCGAAAGGATTGTTTTTTCCGCCGCCCGTCATGCCCATCATCTTTTGAGCCATTTCGGGGTTTTGCTGCATCATTCGGCGCATTTTTTTGCTCATTTTAGGGCCTTTGTTGCCGCCGAATTGGCTGATCATCTTTTTCATTTGCCTGAATTGTGCAAGGAGTTTATTAACATCCTCAACCTGCATTCCGCATCCCGCGGCAATTCTGCGCTTTCGCGATGGATTTATAATATCGGGATGCATGCGTTCATCTTTCGTCATCGAATAAATAATGGCTCTGAATCTGTCAAACGCATTTTCATCGATATCCTCATCCTTGATTTTTGAGCCAATACCGGGAATCATCTTAATGGTGTCTTTAAGACTGCCCATTCTTGATATTTGGTCAAACTGATCAAGCAAATCATTGAGATCAAATTTATTTTTTGCAAGCTTTTTCTCAAGCTCTGCGGCTTTTTTCTCATCAAGGCTTTGCTCTGCTCTTTCAATAAAAGAAAGCACGTCGCCCATTCCGAGTATTCTTGAAGCCATGCGATCCGGATGGAAGGTTTCAAGATCGCCGAGTTTTTCGCCCGTGCCCACAAATTTAATCGGCTTGCCCGTTACGGCTCTTACGGATAATGCGGCACCGCCTCTTGTGTCGCCGTCAAGCTTAGTGAGGATAACGCCGTCTATGCCGAGCGTTTCGTTAAAGCTTTTTGCAACATTAACTGCGTCCTGACCCGTCATTGCGTCGATAACAAGCAAGATCTCATGCGGGTGCACGGTGGATTTAATATTTTGAAGCTCCTGCATAAGGGCTTCGTCTATATGAAGGCGGCCTGCCGTGTCAAGAAACACATAATCGTGGCCGTGATCCTTAGCATAGCTTAAAGCCTCAAGTGCAGTATCTACCGGGTTTTGCGTGCCGCGCTCAAACACAGGAACGCCCACCTGCTCGCCCACAACCTGCAACTGCTTGATAGCGGCGGGTCTGTAAATATCGCAGGCAACCAACATCGGGCGGTGTCCCTCGTTTTTAAGCTTTAAAGCAAGCTTTGCCGAATGGGTTGTTTTACCGGAGCCCTGAAGGCCGCACATCATAACCACCGTGGGCGGGTGATTTGCGCATGCAAGGCGGCTTTCGGTGCTGCCCATAAGCTTTGTAAGCTCTTCATTAACGATTTTTATAACCATCTGGCCGGGTGTTAAGGATTCCATAACATCCTCGCCTATGGCTCTTTCGGTTACGGATTTTGTGAAATCCTTGGCAACCTTATAGTTTACATCCGCCTCAAGCAATGCAAGGCGAACTTCACGCATAGCGTCTTTAACATCTGCCTCGGTTAATTTGCCCTTGGCACGAAGTTTTTTAAAGGAATTTTCAAGCCTTTCGGAAAGACCTTCAAATGCCAAAGCAATCAACTCCCTGCTGCATAAATAAAATCAATCAAAGCTTTAAAAGATAATCCGCAGTTGATTTGATTTTTGAAACACTGTCGTTAATTTCTCGTGAAAGGCTGTGATTGAGGTTATACTCATTTATGGCCTCTGCACTTTCAATAATTTCATCAAGCCCGCGGCGCATTAAATTAAAACGCTTTGCAAGGCCCAATCTGTTTTCCATATCAAAGAGCTGATTTTCGGCTCTTTTGATTGCATCGCGCACACCCTGGCGCGTGATGCCCTCGTTTTCCGCAATTTCGGAAAGCGACAAATCCTCGTCGTAATAATAAATCAGGAAATCGTGCTGCTTTTTTGTAAGCATTTCGCCGTAAAAATCAAGAAGAAACGATATTTCGAGATTTTTCGCCACAATTATCCCTCTTTCCAAGCAAATTGCGCCCTAAAAAAGCGACGGCGCAAATATGTGTAAAGTATTTAATCTTTACAGCAAGTGATATTATACATAAGCGGCGGCAATAAGTCAAGCATAAAAGCGAATATTTTACAAAGAATATTTTATTATTTTGTATTGACACAAAATATTGCCGCACATAAATGCAAAGGCACAAAATAAGGCGGCGCAAACGCATGGTCCGCACCGCCGTCTTTAATATATAATTATGTTTATTTAAATAAAAACGGCTTTGCAAAGCAATCCCAAAATCATTTAAGCTTTGCAATGGTTACGCCGCTTTCGCCCTCACCGTAAACGCCGAGCCTGAATTCCGCCACATTCGGGTGACCCTTCAATTCCTGCGTAACTGCAGCGCGCAAGGCGCCGGTGCCCTTACCGTGAATAATTCTGATCTCTGAAATATTGTTCAGCACGCATTTATCAATAAAAAGCTGCACATTCGCAATCGCTTCTTCAACGGTTTGGCCGCGTAAATCAAGCTCGGTGCTAACATCCGCGTCCGCGCGCGAAGTGGTGCGGTAAACGGAGCGCGTTTGCTTAGCAGGTGCTTTTTTCGGCTTTTTCGTCAGCATTAAATCGCTTGTTTTAACACGCGTCCTAAGCATGCCGGATTGCACAAGCACATTGTTTTTATTAACTTCAAGCACTTCACCCGCACCAATGCCCCTGATTATAACGGCATCGCCCTTAACGATTTGGCGGGGCAGCTTATAATCATCATCCCACTCCTCGGCAAGCGTGCGCGGATCAACCGCATCCTCCATCTCGCCGATTCTGTTTTTGATTTCGCGGCGGGTTTTTCTTGCCACATCCGTTGCCGTTTGGGGATTTGCCTCTTTTTTAAGCTGATCGAGGCGAAGCAGAAAATCCGCGCTTTGGCGCTTTGCCGAATCAATAATCTTTTTCGCCTCGCGCTTTGCTTTTTCCATTTCATTTGCTTTAAGCTGAGCGATTTTATCCTTTTCGGATTGCGCGCGGCTGCGCATTTTATCGGCATCACGCACCGCCTTTTCGGCCTTTTCCTTTTCTTTTTCAAGCTCAAGCCTGGTTTCTTCCAGCTTTTGCAGCACGCTTTCAAACGATTGATTTTCACTGCCGATAATTTTCTTGGCCTCTTCTATAACGCCCTTATCCATTCCGAGGTGCTCTGATATTGCAAAGGCATTTGACCTGCCGGGCACGCCGATGAGCAGGTTATATGTGGGTCTCAAGGTTTCCACATCAAACTCGCAGCAGCCGTTTATAACACCCGGCGTGTTGAGTGCATAGGCTTTAAGCTCCGCATAATGCGTTGTGGCGGCGATTTTCGCACCCTTTGCACGCAAATATTCAATGATTGAAACAGCCAAAGCAGCGCCTTCAACGGGATCTGTTCCGGCGCCGAGTTCATCGATAAGCACAAGGGAATTTTCACCCGCCTCGCGCATGATTTCTATCACATTCACCATATTTGCCGAGAATGTAGAAAGATTTTGCTGAATGCTCTGTTCGTCGCCGACATTGGCGTAAATGCCGTTATAAACAGCAATTCTTGATTGATCCGCCGCGGGCACAAGCAGGCCGCACATCGCCATAAGGCTGAGCAGGCCCACCGTTTTTATAGAAACGGTTTTACCGCCCGTGTTCGGGCCGGTGATAACAAGAGTATCGAACTTTTCACCGAGCGAAATATTGACAGGCACCGCTTTTTTTGAATCAAGCAAGGGATGGCGCGCTTTTTTCAGCACCGTTATTCCCTCGTTGTTTAAAATCGGCTTTGAGGCTTTCATTTTATATGCAAGATGCGCCTTTGCAAAAATCAAGTCAAGCTGCACGGCACTTTCATAAGAATGCTTTATGCTTTCCGAAAAATTGCCCGCCTCGCCCGAAAGCTCAAACAAAATCCTGCGGATTTCGTCACGCTCGCTGCTTTGCAGCATTTTAATATCATTGTTTGCATCAACGACGGAAACCGGCTCTATAAACACAGTTGCCCCCGAGGCCGACATATCATGCACAAGACCGGGCACATCTCCGCGGTGCTCGGATTTTACGGGCACAACAAATCTGCCGTTTCGCTGAGTTACAATGGGCTCCTGCAAAAATTTTTGGTAATGAGCCGAGTGAATCATAGAATCAAGCTTTTCGCGCACGGAGTTTGCCTTGGCACGCATTTTTCGCCTGATTTCAAAAAGCTCGTCCGAGGCCTTATCTAAAATTTCATCCTCGGAAATAATAACGGAAAAGATTTTATCTTCAAGATATTTATTTACCGTAATTCCCTCAAAAAAATAATCAAGTGCGGTGCGCACTCCGCTGCAATGGCCGTACCACTCATAAAGTGAGCGCACGGCGCGAAGCGTGCCGCCGATTTCAAGCAATTCATATGTATTAAGCTCGCCGCCCGCCGCCGCTCTGTGCAATGCGTTGTTTACATTTCTGAGTCCGGAGAAGGACGGAGCACCGAAACGCGCAAGCAACGAAAACGCATCCTCCGTTTGGCAAAGCAATCTTTCCGCATCCGCCATATCAAAAACGGGCGTTATGCTTTTTGCCTTCTCTGCCGCATCCGGGCAGGATGCTTCTGCTGCAAGCATATCAAGCACAATATTAAGTTCAAGTGCTTCAAAATGTTTATTCATATCATTATTCCTAAAATTAAAATAAAATTTATTATTAAAGCGCCTTGTAAAATTCAAGCGCCGAAAGGCCGCGCTGAATGCGGCTGATTGTGTATTTTTCGGCAACATCGGCAAGAAGCGCCGTATTTTCATCGCTTAAAGTGAACGAAAAAATCTTTGCAGGCTCCGTGAGGCAAATATACCTGATTGCTTTAATCACCGTTTTCGGCACGGGAACCGCACCCGGCTTCGGGCAGTTTTCGCAATAGATTTTGCCCTCCAAGGTACCAAAATACATAAGCTCGGTTTCGTATGTGCCGCAATTATCGCAGGCAAGCACGCTCGGCATATAGCCGCCGAGACACATTGCGCGAAATTCAAACACGGCTTTAATATGCAAAAGCCCCTTGCTGCCCTTGCAAAGCAGATGAAGCGAATTGAGCATCAGCCGCAAAAGTTCTTCACACGGCTGTTCCTCCGCCCCGACTTCAAAAGAAAGTTGAGCAAAATATTGAGCCAGCGCAAGCCTTTCGATATCTTTTCGCAAATCAAAAAAAACTTCAATCGGCGTAACATCGTCCACCGTGTAAGCGTCCTTGCCGCGGTAAAGCGAAAAATCGCCGTAAGCAAAAAGCGAGGTTGCGCTTGCCGAACGGCTTTTTGCAAGCTTTGCGCGGCGCACAAAAGCACGGATAAGCCCATGCTCCGCCGAAAGCAGAGTTATAAGCCTATCGCTTTCGCCAATCGTTTGTTCTTTTATCACAAGTGCCTTTGTTGCTGTTTTCATCAAATTCTGCCTTTTGATTTCGGCTGTGAGCAACATAGCTTAAATAATCCTGCACACTGCCGGAATTTATAAATTTATTCCAATATTCATCAAACATAAAAAACACCGCCGTTAATATTTTATCCTATGGCGGCGGCGTTCATTTGTGCCATTTTAAACCAATCGAAGCGGTTTAAAAAGCGTTTGATTTTTTTATTTTAATCCTGCCCGTCAAGGCCGAAGTTGTGAATGAGGCCCTCTTTATTTCTCCAGCCCTCTTTAACCTTAACCCAGGTGTGAAGATTTACCTTAATTTCAAAAAAGCTTTCAAGATCCTGCCTTGCAAAAGTGGATATTTTTTTCAGCATTGCGCCGTGCTTGCCTATGATCATACCCTTATGAGTTTCTCGCTCGCAATAAATTGTGGCATCTATATCCAAAATATCCTTATCCTCGCGCTCACGCATTTTTTCAACGGCAACAGCAATTCCGTGCGGCACCTCTTTATCCATAAGGCGCAGAATTTTTTCTCTTATGATTTCCGCGGCAAGCACTCTTTCGGGCTGATCCGTTAAAGTATCGTCCGGAAAATAGTGCACGCTTTCGCAGGCTGTTTTAATAAGCTCATCCTCAAGCTCGTCCATCCCGTCACCCCTTGTGGCGGAAACGGGCACAACCGCATCAAAATCATAAAATTTTGTTAAATAAACAATGCGGTCAAAAAGTTCTTTTTTATCCTTGAGCATATCAATTTTATTGATTGCAAGAATAACCTTTCGCTTTTCCTGCTTCAGTTTTTTTATAAGCTCAAGCTCTTTATCGTCAAGCTCGCCGCGCGGCTCGGTTACAAAAAGAACGGAATCCGTGCCGCCGATACTGTCACCCACGGCGTTATTCATATATTCGCCGAGCTTGTTATGCGGCTTGTGAAAGCCCGGAGTATCCGTAAACACAAGCTGCGTTTCGCCCAAAGTGAGCACACCCATTATTTTTGTGCGCGTGGTTTGCGGCTTTGATGAAACAATTGCAATTTTTGCGCCGAGCAATCTGTTGAGCAAAGAGGATTTGCCGACATTCGGCTTGCCCACTATTGCGATAAATGCGGATTTTGTCATTCTTCGTCTCCCATATAATAGCTGTTATCTCTTTTCCAGCCGATTTGAGTGAGCACGGTTTCTTCCTTTTCGCGCATATGAACAGCCTCTATACCGCCGTTTTCATGATCGTAGCCCAAAAGATGCAGCATTGAGTGAACGGTTAAAAAGCCGATTTCGCGCTGAAGCGGGTGATTATAAAGCTCTGCCTGCTCCATTGCCTTTTCCATGGAAATAACTATATCGCCGAGCAGCTTTGCACCCGTATCCAAATTAACATCGTAAACACCGTTTTCGCCGAGCGGGAAAGAAAGCACATCCGTTTCCCTGTCTATATTTCTGTATTCGGCGTTAAGGCGCCTGATTTCCTCATTATCGACAAAGCGAACGGAAACCTCGGCCGAGCCTTCAAAATTTTCAAGTTCAAGCACGGCGTGGCAACAGCGGCGAATAAGAAGCCTTATTCCCGTGGGCACCTTAACCTTTTTTTGATCGTTTGTGATAACAACCTTTACCCTTTCCATCTTTTCATTTCCTCTCGTCATTTTCGTATTTTTCATACGCTTTGATTATTTCCTGCACCAGCCTGTGGCGCACAACATCTTTTTGAGTGAATTTGCATATTTCGATATCATCCACATTTTTGAGGATACGCATAACCTTGGTCAGCCCCGATTTTTTGCCTGCAGGCAAATCTATTTGCGTTATATCCCCCGTTACAACCATTTTTGAATTAAAGCCGAGCCTTGTTAAAAACATTTTCATCTGCTCGGGCGTGGTGTTTTGCGCTTCGTCAAGAATAATAAAGCTGTCGTCCAACGTTCTGCCGCGCATATAGGCAAGCGGAGCAACCTCGATTGAGCCGCGTTCCTGATATTTTTGAAAATTCTCAGCGCCGAGCATATCAAACAGCGCATCGTAAAGAGGGCGAAGATAAGGATCAACCTTGCTTTGCAAATCGCCGGGCAAAAAGCCGAGCTTTTCGCCTGCTTCAACGGCAGGACGGGTTAAAATTATTTTATCAACCTGCTTCGCTCTGAAAGCAGTTACGGCAAGAGCCACGGCAAGATAGGTTTTGCCCGTGCCTGCGGGGCCAACGCCGAAGGTGATCGTGTTTTTGTTTATTGCCTCGCAATACTTTTTTTGCCCAATGGTTTTGGCCTTAATCGGCTTGCCCTTTGCCGTTATGCAAACCGTGTCCGTTGCCATTTTGGCAAGCTTATCATCGTTTCCTTCTTTAACGAGGCCAATGGCATAGCGCACATTTTGATCCGAAAGCGTTTCACCCTTGTTTATCAAAGTGAGCAAAGCGTTTACGGCCCTGACGGCAAAGGAAACGTTTTCCGCGTCGCCGACGATTTTTAAATCGCTGCCGCGGCTGATTATTGAAACGGCAAATTCCTTTTCAATCAGCTTTATATTTTCATCAAAGGAGCCAAACAGGCTTACCGCCTGCTCCATAGCGTCAAACGTGATAATCTGTTCCGTAATCATACCTCACCTTTTACATTATTGATACATTATAAACTTTTTTAAACTCTTTGTAAATACCTTGATTTGTAAGATTTTAAATATTATAATAACTACGGAAACGGAATGATAAAAAATGCTTGAAATTAACGAAAAAGATGTTTGGCAAAGGCTGAAAGAGGACGGCAAACCCATCGCCGTTTACGGAATGGGAAACGCCGCGGAAAAAATAATCGAAATTCTGCATGAAAACGAAATCGAAATAAACGAAATTTTTGCGAGCGATGAATTTGTGAGAGGGCATTCATTTTTGGGAAAAAAGGTGCTTAAATACAGCGAGGTTTGCGAGAAATACGATGATTTCAACATCGTGCTTGCATTCGCCACCCACCTGCCTGATGTGCTTGAAAGAATAAAGGCGATGAACGCCGAACACCTTGTTTTTGCTCCTGACATTCCCGTTGCGGGCAACGGATTATTTACGGGGAAATATTTTGATGAGCACAGAGCCGAATTTCAAACGGTTTATGATAATTTGGCGGACGATGAAAGCCGCAGAGTGTATGAAAATGTGCTGAAATTCAAAATCAGCGGTAAAGTTGATTACCTTTACAAGTGTAACGAATATGATAAAGGCAAAATATACACCGATATTCTTCGGCTCGGCGGCAATGAAACGATGATAGACTGCGGTGCCTACGACGGCGACACCATAAGTGAATTCACGGCAAGCACCGGCGGGAAATACAATCATATTTACGCATTGGAGCCCGACGGCAAAAATTTCAAAAAGCTTTGCCGCAACACCGATGGCATGCAAGGCATAACCCTTTACAACGCAGGAGCTTGGTGTAAAAGCGAAACCCTGTTTTTTGAAAAAAAAGCGGGCAGAAATTCAAAACTTTCTTCTGTCGGAGAGCCGACGGAGTTCAAAGCGATAGACGATTTGATTGACGATAACTCCGTTTCGCTTATTAAAATGGATATTGAAGGTGCCGAGATGAACGCACTTTGCGGCTGTGAAAAAACAATAAAGCGCTGCATGCCGAAACTCTATATCTGTGCCTATCACAGAAATGAAGATATGTTTGCCCTGCCTCAAAAAATTTGGGAGCTTAATAAAAACTATAAAATTTATTTTCGTCACAGCGTATACATTCCCGCATGGGAAAGCAATTTTTACTGCATTTGCAATGAAAAGGAGTGTAAATAATGGAAGCAATAAATGAAATTTTCGCCGCCTACGGCACATATATCAACATAGCAATCGGCGCCGCGTTTTTTATTTTATTTACGGTGTTCAGAAACAAGCTTGCTTCCCTGCTTCTGGGCATAACGGGTAAAATTATTTTTGCCAAATATCCGCAGCGCAGGCAGGGATATAAAAACAGCCTTATGCACCCCGTTGCCATTTATTTTATTGTGCTCGGCTTATTTTTGGGCATTATAATAAACTACAACCACACAATTATTCGCGACACCTTTAAAATAGTTTCCGTTTTAATCACATGTTGGTGCATAATAAGCTTTATCTCAGAAAATCTTGTTGATTATCTTGGCACAAAAAGCGGAGACCCAAAGGTTAACGGAATAGCGGTTAAATTTGTTTCAAATCTTTTGAAAGCGCTTACCGTTTGCATTGCGATAGTTATGGTTATATCGGAGCTGGGATATAACATAAACGGCTTACTCACGGGCTTGGGAGTCGGCGGACTTGCCGTTTCTCTTGCCGCACAGGATTCGCTCAAAAGCATGATTTCCGGCTTTGTTATTATGTTTGACAAACCGTTTGACGTTGGTGATTTTATTGAAACAAGTGAATTTTCAGGCACTGTTGAAGACATCACAATGCGTTCCACCAGAGTGCGCAAGCTTGACGACACCGTTATTGCCGTTCCAAACACAAAGCTTGCAGAATCGCTTATAACAAACTACGCAAAGCTAACGAAAAGGCTGGTTGAATTTAAAATCGGCCTGCTTTACTCCACCTCGGCAGATGTGCTCAAAGAATGCAAAAAAGAAATTTATGAATTTCTTGCCGGGCACGAAAAGGTTGAAGATTCTTCGATTCGCGTAAGGTTTTGCGAATTTGACGGCTCTTCGCTCAACCTGCAAATCAGATGCTATATAACGATAACAAATTTGGAAGAATACTATGCTTTTGTAGAAGAGCTGAATTTTGCAATCAAGGAAATAATTGAGAATAACGACACGGATTTTGCATACCCAACTCAAAGCATTCATATTGAATACACAAACGGAGAAGCAAAGTGAGAAACATTATTTTTTATTTTTCCGATCAACAAAGATGGGATACAATCAATGAAGAAATAACACCGAATCTTTGCGAGCTTGCAAGTGAAGGCGTTTTGTTTGAAAACGAATTTACATGCCAGCCCGTTTGCGGCCCTGCAAGAGCCTGCCTGCAAACGGGAACATATGCAACGCAAAACGGCTGCTGGAGCAATGCAATTCCCCTGCCGAGCGGCACAAAAACGCTTGCCGATTATTTCAACGAGGCGGGCTGGCAAACGGCATATATCGGCAAATGGCACCTTGGCTCGGACAAATTGCCCGGAATCGGAATTCACTGCGAAAGCAGCGCTGTTCCGCGCGAGCGTCAAGGCGGCTATCAATACTGGCGTGCGGCGGATTGCCTTGAATTTACTTCCCATGGATATGACGGCTATGTTTTTGACGAAAGCGGAAATAAAATAGAATTTAAGGGCTACCGTGCAGACAAAATAAATGATTTTGCGCTTGAATACCTTGATAATTGTGATAAGAGCAAGCCATTTTTCATGTTTGTGAGCCAGCTTGAACCGCACCATCAAAACGATCGCCGCAGATTTGAAGGATACAAAGATACAGTAGATAATTACAAAGCTTATCCGATACCTGATGATTTAACCTTTTTAAAGGGAGATTATGAGGAAATGTATCCCGATTACATTTCGGCAATAAACAGGCTCGATTACAACTTCGGCAGGCTTGTGAACAAGCTGAAAGAGCTTGGAATATATGATGACACCGTTTTGATTTATTCAAGCGACCACGGCTGCCATTTCAAAACCCGCAATCTTGAATACAAACGCAGTTGCCACGACAGCAGCATTCACACGCCGCTTATTATTAAAGGCGGCGAATTTAACGGCGGAAGAATTGAAAAAAGGCTCGTTAGCCTGATTGATATTCCGCCCACTCTGCTTTCGCTTGCGGAAATACCTATTCCGAGCGAATACGCCGGATTCGATTTAACAAAGCAGATTGAAAACAAAAGCGAAGCACGCAAATGTGTGTTTATGCAAATCAGCGAAAGCCAGTGCGGCAGAGCAATCAGAACGCCAAAATATATGTATTCCGTGCGCGACATACGCCCCGGCGGTGCACTCAGGGCGAGCAGCAAAGTCTATTTTGAAGATTATCTTTATGACCTGAAAAAAGACCCAAATGAAAAAACAAACCTTGTTAAAAGCCCAGAATATGCAGAAATAAGGCAGGATTTAAAATATATGCTGATAGATGAAATGAAAGCGGCCGGCGAGGAAGAACCGGTTATCTTGCCTGCGCTTTGGGTGCACAAAAAATAACAATGTGAGTAAAAGCAATGAACGATTTAAAAAATTACGATAATTTTGCCGCATATATCGCAAGGGGATTTTTAAGAAAAAGCGGAGTAAACAGATACCGCTTGCTTAAAATCGATGAGATGAGCAATGAGCGTGTTATTGATGCCTGCCGACTTTATTGTGAGGAAAACAATCTTTTGCATGAATATTCCGTTTTTCTTGAGCAGGAGGAAGCTCTGCAAACGGGAAAACAATATTTAGGAAAGGTTATCAATGTTACGGTTGACAGGCCGCTCGGCTCTCACCACCCCAAGCACAGCGATATTGTGTATCCCGTTAATTACGGATATTTTGACGAAGTGTATGCTGCCGACGGTGAGCCGCAGGATGTTTACATACTCGGCATATACAAACCGATTTCCGTTTTCAGGGGCAGGGTTATTGCCGTTATCCGCCGATTTGACGATGTTGAAAACAAATGGGTAGTTTGCCCCGATGAATATATTTTTACTAAAGAGGAAATCGCAGAGGCAACAGAATTTCAGGAAAGATATTTCAAAACGGAAATATTAATGCAGGGCGATTTTTAACGCGCACCATATAATTTCTTTACAAACCGAATTTCGCAAAAAAATAAGGTGACCGAGATCAACTCGATCACCTTTATTATTTGCTGTTATTGATTATTCGGCATCCTTTTTGCTGCCTGCACGCTTAGCAACAAGCTCTTCAAGAATTCTTGAATGCTCTTTATCAGAGAGTGCATATTTCAATGTAGGAATTGCAGAAAGCAACATACCGATTGCCGGAGGAATTGAAATAAGGAAGAACATTGCAGCCGCATACTTACCTGCACCTGTGCCGCCGTCGTAAGTGATGAAGCTTGCGCCTTTTTCAATTGCCTTATTAAGAGTATCTACATTCTTACCGCTGTAACCTACTACTGCGAATACTGCGGAAGAAATGATTGTGGAGATACCTGCCGAAAGCTTTGTAATAAAGCTCTGACCGGAGAAGAATACGCCGTCTGTGCGAACACCGTTTGTATATTCTTCATAGTCTACACAGTCTGCGATCATAACCGACTGAAGAACATTGATACCTCCGAAAGAAGCACTGCCGAAGAGCATGCAAATGCCGATTATAATTGACCAAAATGTTGTTGTGAGGTCGCCGCCGGAAACTTTATAGAACACATAGATAAGTGCAAAAGGAATTGCACCGCCGATGGAATAAATGTTGTAAAGAGTTTTCTTTTCAACTTTTTTGATAATTACGGGAGTGATACCCATAGCCACAAACTGACCGACAAACAAGCCTACAGCAACACTGCCGAGGCCGATAAGAATTTGCCAGTTGATGCCTGCAAAGCTGCCGTCCTCGTTGCTAACGATGATGTTCATAATGTTACCGTTTGCATAGTAGTATGTAACAAGAGTCATTGCAACGATCATAAGAAGCTGAATGGGGCTTCTTAAAATGCCGGAGATAAGAATTTGTCTGAAAGGCTTGTTGCCAAACATAATTTTGAAGTTTTCGGCAAAAGTATAGCTTTTTTCTGACTTATCAACCTTTTCACGAGTGAAAAGACCTGCGCATTCAAAGAAAATAACCGCAATTACAGTCATAATGATGACGGTTACGATAAATCCCTTTTGATTTGCCTGCTGAACAAGAACATCGTAATCTGCGGCATTTTTATCAACCTTGCCTGCAAACACGCTGCCGAGAGCCTGAGCAATCTGAACAACAAGAACGCTGATACCGCCAATGCCTGCTACCATACGAGCAAGGCCGAGGATCTTACTTCTGTCGTTTTCATCTTCCGTCATCAATGAGGTAATACCCCAAAGCGGAATATCGCAAATTGTGAAGCACATGCCCCATGCGATATAAGAAATTGCCGCCCATGCAACGATAAGAACCTTTGAAGCGGTTGTATCTGCTGTTGCATAGTTGCCGTTTAAGAAAGCAAGAATTGTGATAAGGCCGATTATGCCGGGGAAAATGATAAGATAAGGTCTGCACTTACCCCATTTGCTTTTGGTTTTATCAACGATTGTGCCCATCATCGGGTCGTTAATGGCGTCCCAAATTCTGGCAATTGTCATTATCCAGCCAAGCGCCATTGCCGGAAGGCAGATGACATTCTGGAAGTAGAAATAAAGACCTGTTGAAACGATGTTGTATATAAGGTTTTGGCCAAACATACCCGCAAGGTAACCAACGAGTTCTTTTTTGGTATAGGTTTTTACATTACTACCCATAAATTCACCCCTATAACGGAAAAATAAACCGGCCGAATATATATGCGGACGGTTTAAACTCCTTAATGATAATGTAACTATTATACCCCATAAGGGGTTGAAAAACAATTGTAAAAAATGCCAAATAAGCCATATACTGCCTGTACATAATAACCAAAAAAGCGTGCCGCAAAAAGCAGCACGCAATTTTAAACATTATTTAAACGACAACACTCGCAAATTAAGCCATGAAACGGCGGATAACGCCTTCCATATCATTATAATCCATAATGCGGGGAACAGGATATCCGGGATTTCCCTCTTTAAGAGCGCGATGAATAAGCGTGGGCAAATCCTCTTCTTTGATAAAATCAAAGGTGGTGGGGATATTCATATCCGCATTAAGCTTTTTGATTGCGGCGATGAATGCCTGAGCTTTTTCCGCTTCCGAAGAGCCTGTGATGCCAACGATATCGGCAAGCTTTGCAAGCTGCGGATAAATGCAATCACCGTACCATTCAAGAACATACGGCAAAATAACAGCATTTGCAAGGCCGTGCGGCGTGCCGTAAAGACCGCCGAGGTTATGCGCGATAGCATGAACATAGCCGACATAAGCGCGCGTGAATGCACAACCCGCCCAGTAGGAGCCCTTGAGCATATTTGCTCTTGCTTCGTAATCCTTTCCGTTATTATAAGCCTCTTCGATATTATCGAATATAAGCTTTGTGGCCTTTTCGGCCTGCTCTCTTGTTTGCTTTGTGTTGCTTCTGCCGATGTAAGCCTCCACAGCGTGAGTGAGCGCATCCATACCTGTTGTCGATGTGATGTGCGGCGGCAAACCTACGGTAAGTTCCGGGTCAAGCACCGCGAATTTCGGACGCAGACAGATATCGTTGATAGCGTTTTTCTCATGAGTTTCGGGATCTGTTACAACAGCGGCAACAGTGGTTTCAGAGCCTGTTCCGGCAGTGGTGGGCACTGCAAAGAACGGGGGCAGCTTTTTGAGCACTTTAAGATAGCCCCTCATTTGGCGAACGGTTTGATTCGGCTTAACAACCCTTGCAGCCGCAACCTTTGCGCAGTCCATCGAAGAACCGCCGCCGAAAGCGATAAAGCCCTCGCAGCCGTTTTTCAAATACATTTCGCGCGCCGCCTCAATGTTGGGGATTGTGGGGTTGGGCTGAACGCCGTCATAAACGACATACTCAACACCGGCTTCTTTAAGCTTTTCAAACATGGGGTCAAGCAAATTAAGGCTCATAAGGCCTTTATCCGTAACAACAAGCACCTTGTTGATTCCCTTGCTTTTAATAAATTCCGGCAATCTTAAAACGGAGCCTTTGCCTTCAAGCAACTGCGGCTCTGACCAATCCAGGAAATTCATGGCAAGCTTAAATGCGCCCTGATATATACGATACCAGCACTTTTTTAATTCCCAAAGCATCAATATTCCTCCTTTACAATAATTTCCATTTATCATTTTACTAAAAAAGCATCAATTTTGCAATAGCAAACTAAAAGTTATTTTTAACCCTTTATAGAATCGAAAAAATATGTTAAAATAATTCTCATACAAAACAACAATTTAGTTTAGGAGATGAAAAAATGGGCAATAAAAGCCTGATTTTCTGCGGCAACAGCCCGGAGTTTCTTGATGAGAAATTAACCAAAGAAAGCACGGCGGCAAACGGCGGCACGGCTTTCAGAATACCGAGCCTGATTAACGCAAACGGCACATTGATAGCCGCCGCTGACAAGGCTTCCTGCGGAGCGGATTGGGGCTACATAGAGCTTGCCGTTCGCAGAAGTGAGGACGGCGGCAAAACCTGGAGCGATATTGAATCCGTTGCCGTGCCTCCCGCCCGAGAAACCAGAAAAAGCGCCGAGTGTTATGCCTCCGCTTTTTACATTGATCCCTGCATGGCCGTCACCAAAGAGGGCGAAATCATAATGCTGGCCGATTTTTGGCCCGAATGTATGGGCATTCACAAAAGCAAGCTGCTTGATAAAAAGAAAATCGCCTATGCAATGCACGACGGCAAAATGCTGCCCCTGATTTATGACAGAAATAATAATTTTTATTATGTTTTACCGAACGGCGAAGTGCTTGATTCTAAAAAGGAGCTTACAAACTACACCGTAAAAGCGCCCCTCGGTTCGCTTTACAGAAACAATGAATATCTCGGCAACATTTATTTAAACGGTGCCATGGGCAAAAACGAAGAAAATGCAAAAACCACATTCGGCGCACCGCTTAAAGCACCGAAGCGCTGTTATGTTTTTATGCTTAAAAGCACCGACGGAGGCAAAACCTGGAGCGAGCCGAAGGACATAACAAATATGATTCTTGAAAAAACAGACGGCACTTTCCTCGGCGTTGCACCCGGCACGGGCTTAACGCTTGAGGACGGCAAGATTGTTATGCCGCTTTACACGCTAAAAAACGGCAGTGTTTCGGTTTTCACAACGGACGGCGGCGAAACCTGGCACAGAATGAGGCGCAACCCCTATGCCCAAAACATCGGAGAATGGCAGATGATTGCCGCTCCGAACGGCACGATAATAGGCCTCGGCAGGCAAAAAATCTTTGGTAAAACACCCGTTTGCATTTCGGACAACAGCGCAAAAAGCTGGATCAAATGCAAAAAGACGGCATTGAGCGCACCGCAGTGTCAAAAGAGCGTTATAACGGCGGGCGGATATGTTTTTTGCTCGCACCCATCAGGAAAAGAGCGCGAAAACGGCGTTATCTCAATCGGCAAGCCCAGAATGATAAAAGGCAGCTATGAGCATATCGATTGGTTTAAGGATATTGAAATAAACAAGGGCTTTTTCGCATATTCCTGCCTTGCGCAAATTGATGATGACACAATCGGCGTGCTTTACGAATCACAGCCGAGCAGCTACATTGAATTTCAAACCTTTAAAATAAGTGAAATCACAAAGTGAGCAAAAACACTTGAAAATCCGAAAATAATATATTATAATTATTGCATATTAAACGCAATGACGAAGAAAAGTAGCTTATTTTGAATCTTTCAGAGAACCGCGCCATGGCTGGAAGCGCGGCAGATGAAATTTAAGCGAAGTTCCCTTACGAGCGGCTGTGCCGAAAGATATTTCAATTAAGCGCAGACGAATTGAGCAGCGTTAAAAGCTCAAAGAGTGTTTGCTTGGATTTAAACTCTTTGCAAAAATAAGGGTGGTACCGCAGGTATTAACATACTTGTCCCTATTATTAAGGGGCAAGTATTTTTTTGTCCCAAAACAGATTAAAAAACGAAAGGAAGATTTTATGAAAACCGAGCTTGAAGAAATCAGAAAAGCCGCAAAAAAGGCACTTGATTCCTTTAACACAAAGGAGCAAATCGAAGAAGCAAGAATCAAATACCTCGGCAAAAAGGGCGAGCTTACTTCAATTTTGAAGCAAATGGGCAAGCTTTCCGCAGAGGAAAGGCCCGTTATCGGCCAGCTTGCAAACGAAATCAGAGCCGACATTGAAAAGAAAATCGCCGAAAAGAGCGCACAAATCAAAGAGGCAGAGCTTAAGCACAGGCTTGAAAACGAAGCGATCGACGTTACAATGCCCGGCAAAGAGCCTGAAATAGGCCACAAGCACCCTCTTTCCATTGTGCTTGACGAAATCAAAGAAATATTTATGGGAATGGGCTTTGATGTTGCCGAGGGTCCTGAGGTTGAATATGATTATTATAATTTTGAAGCGCTCAACATTCCGAAAGGCCACCCTGCCAGAGATACGCAGGATACCTTCTATATTGACGACAATATCGTTTTGAGAACTCAAACATCACCCATTCAAATCAGATATATGGAAAAGCACGAGCCGCCTTTCAGAATGATCGCACCGGGCAGAGTTTTTCGCTCCGATGCGGTAGACGCAACTCACTCTCCCCTTTTCCATCAAATCGAAGGGCTTGTTGTTGACAAGGGCGTTACAATGGCGGATCTTAAAGGAACACTTGAAGCATTCGCAAAGCGCCTTTACGGTGAAAACACAAAAATCAGACTTCGCCCCCACCACTTTCCTTTCACGGAGCCGAGCTGCGAAATCGACGTTTCCTGCTTTAAATGCGGCGGCAAGGGCTGCCCGATGTGCAAGGGCGAGGGTTGGATTGAAATTCTCGGCGGCGGCATGGTGCATCCCAAGGTGCTTAAAAACGGCGGTGTTGACCCTGAGGAGTACAGCGGCTTTGCATTCGGCGTGGGCCTTGAAAGGCTTGTTATGTTCCGCTTCAACATAGACGATATGAGATTGCTTTACGAAAACGACACAAGATTTTTGAATCAATTTTAAGGAGGTGCAAAACAATGGTTTTATCAAGAAGATGGCTTAAAGATTATGTTAATTTAGACGATATTTCAGATAAAGAGTTTTGCGATGAAATGACTCTTTCCGGCTCAAAGGTTGAAGAGTTTAAAAAGGAAGGCAGCGAGCTTGAAAACATTGTTGTCGGGCAAATCAAATCACTTGAGCGCCACCCGGATTCCGACCACCTTTGGATTTGCAAGGTTGATGTGGGCGGCGAGAGCGATGAGCAAATCGTTACAGGCGCACAAAACCTTTCAATCGGTGATTATGTGCCTGCGGCACTTCCCGGCGCAACGGTTTACAACAGAAAAGACCACTGCATAGAAAAAATCAAAAAAGGTAAGCTCAGAGGAATAGAATCAAACGGCATGCTTTGCTCGTTTGATGAGCTTGGTCTTACTCAGAATGATTTCCCTTATGCAACTGCAGACGGCATATTTATTTTGGGCGACGATTGCGACCACACTCCGGGCGAGGACATTCGCAAGGCTATCGGTTACGATGACACCTGCGTTGAATTTGAAATCACTTCAAACCGCTGCGACTGTATGTCCGTAACAGGACTTGCGCGCGAAGCGGCGGCAACCTTTGACAGGGATTTTGTTTTAAAAACCCCCGTGGTTAAACCCGGTCACGGCGATGTAAACGAAATGCTTAAGGTAAACATTGCCGAGCCCGATAAATGCTATCGCTACACAGGCGCGGTTGTTGAAAACGTGCGCGTTAAAGAAAGCCCGCGCTGGCTCAGAGAAAGACTTCGCGCAAGCGGCGTTCGCCCGATCAGCAACATTGTTGATATCACAAACTATGTTATGCTTGAATTCGGCCAGCCGATGCACGCATTTGACCTTCGCTTTTTGGAGGGCAACACCGTTAATGTGAGAAATGCCGCAAAGGGTGAAAAAATTACCACACTGGACGGTATTGAGCGCGAGCTTAACGACACAATGCTTGTTATTGCAGATGAGAAGAAACCCGTTGCTGTTGCAGGCGTTATGGGCGGTGAATACAGCGGCATTATGGATGATACTACCACCATCGTTTTTGAATCCGCATGCTTTAACGGCTTATCGGTAAGAAGCACGGCAAAAGCACTCGGCATGAGAACCGAGGCTTCAAGCCGTTATGAAAAAGAGCTTGATCCCGGCGCAACAATGAATGCGCTTATGAGAGCGCTTGAGCTTGTGCAGCAGCTTGATGCCGGCGATGTAGTAAACGGCGTTGTTGATTGCTTTGTTAAGCCAAAGAAACCTGCAAAGGTTAAATTTGATTATAATTGGATAAATAATTTCATCGGCATCAACCTCAGCGAAGCAGAGCAAAAGAAAATCCTTGAAAAGATTGAGTTCACATTTGATGATGAAGGCAACGTGGTTGCCCCCGCATTCAGAAACGATATTGAGCACATTGCCGATATTTCCGAAGAGGTTGCGCGCTTTTACGGCTACCACAACATTCCAAACAGAATGCTCAGCGGTGTTGCCGTCGGCAAGCTTACCGATTGGCAAAAATACATTCGTTCAATGAACGAAGCCTTGATTGCATGCGGCTGCACCGAAACATCAACCTTCAGCTTTATCAGCCCAAAGGCATACGACAAAATCAATCTTGACAAAAATGACCCTCAAAGGGAATCGGTTGTTATCAGAAATCCTCTTGGCGAGGACACAAGCATTATGAGAACAACAATTTTGCCATCAATGCTTGATGTGCTTTCTCACAACTACAACCACAAAAACGAGAAAGCCTGCCTTTATGAAATCGGCACCGTTTATCAGCCCACCGAAAAAGGCAAGCTCCCGATAGAAAGCCAAAAAGCAGCCATCGGAATTTACGGCGGCAACGCGGATTACTATACACTTAAAGGCATAGTTGAAAAAGTTCTTTCCATGCTCAACACCAAGGAATACGATATTGAGCCGGTTAAGGATGACCCGTCTTTCCACCCGGGCAGAACGGCAAGATTTGTTGTTGACGGCAAAGTGCTTGCGGAACTTGGCGAAATTCACCCGACCGTTGCCGAAAACTACAATATCGGCGCGCGTGTTTATGTGGCTGAAATTGATGTGAACACGGCATACGAAAACAGGCTTCCGGGCAAAACTCACAAGCCGCTGCCGAAATTCCCGGCCGTAACTCGCGACCTTGCATTCGTTTGCAACAGAGAAATTCCCGTTCTTTCGCTTGAAAAAGCAATCGGCGAGGCAGTCGGCAAAACACTTGAAAAGGTTAAGCTTTTTGATGTTTACGAAGGCTCACAGATTGAAAAGGGCAAAAAAAGCGTTGCTTTCAACATCAGAATGAGAAGTGCAGACAAAACACTTACTGACGACGAAGCCGATGCAGCGATGAAGCGTGTTATTAAAGCTTTGGATAAATTGGGCATCAGTTTACGCTCTTGATGCAGAAAATGAGCATTTTTTACCTGATTTTTACAAAAATAAAAAAATTTTAGTTGTAATCAAGGCAAAAATTGTATATAATGATGTTGTATATTGTTAAGCAGGAGGTGACTTTACTGTGACAGATAAAACAATGACCTTTAAACTCGGCGACGATCATGAGGACTATATGAGGGACACGCTTACCCAGGTGTTTGATGCACTTAAAGAAAAAGGCTACAACCCAATCAATCAAATCGTTGGCTATATTCTTTCGGAAGATCCCACTTATATAACCACTCATAATAATGCAAGAAGCCTTATTCGTAAAATAGACCGAGATGAATTGCTTGCAGAAATGGTAAAGTCTTATCTTAACACCTAAAGATACACAACAAAATAAATTAAAAAGGAGGGTTTTCTTTGGCAGAATTTAAAGATACATTTCTTACCTACAAAGGAAAGCCTTTGGTAAGATGCGGCAAAACCATATACTACGGTGATATGGCAGACCCGTTTGTTGCCTGCCTTCAGGTTCAATCCGATAAAGACTTTAAGGATATTAAGCTTTCGGACAAGGTTTTAATTCAAATTATAAACACCGACCCGGAAGTGGGCCCAAAGGAAAAAATCGTTAAGAAAAGCGAAAAAGAGGGCATTTTCAACGCGCTTGATTTAGGCGCTGTTTGGCTTCAGAGAGAATTGAAGAAATAAGCAAAAACGCACACCCGTGCGGTGTGCGTTTTTAAATAAGCATTCATACAAAGCAAGTGTTTTACAACGATGAATTCAAAAAGATTTTTTCATATTTTAGCGGAGGATAATCAATGAAAAACATAAAACTGCTAAGAGTAACCAACGACTACACTCAGCTTAAAGTGCAGATGGAAACCGGCATAAGCCAAAGCATGCTTTCAAAATACGAAAGCGGCGATCTTATTCCCACAACGGAGAATTTGATAATTCTTGCCGATTTTTATAACACCAGTCTTGATTATTTGATGGACAGAACAGCAAAAAAGGAAAAATACCCTCCAAAAGAATAAATACATATTCAGCGAATTTATCTCAAACGCAAGGCAATATCCCCTGCTCACGGGCGCAATGCGCGCAAAAGCGGATATTGCGGTTTCAAACAATTGTTTATGGCAGAACACAGCCCCGTTGATTTAAAATCAACGGGGCTGTGTTTTTGCATTATTTTACGGAAGCGATAATTTCATTCATCTGCTTCATTTTGCGTTCCATATCGGCAACCAGGGCAAACTGATTTTTTGCACGCACAAGATTATGCGTGGGATAATCGGTTTTGAAATATGTGTCTCCGTTAAGATAATCCGCTAAAAAGCGCATGCCGCACTCAAAGGTCATCAGCAAAGAGGCAAAGGCAAGGTTATCTTTTTCCGCCTTATTGAAGCTGCTGCCCGCCTCCGAAAGAAACCCTTCGGCATAAGCTTTAAAGTAATCAAGGCTGAGCGAAACCTTGCTTAAATCAGCCTCATCCTCCTCCGCGGTGTTTGCGCCGAAGCGAATTGAATCGCCGAAATCATAAAGCGCAAGGCCGGGCATAACCGTGTCCAAATCAATAACGCAAATTGCCTTTGTGCTGTTTGCGTCAAACATAACATTATTAAGCTTTGTGTCGTTATGGGTTACTCTGAGCGGAAGCTCACCCGCTTCAATCATATCGGTAAGGCGAGAGCAGATATCTTTTCTTGAAGCAACAAATTCGATTTCATCAAGGCAGGTATCCTTGCGACCCGAAAGATTTTTTTCAACAGCGGGCATAAACTCGTTTTCAAATCTGTATGCCGTGTTGTGGAAATTCGGAATGGTTTCATAAAGCGAATCGGCGGGAAAATCCGAAAGCAGCCTTTGGAATTTGCCGAAAGCAATGCCGCTCTGCTTAAAAAGCTCGGGGCTGTCTACGCTGTTATAGCTTATTGAATCGCTTACAAACACATATGCACGATAGCAATCGCCGTTTTCGGTACGATAATATTTATCGCCGTTTTTGGTTTTGATGAAATGCAGGGTTTCCCTGTTTTCATCGCCGCCGTTTTTCTTAATTTCGCCGCGAAGATAAGAAGTTACGGCAAAAACATTATCCATAAGCTTATCAATATCCTTAAAAATACCGGTGTTTACCTTTTGGATAATATATTTGCACTTTTCATCGCCGTCATTATATGTGGCAAGATAAGTTGTATTTATATGGCCGGAGCCGAAGATTTCGCAATTTTCAAGTTCGCCTTTAAATGCGAATTGATTTATAACTTCGTTTAACACTGACATAAAATGCCTCCTGTGGGCTTTTTTCGTAAAATGATGATAATATTTTAGCACATCAAAACGAATTTGTAAACAAGAATTATTTTGACAAAAAAAGCACCTGCATTTGAAGCGCACTCCATAAGCAGGTGTTTTGATTGAATTTGTATTTATTCTCTGCGCAAAGCCTCAATCGGGCTCATCTTTGCAGCTTTTCTTGCGGGATAAATACCAAAGAACAAGCCTACGCCGCAGGAGAACAAAAGTGCAATTGCGATTACGCCGATATTGACATCCGGCGTAATTTTAATTATGGCACAAGCAGCAAACGCGCCCGCAATACCCAAAACCGTGCCTATAATGCCGCCTATAAGGCAGAGTATAACCGATTCCGTAAGGAATTGAAGAGTTATGGTTTTTGTTTTGGCGCCAAGTGATTTTCTGATACCTATTTCTCGCGTTCGCTCCGTTACCGAAACAAGCATTATATTCATAACGCCTATACCGCCGACAATAAGCGAAATAGCACCTACAGCGGCAATAAATGCGGTAAGAATTGAAATGATAGTATCTACAAGCTCAACATAGGTTGCCATATCCTGAGCCGTATAAATCGAATTTGCATAATTGCCGTGAGCCGCTTTAAGATAGTTTACGGTAGCATTGCCGATTGCCTCGTTATTTGCCGTGCTTTCGCCGATAACAAAAACCGAGGAAACAACAGGATCACTGCCGGTAAGCTGAGTAAGCGTGGTGCACGGCATAAAAAGCGCGATCGTTAAATTATCGCCCGTTTGAAACATTTCACCGAGCGAGCTGTTGCCGCCGACGCTGTTTACAAGCGAATCGATATCCGCTACGCCTACAACCTTAACCTTCATTGCGCTGCCGGAAGAAGAAAGGGTTAAATATTGCCCTGTTACATCTTCGTAGCCGAAAGCCATTTTTGCACTTTCCGTGCCGATAATCGCAATCGGCGAAGCGGCACTGTATTCCTCGTCGGTAAAGAAACGGCCGTACTTAGTGCCGTCCTGCAACACAAATTGAGCATCGGAGTTTACACCGATCATCATAACGGTTGCTTCTTTTTCATTAACATCAATGGTGGACTTTGCAAAGCCCATCATCATAGGCGAGCAGCGATCAACGCCGCTTACCTTTTTCTTGATATTTGCAACATCATCAAGTGTTATATAATCATTATCGGTTGCCTGAGTTGTATCAACCGAAACGAGCACGGCATTTGAGCCCATATCCTCAATAAGAGAAACTATATAATCCCTTGCACCTGTGCCGGCGCTGACAATCATAATAACCGAGCCGACGCCGATTATAATGCCGAGCATCGTTAACAAAGAGCGCATCCAATTAGCTTTTATGCACTTGATGGCAATTTTTAAGCTTTCAGAAATATTCATAATGCACTCCGATTATTTAACTTTTACTTCAAATGTGTCCTCTTTATAATCAGAGGAAGGTGTGGAAACAATTTTATCGCCCGCTTTAATTCCGCTTTTAACCTCATAAGCGGAATCGGAAACGGCACCTGTTTCAATAAGAGTTTTAGAAACCGTTTTATCCTCTTCATTATAGAGATATACATATGTGCCTGTTTTCTGAAGCACAATCGATTCGATCGGAACGGTAACAATATTTTGATGATCACCTACTGCGATGGTTACATCCGCATCAAAGCCTGCGATAATGTTTTCATCGGGATTATCAACACTTACCTGAACTTCAACACCGGCACCGCTGCTTGTGAGGCTTGAAAGGCCGCTGATACCTGCCATAGAGCCAACAGAATCAAGAATTGAGCCTGATGAGCCGCCTGTTGCAACAGGCGCCTTGGAGATGATTTCACCGCTGTAAGTTCCGTATGCCGAATTGATTGTTGCCGGCATACCGACCTTAACCTTATGTATATCATATTCGCCGAGTGAAAGGGTAACAACCATTGAATCAAGATTTTCAAGGGTAATGCCCGATGCAAGAAGGCTTGTGGTTTCACCCGGATAGATATCACAAGCGGTAATGGTGCCGTCAAATGCAGCTGTCCAGCCTGCTTCAAGCTCTGCATTTGCATCATCAACGGCATCCAGCGCGCTTTTGGCGGAATCCATAACCTGCTTTTTTGCATAAACGGTATCATCGGAGGCTTCAAGCTGGAATACCTTTTGCTGAGCATAAAGGGCAGCCAAATTAAGCTGTGCCGTTGCGAGCTGAACATTCGGGCTGCTCGCGATTGAAGAGCCTACTGCCGACCAATCTATATTTTTAACGGCAGCTTCAATCATATCAACCGCAACGCCGCTTTCGATTATAAGCTTAGTTTCGTCGATAATACCCTCTTTGATTGCCTTGGCAACGGCATCGCCAACTGCCTGAGCTATTCTTTCGGGATCAAGATTGCCGCTTTCAAGCTGATTTGCAATTTCCTGCATAACAACACGAACAAGTGCGTTTGTTGTTTCTATATCATTGGAAAGTCTGTTAAGAGTGTTAACAAGATCCGTAAGAGCTTGCACAAGGCCTTCAACGGTTGCCGGATAAGTTACCGGCTCGGTTGTAGTTGTTGTGGTGGCGCTTGTGGGAGCTGTTGTAGGCCTTGTTGTAGTTGGTCTTGTAGTTGTGGTAGTTGACGGGAAAGTGATTGTAACTCTGCTTGTTGCCTGAGTTACCACTTCCCTTTCAAGCTTTTCGAGCTGCTTTTGGGCATCCTCGATTTGGCTGTTAACATCAGCAAGATTTTTCTTAGCTGTTTTTTGATCGGAAACAGATTGCTTGTAGCTTTTTTTAGCTTGCTGATAAGTGCTGCTGAGCTGCTTGCGCTGAGAATCAAGAGCGCTTGTGTCAAATGTGGCAAGCTTATCGCCGGCGGTTACTTTATCGCCAACCTTAACGAAAACCTCTTTAACCGTTGCAACAGCACCAACCTTATACTCTTTGGTTGTGCCTGCCGAAACCGTGCCCGTTGCGCTGACAGATTCGCTGATTTCACCTGTGCCGATTGTCGTGAGCGAAACGGTTTCTTTCTTATTTGATTTTGCCGAAACTCCGATAACCGTGCCTATTATAGCAATAACCAAAACTATGGAAATTGCGGCAATAATCTTTTTCTTGTTGCTTTTCTTTACAGTAGCCATTTCATATACCTCTATATATAATATAATCACTGTTAAAAAGGGGCATAAAAAGCCTGTGCCGCCTTTAATGCCCCTTTAGTATAATTCCAATTTGTATAGATGTCAACAACTATTTGTAAATATTTCAAATTTTAATCAACAGTTCACAATTGATGCTTTTTACAAAGCGTAAATATAAGTGAAATTATTTATTAAGAGCTGCCAAAGCCTTTTTGCCTATATCGTGCCTAAAGTGCATATTATCAAAATGGATTTCATCAAGTGCTGAATAAGCCTTATCAAGAGCCTGCTGCAAATCGGAGCCGAGTGCCGTTACGCCGAGCACTCTTCCTCCGGAGGTTACAAGCTTACCGTCTTTGATTGCAGTGCCTGCATGATAAACAATAACGCCGTCTTTTTGGCCGTTTTCAAGGCCCGTTATTTCAATTCCCTTAGGATAAGATTTAGGATAGCCGCCGGATGCCGCTATAACGCAAGCGCAAGCTTCATCTGCCCATTCTATATCAAGCTCTGCAAGAGTGCCGCTGTTGATTGCCTCAAAAATATCAATTATATCCGTTTTAAGGCGAGGAAGCACAACCTGAGTTTCGGGATCGCCGAAGCGGCAATTGTATTCAATCACCTTAGGCCCCTTGGGAGTAAGCATAAGACCGAAATAAAGGCAGCCCTTAAAGGTGCGCCCTTCTTTATTCATTGCATCAATTGTAGGAAGAAAGATTTTTTCCATACACTCCTTTGCAATATCGGCAGTGTAATACGGATTCGGAGAAACAGTGCCCATGCCGCCTGTGTTAAGGCCTTTATCTCCATCCAGCGCGCGCTTATGGTCCATTGAAGAAACCATGGGCTTAACGCACTTACCATCCGTAAACGCAAGCACGGAAACCTCGGGACCGGTAAGAAATTCTTCAACAACAACATGATTGCCGCTTTCGCCGAAGATTTTATCCTCCATAATCTCATGAACGCCCTTTTCGGCTTCTTCAAGATTTTCGGGAATTATAACGCCCTTGCCGAGCGCAAGACCGTCTGCCTTGATAACCGCGGGGAATTCGTTCTTTTCCTTTATATATGTAAGCACATCGCAGGGGTTATCAAAAACCTTATATTCCGCGGTGGGAATATTATATTTAAGCATAAGATTTTTTGAGAAAACCTTTGAGCCCTCAATAATCGCCGCGGCCGCATTCGGACCGAAGGTGGCAAAGCCCTCTGCGTTAAGCGCATCAACCATTCCCGCAACAAGCGGATCGTCGGGAGCAACAACCACCAAATCGGCGGCGAGCTTTTTTGCCAGCTCCACAACGCCGGGAATATCCGTTGCCGAAACGGGAAAGCATTGTGCATCATACGATATGCCGCCGTTTCCCGGGCAACAATATACATTTGAAACCCTTTCGGATTCCTTGATTTTTCTTATCAGGGCGTGCTCTCTTCCGCCGCCGCCAACAACAAGCACATTCATATTTTATAAGCCTTTCTTTTTTCGGCAAAGCCGATTTAAAATCCCGGCGGTGCCGAGCCGCCGAGAAACGAGCGAATCGCCGCCCGTAATTATTTGTTTTTATTAACTATTCTTGATTCTTCCGCACCCGTTTCCATATCGATATAGCGGGTGAAAAGCGAAACCTTGTTGTCCGCATTAAGCGAATTCCAAATCATATCCGTAAATTCGTCTATTGACTGATCGCCGATTTCAACGGGAGTAGGTTCACCCTCAAACGAAGGGATAGGATCGCCGTCACACTTATAAGTGTGAATAAAATGGCCGAGGCCTGCATATGCGGGATATTCATAAAAGAATCTGAGGCACTGCGGCACGCCCATATTTGATTTAAGAATTGAAAGCACATAATCGCCATTAGGCTTAACGACACCGGAAATTCTGGGAGTGTAATTAGGCGCATCAGGCTCAAATTCGCGGGTTAAAAGCGCATGGCGATAGCAATGGCCCTCTTTCATGCAATCATAAATCGTATCGGTTTGATCACCGTTTGTAACGATGGTTTTACCGTCGCACTTTAAAACGGGGTTATAAATTATTAGGCTGGGATCAACCATTTTTGATTCGTCAAAAGCTTTTGTGCGAATACCGCCTCTTTCGTTTTTCTCAAAAATACGGTTGCGGCTGTTTTCACTTCTGCCCATAATGAAATAAGCTATAACGGCTTTTTTGTTATCCGCACTTCTGCCGAGGATAATTCCCCTGCCGGGATATGAATTTGAAGAAAGCTCTTGCGATATTTTTTTAATTTTCATAGTAATTCCCTACCTCTGATTTATTTTAATTTTCGCTGCCGAAAAGCGGCAAAAAGAGCAAAGCATATGCATCTTTGCGCGATTTGCAATTATTATTCGATAATCGTTTTATTTCCCTCAATCTTTATTTTGCCCATGCAAAACAGGGATACTGCTTTTGGCAGAATTTCCCATTCGGCAAGGCGCATAACACGGTATTGCAGAATTTCGGGAGTGTCGCCCTGTTCAATCGGAACGGCCTTTTGCAGAATTATTGCACCGCCGTCCGTGATTTCATTCACAAAATGCGCCGTGGCACCCGTTACTTTCATTCCGCTTGCAAGCACGGCTTCGTGCACTTTAAGGCCGTAAAAGCCATCGCCGCAAAAAAGCGGAATAAGACTGGGATGAATGTTTATTATTTTATTTCTGTATTTTTCAACAAGCTCGCTGCCCAAAATCGAAAGAAACCCGGCAAGCACAATAAGATCTATATTCCTGTTTTCAAGCTCTTTCAAAACTGCTATATCATAAGCCTCTTTGGAATCATATTCTTTTCTTGAAACAACGGCGCTTTCAATGCCCGCCTTTTCGGCGCGCTTTAAAGCATATGCGCCGCTGTTTGAAGCAAGCACAAAGGTGATTTTTCCGTTTTGAAGCTCTCCCCTGCTTTGCGCGTCAATAAGCGCCTGCAAATTTGTGCCTCCGCCCGAAACAAACACGGCTATATTCAGCATAATTCAACACCTTTTTCGCCAGCCTTAATTTCGCCGATAACGGCAGCCTGCTCGCCGTTTGCATTAAGAATTTCAACGGCTTTATCCGCATTTTCCGCGTCAACCGCAATAACAAGGCCGGTGCCCATATTAAATGTGTTATACATATCTCTTTCGGGAATGTTGCCAACCTTTTCAATAAGTTCAAATATAGGCTTTTTAAAGCATTTATCCTTTTCAATAACCGCAGTGAAGCCGTCATTCAGCATACGGGGCACATTTTCATAAAATCCGCCGCCGGTAATATGAGAAATGGCATTCACCCTAACCTGATCCATTAAAGCAAGAAGCGGCTTAACATAAATTCTTGTGGGAGTAAGAAGCTCTTCGCCGAGCGGCTTATCAAGTTCATCATATGTTGAAAGAATTGTTTTTTCGTTTATATCAAACACCTTGCGAACAAGGGAAAAGCCGTTTGAATGAACGCCCGAAGAAGCAACGCCGATAAGCGCATCGCCCGCTTTAAGATTTTCGCCGGAAACAAGCTTATTCTTTTCGCCGATACCTACCGTGAAGCCTGCAAGGTCGTATTCCTCATCAGGCATAAGGCCGGGATGCTCTGCGGTTTCGCCGCCCACAAGCGCACAGCCTGCCTGAACGCAGCCGTCTGCCACGCCCTTAACGATTTCGGCGATTTTTTCGGGATAGTTTTTGCCGCAGGCAATATAATCGAGGAAGAAAAGAGGCTTTGCACCGCTGCACGCAACATCGTTAACGCACATTGCAACACAGTCTATACCGATAGTGTCGTGCTTATCCATCAAAAAAGCAAGTTTAAGCTTTGTGCCTACTCCGTCCGTTCCGCTGACGAGCACGGGATTCTTATAATCCTTTGCGCCGATTTCAAACATACCGCCGAAGCCGCCGATTGAACCGATAACGCCGGGAATATTTGTTTTTTTAACATGGGATTTGATAAGCTCCACGGATTCATAGCCCGCCGTAACATCAACGCCGGCTGCCGCGTAGCTTTCGCTGAAACTTTTTTCCATATAATCACTTTGCCTTTCCTGCCACATATTGTTAAATCACTTTACCCGATGTGGCAAACGAGGAGTGATGTTATATTTAATTTAATCGTATTTTCACAAACAAACAAAATCAGATTTCTTTGATTTTTTCCTGCATCGCCTTATCCTTTTCGATAACTGCGTTTTCCATATCCTTGCGCATATCGGCAAGCTTTTTGGCAAGTGCGTCATCGCCCACTGCCAAAATTTCCGCAGCAAGAAGAGCCGCATTTTTGGCTGCATTTACACCGACAGTTGCAACGGGGATTCCTGGCGGCATCATAACGGTTGCAAGCATTGCGTCCATACCGTCCAGCACTTTGGCGGAGCAAGGAATTCCGATAACGGGCAAGGTTGTTGAAGCAGCAAGCACGCCGCCCAAATGCGCCGCCATACCTGCAGCCGCGATAATAACGCCGAAGCCGTTTTTCGCCGCATTTTCGGCAAAATCCTGAGCCTGTTTGGGAGTTCTGTGGGCACTCATAACACGAACCTCTGTTTCAATGCCAAGCTCCTTAAGCTGCTTAACAGCAGGAGTTACGATGGGCAAATCACTGTCCGAGCCCATAATAAGAGCAACTTTTTTCATATGATACACTGCCTTTCCGCCGCCTTCATAAATCTTTTGCACCGCAGGCGGCATAGTCGAATGCAAAATACGCTGATTATGTGCGCAACGCGGCATATGCCGCATTTTTATGAGTAATATTTTACCTTATAGAATATAAATTTTCAATAGAAATTCCAAAATCAATTCATCAATATTAGCGGCGTTTTACACCCTGTTTTTAATCATAATACACAAAAGGGAAAGCACCCGACGGTGCTTTCCCCGATAATGTGTTGTTAAATTGATTTAAGAAGCGAGGGAAGGCGTGTGAGCGCGCCGCCGAGGCGCCAAAAGATTGCATTAAAGCCTACAAAGCTTGATTCGTCGTCGTTGAGCATTTTAAGAAGGCCCTCTGCCATTTTCGGTGAGAACACGCCCATGCTCATCTGAACAAAGTTTCTGATCGGGATTTGAGTTGCCATTGCGGCAAGCATTTTACCGTCGCCGTTTTCGGCAGAGCCCATATTGGACATAATCTTTTCGATAAGCCTGCACAGCTTGCCGCCCCACTTTGTATGCCTTGCATCATTCAGGCAGCAATAGAGATCGATTTTTGCATTCTTATCTCTTTCGCGTGCGGGAAGCTCACTGCCGTAAACAGCACCCCACTGCTTATCGTCAACATCCTTGATATCGGCTGTGTAATAGGATGGCGCAATATCCCTGTAATCGGGAACTTCAGCCTCAACCGTGGAGGTAACATTAACGCTTGCTTTAAGCTTTTCATCGCGGCTTGAAGCTGCGGCAATAATTTCAAATTCGCCGCTTTCAACATGCCAATCGCCAAGCTTAACATTATAATAAGCAAACGCGCGCTTACCAAGCTCAAGAGTAATTTCTTTTTCTTCGCCTGCTTTAAGGAATACCTTAGTGAATGCACGAAGCTCTTTTTTCGGTCTGAAGATGGTGGATTCTTTATCGGCAACATAAATCTGCACGATTTCGGCACCGTCAACATCACCGGCGTTTTTAACTTTAAGCGAAACCTTAAGAGTATCCGTATCCTTAATATCGCTTGCGGAAAGCTTCATATCGCTGTATTCAAATGTTGTGTAGGAAAGACCGTAGCCAAACGGGAAAAGAACCTCTTTTTCGGCTGTGTCATAATATCTGTAGCCGATATAAACGCTTTCTTTATGTTCTGAAATAACAGGGCCACCGGGATAATTGCCGAAGGTGGGGTTATCTTCATACTTAACAGGATATGTTTCTGCCGTTTTACCGCTGGGATTAACTGCGCCGGTAAGAATATTTGCAACGGCGCTGCCGCTTGCCTGACCGCCGAGTCCGGAGTTAAGGAGACCCTTAACTTCATCAAGCCACGGAATATAAACAACAGAACCGCCTGCAAGCACAACAACGGTGTTTGCATTAGCCTTTGCGATTTCGGAAACAAGCTTATTGTGGTTTTCGGGCATATTGATATTTTCTCTGTCGTAGCCCTCACCCTCAAATTCCTCGGTAAGACCAACGAAAACAACGGCAACATCAGCTGCCTTTGCAGCTGCAACAGCTTCCGAAACAAGCTGAGCATCCGACTTTCTGTCTTTATCCTTTTTGCCGGGAGCGGATTTATAGTAGCCCTGCGCATATGTAACATCTGCACCGAGCTTAACAAGCTCATCATAAGCGTTATCAAGCTTCGTGGGATTGATAACGGAAGAGCCGGCGCCCTGGAAGCGTGGCGATTTCGCCATTTCGCCGATAACGGCAATCTTTTGTCCTTTTTTAAGAGGCAGAATTTTATCGTCATTTTTAAGGAGCACCATTGAGCCTTCCGCAATCTTGCGGGAAAGAGCATGGTGAGCCTCAACATCGAATTTATAACCGTTGTTTTGCTCAAGAGCGGGCTTGGATTTGAGAATAAGATCAACAACATTGTCAACGCGCTTATCGAGGATTGCCTCATCAAGCTCGCCGCCGTTTACCGCCGCGATAATTCTTTTTGTATTGAGTGGGCCCGAAGAAGGCATTTCAAGATCGGTGCCGTATTTAAGGCCGGGAACTCTGTCTACCGAAGCGCCCCAGTCCGTTACGAGCAGACCCTTAAAGCCCCATTCGTCTCTGAGCACTTTTTCCTGGAGCCATTCGTTTTGAGAAGCGTAAACGCCGTTAATGCGGTTATAAGAGTTCATAACCGTCCACGGCTGAGATTCCTTAACCGCGATTTCAAATGCGGGGAAATAGATTTCGCGCATTGTGCGTTCATCAATTACTTCGCTGAGCACCATACGGAAAGCCTCCTGCGAGTTGCAGGCAAAGTGCTTAAGCGAGTTGCCGACGCCCTTTGATTGGCAGCCGTTGATAAGGCTTGCGCTCATCTTGCCGGCAAGAAGCGGATCCTCGGAAAAATATTCAAAGTTTCTGCCGCAAACCGGAGAACGCTTAATATTTGTGCCGGGTCCGAGAATAACGGAAACCTTTTCCTGCAGGCACTCCTCGGCAAGGGCTTCACCCTCTTCGCGAAGAAGATTTTCGTCCCAAGAGCAGGCGGATGTTGCCGCCGGGGGCATACAGGTGGCGGGAACGGAATTGCCGAGGCCGATTCCGCTTGAAGCCTTTTTATCGGTGTTTTGCTTACGCAGTCCGTGAGGGCCGTCTGTTATCATGATTTTGGGAAGTCCGAGCTCGGGCGCCTCTTCAAGGTGCCAATAATCGAAGCCGGAAACAAATTTAGCCTTTTGCTCAAGGCTCATTTTACTTACAATTTCAGGATGCTTCATTCTTTTTCCTCCGATAAAAAAGGGAATTTGCGCAAGAATGCGCCATTCCCGAGTTTATATTTCGTTTATATTATATATGAAACGGTAAATATATACAAGCACAAAATCAGGCACGCCGGCACAATTGTGCACATTCACAAAAACGCATGAGTAATTATTGTAACATATCACAAAAAAAGAGCCGTATCAAAATAATGATACAGCCCGATTTTAAAAATATTTATTTTATGTACTTAATAAGCTCAAGTGCGGCACCCACATCGCCGTCAACCTTAAGCTTACCGGTGGTGAAAGCCACAACGGGATCCAGCTTGCCGTTTATAAGCTTAATAAGATTTGTGCCGGTGGCTGTTATGATTGCATTGCGATCATAATATTCATAAGGCTCAACATTTATTTTGCCGTTTTTAATCTCAACATAAAAGACACCGTGCGCCTTGCCCTCAATATCAAACTGAAAAGCAATCGTGCCGGAAACGGCGCTTGCATCCACGGTGCAAAGCTTATCTTTATAAGCCTGCACAACCGATTCATATGTTAAAGCTGCCATAATTATTCCTCCAATCTTTAATCTAATTTTACCACACAAGAGCAATAATTTCAACAAGTTTATTTCGACTTTTAGCGCCTCATTGCGCCTTTTATTTATCTTTTGAGCGAGTAAAAACGGAAACCAAAAGAGCAGACAGCAAAGCAACTGTTACACCGGCAGAGCAGGCCGACAATCCTCCCGTAATCACACCCAAAAAACCTGATTGGCGGACGGAATCCTTAACTCCGTTTGCAAGCGAATTTCCAAAGCCGGTGAGTGGCACCGTTGCACCCGCGCCCGCAAAATCAACAAGCTTATCATAAACACCGAACGCGCCGAGCAGCACGCCGAGGCAAACAAAAGAAACGAGAATACGCGCAGGAGTTAATTTTGTTAAATCAATCAAAAGCTGACCCGCAACGCAAATCAATCCGCCGACTATAAAAGCTTTTAAAAACATCATAAAAAATCACCTGCTATATTATTTGCATACAGCAGGTGAAATAAACATAAAAAATTAACAATCAGCCCTGATCAATCGGGTTTTTATTATCATATTTAGCGGCACGGCCGTATTTTTCCTCAAAGCCTGGGTTAATGTAATCCTCAACCACTTTACCGTCTCTGATTCTGATAACGCGCTCTGCCTGCTCGGCGATTTCGTTATCGTGAGTGATGACGATAACCGTTCTGCCCTCATCCTTTAAATTATGCAAAATTTGCATAACATCTTTTGTGGAACGGGTATCAAGGTTACCGGTGGGTTCATCGGCAAGTATAACGGGAGGCGCCGCCGCGATTGCGCGCGCAACAGCCACACGCTGCTGCTGGCCGCCCGAAAGAGCAGCAGGCAAGTGATGCATACGACCGCCGAGGCCGACTTTTTCGAGAGCTGCCTTGGAAAGCTCATCCCTTTCGGCACGCGGAACACCGCGATACACAAGCGGGAGCTCAACGTTTTCAAGCGCGTCGAGCGAAGAAATAAGGTTGAAGCCCTGGAAAATAAAGCCTATTTGCTTATTGCGGATATCGCTCATTTGATCATCCGTAAGATCATCAACAAGCTTGCCGTTTATGTAATACTCACCTTCCGTGGGAGTATCAAGCAAGCCAAGCATATTCATGAGCGTTGATTTGCCCGAGCCGGATTGACCGATAATCGCCACGAATTCGCCCTCGTCTATTGTGATGGAAACACCGTCAAGCGCATTTACCTGATTTTCGCCGGGATTATAAATTTTATAAACATTGCGCACATCGATAAGATGCATAACAAATACCTCTCATTACAAATTGTATATTATGATATTACAGATAATTATATAATTTGTCAACCCCATTTGAATAATTATTCCGAAATGTTAAACAATAATTAACAGTAAATTTAAAAAGGATGAAGATATATGTCAATAAGCAAAGACGAATACGGCAAAATGGCAGACAAGGCAAGCCCGAATTCGCCCGTGGTGCTCAACTGCGTTAAAGCTTTTCTTTTCGGCGGAGGAATTTGCTGCTTCGGCCAGCTTTTAAATACGCTTTATCAAAACGCAGGCATGAGCGGAGATGAAGTAAAAGCCGCCACTCCCTGCACAATAATTATCATAACCGCAATTTTAACCGGAATCGGTGTTTTTGACAAAATAGCGTGCCATGCCGGAGCAGGAACTGTTGTGCCGATAACGGGATTTGCAAATGCGGTAGTTTCCCCGGCGCTTGAGTTTAAGCATGAGGGCATGGTGCTCGGCACGGCGGCGCAAATGTTTTCGATTGCGGGGCCGGTTATAGTTTACGGAGTGGGAAGCTCATTTATTTACGGGCTGATCATTTATATTTTTAAACTTTATTAAAAACGGTGGAAACACGGGCGAAAAAATGATATAATCAAAGCATCGAAAAACATAAATTGAGCAAACGGCAATCAAGCTCGTTTGCTTACAAAGGAGTTTTGATTATGCTTAAAGGAATACCCAAAATTATTTCCCCGGAAATTTTAAAAATCCTCTGCGAAATGGGTCACGGAGACGAAATCGTTATATCAGACGCCAATTTCCCAGCCGCATCAATAGCACAAAGGCTTGTGAGGGCAGACGGAATACCGGCCGCGGATATGCTTGAAGCCGTTTTAAAGCTTATTCCGCTCGACCAATATGACCCCGAGCATTTCATTTTGATGCAAAAGGTGCCCGGAGATGATAATGCCGACACCTCCGCTTGGGATGATTACACAAAAATTCTGAAAAAGGAAAGCCCCGAATCGGAGCCGACCTTCTGCGAAAGATTCGCATATTACGAAAGAGCAAAAAAGGCTTATGCGGTTATCATAACTGGAGAGGAGCGCCAATACGCCAATATCATTTTGAAAAAAGGCTGCGTTTTGCCGGGAATGTAAAAGCAATCAAATATAAGCAAAAGAGGCTTTGGATGTGATCCAAAGCCTCTTTTTATTTAGGCTTATCGTGTTCGATTTATGCCTTCTTAACACACTCTTTATCTTTTTATGAAGATTAAGGGTGTTGCTTTCTCCACGCTTTTGCATCTTTTAAGGCATTTTCGATAAACTGCTTTTTTCCGTTTGTGTAGGCGATTCTGTCGTTCGGATATTCTGCCGCCAGTCGCATTTTGAGGTGAAAATATTCATGGGCCGCGCTTTCGTCGGAATTAAGATAATCGCACAGGTTCACATAATTATTCCAATCTTCGCCGTTATAAATAACAATATGAATATAATGCGTTTGAAGATTATTTTTATCATCCGCGCAAACATATAAATGCTGGCCCGGATGATCCTCGCGGCGATAAGCGATTCCGTGCTTTTGCAATTCGCCGTTATGCGTGAAGATATCGTCAAAACTTCTTACGCCGACCGCTATATCAATAATCGGCTTGGCGCAAATGCTTTTAACGGCTGTGCTTCCCACATGGCGAATATCAACGGCATCATTTTTCAATATGCTTTTTAATAATTCAATTGTTTTTTTCGCTGCGGCTTCCCATTCGGCTTTATGAGCCTCAACCGCAACCGCACCCCTTTGCAAACCTATTGACACAGTTATATACCCCAAAAAATCATTTTTCCGCCTTGTAGCCTACAAGGTCTTTAACAACCTCACCGGCTATTATAAGCCCAACCACAGACGGCACAAACGCATTACTGCCGGGGATTGCCCTGCGCGCGGTGCACTTGCGCTTTGTGCCGGGCGGGCAAACACAATGCTCGCGGCAGCTGATTGCCATATCGTCTATCGGGGTGATGGGCTTTTCTTTTGAATAAACAACTTTAAGCTTTTTTACGCCGCGCTTTTTAAGCTCATAGCGCATAACCCTTGCAAGCGGGCAAACAGAGGTTTTATAAATATCCGCCACCTCAAAAGCGGTAGGATCCATTTTATTGCCGGCGCCCATTGAGCTGATTATCGGCGTGCCGCTTTCGCACGCCTGCATAACAAGCGCAATTTTGCCGGTTACGGTATCAATCGCATCAACCACATAATCATATTTTGAAAAATCAAATTTATCCGCGGTTTCCGGTGCGTAAAAAATTTGATGCTTATTCACAATGCAATCCGGATTTATTTGCTTAATGCGCTTCTCTGCCACATCAACCTTATATTTGCCAACCGTTTGGTGTGTGGCTATAATTTGGCGATTTATATTTGTGAGGCAAACTTTATCATCATCCACAATATCAATCGCGCCGACTCCCGATCTTGCAAGCGCTTCAACAGTGTAGCCGCCCACCCCGCCTATGCCGAAAACGGCCACACGCGAGCTTTGAAGCTTTTCAATTGCCTCTTTGCCGATCAAAAGCTCTGTTCTTGAAAATTGATTAAGCATATTCCGCACTCCTTTGCGCACCGAAATTCATGCTTTATATCATACCTTTTTTATAGGAAAAAGTAAAGAGTTAATTGCAACGGTGTTTAATTTGCGATGCTTTATGCCGGAACGCTGTTCGGACTTTCTCTTTATTTTAAGCAGGCGTGAGCCGAACCCGATATGCCTAAAACATTGCACGAAGCTTCAGCACCTTAACTATTGCGTGCTGGCGAAGCTCCGTCATATCATAAAAGAAATAAGGAATAAAATTGAGCGTTGCGCCGATAACCGAAAGCACAACGATAACGATAAATGCTTTTTTGAATATATCGTTTATGTAAAGAACATTATACGGCGAATTTAAAACATCGCTTATCGATTTGCCGGTTATTGAGGCGATTTCGTTTGCGTTTGCTTTAAGCGTTGTTTCGTTTATGCCCACCTTTTCATAAACGGCGGGCACAATGCCGATTGCGTTGCCGATGATAACATTAGTGGCGCTGAGCGTGAGCTGCTGCACACAGTAAATCAAGAAATAAATTCCTATGCCGCCGAAGGAATAAGCAAATATTTCCTTAAACGGCATATATCTTCCCGGCATAGGCCTTTTCCAATAGACCTTTGCATCGGAAAGCGTTTGCTTTATTTTTCGCTGTTCATAAATTTTTACCCCTTAAAATTTAATGAAATATTACTATTATTATACAATTCTTTGCCGCGCAATAAAGCCTATAATTCGGAACAGATAATATAAACATCGGAAGTCGTCGTAATTTTACATATCAAAAAAAGAAAAGCATCCGAAGATGCTTTTCCGTGTTTAACAATGTGTTGTTGTAAATATCCGGATTATCCCCAAACCTCTTCGGCGATTTCCTTAACAAGTTTAAGCTTTGCCCATTGCTCCTCTTCGGTAAGCTTATTGCCGATTTCGCAGGAGGCAAAACCGCACTGCGGGCTGAGGCAAAGCCTTTCGAGCGGAACATATTTTGCCGCCTCGTGAATTCTTTTGATAACCGTTTCCTTATCCTCAAGAACGGGTGATTTGGTGGTGATCAAGCCCAAAACAATGATTTTATCATCAGAAACCTTAGCAAGAGGCTCAAAACCGCCGGAGCGCTCATCATCATATTCAAGCAAAAGCGCATTAACATTTTCTTTTGCAAACACATAATCGGCAACCGGATCATAAGCGCCGCTTGAGAAGAAAGTAGAATGGTAGTTGCCGCGGCAAATGTGGGAGGTGATAACCAAATCCTCAGGCTTACCCTCTATTGCAAGGTTATTGACCTTGAGCAAAGCGGCCTTGTATTCTTCAACTCCGATGCCGAACCCCGTGTTGTTTTCATAATCGCCGATGGCAGAGCCCCAGGAGCAATCGTCAAGCTGCAAATTACGGCAGCCGGCGTCATAAAACTGCTTGATAACATCTTTGTATGCGGCAGCGATATCCTCTATGAGTTCATCGTTTGTGGCATAAAACTTTCTTGTGCTTTCGATATTGCCGGGCACGATAAACTGCAAAAAAGTTTGAGCCGGTGCGGGAATTGTGTATTTTGCAACGGTGTTTTCATCTTCAAACTGCTTTAAAAATTTGAAATATTCAACAAAAGGGTGCGCCTTGGCCTTAATTTTGCCAACAAGATAAGTGTCATCAAGCTTGGCAAGCTCGCCGCTGAAGGGAACGCCGTTTCCCGTGTCCTCGTGTGCCACGCCCTCAAAGCCCCACATAAAATCAAGATGCCAAAAGGTTCTTCTGAATTCGCCGTCCGTAATCGCATGGTAGCCAAGTTCCTTTTGCTTTGCAACAAGCTTTGTGATTTGTGAATTGACGATTTCGTCGTATTCCGCCTTTCCGATTTTGCACGCGGCATAATTTGCCTTTGCGTCCTTAAGCGCCTGCGGCCTTAAAAAGCTGCCTACAAAATCATACTTAAACGGTGTTTTTAATGTGCTCATAAAACTGTCCTCCGTGTTTCTGTGTTGACTACAGTTTAGCACATATTTCACCATTTGAAAAATACATATAATCCACGCCTCACCATAGTTTCATCCTATGGTTGCATATTTCTTTAACGCCGCCGCATACGATTGCGCATAGCGCGAAAGCATGGCGTTTTTCTTTTTAATCATGCCGATTCTCATGGTGCAATTCATATCAAGCGGCCTGGCAATGATTTCCTCGCCGTTTAATTCCCTGTCTATAACGCCGGAGCTTACCGTGAAGCCGTTAAGCCCCACCGCCAGGTTAAACAGAGTTGCCCTGTCGCGCACCTGAATACTTTTAGGCATATCAAGCACGCTTAAAAATTCCTCGCTGAAATAAAACGAATTGCGTTCGCCCTGCTCATAAACCAAATAGGGATACGGCTTCAGCTCGTCAAGCGTGATAACGGCGTGACTCGCAAGCGGATGATTTTTTCCTATAAAAACATGCGGCGAAGCCGTAAAAATTTCCTCAAACACCAAATTGCTTTTCTTAATCAGCTTTGTTAAAACCTCCGAATTATATTCGGAAAGGTAAAGCACGCCGATTTCGCTGCTGCCGTTTGCAACATCGTCTATAATCTCGCCCGTTTGCGTTTCGCGCAGGATAAAATTATATTCATCCGCGTCATATTCATTCACCACATCCACAAAGGCATTAACGGCAAAGGAATAATGCTGGCAGGAAACCGCAAGCTTCGGCGTTCTTTTTTCGCCCTCGCAAAAATGATCTTTCATAATATCAGCCTGCTCAAGCAAATTGCGCGCAAACGAAAGCAATTCTTCGCCTTCGCGCGTTACGGCAACGCCTTTGTTTGAGCGCACAAACGCCGTTACGCCCATTTCGTTTTCCAAATTACTGATTGCCGCGCTGAGGCTCGGCTGAGATATAAAAAGCTTTTCCGCCGCCTCGGTTATATTTTTGCACTCGGCAACGGCTACAAGATATTTAAGCTGCTGTAAAGTCATAAAGCACCTCCGAATAAAAAATCGGCAAAACGATTATATCATCGCCGATAATCATTTTCAAGAGGCGCGATATTTTGAAATAGCCAAACAGGCGAAAATCGACCAAGCCGCTAAAAAAGCTTCAATGCGCAATCAATCCGCATTTTCCGCCGTGTAAGCCGAATAAGGAATGTTCACGCGCCACGTGCCTACGAGATTTTCCTCGGCAACACCATTAAAGGCACTTTTGTTTGCGAAAAAATTTTCAGCAATTTGTGTAATAGTATCTGCCATTCCTGCGGCATCCTGCTTAATTGTGCCGGTCATCGAGCCTGATTTAACGGCGGCTTTTGCCGCGTCCGTTGCATCCACACCGAAAACGGGAATGATTTTTCCGCCCAATTTGTTATAGCCCGCTGCCTGAAGTGCCGAAACCGCGCCGAGCGCCATTTCATCGTTGTTTGCGATAACAAGCTCTATCATATTTTTATTGGCCTCGGTGTATTGCGCAAGCGCCGTGCCCATATAATTTGTTGCCGCGGCAGACGACCATAAGCCGTCCTGATCCACAAGATATTTGTTTTTGTTCGCGGAATCGTAAAATTCAAGTTCGGGCTTTCCTGCCGCTTTAAGCACTTCGTTTGCATCCTCAACGGCAAAGCGCGTGCGTGCAATCGCTTCCATGTTGCCCTCCTGCCCCTTGAGCATAACATAGCTTATTTTTCCGTCGCCGTTTATATCGGCAGACTCACAATTATTCACAAGATATTCACCTATCAATTTACCCTGCATATGCCCCGCCTGCTCATAATCAGTGCCGACGAAAACGCATTTTTCATAGCTTTCAACCACACTTTCGTCCACCGAGCGGTTAAAGAATATAACGGGCACATTCCGAGCGCCTGCAAGGTCAACAATATGCTGCGCCGCGTCGTTTGAGCCTGTGTCAACCACATTAACTATAAGCATTTTAGAGCCTTTTGCCAGCGCGGTTTGCACCTGCTCGGTTTGCGTTGTTTGGTTTCCGTTTGCGTCATAATCGTTAAACGCCCTCCCCGATTCTTTAAAAATTCCATCCATCGCAGAGCGCACGGTGGAAATATATGCGTCGCTGAAAGTATAATAAAACACGGATATTTCACCGCCCGCACCGCCTGACGAAGTGCCCGCCGCGCACCCGACAAGCGTAAAAGCAATCGCGGTAAGCAAAAGCATTGCCGCCGTTATTCTTTTAAAAAGCTTCATAAAAATCCTCCGAAAAATCAAATCACGGGCGCATTAAATATAATCCGCCCCAAACTATTATTTGATTTTTCCGCCGATTTAATAAAAAAAGCGGGCAAGCAAAGCCTGCCCGTGAATTTGTTTTTTACAACTCACTGATTGAATAGTTCTGTTCAGCCATATATGCACAGCCGTTTGATGCAGCAAGGCAATGCGAATCATCTTCGGCGTTTTCAATAATTGTATAGCTTTCACCGTTACTCAAACTGAGCGTATTTCCGTTTATTTCATAATTGAAAGAATTCTTTATTTCCGGTGAATTCCAATAAAAACAAGTACCGTCATTTGAAAAATATAACGCGCCGGATAAATACTCTTCATCATAACTCGCTTCGGTAGTATAGTTTTGAATTGTCCAAATATTGGATTGAAGTTCATTTTTCAATTTATCGGTTTGCTTACGAAGATATACCTTCTTTGACTGATTTTCAGACAAAACCGCTTTTATCGCTTCGGATTTATCACTGTATGCCGTTTCTTTTCCGTTATTATCGTAGGTTGTATACTCCCATGCACCGTTTCTATATATTCTTGTTATACGACCAAAAGAATAAATAACTCCTGCATCCAAATCTGCTTTACAAACTAAATCATTATGCCAAAGCTCACCGTTAAGATTATCTGACGGCCGTTCATCATAAAAAACAATAACATTCTCAACATTATCAAAAATCTCATATTGTGCTGTGTCTTTTCCGCTGTAAATCAGCCATGTTGTTTCATATGTTTCATCATCCAAAAAACGCATATAGTCAAAATATCGTCCTTCTCCTCTAGCCGGACCTCTTTCTTTAACATCGTCAATATACCATACACCGTTGCGCAAGAAATCGGTTTCGGATGTGTTTTTGTTATTCACACTTACATCGTTTGCACTATTTGATTTATCTGCACTGCAAGCCGTAAATACCAACAACATCACCAAACACATAATAAAGGTAGTAATTTTTTTCATATTGCTTAACCTCCAAATCATTACACACAAACCATTCCGATCTGCACGATTCAATATATATTATATATAATTAAAATCGCCAAATCTATATTCCGGAAGAGTACAGAACAATAAAGAATTTAAATATTTTTTAATAGCTATAATAATTACAGTATTTACACAAGCAAAAAGGCCGCGTCAAAGTCCGCATTCACCTAAGGACGAAGGATGCTCAAAAAGAATACGGTATAGCTTACGATCATGTAGGCTATGCCGTTTGTTTCTGCTCTTGTTGCGGGATATCGACCACACCGATGAAGTTCCACCAGATGACCAAGGTCTGCTTTTTTGTCCGTGTGCCGGGGACTTTCTCCGGTTTCTTCACCTCGATCTTCTCCACGAAAGAGCGGATGATCTCTGCGGTAAGTTCTGTAATGTCCGTGTACCGGCGCACCATTCCCAATAAGAAATCCACCTTCAGGCGTTGCTTCCGGGCCTCCGCAATAGCCGCCTCCAGTTCTGAGGCTCTTGCCGATATGCTTCAAAGCAGGCTTGAGCTTGCAAAAGAGCTTGGTGCAGACTGTACTTTGAATGTTAAGGAAAATGATTTGCATACCACTTGTGATGAATTTACAAACGGTAACGGCTTTGATGTCTGCATTGAGGCTTGCGGTGCTCCGGAAACATTTTTAAATTGCATCAATGAAGCGGCATGCGGTGCAAATATTATTTTTATCGGCAACGGCAAGCGCGAAACCACCTTTTTACATTCGATTATTCTAAAAAAGAACTGAATATTTTCGGATCTCGCAACGCGTTCACCAAGGATTTTAAAGCATTAATAGATCTTGTCAAAAACGAAAAAGTGAATATAATAAAAAAAGTAAGCGGTGTATATAATATTGACAATGCTCACGAGGCATTTGAGGCTCTCACGCATAACGACGGCACGCTTGCAAAACTTTTAATACAATTCGGAGATTAATATGAAAGAAACAATTTTGCAATTCGGAACAGGTAATTTTCTTCGCGGCTTTGTTGATTATTTCGTGGATTCTATGAACAAGCAAGGTCTTTACGGCGGAAAAATCGTTGTCGTTTCACCGACAGATTCAAAAACGGTTTCTAAAATCAATCAGCAAAACGGGAAATACAATCTTATTATCAGGGGGCTTGAAAACGGCAATCCGATTTGCAAGAGAACAGAAACAGAAGCAATCAGCCGAGCCGTGAATCCGTATGCATCCTTTGAAGAATATCTGCATATTGCACACAATCCGGATTTGCGCTTTGTAATTTCAAACACAACGGAAGCGGGCATTGCCTTTGATGAAAAATGCAAATTAACAGACCAACCCGCTTCTTCTTTTCCGGGAAAGCTGACGCAGCTCTTGTATGAACGGTATAAAGCAAAGCTCCCGGGAATAACGGCTTTTGCCTGTGAGCTTATTGACAACAACGCTCAGCAACTGAAAAAATGCGTACTTGAGTACGCAAGGCTGTGGAAGCTTGAAAGCGAATTTATATATTGGCTTGAAAACGAAAGCACATTTTGCAATACTCTTGTGGACAGAATAGTAACGGGCTATCCAAAGGATGAAGCCGAAAGTATTTTCCGTGAAATCGGTTACCGAGATGAGCTGTTAGATACGGCAGAGCCTTATCACCTTTGGGCGATTGAGGGTGATTTTGAAAAAGACTTGCCTCTTCAAAAAGCCGGCTTCAATGTAATATGGACAAACGATATAAGACCTTATAAGAAAATGAAAGTCCGTATTCTGAACGGTGCACATACGGCACTTGTGTTTCCTTCGCTTCTGTGCGGTATTGAAACGGTCGGAGAAAGCCTGAAGGACGAACAGTTAAACGCTTTTTTACATCAATGCCTGTTTAAATATATCTTGCCGAATCTTCCGGACACCGACAAGGCGAAGGACTTTGCCACAGCTGTTTTGGAACGCTTTGCCAATCCGTATATTCAACACTTATGGAAATCTATTTCCCTAAATTCCGTAAGCAAATTCAAAGCACGGGTGCTGCCGACTGTCAATGATTGTCTGAATAAAAACAATGCACCGAAAACACTTGCTTTTTCGCTCGCCTGTCTGATTGAATATTACAAAAACAACAATGTTTCCGATGAACAATCGGCGGTTGAATATATCAAAAGCAACAGTATTAAAGCAATTCTTGCCAACACCGCTCTTTGGGGGCAGGATTTAAGCTGCATATATGACATTGTCGGCACGAGTACAGAAAAAATACATAAAGGCGGTATTAGGGAGGCTCTTCAATGGAGTATGTTGTAATCAACGAGAAAGACAATGTTAAAGTTTCTCTTTCGGACGGACACAAATATGCCGTCAAAGAAATAAAAAAAGGAGAACAGGTCATCAAGTACGGTTTTCCCATCGGCATTGCAACCGGCAATATCCAAATCGGAGAAAAGGTGCACAGCCACAACCTGAAAACCTCCCTCAGCGGTGCACTTGACTACACATACACACCCGAAACAGCGGAACTTGAAACGCTTTCCCCTTTTAATATTTCCGCCTTTGTGCGGCAAGACGGAAATATCGGTATACGCAACGACATTTGGATAATACCGACAGTAGGCTGCGTAAACGGAATTGCAAAAATCCTTGCCGAAAAAACAGGGGCATTATGTTTTACTCATCCGTACGGGTGCAGTCAGCTCGGTGACGATTTATCCGTTACGCAAAAAACGCTTTCCGGCCTTATCAGGCATCCGAATGCGGGAGGCGTACTGGTGCTCGGATTGGGCTGTGAAAACAACAATATTGCGGAGCTTCAAAAGGCTCTCGGCAAACTGAACGACGAGCGAATTCGATTCCTGAATTGCCAAGATTACGAGGATGAAATCGCACAAGGCATAAGCATTATCAAAGAACTGCAAGCGATTGCAGATAAAGACAGGCGCGAGACTGTTCCTGTTTCAAAGCTTAAAATAGGATTGAAATGCGGCGGCAGCGACGGCCTTTCGGGAATTACCGCGAATCCGATGTGCGGCAGAATCACAGATAAAACAGTTGCAATGGGCGGCACGGCAATTCTGACGGAGGTTCCCGAGATGTTTGGCGCGGAACAGCTTTTAATGAACCGCTGCATCAACGAAACCGTGTTTAACAAAACGGTAAATCTCATCAACAACTATAAAAACTATTTTATCGCTCACCACCAGCCCGTCAGCGAAAATCCATCACCCGGAAACAAGGCGGGCGGTATTACAACGCTGGAGGAAAAATCACTCGGCTGTGTGCAAAAAGGCGGTAATGCGCCGATAACGGCAGTGCTGTCTTACGGAGATACAGCCAAAAGGCCGGGACTGAATCTATTAGACGGTCCGGGCAACGATATGGTTGCCGTAACTAATCTTACGGCGGCAGGCTGCCATTTGATTCTGTTTACGACAGGCAGAGGCACGCCTCTCGGAGCACCGGTGCCGACTGTCAAAATCGCCACCAACACTTCCCTCGCAGAGCGCAAGAAAAGCTGGATTGATTTTGACGCACAGTCGGGCACAGAAGAAAGCTTGCTAAAACTGATTCGGGAAACGGCAAACGGTAAAAAAACAAAAAACGAACAGCACGGAATTAGTGAAATCGCTATTTATAAAGACGGTGTAACACTATGATTATTGACGCACACGCACATTTACGGAAAAGTCAAAAAGGAAAAGTATCGGGGCGTGATGTTTTCTCCGTCGGCACGGAAAAAGCAATTTCGGCGGCGAGATCCGTCAGATGTTACCGCCTTATATGACCGATGACGAAAACACTGCCGAGCATCTTATATCAAATATGAATTATGCAGGGGTAAACGGTGCGGTGATTATCCGCGCACCATGGTTGAAATCACATATAAAATGAGCTTTGATTTTATTTTGAAATCGAAGGAAATAAGCGAAGAAAGTAAGCAAAAATTTTTGTTTGATAATGCATAATCATTTTATGATTTTGATGATTTTGAGGAAATTGAACCTGTAAAAAATATGCTTTGAGGTACATATGAAAAAAAGTAATTTAAAACTGAAAATTAACGAAATAACCGGCGATTATGAAGTTATACACAACGGATTCTCATGGGTAAGTTACGGCAGAAGGCCGTATATAATAATCAGAAAAAAGGCGGGCAACAAGTATGTTTCAACATACCGTCCGCTTTATTCTGATTTAAAAAAGCGTTTTACATATACAGCCGATTCGATTGTTACAACGCTTTCGGGCTATATGGCTTTCGGAAAACTGTACGATTTCAAAATCATATTAACCGCAAAAACACAGGCGATGATACTTGTGAATTTTCAATAAAGGCAGAAAACGAAATCGGCTATGACATTCAGGCGGTTTACTTCACTGCCTCGTTCAATTCCAAAAAAATGCAATTACTCCTATCACACAGACCCAATGCATTCTTGCTTTTATGCCTCCGGCACTGTTTGTACCTAATAAATCTTGAAAATGACCGAAAACCACAAAACCTATATGCATGTGACGGTTTCCATGCAAGAGAATGTTGCAAACACAATGGGTAATCTGATAGAAAGCGCAGGCAAGGATACGAAGAAAATTCTATTTCCAACATAAACTCAACCGCCAAATAATCGGCGGTTGAGTTTATGCTTTAAGGTATGGTATAATAAATTTGATAAATTATGATTTGCGGAGATAATAATGTGATGGAACTGCGAAAAATAAATATACAGGACGCTATTGCTCAATGGGAATACACAACAGCATTGCCTGTTGATGAAAACGGCTTAACAAATCAGTATAATGGTGTTTCATACGAGGACTATATTGAAACTGTCCTGCCAACCTTGATTTCGTATGAGCATCCTGTTAACATGCCGAATTGGTTTGTTCCCGAAACATACTATTATTTGTGGGGCCAAGATTGTCTAATCGGAGAATTCAGAATAAGACATTATTTAACGGAAACGCTTCGGGAAGGAGCTGGACATATCGGCTACAGCATCAAAAAAGATAAACGAGGGAAAGGATATGGAACGAAGGGATTGAAACTTACTATTGATAAAGCAAAAAGCATTATCTTGGAAGAAGAGATATACCTTCGTGTAAATAAGGATAATATCGCTTCGCAGAAAGTCATGTTGAATAATGGGGCTTATATTGCGGGCGAAGATGAAGCACATTTATTCATGCGGATTCCGAAATAACAGCTTTGTTGATAAATTTCTAATCTATTGGGCAAATGCTTTTATCCTAAATTCCATAAATGGTCAATAGATGGTCTTTGGCTGAAAATCAAATAAACGAACAAAATCTCACTCCGTAAAAAAGAGTGAGATTTTTTGTTGCGTATTGAATTTTGAAATTCTTTTTTGAAAAAGAAAAAACCTGCGAAAACGCCGTGTTTACGCAGGTTTTGGAGCTGATAGTCGGACTCGAACCGACGGCCTGCGCATTACGAATGCGCTGCTCTACCAACTGAGCCACAGTAGCATTTATTTAATTTTTCGCTTGCTTTGAGCCTAAATCGGCGAACAACCTTCCGTTTACGAAACAGATGAAATAATATAAAATACACTCAAAACAACGAAAAACAGCCATTTCTTTTATACATTGAAATGACTGTTTTTTAATTTAGCGCTGTGTTTTTATCCCGCTTTCCGTTCGTAAGTGGTCAACAAATGGTCAAAAGTATTATTATGAATAGCTTTAATTCACATTCTATGTCATACTTGGTTCGCTCTATACAACACACATATGTGAGTTTTGTATATTTCACTTTTTTAATCACTCCATATACTCATATTTAGTCGGAGTGTAATTTTTCGACTTGTATTTTTCGTACTTATCCGTCTTATCTTTGGATTCTATATTTCATATATTGCATAAGAACAGTATAGTTACTGTTCCTTGCCGATTGTTATTGTGTTTTGTCCTCTGTGGCGGATAAGGTGCTGTGTTGTGAATGAACCGTCATTTTTAATGTTTATCAGAATGCCGCCGCGCAGTGGTGTAAGATAAATGTTATGGTCGTCCGAAAGTCCGTATGTAAGGCGTATGCCGTCTTTCATTACGGAGAAGTTATTCATATGGTCATGCCCTGCAAAGCATCCCTTTGTTGAGCCGAGTTCAACCATTTTTTCAAACATCATATCATCAACAGCAGGCGTGCCGTCCTCATTCGGAAAACGGTAGCCCCAAAGTCGGTTATCTGTTCCTTTTGCTTCTTCATAAGCAGTCATATATTCTTTCATAGGCACATGGAAAAAAGCAAGCGACGGTACAACCTTTGATTCGTCACCGTTAACCTCTTTTGCAATGGACTTAATCGTGTTTTCATACCATTCAATCTGATTATCATGAAAATGGTCATAGCCGTTATTTTCTTTATCCCAGCTATGTGTATCCATCATAATGAGTGTTGTGAGCACTTTTACGTTATCGTCCGTTACATTGTAATAATAATTGCCTGTACCGTCGACATTTTCATCGCCTGCTTCATAAATACAATTGGGCAGGGATTCGAGATAATCACTCAAGGTCTGTCTGTCGGCAATTTTTTCAGGGTCTAAAACCTCGTTTTTTTCATAAGCAATATCAAGTCCTTCGTGATTTCCGAAAGTAAAGCCCCAAGGAATATTAAAATCTTCCAGGAAAGAACAGAACGATTTAAACGCTGTGAAATTTTCTTTTTCGCTTGTTAAATCACCTGTAAGCATAATCATATCAGGCTTTGTTGTTTCAACCATATTCTTTACGGTTTTATATACTTTCGCATCCTTTTTTTCATCATTCAGAATATGTACATCTGTTATCTGCAAAATCTTATAAGCAGTATCATCAGCCTCTTTATAGTCCTTATGATAGAATGTAACAAAACCAAAACTGCCGATAACAATAAGAACAATCACAAGCAATATAGAAAATAAAATCTTAAACACCTTTTTCATTCCCGTTCCTCGGTTTTAATATCTGCTACGATAAAATCAAACTGCTCAGGCACAATAACATCGTCGTAGCATTCATTATACAGTTCTTTTCGGATTCCATGATAAAGCTTATCCAAAAATTTATCGCCCTCTCTAAAATCAAGAAGTACCAGTCCGCCGTCGGAAAGTAAAATTTCTTCTGCTTTTTTGGGATTATCTGTTTTAAGATAAGCCATTGAAAGATACATTAAAAGTCTTGGATTTTGCTTTAAATCATCCGTCAGTTTATCAAAACTGTTTATCACCGAAACATATTCCTGTTGTTTTAAAAGCAGAGATAAAATGCTTTCAGCAAGACAGTAGCTGTTATTTTTTATATCTATGCACTTTTCGGCAAAATAAACACTGTGTTCATCACCGAGCTGAAAGAGAACAGCTGCATACAAATGATTGTTATATTCGTTATTATCAAAAATCAGACTGCGTTCACAGTATTGCTTTGCCTTATTAAAATCTCTTTTATCATAAGAAAGGAGTGCAAGCTGATAAGATATATTCCAATTACACAGATTCTCATTTTTGAGGAGAATATTTTTCATTTTGTCTCCGTATGCAAATGAGAGTTTATCCGTTATCTGTTCACCGTTTGAAAAGTCAAGCCACGGCTTAACTTCATCGTCAGCACAAAACTCAAGGTGACTTGGCGCTTTACCGCCGAGAACTGTATTCAGATATCCAAAACCGCTGCCCTTAAAAACAATTTCACCTTTCTGCAGGCTGATATTGTTTGCAAAATCAGTCAAATTTTCGTCTAATGCGCTACATCCGCCGAGCGAATCAATCTGTGATTTTACAGCGTTTACTAACTCATTATACGGCGCATTCACTTTATTTGCAGGAATATCGGCAAGTGCGTAGCACTCGGAAAAAGTCCACACGCATTTCGGCGGCATAGGAATACACTCATACTGCGTTTTGCCGAGACCTGCCTGAATTTCAACATAATCGCCTGCTTTGTCCGTCAGCATATTCTGCCAATGGCGGGATCCCTTTTTGTGTCCCCACGAAAACAGCTTTCTGCCCTTTAAATTACTGCTTGAAAACTGTAAAAGTCCGTATCCGTCCTTATCCACATTTGCGATAAATTTATCTTCACTCTGAGGAATATCATAAAAATAATCTATCGTATTCGGTATATTTTCGGGGTATGAAACATCTGTGCCGTTATCAAAGGGTATGGATGATTTTTTTATGCCCATTCCGTCGGAATTATTATAAGCACTATCGGCAGGCACAACAACTCTTCCGCCCTTGTATTCAGGTGTTGCCATATTTGACCACCAGTACATAGGCACAACTTCTGTATTCCGGTTTTCAATTCTGACAGCCGTCATCAGCTTATTATCATCAAGCCATAAATCAATCTGATAATAAATTTCTCTTACACGCTCAAACTCATAAAACCTAAGAACATCCTCACCGTTTTTGCCCTTTACAAAAGCACAATACATTTGTGAGCAAGTGAATGGTGAGTGACCGATTATGCCGCAGTTCCATTCCACGCCGCCTGAAAACCAAGCATTACGGATACTCAGATTGCGAAAACGGATAACATCATTTGTGTAAAGCACATTTTTTTGCTTTTTCTTATCGTACAGTTTCCAAAGTCTTCCGCCTAGCGTCGGCAAAAATTCCGCATACATATAATCATTTTCAAGAACGACAACCGTGATTTCCTGCTTAGTTTCTTCAACATAGGAATTTTGCTGAGTATATGGATATGAGGATTCACACCATCCATAATCAATAAACAAGCCTTCAAAATCATCAATATCCGATTTGGATTGATGTGGCTTCTTTTCAAATGAAAGGTGCGGAATATCACTGTTTTGTGTTAACGAAGACACACGGTATTTTTTCGTTTCAAGCCTTGGCATCTGCATTCTCCTTAACATCATAAGTGTTTTTATCTAAATCTATAATAATGGTTGTTCCGTTTGAATAGGTTGCTTTTTGTTTTTGATAACAGCCCAAAAACTCGTGTTTTACCATTTCTTTGTTATAAAGCTTAGCCTGCAAATCAGCTAATGGTTTCACTCTTTCAATCTCCGCCTTCAGACTTTCGTCAGCAAGCAAATCCGCATCGGCAGAGCGTGGGTCATTGCCGAGCTTCATATCCTTTTCAATATAGGGATTAAAATACGGCATACCGGCATTCAATGCACAGTGCAAATCACCGTTTTCACCCTTCGGAATTCCCCAGTTATTCCACCAGTTCCACGGAATCATAATGCAATCATGATAAACAAGACTGCCGAGCGGAACAGGAATTCCCACAGCTTCACCGTTTACCTGCGGTCTTAAAGTGTACGGACCGTGATGAACAAGAGCAAGATTGTTTAAAAGCTGCATTGCCGGCTCTTCCGAGGACATAATAAGACCTTTTTCGTTCAGATAATCAAAGCAGTCTGCACGGTGTTTAATGCTTTCTTCCCTTGTGACTTTATGATTGGGGTGGAAACACTCATCACCATTCATAACAGAAAATACATCGAGATATGCACCCTGAACATCGATATTGTGTTCTTCAAGCTCGCTGTATGTTTTTTTAACAAAATCAAGTGCCTGTGATGCACACAGGAAGGTGTGTTCACCGCCGTCCCAAATTGAACAGTACGGATGTGAGCCGTCAATATGCGTTACTGCTTTTTCTATATCAAAAACAGGGGAGGTATAGTAAAAATCACGATACTGATCGTGCAGCGCAAAAATATAGCCAAGATTACGACAGGTATCGGCAAGCTGCATTAAACCGTCCCATCCGCCTGCCTCTTTGCAGGGCGGCAAAATATACGGATGATTATTATCATAACCCTGCTCGCCCCAGCCGTCAGTATGAATATAAAGCTTATAAAGACCGAGATTTTTTATTTTCTCCATTTCCTCCGCGCGCTTTTCAAAGGTTGCGTAAAGGAATTTGTTTATACCGTCTTTATCATAGAATTTTGATGCAGGCTGAATTTGTGAAAAAATCTTATGATGCAGAACAGGACAGCCGATCAGCCTTTCAATGTTCTTATTTTTCTTAATTTTATCATCAATAGAAACGAATTGATTTGTTTCCATAAGATAATTTCTGTAGTCCTTTGCGGCGGTATTATAGTCCATATTATCATGGAATATAAATCTGATTTTTCTTTCATAGGAAAGTTTTCCGAGTGACGACATCCAATGAACAGAGTTTACAAAGGCAAAATGTCTTCCTGACGAAGAAAACATACAGGCATCATACGGTGTTTCAACAATCGCAGTAAAGCCGTGTCCGTCACACACTCTGCCCCAGAACGGCATATAGCAATCGCCCGTATTGATTTTTCTTAAATAATGTTCAAAAGCGATTGTTGAAAGAATATTTTTCTTATATCCGTCAGGCAGTATAAACCCATTGCGCATTGCATCAATATGATAAGCGTTTTTGCCTTTCTTTTTTGAATTAAAGGGGGCAGGAAAATAAACAGCCTGAATATCATAGCCTGTTTCGTTTTCTGCTTTTAAGGAAAATTCAACAGTATTTTCACCCGTAATTTTTGCGGTTAATACCAAAGTAAAATCAAGCTTTTTGCCAAAGGCAACAAAATTGCTTAGACGTGTAACAATTTTCGTATCATCATATTCAAAGGACTTTTTAAGTGCTGAATACAAATCCCTGTATGTGCTGATATATTTATTGCCGACCTTTTTTCTGAGAATTATATAAGGCCTTCTACCGTCGCTCACCCATGAAAAATCGTTATGTAAGATTTCATAATCTCCTGTAAGCTCATTCATTCTTAATTTAATATTGCTTTTTTTCATATTAGTCCACCTCTATTTTAAAGCAAATCGGCATAGTTTCATTTACCTTTTCACTTAATTTGATTGTTAAATATTTTTTGTTCTGTGTAAATCTTACTTTTTCATCGCTGCCAAGAACGGAAACATCTTTAATAACACAGTGGAATAAATCCATACTGTCAGCAAGCGATTTTATTTTAAATTCAGATTTTGCGTAAGGTTTTAATGCAAAAGCATAAACCGCCCCTGTATTGCAGGTAAAGCGGTAGTCCTTTGAAGTGTAGCTGAAATGCTCTGTAAAAGAGCCGCCTTTTTGTTTTTTTCCCTCACCGAAGACCTTATACGGCTGAGTGCCCCAGATTGCCTCTTCATTTTTCTTTGTCCATTTACCGATTTCAGAAATAATATTCTGTTCCTGTTCACAAAATGTTCCGTCAGCTTTAGGCCCTAAATTAAGCACAAAGCAACCGTTTTTTGAAATAACATCCAAAAAATTGCAGGCAATGATTTCCGGCTTTTTAAAATGATTTGTTGTGCAGTAGCTCCACGCATTATAGGCAGTTGAGGTTTCACCCTGCCATATATAGGGACTTATATTTTCAAGTTGTCCGCGCTCACGGTCAAAAATTGCACAGTTATACATAACGGCATCAGACTTATAATAAACGCAGACTTCTTTGCCCCATTCAACAGAACGGTTGTAATAATAAGCAAGGAATTTTTTCATATACGGTCTGAAATCCTTATACGATACCCACCAGTCAAAAAAGAGCGATGACGGCTGATAGCGGTCTATCAAGTCACATGAGGAAACAAGCCAGTCCTTCAGCCACGCCTCAGTCGGCTCAATACCGTGTTCCTGTTTCAGCATTGTAAAAAGATTGTTTTTCTTATGAACATTACGGCATTCACCGTAAAGTTCACGATATTTATCGTTCTGAGTTTCATTATTATAACCGACAGTTGAACCGCCGTTCATAAACCAAAAATGTTCGGCCCGATGGCTTGAGGTTGAAAAAATCAAATCATTTTTGTCACAGGCGGTTTTCAGCTCGCCGAGAATATCTCTCTTCGGACCCATATTCACAGATGTCCATTCATTTAGGTCGCTGTTATACATTTTAAAGCCGTCATGATGCTCACCGACGGGCATTATAAATTTAGCACCGCTGGATTTAATAAATTCAACCCATTCATCAGCGTTGAATTTTTCTGCCTTGAACATCGGAATAAAATCACGGTAATTAAAGTTTTTACCATACTTTCTCAAATGATGCCAATAAGCAGGATTGCCTTTGTAATACATGAAACGGCAGTACCATTCACTGAAATAGGCCGGCACACTATAAATACCCCAATGAATGAAAATGCCGAACTTTGCCTCCTTGTACCACTGTGCAACAGGATATTCGGCAAGACTTTGCCAGTCTGCCTTGTATTTTCCGTTTTCTATTACCTGATTGATTTTTTCAAGATAACTGTTCATCTGACTTTCCATCATAACTTCTCCTAAAGCATATTTTTTATCGGTTTTATTTCTTGAAAATCAGCAAAACCGTAAAAATCTTTTGCATTTTTATATAAGAATTTTTCTTTGTCGCTTTCCGATATTTCTTTAGATTTCAGCACAAAATCAAAGTTCATTTTGTATGTAATTTCAACCATTGTGCGTGGATAGTCACTGCCCCACATCAGCTTGTCAAATCCGCAGATTTGAGATGCCTCATTTATCGCTTTAATTGCGGAGGGATAGGGGTAGAACTCGCTGTTGAAAAGCCAAGTAATCCCTCCGCTTTCGATGAAAACATTCTTAGTTTGTGCAAGCTTAATCTGCTCTTTCCACTTTTCTCTTGTGACCATTCCGAAATGACCGATTGCAATTTTCAAATTGGGGTACTGCTGTATAAGCTCAAGAAGAGAGCCCGTCTGCAAATCGCCGTCTGCCAAATCAATGGAGATGAACATATTGCTTTTATCGACAGTCTCAAACACCTTATAATGCTTTGTTAAATCCTGTGTCGGAAGTCTGCCGGCACAAATTTTTATTCCATCAAAGCCGTTTACTTCAAATGGCTTGTTTTCTTCATATAAAGAACATATTTTTAATCTGTTCGGATATTGTGATTTTGCGGTAAGCAGGTAACTATCCTGATTGCCGTCGATTTCCTCCTGCGTAATCACTGCACCGTTCACACCTGCATAATCCATATTGGATATAAGCATATCGGCAGTATTTTCTCCACTTATCATATACGGCGGCATCATCTGCCGAATTTCACCGCCGAAATTGCTTTTACCGTTTTCAAGTGCAAAGACAGCCTTGCCGTCAACTTTGCCGTTTTGCTTTTTCCAAAGGTGGGCGTGTGCATCAATAATCATAAGGTAACCCCGTCCTTAAAAATGGCTATTTCACGATAGCCGTTTTTCTCATTTTTCGTTTCTTTGCCATTGGCACTTTCAACGATTAAGCTGAATAAATCATCTTCATTTTTCAACTTTGCATCAAAATCAATCCAGTTTTTCTTTTTGTTTGCAAGATTTGTATTTGTGGCAATTTTGATTGTCGGCACCGGTGCGCCGAGCGGTGTGCCTCTGCCTGTTGTGAACAGTATTAAGTGACAGCCTGCCGCTGTCAGATTGGTTACTGCAACCATATCATTGCCCGGACCGTTAAGGAGATTCAACCCTGCTTTTTTTGCTGTATCTCCATAATCAAGCACAGCTGTAACAGGAGCTCTTCCGCCCTTTTGCACACAGCCGAGTGATTTTTCTTCAAGTGTTGTTATACCGCCCTCTTTGTTGCCGGGTGACGGATTTTCACTGACAGGCTGATTGTGGCTGATAATATAGTTTTTGTAATGATTTATGAGATTTACTGTATCATTAAAAACAGTTTCATCAACACATCTGTTCATCAGTATCTGCTCTGCGCCGAACATTTCAGGCACTTCGGTTAATACACAGGTACCACCCATAGAAATGACTTCATCTGTTATTCTGCCCACAAGCGGATTTGCTGTTATGCCTGACAAGCCGTCACTGCCGCCGCATTTCAAGCCGATTTTCAGCATTGAAATCGGCACAGCTGTTCTTTTATCCTTTTCACCCTGCTTTTGAAGTTCGGATATGATTTTTACACCCTCTGCAAGCTCATCCTCGCAGTCCTGTGCGTTAAGGAATTTTATTCTCTGGGCATCATATTCACCGAGTATCTTTTTCAGTTCTGTGATGTTGTTGTTCTCACAGCCTAAGCCAAGCACAAGCACACCGCCTGCATTCGGATGCTTAATCAGATTGCAGAGTATTTTCTGCGTAACAAGCAAATCATCACCGAGCTGACTGCAACCGTAAGGATGCGTAAAGGCAAAAGCGCCTGTTTTTTGTGCAAGTGCGTTTGCAGTACCGTTTATACAGCCGACAGTCGGAATAATCCATATGTCATTTCTTATACCTATATCACCGTTCTTGCGCTGATAGGCTGAAATCATAATTGGTTCTTCTGCTTTTACTTCGATATTTTCGGGCATATATGTATATTCCTGTTCACCCGAAAGAGCAGTCTTCAAGTTATGTGTGTGAATATGCTCGTCAGCCTTGATATTCTCTTTTGCAATACCGATAGGAAAGCCGTATTTGATAATCTTATCATCTTTGGCGATATCATATATTGCATACTTATGCCCGTTTTCAAGATTTACTTTTACATTATCGTCGGGGTGAATTACAACGAAGCCCATTTTATTGCCTCTCTTATTCCGTTACTATGGATTTTATCCATACTCTCTTCAACCAAATCAAGCATATCGGACAAATCGCAATCCCAAAGCTCTGCATTTGATAAAATATCCTTTACGGAACGAGTCTTAATATATTCCACTGCTGTTTTATCATCCTGCACATCATTTGTTTTGTAATATTCAATCAGGCAGGCAAGTGAAAAAACAAGGGACTTCGGTAAAGTGTTATGCTTCTTTACATAATCGTGAATTGTCGGCAGAACTCTTGCCGTAAACTTACTGATTGAATTAAGAGAAATGGACTTCCACATATGCTTTATATACGGATTTGAAAAGCGTTCAAGCACTGCATTTGCAAACTGCCTGTTTTCCTCCGTTTCACCGAGAGTAGGGAGTATGTATTTAAAAAGGCATGTGTTCAGAAATGCATTCAAATCCTTATCCTCAAGGCTTTTCTTAACCGTATCTATCCCACACAGCATTGACGGAAAAACGAGTGATGTGTGCGAGCCGTTGAGAATACGGACTTTCATTTTTTTATAGGCTTTTACATCATTTGTCCATATCACATTTAAACCGGCTTTCTGCAAAGGCAGTTCCTTTTCATAATCGCCCTCGATTACCCATAAATGATATGGCTCTGCCGTATCAAGCAGTTTATCATCATAGCCGATTTCATCATAAAATTTTTCTGCATCATCCTTCGGATAACCTGTTACTATTCTGTCCACAAGGGTGTTGCAAAATTTGTTTTCTTCTATAATCCAATAAGAAAAGTCTTCGCCGAGTTTCCATTGCTGTGCATAGCGCAAAACGAAACCTTGAAGTTGCGTTGCATTATTATCAATCAGCTCACAGGCAAAAATCACAAAACCGTTTAATCCTGCTTTATATCTTGCATAGAGCAATTGTGTTAATTTTGCAGGAAAAGATTTTGCAGGTCTGTCCTCATATTTGTCTTCAGCAACAAAGGCAATGCCTGCCTCCGTTGTATTGGTAATGATAAATCTGAAATCGGGATTCTGTGCAAGTTCAAGATAAGTGTCAAAATCTTTGTACGGATTGACTGCACAGCTGACTGCATTTATTTCTGTCCGCTCACAGATTTCCTTTCCGCTTTCAATACCACGCAGATACAGATTGTATCTGCAATCCTGCGCATTTAATGCATCAACAGTCCTTGAATCCGTCGGCGATACAATAACAATTTTGCCGTCATAAAAGCCATCCTTATTTAGTTTGTCAATGAAATAATCCGCAAATCCCCGCAGAAAATTTCCTGTGCCGAATTGTATGATTCTTTCGTTCATAATTCTACTCCGCATCTGAAAATTTGATAAGCAGTTTAGCAAGTGAGCCGTCATTATGCACAAGTGCGTCAAAAGCATCTTTTGCATCCTGTATGTCATAAACACCGCTTATCATTTTAAGCGGATTAACCTTTTCTGCTTTTACGAGGTCAATCAACTCTTCAAAATCCTTTGTAAACGCATTACGAGAGCCGAAAATATTGAGTTCCTTTTTGAGTATCACGGAATGAACAAAGGTTGTTTCACGCTTGCCGTTACCGATAAGAATAATATTGGCACCGTGTGCCGCATTGTCAATACAATTTAAAAATGTTTCAGGTGCACCGCATGCCTCAACACAAACATCAAAGCCATTACCGTTTGTGAATACACTGCACTCGCTGTGCAAATCCTGTTCTTTGACATTGATTGTCAAATCTGCACCATACTCCTTGGCAAGTGCAAGACGGCTTTGCAACATATCAGCTATTGCAGCCTTTGCACCCATTGCTTTTGCTTTAAGAAGTGCAAAAAGTCCGATAGGTCCTGCGCCCATAATGAGTAAATTGTCGCCCTGCTTAACTTCTGCACGTGACAAAGCATGGTTGCTGATTGAAAACGGCTCAATCAAAGCAAGTTGCTGTGCAGTTAAGCCCTTACCGTCAATAATGCGTTCAATCGGCATCGTAATATATTCCTGAAAAGCGCCGTCACGCTGAACACCCATTGTTTGGTTATCCGTGCAGGCATTAACAATACCTCTCTCGCAAGAATAACATTTACCGCAGTTAAAATACGGATTGCAGGTTATAATATCGCCTTTTTTTAAGTCTTTATCATTCTCAGGTATTTCAATAATCTGTGCCGAAAATTCATGGCCCGGTATTCTCGGGTATGTAGTAAACGGCTGATTGCCTGTGAATGATGCAACATCCGCACCGCAAATACCGCAGTAAAGGATTTTAAGCAGTGCCTCGTTTTCTTTTGGCATAGGTATTTCTTTTTCAATTATTTTAAGTTCAAATGGTTTTGTAATTTCAATCGCTTTCATCATTTTCCCTCGTCAATATATTCTTTATTCCATATAACGGCTGTTTTAAGTGGTGCACCCTTACTGTAAATTTTATTTTCATAAGCAAGCACAGGGTCAGCAGTAAATTCAGCTTTCTCTATCAGTTCAACAAGCATATCAAATTTACTTTCACACAAGATATTTATTGCCTCTTCCATATGTTTTTGTGTGAAATTGATTGATGCAAAAATCACCTGATTTTTAAAACCGAATGTCATGGTATCGTATGTAACTTCAGGACCGAGAGAAAAACTGTCATAAATGCCGTTACAACCGAGAACACCGTACTCAAATGCAATTTTATGTTCAATGTTTGTACCGCTTGTGCCGACAAAGACGCTCGCAGCACCACCGAGCATATTGATTATATTTTCGGCAATCTTACCACTGCTCATACCTGATGTTGACATATACTCTGCATTTAGATCATTCTTAACAAATTCTGCTTTGTCAGACTTTTCACTGCTTCTTGCAACAAACAGAATTTTTGCGGTTTTGTGATTTCGCCTGATTTGGTCGCCGATAAAAAGTCCGGTTGTGCCCAATCCGAAAATTACTACCCTGTCAAAGGTACTGTCATAGGCAAGCTTTTTTGCAAATTCTTCATCACAATTATATTTTGCCATCTCCACTCGAAAATTCTGTGCCACGCCGATATCGCACATACGCTCGTGCTGAAAAATCGCACAAGCATAAGGATCTGAAAAGACAAGTTTTTTTGCAAGAGAAAGCGGTAATTTTTTTAGTTTTTCGTATTTTACGGGCAAATGCAAAAGCATATCGGGATTAAAATATCCTTTATCACAAAATATACCGTCTGCACCGTCACAACCGTATTCAAAATAGCTTTCATCCTCTGTAAATCTGGTAGGGTCATAACTGTCACCGCCACGGATAAGAACGATTGCAAAACGATTTTCACTCGGAACCCATACAACGCCTTCGTGTCCGTTAATAAGCCTTGATTCGCCCTGCGGAAATTTACTGTCAAGCTGAGTTTCTCTTCCCATTTTCATCAATTCAAAATCCGTTCCGCAGAAACCGCAGAATACGGGAAATACTGCTATACCTTCTTTTTCAGGTTCATCTCTTAATCGTTTTCTTGCAGGATTTATCAAATTGATTTCACTGTATCTGATTGGCTTTTCTTTATCATTTACAAAATAAGTTGCTTTTGTTTTCAATTCATCATACTTCCTCAAATAATTTATTATTCAGCAATACCCGACGACTTTTCCTTAAGTTCTTCCATTATTTGATTGTACTTTTTCTTACTGAGTGGATAAAACGCCATAACGGCAATAAACAAGATACCGCTTACAACCGTTATAACGGCAGAAATGTTAAACCATTGATTCATAATTGCAATGTTTTCAGGCAGATATTCAGCGCCGTTTTTAAAATTCATAGGCTGATAGCCGATTTTCTGCTGAATAAAGGTTGGTATAAACATTGCAAACTGCGAAACGAGACCTGTCATTGAAACAGCAAAAGTCTGAATAAAACCTTCTAATCGTCTGCCTGTTTTCCACTGCTGATAGTCATAAATTTCCGAGAGCATAATCGGTGTAAGTGTACCGACAGCATTAAAGCCGGTAACAAATCGAATAACTGTAATTACAACAGCAGTAGGTGTACCGACAGGGATGTTCTCATAGCCGATAATACAAAGCACACCGTAAGCGACAGCATTGATTGCCTGCCACATAATCATAATGCTCTTATTATTCATTTTTCGTGTCATAAACGGCAATAAAAGCATTGCAGGCGTTGCGGCAAATCCTACAATAGGACTTAACATAGAGAACAATGATAAGCCCTGCTCGGTGGTTTCACCGTATCTGAACTGACCAATGTAATAGCTGTTCATTTCGGCTACACCCCTGAGACTTCCGATAATCATAGCAAGCGTATAAATCATCAACGGCTTATTCTGCATAACCAGACGCAAGCCTTCCTTAACGCTTATATTTTCACGTTCCTGCGGTGTTTCATATATGCGTTCCTTTGTTTTCAGAATAAGAAAAACAAGAATAACGCCTATTACCGTACTAATTAAGCCCATCAGTCTGAATGCCATATACTCTCTGCCCTGACTCATAAAATGAGCACGGATAGGACCGATAATAAAATTCATAACGGTTGGTGCAAATCCCATTATAAGCCCCACAGGTGATAACATATCTGTTCTTTCTTGCGACACCGGCGTCATAGCGGCAGGTATCATATAAAATGTGTTATACCAAATATTCCAGAGAACCAGTACAGGAATGCAGGTGCAATAAGCATACACAACCCTAAATGTCATTGAGTTTACCTGTGGCAGCCATGTTGCAAGCACTACAAAAAGAGAAATAACAGGAGCAATACCGATAATATATGGCTTATATCTGCCAATTTTAGTTTTGGTATTCTGTAACATCTTGCCAAAGAACGGCTGAATAAGAAGATTAGATACACCTACAATGCTGAAAATAATTGTACCGTGAATGACATCAATTTCATAAATATAAGGTATCTGAGTTGCAGTAATTACAGCAGTTATAACATTGACGATAAAGCTGACACCGAGACCGCTGAAGCCGTAGCAAGCCATTTCCTTAAAAGTTAAATATCTTCCCTTTGGCGGTGTTGACCAGCCATTTTTCAAAGATGTAAAAAGCCCTTTGATTTTATGCATTGCTTAAACCCTTTCGCTGTTAAAAATCTTCAATTTCAATATTTATATTATTGTCTTTGTCAAGTGTCAAAACCGTGCCGCCGAGCGCCTTCGTTGTAAAATTACAGTTATAAGAGCTCTTGGTCATATAAGCCAATGTAACGCCGTCAAGCTCGGTTACAAAGTTATTATTGTGATCGTGACCTGCAAACAGATGGGTACCTCCGTTTTCCTTAAACGCATTGAAAAAACCGTCATTTGTCTTAGCCGTGCAGGTTCCCTCACCGCGAATACCCATCTCAAATCCGTTTTCCAACTGTGCATATTCAGGAACAGGAACGTGCATAAATGCCATATTCGCAACTTCAGCACCGCTTGTTTCTTTTATTCCGTTAACTGCCCATTTATACCACGCAATTTGATTTTCGTTTACACCGCCATCCGTAATCTGACCGTCAACGATTCTGTACTGACCGTCATCAATCATAAAGAGTGAATATACAGGCTTATCATTTCTTGTTAAATTGACGATGTAATTGCCCATTCCGTTCATTCCTTCAGGACCTGATTTAAACAGGCAATGCTCAGATGATTCATAAATTTCCGCAAGCTTTGCTTTATCTGCTCTGCCTTCATAATCGTGATTACCGAATACAGGTGCCCACGGAATTTCAAACTTTTCCATAAAATCGCAAAACTGCTGTGTACAGATGTCATTCCAAGCAGTAAGCACCGTATCTCCGCCGACCACAATTAAATCCGGATTTACATTTTTGATAAGCTTTTTAAGCTGAATTTCGCTCATACCGTCAAGAATGAAATTAACACCAAGGCAAGCAGCAAATGTGCCGTAATTGCGGATATGAATATCGGTTAAGCAAAGAATTTTTGCATCCTTATTTCCGATTTCCAAATGCTGTGCATAATCTGTCGTATATGTATCAGACGCACTCCATTTATCACAGACGGCAACACCTTTTTGTTCCTCGAGTGCAACAGATGCAAAATATGCATTACAAATGCACACAACAACCACAAGCACTAAAATAATACTGATAATCACTTTTATCGGTTTTTTAGCAAGAAACTTTTTCATTTTGATACACACTCCACTTTATAAATTTTTGCTGTAAAATCAAAAAACGCACTCATATCACCGCTTATTTCATTACCCTGATAATTCTGCGGTAAAAGAACACCGTTTTTCATAAACACTTCTCCTGAAGCAATTAAATCAACCTCAGAAATTTTATATTGCAACTGTGGCTCCAATCCGATTAGTTTAATTCTCGGTAACGACTGCACAGAAGAAAACAACTTTTGAAAAACATATAAATATGCTGTTTTTCTGCTTTTGTCAACCAAAAACCAGCTGTTGAAATTCTCTGAAAATCCGTCCGACAAACGATAGAAAGGTGCACCATCCAAAATGGAACGAATTTCTTTATATCTGTCGGTACACATTTTATCAATTCCGTAAGTAACATCCGTTTCAGGATACAGCGTGCTGACAAGCAAAAGCGAATTTTTTTGAAAAAAGCATCGTAATTCTCCTGAAATTTAATTTTTCTGCCGTAATACAGATGTTCTAAATCTCCTTGTTCAGTAACACGAAAAATGTAACTGCTTTATGCTGTATTCAGATGAAATACATTGTTCTTTACAAAAATCATTGTTTTCCCCTACTATTTATTATATAAAACCAGTAAATAACTCGTATAATATAATGAATTGACATTTCTATACTATGATTATATAATGAAATTCAAAGTAATTATTGCGAAAAACAACCAAAAATTTTAGAAATCCTATCATACTTATCCGGCAGGGAGTACCGCTATGAAATCAACAGAACTTGGTGTTTTGAAAAAATCAGAGGTTTATTTTTCATCACCGTCACAAACAGCAAAAAAATTATACTACTACCCAATCAGTGCAGGGCATTTTTTCTGCATTAAGGGCTATCATCTAATTAGAGATAATTATAACAGTCTTTTGATAACGCATATCATTGACGGCACATTTACTTATATCAAAGACGGGAAACATATTACCGCACGAGCAGGCGATACGGTTATTCTTGACTGCTATAAACCACACGAATACTATACAAATGACAGTTTTGAATCCATTTGGATACACATATCCGGTGCAAACAGCTTTGAACTGTTTGAGGAAATTGAAAAGACAGACGGCAATCTTATAAAATGCCGTGATATAAACCATGTTAAAAAACTTTTATTTCGTATATATGACAGCATCAGCGGTGTTAATCCTCCGTCAGAGCTGAATATATCCCTTGATATTTACAAAATATTTGCAGAACTGCTCAATCCACAAAGTATAAAAAGCAAGGGCGATAGCAATTACGAGGACAGCATACAGGATGTCAAAAATTATATTGCCGAAAATCTAAACGAAAAGCTGACCGTTCAAAGACTTGCTAATGAATCACATATGAGCACATCTCATTTTTCAAGAGTTTTCAAACAGCAAACAGGCTTTTCGCCTTATGATTATGTTTTGATAACACGCCTAAACAAAGCAAAATATCTGTTGCAAAAAACAGAAATGTCTGTTTCATCAATTGCATATGAAACAGGCTTTAACAGCGAATCCAATTTCATTTGCTTTTTTACAGATAATGAAGGCATATCTCCCGGCAAATTTCGAAAACTGAAATTTTAAAAATTAACAAAGCAGAATTCCGAAAGAAAATGATTATAAATCGTAAGAATTCTGCTTTTTATTTTGTTATTATTAAAGAAAATGCATTATGCGGAGGTTAAAAATGAAGACGAAAGTATTACATTTTGATAAAACAATTATGCATTGGGATGAAGCGTTACCTCTTGGTAACGGTGATTTAGGCTGTCTTATCTGGAACAGTTCTGATAAACTGCGTTTCAGCCTTGACAAAGGTGGAATATGGGACTGCTCCAAATCACCTGAAAATCAGAACAATTTTACATATAATGATATCAAAAATCTTGTTGCAAACAAAAAACAAAAGCAGATTCAAAAAAAATATGATGATTGTTACAGCAATCCGACACCAACCAAACTGCCGGTAGGTAAAATCATTTTGAATTTAGGCATCAAAGAAAACATCATATCCGATCTGGATTTCAACATCGCACAGGCTGAATTAACGATTGGTGAAATATTGGTAAAATCCTTCATTCACGCACAAAATAATTACGGCTTGATTGAAATAAATAAAACAGGCGTCAACTTAACAATTGACAACCCAAAATACGGAAAAATCAAAAAGTTCTCTCTTAAATTTCCCTCAAAAAGAACTGTCCAATCCCTCAAAAATCTACACTATCCCGATGCTAAATTTTTCGATGAAACAAAGGATGAAATAAATTATAAATACTTTATTCAGCCGACAAATGATGGTTTTTACGGTATTGTTACGGCAAAATATGAACACAATAATCAAACACTAATTGCATATACGGTTGGATTTGGTAAAGACAAAAGTTTTGTTGAAAATTGCAAAACAACCATAAAATTCGCAATAGAAATAGGATATGATACTGCATATAATGAGCACAAAAAATGGTGGGAAGAATATTGGTGCAAAAGCAGTATAATTCTGCCTGATAAATTACTTGAAAAGCAATGGTATCTCAACAATTATTTGCTCGCCTGTTGCAGCAGAAAGCACAAATACCCTATGCCGCTTCAAGGTGTATGGACTGCCGACAATGGCTCTCTTCCGCCTTGGAAGGGTGACTATCACCACGATTTGAATACACAGATGTCCTACACAAGTTATTTGAAAGCAAATCACCTTGAACAGGGCGAATGCTTTATAGATTATCTGCTTGATATGGCGGATGCAGGCAGAAGATTTGCTAAGCGTTTTTATAATGCAGACGGACTCTGCCTGCCATCTGTTATGGATATAGAGGGGCATGCACTTGGCGGCTGGTGTCAGTATGCGCTGTCTCCGACGAATCAGCTGTGGCTGTGTCAGATTATGGCAAGGTATTATTTCTTTACAAAAGATAAGGAATACCTAAATAAAATTTATCCATATATGCAGGAAACAGGAAAATTCTTATTGAATATTCTAAAAGAAAAAAATGGAATATACAAATTACCGCTGTCAACTTCGCCTGAAATACACGATAATACACTCAAGGCTTGGCTTACACCGAACAGCAACTATGATTTGGCTTTAATGCGGTGCTTTGCTGACAATATGATAAAGCTGAGTAATGAAATCGGTAACAATCACGAGTCGGAAATATGGCAAAAGCATCTTGAAAAATTTGAACAGCTTGCCGTTAATCAAAATAATGTTTTGATGCTGTCACCTGATGAAAGTCCGAGCTGTTCGCATAGGCATCATTCACACTGCATGTCAATCTACCCACTCAGAACTCTTGAATATACAAAAGAGAAAAACAGAAAGATAATAGACAGCACAATTAAAGATTTGGAAAAACACGGAATCAGCGAATGGGTAGGCTATTCCGTTGTCTGGATGGCACAGTTTTACATCATTCAGGGCAACGGCGATAAAGCAAGTAAAATGCTGCACGATTTCTTCAATTACAACTGTACGGACAACGGCTTTCATGTAAATGGTGATTTTAAGCGTAAAACCGATTTTAATATGAAATACAGACTGTTCACACTTGAGGGCAATTTTATAGCCGCAGATGCCATACAGGAAATGCTGTTATACAGCGAGTGGGGCAAAATCAGGCTTTTCCCCGCCATACCGAGCAATTGGACAGATGCTGAATTTGAAAATTTCAGAGCATACGGAGGATTGCTCATAAGCAGTAAAATAACTGATAACAAGATAAGTTATGTGAAAATCAAGGCAACAGCAGACTGCACTTTCAAAATTGAAAATGATTTATCTCGTCTGAATTGCAACATAAAAATAAATGATATTAAAAATATAACCTTAAACAAAAATGATGAAATTATATTTTCATAAAAAAGCTCCTCAGCTTAACGGCTGAGGAGCTTTTGCTTACAGTGATTCAACTCAATAACTTTTGCACTTTTTAAAATAAGCTTATCAGAATTTAAAGGAATCGGTATCTCATTATAAACGTTTGAAATACCGAATTTTGTTTTCGGTGCAGTGCGGATAATAAGTGCTGAATTTTTTTCAATATACTTTTTATAATCACGCAGATACATAACAAATTTTCTGTCTGTATTAAAGTAATCATTAATTAGTGTATTACCGCTGAACACCTGAAGATTCAGACCGTCAAAATCAAATTCCAGCTTTACGTCAAATCTGTTTTCCAGTATATCATTCGGCAGTTTTAATTCGTAATAACTGCGTCTGCCTGTTGAATACAAAAAATAATTATACGGCAGCTTCTTTTTTCCACATCTGTTAAGGGATATATCATTTTTCAAATCTATATCACTTGCCTGCTCACAATAAATTTTACCGTCATCGCTGTAAACTGTGCCGTCAAGAAAATATGCTTTGCCATTGATAAAATGAAAATGTTTTGCCTTATCATAAGGAATAACAATTATTCTTACATCATCAATAAGGGTACCGTTTTCTGAATAATCAAGATAAATTTCTTTATTGTCAACACTACATTTCGGCTCAATCCCCTCACATTGTGCAAAACGGCAAACCGTTTCGCCGTTAATTTCGGTTTTAACAATAGGCTGTGCAAGAATATAATCAAAATGTACTTTTCCCAGCGTAATATTGAACGGATAAAAGAACATCGTATTTGCTTTTATATTGGTTTTCGGCAAATTTATTTCTTTATCACCTATTTTAACCGTCACACTGACATCATTAAAATCTTTGTACCGCAAGCCCTTTTCATAAGTAGTTGAGAAGAAATAACCACTGCCGTTTTCATCAGTTCTGACTGAACATTTCAAAAAGGATATATCGTAAGGGTCATTTGATTTCCATTCAGGGAAATATGCCCGCTTGGTGCATATTTCTTTATCAAATTCATTTATAAAGAGGTGCATCAATCTGAGTCTGTCACCGTGAGGCCGGCAAACGCCATATCTGCTTATCGGTGCCTGAAAATCATAATCAATTATCGGATAATTATTCGGGTAGCCCGTCAATCTGTTTTCCTGCATCAGTCTGTCATTCGGATTTGCACCGCCGCAGAACATATAATATCCGAGCCAGTTTGCACCGCTTGCAAACTTTGCAAAACCAACACCATAGCCGTCTTTTTCGGATATATAGGGCCTGCGATGCTGTGTGACCTGATTACCCGGACCGATTTCGCAAAAGGCATACGGAATGTTATCATAAACATTTTCATTCACAACTGTATTCCTGTGCAAGTCTGCACCGATTTCGTCCTCGGTTTTTGCAGGTGTTATTGCAAAACGATTGTTTGGTTTGAGTGCCTTTTTCCCCATAGTCCACGGTGCATCTGGATACCCACCCATCATCGGCAGAAAGTCATTATCAGGCTTGCCGGACGGCCATGCAGTCATTGTAAAAAACGGTACTTTAAAGCCGATTTCTTCTGCAATACCCCTGAGCGTTCTTATATGCTCAGTTGAGCCTATATATTCATTTTCAAGCTGTAAACCGATAACCGTTTCACCATCAAGAAACGGTTTGACCTCTTTATAAAGTCCCTGCCAGTATTCACGCACCTCTTTAAGATACGCGGAATCATCACAGCGTTTTTTGAGCATTTTGTTAATACGCTTGGGAAATCCGCCCCGTATAACCTCGCCGTGACACCACGGACCGATACGCAAAACACACGGCATATCAAGCTCTTTACAAACACGCAAAAAGGCCGCAATATCTCTGTTGCCGCAAAAATCAAAATTATTCTTATATTCCTCGTGATAGTTCCAGAAAACATAGGTTGCAACTGTATTTATTCCACATGCACGCATTTTGAGTATTGTTTCTCTCCAGCGTTCCCTCGGCAGTCTTGAAAAGTGTACTTCACCTGAAATAATTGTAAACGGCTTGCCGTTTTTTGTGAAATACTGTGTGTTTACACCATAGGAGCTATCTGTATTTGAATAGTTAAAACGCCCCTGTTCAACAGACTTTGGTTCCGCCTTAATCGTTATCTGCATATAAATTTTCTCCATTTCTTATCAGTCAGTAGCGAAGAAATAAATATCAGAATTGCCGATACAATCCAGATAATAATTACAGCATTCCAGCCTGAATGTTCAGCAACAGCACCAAACCCATAGGATGATACGGCACAGCCGATATGTGCTGCCGAATTTAATATGCCGCTTACGGATGAAGTTCGTGAACAGCCTGAAAAATGTATCGGCACAAGTGATATTATCAAATAGTTAAGTGCATACATTACAGATGTGGTAACCGCCAGCAGAATTATAATTATGTATATAGGCAGTTTGCCGATAAAGAGAAGCAGTACCATTGGCACAAGTGCAAAAAGTCCTGTAACACCTGCTGTTTTCATTTCATTTTCACCGAGTTTTTTGTAAAGCGGAACAACTACATACGCACCAAAGGCATTCAATACTGGCAAAATCACAGTCAAAAATACTGAAAATGAAGCTGAAACACCATAGGTTTCCGCAATCATAGTCGGCACCCAGTTTGTTATTCCGTCACGCATCATACCATGCAGAAATGAAGGAACAATAATTATAAAAAGACCGCTGCGCATTGCCAAAGATAAAAAGTTTGCTTTGCCATTGGCACAATTTGGTTTATCTTTTTTTTCGCTATTCTGTATTTTTACTTTTGTGATATATGATTTTACATAAAATACAGCTAGGATTACAAAGACAGAAGCAACGAAAATACAGATACCGCCGCATACGAAAATAATTTTCCACTCATAAAACTTAATAATAACCGTTGATACAAGATATGCACATATTGTACCTGTCGGCAATGACAAGGAAATATTCAATATAGCTTTATGACGCAGGTTCTTATTGATCGTTTCCGAAAATATACGCAAAATCGGTGACCACAGCATAGACTGAAAAAATCCATTTAATGCCCATATGATAAGCATAAAAATCAGTCTGTCTGCCAACGACATGGCAAAACAGGATGCTGCACCTGCAAGTGAACCGAATATGATCATAGAAAACGGATTCACTCTGTCACCAATCAAACCGCTGATTAACTGACCGATACCATAGCAGATAAAAAAGGCTGTTCCTATTAAACCGATTTCACCTTTGCTGAAAACGCCTTCATCAACTATGGGTGCAATGGATGCTGCATAGCAGGTTCTTATAAAGTATGATGCAGCATATACAAACCATAAAGCTGCAACAATAAGCTTGCTTTTATTAGAATCTTTTAAAATATACTGTGTCATTTGTCAAATTCACAAATAGGTTTAGATAAAGCAAGAAAGGTTGTTCGGTCTTCAATTCTCTGTGAACCGTGCATGCGTGAATGACCGCCGTGATCCGAAGCAATCAAAATAAGCCAATCCTCATCCTGATACGACTGTCTCGCTTTTACCTGTTCAATTAAATAGTACGAAATGGAGTCAAGACTGCATACGCCCGAAATGTATCTGTAATTCTTATCTCCCCACCCGGTACTATGACCGTTGTGATCGGGACCCTCAAAAATTCCGAAAATCAAATCAACATCACTTGCAATTTGTTTGAGCATATGCTCAAAAAGATGTTTATCACTGTCGAGCTTATAAAAGTGTTCAGATATATTATTTTTTTGCGCATATTGATTTTCCAATAAATATGTATTCGTGAAATGTTCCGGCCACTGCGCATTAAATGATGTTTTATATCCTTCACAGGCAAGTTTTTTCAGGGCTGTCGGATAATCTTCGTCCAGACTCCAATTTGCACCTGTTCTCCATTGTGGCTTAAGCCATTTGCCGCATAATGCACAGCTCCATCCCTGTGCTGTGCTTGTCTGCTGAAGCAAGCCGTTATCGCCTCCGACATAAGTTATGTATAAACCACCGGTTTTTTTGAGAGTTGAAACAGCACTGTATATATTGCTTTCATTATGTCCGCTTATTTTTTCGTCTGCACTTTTTATCAGATACTTCATTGAATCGGCACGGCATCCGTCCCAGCCGATAAAAAGGCACTTCGGCTTTTTGTCAGCTTTTTCAAAATGGTTCAATATTATTTTATTGACAACTGTCTGCGGTATTCTTGTTTCATAAGTGTTATCAAACAATCCTTTAGCATTGACCGTTTTGATATATTGGTTTTTGCCTAACATAATAATCACCATAGCCTTTCAGGCAACAAATAGTTTATTAAAAATCACCTATATCCTGCGTTGTCTAATTCATTACAATATGTTCAATATTAACGGATTGATTTTCTTTCTGACCTGTAATAGTAATCAGCGTGCCGCCAGTTTCCTTTGCATTGTTCCACGGAACAGGCGATGGGCCGGTTTTGAGTCCATAGGTATATGTAATGTCGTCATAAGTTATGCTTGCATTGTTTTCATGGTCATGACCACAAAAAATGTATTTTGTTGAACCAAGTTCCTTGCACTTGTCGACAAAGCCCGATTTGACAGGTGCAGTACCGGGCAGATACTGACAGTAACCGAAACCATACTCCTTGGGGATGTTGTAAACACCGTTTTCATCCTGAACGCCGTATTTTTCTACTGCCTCACGGAATTCAGGCTGTGCAAAATGTGAAAAGGTCATAGACGCAACGGTTCTGCCTGTTGTTTTTTCAATTCCTTTAACATTCCATTCATACCAGGCAATCTGCTCATAGCCCATATAGATTTCTTTTGTATAAGGTTCATTTGTTTCTTCATCAAGATACTCCAAATATCTGCCGTTATCAAACATAAACAAAGTGTATATAGGTTCGCCCTTTTCGGTAATATTGATTACATAGTTTCCGCATCCGTAAAGGTTTGACGGACCTTTCTGCATCAAGCAGTGCTCCGCCGCCATATATTTATCTGCCTGCCAATTTAAAGTGTTTGACGGAATTTCATTATCGTGATTTCCAAAAACAGGTGCCCATGGAATACCATAGCTTTCCATATGCTTAATAAAATTATTAATTGAAAAACGGCTCGACATGGCAGATAAATTATCACCAGGAAGTGTAATCAAATCGGGCTGTGTTTTTTCTACAAGCGCATCCATCTGCTCATAGCATTCCTTGTTTTTGCCAAGGTTTGACCAAAGCTGGGTATCCGTAAACATAAGGATCTTAAAGTCTTCTCTGTCCTTTTCAACTGTCTGAATTTTTGCAATATCAAACTGCTGATCTGCACTCCATATCTCTGTATGCTTTTCGCCTGTTAAAGGAAAAAACAGTATGCCAATAACCGTTAACGCTACTGCAAGAAATACACACACTGCAATTTTTATTTCCCTTATTATTTTTGCTTTTTTAGACATATCATTTTCTCCTTTAAAACTATTTCTGATTTTCAAAAGTTGCAGAAAATTCAAGACTGTTTTGCTTATTAAGAATAAATCTTTTGTCCAAATAATTGCCCCCACAAAGTGGATTATTTATAATAATACTATGTATTATTCTCTATATCAAATCCCTGCATAACCAGTGATGACGGAACAATAACACTTTGCCATTTACTTTCGTTAATGGTACTGAAATCATAATCCTGATTGTAATCAAATGCATTCGGAATAAATTTATTATATATAAACCAATACAAAAATAATTAAGAAAAGCAATCAAATACTTTAGAAAATCCCTCATTTTTTATGATTGAATTTCTAAAGTATAAAGCAGTTTTTCTAAAGGAACCTGTAAGCAAATATGTTATACTGTTGATATAAAAAGGGTGAAAGAATCACACAAAACAACAGAATAATTAAGGATGGTAACACACTGTTTTTGCTTTTTGCTGTTAAAGCAAAAACGGGATATAGGACCGGTTTTCGATAGTAACCGGTAGCTCTTAAAAGTTTTGTTAAATATAAATATTAGGAGTTGTAGAAGCACTATGAAAAAAAATAATAAAAAGAAAATAATTAATGTTATAAGTGTTTTGTGCGTCATTGCCATACTGATAGGTACTGCATGCGCCACAATGGTTCAGTTTCCCAGTGCAGATCAAGAATTAAACGATTTTTTACGAAGCATTTACATGAAAAATTTTGACCAAGTTGACTTGTCTGAAAAGGGTGAGCTTAAAAGGGTTATAGATAATAAGCATCCGCTGCATCTTCTTAACTATTATGCTCAAGAGCCTGTTGAAGAATTATGGAAGTCTATTCCAGAAGACATAAAGCCGTATACAGTTATGCTAATCATAATATCGGAAAAGGCTGAGGGTAGTGAAAACTACATAAAGAAAATAGAAGAGGTGGCCGACAGATGCGAGGAACTTAAAATCCCATATGCAATTTCAAATGTCTGCGGAGAAACTCATTTTGAAAATCGACTGCCCATATCTTATTTGGAAGAAAGATTTGCAAAACTTCACAAATATTTTTATGGCCTTAACGGAGCAGAGCTATATAACACAATTCTCTGGAGAGGAGAACTTGAATCAAATAACTGCCAGTATTTGATAGACAGTATCAAATTGGCAGCCAAATACGGTGGATATTTTTTCTGGACTGATACCAACCGTAACTATGACAACGGCATGATGGTTGACTGGTTTGAAAATAATGAATTGATCTATTCAACGTTTAAGCAGTACAATGAAAACATTGTTATGATGAATAAAGAATCCTTCGGCGAACCTTCAACCTATTCCTTTATGCAGGGATTGTGGCTTGCGGGACTTATTGGAAATTACGGTGTATCTTCCGACTGGTGGCATTGGACATGTAACGGATATAAAACACTGTTCGGAGAATATGATAAATATGCTGACGGCAACTGGGACAGAATTGCGTCTTATCCTGAAAATATGTACACCCAGTCAATGGCTTTGGTTGCAAGCAGGGGCGCTACTTGTTTTAAAGCTGAGGCACCCAATTACTCAACCTCTGTTGCAGGTGAATCCACTGCGGGATTTCAGTATTCTATTTTGCCATTCTACAGAGATATTTTGAATGGAGATATACATATTCCTACACGTGAAGAAGTTCTCGAAAATACAAATATGGCTATCGTAGGCGGAGAAAATTTTATTACATTAAATTATAATCTTAAAGAATCGAACCTTTATCCGAACAGTCCTTATTACAGTATCATACCTTTACTGCCCAAAAATCTTAGGTTGGAAGAAAGAGCGGTTTTCCTTAACCGTGGAGTTAAGCTGGTTGAAGAAAAACTTTCATCGAAGGAGCTGGAACAGTATAAGTACAGTGGTTTAACAGGAAATACATATCTTTGCGGTGTAGGTTCGAACTGGACCTTTATCAATAATCTCGAAAACAAGAAGGGCACTAAAAGCGCTAAGTTTGCGCCGCACTTGAGTAAGCTGAGTAGCGTGACAGTTACATCTGATGAGCATAGCTTTGTAATTGCAAATGAGTCGACCGAGGGTATTAGTTTTATTTTAAATAATTACCGTACTGATAAGGGGAAAATGATAAAGGAAGTCACTGCCGAGGACAGAAAACATGTTAAGGAAACATGGGTGGATATTAACGGACGCTATCTTACCCTCGATAAAAACGGTAATCCCAAGGGAGTAGATGATAGTAAAAAACGCATTACAACAATAACATTAAAGGGTGATTTTGGCGGTAAAAAGCCATATATCATATGGAAAAACACTCCTGAAAATAACGAAAATACGCGAGAGTATAATTATTATGTTAACTATACTGAAAATGAAGTAACAATCAAAATTGAGCATAATGGTTATGTTAAATTCAGAGTGCTTCTTGAAGCTAATCAACTCACTGTAAACAATCAGGAAAAAGAACCCGTCAAGGAGACAAAGGCAAAAACAGGTGCTGATACATCTGAATTGCAGAGATATGTAAATAGCGTGGATGTATCCGAGAGCGGATACTATTCCCAGTATGGCTACATGCAGTTTACAGCTCTTATAGAAAAGGCTAAGGTATATATCCAAGAAGGAACCTATACCGAAAAAGAGATTTCATCCTTGCTGGCAGAGGTTGAAAAATATCAAAAGCGCTTAATAAATATCCAAAAGTATGTGGACATTCTTAAAAAAGTATATTCAGGTGATGACGAATCACAAAAAGTCAAAGCTGACAGGCTTTTAAAAGAATTGCTGTCTGCTAATGTATACATTGAAGGACGGAATAATGATATTGATTATAAATTGATTTATCGTTTAAGGTCGTACAGTAACAGTCTTGTTAAAGAAAAAAACGCAAAAATGGAAAAATACTATGACACCTTGGCTAATGCATAAATACCAAGTAATAACTTTTTTTGTAAGACTTTATTGTTCACAAAAAGTTTGAAACAGTATGTAATTGCATTTGAAGTTTTTCTTCTATATGGAAAAACGACGTATGCTTGTGTTAATATTAACAGCGATATTTTTATCGTATACCAAAATCGGTTTATCCGCTGAAATTTCGGTTACCATTCCGTTTTTCCACTTAAAACTAATTTTCGCACCGTTTACCGACATATTTTGAACATGACCTGATTCGGAAAAATTTTCTGGCAATGCAGGCAACAGCTCTATCATACCGTTTTCCTCTGTTAACAGCATTTCATTTATGCCTGCAATAAAACCGAGATTACCGTCTATCTGAAAATAGAACGGCGGATGCACACAAAAAAGATTTTTAAACATGGCATGGCACAATAGACTTCTTATAACCGTTTTTGCAGTATTGCTATCACGAAGCCTTGCCGCAATGCAGATTGCCCATGCTGCGGACCAGCCGATATGCTGACCTGAATTTTCAAGACGGTATTTAAACAGCTTTTGTATCCACTGCCTTTGCTCCTTATTCTCATAGTAACCAATAAGAGCAGCAGGATAAAATGCATAGAGCGGTGAAAAATGCCTGTGTCCTTTTTCAGGTGTCTCGTAATCCTTATGCCATTCGCATATTCCGTTTGCACCATTTTTAAAAGGATACAATTTTGAATATTTTTCGGAAATATCCGATTTCAAATTCTCATCATCAGAGATTTCAAGTGCATTATTAAAGGCCTGCTTAACAAGTCCCATATCAAAGGCTGAGTAAGAGCCTCGCAATCTTTTTTCAAAACCGCCTATTTAAGCCATTTTCCAGACTTTGCATCTCTCAAAAATCTCTCAGAATTTTATTTTTGCTTATAGCCGCAAATTCGTATGAGGAATTGCGAACCCTACAATGAGGTGTCGAAAGAAACTCTAAATCCGCATTATCATTTACAGCAGGGTACTGCACAGTTTGATGACAAAGAATATAAAAGGTCATTATTCAATAGGATCTAATAAGAATAATGACCTCTTTTGCTTATCTAAAAATTCCATTTTTTGCAATAAAATTTTGCTTCGGGAACAACATTTCTATTTTTTGGATATTCATATTCGCTGTAAGTTTTTCCCCATTCAAGTTCAAACTTGTTTAGCTTTTTACCAAATGCGAAAGACCTATACTTTTCCCTCTGTGCATAGTTGTTTCCGTTTCTGTATACATAAGGTTTGTGATTTTTCAGACAGTCGAGAGCGTAATCATAAAACATTTCCCACCGCTTATAGTAGTATTCTTTAACAAGTCCGCTCCACTCACGCCACGAATAATCGTAAAGCGCTGAGGTACTGCCGTTTATATCGCCCCAAAGCGTAATAAGAGTGCGTGCATTGAAATCAAAATAGTGTTTTTCTTCTTCATTTTTGGCAAGATTGTGCGCATCACAAATCCATTTTGCCAAAGTCATCTCGCTTCTGCACGAAATAAAACTGTCCATATCAAGAAGAAGCTCAAGCTGGGTTTTAGCAATCCTCTCACACTTCTTTCTTTGCAGAAGTTTAAAATATTTTGAAAATTGCTTTTGATTGTCATAAAATCTGTTGCTGAAGCACTGCCTTACCATATCGCACAAGTCGTACTGATAGCCTCTTGAGTCTTCAAACTCGTCAGCGACGCTGATGAACAAGTCTACAGCTTTTTCAAACTCTTTTGTATCGTAATAAACTTTTGAAATACAACACGGCCCCGTTCTCTTTGGCATAAGCTGAGGACGGGCGGCAAGAGTTGAACCGACCTCGTTTTCCTCGTATCCGTCATCCTTGTAACAGGTTTTTAGCAAAATATCCCAGACCTGACGGATTTTTTTATTATATTTTCCGTACCTTCTGGTTATGTATTTATCAAGCCATTTGTCAATGTCTATTTTATGCTGAGCGGTAAGCAATTCAAATTGCAAATCGTAAATTACGGGGTTTTGGTCAATCCCCTCCATAAACATACCGCTGCCGACAACATTGGCGCCTTTCTCTTTCAAAGTTAGATATTTATTTTCGCAGTGCTTTCTGAGCTTGCCCTGCATTGCGTTTTTGCCACCGAAGTTATGAAGCATGCCCGAAACAACATCGTAACCTGCAACCTTCGGATTCAAAACCGCCTTTTCCGAATTGAGGTCAAGAAGCAAAATTCTGTCTTTCGGCACAGCGTTTACGATTTCTTCATGCATAGTCCACGCCTGCATTACCCAAACAGACTTTTCATCAAAATCTTTATAAAGTTTATCAATAACCTGACCTACTTTGCAAAGATATTCTTTAGTGTTTTTCGGAGGCGTGCCCTCATGAAATGGATCACAGGCAATGTAATGATAATTGCCTATAAGTTTTTCTGTTTTTTCCAAAAACACTTTACCAAAATCCAAGAAAAGTTTATCTAACGGGTCAAGTTGTGCCGTTTTTGGATAAAGACACCAGCCTCTTTGCATAAGAATAGCAGCGTTAGGGTATTTCTCTTTGAGCAATGTCGGAACATGTCCGGAAAATCCCTGTTGAATCGGTTGCATACCGAACTCGACACATCTTTCAATTATTTTTTTGCCAAGCTCAAGGCGGTTATAAACATACTCTTCACTTTTCGGTGAAATATAGCTATCGATATTTGTCATCAGTTGCCAAGCCCAAAAGGCGGGACCTGAAATGAAACTGAGCGCTTCTTCTTTTGTGAAGTTGAACGCCTGCAAGGTTTCATACCAGACAGCTTCGCTGCCGATAGGAGTAAGAGGCATATTTATGCCGTTCATTGCCATAAAGTCAATCTCTTTTTCCCACCTTGCAAAATCCCACCAGCACATGGAGTAATCTAATGTGCAGTAATTCAGATAAACTCTGAAATGTTGGTCTATGGTTTTTTCAAAAACGCCGTCAAACATTTTCAGTTCTTTCAAATCAAAGCTAAATGTTCCGCACCAGGAATACTGAATGTTGCAGTATTCTTTAAGATATTCGTAAATGCCGTTACACGCACAAATATAGTTGCTCGCTTCAACAGTAACAACTGCGTTTTTTGCTGTGATTTTGTATTTTTCTTTCTTTTCATTTGTAATTATCACATCAAAATTATTAATAAACTGCGGAAGATTTCTTTTGATGAAATCTTGCATAAACTTATCCATATTTAATAAATCTCCTTCTTATTGCGATTATCTTAAATACAAATCACATTTCAAAACGCTTTATATTAAACAGGTTGCATCATTTCAAGTATGATTCCGTCTGGGTCTCTAAAATAAAAAGCTCTGCTTTTACCAAACCCGTCTGCACTAAAATCAAAATTTTGCGGAGCCGATAAACATTCTACATTATTTTCTTTGAGCCTTTTGTAAACGAAATCAATATCATCCGTATAAAAACAAATCTCGGAAATTGATGTTTTGAATAAATCCGATTGAACTTTGGATATATCGCTATCAATAAATTGAATCAACTCAATAGGCGGTGCATCAACCGCTTTTGAGCCGTTCAAATAAGCAACCCTAACTTTACAATTTGACCTGCAAAACATTATGTCCGTTTCATTGCCAACCATTAATATTTCTCCTTGAAATTCAAGACCGAGAATATCTCTGTAAAATGCAATAGAATTATCTAAATCTGAAACGGTTAATCCAATATGATATACTTTTTCGACCATGGTTTTCTCCTGTTTGAACTTTACTTCACGCTGTTTATACTTCAACTGTTTTTATCACCTTTGCGCTTGCAAGAGCGAGTGCGTTATCAATATAAAAGCCGTGCTGAATATTTGCTATAGACCCTATCAAAAAATTCAAGCCCATTTTGTTTTGCATATTTAACAGCATATGCTGTGCCGCCCTTGTGCTTTGTCAGAAAGCAAATGCAAGCTGAACTGTAATCAATAAGGTATCTGTCCATTTTTACATGCAACGATTATAGTAATGCGGATCAAGGATTATTATCTTGTCCGCTTTCGATTTATCAGAGTAATTATCGAAAAAGTATATTCGCTGATTTTTCGATAATTAACATGAACAATATATCACAGAATTCTAAAAGAAGCAACATCATAAATTTAACACAGCAAAGTGCTACCTTTGCATTTTTGATGGATAAACAATATAAAAGGGCAAACTTAACGAGAGGGCTAAATGGGAGCTTTGGCAGTTGCCAAAACTCAAAAATAAATGTATAATAATGTCCAATAAATAATAGAGGATACATATTATGCTAAAGCTTATTCCGACACCGAATTTTGCAGAAATCAACGAAACAAAAAGATTAAATGTAAAATCAATCGTGATAAACGAAACCGATATCAACCGAAATGTGATTGATGATTTTTATGCATTTTTGAGCAAAATCAACATTCAAAACGGCAAGGGCTCACAGATTGAATTTCTTGATGACGGCTCACTCGGCAACGAAGAATACATACTTAAAATCAGCGGCAAAATCCGTATTTATTCAAACAGCCTCGGCGGAAAAATTTTTGCATTGCAAACGCTGAAACAAATCCTTTTTCAATATGGTGAAAATGTGCCTTGCCTCACAATCAAGGACAAGCCGGCACACGAAATCAGAGGGTTTATGCTTGATGTCGGCAGATATTTTTTCTCTGTTGATGATGTAAAACTGTTCATCAGAAAAATGTCGCTGCACAAGTTAAATTTTCTGCATCTACATCTTACAGAGGACCAGGGGTGGCGAGTTGAAATCGAAAAATATCCACTGCTTACTCAAATCGGCTCGGTGAGGAAAAAGACCAATTTTAACCACAAGGAGCACGGCGGTTTTTACACGAAGGCTCAAATCAAAGAGATTGTAGACTATGCCCACAGTTTTGCAATCAGCGTTATGCCCGAATTTGACATTCCGGGGCACAGCAGGAGTGCAATGGCAGGCTACAACTATCTTGGTTGCTTTGACAGGAAGTTGCCTGTTTCCGACCACTGGGGAGTTAAGCACGATGTTCTGTGCGCAGGTAAGGACTCGACCTATGAATTCGTTGAAAATATTATTGACGAATTTTGTGAAATGTTCCCCGACAAATATTTTCACATCGGCGGTGACGAAGTGCCGAAACACAGATGGCATTTGTGTCCGCATTGTCAGGCGAAAATGAAAGAATTGGGATTGAAGAATGAGGACGAACTTCAATGCTACTTTATGAACAGAGTGAATGATTACTGCAAAAGCAAGGGCAAGCAGGCGTTTATGTGGAGCTGGGATTTGAAGAATGACAAATTGCTTTCGGAGGATTTGGGCTTTACAAAATGCGGAGATATGGACACGAGCGACCGACCGTTCATTGACACAAGCACATCCGCTTATTACATTGATTTGCCTTACGGATATATCAGTCTAAAGGACACAGCCGAACACCGACTTTACTCCGGCAACTGCCTTGGCAGTGAGGCAACATTGTGGTCAGAATATGTGCCCAATATGACAAGGGCGGACAAGGTGACCTACCCTCGACTCGGCGCAATGGCTCAAACTGTTTGGCACGGCGACAACTCCTATGAACAGTTTGCCGAAAGTTTGGATTACTACTATTCATTTCTCGATAAAAACGGAATCGGTTATTCCAAACCGAGCACGGCAAATCCGAACAAACCTTTGGCATTTTTCCAAAATCTTTGGTTCGAAAGACGACAGCTCACCTGGGAGGGATTGACCAATATTTTCGACGACCTGAAGGTTGAACTGCTTGCTAAAAAACAGCACCACACAACAGACTGTTGAAAAAGCTATTGGACATCGAGCTTCATTGTTGCGATAAACCGGAATTTTGCGGTGCAATCGGTGCGGGATTGTTTTCCGTTGACAGCGACAGATAAAACTTATTTTGGAGAAGCAAATGAACAAGAACTTTCATAAAAAAACGGCTTACGACTATGTACAGCAAACGAAAAAAGAGAATTTTATTTTTTTGAACGAGAAGTACGCACAGCACGGACAAACGGTGCTGTTCGGCGACTCAATTACGGAAATATTCAACAGTTATGAGCTGTTTTATGCCTTTTCGCAAACCACGAAACAGGCTGTTTACAACCGTGGAATAAGCGGTGACACGAGCGACAGATTGTTGGAAAGGCTCGAATGTAACGCCTTGAACATAAGCCCGAAAAATCTTGTGATTTTAATCGGAACAAATGACATCGGCATAGGGCTTCCGACCGAGTACACTTTGAATAATATAAAAGAAATTTTGCAAAGAACGCAAAAACTTTGCCCGAATATTAACATTGTGTTGCAGGCAATTTATCCCGTTAATTCGCATTTGTCAATCATTGCAAGGCAGATGGTTAGCAAACGCAGTAACAAAAAGATTTTGGCAATCAACGAGGAACTGCACAAAATCGCTCTTGAAAGCAAGGCGCAATGGCTCGACCTTACAAAAGTGCTGTCCGACGAAAAGGGCAGGCTTGCAAAAGAATACTGCTATGACGGTCTGCACCTGAACGCCCAAGGTTTTGAGATCGTATCCGAAAATATTATTCCTCTGTTGAAATAAGCATAAGTAAAAAGGACTTGAAATGTCGTTGAACTGCCCCGGATTGTTCAGACAGTACAAAAAAGCAGCCTAAGGTAGAATAATTTAATTTTAAGCAACAAACTGATTTCGTTTTTCGAGCGGAGTCAGTTTTGTTTTTGTTTGAATACGGTAATTGTTGTAGAAGTTGATGTATCCGGATTTTATTTCGGCTGTTTTTTTACAGCGCCTTTTTTCATTCTTGCTTTTTTCTTAAACTTGATATAATGAAAAAAGTTAGAAAAGAGGGGTACACTAAACATAGCGCCAGACTGTACATAACAACTAAAAAAGGAAGATGTATGTGCAGTATAGTAAAGTTGAAATTTGCGGCGTAAATGCCGCAAAACTCAAGGTTTAAAAGAAAAAGAAAAGATAGAACTTTTAAAAGCCATGCACATCAGCTTGTTCCCCATCTGAAGCAGCATCAAGCGCATATTCTTTTATCTTTAAGCCATTCACTAACGCTTCTCTTAAAACTTTTTCATATTCAACAACGAGAAGACGCATTTGAAGACCCCCCGTTCATTCGAATATTGAGCGTTAATTTTTTACTTTTGATATAGAATTGGTTTACTTGTGAAATCACAGCCGTCTGTTAATGAGAATTTATAACATCCGTCAAGAATGATTTTTTTGCCATCGTTATTTGCTGAAGTAAGATATTCGCTTGTTATTTTAAATGTTATTGTTTCTCTCTCTCCGGGTTTTAAACCGATTCTTTTAAATGAAACTAAACTTTTTTGGGGATTCGGATATTCCGTTGGCGGATATGAAACATACAACTGTAACACAGTATCGCTTTTCTCGTTTCCGATGTTGCATATTGTGGCTTTAATTTCTTCGCCGATGAGAGTTATATCCTCAAGAGAAAACTTGGTGTATGTGCGGCCGTAACCGAATGGATATTGAACATTGCCTTTGAAATAACGATAGGTTCTGTTTTGCATGGAATAATCGCAGAAATCAGGTAGGTCATCTGTTGAATTGTAAAATGTTATGGGCAGCTTACCGCTGGGTGAGCACTTGCCGAAAAGTATATCAGCAATAGCCTTGCCGCCCTGCGCACCGGGATACCAGCACTGCACGATTGCGTTAACACAGCTTTTGAACTTGCCGAAATTTATGCACCCACCCGAGAAATTTAACAAAATAATTTTTTTGCCTGTATCAATAAGCTTTTCAATATATTTCTGCTGATTCAGGGGCAAATCTATCGTTTCACGGTCACCCTGTTTACCAATGTTTCCGCCTCCGCCTGCAAGAGCACCTCCGGCTTCCTCGCCCTCTATGGAGGAATCAATTCCTGTGCACATCAGTATAATATCGGATTCTTGTGCCTTTTTCAGCGCTTGCTCTTCATCAATACTTTTCGATGAATCATACAAATGAATTCCTCTGATAAATTCCGTTTCACGGTTATATTGTGAAACGGCATCCGTAACCATAACAAAATGCGACGGATCGCCGAAATAATTTCCGAGATATGCTAATTTATTGTCGGCGTTATAGCCTGTAATCAAGATTTTTTGTGCATTTTCTTTAAGCGGAAGTATGCCGTCATTTTCCAAAAGCACAATTCCTTTTTCAGCCATTTTTACGGCTTGTGCCTCGTGCACGGGCGTTGCGTTTTCTTTAATTGTAATTTTATTGAAAGGACAGTCATCGTCAAACATTCCTAAAGAACTGCGAATTGACATCAACCTTGACACAGACCTTTTTAAGGTTTCTTTATTTGTATAGCCCAGCTTAACAGATACCGGCAATAATGAATATACTACTCCGCATTCAAGGTCGCAGCCTGCATTTACAGCTATTGCTGCGCCTTTTGCAGGATTGAATGTTTTTTTATGCTTGTAAATAACATCAAGTATTGCAGCACAGTCCGAAACAAAATATCCATCAAAGCCCCATTCTTTTCTTAAAAGCTTATCAATCAGCTTGTCAGAAGCACAGCAGCTTTCTCCGTTAACTCGGTTATATGCTCCCATAACACCGCTTACCTTTGCTTTTTTAACGGCGGCTTCAAACGCAGGAATATACGTTTCATAAAAATCCTTTTTGGATACTTCGGCATTAAAAGTGTGCCTTAAGCCCTCGGGACCGCTGTGCACGCAAAAGTGCTTTGCACAGGCAGAGGCTTTCATATATTTTTCGTTATCACCCTGTATTCCCTCGATAAAGGCACAGCCTAAAACGGAAGTAAGGTAAGGGTCTTCGCCGTAGGTTTCGTGACCTCTGCCCCAACGAGGATCTCTGAAAATATTTATATTAGGAGACCAAAGTGTAAGCCCTTTATAGATACTGTAATCTTTATTTTGTTGGCTTTCGTTAAATTTGGCTCTTGCCTCGGTTGAAATAATATCGGCACATCGCTTGACGGCATCTGCATCGAAAGATGATGCCATACAGATTGCCTGCGGAAATACAGTTGCAACACCGGCTCTTGCAACACCGTGCAAGCCCTCGTTCCACCAATTATACTGCTTTATGTTAAGACGCTCTATTGCCTTTGATGAATTACGCATTTGAGAAACTAATTCAATTAGTGACATTTGATTGGCGAGTCTTTCACCATTTCTTTTGTGCTGTGAGTAATTTTCCTCAGTCATCAATTTTACCTCTTGACAATGATTTGTATTTGGGTTATCATTATTATGTGCCGTGCTCGTGCACGGTATCAATATAACTACTATATAACATTTGAAAATAAAAGTCAAGCGGAGGTTAATATGGCTATAACCGCACAAAAAATTGCAGAGCTTGCAGGCGTAAGCAGAGGTACGGTTGACCGCGCCCTTAAGAATAGAACCGGCGTTAATCCTGAAACCAAGGAAAAAATTCTTGAGATTGCGAAGAAATATAATTACAAACCTAATTTAATAGGAAAGGCATTGGTATATTCCAACCGCTCTGTGCCTGTTGCGGTTATTATGAACAGTATCGGCAATTCCTTCTTTGAAGATGTAAAAAAAGGAATGCTTGCCGCCGAGCGTGAATATTCGGATTACGGTATAAAACTGAATATAAAGGAAATAAAAGGATATAACGCTTGTGATATTATTCAGGCTGTTTCCGATTTGCCCGAAGACCAAAAAAATGTAATTCTGACCCCTGTTGAGGATAAAGCGCTTTGCGAAAAAATTGATGAAATGACCGACAGCGGCATAAATGTGATTACGCTTTCAAGCGATATATCCGATTCCAAGCGTCTTACATATGTAGGCTGTGATTATCTGAAAAGCGGCGAAACGGCAGGTCGGCTTGTCGGTCTGTTATCAGGCGGGAATGCAAAGCTTTGCATTGTTACAGGTAGCTCGCTACATAACGGACACAGAATGAGAGTTCATGGAGTTCAAAATATTACCCATGAATATGAGAATATCAGCATTGTTGATGTAATTGAAAATAATGATGATAATGACAGAGCATATATTGCAATGAAGGATGCTTTGCAAAGAAATGAGGATATAGATTTTGTCTGTATAACTGCCGGAGGTGTTACGGGAACGCTGAAAGCGATTAAAGAAAGCGGGCGGAATATAAAGGTTTGTTCCTTTGACGATACCGAAACTACAAGAAAAGCTATGCAAAACGGCGAAATATTAGCAACAATTTGCCAGCAACCGTATGAACAGGGCTACAATGCCGTTAAGAGTATTTTTGAAGCAGTTGTTGCAAAAACGGACGTACCTGAGTATCAGTATTCTCAATTATATATAAAGGTTGACAAATCACTTTAATAAAATGCAATATCATTGCATTTTATTTTTACACATCGGCGTGCACGAGAACGGAGACCGTTATGGATGAAAATTTACGAACATTTTTACAGCACCACAGCAACATAAAATATTCGCTGTTTTTGAAAAAATTAAAGTTTAGTGTTTACACACCGATTGCACAGTTGAATGCATTTGTGCATAAATCTGCTGAACCGATACCTTTTGCTGAAATGAAAGACGAGCATTTCAGCAGTATAAAAATCGGCGATAATTGGGGCGGATTTTTTGACTGCGCTTGGTTCAAATTCACGGCGGATATAGATAATATGCAGGAAAATCTGGTTACTGTAATTGATGTCGGCGGCGAGGGATGCATTTATAATAAGGATGGTTCTGCTATTCAGGGAATAACAAATGTGCTCGGAATGGTGGATAATTTTCAGACTGTCAAAGGCAAAGCGGTAATTCCCTTAGAACGAATATATAACTTTAAAGATGGAAAAATTTTGTTTTATGCCGACTGCGGCAACAACGGCAGAGGCGGAAAAAGTAGCGGTCAGGCACGATTCAAGAGAGCGGATATTTGTGCCTTCAGACAGGATATATTAGATTTGTATTATGATGTTTTAGCCTGCTATCAGCTCCTCTGTGCAGTTAATAATAATGCACAGAAAAAAGAAATTAAGGCTCATATAAATAAGGCAATATCACTTGCACACAATACGGATTTGGAAAGCATTTTGAAGGCAAGAAATGCTTTATCAAAAATGTTTGACGGTAAATACAAACAGGATTTAACCGTTTATGCTGTCGGACACGGTCATCTTGATCTTGCTTGGCTGTGGCCTGTTCGTGAAACAAAAAGAAAAGCGATAAGAACATTCTCAAATGCAATTTATGAAAGCGAACAATGCCCAAGCTATGTTTTTAACGGCAGTCAGCCACAGCAATATGAGTTTATTAAACAAAAATCACCCAAGCTATTTGAAAAAATAAAGCAGGCTGTTAAAAATGGAAATATTGAGCCACAGGGTGGTATGTGGGTTGAGCCGGATACAAATCTTCCTTGTGGAGAAAGCCTTATCCGTCAGTGCTTTTACGGTAAGACCTATTTCAGAAAAGAATTTCAAAAGGATGTGAAAACCCTTTGGCTTCCCGATGTTTTCGGTTACACAGCAGCTTTACCTCAGATAATCAAAAAATGCGGTATGGATACCTTTATGACGATAAAGCTTAGCTGGAATAATATAAACGATTTTCCGCATCACACATTTATTTGGAACGGACTCGACGACAGCAAGGTACTTGTTCATATGCCACCCGAGGGCGACTATAATTCAAATGCCGCACCTTATGCTTTTGAAAAAATATATCGGCAGTATAAGGAAAAGCAAGTAAGTGATATTGCACTTATGCCGTTTGGTATCGGTGACGGCGGAGGAGGACCGGGTGAATACCATATCAATATGGCAAAAAGATGCGAGAGTTTAAGGTATATTCCTAATGTTAAGATGTCCTCGTCTGAAAAGTTTTTTGATGAACTCAAAAAAGATGTATCAAATTATCCTGAATATAAGGGCGAGCTTTATTTAGAAAAGCACCAAGGTACATACACCACACAGGGTAAGGTCAAAAAGAATAACCGTCAATGTGAAGTGCTGCTTCATTTTGCCGAGTGGATTTGTACTATGGCATATATGCAGGGTAAAGCATACCCACATAAAGAATTAGAGGAAATTTGGAAAGAGGTTTTACTCTATCAGTTTCACGATATTCTTCCCGGCTCATCAATTCACAGAGTTTATGAAGAGTGTAACGCAAGATATGAAATTATCAAAAAAAGGTTAAACGATATTATTGATGACTGTGTTTACTTTTTATGTAGTGATGACAATTCGTTTGTTGCGCTTAATTCTATTGATTTTGAACGAACAGGATACTTAAAGCATAATAACGAATGGTACAGATATTCACTTGCACCCTATTCTTCAGGTAAATTGGAAAAAGCTGATTTGCCTGCCTCGTTGCATTTTTCAAATAATGTTATTGAAAATGAACACCTTAAGGTTGTATTTAATAACATGGGACAGATAGAAAAAATAGTTGACAAACCCAATAATTATAACTGTGTTTCTTCAAGCTTTAACGCAGTTAGAATTTATAAGGACAGATTTGTTCATCCGTACAATGCATGGGATATAGATATAAATTATACAAAGCATAAGCCAAGGGATATGAAGCTTGTCCAAAGCAGAGAATACTGCGACGGTAACAGCGTTGTTCGTGAAAACAAATTTGTTTACAACAGCTCCTCATTAGTGCAGAGAATTATTCTCACCGAAAAATGCCCATACATAAAGGTTGAAAATGAGGTTGACTGGCACGAAACACACAAAATGCTTCGTATTGACGCTTATCCGAAAAATTTCAACGAAAAGGTTTTATGTGATATTCAGTTTGGAAATATTCAGCGCAGTACAAAAACCGATAACAAAATTGTCTTTGCACAATTTGAGATACCTGCTCATAAATGGGTTGATGTGTATGACGGCAAGTACGGTGTTGCAATACTTAACGACTGCAAATACGGACACAGAGTAAAAGACGGTTTAATCAGTCTTAACTGCTTGAGAAGTCCTGTTTATCCCGACAAAACTGCCGACAGAGGCGAGCACAGCTTTACCTATGCAATCTATCCGCATAAGAAAAAGCCTATGGAAAGCGAGCTTGTTAAAATCGGCTACGAGCTAAATAACCCTGTCAGGATATGCAAAGGCTCTGCCGATATAAAGCCGCTTATCACCTGCAATGCGGAAAATATAATTCTTGAAACGGTTTTTGTGAATGACAACGGCAATATTGCCTTCAGAATGTATGAAACCGCAGGAAAGGAAACGGACACGGAGATTTGCATAAATACGGATTATGAAAGCATACATGAAACGGATATGCTTTTTGAAAACGCAAAGGAAATGGATTTAGGCAACCTGCATTTCAATCCCTTTGAAATAAAAACCTTGGAGGTAAAACAATAATGAAAAAATTTACGATTATTGTAATAAGCCTGTTTATGGTACTGCTGATTTCGCTTTCGGCAGTCGGCGAGGCTATGGGCACAAGCTCAAAATATGCGTCCAATCAGGACTACATACAAAGTGAAAATCTTGCACTCAAGGATAAAAGCAATAAGATTACGGACGGCAAAGACAGCTCTGCTTACCGCTTTAAAACAAGAAACGGCGGCGAGGCGGTGATTGACCTTGGCGAAAGCTGTGACTTCAATACCATTATTTTAAAAGAAAAAGGACTCAATGTACAAAAATTTTCTATATCGGTATCGGACGATAACGAAAGCTTTACGCAAATTTATGCGAACGATAAAATTGAATTTCACCGCCTTTGCACCTTTGATACGGTAAAAGCACGTTATGTAAAGCTGACGGTGGAGAAAAGCGATAATCTGCCCAAAATCCGTGAGGTGGAAATATATAACGCCATTCCCGAAAAGAAGAATGATTTCCGTGTTTCAGCTTACAGTACCTTGGGCGGTTCCGTATTTGACATCATTGACGACACAACGCTGTCAGACACTGAAAAGGACGCAAAAATCAAGGAGCTTATTGACGCAGATTATTACGATACCGTAACCGATTACATTGATATCGGTAATGTCCGCTGGAAAGAGGACGGTTCAATCACAATAACAGGCTGGGACGGTACAGAGCATGACGAGGAGAAATACTATGGTGTAATGATGAAAAATCTCCACGAGGTACTCGACGAAAAAGGTGTAAATCTTGTGATTACCATTCTCAACCCCTCAGGCGAAAACGGCAATCAGAGAGTTATGAAATCAATCACGGAAAACAGGGATACCTTGATTACCAATATGATTGCTTTTTGCAATAAATATGAATTTGATGGCATTGACCTTGACTGGGAATTCCCGATGTCACAGGACGAATTTGACGCTTACAACAGCTTTTTACAGGAGCTTAAAGCAAGAATGAAAGATGAAATGTGGAACAAAGAGGAATCGACGCTCTCTTTAGCCCTTGGCACATGGGCATTAAAATACACGCCTGAAACAATCGAATGTATTGATTATGTTAATGTTATGGGCTATGACATTCTCGATCAGGACGGACAGCATTCCTCCTTCTTCAGCAGCTGTGTTCAGGCGGCAGACTATATTGAAAGTCAGGGCTTTTCAAAGCAGCAGATAAACATCGGCTTCCCGTTCTACGGAACATGGGAGGGCGGCAGAATGGAGCAATATGCGTATAACGCAATTACCGAAGAAATATCTCCATTCAATAATTTCTACACAATGAAAAAATATGACACGCAGGAAGACAGATACACATATTTTAATTCGCAGGCAATTATCCGTGACAAAACAGCCTATGCATATTTAAAGGGCTACGGCGGCGTTATGATATTCAGCCAGTACTGCGATTTGCCGTCAGGCGATGAACGCTCGCTGACAAAGGCCATATCCGATTATTTACAGGAGGTGAAAAAATGAAAAAGCTTACGAAATTTTTAACATCTGCAAGCATAGGCATTTCTCTGTCCTCGGTCATTTTTCTGATTAAGGATTATGTGTATGATTCTGCAATGAAGGAACACGAAATATTTACAATTATGATTGCAATATTCGTGCCGCTTTTTGCTGTCGGCACTTTGCTTTCTGTTTTACTTTCTAAAAAAATTGATAATCAAAAGCTTCTTGCCTTCGGACTTCTGTTTTCGGGTGTTTTTATAATACTGCTTACATACTTGAATATCTATCATCTGCAAATGCTTATGCCTTTGATGAAAACCAATTCAATAACATTAGCCGTTATGTGGATAGCAAGAATTATGGGCGGTTTAACGGGGCTTTTTATCGGTATCTCATTCGGTGCAGCTGTGAAAAACGATGTGCTTCATTATATATTGCTCGTGCTTTTCGGCGCAGGAATTTTTGCTTTGGGCAGATTTATGCCGAAGCTTATCAGCTATGAACCTGTACTGTATACAGCAGGCGGCCTGTCACTTGCCTGTGCGTTATTGAATTCATACATAGAAACGGAGAAAAAGAAAAATGAGTAAAACAATTAAAGGTTTGATTATGGGCATAAGCATATTTTTAGTTATCGTTTTAATCGTTGTATCTGTATTGATGTTCCCTTTGAAAGGAAAAACATACGATTACGACTATTGGTACAGAGATAAACCTTATGATATAAATGATACGGTTGTCCTTGAAAAGGAAGAAAATAAGGATTTCAAAATTCTTGTTATTACTGATTTGCAATTTAACGATGCTTTGGATTTATGTGGACGGGCTGATAACGTTTATGAAACGATTGACACGCTTGTTACAGAGCAAAAGCCGGATTTAATAATTATAACCGGTGATTTGGTTTGGGCAAAATTCACTAAATTTTCTGTTATTAAGGCAATCAATAAAATAGACAGCTACGGCATTCCTTGGGCACCGATTAACGGCAACCACGACGGCGAGGGCAATGTTGATTTGGCATGGATAGCCAACAAATATGAAAAAGCAGAAAATTGCCTATTCAAACAAGGACCTAATAATATAGGTGGAATCGGAAATTACATAATAAATATTAAAGAAAATGATAAAGTCATTCAAAGCCTTATTCTGATGGATACACACGCAAGCCGTCACTATGATAAAAACGACGAGAGTATGCATTATGATTTTATTTATGACAGTCAGATTGAGTGGTATAAATGGGCAATAAATGGAATAAATGAATATAACAATTCAAAAACAGACTCTATGCTGTTTATACATATTCCGCTTCCTGAATTCAAAACAGCCTATGATTTATGGCAGCAGGAAGGCGGAAAGCAAGGCGAAAATTTCGGCATTAAAGGTGAAGAGGAATGCCCGTCATATATAAATACAGGTATGTTCAATGCAATCAAGGAGCTTGACAGTACAAAATATGTATTTGCCGGTCATGATCATTTGAATAATTACAGTGTGATGTATGAGGGAGTAAAACTGACTTATGCAATGAAAACCGGTGACAGATGTAGTCAGACACCAGGTCAGAATGGTGGCACACTCGTAACAATCAGTGATAAAATAACAGTGGATCATATATATGTTGAAAACTAAGAGTTCAAAAAACATCAACATAATTAATTACAGACTATTTTGAGAGATTTAAAATGAAAAAGAATTATATAATTATATCTATATCAGTTATTTTGCTTATTGCAATTGTTCTGGGTATTCTGGTTTATAATGCCGTTACTGTACCTGAAAACAAAAAGTATGTTGTTGAAACTGTAAAAGCAAAATCAGAAGATGTTGTTAAAGTTGGAATTATCTCCGATATCCAACTGCCCCAGGAAGAAAAACATCTTTATGGTTGGGATTACAGTACTGTTATGAACGGTGCTGAGCACTTAATAAAAGCACTCAAATATTTTAAAAGTCAAGATGTGGATTTGCTAATCCTTAATGGAGATATTGTTAATTCAACAGGTGATTATGCAAGCTACAGTGCGTACAATAAAGTTTTAGATTATGTATATGGTGAAGAGAGGACAAATGCGCCGCACATAATCTATCCTATGGGAAATCATGAATTTTACGGTGCAAATCAGGAACACGAATTTTATAAGGCTACAGGGCTACCGTTAAATACAAGAACCGTTATTAATGGATATAGCTTTATTTCCATATCCAATTCAAAGCTTCAAAAGGGCGATGAGGAACTTGCAGAGAGCAACGGCACTCTTGCTGACGGAACTTATAATCAAGACAGAATATCTTTTTTGAAGGAACAGCTTAGTGTAGCATCAAAAGACGCACCGGAGAAACCTATATTTGTATTTCTTCATATGCCGATTAGCGATATAGTAAACGGTGGTCAATGGGCAACGCCACAATATGAGGAAATATATGATATTCTTAAGAAATATCCGCAAGCTGTTGTTTTCACCTCTCATTCTCATTATTGTATGAGTGATGAAAGGAGTATAATGCAGAAGGATTTTACCATTGTTAATACCGGAACTGCAAGTTATTTTGATTTTGATTGGTTTAGTAATGAAGATGAAAATACAGAAAACGATATTCCCTCCCACATATCTCAAGAAGCGTTTGCTTTCGGAAAAGACGATTCCCTCCGAAATAAGGATTATATGGTGAATCCACAGCTTCTCGGCATTGAGGAGAGTGGTGATGTTCCTTACAGAAGTAATGTTAATAATGGTTATCTGATGCGTATTGATACAACTGAAAATTCTTTCAGCTTAAAAAAGATTAATCTCAATACAGGTTTAGAGTTTGGGGAAGAATTCACGATGGATTCTTTTGATAAAAGTACATTTACAAGAACCAAAAAGACACTCGAAACTGGAGCATCACCTACATTCGGTACTGACAAAGCTATTGCCGAAGTGAAGCCGGAGTGTGTTGAAGTGACTTTTGCGTGTGCCCAGCAAAATATGCCTATAAAATATTATATCTATGAGCTTACAAAGGAAAACGGTGAAAAGACATATGTTCGCTTCTTTGGAAAGAATTATATTTTAGGTGATGATGTAGCATATACTGAGCATAACAGGCTTGTTGGTTTGGAAAAAGGAAAATACTCTATGAAAATTTATGCTGTAAATTCCTTCAATAAAATCAGCACAGATTTTTTAATATCAGAGTTTGAAATCTTATGAATCTTGCTGTTCTGAATGTCAGATTAAAACATCAAATAACCAAAGGAATTTAATGCTTCAATCGTTATAAGTATAATGGCATTGAGCGTATACATCAGGATTATTCCTGTGAGAAGTACGAGGACTTTGCGGTCGGTCCGTCCGGTTCATCACTCAAAAGCAATATCATTATTAAAGGAAAAACAAGGTCGGCAAAATTACAAAAAATGCCCCGATTTCAAGGAAATTCCTTTTAACGAAATCGGCAGAAAATAAGCGGAGGCAATAAAATGTATTTTAAAAATATCGGAACAATTAAATTTGAGGGCGTAAATTCAAAAAATCCCCTGTCGTTTAAATATTACAATGCAGACAAAATTGTTGCAGGCAAAAAGATGCGCGAGCATTTAAAATTTGCCATGAGTTACTGGCATACAATGTGTGCTGACGGAACAGATATGTTCGGCAGAGGAACAATCAACAAATCCTTCGGCGGAAAAACGGCTATAGAGATTTATGAGCACAAGGTATACGCCGCATTTGAGCTTATGGAAAAGCTGGGTATGCAATACTTTTGTTTTCACGATCGTGATATTGCTCCCGAGGGTGCAACCTTAAAAGAAACAAACGAGAATCTTGACAGAATCGTTCCGATTATCAAGTCAGAAATGAAAAGAACAGGCATAAAGCTTCTTTGGGGAACGGCAAACTGCTTTAATAATCCCAGATATATGTGTGGTGCAGGAACATCACCAAACGCTGATGTTTTTGCTTATGCGGCTGCACAGATAAAAAAAGCCCTTGAAATCACCGTAGAACTTGACGGTCAGGGCTATGTGTTCTGGGGTGGCAGAGAGGGCTATGATACGCTTCTGAATACTGATATGACAAAAGAGCAGGACAATATGGCTTATCTTATGCGAATGGCTGTGGATTACGGCAGGAGTATCGGATTTACGGGTGTTTTTTACATTGAACCAAAGCCCAAGGAGCCTACAAAGCATCAGTATGATTTTGATGTGGCAACAGTTCTTGCATTTTTGAGAAAATACGATTTAGATAAAGATTTTAAAATGAATATTGAAGCCAATCACGCAACGCTTGCAGGGCATACTTTCCAGCACGAGCTGAGAGTTGCAAGGGATAATGGCGTTTTCGGTTCCATAGACGCCAACCAGGGCGATATGCTTTTAGGTTGGGACACCGACCAGTTCCCCACGGATTTATATAGCACAACCATGTGTATGTACGAGGTTTTGAAAAACGGCGGCTTCATAAACGGCGGATTGAATTTTGATGCAAAAGCAAGACGTGCAAGCAATACATATGAGGATGTTTTCCTTTCCTATATTGCAGGTATGGACGCTTTCGCTTACGGTCTTATCGTTGCCGACAAAATCATTTCAGACGGCGTTATGGATGAATTCGTCGAAAACAGATACAGCTCATATACCGATGGCATCGGCAAAAAAATTGCCGACAGACAAACCTCTCTTGCAGAGCTTGAGGAGTATACGCTGAACAACGGCGAGCCGACAGCCCAAAGCGGCAAGCAGGAATATCTTGAAGCACTTATCAATCAATATATCATTTCGGCAGGAACAGAATTATGAGCTATTTTATCGGAATTGATGTTGGAACATCTGCAACAAAATCCGTACTCTTTGACGAAACGGGAAAAATTATTTTTTCAAACAGCAGCGAGTATGAGCTCATTCAGCCTCAAAACGGTTGGGTTCAGCAACGACCTAATGATTGGAAAAATGCTACCGTTGAAACTTTGAAAAGCATTGCCCAAAAAGTTAGTGTCGATGAAATCAAGGGTATCGGCGTTTCGGGACAAATGCACGGTCTTGTTGTTCTTGACGAAAACAACAATGTTTTATATGACAGCATTATTTGGTGCGACCAAAGAACAGAAAAAGAGGTAAATCAAATTATTGATACTATCGGAAAGGAAAGATATATTGACCTAACCTTAAACGCCCCGAACACGTCTTTTACATTAAGCAAGCTGTTGTGGTTAAAAAACAATGAACCTGATATTTTCAAAAAGACAAGAAAAATCCTGTTGCCGAAGGACTACATCAATTTTTGCTTAACGGGTGTGTTCTCAACCGATGTTTCGGATGCAAGCGGAACCGGATATTTTGATGTAAAAGGCAGATGCTGGAGCGAGGAAATATTAAACGCATTCGATATTAACGAAAAACTGTTACCACAGGTTTATGAAAGCATACAGGTTGTTGGAAATATAACCGAAAATATTGCACTGCAAACAGGATTATCAACAAATACGATTGTCGTTGCAGGAGCAGGTGACCAAGCGGCTGCTGCAGTGGGAAACGGTGTTATTAAACCGGGTTGCACAAGCATTTCGCTTGGAACAAGCGGTGTTGTGTTCACAGCAGTTGATAAGCCTGTTTGTGATAAATTCGGAAGAACTCACACCTTTTGCCATGCTGTTAAAAATATGTGGCATATTATGGGTGTTACTCAGGGCTGCGGTTTATCTGTAAATTGGTTTAGAAAAAACTTTGCACAGGAATATAGCTATGCCGAGCTTGATGAAAACACAAAGGAAATTACAAGTGACGGAATAATCTATTTGCCTTATTTAATGGGAGAAAGAACTCCGCATCTTGACCCGAATTGCAGAGGTTCCTTTACCGGTATTTCGGTAAATCATAACTGTTTCAATTTTTACAGAGCTGTGCTGGAGGGCGTTTGCTTCAGCATTAAAGATTGCTGTGAGGTCATTTGTGAATCGGGCATTGATCTGAATACGATTAAGGTCGGAGGTGGCGGTGCTAAAAGCAAATTATGGCTTCAGATACTTGCCGACACTATAACCGAAAACCTGTATACTTCAAAATGCGTTGAAAGCGGAGTTTTAGGAGTTGCTATTCTTGCAAGCGTAGGAAGCGGTTATTATAATTCGGTGGAAGAAGCAAGTGCAAAAATGACCGACAGCAATTTATCAATGGCAAGATTCAATCCCGGAAAGATTAATTATTATAATTCAACTTATAGTGTATATAAGAATCTCTATTTTGCAGTGAAATCAGCACGGGAGAATAAAAATGATTGAAAAACTAGAAAAATTTAAGACAGTGTGGAAAAAGCCACTACAGGGAAGATTTTTAACAATAAAGGAAATTTTAAGTTATTAAATCGTTAAAATACAGTGGAGATATGTTTGCTGCTGATATAAAAAATGTTGAGGTTTTAGGGTATAATCAAAATCTGCATTATGAAAGAAATAACAGGTGCTTAAAGATAGAACTTGACAGTCCTATTGAAACAGATATGCCTTTGTGCTTTAAGGTTTCAATAGATTGATGAGGTGTAAATATGAAAAAAGAATCTTACTGATGGCTACCTTTGCATTTTTGATGGATAAACAATATAAAAGGGCAAACTTAAAAAAGAGGGTTTAAAGTTTTATTACTTTAATCCCTCTTTATTTTTTTGAAATGTCTCTCAAATTTTTTGCTCATTTGAATTTGTGTTACGATTTTGATTTGAGCGATGTCTCTCAAAAGTCTCAGTCATAAATGCCCTAAATCGCACTAAAATGACTTTGGGATTTTGAAATTTGATGTCTCTCAGAATCTCTCAAAGACTCTCACAATATTTTGAGGCAAAGAAAAAATGCCAGAATACCGCCGTAAAAAGCAGTATTCGGGCATAAAAATAGGCTGAAAGTAAAACTTCCAGCCTTGTGGCAGATTATATCAACCTGTCAAGTCACGGTAGTATTTGCTTTGCAAATCTCCACCTTAAAGACTTGAAAGAACGATGTTACTCGCTTTGCTCGTAATAACGATTCTTCGAATCCTTAATTTCTTTTTGCAAAAGAAAAACGAGTTTTTACCTTTCGGCAAAGGCTCTGGTTTTATGACTTGACCTCAATGATTCACTATACGGAGAAAAATTGCGATTTTGTTCGGGTGTTTTGCAAAAAAAATTAAAAAAATTTCAAAAATTTCTTTTTTGCCGAAGAAATACTCTCAAAAATAACGCTTGGAGTGGTGTTTTCTATATTTGCAATTTCACGATAGGTCTTTCCATCTGCATACAGTTTTAATCGCCTTAATTGTTTTTCACTCAAATGGGATAATTTCTTTTTGTAACCCTACTGTTCATCAACTGCTTTTGATGCACGCTTAACAAATTCATCGAGATA